>Ga0255338_1000233_pt1 | contig 224228 bp, 179 predicted proteins | sample MeOH1_35cm_T4_19_FD_203715 | JGI IMG/M metagenome (GOLD analysis project Ga0255338, IMG submission 203715) | Sandy soil microbial communities from University of British Columbia, Vancouver, Canada - MeOH1_35cm_T4_195 | ecosystem: Engineered > Artificial ecosystem > Sand microcosm >...
CGCCCACTACCAGCAGGTAGGGAATCTTCTGAAGGGAATGCTCGCGGATTTTATACGTAATTTTCTCGTTACGCAAATCCGCTTTTGCCCTAAATCCTTGTTTTTGCAGAAGTTGCACGACGTTTTCAGCATATTCCGCCTGGGAATCGGCAATATTCAGCACCACGACCTGCTCCGGCGCCAGCCAGGCGGGCAGCGCGCCGGCATGATTCTCCAGCAGGATGCCCAGGAAGCGCTCGAAAGAGCCCAGGATAGCCCGATGCAGCATCACCGGACGCTTGCGCGAGTTATCCTCCGAAACGTACTCGGCGTCCAGGCGCTCCGGCAGCACCAGGTCCAGCTGCAGCGTGCCGCATTGCCAGGAACGGCCGATTGCGTCCTTGATGTGGTATTCCACCTTGGGGCCGTAGAAGGCACCCTCGCCCGGCAGCTCTTCCCACTCCACGCCGCAGGCGCGCAGCGCCAGCCGCAGGCCTTCCTCGGCATGGTCCCAGACCTCGTCCGAACCGGCGCGCTGATCAGGACGCAGCGAAAGCTTGACCGCGATGTCCTTGAAGCCGAAATCGTCGTACACGGAGAATGCCAGTTCGTTGAACGCCTTGGCCTCCGCCACGATCTGCTCTTCCGTGCAGAAAATGTGCGCATCATCCTGCACAAATCCGCGTACGCGCATCAGGCCATGCAGTGCGCCCGAGGGCTCATTGCGATGGCAGGCACCGAACTCGGCGAGACGCAGTGGCAAGTCGCGATAGGAGCGCAGGCCATGATTGAAGATCTGCACATGGCCGGGGCAGTTCATCGGCTTGATCGCGTAGTCGCGCTTTTCCGACTCCGTGACAAACATGTTCTCCTTGTAGTTCTGCCAGTGTCCTGACTTTTCCCACAACGAACGATCCATCACTTGCGGCGTACGTACCTCTTCATAGCCAGCCCGCGTCAGGCGGCCACGCATGTACTGCTCCACCGCCTGCCAAACCTGCCAGCCCTTGGGATGCCAGAACACCATGCCAGGCGCTTCTTCCTGCAGGTGAAACAGGTCAAGCAGCTTGCCCAGCTTGCGGTGGTCGCGCTTCTCGGCCTCCTCCAGCATGTGCAGGTAGGCTTCCTGATCTTCCTTCTTGGCCCAGGCCGTGCCGTAGATGCGCTGGAGCATCTCGTTCTTGGCGTCGCCGCGCCAGTAGGCGCCGGCCACCTTCATCAGCTTGAAGACCTTGAGCTTGCCCGTGGACGGCACGTGCGGGCCGCGGCACAGGTCGACGAACTTGCCTTCGCGGTACAGGCCGATTTCCTGGTCCTGCGGAATCGACGCGATGATCTCGGCCTTGTACTTCTCGCCCATCGACTCGAACAGCTTCACGGCCTCGTCGCGGCTCCAGACTTCGCGCGTCACCTGCTCGTCCTTCTTGGCGAGCTCGGCCATCTTCTTCTCGATGGCGACGAGGTCCTCGGGCGTGAAGGGGCGCTTGTACGAGAAGTCGTAGTAGAAGCCGTTCTCGATCACCGGGCCGATCGTCACCTGCGCGTCCGGGTACAGCTCCTTGACGGCGTAGGCCAGCAAGTGCGCCGTCGAGTGGCGGATCACGTCGACGCCGTCGGCGTCCTTGTCCGTCACGATGGCCAGGCTCGCGTCCTGCTCGATCCGGTAGCTGGTGTCGACCATGCGGCCGTCCACCTTGCCGGCCAGGGCCGCCTTGGCCAGCCCGGCGCCAATGCTCTGCGCCACTTCTGCGACCGTCACCGGGCCGGGAAACTCGCGGCGGGAACCATCCGGCAGCGTGATTGCGATCATCTTGCACCTCATCAGGAATCCGCCCGCCGGCGTCTGCGCGGCGGCAAGCGGATGAAAAGCATCTTGTAGCACCGGGCAGCCATGCGGGGCACGGGCCAGGCAGCGGGGATTTCGCGCGGTCGCATCGGCCGGCGACCGGCAGCATAGCAGGCGGCTAACGAGCGACAGACGAAAAAAAACGCAGCCAAGGCTGCGTTTTTCTCGATTTCAACTCCGGCCGGACCGGGATCAAGGCGCACCTCGACTACTGTCGCTAATTAGCGGTAGTAGTTCGCGATGTCTTCATCATGGCGCCTTCCGTTCCTGTGAGCGGGTTGAACCGGTACTGCGAAACTGGATACTGCGAATTGGTACTGCGCTACTGCGGGGTTACTGCCTGCTGCAATGCTTTTGGTAGGCTCGATTGGACTCGAACCAACGACCCCCACCATGTCAAGGTGGTGCTCTAACCAGCTGAGCTACGAGCCTACTGCCACACTACTGCCCTACTTCTTTTTCTGCCGCACCGTCGCGCCGCACCATGTCGTGCTTCACGCCAGCGCACTACCAGAATTGCTTACCACTGCGAATTCGTTGGTAGGCTCGATTGGACTCGAACCAACGACCCCCACCATGTCAAGGTGGTGCTCTAACCAGCTGAGCTACGAGCCTAGCGAAAGCGCGAGTATAGCATCACTTTCGTTTCGCCTGCAAGACCCCTGCCACGTCCTCGATCAGCCCGAGCGCGCGCTGCAATTGCGTCGCCTCGGACACCTCGGCGGTGAACTGCATGCGCGCCACGCCCTTGCTCGACAGCGTCTTCACGCCGGTGACGTTGATCTTCTCGCGCGACAGCACTTCGGAGATGTCGCGCAGCAGGCCCTGCCGGTCGACCGCCTCGACGTGGATGTCCACCGGGTAGACCGCGTCGCTCTTCTTGCCCCACTCGGTCTGGATCACGCGCTCCGGCGCGCGCGCCGACAACTGGCCGAAGGTCGGGCAGCTGCGCCGGTGGATCGACACGCCGCGCCCGCGCGTGACGAAGCCGACGATGTCGTCCGGCGGCGCCGGCTTGCAGCACCGGGACATCTGCGTCATCAGCGAGTCCACGCCCACCACCAGCACGCCGCTCTTGGCGCCGCGCGCCACGCTGGTGGCGCGGCTCTTCTTGGTGACGGCCTCTTCCTCGCTGACCGGCGCGGCGGCCTCGCCCTCCGGGTGGCGCAGCGCCTGCTCCACGTGGCGCAGGCTGAACTCTTCCTTGCCCACCGCCGAGAACAGCTCGTCCGGCGTCTTGAAGCCGAGCCGCGCGGCGAGGTCGTCCAGGCTGACCGCGGTCTTGCCCTCGCGCTGCAGCGTCTTGTCGATCAGCGCGCGGCCCTGCGCGATGGTTTCCTGCGAGTCGAGCGCGTTGAACCAGGCCCGCACCTTGGCGCGCGCGCGCGGCGCGGCGAGGTAGCCCAGCTCGGTGTTGAGCCAGTCGCGCGACGGGCCGCCCTGCTTGACGGCGATGATCTCCACCGTCTGCCCGTTCTTGAGCGGCGTGTTCAGCGGCACCATCGTGCCGTCCACGCGCGCGCCGCGGCAGCGGTGGCCCAGGTCGGTGTGCAGGTAGTAGGCGAAGTCGACCGGCGTGGCGCCCTGCGGCAGCGCCACCACGCGCGCCTGCGGCGTGAGCACGTAGATGTGGTCGTCGATGGCGGCGTGCTTGAGCTGCTCCCACGACTCGTCGTGCGCCACCGAATGGTCGGCGTCGTCCTTCCACGCCAGCAGCTGGCGCAGCCACGCGATCTTCTCGTCGTAGCGCTCGCTGGCCGAGAACTGGCCGTTGTAGCCCTTGCTGCCGGCTTCCTTGTAGCGCCAGTGCGCGGCCACGCCGTACTCGGCGAAGTGATGCATTTCCTGGGTGCGGATCTGCACCTCGAAGGCGCGCCCGTCGTCGCCGATCACCACCGTGTGCAACGACTTGTAGCCGTTGGCCTTGGGCCGCGAGATGTAGTCGTCGAACTCGCGCGGGATCGGCTGCCAGATATGGTGCACGATGCCCAGCACCGTGTAGCAGTCCTTGATGTCGTCCACGATCACGCGGAACGCGCGCACGTCGTAGAGGTCGGCAAAGTCCAGCTCCTTGCCGCGCATCTTCTTCCAGATGCTGTAGATATGCTTGGGCCGGCCCGTCACCTCGGCGCGGATGCCGGCGGTCTCGAGCTCGGACTGCAGCCGCGCGATGGCGCTGGCGATGTAGCCTTCGCGCTCGATGCGCTTCTCGTCGAGCAGCCTGGCGATGCGCTTGTAGGTATCGGGCTGCTCGAAGCGGAACGCCAGGTCCTCCAGCTCCCACTTCATCTGCCAGATGCCGAGCCGGTTGGCCAGCGGCGCGTAGATGTCCAGCGTCTCGCGCGCCACGCCGGGCAGCGGCTGCGCCTTGACCTGCGCCAGCCAGCGCAGCGTCTGCAGGCGCGAGGCCAGCCGCACCAGCACCACGCGGATGTCCTGCGCGAACGCTAGCAGCATCTTGCGCAGCGCCTCCACCTGCTCCTGGCGCGCGGCGATCTCGTCCTTGGTGGTTTCCGGCGCGCCGCTGTGGCCGACCGCGATCGCGCCGATGCGCAGCAGCTGCCGCACGCCCCTGACCAGCCGGGCGACCTCCTCGCCGAAACGCGGCTCGATGTCTTCCTCGCAGCCCGGCACGAACGCCGCCACCGCGAACAGGCAGGCCGCCGCGCGCGCGGCATCGTCGACGCGCAGGCCGTCGAGAATGCGCAGCATGCCCTCGGCATGCGTGAGCACCGGCTCGCCGGTAGGCAGCTGCGCGGCGCCGCCGCGCTCGCGCACGTAGGCCAGCGCGCGCTCCACCAGCCCGGCGTCGGGCGTGCCGGCAACCTGCCCGGCCAGGTCAGTCGACGTCACCATCTCGCTGCACCCGCCTCACTTGAGCGCGGCGGTCACCACCACTTCGATGCGGTACCCGGGATTGGCCAGGCGCGCCTCCACGGTGGCGCGCGGCGGCGTGGCGCCGGGCACCACCCAGGCGTCCCACACCTCGTTCATGATGCCGATCTCGTCCACGTTGGTGAGGAAGATCTGGCACGACAGGATGCGGCTCTTGTCGCTGCCGGCTTCCGCCAGCAGGCGCTCGACGTGGCCCAGCACCTCGCCGGTCTGGCCGCGCAGGTCGGCGGCGGGATCGGTTTCCGCCACCTGGCCGGCGAGGTAGACCACGCCGTTGTAGATCGCGTATTCGGACAGGCGCTTGCCCACGTGGGCGCGCTTCAGTTCACTGGTGCTCATGGCAAAAAACTCTGTTGCTCCGGTTCGCCCGGTTGGTCTGTTGGAAAAACTGCCGCCGCGCGTCAGGCCGCGCCCAGGAAAAACTGGCGGGCGATGGCGATCTGCGCCGGGTCGATGAAGGTCGGCGCATGCCCCACGTCCTGCACTTCCACCGCGCTGACATTGCGCCCGCGCGACACCATCTCGGCCACGGTCTCGCGCGTGAGCAGGTCGGACTGGGCGCCGCGCACCACCAGCGTGGGCGCCTGGATGGCCTCGAACATGTGCCACAGCGCGGCCTCGCCGGCGCTTATCTGCTCGGGCGTGGTCTCGCGGAACGGCAGCGCCATCGCCGGATCGTAATGCAAGCCCCATTCCAGGCCCTCGGCGCCCTGCATCGGCTTGAGGATGGCGCCGTTGAGCTCGCGCCACTGCTCGGGCGTGTGGCGGCCGAACGAGGCGCTGATGGTCTGCAGGTAGGCCAGGCCTTCCTCGAAGGTCTTGAAGCGCACCGGCAGGCCGAGGTAGGCGCCGATGCGCTCCACCGCCGAGGCGGCCAGGCGCGGGCCCACGTCGTTGAGCAGCAGCTTGCGCACCGGCGCCTTGGGCAGGCCGGCCAGGCCCATGCCGATCAGGCCGCCCATCGAGGTGCCGAACCAGTCGACCTGCTCGACGTTGAGCCGCGCGATCAGCGTGACCATGTCGGACACGTACTGCGGCACGACGTAGCGGCGCGGGTCGGCCAGCCAGTCCGAGCGGCCGCGCCCGACCACGTCGGGGCAGACCACGCGGTACTCGCCGCACAGCGCGGCCGCCACGGTATCGAAATCGCGGCCGGTGCGCGTCAGGCCATGCACGCACATCAGGACACGGGGATTGGCGGGGTCGCCCCACTCGTGATACGCCATGCGGTGGAGCCCCGCCGGGCTGATGCACTGGACGAAGCCGAGGCGCGGACTGACTGACATCTGAACTCCCTGGCAAAGCGTTATCGAAGCGGCGCCGCCGGCTGGGCGGCACGCGGCTGGGCAAAGCTGGATTGTACGCCGCAGCAGTTACAATGCCACAGCATCCGGCTGCCACCGCCACACGCGCGCCATATGCGCGCCATACGCGCGCCGCGCACCCGCCACGCACGCGCCGCCAGGCGCGCAATCGCACAAGCCCGCGCGGGCACAGGCGGCCGCGCCACGAAGACCCGAACGCAAGGAACCGGTCATGCAAAGACGCATCTTCATCCAGACCCTGGCGGCCGGCGCCGCCGCCGCGCTCGCGCTCGGGCGCGCCCAGGCCGCGCCGGCGCCGGCCATCGAAGTCTTCAAGACGCCGACCTGCGGCTGCTGCGAAGGCTGGGTCGAGCACCTGCGCGCCAACGGCTTCGCCGTGACGGTGCGCAATGTGGACGATACGGGGCCGTACCGGGCGCGCGCCGGCATTCCGGAGCGCTTCGGCTCCTGCCACACCGGCATGATCGCGGGCTACGGCATCGAGGGACACGTGCCGGCCGCCGACATCAGGCGGCTGGTTGCCACCAGGCCCGCCGCCGCGGGGCTGGCGGTGCCGGGCATGACGGTCGGCTCGCCGGGCATGGAGCAGGGTTCGCGCAAGGACCCGTTCGACGTCTTCCTGATCCGCCGGGACGGCGCGGCCTCGGTCTTCGCCAGCTACAACAAGCGCGGCGCATGAAGCGGAAATGGCCGCGATGCGGCCATTTCGGGTAGCGGGCGATCCTGGAACGGCGACGGCTGCCGATCTCCCCCGGCCCTCTCCCGCGTGGAAGAGGAGAGGCGACCGGCGGCATTGCCGCCGCCCGCAGTCCGGGCGGTCAGGCGGTCAGGCGGTCACAGCAGCGGCGCGCCGGTCTTGCTCTGGACCTCTTCACGGCTCACGCCGGGCGCGGTCTCGACCAGCTTGAGGCCGGCCTCGGTCACGTCGAGCACGCCGAGGTCGGTGATGATGCGGTTGACCACGCCCACGCCGGTCAGCGGCAGGTTGCAGGCCTTGAGGATCTTGATGTCCTCGCTGCCGTCCTTCTTCTTGGCGGTGTGTTCCATCAGCACCACCACGCGGCCGACGCCGGCGACGAGGTCCATCGCGCCGCCCATGCCCTTGACCATCTTGCCCGGGATCATCCAGTTGGCCAGGTCGCCACGCTCGCTGACCTGCATCGCGCCCAGGATGGCCAGGTTGATGTGGCCGCCGCGGATCATCGCGAACGAGTCCGCCGACGAGAAGATCGACGAGCCCGGCAGCGTGGTCACGGTCTGCTTGCCGGCGTTGATCATGTCGGGGTCGATTTCGTCCTCGGTCGGGAACGGGCCGATGCCGAGCAGGCCGTTCTCGGATTGCAGCCACACTTCCATGCCCGCCGGGACGTGGTTGGCCACCAGGGTCGGCAGGCCGATGCCCAGGTTGACGTAGAAACCGTCCTGCAGCTCGGTCGCGGCGCGCGCCGCCATTTCCTCACGTGTCCATGCCATGATGTCGCTCCTTAGCTGGCCTGATTTTCTGAAACCCGCACGGTGCGCTGCTCGATGCGTTTCTCGGGGGTGGCGTTCACCACGATGCGCTGCACGAAGATGCCCGGCGTATGGATCTCGTCCGGGTCCAGCGTGCCGGTATCGACCAGGTGCTCGACCTCCACCACCGTGACCTTGCCCGCCATCGCGCACACCGGGTTGAAGTTGCGCGCGGTACGGCGGAACACCAGGTTGCCCGCGCGGTCGGCCTTGTAGGCCTTGACCAGCGCCACGTCGGCGGTCAGCGCGCGTTCCATCACGTACTGGTGGCCGTCGAACTCGCGGATTTCCTTGCCCTCGGCGACGATGGTGCCCACGCCGGTCTTGGTGAAGAAAGCCGGGATGCCCGAGCCGCCGGCGCGCAGCTTCTCGGCCAGCGTGCCCTGCGGCGTGAATTCCAGCTCCAGCTCGCCGGCCAGGTACTGGCGCTCGAACTCCTTGTTCTCGCCCACGTAGGACGAGATCATCTTGCTGATCTGGCGCGTGGCCAGCAGCAGGCCGAGGCCGAAGCCGTCGACGCCGGCATTGTTGGAGATGCAGGTAAGCTGCTTGGCGCCGCTGTCGCGCAGCGCCGCGATCAGTGCCTCGGGAATGCCGCACAGACCGAATCCGCCGACCGCGATCGTCTGGCCGTCGCGGACGACGCCCGCGAGCGCCTCCGCGGCGCTGGCGTAGACCTTGTTCATCTTTATCTCCTTGCCTCGGTGATTTTCCTGTCGCTGTACGCGCCGTGCGGTGTGCCGCCGGCGAGCCACGCAGTGAAATTGTAACGGTACAATCGGGCGGACATCGCCCCGCTGCCGAACGTCCGACAGCATACGCATGTGCGGTATGCCGCGCCAATACGTAAAACTACATAAGCCAATGCCCGCCATCGACTACCAGACCGCCTTCCAGCTTGCTCCGGTCGGCCTCGTGCTGTCGCGCGAGCGCATGATCGAGGACTGCAACGACGAGGTGTGCCGCATCTTCGGCACCACGCGGCAGGCGCTGCTCGGCGAATCGTTCCAGGTACTCTACCCCACCGCCGACGAGTTCGAGCGCACCGGCGCGCGCATCGTGCCGATCATGAATGCCAGGGGGACCTATTCGGACGAGCGCATCATGAAGCGCGCCGGCGGCGAACTGTTCTGGTGCCACGTCACGGGACGCTCGCTGGACCGCTCGCAGCCGCTCGGCGCGGGCATCTGGACCTTCGAGGATCTGTCGCAGAAGCGCCCGGTCACGGCCGAGCTGACCGCGCGCGAGCGCGACATCGCCGCGCAGTTGGTGGAAGGCAGGACCAGCAAGCAGATCGGCAAGCTGCTGTCGATCAGCCCGCGCACAGTGGACATCTACCGCGCGCGGCTGATGAAGAAATACGGCGCCCACACCGCGGTGGACCTGGTGCAGCGCCTGGTCAATCACTGAGCGGCGCGGCCGCCGCCGGCGTCTACCCGATCAGCGCGCGGATCGCGTCCGGCACCGGCACCGATTTCTCCGCCTCGTAGTCGCACCACACCACCTTGGCGCCACCCTCGGCGTAGACCACCTCGGGCTGGTCGGCGCGGCGGATCTCCAGGCGGGTCTCGAAGCTGGTGCGGCCCAGCCCGCCGGCGGACATGCGGCATTCGATGTCGCCGGGATAGCGCAACTGCCGGATGAAGGTCATGTGCGCGTTGATGATGACCGGGCCGTGGCCGGCGGCGTCCTTGCCGCCGTGCCCGAGCGACTCGAACCAGGCGATGCGCGCCTGCTCCAGGTAGCGGAAATAGACCGTGTTGTTGACATGGCCCATCGCGTCCATGTCGCCCCACCGGATGGGCATGCGCAGAGTGAATACGGGTTTCATGGGCGCTAGCCTATCATTCGCCGCGCGCTCGTTCCATCCACCCGCCCTCCGCCTTCCCGCCCCCCGCCGCTCTCCGGCCTCAGCCGTCGCTCAGGCGCGTATGCGTGGGCAGTTCGAACGGCGTGTCGGGCGGCAGGTAGGCCGCCGCGCTGGGACGCGGCCAGCCGTCGAAGGCGCCGTCCTCGGGCGCTTCGTCGCCGGCGTCCTCGGCCACATTCCCGGCCGGCCGGAAGTCGCCGCGGCTGGCGATCAGCCGCGGCGGCGCCGGCCGCGCCGGGCGGGCAGCGGCCACGGCAGGTTTTTCGACGCCAGCCGCCGCGGGCCGCGGCGAGGCGTCGGCAAACGCGGGAACCGCCAGAGACGCCGCCGCGACCGCGGCGGGCATGCTCTGCGGCACCGCGGCTGGCTCGCTCCGGGCCGCCTCGGCAAGATGGACCGCCGGGGCGGCCGGCGGCGCGGCTTGCTCGGCCACGGCCGTCACCGGCATGGCCGGCGCGTGCGCCACGGTGGCCGCCGGCGGCCCGTTGCCGCGCAGGGCGATGCTGGCGAGCCAGAGCGCCAGCATCGCCACACCGCCGCCCAGCAGCCCGGTCACGAGGCTGCGCTGCCGCGCCCGGCGCAGCGAGCGCGCCTGGCCGGGGCCGATGGTGGCGAGATGGCGCTTGACCGCGGCGGCGCGCATCGCGTCGAGCGATTCGCGCACGTCGAAGCTCGTGCCCCACGGCGGCGGCACGGCCGCGTCGGCCGGCAGCGGCGGCAGGCCGGTGGTGGCATCGGCCGGACCGGCACCGCCGCCGGCACGGCGGCGGGAACCGGAATTGGGATTGGGACTGGAAACGGATCTGGACACGGCTCACCCCCGAGGCGCAATGGACGCGGCGGCGCCGGCCCGTCCGGGCGCCATCGGTCAGCGCAGGATCATAGGCGCGCGGCGGCGGCCTGCGACTCGGACGGAACGGATTCTGGCGTGGGAAAAATCGGCAAATGCCGCCGGCACGCGCGGCCGGGGCAAGCGCAACGCGGTGCCGGGCAGGATCGGGCGGGAAAGGCACTCGCGGCACTCGCGGCGCCAGCGGCGCCGGTGCATGCGGGGACGGCCCGGATCATGCCGGATCCGCCGATGGCCAGCCGCTCAGCCGCTCAGCGGCGCGGACGGCTGCCCTGCGCGGGCGTGGCGAGGCCGGAATCGGCCAGCGAGGACTCCATGCGGCGGATCTGCTGCTGCAGCTGGTCCAGGCGGATGCGCGAGGCGCGGCTTTCGACCTCGGCGCTCTGCACCTCGGCATGCGCGGACTGCTGTTCCTCGGCGATGCGCTGGCGCTGGGCCTGCATCACGCGCAGGTCTTCGTTGAGCGCGTTGGCGCGCGCCTCGGTGTCCTGCAGCGCCTTGTCATACGCGCGTTTCTGCGACGCCAGCACCTGGCGCCGGATGTCGTCGCCGGCCCAGACGGCGCTCTGCCGCGTGACCTGGCGGTAGGCCTGCTCGGCCGGGACGATCGACTCGAAGCGGAACACGCGCCACAGGTTCTTCTGGTAGAACAGCGCCACGTAGCAGACCACCTGGTCGTCGGCCAGCATCAGCGTGGTGCCGTAGTCGCCGTTGTAGCTCGTGCGCAGCTCGCGCACGGTCCGGTCGCGCAGGCGCTGCTGCAGTTCGGCCACCAGCCCCAGCGAGGCGGGCGACGCCTGCGGGCTGCCGGCCGGGGCCGCGCTCAGCGGCGCCGGCGCTGCCGCCACCGGCACCGGATCGGCGGCAGCCAGCGCGCCAGCGGCGCACAGCGACGACGTCAGGCCGATCAGGCAGGCAAGCAAAGGGGCGCGGCGGGAATTGTTCAGCATAGCGTTCCGGCAGGGACAGAGCGAGGATTCGGGTTATCGGCAAGCCACGGCGGCATGGCCACGGCGGCGCCTCAAGTCTGCGGGGCGCCGCCGCGGCCGCAATGATGCGCCACGCGCACACGGCCAACGGCGGATTGTAACAAGCATGCCCTGGCATGCCTATTAACGGTCGCGTTTTGTCACCCTTGATAGCAGTTGCGGTATCAATCATGCAACAAAAGGAGAGTAAACCGCGCCGCCGCGGCGGCGCGTCCCCCTCCGGCGCCCGTCGATTCAGCGCTTGGCGATCGACGCCTCGGCCTTGGTCACGAGATCGGCGCCGATCTGCTTCTTCCACTTGTCGTAGACCTTGGCGGTGGCCTTGCGGAAGGCGTCGTGCTCGGCCGGCGTCAGTTGCGTCACCTTCACGCCGTGGGCCTCCATCTCCTTCCAGGCCGGCGCGCCGGCCTCGACCAGCCCCTTGCGGGCCAGCGCGGTTTCCTGCTTGCCGGCGTCGATGGCGGCCTGGCGCACGATCTCGCGGTCGGCCGGGGTCCAGCTTTCCCAGATCTGCTTGTTGACCACGAAGATCAGCGGATCGGCGACGTAGCCCCAGGCGGTGACGAACTTCTGGCCCACGGTGTACAGCTTGGCGGCGGCGAACACCGACTGCGGGTTCTCCTGGCCGTCCACCGCGCCCGAGGCCATCGCCGGCTGCGCGTCGGCCCAGCTCATCTGCGTGGGGTTGGCGCCCAGCGCGTTGAAGGTCTCGATGTACAGCGGCGAGCCCACCACGCGCAGCTTCAGGCCCTTGAGGTCTTCCGGCTTGCGGATCTCGTGCTTGGAATTGGAGACCTCGCGGAAACCGTTCTCGCCCCACGCCAGCGGCACCACGCCGGACTTGTCCAGCGTGGCGAAGATCGACTTGCCGACCTCGCCCTGGGTGAGCGCGTCCAGCGCCTTGTAGTCGGGCATCAGGAACGGCAGCGAGAACAGATTCAGCTCCTTGACCTGCGGCGACCAGTTGATGGTCGAGCCCACCGCCATGTCGATCACGCCCTGGCGGATCGCCGAGAACTCGCGGGTCTGGTCGCCGGCCACCAGCGAGGTGCCCGGATACAGCTTGATGTTGATGCGGCCACTGGTGCGCTGCTTCACCAGATCGGCCCAGATCTCGCCGCCCTTGCCCCACGGGAACGCGGGGCCGAGCACCAGCGACATCTTGTATTCGGACTTGTAGCTCTGCGCCTGGGCGCCGGCCGGCGCGAGGGCGGCGGCGGCGATGGTGGCAGCCAGCGACAGCATCAGGGCACGACGTTTCATCGGTTCTCTCCTCTCGGGATGTGTTGTGTGTTGTTCTGTTGCCGGCGGCACAGGGACAGCATCGCCCTCTCCCGCCGGCTTCCGGCCCGGGCCGGTTCAGCCCGGTTCAGCCTGGTTCGGGTCAGTAGCCGAGCCGGTCCGGCAGCCACGTCGCCAGCGGCGGGTAGGCCAGCACCATCAGCATGGCGACGAACATCGCCAGCAGCATCCAGACCACCCACGGCACGGTCTCTTCCATGCGCACGCGCGCGATCCGGCACGACACCATCAGGTTCACCGCCAGCGGCGGCGTGAACTGCCCCAGCGCCACCTTGAGCGTGAGCACCACGCCGAACCACACCGGGTTCCAGTGGAACGCGTTGGCGATCGGCAGCAGCAGCGGCACGAAGATCAGGAAGATCGAGATGCCGTCGAGGAACATGCCCACCGTCATCAGCAGCGCCACGATCAGCGCCAGCACGCCGTACTCGCCCAGGCCCGAATGCGCGATCGCGTTGGCCAGCGGGTCGATCACGCCGAGCGTGGACAGCGCGTAGGCGAAGATGCCGGCCAGCGCCACCACCAGCAGGATCACCGCGGAAGTCTCCGCCGCTTCCTGGAAGATCACGAACAGGTCGCGCATGCCGATGCTGCGGTAGATCACCATGCCGACGAACAGGCCGTACACCACCGCCACCACGGCGGCCTCGGTCGGCGTGAACCAGCCCGCGCGCATGCCGCCCAGGATCAGGAACGGCGCCACCAGCCCCCAGGCCGCCTCGCGCAGGCTCTTCCAGAACGGCGGGCGCGGCAGCGCGGCCTCGATGGCGCCCATGTTGTGCTTGCGTGCCAGCCACACCGCCGGCACGATCAGCGCCACGCCGGCCAGGATGCCGGGAATCATGCCGGCGGCGAACAGCGCCGGCACCGACGCGCCGGGCACCAGCACGCTGTAGATGATGAACGCCACCGAAGGCGGGATCAGGATGTCCGTGGCCGCCGCCGCGCCGACCACCGCGGCACTGTACGCGCCCGGATAGCCCGCGCGCGACATCGCCGCGATCATCACGCCGCCCACCGCGGCCGCGTTGGCCGGGCCGGAGCCGGAGATGCCGCCCAGGAACATCGCCACCAGGATGGCCACCAGCGGCAGCATGCCGGGCCCGCGCCCGACGATGGCGATGGCGAACGTGACCAGCCGCTGCGCCACGCCGGAGCGGTCGAAGATCGAGCCGACCAGCACGAACATCGGGATCGCCAGCAGCGGGTACTTGGCCAGGCCGGCGTAGAAGTTCTGCGGCACGGCCAGCAGGCCGAACATCTGCGTGTCGAGGTTGGACAGGCCGATCGCCACCAGGCCGCCCAGGCCCAGCGACACGCCGATCGGCACGCCGAGCATCATCAGCCCGAGGAACACCACGAACAGGGTAATGGCGACCAGCGTCATGGCGCGGCCTCCGTCTTCGCCGCGCCCGTGCGCCCGGCATGCAGCGCCTTGAGCGCGCGCAGATTGCGCGCCACCAGCCCGAAGGCCCGCAGCGCGATGCCCGCCGACAGCACCGGCAGCCACACCGAATACCACCAGCTCGGGATGCCGATGCCCGGCGAGGTCTCGCCGAAGGTGTATTCGTCCCACGCCACGCGCGCGCCCAGCACCGCCAGCGCGATGAACATCGCCGCCACCATCAGCGCCGAGAACACCGCCAGGCGCCGCTGCCGGGCCTCGCTGCCGCGCTCGAAGAAGAACTCGATGCGGATGTTGCGGTCGCGCGCCACCGCCGCGCTGCCGGCCACCAGCGCCAGCACGATCATCAGGAAGACCGAGAATTCCTCGGTCCAGGCGAACGATTCGTCGGTGAAATAACGGACCACGACGTTGGCGAAGGTGATGCACACCAGCAGCACCATCACGATCACGCCAATCCAGTCCTCGATGCGCGGCGACACCCTGAAACCGCCGTCCGCGCTGTCCACGTTCTCCACAAGCTGGCTGGCGCCAGCCTCGCCGGGCACGGCCGCGGCGTGTTGCGGGCCGGCATCGCGCCGCCCCTCCTGGTCTGCTTGCATCTCCCCGGCCTCCGGTCCGGTCCGCCCGGCACGCCGGCCGCTCGCGGATTTTCTTTGAATTATGTAAAGACTTAATCTCAAGACATGGCGGATTATGCCAAGTCTGCGCACGGCGGGGGAATTTTTACGCCTGCCCTACGCCTGCCTGCGGTGCCGGGCGGCCAGCCAGACCCCGCGCGCTTCACGCCCAAGGGGACCGGATCAGCCCTGGGCCGGAGGAAACGCGCGCCCCGCCCGCGCTTGTGGCGCGGCGCGGGGCCGGCATCGCCGGTTGCGGGCGGACCGATACCGCCCGCGTCCGCTCACACCATGCCGTCGTCGGCGGTAATGACCGCGCCGTTGATGAACTGCGACTGGTCGGACGCCAGCAGCAGCAGCAGGCCGTCGAGATCCTCGGGCTTGCCCACGCGCTTGCGCGGCAGCATCTGGATCAGCTTCTGGCCGGCATCGGTATCCCAGTGATGGTGGTTGATGTCGGTGTCGATGTAGCCCGGGCAGATCGCGTTGACGTTGATGCCGTGGCGCGCCCATTCGAGCGCCATCGCCTTGGTCATGTGCACCACCGCGGCCTTGCTCATGCAGTACACGCCGATCTGCGACAGCACCTTGAGCCCCGCCACCGAGGCGATGTTGACGATGCGCGACTGCGGCAGCGGATTGCCGTTCTTCTCCGAGCCCTTGGCGCGCGCGATCATGCGCTTGGCCACTTCCTGCGCCACGAAAAACGCGCCGCGCGTGTTGGTGTCGAAGACGAAATCGAAATCCTCGGGCGCCACCTCGGTCAGCTTCTGCGTGGTGGACACGCCCGAGTTGTTGACCAGGATATCGATCGCGCCGGCCTCGGTCTCGGCATGCGCCACCGCGGCGCGGATGCTGGCGGGGTCGGTCACGTCGAGCCGCACCACGTGGGCGCTGCCGCCGTCGGCCTCGATCGCGGCGCGCAGCTCCTTGAGCCGCTCGGTGCGCCGCGACGCCAGTATCACCTTGGCGCCAGCGGCCGCCAGGACGTGGGCAAAGCGCGTGCCCAGGCCGCTCGACGCGCCCGTCACCAGCGCGACCTTGCCTTCCAGATTGATCGACAAACCCATAATGCCCTCTGTATTCGGAGCCCCGTCCGCCGTCTGCCATGGTCCGCGCCGGCGGGCGCTCCTAGCGAAAACTGCCCGGCCAAAACGGAAGGCAGCATATCAAAAAAAAGAACGGTCGTTCCAAAAAATGTCTTGCCTGACCATGGCGAGTCCCGGACAATGCCGGAGATTCTAAGAACTCGGGCCACAAAGGGAAAGAGGAAAAACACGCAGGCCGCCGCCATCTCGTGCGCGCGCCGCCGCGTCCGTCCGCTTTCCCTGTCGCCTTCCTGCCGCTTTGCCGCCGCTTCGTGCGCGGCTTGCCCGGCCCGACCCGAGGCATTCCCCGAATCACAGAACCACGCATTTCCCACAATTGCGCGCAAGTTGCCAAGAATAGAGGGTTAGAGACAATGAATCAGCAGCAGCTCCTGGAGCAGTTCGGTCCCCGCGAGGCCATGGAATACGACGTTGTCATCGTCGGCGGCGGCCCCGCCGGCCTGGCAACCGCCATCCGCCTGAAGCAGCTCGCCCAGGAGAAAGGCAACGACGTCAACGTCTGCGTGCTGGAAAAGGGCTCCGAGCCCGGCGCGCACATCCTGTCCGGCGCCATCATGGACCCGCGCGCGCTCGACGAACTGTTCCCCGACTGGAAGGCGCTGGGCGCGCCGCTGAACCAGCCCGTGACCGAGGACAAGTTCCTGTTCCTCGACGAAACCGGCGCCAAGGGCGCCCCGCTGCTGCCCGACTGCTTCCAGAACCACGGCAACTACATCGTCAGCCTGTCGAACTTCGTGCGCTGGCTCGGCCAGCAGGCCGAGGCGCTCGGCGTCGAGATCTTCCCCGGCTTCCCGGCCGCCGAGGTGCTCTACAACGAGGACGGCTCGGTCAAGGGCGTGGCCACCGGCAACATGGGCATCGACAAGGAAGGCGAGCCCACCGACAACTTCCAGCTCGGCATGGAGCTGCACGCCAAGTACACCATCTTCGCCGAAGGCGCGCGCGGCCACCTCGGCAAGCAGCTCATCGCGAAGTACAAGCTCGACGACGGCAAGGACCCGCAAAGCTACGGCATCGGCCTGAAGGAACTGTGGGAGATCGACCCCGCCAAGCACCAGCCCGGCCTCGTGGTGCACACCGCCGGCTGGCCGCTGGACCCGGCCACCTACGGCGGCTCCTTCCTCTACCACATGGAAGACAACAAGGTGGCGGTCGGCTTCGTGGTCGGCCTGGACTACACTAATCCGTGGCTGTCGCCGTTCGAGGAGTTCCAGCGTTTCAAGACGCATCCGGAGATCCGCAAGTATTTCGAAGGCGGCAAGCGCATCGGCTACGGCGCGCGCGCGATCACCGCCGGCGGCCTGCTGTCGCTGCCCAAGACCGTGTTCCCGGGCGGCGCGCTGGTCGGCTGCGACGCCGGCTACCTGAACGCTTCGCGCATCAAGGGCAGCCACGCCGCCATCAAGACCGGCATGATGGCCGCCGAGGCCGCCTACGACGCGCTGCAGGCCGGCCGCCAGCACGACGAACTGACGGCCTACCCGGCCGCGTTCGAGAACAGCTGGCTGCACAAGGAACTGCTGCAATCGAAGAACTTCAAGCAGTGGTTCAAGAAGGGCCGCACCACCGCCACGCTGATGACCGGCATCGAGCAATGGCTGCTGCCCAAGCTCGGCATCCGCAACCCGCCGTGGACCATCCACCGCACCAAGCCGGACCACGTCTACCTCAAGCCGGCCGCCGAGTGCCAGCAGATCGCCTATCCCAAGCCGGACGGCAAGCTGACCTTCGACCGCCTGTCCTCGGTGTTCATCAGCAACACCAACCACGAGGAAAACCAGCCGGCCCACCTGACGCTCAAGGACGCCAGCGTGCCGGTCAGCGTCAACTGGGACAAGTACGCCGGCCCCGAAAGCCGCTACTGCCCGGCCGGCGTGTACGAGTTCGTCAAGAACGACGACGGCAAGGAACGCCTGCAGATCAACGCGCAGAACTGCGTGCACTGCAAGACCTGCGACATCAAGGACCCCACGCAGAACATCGTGTGGGTGACGCCGGAAGGCGGCGGCGGCCCCAACTACGTGGGCATGTAAGCATCCGGCGCGATGCGCGCAGCGGGCATCCGGGTCGCTCCCGGATGCCCGCTTTGTTTTTGCGCTACTCGATCTTCGCGCCCGACGCCTTCACCACGCCCTGCCAGCGCGCGTACTCGGAGCGGATGAACGCGCCATAGGCTTGCGCCGTGCCGCCGAGCACGTCGACGCCCTGCTCCGCCAGCACCTTGCGCACCGGCGCGCTGGCCAGCACCGCGTTGATCGCCTGGTTGAGCCTGGCGATCACCGGCGCGGGCGTCCCGGCCGGGGCGACGATGCCCTGCCACGCGGTCGAGGAAAAATCGGTGGACAGCGCCTCGGCCACCGTGGGCACGTCCGGCAGCGTGGCCGCGCGGGCGCGCGAAGTCACCGCCAGCGCCTTGAGCCGGCCGTCGCGGATGTAGGGCAAGGCGGTGTTCAGCGTGGTCGTCATGAACTGCGTCTGCCCCGCGAGCAGGTCGACCAGCGCCGGCGCCGTGCCCTTGTAGGGCACGTGGATGGCCTTCAGCTGCCACATCGACGTGAGCTGCGCCGACGACAGGTGCTCGATGGCGCCCGTGCCCGACGAGCCGTAGTTGAAATGGTCCGGCTGGCTCTTGATCAGCTGCATCAGCTCCTTGAGCGAATTCACTCGCACCTTGGGATTCACCATCAGCACCAGCGGCATCTCGGCGGTCAGCGCCACCGGCGCGAGGTCGCGCACCGGGTCGTACCCCACGCGCGCGTAGACCCACGGCGCGATGGTGATCGACGAGGTGTTGTAGAGCACCGTGTAGCCGTCCGGCACGGCCTTGGCGACCGTTTCGGCGGCGATGTTGGCGCCGGCGCCGGGCCGGTTCTCCACCACGATCGCCTGGCCGAGCTTGTCGCCGAGCGCCTGCCCGATGACGCGCGCGACGATGTCGGTCGGGCCGCCGGGCGCGAAGCCCACGATCATGCGGATCGGCTTGTTGGGATAGTCGCCCGGCTGGGCGCCCGCGAGGCCGGGCCATAGCGTTGCCGCCGCGCAGGCGAGCGCCGCCAGCCCCGCGCGCAAGGCTTGCTGGTTCATTGTTGTCTCCGTTGTTGTTATGGGAATGCGTGTCTGCGGGATGCGCGGGATGCGCGCCGCGCTACACGGTCGCCACCGGCGTCACCGGCGAGCCCACCGCGCCCGGCAGGTACAGCGGCGGCGCGGTCAGCAGGAACGCCGAGCGCCCGCGCGCCTGCAGCCAGTCCGCCAGGTCGGCCAGCCACCACAGCTCGGCCAGCGGCACGCCCAGCTTGAACAGGCAATGCTGGTGCAGCGGCAGCGCGGGCCGCTGCCCGAGCGTGCTCTCCTGCGCGGGCAGTCCCTCCACCGCGTAGTTGTCCGCGCAGATCGCGGCCACGCCGCTGTCCGTGATCCATTGCAGCAGCGCGTCGTCGCGCCCGTCGAGCACGCTCGCGGTGCGGTCGAGCACCTCGATGTCCGGCTCGCGGTTCATGCCGACCAGCACCTCGGTGAAGCCGGTGCGCAGCACCAGCATGTCGCCGGGCGTGACCGTGATGCGGTCGGCGTCCAGCACGCGCATCAGGTCCTGGTAGCCCACGTAGCGGCGCTCCAGGCCGAAGTGCTTCTTGAGATCGACCAGCACCGCCCTGCCCTGGATCGCCTTGCGCGCCATGTTGGCCACGCCGAGCGCGTGCGCGCCGTACGGGCCGTCGACGTCCACGTCGCCGTCGGGACGGTAGTCGCGCGGGCCCACCACATGCTCGTTGGCGCGATAGCCGTTGTAGTAGACCTTCTCCTTCACGCCGTTGCCCATCACGTCGAAGAACGCGCCGACATGGGCGAACGAGTCCCACTGCGTGGAGTACTGCAGCGCGAGCGTGACCTGGTCGTCGCTGAGCACGTCGGTGTTGCGCCCGTCGAGGCGCGCGAGCGGAAAGTTCAGGCACGGGCAGCCGTCCTGCAGCGTCGGCGACAGCCGCGGCGGATGGCGGCGCGGGTTCAGCACCGCGCCGCCGGGAAAATCGAGCGGCAGGCTCAGGCAGAACGACAGCCCCTCCGTAACCTCGCCGATGCCGGCCTTGAGCTTTGCCGGCGTCAGCAGGTTCAGCCGCCCCAGCTGGTCGTCCTCGCCGAAATCCCCCCATGTCGAGCCCTCGGGCCGACGTTTCCATCGCGTTGCCATTCCACTGTCCCCTATGTCGTTTTCGTGTGGCCGGCGTGCGGGCGGCGACATGCCGCCCGTGCCAAAACCGCTTCCGAATTCTAATCCCACACCTTACAATGTCAACCTGCTGATTAATTATTCAACCTGTTGAATTTATAGAGACCTGGAGACGAATGTGATTTCACGCCTGATGCGCCTCGCCGACGAGCGGCCCGACACCCCGTTCCTGCTGTTCGAAGACCAGCAGTGGAGCTTTGGCGCCGTGGCCGGCGTCGCGCGGCGCGGCGCCACCTGGCTCGACCAGCTCGGCGTGCAGCCGGGCGACCGCGTGGTGCTGGCGATCGGCAACCGGCCGCTGTTCCTGTTCGCGTGGTTCGCGCTGCTCGCGCGCGGCGCCGTGGCGGTGCCGGTCAGCCACGACATGTTCGGCGAGCCGCTGCGCTACGTGGTGCGGCAGAGCGAATCCCGCTTCCTGCTGTGCGAGGCCGGCGAGCGCGCGCGCTTCGAGGAAGACACCCGCGACTGCGCCGTCGGCGTGCTCGCCTTCGCCGACGAGGCCGCGTTCCTCGCCGCCACCGATGCCTGCGCGCCGGCGCCCGTCGCCGGCATGGCGGCCGCCGCGCCCGCCGCCATCCTCTATACCTCCGGCACCACCGGCCAGCCCAAGGGCGTGGTGATCCCGAACCGCTCGTACCTCGCCGCCGGCGAAAAGGTCACGCAGGCGATCGGCATCACGCAGGACGACCGCATCCTCACCTTCCTGCCGCTGCACCACGCCAACCCGCAGATGTACTCGGTCATGTCCGCGCTGACGGTGGGCTGCAGCATCGCCATCGTGGCGAAATTCTCGGCATCGCGGTTCCTGCAGCAGGCCGCGCGGTACCAGGCCACCGGCTTCACCTACGTCGGCACCGTGCTCAGCATCCTGGCCAAGGAATGGAGCGAGCCGGTGCGCAGCAGCCTGCGCTGGTGCGTGGGCGGCGGCGCGCCGCGCGCGGTGTGGGAACGCCTCGACGGCCTGCTGCCGGTGACGGTGCACGAGCTGTACGGCATGACCGAGACCGGCGGGCTCGTCACCATCAACGCGGGCGGGCGCTATCGCTTCGGCTCCGTGGGCGCCGCCCGCGACGACTTCGACGTGGCGGTGCTCGGCGACGACGACCGCGTGCTGCCGCCGGGGCGCACCGGCGAGATCGCGGTGCGCCCGCGCGAGCCGTTCGTGATGACCACCGGCTATTTCCGCAAGCCCGAGGAAACGCTCGCCGCGCTCGGCAACCTGTGGTTCCACACCGGCGACCTCGGCCGCTTCGACGACGACGGCTTCCTCTATTTCGAAGGCCGCAAGAAGGAGCTGATCCGCCGCGGCGGCGAGATGATCTCGCCGGTGGAGATCGAGCTCGCCGCGCTCAGGTTCGCCCACGTCGCCGACTGCGCGGCGGTGGGCGTGGCCGACGAGATCCTCGAGGAAGAGGTCAAGCTCGTGGTGGTGCGCCGCGACGGCTTCGATGCCGCCGAGCTGCTGTCGCACCTGCGCGGCGCGCTGCCGCGCCACATGGTGCCGCGCTATCTCGACTTCGTCGCCGAGATCCCCAAGACGCCGACGCAGAAGGTGCAGCGCTTCCGCCTGCCGAAGAACTCCGCGGCGACCATCGACCTCAAGGCCGCGGGTTGAGGTCAAGGCAGCGGGCCGGCAGCGGGCTAACAAGCGCTATCATTCCGCCATCCCATTTCCGCCATATACGCCCATGACCGTACCCGCAGCCGGCCGCACCCTCGACATCATCGAAATCTTCGCGCGCGAGCGCCGCCCGATGTCGGTGTCGACGATCGCCAAGGCTACCGACATGCCGCTTTCGAGCTGCCACGGCCTGGTCAAGACGCTCGAGTCGCGCGGCTACCTGATGGAGAGCAAGACCCAGGGCGGGTACTACATGACCCGCCTGCTCGGCCACCTGGTGCGCGCGATCGAGGAATTCGACCCGCTGCCGGGCTGGATCGTGCCGGGTCTGGCGGAGATGCGCGACCAGTGCCTGGAGACGGTGGTGCTGGCCAAGCTGACCGGCGACAACGCCTCCTACGTCGAAGTGCTGGAGAGCGAGCAGAGCATCCGCTTCATCGTGCGCGTGGGCGACACGCGCCCGCTCTATGCCAGCGCGGTCGGCAAGGCGCTGCTCGGCGCCATGCCCGACGACGAGCGCGACGCGATGATCGACGGCATCGCCTTCACCCGGCGCGGCAAGAAATCGATCACCTCGCGCGCGGCGCTGCTCAAGGATCTCGAAACCAGCCGCGCGCGCGGCTGGTACATGACCGCCGGCGAATACTTCGACGACGTGAGCGCCGTCGCCGACGCCATGCGCATCGGCAAGGAATACTACGCGGTGGCCATCGCCGGCCCGTCGGCGCGCATCGAGGCGGCGCTGGACAAGCACGTCAAGCTGATCACGGCATTCACCCGGAACTGGCGCGCGTCGTTCGATACCCGGGGCGGCTGAGGCGCCCCCGCGCCTGCCTCCGAGGGAGACGCAGGCTGGCGGCATCGCGCCGCCATTGCCCGAACCTTATCTGATCATTACTCGGCGGACGCCGGCGCCGCCTCGCGGCTGCCGCCCAGATCCGTCCCCCGCGTCTCGGGCAGCAGCGTCGCCGCGATCAGCACCAGCACGTAGGCGCCGCCCGCGAACGCGCCGATCGCCGCCGCCAGGCCGATGCGCTCGCTCAGATGCCCCACCAGCGTCGGGAACAGCGCGCCCACGGCACGGCCGAAGCTGTAGGCGAAGCCCTGCCCGCTGGCCCGCACCGAGGCCGGGAACAGCTCGGTCAGGAACGAGCCGAGCCCGCTGTAGATGCCCGACGCGGCAAACCCCAGCGGAAAGCCCAGCACCAGCATCTGGCCGTTGGTGATGTCGTACTGGCTGTAGAACCAGATCGACAGCCCGGACAGCACCGTGAACACGTAGAGGTTGGCGCGCCGGCCCCACCAGTCGGTCAGGTAGGCGCCGACGATGTAGCCGGCGAACGAGCCCACGATCACCACCATCAGGTAGCCGCCCGTGTCGAGCACGGACAGGTGGTACTTGGTCCGCAGGAACGTCGGCAGCCAGATCGTGATCGCGTAGTAGCCGCCCTGCACGCCGGTGCACAGCAGCGAGGTCAGCAGCGTGGTGCGCAGCAGCGCCGGCGAGAAGATGCGGTGGAACGGCACCGACTCCCCGCGCGCCGCGGCCAGCGCGCGCGCGTTGGCCGATACGCGCGGCTCCGGCACGTGCTTGCGGATGTAGAACACCAGCAGCGCCGGCAGGATGCCGATCCAGAACAGGATGCGCCACGCCAGCGCCTCCGGCACCAGCGAGTAGACCACCGTATAGGCGATGGCCGAGATGCCCCAGCCCACCGCCCACGCGCTCTGCACCGTGCCCACCGCCTTGCCGCGGTGCTCGCCGCGCACGATCTCGCCCATCAGCACCGAGCCCACCGCCCACTCGCCGCCGAAGCCCAGGCCCTGCAGCGCGCGCAGCACGAACGCCTGCTCGAAGTTCTGCGCGAAGCCGAGCAGCAAGGTGCACACGGAGAACCACAGGATCGTCCACTGCATCACGCGCACGCGGCCGTAGCGGTCCGCCAGGATGCCGGCGACCCAGCCGCCCAGCGCCGACACCAGCAGCGTGACGGTGCCCAGCATGCCGGCCTGGGTGCGGTCGATGTGCCAGATCGACATGAACGTGCCGAGCACGAACGTAAACATCATGAAATCCACGCCGTCCAGCGCCCATCCGCCGAACGCCGCCACAAAGGTGCGCCGTTCGTCCTTGCCGAGTTCTCGGTACCACTTCATCGTTGTCTCCGGTCTTTCTTGTGAATTCTTCTGTGTTCTGGATTGCGCGCGGTGCCACGCCGGGCGCTTGCGCCAATTCTACGACCGGCCTGTATAATGTCAACCAGACGAATATAGTTTCAATATACTGAATACACAGAGAACAAGTACAGGAGGCAACGATGCAGGAAAACCGCAACAAGCTGTGGCAGGACATGGTCGAGCCGGCCTTCGTCGACGCGCTGCGCGCGCTGGTCGCGGCGCATGTCGAACCGAATGCCGCCGCCATCGACGCGCAGGACGTCTACCCCGTGGCGGAGATCCGCGCACTGGCGCGCGCGGGCTACAACAGCATCTGCCTGCCGGCCGAGTTCGGCGGGCGCGGCAGCTACCGGCACGCGCTGGCGGTGTTCGAAGAGGTGTCCTACGCCAGCGCGGCGGTCGGCATCAGCCTGATCACGATCCTGCAGGCGCAGACCATCCTGCACCTGTTCGGCAACGAAGCGCTCCGCCGGCGCTACCTGCCGCGCTTCGCCGAGGGGCTGATCTCGGCCTACGCGCTGACGGAGGCCAACCACGGCAGCGACATCCGCTCGCTCGACACCAAGGCGCGCCGCGTCGGCGACGAATGGCTGCTCACCGGCGAGAAATCGTTCATCACCTCGGGGTCCGCCGCCGAGTTCTTCATCATCCTGGCGCAGACCGAGACCGGCGTGTCGGCGTTCGCGCTGCCGGGCGACACCCGCGGGCTGTCCACCTACGTCGGCGCGAATTCGGCCACCTTCGGCCTGCGCAACGGCCCGCACGTCAACCTCGTGCTCGACGGCTGCCGCCTGCCGCTCGACCATCTCATCGGCACCGAAGGCAAGGGCGTGCGCGCGGCCGTGACCACGCTCAACTATTCGCGCACGATGGCCGCCGGCATCAGCCTCGGCATCGCCCGCGCCGCGTTCGACAAATCGCTCGCGCACGCGCGCCAGCGCAAGGTGTTCGACAGCACCGTGTTCGACAAGCAGGGCATCCAGTGGTATTTCGCCGACATGCTCACCCGCATCGACGCGGCGCGGCTGCTGACCTACCGCGCCGCGCAGGCGCTCGACACCGGCGCGGACGTGCCGCGCCTGTCGAGCGAGGCCAAGCTGATGGCCGCCGCGCTGGCCACCGAGGTGGCCGGCACCGCGATCCAGATCTGCGGCGCCTACGGCGTGATGGAAAACTCGCCCTACGGCCGCTACCTGCGCGACGCCAAGGCGTACGAGATCGCCGGCGGCGCGTCGGAGATCCTGCGCAACACGATCGGCAAGGCCCTGATGGAATACTGACGCGGGACGGCGCGCGCATGCGCGGCGGCGCGTTGCCGCCGCCGCGTCACGGCGCGGCCGGCTGGTCCTGGCCCGCGCGGTCGTACACCTTGCCGTATACCGTGTCGTGCACGTAGGCGCGCAGGGCCTCGCCGGGGTCGGCGAACGACTGCGCCCGCAGCCGTTCCAGCTGCTGCTGCCGGTCGGCGTCCGCGAGGCCGGGAAACTGCTCGACCTGCGCGCGCTGGCGGGCATAGTCGCGGTAGCGGTCCTGCCACGACTGGTCGGCCTGCGCCTGCTGCTGGTAGCGCTGCGCGACCTCGGCGCCGTGGGACTGCGCCAGCGCCGCGGCGATGTCCTGCGCGCCGCGCCCCTCGGCCTGCAGCCTGCCGATGGTCTCGCCGATCTGCTGCGGGCGGGCGCTGTCGGCGCGCACCGCGCGGGCGTCGTCGGGCAGCCGGCTGTCGAGCGCGGCCAGCCGCTGCCGGCGCTGCGCCGCGTCGAGGCCGGGCTGCGCGGCCACCTCCAGCCGCTCGAGCATGGCCGCGTCGTAGGCCTCCTCCGCGTCGAACCAGATCGCCGCCACGTCGGGCAGATGACGCTGGCGCGCGGCGCGGCGCGCGTCCCACAGCCGGCGCAACCGGGCCACCTGGACCGCCGACAGCGCGTCGGCATCGTCGCCCGGCTGTCCCTGGCCCGCGTCCGCCGCGCCGGCATGGACCTCGGCGAGATAACCGCGATAGCGCTGCCACAGCTGCCATGCCTGCGTCGCGGCCGGCTCGGGCACGCGCGCGCGGATGTCGGCGCGCACGAGCGCATCGAGCGCGCCGGCGTCGCCGGCATCGTGGGTGGCGGACAGGAAGTAGTCGAAATAGCCGCGCAGGGCGCGGCTTGCGTGCAGGTTGCCGCGCGCGTCCGCCGCCAGGCCCGCGGGCACGTCCACGCCAGCCAGCGACGGCAGCAGCGCCGGCACGCCGGACGCCGCGCCAGATGCGGACATGGCATCGGGCGGCCTGCCCGGCGCCACGCCGGCGGCCACTGGCGCGGCGGCCGGCACCTGTGCCGGCGGCATCGTCATCCAGTAGATGGCGCCGCCCAGCGCGCAGCCGGGCAGCGCCATCCACCACCAGCCCGGCCAGCGCCGCTCAAAGGCGCGCATTGCGCAGGCGGTTGGCGTGGTTGAGGATGACCACGCGCGGATCGGCGTCCTGGTAGAGGCCGGCAAGCTGGTTCACCTCGTCCAGGTGATTCCAGTAGTAGCCGGTCGCCAGCACCTGGCCCCACTTGCTGCTGCAGACCGACACCATGCCGTCGTTGGGGCCGGCGCCCTTCAGACTCATCAGGCCGGCGGCGCCGGCCATCAGCGCCGTGGTGGGGTCGAGCAGGTTGGAGCGCAGCAGGCTGACCGGGCCGCCGCGCCCGGTCCACGAATACGCGGCCTGCGTGTGGCTGACAAGGTTGCCGGCGGCATCGCGCGCCTGGCGCATCTCGACCGGCGCGCCGGGCGTGGCGCAGTCCGGGCCCAGCGCCGAGGGCGTGCCCGGCTTGAGCGTGGCATTCAGGCGCGCGTTCTGCGCGGCCACCCCGGCGGTGGTCAGGTTCTTGAGCGCGGCCAGCGCGTTCTGGTCCAGCTTCACGCCATTGCTCACGCCCTGGAACCAGCCGATCGCGTCGGCCACGCCCTGGATCACGCCGACCAGCAGCGGGCCGGCCAGCGGGATGCGGTTGATGCCGTTGACGACGTCGAGCACCAGGTCCGCCAGCTCGCTGCCGCGGTGCGGGCTGCCGATGGTGGTCACCGAAGCCACGTCCTGTGGCGACATCGCGGCCAGCATGCGCGAGGTCGGCCCGCCCTGGCTGTGCCCGATCAGGTTGACCTTGTCCGCGCCGCTGTCGAGCTTGACGCCGCGCACGTAGGCCTGCAGCGCCAGCGCGCGCTCCTCGTCGCTGTTGAAGGCCGGCACGGTGGCCACGTACACCCGCGCGCCGTTGGCCCGCAGAAGCTGGGGAATGCCGTACCAGTAGTCCAGCACGCCGCCCATGCGGGCCGCGCCGGTCAGGCCGTGGACCAGCACGATGGGGTAGCGGGTCCGGGCGTAGTTGGCGTTGGCGTCGGCCGCCGCCGTTCCGGGCCACGCCGCCGCCACGGCGGCCAGCAGCACGCCGGCCCTGCACGCGGCGCGCATCCTTGCCCGCGTCCACGCCGGCGCGGCCGGCATGGCAGTCTCTGTTGCGCCGCAGCGCTTGCCTTGATCCATCTTGTCTCCTCGACGACAGGGTTGTTCCCTTGTTTTTCCCCTTCTTTGTTCTTGTCGGGTAGGAGAGTAAAGACGGCGGCCCGGCCCAGGCAAGCCGGCGCGCTAGCAGGATTCCTCCAAACGGGGCGGCGCGAGGCGCCGCGTCAGCCCGGCACCGGCATGCTGGCGCTGGTCAGCAGCTGCTCGTAGATATAGCACTGCAACAGCGTCAGCTCGCGCTCGCCCAGCAGGTCGAACGCCACGCCGAACACCGGAAAGCCGGAGGCGGCGGAAATCGGCGTCGCGCTGCGCGCCACGCCGTCGACCATGATCTCGCTGTCCAGCGCCGCGGTGCGCAGGTGAAAGCACAGCCGCACCGGCGTGCCCGGCGCGGGCACCGCGTCCGCGGTCTCGATCTGCGCGCCGCCGGTGCTCAGGTCCGTCAGCATCACCAGGCGCGACGGCTGGCGCCCGCGCGGCGGCTGGGCGCCCTCGCCAGCCTCGCCGGCGGCGTGGGCGGCAGCCCCCTCGCCCGCGCCGGCCGGGTCCACCAGGTACGCGGCCAGCCGGGTCGGCACCCGGGTCGCCTTGCGCACCGGCAACTGCTGCATCTGCGCCGGCGCAGACAGCACCAGGTAGCGGAACGGGCTGCGGCACACCGCGGTCACGGTGCATTCGAAGCTGAGGATGGCGTGGCCGGAAAAGCCGCGCAGCAGCACGGTCTCGCCCGCCTGCAACTGGAGTTCCTTGCCGCCGAGCTGGGGCCAGGTCACGAACATGCCCTGGTCGACGAAGCCGATCAGCCGGCTGGCCGCCGCGCGCCCGACGTGGCCCTGGTTCTTGATCTGCAGCAGCGTGCCGACCTGCAGGCCGAACGGCCCGGGACTGGCCTGGCGCTCGTTCTCGGCGGCGTCGCCCGGCTCGCTGTCGGGGCGGCACACGACGCCGTGGCGAAACACCAGCGCGACGTCGCGGTCCTCGGGGATCACGCTGCCGCTGCCGAGCACGAGGTTTCCGCTTTCGTCCAGCAAGGACCAGGGCAAGGGCTGGCCAACCGGGAGATCGTCAGGAGTAAGTGCAATCATGGGAAGCAGCGGTGGATGCCCGACGGCGGGCATGGTGGATCGAACGGCGGCCGGACCTGACGCAGGTCCGCGGGCCGCCACCTGGCGGGGCACCCGGCACGCAATGTCGCCGCCCGGGCCCGCCGGACGCGCCGGCCACGAGGTCCCGGGTGGATGGCGCGTCTCATCAGACTTGCTATCGGCCTCCCGCGAAAAACCTTGAGCGCCGCGTTGCGGGATGGCCATCGCGCGCCTTCCCACGCCTTGACGCCGCCCGTCTTTCCCCCGAAAATGCCGCAAAGCTGTCTGACAGCCTTACAGATCACGATGACCATTCTCAGCCGCCCGGACTCGCTCGCCACCCGCATCGCCGACGCCCTGCGCGCCGACATCGCCGCCGGACGCTTTGCCGCGGGCGCCCGCCTGCCGGCCGAAGCGGCGCTCGGCGAGACCTTCGGCGTGAGCCGGCCGATCGTGCGCGAGGCCATCGCGCAGCTCAAAGCGGACGGCGTGCTGGTGACGCGCAAGGGCTCCGGCGCCTATGTCTCGGAGACGCCGGGCGGCCAGGTATGGCGCATGCCGAGCGTGCCGCAGGGCGGGCCGACGCTGGCGCAACTGTTCGAGCTGCGCATGGTGGTGGAATGCGCCTGCGCCGAGATGGCCGCGCTGCGCCGCGGCGAGGACGACCTGCTGGCCATCCGCGCGGCGCTGGCCGCCATGCGCGAGCACGCGCAGGACTTTCCCGGCGCCGCCGCGGCCGACGTGGCCTTCCACCACGCCATCGCCCAGGCCGCGCACAACCCGTGCTTCACCGGCCTGACCGATTTCGTCGGCCAGCACCTGCTGGCGGCGCGGCAGACCGCGTGGGAAAACGCAGCGCGCTTTCGCGGCGGCTCGCGCGGCGCCGACGGCGAGCACGCGGCGCTGGTCGAGGCCATCGCCGCCGGCAATGCCGGCGCGGCGCGCCTTGCCGCGCGCCGCCACCTCGCGGCCGCGGCAAGGCGCATGGGGCTGGAACTGAAGCTGCCCTGAAGCGGCGCAGATGCCGCCGCCGCGCGGCACCGCTCACGAAGCAGCGAACGCACGTCACGAACGGACAAACGGACAAACGAAACGAGGAAGACGATGGAAAAAGTGGATTGCGTGGTGATCGGCGCCGGCGTGGTGGGCCTGGCGGTGGCGCGGGCGCTGGCCCTGCGGGGCCGCGAAGTGATCGTGCTGGAGGCCGAGAACGCCTTCGGCACCATCACCAGCGCGCGCAACAGCGAAGTCATCCACGCCGGCATCTACTACCCGGCCGGCTCGCTCAAGGCCGAGATGTGCGTGCGCGGCCGGGCCATGCTGTACGACTACTGCGCCAGCCATCACGTCAGCCACCAGCGCTGCGGCAAGCTGATCGTGGCCACCTCGCCGGCCCAGGTCGCCACGCTGGAAGGCATCCGCGCCAAGGCCGCCGCCAACGGCGTGCACGACCTGCGGCTGATCGGCCAGGCCGAGGCGCAGGCGCTCGAACCCAACCTGCAGTGCCTCGCCGCCCTGCTCTCGCCGTCCACCGGCATCGTCGACAGCCACGGCCTGATGCTGGCGCTGCTGGGCGACGCGGAAAACGCCGGCGCCATGCTGGCGGTGCAGTCGCCGGTGGCCGGCGGCGCGGTCACGCCGGACGGCATCCGCCTCGACGTCGGCGGCGCGGATGGCACCACGCTGCTGGCACGCACCGTGGTTAACTCGGCCGGGCTCACCGCGCCGGCGCTGGCGCGCCGCATCGAGGGCGTGCCCGCCGCGCACATTCCGCCGCAGTTCTACGCCAAGGGCTGCTATTTCACGCTGGCCGGGCGCGCGCCGTTCTCGCGGCTGATCTACCCGGTGCCCGAAGCGGCCGGCCTCGGCGTGCACCTGACCATCGACCTGGGCGGCCAGGCGCGCTTCGGCCCCAATGTGCGCTGGATCGACGAGATCGAGTACGGCGTCGACCCGTCCGACGCCGACAGCTTCTACGACGAGGTGCGCCGCTACTGGCCGGCGCTGGCCGACGGCGCGCTGCAGCCCGGCTACGCCGGCATCCGCCCCAAGATCAGCGGCCCGCGCGAGGCCGCCGCCGACTTCCGCATCGACGGCCCGGCCACCCACGGCGTGCCGGGGCTGGTCAACCTGTTCGGCATCGAGTCGCCGGGACTGACCTCCTCGCTGGCGCTGGCCGAGCGCGTGGCCAGCCTGGTGTGAGCGCCTGAGCGCCTAGCCGTCGGCGCGAGCCTGTGCGGCTTCGGCGCGGAACGTCATCAGCGCGCACGCGGCGCCGGCCGCCGCCGCCAGCGCGGCCAGCCCGAAGGTATGGGCCGGCCCCAGCGCCTTCCAGGTCCAGCCCATCGCCAGCCCGCCCAGCGTGCCGCCCAGGCCGTAGGAAATGCCGGTGTAGAGCGCCTGGCCGCGCCCTTGCAGCGGCCCGGCGAACCAGCGCTGCAGCCGCTTGAGGCTGGCGCTGTGGTGCGCGCCGAAGGTGGCCGCGTGCAGCACCTGCACCAGCGCCATCAGCCATGCCAGCTGCGCCAGGTAGCCCGTCAGGCCGAAGCGCAGCGCCGCCAGCACGAAGGTGCCGGCCAGGATGGCGCGCAGCGGCACGGCGTCGAACAGCCAGCCCTGGTAGAAGAAGAACACGATCTCCGCCACCACGCCGATGGTCCACATCACGCCGATGGCGAACTTGCTGTAGCCGAGCTGCTCCAGGTAGAGCGAATAGAACACGTACAGCGCGGCGTGCGCGAACATCATCAGGAAGGCCGAGGCCATGAACCAGCGCACGTCGGCGCGCCGCAGCAGCGGCAGCGCCGGCGGCGGTTTCACGCGCGGGCCTTCCTCGGGCGCGTCGCGCAGGCCGAACACCACCACCAGGAACAGCGCCAGCATGGCGCTGGCCAGCCACGGAAAAGCCTCCATGCCGAGCCGCCCGAACAGCGCGCCGCCCAGCAGCACGGCGGCGATGAAGCCGGCCGAGCCGAACATGCGGATGCGCCCGTAGCGGTGATCGAAGGCGCCGTAGCGGCGCAGCGTGGAAATGGTGAGCGCGTCGCCCAGCGGCGACATCGCGCTGGTGATCAGGTTGAGCCCGATCATCATCGCCATCATGCCGCCGTAGCTGGTGATGCCCGGCACCGCCAGGAAGGCCAGCAAGGCGCTCACGCCGGCCAGGCGCAGCAGGCGCACCCGGGTATGCATCACGTCCGACAGCCAGCCCCAGAAATACGGGCCGACGATGCGGCTGACCTGGAAGCACGCCATCAGCACGCCGATCTGCACCGGGTTGAAGCCGCGCCCGGCGAAGAACAAGCTCACATAGGGCGAGATGACGCCGACATAACCGTAGTAGCCGAGATAGAACAGGCCGAAGCGCGTCTCGGACAGGCGCCCGGCCGGCCCGGCGCCGGCCGCTTGCGTGGCCGTCTCGCCGGCCCGCGGCTGGACCCGCGCCAACTCAGCGCGGCTGGCCGGACTGCGGCGCCTGCGCGGGGATGCGCGGCGTGTCGACCTTGACGTCGCCGCACTGGGCGCGCTGGCGCAGCGCGTGGTCGATCAGCACCAGCGCCAGCATGGCCTCGGCGATCGGCGTGGCGCGGATGCCCACGCACGGGTCGTGGCGGCCGAAGGTCTCCACGGTGGCCGTCTGGCCGGCCTTGTCGATCGATTCGCGCGGCGTGCGGATGCTGGAAGTGGGCTTGATCGCCAGCGAGACGGTCACGTCCTGGCCGGTCGAGATGCCGCCCAGCACGCCGCCCGCATTGTTGGTGCGAAAGCCCTCCGGCGTCAGCTCGTCGCCATGCACGCTGCCGCGCTGGCCGACGCTGTCGAAGCCGGCGCCGATCTCCACGCCCTTGACCGCGTTGATGCCCATCATGGCGTGCGCGATGTCGGCGTCGAGCCGGTCGAACAGCGGCTCGCCCAGGCCCACCGGCACGCCGCTGGCCACCACCTCGATGCGCGCGCCGACCGAGTCGCCGTCGCGGCGCAGCGCGTCCATGTAGGTTTCCAGCTCCGGCACGATCTCCGCGTTGGCGGCGAAGAACGGGTTCTGCGGCACCTCGGCCCAGTCCATGAACGGCACCTGGATCTCGCCCAGCTGCGACATGTAGCCCCGGATCTCGGTGCCGTACTGCTCGCGCAGCCACTTCTTGGCCACCGCGCCGGCCGCCACCACCGGCGCGGTCAGGCGCGCCGACGAGCGGCCGCCGCCGCGGTAATCGCGGATGCCGTACTTCTGCCAGTAGGTGTAGTCGGCGTGGCCCGGGCGGAAGGTCTCGACGATGTTGCCGTAGTCCTTGCTGCGCTGGTCGGTGTTGCGGATCAGCAGGCAGATCGGCGTGCCGGTGGTCTTGCCTTCGAACACGCCGGACAGGATCTCGACCTGGTCGGCCTCCTGGCGCTGGGTGACGTGGCGCGAGGTGCCGGGCCGGCGGCGGTCCAGGTCGCCCTGGATGTCGGCCTCGCTCAGGGCCATGCCCGGCGGGCAGCCGTCCACCACCGCGCCGATGGCCGGGCCGTGCGATTCGCCGAACGTGGTGACTGTGAAGAGCAGGCCGAGGGTATTGCCGGACATGATGGAGAACCGCGACAGCGCGTGGAAATTGGGGAACGGGCTACATTGTAAGGCTTTTGCCGCCCGCCCGGCCCCGCGCCGGCGTGCGGCGAAGCCGCCGCATGCCGGCCGCGGGGACGCCTCAGCGCCACTCGCCGCGCAGGCCCTGCACCACCTGCTGCAGGCTCTCCGGCGTGGCCAGCTCCGGCGCGATCGGGTCGCCCACCACCAGCTCCAGCCGGTTCAGGATGCCGCGCCGGAACGGCCGCGACATGGCCGCGCCGCCCTGGCGCGAGAAGAAGCTGCCCCACAGCCCGCGCAGCGCCATCGGCACCACCGGCACCGGCGTGCGGCGGATGATCTGCTGCACGCCCTGCTTGAACGGATTGATCTCGCCGTTGGCGGTGATCTTGCCCTCGGGGAAGATGCAGACCAGGTCGCCCTCGGCAAGCGCGCGCGCCACCTCGTCGTAGGCGCGCTCGAGCATCTGCGGGTCTTCGTGCGCGGGCGCGATCGGGATCGCCTTGGCCTGGCGGAAAAACCACGACAGCAGCGGCACCTTGAAGATGCGGTGATCCATGACGAAGCGCACCGGACGCGGGCTGCCCGCCATCAGCACCACCGCGTCGGCGAAGCTGACGTGGTTGCAGACCAGCACCGCCGGGCCCTCGGCCGGGATGCGCTCGGCGTTCACGCGCCGCAGCCGGTACACGGTGTGCACCAGGATCCAGGCGATGAAGCGCAGCAGGAATTCGGGCACCAGGCTGTAGATGTAGATCGCCACCACCGCGTTGAGCACGCCCACCGCCAGGAACAGCTCGGGGATGGTGAAGCCGGCCTGGGTCATGACCATCGCCATCAGCGACGAAGCGATCATGAAAAAGCTGTTGAGAATGTTGTTGGCGGCGATGATGCGGGCCCGGTGCGTGGGCGCGCAGCGGCTCTGGATCAGCGCGTACAGCGGCACGCTGTAGAAGCCGCCGAACATGGCCAGCAGGAACAGGTCGGCCAGCACGCGCCAGTGGCGCGGCTCGGCGAGGAAGCCGGCCAGCCCCGACAGTTCGGCGTGATGCTCGCCGTGGCTGCCGAAGAACAGGTCGAGCGCGAACACCGTCATGCCGATCGAGCCGAACGGCACCAGCCCGATCTCCACGTGCCGCCCCGACAACCGCTCGCACAGCAGCGAGCCGGTGCCGATGCCGAGCGAGAACACCGCCAGCAGCAGCGTCACCACGTTCTGGTCGCCGCCGAGCACGTCCTTGGCGAAGCTGAAGAACGAGGTCAGGAAGGTCGCGCCGAGGAACCACAGCCAGGAAATGCCGAGCAGGCTCAGGAACACCGTGCGGTTGGTGCGCGCCAGCGCCAGGTTGCGCCAGGTCTCGGTAAACGGGTTCCAGTTGATGCGCAGGTCCGGCTGCGGCGCCGGCGAGTCCGGCACGCGCGCCGACACCACGCGCCCGGCCAGCGCCAGCAGCACGCAGGCCGCGCCCACGTAGAGCGGCCCCGTCATGCGCCCGCCGTGCGCGATGCCGGCCAGCTCGCCGCCCAGCAGCGTGCCGAGCAGGATGGCGACGAAGGTACCCATCTCCACCAGCCCGTTGCCGCCGACCAGCTCGGTTTCATCGAGATGCTGCGGCAGGTAGGCGAACTTGACCGGGCCGAACAGCGTCGAGTGCAGGCCCATCAGGAACGTGCCGAGGTAGAGCAAGGCCGCGCTGTGCAGGGCGAAGCCGGCTAAGCCCAGCAGCATGATGCCGATCTCCAGTGTCTTGACCATGCGGATCAGCCGGGACTTCTCGATCTTGTCGGCAATCTGTCCGCTGGTGGCCGAGAACAGCACGAACGGCGCGATGAAGATGGCCGAGATCAGGAACGCCGCGCTGCGGGCGTCGACGCCCTCGAACAGGGCCGTGTGGTAGGTGACGAGGGAGGTAAAGGCAACCTTGAACAGGTTGTCGTTCATGGCCCCGAGGAACTGGGTCCAGAAGAACGGGGCGAAACGGCGCGAGCGGAGCAGTCGGAATTGGTTTTGTTGGCTCATGTAGACAGGAAAGAGATGACCCCGGCAAGCCGGATGCCCGTGGCGGGCCCCCGGCGCGACATTGCTGGCAACGTGGCTGCCGCCGCGGGCGCGCCCGCGGCGCGCACACCCGATGCACACCCGATGCGCGCCCGCGGCGCTTGATTCCGTTCACATCGCCGCGGCGCCGCCCGTCCGGCGCCCGCGGCGCGCCGCCGGCCTCAGTCGGTCTTTTCTTCCGGCCAGTCGCGGATGTAGGCCTTGAGCATGCGGTTCTCGAAGCTCTGCTCCTCCACCACCGCCTTGGCCACGTCGTAGAAGGAAATCACGCCCATCAGGGTGCGGTTGTCCATCACCGGCAGGTAGCGCGTGTGGCGTTCCAGCATCATGCGGCGCACTTCGTTGACGTCGGTTTCCATCGTGCAGGTCAGCGGCGCGTCGTCCATCACCTTGCGCAGGCTGAAGGTGCCCACCGAGCCGTTGTTGGCGGCCAGCGTGTTGATGATCTCGCGGAAGGTCAGCATGCCGACCAGCTCGCCGTACTCCATCACCACCAGCGAGCCGATGTCGTGCTCGGCCATCGTCCTGACCGCCAGCTGCAGCGAGGTGTCGGGCGTCACGGTAAAGAGCGTGTTGCCCTTGATCTGCAGGATGTCGCTGACTTTCATGGTGGTCTCCGCTTGCTGAATCTGCTTGTATGTATCTGCTGATGTACTGCCGCTGTGATGGCGCTGCGCCGCCGGCCGCGCCAGGCCGGTTCCGCCCTGGCGCGGCGCGGGCACGGGCCGGCACCGCCGGATGGGCCGATCCTAGCCGAAACCGCCCGCCCAAGTAAAGCGCGGCGGCCCCGCGAGCCGCCCCGGCGCGCGCTTTGCCGTGCCCCGGCGCCGTCGCCGGATGCTACGATGCGCACCGGAGACAACTCTTGCCCTGGAAGCCATGTCCGGTACCCGATTCGACACCCTGGCGCTGCATGCCGGCGCCGCCCCCGACCCCGCCACCGGCGCGCGGGCCACGCCCATCCACCTGACCACGTCCTTCGTCTTCCGCGACAGCGAGCACGCCGCCTCGCTGTTCAACATGGAACGCGCCGGCCACGTCTACTCGCGCATCTCCAACCCCACCGTGGCGGTGTTCGAAGAGCGCGTCGCCGCGCTGGAGAACGGCGCCGGCGCGATCGGCGTGGCCTCCGGCCAGGCCGCGCTGCACCTCGCCGTGGCCACGCTGATGGGCGCCGGCTCGCACATCGTGGCGTCCAGCGCGCTGTACGGCGGCTCGCACAACCTGCTGCACTACACGCTGCGCCGCTTCGGCATCGAGACCACCTTCGTGCAGGCGCGCGACATCGACGCCTGGCGCGCCGCCATCCGGCCCGAGACCCGGCTGCTGTTCGGCGAATCGCTCGGCAACCCCGGCCTGGACGTGCTCGACATCCCCACGCTGGCCCAGCTCGGCCGCGACCACGGCATCCCGCTGCTGGTCGACTCCACCTTCACCACGCCCTACCTGCTCAGGCCGTTCGACCACGGCGCCGGCCTGCTCTACCACTCGGCCACCAAGTTCCTGGGCGGGCACGGCACCACCATCGGCGGCGTGCTGGCCGAGGGCGGCACCTTCGATTTCGAGGCCTCCGGCCGCTTCCCCGAGCTGTCGGAGCCGTATGCCGGCTTCCACAACATGGTGTTTACCGAGGAAAGCACGGTGGCGCCGTTCCTGCTGCGCGCGCGCCGCGAAGGCCTGCGCGATTTCGGCGCCTGCCTGAACCCGATGGCCGCCTGGCAACTGCTGCAAGGCATCGAGACCCTGCCGCTGCGCATGGCCCGGCACGTGGACAACGCGCGCCGCGTGGTGCAGTTCCTGGTCTCGCACCCGATGGTGGAGTCGGTGGCCTACCCCGAGCTCGAATCCCACCCCGACTACGAACTCGCCAAGCGCCTGCTGCCGCGCGGCGCCGGCGCCGTGTTCAGCTTCAACCTCAAGGGCGACCGCGCCGCCGGCCAGCGCTTCATCGAAAGCCTGGCGCTGTTCTCGCACCTGGCCAACGTCGGCGACGCGCGCTCGCTGGTGATCCACCCCGCCTCCACCACGCACTTCCGCATGGACGCGGCGGCGCTGCAGGCCGCCGGCATCGGCGAAGGCACCATCCGCCTGTCGGTCGGCCTGGAAGACGCGGACGACCTGATCGACGATCTCAAGCGCGGCCTCAAGGCCGCCGAGCGCGCCATGAGCGGCAAGGGAGGGCAAGCCTGATGGAACTGACGATCGCGGGCCGCAAGGCCTACGCCTACACCGGCGGCAAACCCTTCAACCCGGCCCTGCCGTGCGCCGTGTTCGTGCACGGCGCGCAGAACGACCACAGCGTGTGGGCCCTGCAGACGCGCTGGTTCGCCAACCACGGCTTCGGCGTGCTGGCGGTGGACCTGCCCGGCCACAATCGCAGCGAAGGCGCGCCGCTCAAGACCATCGAGGCGATGGCCGACTGGGTGGCCGAACTGCTGCGCGCCGCCGGCGTCGCCGCGCCGGCGCTGGTGTTCGGCCACAGCATGGGATCGCTGATCGCGCTGGAAACCGCCGCGCGCCACCCCGATGCGGTGCGCGCCATCGCGCTGCTGGCCACGGCCTACCCGATGAAGGTCTCCGACGCCCTGCTCGAGGCCTCGCTCAAGCAGGTGGACCAGGCCATCGCGATGGTCAATGTGTGGTCGCACTCCAGCCTCGCCAACAAGCCGTCCTCGCCGGGACCCGGCTCGTGGATGCAGGGCGGCAGCCAGCGCCTGATGGAGCGCGTGGCGCAGCGCAACCCGCAGGGCCACGTCTTCCACAACGACTTCTCGGCCTGCAACGCCTACGCCAACGGCGAAGCCGCCGCCGCCGCGGTGCGCTGCCCGGCGCTGTTCATCAGCGGCAGCAAGGACATGATGACCTCGCCCAAGGCCGCGCTGGCGCTGGCGGCGAAAATGGCCTCGGCCAGCACCGTCTCCGTGCCCTGCGGCCACGCGCTGATGGGCGAAAAACCCGACGAAGTGCTCGACGCGCTGGCCGCGTTCGCGCGCAAGGCGGTGGCGGCGGGCTGAGCGAGGCTTCGGCCCAAAGGCACGCCGACCCTCTCCCCCGACCCCTCTCCCGCAAGCGGGAGAGGGGAGCAAACCCGCGGCCCGGGCAGGCACGCAACATCAAGCGGGGCCAACGGTGTTGTCCGGCATCGCAGCCCCGTGAAGACCCCTCTGGACACCCGCCCCACGCCGGCTAGACTGAAACATGCCGCACCCCCACAGGAGTACGACATGCCCCAGGCACGCCCCCGCGAATTCCGGAATTTCGCCGCCTTCTACCCGTTCTACCTGAACGAGCACCGCAACCTCACCTGCCGCCGGCTCCATTTCGCCGGCTCCACGGTGGCGCTGCTGTGCCTGCTGGCGCTGCTCATCAGCGGCAACTGGTGGTGGCTGGCGGCGGCCGCGGTGTCGGGCTACGCCTTCGCCTGGGTCGGCCATTTCGGGTTCGAGAAGAACCGCCCGGCCACGTTCCGCCACCCGTTCTACAGCCTGATGGGCGACTGGGTCATGTACGCCGACATCTGGCGCGGCAGGATTCCGTTCTAGCCGCGCGCGCGGCTCAGATCTGGCCGTGCCAGCCCGGCGGCACCACTTCCAGCGCGCGGCGCGCACCCTCGGCCGGACGGCCGGGCGCCGCCGCTTCCTCTTCTGCCAAGACCTGGGCCTGCGCCTGCCGCTGCGCGAACACCGCTTCCAGCGGCTGGTCCAGGCGCGGGTTGTCCAGCACCTGCCGCAGCGCGTCGGCGCCCTGCAACTGCTGCGCCAGCGCGGTGCGCGGCAGGCGCGGCAGGTTCAGCACCAGGCGGTCGTGCAGCGTGCGCAGCGTCACGTGGGCGGGGTCGCACAGCAGCGCCCAGTGGGCCTGGCCGCGGTCCTGCGCCAGCTTGCCGATCAGGTGCATCGCCTTGAGCCGGCCGAGCAGGCCGGACAGATAGTCCGCTTCCACCCGCAGCTTGCGCCCGAGGTCGAGCTCGCCGATGCTGCGCGGCACTTCGTCGCGCGCGCGATAGAGCAGGTAGAGCACGCCGAGCGCGTCGAAGAACTCGCTGCCGGCGAACGTGCGGCGGCGCCAGTAGCCCTGGCGGATCACCGGCAGGTTGGCGGCGATGGTGGCGCCCAGCAGCGTCACCAGCCAGCTCAGGTAGATCCACAGCAGGAAGATCGGCAGCGCGGCAAAGGTGCCGTAGACCGCGGTGTAGGTCGGGATGTGCGTGACGAAGTAGCCGAAGCCGCGCTTGGCGAACTCGAACGCCAGCGCCGCCACCAGCCCGGCGGTGATGGCGTCGCGCCACTCCACGCTGGCATTGGGCACGGCAATGTAGAGGAAGGCGAAGGCCAGCGCCGACAGCACCACCGGCGTCAGGCTCACCAGCAGGCCCAGCCCCAGCGGCATGGTGCCCGCGTAGCCGGCCGAGACCGAGATCAGGTAGGAGCTGATCGACAGGCTGGCGCCGATCAGCACCGGCCCCAGCGTCAGCACCGCCCAGAACACCAGCACGCGCTGCGCCAGCGGGCGGCGCTGCTTGACGCGCCAGATCGCGTTGAGCGCGTCCTCCACCGTCAGCATGGTCAGCACCGAAGTCACCATCAGGCCGCCCAGGCCGGCCGCGGTCAGGCCCCTGGCGTTCTTGGAAAACTGCCCGAGATAGCTGGTGATGGAATCGCTGACGTTGCCGGGAATCAGGTTCTGGAACAGGAAGGTCTCGATGGAGCTGCGGAACTCGCGGAACACCGGGAACGCGGCCAGCAGCGCGAACGCCACGGTCAGCACCGGCACCACCGCCAGCACGGTGGTGAAGGTCAGGCTGGCCGACACCTGCGGCAGGCGGTCCTCGGCCGCGCGGCGCAGCGCGTAGCGGGTCAGCGCGCGCAGCTTCTGCAGGTTCCATTCCCTGCGCAGGCGGACGATGCGGGCGGCGAACATGCGGGGGCGGGCTCCTGGCGTGATGCGGTGATGATGGGCGGTGATGACGGGCGGCAATGATCGGCAGCAATCGATAGCAATCGACAGCAATCGGCGCCGGCGACGCCGCCATGACGGCTCCGGCGAGCCGCGCCGGGGCCACAACTATAATACGCGCATTGCCCGGCGCGCCGCGCCCGGCGCCAACCAGCCTGCCCTCGCTGCCTGCCGCCCGGCGCGGCCAGCCGCGGCCCCGTCCATGACCGACATCCTCGTCCTCTACTACAGCCGCCACGGCAGCACCCGCAAGCTCGCGGAACTGATCGCCCACGGCATCGACAGCGTGCCCGGCGCCCATGCCCGCCTGCGCACGGTGCCGCCGGTATCCACCGTCAGCGAAGCCACCGCGCCGGACATCCCCGCCGACGGCCCGCCCTATGCCGAGCTGCGCGACCTGGAGGAATGCCAGGGCCTGGCGCTGGGCAGCCCGACCCGCTTCGGCAACATGGCCGCGCCGATGAAATACTTCCTCGACGGCACCGTGGCGCAGTGGCTGTCGGGCGCGCTCAGCGGCAAGCCGGCCTGCGTGTTCACCGCCACCGGCAGCCTGCACGGCGGCCAGGAAACCACGCTGCTGTCGATGATGCTGCCGCTGCTCCACCACGGCATGCTGCTGGTCGGCCTGCCCTACTCGGAAAGCGCGCTGATGACCACCGCCGGCGGCGGCACGCCCTACGGCCCCAGCCACCACGCGCGCGTGGACAACAGCGCGCCGGTGTCCGAGGACGAAGCCGCGCTGGCGCGCGCGATGGGCCGCCGCCTGGCCGAGACCGCGCTGCGGCTGGCCGCCGGGAGCCGCGCATGAGCGCCGCGCCGGCCGGCGCCGCGGCCACCGACGGCGCGCTGCACAGCGCCGCGCTGTACCGCCTGAGCGCCGGCAGCCTGCTCGCGCTGATCGTGCTGTGCATCGCCTGGGAATGGTTCCTCGCGCCGCTGCGCCCGGGCGGCTCGTGGCTGGTCCTCAAGTTCCTGCCGCTGCTGCTGCCGCTGCGCGGCGTGCTGACGCGCAACCGCTACACCATGCAGTGGTCGTCGATGCTGATCCTGCTGTTCTTCACCGAAGGCATCGTGCGCGCCACCAGCGACCGCCCGCCCTCCTCCGCGCTGGCGTGGCTCGAGGTGGCGCTGACGCTGCTGTTCTTCTTCGCCACCATCCTCTACCTGCGCCCATACAAGCGCCGCGCCCGGGCGCTGCAGCCGGCCCGCCGCAAGTAGCCGCGCCGGCAACCACGCCCGCCATACCAGAAGCCGCACCGGACCTCACCATGACCGCCACGCAGTTCGAATCCTTCCTCGCCCTCTGCCGCGCCGCGCTGGGCAGCCAGCACGTGCTGACCGACGACGCCGACAAGGCGCCCTACCTGACCGACTGGCGCAAGCGCTACACCGGCGAGGCCATCGCCGTGCTGCGCCCCGGCACCACCGAGGAAGTCGCCGCCGCCGTGCATGCCTGCCACGCGCACCAGATCGCGATGGTGCCGCAGGGCGGCAACACCGGGCTGTGCGGCGGCGCCACGCCGATGGCCGGCACCGGGTCCGTGGTGATCTCGCTGCAGCGGCTCAACCGCGTGCGGCAGGTCGACCCGCTCAACAACACCGTCACCGTGGAAGCCGGCGTGATCCTGCAGCAGCTGCAGGACACCGCGCGCGAGCACGGCCGCCTGTTCCCGCTGAGCCTGGCGGCCGAAGGCAGCTGCACCATCGGCGGCAACCTCGGCACCAACGCGGGCGGCACCGGCGTGCTGCGCTACGGCAACACGCGCGAGCTGTGCCTGGGGCTGGAAGTGGTCACGCCGTCCGGCGAGGTCTGGGACGGCCTGCGCGGCCTGCGCAAGGACAATACCGGCTACGACCTGCGCGACCTGTTCATCGGCGCCGAAGGCACGCTCGGCATCATCACCGCCGCCGTCATGAAGCTCTACCCGCTGCCGCGCGCGCGCGTGACCGCGCTGGCCGCGGTGGCCAGCCCGCGCGCCGCGCTGGCGCTGCTGGCCATCGCCCAGCAGCGCGCCGGGGCGCTGCTGACCGGCTTCGAGCTGATGTCGCAGATGTGCCTGTCGCTCGTCACCACGCACTACCCGCAACTGCGCTATCCGTTCGACCGCCCGCATCCGCAGGTGGTGCTGCTGGAACTGTCCGACAACGAAAGCGAGGAACACGCGCGCGCCATCTTCGAGGCCATGATGGAAACCGCGTTCGAGACCGGCGTGGTGGAAGACGCGGTGGTGGCCGAGTCCGTGCAGCAATCGCGCGACTTCTGGAACCTGCGCGAGCACATCCCGCTGGCGCAGGTGGAGGAAGGCAAGAACATCAAGCACGACATCGCCGTGCCGATCTCGCGCGTCGCCGACTTCATCGACACCACCGACGCGCTCATCCAGCAGGCCTTCCCCGGCGCGCGCATGGTCACGTTCGGCCATCTCGGCGACGGCAACCTGCACTACAACGTGTCGCCGCCGGCGAGCCAGAACCACGACGCCTTCCTCGACAACAGCCCCGCCGTCAACGCCATCGTGCACGACAGCGTGCACGCCCACCGCGGCTCGATCTCGGCCGAGCACGGCCTGGGCCAGCTCAAGCGCGAGGAAAACCGCCGCTACAAGAGCGAGGTCGAGCTGGCCATGATGCGCGCGGTCAAGCAGGCGCTGGACCCGCGGGGGCTGATGAATCCCGGCAAGGTGGTCTAGCGTCCGGCGCCCGGAGAACGCCTGCCCTAGCCGGGCAGGCAGCTTTCGATGCCGCGGATGACCACGTTCACGTACAGGTCGAAGCTCGTGTCCATCGGCGCGTCGGTGCCGTTCTGCCACCTGACGATGAACGCCTTGTTGGCCATGTCCGGCAGGTATCGGGCCAGCGTGGGATAGTCCATCGCGCGGATCGAACGGGTCCGCTCCTGCAGCTGCCGCGCCCAGGCTTCCGTGTCGTCCTTCGGCACCGATGCGTATTCCAGGGTCGGAAAGCCCACCATCGTGGAGACCACGACGTTGTACATCTCCAGCATGCGGTCGTCCGGGCAGCCCGCGGCGCGCAGCACCGAGAGAATGCGGTCGATCAGCGTCGGGCTCAGGCTCGCGTTCGCCACCAGCTGGGCGCCCACCAGCTGGGCGATGTTCGGATGCCGGCGCATGACGTCGCGGCAGCGGACGAACAATTCCCTCAGCCAGTCCTGCCACGCCAGCTCGCCCGGCTCGGGCGCGACGTCGACCATCGTGGTCTCGACCACGGACGCCAGGAGGTCGTCGCGCGTGGCCACGTGCCAGTACAGGGCTGCGGGATAGACGCCCAGCGAGCGGGCAACGTCGCGCAGGCTGAACGCCATCACACCGTTGCGGTCGATCTGCTCGAGGGCGGCCGCGACGATCTTCTCCCGGGTCAGGGCCGGTCCCGAAGCCCTCCCCCGCGGCGCGCGCGGCGCCTCCTTCCTGGCGGCGGGCGGCGCGGCCGGCACCGCCCGCTTGCGAACGCCCTGGGCGGACGCGCTCTTCTTCGCCCCGGCGCCGGCCGCAGCTTTGACCGCGGTCTTGACCGTGCCCTTGTCGCCTGCCCTGGTCCTCGTGGTCCCCGCGCTGCTGGTGCTCCTGGTGCCCCTGGTCCCTGTAGCCATCATGTCTCTTACTTGGTGTTCAGTAAGATCATTGTACGCCAACCGACACCCCGGGCCGATGAGCGCGGGCCGGGAGGGTCAGGCTATCGTGAGCAGGCGCCGGGGATTTTCCACCAGGATGGCGTCGACGTCCGCCTGGCTGAATCCGCGCTGGCGCATGCGCGGCGCGATGTTGGCGAACATGTGCTGATAGCCATGTCCGCCATACCGGCCCAGCCGGGTGCGCGTGCAGATGTCCTGGCTCATCAGGACCTGGTCGCGATGGCCCCGCTCCACCAGCAGCCGGACCATCTTCAGCCTGGCGCCGTCGTTCGGCATGTCGATCTCGCTGGACATCGGATAGTAGCTCTGCTCCCAGCCGAAGAGATCGAACTCGATCACGCATCCGGTATCCGCCAGGCGCAGCAGGCGGTCGTCGTCGAAGATGGTGCGGTCCACGTGGCTGATGATCACGCGCCCGACGCCGTGCCCGGCCGCCTCGATGAACGACACGATCTCCGCGGGCTGGTCCGGATGCCGGCCCGGATGCACGTTGATGGCGGCGCCGGTCTCGGCCTGAGCGATCAGGGCGCCGCGCATCACGCGCTGCTCGAGCTCGGTCCACGGCGACTGGCAGCCGATCTCGCCGATGATGCCGGCACGGATCCCGGTGCCCCACGCGCCCTGCGTCAGCTGCGCGATCATCTCGGCGGCAAAGCTGTCGACGGTCCTTTCGTGATTCGCGGGGTCCTGGTAGGCATGCACGTAGTGGCCGCAGCCCATCACGATGTGGGCGCCGGTGGTGCGCGCGATCCGCGCCAGCCCCTCCGGGTCGGGCTTGAGCCCGCCATTCGTCAGGTCGACGATGGTGCGCCCGCCCGCGCCCATCATCTCGCGCACCTCCTCGACGGCCACGTCGATCTGGTCGAGCTGGTAGTTCTTCAGGTACGACTTCTGGCCATTGCTGATGCCCCAGCAATTGCACAGCGTGATCTCCGCCTCCTGTGCGGCCGGGCCGCCGGCGAGCAGCGACGGCGGCGGCGTCAGGTCGATGAGCAGGTGCTCGTGCATCAGCGTCGGGCCGAGCTCGCCCGGATCGACCGGCCCGAGCACGGTCTGGACGATTCCTCTTGTTTTTCCCGGCGTCTGGTCAGGGTTCGCATTCATGGCAATTTCGAACATGCGTGTGCAGTTTCACAAGGGCCGCTCGAACGATAGCTGGAGCGGTCGCGCGGCCCGGGGGGATCCGGAGCGGTTCAGTCCAGGCGCGCGTGCGCCGCGTCCCGGATCGTCAGGACGGCGGGCAGCGAGACCAGCGCGACCAAAGCGAGGAACGTGCCCGCCGCGGTCGCCGCGCCGGTGCCCTGGATGATCCACGTCACCGTCAGCGGCGCAAACCCGCCGAACAGCCCGGCGCAGGCCCCGGCAACCGAGATGCCCGTGGTGCGGATGTAGGTCGGGAAGGCTTCGGTGAGGTAGGCCGGGCCGGCGCCGGCCAGCAGCGAGTAGAGCGCCACCAGCGAACACTGCACGGCCAGGAACACCGGCACCGATCCGGGGTGCGACAGGACCGCGCCGTAGAGCGGATACGACAGCACCAGGAAACCGGCGCATCCGGCCAGCAATACCGGCTTGCGGCCGATGCGGTCGGATACGTGGCCGAACGCCGGCGCCAGCACCGCCGTCAGCGCCAGCGCGATGGTCACCGACCACAGCGTTTCGCTGCGCGTGAGGCCGCCGTAGGTCTGGCCGAAGGTCGGCATGTACACGGTCACCATGTAGGAGGCCACGCCCCAGATGGCCACGAAGACGATGGCGTGCAGGATGCGCCGGGAGAAATCCGCCCGCGACAGCCGGCCCGACGGCGACGCGGACCGATAGACCGGCGGCTCCGCGATGTTGCGGCGCATGTACGCGCCGACCGGCCCGAGCACCGCACCCAGCAGGAACGGAATCCGCCAGCCCCAGCCTTCGAGGTCCGCGGCGCCGAGCGAGGACGCCAGGATCGCCGTCACGCCCGACCCCAGCAGCAGCCCGATCGCGATGCTGGATTGCTGGAACGCGCCGACGAAGCCGCGCCGGCCCTCGCCCGCCCACTCGGTGATGAACGCGGTCGCGCTGCCCCATTCGCCGCCGGCGGCAAAGCCCTGCACCAGCCGCGCCAGCACCAGCAGGACCGGCGCCAGCACGCCGGCCGTGGCGTAGGTCGGCAGGATGCCGATGGCGACCGTGCTCCCGGCCATGAGGAAGATGGTCAGCGTGAGCACCGTCTTGCGGCCGCGCCGGTCCGCGAGATGGCCCAGGACGATGCTGCCCACCGGCCGCGCCACGAAGCCGACGCCCAGCGTGGCGAAGGCGATCAGCAGCGAGCCCACCCCGCTTGCCGACGGAAAGAAGCTCCTGGCGATGATGGCCGCCAGGAAACCATAGACGCCAAAGTCATACCACTCGAGGATGTTCCCCGCGACGCCGGCGACGACCGCCCTGCGCCTCGCCTTCGCGCCGCCTCGCGGCGCGGCGCCGGACTGCGCCGCAGGCGGCCCGCTGGTTGAATCCGTGCCTGAGTCCGTTCTTGAATCGGTCATTGCGTTCATGGCCAAGCCCTGCCTGTTCGTTCGGTTTCGGAATCGGGATGCGACATCAGAATTTGTGCCGGATGCCCACGCGCAATCCCAGCTGACGGTCGTTGCCCGAGGCCGGGTTTGTCGTCAGGATCGCGTGGGTCTGCGCGCTGGCGTCCTGGAAGTTCGCCATGAAATACACGTCGGTGCGCTTCGAGAGCAGGTAGTCCACGGCGCCGTTGTACGTGTTCCACCGATAGTCGCCCAGCTTCGAGTACGTATAGGCCGAGACCAGGATCCAGCTCGGCGTCAGCCAGTACGCCACGGTGAGCGACGCGTTGTGCAGCGTCTCCGACGGCGCGCCCTTCGGCTCCAGCCGGGTGTTGGTGTACAGCCCGCTGACCGCCACCTTGTCGAACTTGTACGCCGCGCCCGCGCCGACGGTGCGGTAGTCGTCGAGAACGATCGTCTGGGCCGCGTTCGCGGCCGCGCCGAACAGGAAGGGCACGCCGAGCGCGCTGGCCGACTTGGCCGCGTACTGCTTGATCCCCGTGGCCGCCACCACCGCGTTGAACGGGCCCGCGGCATAGGCCGCGCTGAAGCTGTATGCGCGCCCGCCGTTGGTGGTGCTGGTGCCGTCCTCGGCAAAGCTGTACTGCCCGTTCAGGGTCAGGCCGCCGATGCTGGGACTGCTGTAGACGACCGTGTTGTTCAGCCACGCGCCGGAGATGCGGTCCATGTCGCCCGGCGTGAACGAATAGATGCCGGTGTAGTAGCCCGGGTGATAGCGGATCAGGCTCACCATCTGGTCGAAGCGCCGGCCCAGCGTCAGCGTGCCGAAGCGCTCGGAGGCCAGGCCGACATAGGCCTGCCGCCCGAACAGCAGGCCGCCCTGCCGGCTCGCGCCGGTGTCCGACATGAAGCCGCCTTCGAGGTTGAAGATGGCCGACAGGTCGCCCGAGATGCTTTCGCTGCCGCGGAAACCGAAGCGGTTCCCCTGGCTGATGCTGTCGTCCATCTTCACCTGGTTGTGGCCGCCCACATTGCTGAGGTAGGTCACGCCGGCGTCGATCGAGCCGTAAACCGTCACGCCCGAGGTCTGGGCCTGCGCCCCGCCCGCCAGGCCGAACAGGGCTGCACCGGCCGCCCATGCCTTGCTCCATGTATTCAAGTCTTGCTCCCCTTGTGTCGTGTGCGTCCGTCTTCATTCAACTCGCCGTGCCTCGCGCCGCGCCGCGGCGGAAAAAATCGAGGCATGGCACCGGCTACGCAATGTGCATGCCAGACCTGTACGACGTTCTATGATTGTCGATACCAAGGTCAGTTTATTTATTGTTCGGTGTACAACGAATAGGTGATTACGCGTATTACGACCGCGCGCGGCGCGCCGGCCGGGATCGCGCGGCGCCGCCGCGGACGAGCTGGGGACGAGCCGGGGGCAGTCCGGGAACGAACCAGGATGAAGCGCGGCGCCTCGATTCCGTGCATCGGCGCGCCGGCCGGCACAAGATCAGTGCCGCCAGACTGTAAATTTATTGTACGATGAACAATGTATTGAAAAACGACGAACAATAATCCAATATCGGCGGCGCCGGGCACGCGAACGCGGGCGGCCGGCTCCCTCGAAGATTGAATTGGAGTGCTTCATGCGTAGTTTCCTTTCGGCGATCGCCACTGCCGGCGCCGCCCTTGCCGGCATCGTCGTTTCCCAGCCGTCCTTCGCGCAGCCCTACCCCTCCCGGCCCGTGACGGTCGTCGCGCCGGTGCCGGCCGGCGGCACGGGGGACACGATCGCCCGGCTCATGGCCACGAAGCTGCAGGAGCGGCTGCACCAGCCGTTCGTCGTGGACAACCGCCCCGGCGCCAACACGACCATCGGCGCCGGCTTCGTGGCGAAGGCGAAGGCCGACGGCTATACGCTGCTCGTCACCGGCGCCCCGACGTTCACGATCAATCCGCTGCTCTTTCCGAACGCGCGCTACGGCGCCGCCAGCTTCGACTACCTGGGCATCGTCGCGGCGATGCCGATGGTCATGCTGACCTACCCCGGATCGCCGCTGAAGACCGTCGCGGACGTGGTCGCGGCGGCGCGCAAGGAGCCCGGCAGCCTGGCCTACGGCTCCTTCGGCAACGGCTCCATGCCGAACATCATTGCCGAGAGCTTCGCCATGAAGGCCGGCGTGTCGCTGCTGCACGTGCCGTTCCAGGGCAGCGCGCCTTCGCTGACCTCGCTGATGGGCAAGCAGACCGCGCTGGCAATCGACAGCGTGGTGGCCGCGGCGCCCTTCATCCAGTCCGGCGCGCTGGTCCCGATCGCGGTGGCGTCCCGGACCCGCGCCGCGCTGCTGCCGCAGGTGCCCACGTTCATCGAGCAGGGCGTGCCGGAATTCGTGTTCGACAACTGGGTCGGCGTCGTCGCGCCCAGGGGGCTTGCGCCCGAGGTATCGGCGCGCCTCGAAGCCGAACTCAAGGCCGTGGTGCAGGACCCGGAGGTGCAGAAGAAGCTCGGCGCGCTGGGCTTCTCGGCAAGCTGGCAGGACGGCGCGGCGTTCCGGCGGCGCGCCGCCGCCGAGATGGCGCAGAACGTCACGGTGGTCGAGAAGGCGAAGCTGAAGTGATGCCCGCGCCGACCCGCCCGCCATTTCCCGCGGCGCCGGACACGGCCCGCGCCACCACAAGAGAGACCCATGACCGCCGAGCTTGCTGAACTCACCGCCCCCGTGCTGCGATCGCTGATCCGGTCCCGCGAAATATCGCCCGTCGAGCTGCTGCAGTCGTGCATCCGCCGCATCGAAACCGTCAATCCCTACGTGAACGCCGTCACCGCGACGTGCTACGAGCGCGCGGAGGCGGAAGCGCGCGCCGCCGAGCGCGCGCTTGCCCGGGGCGAGCCCGTGGGCATCCTTCACGGGCTGCCGATGGGCGTCAAGGACCTGGAGGAGACCGCCGGCCTGCTGACCACCTATGGCTCGCCGCTATACCGCGGCAACGTCCCCGCGCGCGACAACGTGCTGGTCGGCCGCCTGCGCGCCGCCGGCGCCATCCTCGTGGGCAAGACCAACGTGCCCGAGTTCGGCGCCGGCGCCAACACGCGCAATCCGGTGTGGGGGGCCACCGGCAATCCCTTCGATGCGCGCCTGAACGCGGGCGGCTCGTCCGGCGGCTCGGCCGCGGCGCTGGCCTGCGACATGCTGCCGGTCTGCACGGGGTCCGATACGGGAGGCTCGCTGCGCATCCCGGCGGCCAAGTGCGGCGTGGTCGGCATGCGCCCGTCCCCGGGACTGGTGCCGAGCGAGCGGCGGCTGCTGGGCTGGTCGCCGCTGTCGGTGGTGGGGCCGATGGGCCGCACCGTGGCCGAGACCGCGCTGCAGCTCGCCGCAACGGCGGGCCTGTGCGACGCGGAGCCCCTGAGCCAGGACGCCAATCCGCACGACTTCCTGGACCTGCGCGGCACCGACCTCGGCGCGCTGCGCGTCGGCTTCACCGAGGATTTCGGCGCATGCGAGGTCGACGAAGAGATCCGCGCCACGTTCCGGGAGCGCATCGCCCTGATCTCCGGCTTCTTCGCCGCGTGCGAACCGGTCGACTTCGCCCGCGAGCCGCTCGGCGACGTGCACCGCTGCTTCGACGTCATGCGCGCCCAGGCCTTCGTCGCCGCGATGCGCGGGGCCTACGAGCGGGACCCCGGCTCGATCGGCCCGAACGCGCGCGCCAACTACGAGATCGGCGCCGCGCTCTCCCTGGCCGACACGGCGTGGGCGCACGCGGAGCAGACCAGGATCTTCCGCGCGTTCCAGCGGCTGTATTCGCGCTTCGACGTGATACTGGCCCCGACCACGCCGGTGTCGCCCTTCCCGTGGACCCGGCCCCATGCCGAAGCCATCAACGGCCGGCCGCTGCCCAACTACTACCGCTGGCTCGACCTGACCTACGTCGTCACGCTAGCCACCAACCCGGCGCTGTCGCTGCCGTGCGGGCGCGACCGGCAAGGGCTGCCCTTCGGCCTGCAGGTGATCGCGCCCTTCCGGCGCGACCGGCGCCTGCTGGAGATCGGCGCGGCGCTCGAAGCCGCGTTCGACGCGCACGCGGCGCTGCGCCGCCCGCGCCCGGACCTCGACGCATTGCGCGCGGGCACGGCCTCGCTGCGGTCCATCGTCACCCATCCGCCGCTGGCGGCGGGAACCGCGGGCAGCGCCCCGATCTCCGTCGTCTGAGCCGGCGCCCGCATCGCTTGCGCCGATTAATTGTACGGTGTACAGTAATTGCACAGTACACATTTCAATAACCTTCGGAACCGCATCATCATGGATCCACATCTCTTCGCGGTCGACACCGCCCCGATCGCCACCGCGGTGGCCGAGGCGGCCGACCGCTATGCCAGGCGCAACCCCGCCAGCCAGAAGCAGTTCGACCTGGCCTCGCGCTACATGCCTGGCGGCAACACGCGCTCGGTCCTGTTCTACGCCCCGTTCCCGCTGGCGATGGCGCGCGGCGACGGGTGCCGCCTGTGGGACGCCGACGGCCATGCCTACGTGGATTTCATCGCGGAATTCACGGCCGGCATCTACGGCCACTCCAACCCCGTGATCCGCCGCGCCATCGACGACGCGCTGGATGCCGGGATCAACCTGAGCGGGCACAACGTGCTGGAGGCAAGGCTGGCCAGCCTCATCTGCGAGCGCTTCCCCTCGGTCGACGTGGTGCGCTTCACCAACTCGGGCACCGAGGCCAACCTCATGGCCATCTCGGCGGCGAAGATCCACACCGGCCGCGCCAAGGTCGTCGTCTTCGGCGGCGGGTATCACGGCGGCGTGCTCACGTTCGCCAGGGGCAACACCCCGGTCAACGTGCCGCACGATTTCCTGATCGCCTCGTACAACGATCTCGACAGCGTCCGCGCGCTGTTCGCGGCCAACCCGCGGGACATCGCCGCGGTGGTGGTCGAGCCCATGCAGGGCGCTTCCGGATGCATCGAAGCCAAGGTGGAATTCCTGCGCGGCCTGCGGGAGCTGGTGTCCCGGCAGGGCGCGCTGCTGGTCTTCGACGAAGTCATGACCTCGCGCCTGGCTCCGGGCGGCCTGCAGGAAAAGCTGGGCATCCACGCCGACCTGACCACGCTGGGCAAGTACATCGGCGGCGGCATGTCGTTCGGAGCCTTCGGCGGCCGCGCCGACATCATGTCCCAGTTCGACCCGCGCCGCACCGACGCGACGCCGCATGCCGGCACCTTCAACAACAACGTGCTGACGATGGCCGCCGGCGCCGCGGGCCTGTCCCGGATCTACACCGCGGAGGCCGCGGTGCGCCTGAACGCGCTTGGCGACACCTTGCGCGACCGGCTGAACCGGATCTGCAGGGACAACGGCGCGGCCCTGCAGTTCACCGGCGTGGGCTCGCTGATGAATCTCCAGGCCGGCGCGCACGAGATCCGCTCGACCGCCGACATCCTGCCCGGCGGCAACGCCATCAAGGATCTCTTCTTCTTCCACATGATCGAGAACGGCGTGTACCTCGCGCGCCGCGGTTTCGTCGTGCTCAGCGTTCCCGTCGGCCAGGAGGAAATCGACCGGTTCGTCAATGCGTTCACGAGCTTCGTGCGCCAGTACGGGCATTTCTTCCCCGCCTGAAGCACGGGCGCGCCGGTCCCGCAGGCGCCGCCAGGCGGGCGCCTGCGGGAGCGGCCGGCAGCGTTTTCCCCGCCGACATCGAGACCAGCGACACCGGAAAGACCGGCAACGACTGGCGCAGCGGCATTCATCAACCCGGAGACAAAAAAATGACTGCATCGAACAAGGTGGTGGTCCTGGTGGCCCCGACGGGCGGCATGGCCTTCAAGTCCCAGAACCCGCACCTGCCCACGCAGCCCGACGAGATCGCGCGCGACGTCCTCGACTGCTACAACGCCGGCGCCAGCGTGGCCGCCATCCATGCCCGCCTGCCCGACGACCAGGCCACGTGCAACGCGGACATCTACCGCGACATCAACGAACGGATCCGCGCCGGATGCGACATCGTCATCAACAACTCGACCGGCGGCGGCGTCCACGGCGACATGATCCGGCCAATGGCCGGCGGGATGTGGGACACCGTCTGGGAAGAGCGGCTCAAGGGCATGGACGCCGGCGCGGAGATGTGCACGCTCGACGCGTGCACCTTCGTCGGCAGCTTCGGCGGCAAGGAAATCCTGTTCAACACCTCGCCCTCGCGCTGCCGGACGCTGGCCGAGGAAATGAAGCGGCGCGGCATCAAGCCCGAGTGGGAGGTCTTCAGCCCCGCGCACATCGTCCAGGATGCGGCGACGCTGATCCGGATGGGACTGGACGAGCCGCCCTACGTCTTCAACCTGGTGATGAACGCGCATCGCGGCTTCCAGAACGCCATGCCCTACGACCCGAAGACGCTGCAGTTCATGGTCGACCTGCTGCCGCGGCAGAGCGTCTTCTGCGTCAGCGGCATCGGGCCGTCCCAGTTGCAGGCGGGCATCAACTCGCTGCTGCTCGGCGGCCAGGTGATCCGCGTCGGCCTGGAAGACAACCTGTATTATCGCCACGCGGAACTGGCCCGCAACGTGGAGCTGGTCGAGCGCACGGTCCGCATTCTCAGGGAAATGGACTACGAGATCGCCACGCCGGAGGAAGCCCGCCGGATTCTCGGCCTGCCTCGCGGCGACGCACCGGCGCGTCCCGCCTATGCGGTCGGCGACCCGGCTTGAGCCAGGCGGCGGCGCCCTCAGCCGCCGCCCTGCTCCGCCAGGTACTGGTCCTTGAGCTTCACATAATTACCCGCCGTATACCGGAAGAAACCGCGCTCCTTCTCCGTGAGCGCCCGCGCCTGCCGCGCCGGGCTGCCGACGTACAGATGGCCGCCCTCGAGCACCTTGCCCGGCGGCACCAGGCTGCCGGCGCCGAGGATCACTTCGTCGCCGATCACCGCGCCGTCCATGACGATGGCGCCCATGCCGATCAGAATGCGGCTGCCGACCGTGCAGCCATGCAGCAGCGCCTTGTGGCCGATGGTCACGTCGTCGCCGATGGTCAGCGGGAAGCCGTCGGGATTGAACGGCCCCGCGTGCGTGATGTGCAGCACGCTGCCGTCCTGCACGCTGGTGCGCGCGCCGATGCGGATGCGGTGCATGTCGCCGCGGATCGTCACCATCGGCCAGACGGAACTGTCGGCGCCGATCTCGATGTCGCCGATCAGCACGGCGCTGGCATCGACGAACACTCGGTCGCCGAGCCGGGGGGCATTGCCCTGGAAACTGCGGATGCTCACGTTGGAATCCTGAAAACGCGGAAAAAAAAGATTGCTCTAAAGAAAAGGAATCGCCAAGGAAAAGAAAGGGGAAGCCTACGCGGCCACGGCGGCAAGCGCCTGGCCGACGGTCTCCAGCGTCAGCGGCTTGATCAGCACGCGGTCCATGCCGGCCGCCAGGCAGCGCTGCACCTCGGCCGGCTCGGCGCTGGCCGTGACCGCCAGAATCAGGCAGCGGCGGCGCCCGCCGCGCCCTTCCTCCTCGCGGATGCGGCGGGCCAGCTCCAGGCCGTCCATGCGCGGCATCTGGCAATCGGTCAGCACCACGTCGAACGCGCCGGCCTGCCACAGCTCCAGCGCCTCCAGGCCGTCCGAGGCCAGCGTGACGCGGTGGCCGAGGTGCTTGAGCTGCTGCCGGAAGGTGATGCGGTTGGCCGGATGGTCGTCCACCGCGAGCACGTCCAGGTTGCGCGCGGCCGCGTCCGGCGCCAGCGCCGGCGCCTCCGCCGCGGCGGGCGCCGCGCTCAGCGGCAGGTCCAGGTCGACGCTGAAGCACGAGCCGCGGCCCGGCTCGCTGCTCAGGCTGATGCTGCCGCCCAGCAGCTTGATCAGGCGCAGGCTGATGCTCAGGCCCAGCCCGCTGCCGAAGGCCTGCCCGGCCTGCGCCGCCTCGACCTGCGAGAACGGCTGGAACAGCTTGGCCTGGTCCTGCTCCGAGATGCCGATGCCGGTGTCGATGACCTCCAGCAACAGGCGCAGGCGCCCGTCCACGCGGCGCCCGGTGGCGCGCAGCGTGACGCCGCCGCGCTCGGTGAACTTGATGGCGTTGCTCAGCAGGTTGAACAGCACCTGCTTGAAGTGCAGCGGGTCCATCATCACCCACTGGTCGACCTCGCCCTCGAAGCGCAGGTCCAGCGACAGGTGCTTCTGCCGCGCCATGCCGAGCACCAGCGTGACGATGCCTTCGATCTGCGCCTTGAGCGCCACCGGCTCGGGCGAGGAATCGAGCTTGCCGGTCTCGATGCGGGTCAGGTCGAGCACGTTGCCGAGCAGCAGCAGCAAGCCCCGCGCGGCCTCCTGCGCGACCGCCAGCGAAGTGGTGTCGAGCGCGCCTTGCTCGGCCTTCTGCAGCACCAGTTCCTGCAGGCCGATGATGGCGTTCATCGGCGTGCGGATCTCGTGGCTCATGGTGGACAGGAAGATGCTCTTGGCCTGGTTGGCCGACTCCGCCTTCTCGCGCGCCACCTGCAACTGCTCGATCAGGCTCTGGCGCTCGGTCAGGTCGACCCAGCCGCCGATCATGCCTTCGACCTCGCCGTCGACGTTGCGGTACGGCACCGTCCAGTGCTGGATGTAGCGCACCTGGCCGTTGATGTCGAGCAGGTGCTCCTCGACCGCCGGCGTGCCCTGCGCCATGCGCTGGCGCTGCTCGCGCAGCAGCCGCTGCGCGAGCTCGGCGGGGAACCAGTGCAGTTCGAGGATGGTCTTGCCCAGGCTCTGCTCCGAGCCGGCGCAGAACAGCCGCAGCAGCGCCGGGTTGCAGGCGCTCAGGCAGCCGTCGCGGTCGAGCAGGTAGACCGGGTTGGGAATGGCGTTGATCAGCGTGTTCTTGAGCGCGAGCTGGTTGGTCAGGCGCTTTTCCGCGCGCCGCGTCTTGCGCACCTGCCGGGTCAGGTAGAAGGCCCACACCAGCGACAGCGCGACCGGCAGCGCGAACACCCCGCCGAGCTGGACGATGCGGCCGCGGTGGTCGCGCCAGAAGCTGGCGCCCACCGCGGGAAAGCGCGGCTCCCACTGGCGCACGATGTCGGCCACCTCGTCCGGGCCGATCGACATCTGCGCCTTCTCCAGGATGTTCTGCAGCTCCGGCTCGCTCTTGAGCACGCCGATGCTGACCGGCACGGTGCGGTCCTCCAGGATGCCGCTGACCACCAGCCTGCCGTTGAAATTGTGCGCGGCGAGAAAGCGCCCGGAGAACAGGTTGGAGATGCAGGCGTCGCTCTTGCCCTCGTCGACGCTGCGCATGGCGTCGAGCAGGTTGTCGTAGACCTGCAGGTCGATCGCCGGGTAGTTGCGCCGGATGGTCTCGTTGAGGTAGTAGCCGGCGCCGGTCGCCAGCCGCTTGCCGGCCAGGCGGGCGAGGTCGCTCACGCCTTCGCGGTCCTGGCTGGTCATCAGGATCACCGAGCTGCGCAGGTACGGCGACAGGATCTCGAGCTTGCCGTCGGCCGGGTTGTCCGGCGGCAGCACCGGCGTCAGCATCGCCGCGCCGTCATTCATGCGCTTGCTCAACTCCGCGAAGTTGTCCACGCTGCTGTAGGTGAATTTCAGCCCGCTGCGCTTGGCGATCAGCTCCAGGTAGTCGTGGCCGATGCCCGACACGCGGCCGCGCGCGTCGAGCTGGGTCAGCGAGCCCAGGTAGCGGTTGACGATCACCGGCACCTCCGCGTGCGCGGCCAGCCAGCGGTTCTCGGCCGGCGTCAGCGCCAGGCGCTGCTCGTCGAGCCGGAAGCGCCGCCCGGCGCTCCAGCTGCGCAGGATCTCGTCGCCGAACTGCACGTTGACCTGCACCAGCGCGCGGTCGAGCAGCGCGCGCAGCCGGTTGTCCTCGGAGCGCACCAGGAAGCCGAAGCCGTGGCTGTCGATCGGCGCGAAGTTCTCGATGCGCAGGTTCAGCAGGTAATTCATGTTGATCAGGTAATGCGTGGACAACGCATCGCCGACCATCGCATCCACGTGCCCCAGGCTCAGCGCCTCGAGCGCGCGCTGCGGCGAGGTAAACAGCAGGATGCGGCTCCTGGGATAGCGCGCGGCCAGTTGCCGCTCGGCCAGGTAGCCGGCCACCAGCGCCAGCGTGGCGCCCTCGCGCTGGTCGTCGAAGCGCCTGCCGTCGGCGGAGATCAGCACCGGCTGGTCGGCCAGGTAGATGTGGGAGACGCGCAGGTCGTAGTCGGCGGCCTCGGCGGCGCTGCCGCGCCCGAGCAGGTCGATCTCGCCGCGCCGCAGCGCCTCCAGCGCCGCCTGCCGCGAGGTGAAGGCGCGCACGCGCGGCAACTGGTCGAACATCAGCGCCAGATAGTCTGCCGTGACGCCCTCGAAGCGGTCGGCATTGAGCATCTCCAGCGGCGGATAGTCGGGCGTCACCACGCCCACCGTCAGCGGCGCGCGGTGCGCCAGCCACTCGCGGTCGTCCGGGCTCAGCCACGGCTTGGGCGCCGAGGTCAGGCGCCCGAACACCTCGATGTGCGCCGGCGGCGCCGCGGGGGCGGACACGCTGGCTCCCCGGGCGACGGAAACCAGGAACAGGACAAGAAGGCAGAACAGCGCTGCGGCCCGGGGCGATTTGTGCATGGCGCTCCAATGCGGCAACCGATCGGGGCCCCTCGCTCGGCCCCGGGCGCAGGCATCGGGCCGCCGGTCGTCGCGGCGCCGGCCGGATCGACACGGCAGGCGCGGGGAAAGCGCGGCCTCCGGGGGCCGCAGGTGGAAATACTATAGCCGAAGCGGCGCGCGCGGCGCATCCGGGACATCGGGCACCGCCCCGCGGCGGCGGATGGAGGCGCGATGCGCAAAAAAAAGCCCGGGCCAGGGCCCGGGCGGCGCGGATTCTACCAGCGCCGTTCCGGCAACGGCAATAGCGCCGCGCGCGCATGTTGCCGAATCCCGACGCGGGCGCGCGCGGCGCCCGGCAAGGGCCAGCGCCCGCGCGCGCGGGCGCGGCGCCTTGCCCGGCGCCGCCTGGCGGGCCGCGCGGCGGCATCCCGCCACGGCGCCGCGCCCGCCGCCCGCCATGCTATTGACTATGGTCAAGCGGCATGCCGGCGTGCTGCCTATAGTGGCTGGCGCGCGCCTGCGGGCCGCGCGTTCCCGGCCCGCGCGTTTCCATCCCGCGATCCCCACCCGAGCCCTGTTCCAGTTTGTCCCAACCTGTCCCAACCTGCCGGCAGAACACCATGACCGACGACTTCCGCTCCGAGCTGTCCGCGCACCGCGCCACGCTGACGCGCGACATCGAGACCCTGCTGGCCGACCTGCACGCCCTGCTGCGCGAGGCGACCACCGACGCTGGCGGGCAGGCCGGCCCGGCCCGCGGGCAGTTCCGGGCGCGGCTCGACGCCCTGCAACTGCGCCTGCGGGAACTGGAGACGCAGGCACGCGGACAGGTCCGGCACGGCATGGAGGCCGGCGACGCATTCGTGCACGAGCACCCGTGGCGCGTGCTCGGCGCGGCCGCGGCCTTTGCCGCCGCCTGCGGCGCGCTGTGCGCGCTGGCGCTCGACCGGCGCGGCTGATCCCCGGCGCCGGTTCTCAGCACCGGGGATCAGCGCCAGGCGTCCAGCGCGAGCGCGACGCTCCAGGTCGACGCGGCGGCCAGCACCAGCCCCGCCGCGACGCGCCAGGCGAAGGCGCCGCCGCCGGCCGCGGCCGCCACGATCTTGGTCAGGGTATTGGCGGAAAACGCCGCCAGCACGGGCCAGACCGCGTCCGCGGCCGACACGCGCCCGGCCGCCACCTGCGCGGCGACCGAGACCGTCGCCGCGTGCGCGTCGGCAAACCCGCCGACCGCGGCGACGCCGAGCAGCACCCCGGTCCCCGGCCACGCGCGCACGGCGGCGTTGACCAGCATCAGCAGCGCCATCAGCGCCACGAACCCCGCCGCCACCCGCCAGTCCATGCGCTGGCCGGCCGCCTGCGCGCCCGCGCGCGCATCGTCGCGCCCGGTCTTCCGGCGCACCGCCCGCCATAGCCAGAAGCCGGCGCAGGCCGCCATCACGGCGAGCCCGGCCGCCAGCGGCAGCGCCAGCATCTGCAGGGCGGCCGCGCTGGTGGCGGCCAGCAGAAGCAGCATCTGCACGAAGGTGGCGACGCTGGACAGCAGGGCCGCCGCCACGGCCGCATCGCGCACGCCGGGCGTGCCCGGGGCCTTGCGCACCAGCGCGGCCATCGAGGCCACCGTCGCCACGCTCGAGACGAAGCCGCCGAACAGGCCGGTCAGCGGCAGCCCCGCCTTCTCCCCGAACACGCGCGTGGCGATGTGCCCGGCCGCGCCCATCATCATGACCAGCACCGCCACCAGCCAGAGCGTGCGCGGGTTCCAGGCGTCGAGCGGCCCCATGTAGCGGTCCGGCAGCAGCGGCCAGATCACCAGCGCGGCCACCGCCAGCGTCAGCGCGTCGTTGACCTCCTGGCGCGTGAGCGCGCTGCGCACCAGCCGGTGCAGGGTGGCCTTGCCGTGCAGCAGGCTCACCAGCACCGCGGCGAGGCCGGCGGCCAGGCCGGGATGCGTGATGGCGAGCGCACCGAGCAGCACCGTGCACAGCATCGCGAACTCGGTGGTCAGGCCCGGGTCTGCCGCCGCGGTGTGCCGGTAGCCCACCGCGGCGAGGCCGGCCGCGCCGAGCAGCACCGCCGGCAGCAGCCCGGCCTGCGGCAGGAAGGCGCCCAGCGCGCCGCACAGGCTGGCGATGGCGAAGGTGCGCAGGCCGGCGGCGGCCTCGGCGCCGTCCGCCGCCTGGCTGCGCTCGCGCTCGAGCCCGAAACCCAGCCCGATGCCGAGCGCAACGCAAAAAGAGACGACGGTCTGGTTCATGCCGGGTTCCTCTGGCCGGGGGGGCGGGCGCAATGCCAGCGCGATTGTGGAAGATTGCGCAATGGCAGTCAGTGTGGGCCGTGCGCGCACATTTTGCCTGATGCACCTCAACCTATGTGGCCGCCGCGGGGTGCCGCAGGGTGCCGCCGGACGCCGCTTCGGCGCGCGCCCGCGCCGAAGCTTGATGCGTGTCAACCAGCGCGCTCGGCGCTCTCCTAGAATCAACTGACGGGCCAGCGCCCGCCCGGCATCGATGGCGGGCGTTGCGCCCGCCGCTTCCGACGGAGACAAGCCCCGGACACCTCGCCGCGCTCCACCACGGCCCGTCCGGTCCCTGCCCCCGCTTCCCGCCAGGCATTGCCGCGGCCCCCGCGGCGCGCGCAAACCAAGGAGATTCATCATGGCAGAACCGACCAGCATCCCGACCGACCTCCTGACCTTCCCCTGCGAAACGGGCCTGCGGACGCTGACGCTGCTGCAGGAAAGCCGCGCACGCCTGCTCGAGGCCCAGCTCGAGGCGGTGCGCAAGGACATCAAGACTTCGCGGGAAATCGGCGAGCAGCTCGTCCACGCGGGCGATTTCGGCGCGCTGGCCGCGCTGCCGGCCGCCCTGTTCCGCAGCCAGGCCGAGCACTACGCCACGCTGATGCAGGCATGGATGCGGCTCGCCATCCACGACCAGAACGCCGTGCTCGAGCAGCTGCGGGAAACCGGCGAGTCCTGGCAGCGCTGCCAGACCTCGCTGTGGCAGCACGCCGCCAACCCCGCCGCGCTGGCCGCGCCGGTGAAGGACCTGTTCGAGAAACTGAGCCAGCCCACCTCGTGGATGCCGACCGCCACGGAACCGGCCGCCACCACCGCCGCCACGGCCGGCGGCAAGTCGAGGAGCGTCGTTCATGCCGGCTAACCGCACCGCGCTCGTCACCGGCGGCATGGGCGGCCTCGGCGAAGCGATCGCGATCCGCCTGCACGACGCCGGCCACCGGGTCGCCGTCACCCACTCCCTGGGCAACGACCACGTGCAGGCCTGGCTCGGGCACCAGCGCGAGGCCGGGCGCGAGTTCAGCGCGTTCGCCGTCGACGTGGCCGATTTCGACGCCTGCCAGCGCTGCGCCGCCGAAGTGCTGGCGCAGCTCGGCCAGGTCGACATCCTCGTCAACAACGCCGGCATCACGCGCGACATGACCTTCCGGCGCATGGGCAAGGCCGACTGGGACGCCGTGCTCAGGACCGACCTCGACTCGATCTTCAACATGACCAAGCCGCTGTGCGAAGGCATGGTCGGCCGGGGCTGGGGGCGCATCGTCAACATCGCCTCGGTCAACGGCTCCAAGGGCGCCTTCGGCCAGACCAACTACGCGACCGCCAAGGCCGGCATCCACGGCTTCAGCAAGTCGCTGGCGCTGGAGCTGGCCACCAAGGGCGTCACCGTCAACACGGTCTCGCCCGGCTACCTGGCCACGCACATGGTCACCGACATTCCCGCCGACATCCTCCAGACCCGCATCCTGCCGCAGATCCCGCTGGGCCGGCTGGGCCGGCCCGACGAAGTGGGCGCGCTGATCGCGTTCCTGTGCTCGGACGATGCGGCCTTCATCACCGGCGCCAACATCGCCATCAACGGTGGGCAGCACATGCAATGAACGCACCGACCACAAACAAGGAACTCGCGGCCGCCGAGGCCGGATGCGGCTGCGAGCCGGTCCCGGCCGGCCCGCACGAACTGCTCGACGAACAGGTCCGCTCCATGCTGGCCGGGGCCACGCAAGGCCTGTCGCTGGCCTCGTTCTGGCTGGCCGGCATGGACTGGGCCCTGCACACGGCGACCTCGCCCGGCAAGGTCAGCGCCGCGGTGGGCCAGTGGCTGGCCGGCGCCGTGGCCGCCGGCGGCTGCGTGCTGCCCGGCACCGAACCGGCGCCGCCGGCGACGCCCGACCAGCGTTTCGCCGATCCGGCCTGGTCGCAATGGCCCTATCGCTTCTGGCGCGATGCCTTCTGCAACAACGAGGCGTTGTGGGAGTCGCTGACGCACGGCCAGAGCGGCGTGTCGCACCACCATGAGCGGCTGGTGTCGTTCTGCGCCCGGCAGGTGCTCGACACCTGCTCGCCCGGCAACGCCTGGTGGCTCAACCCGGTGGTGCTGCAGGCCACCGCCGCCAGCGCCGGCGGCAATTTCGCCAACGGCGCGCGCAACTGGCTCGAAGACCTGCAGGACGTGGTGGCCGACCTCACCCACGAGCCCGCATTGCGCCGCCCGCCCGCCTTCAAGGTGGGCGAGGACGTGGCCATCACGCCGGGCAAGGTGGTGTTCCGCAATGCGCTGATCGAGCTGATCCAGTACGCGCCGGCCGGCGACGAGGTATGGCGCGAGCCGGTGCTGATCGTGCCGTCGTGGATCATGAAGTACTACATCCTGGACCTGCAGCCGCACGACTCGATGGTGCGCTACCTGGTCGAGCAGGGCCACACGGTCTTCATGATCTCGTGGAAGAACCCGGGCGCCGAGGCGCGCGACACCAGCCTCGACGACTACCTGCGGCTGGGCATACAGGCCGCCCTGCGCGTGGTGCAGGAACGCTGCCCCGATACCCACGTCCACGCCGCCGGCTATTGCCTGGGCGGCACGCTGCTGTCGATCTGCGCCGCGGCGCTCAGCCGCGACAACGACGGCGATGGCGACGGCGACGGCACGCCGCTGCAGAGCCTGACCCTGTTCGCCAGCGAGACCGACTTCACCGAGCCGGGCGAGCTCGGCCTGTTCATCGACAGCAGCGCGCTGGCGACGCTCGACGCCACCATGCGCCGGCAAGGCTACCTCGACGGTCCGCAGATGGCCGCCGCGTTCCAGATGCTGCAGTCGCGCGACCTGATCTGGTCGCGCATGATGAGCGAGTACCTGCTCGGCAAGCGGCTGCGCCCCAACGACCTGGTGTCGTGGAACCGCGACCTCACGCGCCTGCCCTACCGCATGCATTCGGAATGCCTGCACAAGCTGTTCCTCACCAACGACCTGGCCGAGGGCCGCTACTGCGTGGACGGCCGCCCGGTGGCGCTGGCCGACCTCGGCATGCCGATCTTCGCGGTGGGCACCGAGCACGACCACGTCTCGCCGTGGCGCTCGGTCTACAAGCTGCACCTGCTGACGTCGACCACGCTGACCTTCCTGCTGACCTCGGGCGGGCACAACGCCGGCATCGTGTCCGAGCCGGGCCATCCGCGCCGGCGCTTCCGCGTGTCCACGCGCGACGCGCTGGCGCCCTACGCCAGCCCCGAGCATTTCCTCGCCAACGCCACCCACCACGACGGCTCGTGGTGGCCGTGCTGGCAGGCGTGGCTGGCGTCGCACTCCACCGGCCGCGTGGCGGCGCGCGACCCCGCGCCCGGCGCGCTCGCCGATGCGCCGGGCAGCTACGTGCTGGAGGACTAGCGGCAGACTGGAAGGCTGGAGACCGGAACGCCGCGCGGCGCCGGCCCGGGCAATGCCCGGCCGGCGCCGCGCGGCGTTTTGCGTTCAGTCCGGCGAGAAAAGCGAGCAGGTCAGTCGAGCGGATCAGTCCAGCGATTCACTCCAGCGCATACGACCGCAGGTATTCCGGCATCGACACCGGCCACTGCAGCTCGCGCTCGATGCGCTGGCGCAGCGCGTCGCTGGCCGCCGGCTCGCCATGCACCACGAAGGTCTGCCGCGGCGCCTGGCCGAAGCCGCCCAGCCACGTCATCAGCTCGTTGGCGTCCGCGTGCGCGGACAGGGTCTCGATCTGCGCGACCGCGGCCCGCACCGGCACCGGCTTGCCGTGGATGCGCAGCTCGCGCGCGCCCGCGGCCAGCGCCGCGCCGCGCGTGCCGGCGGCCTGGAAGCCCGACAGCAGGATGGTGTTGCGCGCGTCCTGGCCGTAGGTCTGCAGGTGATGCACGACGCGCCCGCCGGTGGCCATGCCGCTGCCGGCGAGGATGATCTTGGGCGCGCGGTCGCGCTGGAGCCACGCCGACTGCTGCACGCTCTGCACCAGGATGGCCATGTTGCAGGCCGCGGTGCAGTCGGCGCGCTCGATGCGCAGCTCGTCCGGGTGCAGCGCGAACACCTCGGTGGCGTCGATGGCCATCGGGCTGTCGAGGTAGACCGGCACCGCCGGGATGCGGTTCTGCTGGCGCAGGCGGTACAGGCAGTACAGCAGCGCCTGGCTGCGCCCCACCGCGAAGGCCGGGATCACCACGCTGCCGCCGCGGCCGATGGTGCGGCTGACGACTTCGCCGAGCGTGTCGAGCGGGTCTTCGTCCGGGTGGACGCGGTTGCCGTAGGTGGACTCCACCAGCAGGTAGTCCGCCGCGCGCACGGCTTCCGGCGCGCGCATGACGATGTCCTGCTGCCGCCCCAGGTCGCCCGAGAACACGATGCGCCGCCCGCCCGCATGCAGCGTCACGATGGCCGAGCCGATGATGTGCCCGGCGCGGTGGAACTCCGCCTCCACGCCGGGCGCCACCGCCACGCGCGTGTCGTAGTGGGACGGCTCCAGCCGCCGCAGCGCGCGCACGGCGTCGGCGCCGTCGTAGAGCGGCAGCGCCGGGTGGTGGCGCGAGAAGCCCTCGCGGTTGGCGAAGCGCGCGTCCTCCTCGGCCAGGTGGGCGGAATCGGGCAGCAGGATGTTGCAGAGCTGGGCGGTGCCCATCGTGCAGAAGACCCGCCCGCGGAAACCGTTGCGCACCAGCAGCGGCAGGTAGCCGCTGTGGTCGATGTGCGCGTGCGTCAGCACCACCGCGTCGAGCCGGGCGGGGTCGACCGGCAGCGGTTCCCAGTTGCGCAGGCGCAATGCCTTGTAGCCCTGGAACAGCCCGCAGTCCACCATCACGCGGCTGTGGCCGGTATCGAGCACATACCTGGAGCCCGTCACCGTGTCGGTGGCGCCGAGAAATTGCAATTGCATCGCTGCGTTCCGCCTGTGGGGGTATATATGGTGTGGGCGCATCGCCGCGGCCGGCGATGCGCGCCAGGCCGGTCCGGCTGCGGCACAGCAGCGGGCCGCGCCGGTTGCCGGCGGACCGTCAGCGAATCGTCACGCGCTGCTGCGGCGACGCTTCTTTCTTGGGCAGCACCACGCGCAGCACGCCATCCTCGTAGCTGGCGTCGACCTTGCTTTCGTCGATGGTGCTGTCGAGCGTGAACGCGCGCTGCATCGCGCCGCTGTAGCGCTCGCGGCGGATCACGCGCTCGCCGTCCTTCTGCTCGGACGAGCGCTCGACCTTGGCCGAGATCATCACCGTGCCGCGGTCGACCGACACGTCGATGTCTTCCTTCTTCGCGCCGGGAATCTCGGCCACGAGGTTGTAGGCCTTGTCGGACTCCGTCACGTCGACCTTGAACGCGAAGCCGCCGGCTTCGGGGCCGCTGCGGAACGCCCGCAGCATGCCCTGGAACAAGTCGCCGACCGGTTCGATCGACAGCGGGTCGTAGATCCTGAGATTGCTCATCGCTTGCCTCCATGAGGTGAACGGCCCGGGCCGGGCCTGCGTTTCATGGTGGCACAGGGGGGCAAAACGGCCTTGTTCCAGATCAAGGCCGGCGCCACGCCGCGGCGGCGCGGACGCGGCGCCTCAGAGCTCGCCTTCGCCGAACAGCCGGTGGCGGATCGCATAGCGCACCAGCGCGGCCTCGCTGGGCAGCTGCATCTTCTCCATCAGCCGCATCTTGTAGGTGCTCACGGTCTTGGCGCTGACGCACAGGCCGGCGGCGATCTCGGTGAGCGGCTCGCCGAGCACGAGCCGCCGGTAGACCTCCATCTCGCGGTCCGACAGGCGCAGGTGCGGCTCGTCGCGGTGCTCGTCCTGCAGGCTGTTGGCGAGCTTCTCCGCCATCGCCGGGCTCACGTAGGTGCCGCCGCCGGCCACCTTGCCGATGGCGCTGACCAGCTCGGTCGCCGCGCTCTCCTTGGTCAGGTAGCCGGCCGCGCCGGCGCGGAACGCGCGCACCACGTACTGCTCCTCGGCGTGCATGGTCAGCACCAGGATGCGCAGCGCCGGCTGCTCGGCGCGCAACTGCTTGATCAGCTCCAGGCCGCTGCGCCCGGGCATGGACAGGTCCAGCAGGATCACGCGCGGCTGGCACTCGCGCGCCATCTGCAGCACCTGGGTGCCGTCGACCGCCTCGCCCACCACTTCGAAGCCGCCCGACCTGCCGAGGATGTGGCGCAGGCCGTCCCGCACCACGGCGTGGTCGTCGGCGATCATCACGGAAATCATGACAGGGCCTCCGGGCTGGTCTTGTCGGCGTCCGCTTCGGCGCCGGGCAGCGGGAAGCAGACCGTCAGGCAGAACCCGGCGCCGTCGGCCTGCGTGGTCGAGACCGTGCCGGCCAGCAGGCGCGCGCGCTCGCGGATGCCGACCAGCCCCAGCGAGATGCGCCGGCCGCGCGCCGGCCGGCCGGCGCCGGCCGCGCTGCCGCGGCCGTTGTCGCGCACCGTCAGCTCGTAATGCGCCGGGTGGCGCACCAGCCCGATGTCCACCCGGCTGGCCTCGGCGTGCTGGACCACGTTGCTGAGCGCCTCCTGCACGATGCGGAACACCGCCGTGGCGGCGCGCTCGCCCACGTCCTCCTCCTCGGCCGCGTGCACCGCCACGGCGATGCCGTAGCGCGCGGAGAACTCCTTGGCCAGCCACTCGATGGCCGGCATCAGGCCGAGCTCGTCGAGCAGCGCCGGGCGCAGGTCGGCGGCGATGCGCCGCACCGAGGCCACGGTCTCGTCGATCACCAGGTTCATGGCCGCGGCCTGGTCCAGCAGGCCCTGCGCGGCGCCGGCCTCGCGCAGGTCGCCGGCCAGGATCGCCAGGTCCATCTTGAGCGCGCTCAGGCGCTGGCCGAGGTCGTCGTGCAGCTCGCGCGCGATGCGGCGGCGCTCCTCCTCGCGCGAGGCCTGGACCCGGTCGGAAAGCTGCTGGAGCTCCTCGCGCGACTGGCGCATGGCGGCTTCGGCCCGCACGCGCTCGGTGGTGTCGCGCAGGATCACGGTGAATAGCTTGCCGTGGCCGTCCTGGGTCTGCGAGATCGACGCCTCGATCGGGAATTCGGTGCCGTCCCGGCGCAGCGCGTGCAGCACGCGCTGCAGGCCCATCTGCCGCTCGCTCACGCCGGTCACGCCGAAGCGGCGCACATGTGCTCCATGCGCCTCACGGAAGCGGGCCGGGATGAAATCCCCGAGCGGCCTGCCGAGCGCCTGCGCCGCGGTGTAGCCGAACAGCCGCTCGGCCATCGGGTTGAACAGCACCACCTGCTGCGCCTCGTCCACCGTGATGATGGCCTCCATCGAGGAGCGGATGATGCCGGCGAGACGGGCCTCGCTGGCCTGGGTGCGCGCCAGGTCCTGCGCGCCGGGTTGCGGTAGGTCGGTTGGTTCGGGAGCCATATCGGTAGCCGTCTTTGGGGCGAAGCGTGCTCCGCCGGCAGGTCGGCCGGCGGAGACGAAAGGTAGCCGATCTGCATGATACGCATTCGTGGCCCGCGGCGGGCACCCTTCTCGCGTTTGCCGGCCGTCTTTGTCAGGAAAACCTGACACGGACCTTCCTTTCCCGGACGCCATCTTCAGCCGTCGCTGCTTTCGGCCGGCCCCGCCGGCGACGATACTGCAACCCATGAATTCGTTGCCCTGCACCCAACCGCTGACCGTCCTCGTGCTCGAGCATGCGCCCATGATCAGCGCGCGCCTGACGCGGATGCTGCGCGCGATGAAGGAAGTGGAGCTGGTGGCCTCGTCGCGGGAGCCGCGCGCGGCCATGCTGGCGGCCCTGATCCTGCTGCCCGACGTGGTGATCCTGGCGCTGCCGCTGCGCCGCGAAGCCGGCATGCGCGCGCTGCAGGACCTGGCGCGCATGCGCCGGCCGGCCACCATCATCGTCCTGAGCAACTGTTCGATCCAGCCGATGCGCGATGCCTACCTGCAGGCCGGCGCGTCGTATTTCTTCGACAAGACGATGGAACTGGATGCGCTGCGCGGCGCGCTGCTGCAGCTCGCCGCCAGGAAGACCGCCGCGCAGCAGGCAGCGCCGCAAATTGACGTATCGACGCATTGACGTACCGACGGCAGCACCGGGAAACAGCGCAGTTGAATCGCGGCACGCCAGCCGGCATGCCGAAGGGATGAACGAGGCCACCATGTCACACCACCTGCAACAGGAAGCACCGCCGGCAGCCAGCGCTGCCATCCACGCCCCCCAGGTCCTGCGACTGCTGCGGCAGGAACCGCAGGCGCCGGCGGCGCCGGCCCCGTGCGCGGGCGCCAGCCACAAGGCTAGCTGCTCCAACTGCGCGATGCGCACCATCTGCCTGGGCAGCAAGCTGAACGACGCCGAGCGCATGCGGCTCGACACGGTGATCCACAACTGGCGCATGGTCAGGCGCGGCGAGGCCCTCTACCGCGCCGGCGATGCCTTCCAGAGCATCTACGCGCTGCGCTCGGGTTCGTTCAAGACCGTGGTGGCCCACGCCAACGGCTGCGAGCAGGTCAGCGGCTTTTTCCTCACCGGCGAGACGCTCGGGCTGGACGGCATCTGCACCGAGCAGCACGCCTGCGACGCCATCGCGCTCGAGGACAGCGCGGTCTGCGTGATCCCGTTCCACCTGCTCGAAGCGCTGTGCCGCGAAATGCGCTCGCTCCAGCAGCAGGTGCACCGCATGCTGAGCAGCGAGATCGTGCGCGAATCCGGCGTCATGCTGCTGCTGGCCAGCCTGTGCGCCGAGCAGCGCGTGGCGGCGTTCCTGCTCAATATCTCGGCGCGCCAGAAGGCGCGCGGCTACTCGCCGCGCGAACTCGCGCTGCGCATGACCCGCGAGGAAATCGGCAGCTACCTCGGCATGAAGCTGGAAACCGTCAGCCGGACCCTGTCGCGCTTCCAGCGCGACGGCCTGATCAGCGTGCACGGCAAGCGCATCAGCCTGCTGGACCTCGACGCGCTGGACCGCATCTAGCATCCCGCCCGGCGGCGGCCCCCGCCCCTCTTGACCCCCGTCAAGCCGGCGTCCGGCCACCCGCCTAGCATGGAGACTCGGCCCGCCGGCACCGGCGGGCGCCACCCGGGAGAGCCGAGCATGGAATCCGAGGGACTCGCGCGGGCGCTGATGCGGCCCGCGGCCTACCCCCACCCCGTGGACAAGGTCACGCTGATCGAAACCCACATCTCGCAAGTCTTCCTGGCCGGTGCCTTCGCCTACAAGGTGCGCAAGCCGGTATGCCTGGACTTCGTCGATTTCCGCAGCCTGGCGGCGCGCCGCGCCGATTGCGAAACCGAGCTGCGGCTCAACCGGCGGCTGGCCGCGCCGCTGTACCTCGGCGTCGTGCCGATCGCCGCCGGCCCCGGGCCGCGCGAGGTCACGGTCGGCGGCGACGGCCCGGCGCTGGAATACGCCGTCAAGATGCGCCGCTTCCGCCAGCGCGACCTGCTGGCCACGATGGCCGAGGCCGACCAGTTGAGCGGCCCGCAGGTCGAGACGCTGGGCCGCCAGCTCTCCGCCTTCCACCGCGCCGCCCCGGCGGCGGCCCCCGGCGGCGGCCACGGTACCCCGGCGCAGATCGGCGCGGTGATGGAACAGGCGCTGGCCGGGCTGGCCGCGCTCGCGCCGGAAGACGCCATGACGGCGCGGGTGGCGGCGCTGCTGCGCGAGCGGGCGGCGGCGCTGCGGGCCGCCTTCGGCAAGCGGCTGGCCAGCGGCCACGTCAGGGAATGCCACGGCGACCTGCATCTGGGCAACGTCGCGCTGATCGACGAGGTGCCAACGCCGTTCGACTGCCTGGAATTCGACGCCGGGCTGCGCTGGATCGACACCGCCAGCGACATCGCCTTCCTGTTCATGGACCTGCAGCACCACGGCCGGCAGGACCTGGCCTACCGGCTGCTCAACACCTACCTGGAATGCAGCGGCGACTATGCCGCGCTGGCCGTGCTGCCGTTCTACACCGCCATGCGCGCCGTGGTGCGCGCGCGCGTGCTGCTCGAGCGCGCGCGGCAGCGCGGCGCGGCCGGCGCCATCAGCGCCGAGGAGACCGCCAGGACGCGGCTGCTGTGCAAGGACCTGCTGGGGCTGGCCGCCTCCACGCTGACGCGCCGCCCGGGCGCCATCACCATCATGCACGGGCTGTCCGGCAGCGGCAAAAGCACGGTCTCCCGGCGCTTGGCGCTGGCCGGGGCGATGGTGCGGGTGCGCTCCGACGCCGAGCGCAAGCGCGCCGCGCGCCGCGCCGGCCCGCCCGGCGGCGAGCTTTACGCGCCCGGGCGCACCGCGCGCGTCTACCGGCGCATGCTGGCGATCTGCCGCCTGGGCAGCGGCGCCGGCTTTCCCATGATCGCCGACGCGACCTTCCTCGCGCGCGGCCAGCGGCAGCAGTTCGCCGCGCTGGCGGCGCGGCGCGGCGTGCCCTTCTCCATCGTCGACTGCGATGCCGACGTGGCCGTCCTGCGCGAGCGCATCGCGGCGCGGACGCGGCAGGGCGGCGATCCGTCCGACGCCACGCTGCAGGTGCTGGAAGGACAGCGGCGCACGCAGGAGCCGCTCGGCAGCGACGAATGGCGCCACGTGGTGCGGATCGGCGCCGGGACGCTGGCCTGACACGCCATCACGCCCCGTCACGCCGGCAGCACGCCGATACCTCCAGATCCAGAGATGGATGGAAATTGAAGGGTGGAAATTGAACCAGGCCCGCCGCGCGCGGGCCTGGCTGCGCTGGCTCAGGCTTCCTTGGGCGAGATCCACGCGGGGCGCTGCGCGCCGCCGCCCTGCCTGCCCGCGGCCTCGACCTGGTCGGCGAAGGTGCGCAAGGGCTGCTGCACCGTGCCGCTGACCACGTCGCTCTGGCGCAGCGCCAGCACCGGCGACGGCGGCGTCCTGCCCAGGCGGGCGATCTCCTCCGCCGCGTTGAACGCGCCCTGCCGCGACATCACGCAGATCACCGAGGTATCGCAGCCCAGCGGCGCGCGCTCGCGCAGGAAGCTGCGCATCGGCGCGGCCAGCTTGCCGATCCAGACCGGCGCGACGATCACCAGCCGCCGGCAGTCGGCCGGCGCCGGCCCGCCGTAGCGATAGGCCACGCGGCGCAGCAGCAGGTTGTCGATCACGCAGCGCAGGTCGCCCGCCAGCCCGGCGCGGGTGGCCACGTCGCTGACTTCCGCGAGCGGCCAGCCGGTCAGCGCCGCCAGGTCTTCGGCGACCTGGCGCGCGGTGCCGGTGCGCGAGTAATAGACGATCTGGATGCCTTGCTCGTTGTCGTTCATCATGTCTCCCCGGCCATCTTGGCGTGGTTGGCTTCGTGGTTGCCTATTGCGCCGGCTTCGGCGCGTGCACCAGCAGCACCGGCAGGTGGCTCTGCCGCACCAGGCCCTCGGCCACGCTGCCCATCAGCAGCCGCTTGACGCCGCGGCGGCCGTGCGTGCCCACCACCAGCAGCTCGGCGCCGGCCTGCTCCGCCGCCTGCTCGATCGCGCTGGAGACGTCGCCGATCGCGAGCGGCTCGTCGATCATGATGGTCGAGCACTTGACCTTTGCCGCCGCGGCGAGGGCCTTGGCCTCGTCGAGCAGTTGCTGCCCGCCCTCGACCAGGCTGGAGCGCAGGTCCGTCAGGTCGACATAACCGACCTCGTAGCGCAGGTAGCTGTTGTCGATCACATGCACCACCACCAGTTCGGCGCCGGTCGCGCCGGCCACGCGCAGCGCCTCGTCCAGCGCCTGCATGGAGGATTCGCTGCCGTCCACGGCAACCAGGATCTTGCTGTACATCGTCTTCTCTCCCGCCGCGGTCGCTCCGCGGTCATCAAAGGGGGGAACATGGCCGCCCCTGCGGCAGCCCTGGTCCCGATGGTTCCAGTTTGTCCGCGCCGGCGCCGGCCATGTTGATGTGGATCATGCATTTCGCAGCTTTGCCGGCGCGCTCCGGGGGCTGCCCCGCCACCACGCGCCACCTTGATGCGGCGCAAGCGGCCGCGCGCGGCGTGGCCTAGCATGGAAACAGGATAATCCGGCCGGCGGCCGGCAAGGAGGCGGCGATGCAGCAGTGGATGCGAGCGATGGTGTTCGACGGCGGCGGCCCGGTCCTGCGCGCGGCGCGCGTGCCGGTGCCGGTGCCCGGGCCGGGCGAGGTGCGGATCGCCGTGACCGCCTGCGGCGTCTGCCGCACCGACCTGCACATCCTCGACGGCGAGCTGGCGCAGCCCAAGCCCGCGCTGATTCCGGGCCACGAGATCGTCGGCCGGGTCGAGTCCTGCGGCGCGGGCGTCACCGGCTTCGCCGCGGGCGACCGCGTGGGCGTGCCCTGGCTGGGCCGGACCTGCGGGCACTGCCCGTTCTGCGCGGCGCACCGCGAGAACCTGTGCGACGCGCCGCAGTTCACCGGCTACACGCGCGACGGCGGCTACGCCGAGTACGTGGTGGCCGACAGCCGCTATTGCTTCCGCATCCCGGACCGCTACGACGACGAGCACGCCGCGCCGCTGCTGTGCGCGGGCCTGATCGGCTACCGCACGCTGCGCATGGCCGGCGCGGCCCGGCGCATCGGCATCTACGGCTTCGGCGCGGCGGCCCACCTGGTGACGCAGATCGCGGTGGCGCAGCAGCGCGAGATCTACGCCTTCACGCGCCCCGGCGACGACGCCGCCAGCCGGCTGGCGCGCGCCACCGGCGCCTGCTGGACCGGCCCCAGCGACCAGCCGCCGCCGCGCCTGCTCGACGCCGCGCTGATCTTCGCGCCGGTCGGCGCGCTGGTGCCGCTGGCGCTGCAGGCGGTCGACAAGGGCGGCACGGTGGTCTGCGGCGGCATCCACATGAGCGACATCCCGGCCTTCGCGTACCGGCTGCTGTGGGAGGAACGGTCCCTGGTCTCGGTGGCCAACCTCACGCGCGAGGACGGCGAGGCCCTGATGCGGATCGCGCAGGACACGCCGCTGCGCACCACCATCAAGGTCTATGCGCTGGAGCAGGCCAACGCCGCGCTGGCCGACCTGCGCGCGGGCACCCTCAGCGGCGCCGCGGTGCTGCGCATCGGCGCGGACGCGGCGGGCGCTTGATGTGCGTCAACACCCGGACGGCGCCGGCCCTTATTCTCCAGGCAACGGCGCCCCCCGCGGGGAGGCTGCCCTTGTCACACGGCGAATACTGACGAACACAGCGGCTGCTCAGCCAGGAGAAACATCATCATGTACGACAAGATCTTGCTCGCGGTGGACGGCAGCCGCTCCTCGGACCTGGCGGTGAGCCAGGCCATCCTCTTCGCCAAGGCGACCGGCGGCGAAATCAAGGCGCTGTTCGTGGCCGACGACGCCGACGTGTTCTACTTCGCCGGCACCACCTACCCGTCCTGGCTGATGGACAGCATCCGCACGATGGGCGAGGAAACGCTGGCCGCGGCCGCCCGGCGCATGACGGAAGCCGGCGTGCGCCACGCCACCAAGCTGATCGAGAACCCGGTCTCGCCCGGCCTGATCGCCGAGACCATCGTCGGCGAGGCCAATAGCTGGGGCGCCGACCTGATCGTGATGGGCACGCACGGCCGCCGCGGCGTCAAGCGCATGGTCATGGGCAGCGTGGCCGAAGGCGTGGTGCGCGAAAGCAGCAAGCCCGTGCTGCTGATCCGCAGCGAAATCAAGGAATGAGGGCAGCGCACCGCACTGCCCTGCCACGCGGCCACGCCGGCACCGCCGCGATCCTGAAGGCGCCGCTGGTCGCTGCCCTGCTGGCCGCCGCGCTGGCGGCCTGGCATGCCGGCGCGCTGGCCGCCGAGGCCGGGCTGTGGTTCGCCCAGGGCCGCCCCGTGGCCGAGGCGCAGCAGGCCGTCGACAGCCTTGCCGATGCCGCCGCCGACGGGCTCGAGCCGGACGACTACGGCGCCGCCGCGCTGCGCCGCGCCCTCGCGCAGGCGCAGGACGGGCCGCCGCTGGCGCCGGACGCCGCGGCCGGCCTCGACCGGGCGCTGACGGCGGCGATGGAGCGCTACCTGGCCGACCTGCACGGCGGCCGCATCGACCCGCGCCAGATCCACGAGAATTTCTCCGGCGCGGCCGACGCCCGCTTCGACGCCGCCGCCTACCTGCGCGCCGCCGTCGCCGCGCACCGCCTGCCCGAGGCGGTGCGGCAGGCGGCGCCCTCGTTCCCGCTCTACGGCGCCCTGCGCGACGCGCTGGCCCGCTACCGCGCGCTGGCCGCCGGCCCTGCCTGGCAGGCGCCGCTGCCGCCGCTGCCGGCGCGCAAGCTGGCGCCGGGCGCGCCCTACGCCGGCGCGCCGGCGCTGGCGCAGCGCCTGGCCGCGCTGGGCGACCTGCCCGCCGGCCAGCCCGCGGGCGCCGCGCCGCCCGCGCGCTACGAAGGCGCGCTGGTGGACGGCGTCAAGGCCTTCCAGGCGCGCCACGGGCTGGACCCGGACGGCGTGATCGGCGCGGGGACGTTCGCGCAGCTGAACACGCCGCCGGCCGGCCGCGTGCGCCAGATCGAGCTCACGCTGGAGCGCCTGCGCTGGACGCCGCTGCTGGACGGCCCGCGCATGATCGTGGTCAACGTGCCGGAGTTCGTGCTGCGCGCCTACGAGGTGGAGGACGGCGGCGTGCGGGTCAGGGCCGAGATGAAGGTCATCGTCGGCAAGGCGCTCGACACGCGCACGCCGCTGTTCAAGGAGGACATGCGCTTCATCGAGTTCAGCCCCTACTGGAACATCCCGCCGTCCATCGCGCGCGCGGAAACCCTGCCCCGGCTGCGCCGCGACCCCGCCTATTTCACGCGGCAGGGGCTGGAGTTCGTCGGCGGCGACGGCAAGGTCTCGGCGGTGCTGTCGGCGGCGAACCTCGACGCCGTGCAGCGCGGGCAGATGCGCATACGGCAGCGCCCCGGGCCGCTCAACGCGCTCGGCGACATCAAGTTCATCTTCCCCAACAACGACAACATCTACCTGCACCACACGCCGGCGCCGCAACTGTTCACGCGCGACCGCCGCGACTTCAGCCACGGCTGCATCCGCGTGGAAGACCCGGTGGCGCTGGCCGGCTTCGTCCTGCGCGACATGCCCGGCTGGAACGAGGCGCGCATCCGCCAGGCGATGGACAAGGGCCAGTCGAGCACGCTGCGGCTGCAGGAACCGCTGCCCGTGGTGCTCGCCTACGGCACCGCCATCGTCAAGGCCGACGGGCGTGTATATTTCTTCAACGACATCTACGGGCTCGACGGCCTGCTGGACCGGGCCCTGCGGCAACATTCGGCCAGCCGGCGCGCGGGCAGCGCTGCCGGCGCGCCCGCCCAGGCCGCGCCCTGACGCCAGGAGGAAACACCCGATGCCCAAGCCGATGCCCAAGCCCTTCCCCCGCCGCGCCTTCCTGTCGCGCTCGGCGCAACTGGCGCTGGCCGGCGCCGCGCTGCCGCTGGCGGCGCGCCCCGCCTTCGCCTCGCTGGCGGCCTTGCCCGACGCGCGCAGCCTGTCGTTCGACCACACCCACACCGGCGAGCGCATCGCGCTGGTGTTCGCCGTGGGCGACCAGTTCGTGCCCGAGTCGCTGGCCGCGCTCAACCACTTCCTGCGCGACCACTACAGCGGACAGGCCGGCGTCATCGACCCGCAGCTGTTCACGCTGCTCTACCGCCTGCGCCGCACGCTCGACAGCGACAGCCCGTTCCAGGTGATCTCCGGCTACCGCAGCCCGGCCACCAACGCGCGGCTGCGCAAGACGCGCGGCGGCGGCGTGGCCAGCCACAGCCTGCACATGGACGGCAAGGCCATCGACATCCGCCTGGCCGGCGTGCCGCTGGCCGACCTGCGCGACGCGGCGCTGTCCCTGCGCGGCGGCGGCGTGGGCTTCTATCCGCACGAGCAGTTCGTGCATGCCGACACCGGGCGCGTGCGCGACTGGTAGCGGCCCGGAGGATAGGCATTCCGCCGGCAGGACGCCGGGCGGGATAACGGCAGGCGGCCTCAGCCGCGCCGCCGCAGCGTCTCGGACGGCTTCTCGCCGAACGCCTTGCGGTAGTCCACGGCGAACTGCCCCAGGTGCGCAAAGCCCCAGCGCAGCGCGGCCCCGGTCACGGTCTCGCCGCCATCCGCGTCGAGCAGGGCGCGCCTGACGCGCTGCAATCGCACCGCCTTCAGGAACTGCATCACGCCGATGCCGCGCCAGTCATGGAAGACCCGCTGCAAGGTGCGCACGCTGCACTGCGCCGCGCCGGCCACCGCCAGCAAGGTCAGCGGCTGGTCCGCGTGCGCCTCGATGAACGCGACCGCGCGGCGCAGGCAGGCCGGACTGACGCCGCCCGCGGGCGATGCTTCCGTGCCGCACAGCGCGTCCTGCTCGAACAGCAGGTCCAGGATCAGCAGTTCCTCCGCCCGCGGCAGCAGCATGGCCCGCAGCAGCGGCGGCGCGTCCGGGTGCAGCGCCTGCTTGAGCCCCTGCAGCAGCGCCAGCCAGCGCGCCACCTGCGCGCGCCGCACCAGCGCCTGCGGGCGCAGGGCGAACCGCGCGCCGCCGCGGCCGGACAGTGCCCGGCCGACCGCGGCCACGCGCCCGATGTCGATGCGCGCGACCAGCTGCACGTTGTCCGCGCTGTACCGGTAGCGCGAAGCGACCCCGGGCGGCACCACCACCACGCCCGCCGCGCCACTGTGGCGAAACCCGCCGGCCTCGATGTCCGCGTGCCCCGCGACGGTGGCCAGGACCAGCGCGAAATCGGGGAACACCTCCGGCTCGATCGCGATCTCCCTGCCATAGGCAAAGCGCGACAGGCCGACCTGCGCGCCCGGCAGGTTGTGCATGCTGGCGGGATGCCGGCTGGCGCCGCCGGCGCGGTAGCGGTACGGGCAGTAGACCCGCCCGATCTCGTCGCGCGCCAGGCCGAGATCGCCGGACTCGAACAGCCTGGCCGACTCGGGCATCTCGGCGGCATGCCAGTCCGGCGCGGAGGCCGCCGCGTCGAAGGCGGTGCCGGGTACGGTAGCGGGTTCCATCCGATGTCTTCCTCCTCGATCGCGCGCCATGCCCGCGGGATAACCCTCGGGCAAGGGTGCCGCGCCACAGTAACGGCGCTGCGCCGATAGCCGTGGCGCCGGATCGATAGCGCCGCGGCCCGCCCCGCGCCGATGATCTGCCCACGCGGTGCGCCGCGGCCGCGCCGGCCAGCCAGAGCCGGGGCCAATGGCCGCAGTATCGCACCGCCGCCACCAGGAGACATCATGAGCACCCCCGCTTTCTACGAAGCCACCGCCGCCGTCACCCGCGCCCGAGGCGCCCCCTTCGTGCTGGAACCGGTCCGCCTGCGCGCGCCGCGCGGCAACGAAGTGCTGGTGCGCATCGTCGCCACCGGCATGTGCCACACCGACATGATCGTGCGCGACCAGTTCTACCCGGTGCCGCTGCCGGCCGTGCTCGGCCACGAAGGCGCGGGCGTGGTCGCCGCCGTGGGGCCGCGGGTCGAGCGCCTCGCCATCGGCGACCACGTGGTGCTGACCTATGGCGCCTGCGGGCACTGCCCGTCCTGCGGCGGCGGCCACGCGGCCTATTGCGATGCGTTCTACGCGCGCAACTTCGGCGGCGCCGGCCCGCACGGCGACTGCGCCATCGAAGACGCGCACGGCCAGCCCGTCCACGACCACTTCTTCTCCCAGTCGTCGTTCGCCACCTACGCCCTGAGCCGCGAAGGCAGCGCCATCAAGGTGCCGCGGGAAGCGCCGCTGGAACTGCTGGGGCCGCTCGGCTGCGGCATCCAGACCGGCGCCGGCGCCGTCATCAACGCGCTCGCGGTGCGCCCCGGCAGCAGCTTCGCCGCGCTCGGCGCCGGCGCGGTCGGGCTCTCGGCCGTGCTGGCGGCGCGCGCCGCGGGCGCCGCCACCATCGTCGCCGTCGACGTGGTGCCCGCCCGGCTGGCGCTGGCCCGCGCGCTGGGCGCCACCCACACCGTCGACAGCCGCGCGGGCGACCTCGCCGAGGCCGTGCGGCAGGCCACCGGCGGCGGCGCCGACTACGCGCTGGAATCCACCGGCCGCCCGGAAGTGCTGCGCCAGGGCGTGGCCGCGCTGGGCCGCCTCGGCACGCTCGGCGTGGTGGGCGCCTCGCCGCTGGGCACCGCGGCGGACTTCGACGTCAACGACCTGCTGATCGCCGGCAAGCGCATCCAGGGCATCTGCGAAGGCGACAGCGTGCCGCAGCGGTTCATTCCCGACCTCGTGAAGCTCTACCTGCAGGGCCGCTTCCCGTTCGACAAGCTGGTGAAGTTCTACCCGTTCGAGCAGATCAACCAGGCCGCCGCGGACAGCGAGAAGGGCCTGACGCTGAAGCCGGTCCTGCGCATCGGCCGCTGACCCCTCCCCGTCCCGACCGGACTCAGACCGAAATCAGATTGCACTCCGACACCATGAACACCTATCACGCCCACATCGGCGGCCGCCCGTTCGCGGCCGAGGCCGGCGCCATCACGGCCACCTTCGCCGCCACCAATGCCGCCACCGGCGCGCACCTGGCCGACATCGCGCGCTGCGGCGCCGCCGAGATCGACGCCGCCGTCGCGGCCGCGCGGCGCGCGCTGCCGGCCTGGAAGGCCACCACCTACGAAACGCGCTCGGCGCTGCTCAACCGCCTGGCCGACGCGCTCGAGGCGCAGGCACCGCGCCTGGCGCGCATCGACGCGCAGGACATCGGCCGCCGCCTCGCCGAGACGCTGATCGACTACCAGATCGCCGTGGCCCAGTACCGCTATTTCGCCGGCGCCATCCTCACCCACGAAGGCCACGGCCGGCCGATCCCCGACGGCTACCTGATCGCCAAGCGCGAGCCCATCGGCGTGGTCGGCCAGATCATTCCGTGGAACGTGCCCGCCATCATGGTGGCGCTCAAGGTGGCGCCGGCGCTCGCCGCCGGCAACACCATCGTGCTCAAGCCGGACGAGAACGCCTCGCTCTCCACGCTGGAATTCGCCGCGATCGCCGCGCGCATCTTCCCGCCCGGCGTGGTCAACGTGGTTCCCGGCTTCGGCGAGGAAGCCGGCGCCGCGCTGACGCGCCACCCAGGCGTCGCCAAGCTGGCCTTCACCGGCAGCGCCGAGGTCGGGCGCGTCATCGGCCATGCCGGCGCCGAGCGGCTGGTGCCGGTCTCGCTGGAACTCGGCGGCAAGAGCCCGAACATCGTGTTCCCCGACATCGAGGACATCGGCGCGGTGGTCGACAACGCGCTGTTCGCCGCCATGTACTGCAACGGGCAGTCCTGCCTGGCCGGCACGCGGCTGTTCGTTCACGACGACATCTACCAACCCTTCACCGAAGCGCTGGCCGGCGCGGCCACGCGCATCCGGGTCGGCGACCCGCTGGCGGCGGACACGCGGCTAAGCTGCCTGGTCTCGGAACGGCAGGGAGCGCGGGTGCTGGACTACATCGGCCTGGGCAAGGCCGAAGGCGCGCGGCTGCTGGCCGGCGGCGAACGCGTGCGGGTGCCCGGGTGCGAGGCCGGCTGCTTCGTCCGGCCGACCATATTCGAGGCGCGCAACGACATGCGCATCGCCCAGGAAGAGATTTTCGGGCCGGTCCTCAGCGTGATCCGCTGGCGCGACCACGACGCGATGCTGCGCGAAGCCAACGACGTGCGCTACGGACTGGCTGCCGGCATCTACACCGCCGGCCTCGAGAACGCCATGCGCACCGCCGACGCGCTCGAAGCCGGCTCGGTGTGGATCAACCACTATTTCAACCTCAACAGCGGCTCGCCCTTCGGCGGTGTGAAGGAAAGCGGGATCGGCCGCGAGCATTGCCGCGAGACGCTGAACCTGTACTCGCACGTCAAGTCGATCACCGTGCAGAACAAGGTGTCGGCGCCGCAGTTCGTGCCGCAGGGGCAGGTGTGAGTCGGGCGCGATGCGTCAGGCGTGAGCCGCGCATGGACCGCGCATGAACAGCGCGGGCCCGCAAAGGCCCCGCGCGGCTGCACGCCCGCGCCGCGCTCAGGCGCCGTCGGCGGGCGGCGGCGTGTCCGCCGCCGCGTTGTCGTTCTGCGCGGGCGCCGGCGCGACCGCGGCGGCGGCGACTTCCTTGCCGCCATCCTTGCCGCTGTCCTTGCCACCGCCCTTGCGGCCGCCGCGCCCGGGCGCGCGCCGCGCCCCCTGGCGCCGCGCCCGCGCGGCCTGGTCCGCGCTCACGCTGCCGACCGGGTTGCCCTGCAGGTCGACGCGCGCCGCGCCCTCCACCAGGCACGCCCAGTAGCGGCTGCCCTGGCACCACGCGGCAATCGCCTGCTGCAACTGCTCGCGGGTCAGGCCCAGCGTGTCGAGCTGCAGCGCGGCATCGTCGAGAATGCCCTGCTTGAGCGGCAGCTTGGGCGCGGGGTTCTTGGGAAACGCCCGCGGGAAGTGCCTTTGCAGGCGCCAGATCGATTCGACCACCGGGTCGACCGGCTCCTTCTTCTCCGGCCGCCGGGGCGAGGCCTTCCGCTTGTCCGCCTTGTCCGCCCTGGCCTCTTTGCCCTGCCGGGCCTCTTTAGCCTGCGCCGCCAGTTGCTGCTTCAACGCGGCAAGTTGTTCAAAACCCATAGTGCATCCGCTTCAAGAAAGTTATTCGTGCCGGGTGGCAACCATCCCGCCAGCCATCTCCCCGGCGCTGGCCCGGAAGATGGCGGAAAGACCCGCCATCCAGGCCATCGGGGCCGGACCGGGGCAGCGGCAACCCCACAGTCTAGCAATCCTGGCGGCTGCCGGCTTGAATCATGTTGCTTCGGGGATGGGTGAAGGGTAGTCGGGCGGCGCGGAACATGCCAATTGCCGATGCCCTCCGGCGCCGGTTCGGGCCGGCATTTGCGCGAGGATTCTAGCGAAGGAGAAGGTTTGCTCCCCTCTCCCGCAGCGTGTGAGAAGGGCTGGGGGAAAGGGCCAGCGCCGGCGCGCGGCACAGGCGGTCACTGTCGCTTCGTGGCGGCGCCGCCCCTCTCCCCCTGCCTCGCTCCCGCACGCGGGAGCGAGGCGACAACACACATCAGGCTGATTTCCGCCGGCAGGCCACGTCGCCCGCCACGGCCATCAACCGGCCGTCAGGCTCAGAAATCCAGCCCGCCCGGCGCGCCGCCCGGCAGCGCGGGGGCGGCGTCGGCCTTGGGCAGTTCGATCACCGCCGCGTCCGTGGTCAGGATCAGGCCGGCCACCGAGGCGGCGTTCTGCAGCGCGGTGCGCGTGACCTTGGTCGGGTCGACCACGCCGCCTTCCACGAGGTCGCCGTATTCGCCGGTGGCCGCGTTGTAGCCGAAGTTGCCCGAGCCCTCCTCCACGCGCGCCACGATCACGCTGGCTTCCTCGCCGGCGTTGGTGACGATCTGGCGCAGCGGCTCTTCCAGCGCGCGCAGCACGATCTTGATGCCGGCCTGCTGGTCCGGGTTGGCGCCGGTCACGCCCTTGACGGCCTGGCGCGCGCGGATCAGCGCCACGCCGCCGCCGGCCACGATGCCTTCTTCCACCGCGGCGCGGGTGGCGTGCAGCGCGTCTTCGACGCGGGCCTTCTTTTCCTTGACCTCGACCTCGGTGGCGCCGCCGACCTTGAGCACGGCCACGCCGCCGGCCAGCTTGGCCACGCGCTCCTGCAGCTTCTCGCGATCGTAGTCGGAGGTGGCTTCGTCGATCTGGGTGCGGATGCGCTTGACGCGCGCCTGGATCTGCGCGGCGTCGCCGGCGCCGTCGATGATGGTGGTGTTTTCCTTGCCGATCTCCACGCGCGCGGCCTGGCCCAGTTCTTCCAGCGTGGCCTTCTCCAGCGACAGGCCGACTTCCTCTGCCACCACCTGGCCGCGGGTGAGGATGGCGATGTCCTCCAGCAGCGCCTTGCGGCGGTCGCCGAAGCCCGGCGCCTTGACGGCGGCGGCCTTCAGGATGCCGCGGATGTTGTTGACCACCAGCGTGGCCAGCGCCTCGCCGTCGACGTCCTCGGCGATGATCAGCAGCGGGCGGCCAGCCTTGGCCACCTGCTCCAGCACCGGCAGCAGGTCGCGGATGCTGGAGATCTTCTTGTCCACCAGCAGCAGGAACGGCTGCTCCAGCACCACCACCTGCTTGTCGGGGTTGTTGATGAAGTACGGCGACAGGTAGCCGCGGTCGAACTGCATGCCTTCCACCACTTCGAGCTCGTCGCCGAGCGACTTGCCGTCTTCCACGGTGATCACGCCTTCCTTGCCGACGCGGTCGATGGCCTCGGCGATGCGCTCGCCGATGGCGCTCTCGCCGTTGGCCGAGATGGTGCCCACCTGCGCGATCTCGCGGCTGGTGGTGGTCGGCTTGCTGATGCGGCGCAGCTCCTCGATGGCCACCGCCACGGCCTTGTCGATGCCGCGCTTCAGGTCCTGCGGGTTCAGGCCCGCCGCCACGTACTTGACGCCCTCGCGCACGATGGCCTGGGCCAGCACGGTGGCGGTGGTGGTGCCGTCGCCGGCGTTGTCGCTGGTGCGCGAGGCCACTTCCTTGACCAGTTGCGCGCCGACGTTCTGCAGCTTGTCCTGCAGCTCGATCTCCTTGGCCACGGACACACCGTCCTTGGTCACGGTGGGGCTGCCGAAGCTGCGCTCCAGCACCACGTTGCGGCCCTTGGGACCGAGCGTGACCTTGACTGCGTTGGCGAGGATGTTGACGCCTTCCACCACCTTCGCGCGCGCCACGTCGCTGAACACTACGTCTTTCGCTGCCATTGCTGTTGTTCCTGTGTCGTTGTCTGTTGGTCGGATTACGGTGCGGCGGCGCGTCAGCGCTCGACCACGGCGACGATGTCTTCCTCGCGCAGCACCAGCAGTTCCTCGCCGTCCACCTTGACGCCCTGCCCGGCGTACTTGCCGAACAGCACGCGGTCGCCCACGCGCAGGTCGGGCGCGATGCGCTCGCCGGCCTCGTTGCGGCGGCCCGGGCCGACCGCGATCACTTCGCCCTGGTCGGGCTTCTCGGCGGCGCTGTCGGGAATCACGATGCCGGACGCAGTGCGGGTTTCGTTGTCGGACCGCTTGACGAGAACGCGGTCATGCAGGGGACGAAGGCTCATGCTGGCTCCTGGATGGGAAAGGGATTCGGGCCGGGGCGGCGCTGCGCCGTCGATGCGAGTCAGCGCGTTTCAGCGCGCGTCGGCACGGTCGATCAGCACTCGGCACCGGCGAGTGCCAAGTATAGAAACGCGCCCCCGCGCCCTCCAACTGCTTGTTTCGCATTTCCTTATCAGGGGCGCCAGGGGGGCACCCAAGGAGGCACCAAGGAAGCGCGCCCGCGCTCAGAGATCGAAATGGCAGGCCACGCGGTGCGCGGCGCCGGCCGGCCGCAGCGCCGGCTGCTGCTCGCGGCAGCGCGGCGCGGCATGCGGGCAGCGCGACTGGAAACGGCAGCCTTGCGGCAGCGCGATCGGCGACGGGATCTCCGCCACCGCGCCGCCCTGCGTGCCGCTTTCCACGCGGCTTTCGCTGGACGCCATCAGCGCCCGCGTATAGGGATGCCGGGGATGGCGGATGATGTCGTCGCGGCTGCCCAGCTCCACGAACTCGCCCAGGTACAGCACGCCGATCCGGCTGCTCATGTAGGCCACCACGGCGAGGTCGTGCGAGATCAGCACATAGGTCAGCCCCTGCTGCTGCTGGATGTCCTTGAGCAGGTTGAGGATCTGCGCCTGGATGGAGACGTCGAGCGCCGACACCGGCTCGTCCAGCACCAGCGCGCGCGGCGCCAGGCCCAGCGCCCGCGCGATCGCCACGCGCTGGCGCTGGCCGCCGCTGAGCTCGTTGGGAAAGCGCTGCGCCAGCGTCGGCGCCAGGCCGACGGACTGCAGCAGCGCGGCCACGCGCGCGGCCAGCGCCGGCCCCTTCGCCAGGCCGTGGATGCGCATGGGCTCGGACACGATGTCGCCGATCCGCATCAGCGGGTTGAGCGATGCATAGGGGTCCTGCAGCACCGGCTGCACCAGCCGGTGAAAGGCCTTGCGCTCGCGCGCCGTGCGCGTGGACAGCGGCTTGCCGTCCACGTGCAGCCGGCCGCCGCTGGGCGGCTCGGCAGCCAGCAGCAGGCGCGCCAGCGTGCTCTTGCCCGAGCCGGACTCGCCCACCAGCCCGAAGGTGCTGCCGGCGGCCACCTCGAAATCGACGCCGGCCACGGCATGCAGGGTCTTGCCCTTGCCGAACAGGCCCTTGCGTACCTGGTACTGCTTGCGCAGGTCTTCCGCGCGGATGAATGCGGTGGCTGCGCTCATGCGACCTTCTGCCTGGCGGGAGGAACGGAAACGGGCTGCGCCACGGCGTCGGCGCCCGCGCGGGCGGCCTCCACGCGCTGCGCGGTGTGCCAGCAGGCCACGCGGCGCCGGCCGCCGCCGTCGCCACCGTCATCATCGTCGCCACCCCACTCGAACCAGTTCGGGTAGGCGGCGTGGCAGCGCGCCGCGGCCTCGGGGCAGCGCGGCGCGAAGCGGCAGCCGGGGGCCCAGTCGCGCGGCAGCGGCGGCGTGCCCGGGATGGTCCGCAGCGGCGCGTCGCAGTCGGACAGCGACGGGATCGCGCGCAGCAGGCCTTCGGTGTACGGATGCACGGGATGCGCGAACACCTCGGCGATGGGACCCTGCTCGACGATGCGGCCCGCGTACATGATGGCCACGTCGTCGCAGAACTGCGCGGCCAGCTGCAGGTCGTGCGTGATGAACACGATGGTCATGTCGCGCGTGGCCTGCAGTTCCTTGAGCAGGCCCAGGATCTGCATCTGCACGGTCACGTCGAGCGCCGTGGTGGGCTCGTCGCAGATCAGCAGGTCCGGCGAGCAGGCGATGTTGATGGCGATGGACACGCGCTGGCGCATGCCGCCGCTGAACTGGAACGGATAGCTGTCGAGCCGCTCGGCGGCGGCGGGAATCCGCACCGCCTCCAGCGCCTGGATGCTCAGGCGGCGCAGCTCGCGGCGGTCGGTGACGCCGTGGTGCCAGCGGAACACCTCGCCGACCTGCTCGCCGATGGTCAGCAGCGGGTTGAGCGAGGTCATGGCGTCCTGCAGCACCATGCCGATCTGCCGGCCGCGCACCTTGCGCAATTCGCGCGCGGGCAGGCGCAGCAGGTCGCGGCCCTTGAACAGCACCTCGCCGCCGACCACCTTGCCGTTGGCCGGCAGCAGGCCGAGCATGGAGGCGCAGGCCATGCTCTTGCCCGAGCCGGACTCGCCCACCAGCGCCAGCACCCTGCCCTTGCGCACCGCCAGGCTGACCTGGTCGACCGCGGTGATGGTGCCGTTGCGGGTAATCAGTTGCGTGGCCAGGCCACGCGCTTCGAGCAGGATGTCCATGCGTTCCCCGTTCACCAGGTCTGCGGAATGACGGGGTTGAGCTTGCCGCGCAGCGCATCCCCCAGCAGATTGACGGCCAGCACGGTGACGATCAGCACCGCGCCCGGCATCACGCAGACCCACCACGCGGTGCTGAGCTGGCCGCGGCCTTCGGCGATCATCGAGCCCCACGAGGCCGCGGGCGGCTGCACGCCCAGCCCCAGGAAGCTCATGGTGGCCTCGAGAATGATCACGCTGCCGATGTCCAGCGTGGCCAGCACCACGAAGATGCCGGCGATGCCGGGCACGATGTGCCGCAGCATCACCCACGCCGGGCCGGCGCCGGCCAGCCGCGCCAGCAGCACGTACTCGCGCGACTTCAGCGACAGCACCTCGCCGCGCGTGATGCGGGCGAAGCGCGCCCAGTTGGCCAGCGTCAGCACCACCACCAGGTTGCTCATGTTGACGCCGATCACGCCGGCCAGCACCAGCGCCAGGATCACCGCCGGGAACGCCAGCTGCATGTCGGTCAGGCGCATGATGAAGGCATCGGCCACGCCGCCCAGGTAGCCGGCGACCACGCCGAGCAGCGTGCCGAGCGCGCCCGCCAGCGTGACCACGATCAGCGCGATCGCCAGCGACACGCGCGCACCGTGGATCACACGCGAGAGGATGTCGCGGCCGAGCTGGTCGGTGCCCATCCAGTGCGCCAGCGACGGCGGCTGGAAGGTGTCGGCAAGCGCGATGGCCACCGGGTCGAACGGCGACAGCCACTCGGCCAGCACGGCGCAGGCGCACACCGCCAGCACCACGGCGAGCGCGGCCCAGCGCTGCGCGCGCGCCAGCCGCCGGCGGGAGCGCGCCTGCGTGGCGGCGGGCAGCGCGGGCTCGGCCGGTATTTCGCGGACGGTTTTTCCGGCGGTCTGGCCAATGACAGGCCGCATGGCGGCGCGGACGGTATCAGGCATAGCGGATGCGGGGATCGATCACGGCGTAGAGCAGGTCCACCGCGAGGTTGACCGCGGCGAACACCAGCGCGGCCACCGTCACGGCGGCCTGCACGACCGTGTAGTCGAGATTGTTGATGGAATCGAGCAGCAGCTGCCCCACGCCGGGCCAGGCGAACACCACCTCCACGGAGACGGCGCCGCCGAGCAGCACGCCGAACTGCAGCGAGACGAAGGTGATCACCGGCAGGATGGCGTTGCGCAGCGCGTGGCGCAGCACGATCACGTGCTCAGGCACGCCCTTGATGCGGGCGAACTTCACGTACTCCGAATGCAGCACCGTGGTCATGCTCGACAGCGTCAGCCGCGCCACGCCGGCCGCCGTGTACCAGCCCAGCGCCAGCATCGGCAGGACCAGGTGCGAGACGGTGCCGTAGCCGCCGGTCGGGAACCAGCCGAACTGCAGCGAGAACACCTTGACGAACACCAGGCTGAAGAAGAACGGCGGCGCCGCCTGCCCGAGCACGGTGAAGATGCGCGCGCACTGGTCCGCCACGCCGTCCGGCCACAGCGCCGACGCCACCCCCAGCGGCAGGCCGATCAGCACCGCCACGGCCAGCGCCGCCACCGCCAGCAGCAGCGTGGGCAGCAGCGCCTGCGCCACCACGCCCAGCGCCGGGCGCGAGAAGCGGTACGAGGTACCGAAATCGCCGTGCGCCAGGTCCGCCACGAAGCTGGCGAACTGCACCGGCAGCGGGCGGTCCAGCCCCATCTGCTCGCGCAGCACCTGGCGGTCGGCCTCGGTGGCTTCCGGCGGCAGCATCAGGTGGGTCGGGTCGCCGATGGCGCGCACCACCGTGAAGATCACGGCGATGACCAGGAAGACCGTCAGCGCCGACTGGCCGATGCGCCTGAGAAGGTAGTTCAGCATCGCAGCTCCCGGCCTATTTCCAGGCCACCTCGCGGAAGTTCAGGCTCCAGCCCGCGACCTGCGGCTTCCAGCCGAGCTGCGGGTCCTGCACGTAGAGCACCTTGGGCTCGGCCAGCAGCACGGCCTGCCCGTCGTCGCGCGCGATCTGCAGCACCTGCCGGAAGATCGCGTCGCGCCGGGCGCGCTCGGACTCGCCGTCCACCTGCGCCACCAGCTTCTCCACTTCCGGGTTGGTGTAGTCCGACCACGTGCCGTCCTTGATGGCGGCGCCGCCGATCACGTGGATCGGGTCGTAGATGGCGTTGCCGAAGCCCATCACCACCAGCGGCCCGCTCTGGTGCGTGTTGTTGAGCCGGTTGTAGGCGATCGAGTCGATCACCTTGATCTGCGTGCGCACGCCGACCTGGCCCCAGTAGGCGGCCAGCGTCTCGCAGATCGCGCGCGGCTGGTTGCTCGGGCAGGTCAGGCTGGTGTCGAAGCCCTTGGCGTAGCCGGCCTGCGCCAGCAGCTGGCGGGCGCGGGCGGCGTCGAACTCGAACGGCTTGAGCGCCGGGTTGCTGCCATACGGGTAGCTCGACGGAATCAGCGCGTTGAGCTCGGCCGCCTGCCCGCGCAGCACGCTGGCGATCAGGGCCTTCTTGTCGACAGCGTAGTTCAGCGCCAGCCGCACCTCGCGCTTCGACAGCGGCGAGGCCGGGTCGCTGGCGTAGATGCGGATGTGCAGCGGGCTGCCGCCGTCCACCACCTCGGCCGCCAGGCCCTTGTTGGCCGCGAGGCGCTCCAGGTCGGTGGGCGCGACCTCGGTGGCCAGGTCGATCTCGCCGGCCAGCAGCGCGCTGGCGCGGCTGCTGGGCTCGGGGATGACCTTGTAGACCAGCCGCACCACGCCGGGCTTCTTGCCCCAGAAGCCGTCGAAGCGCTCGAACACCAGCTCGCGCCCGACCTGGTTCTGCACGATCTTCCACGGCCCGGTGCCCACCGGCGCCTGGCCGAAGGCCTCGGCGTTCGGCAGGCCCTGCACGTACTTGCGCGGCACCACGTAGAGATAGCCGGCCAGCTTGTTGAGGAAGGCGCCATCCTTTTTCTTGAGCCGGAACACCACGGTGTGCGCGTCCTTGACCGTGGTGGATTCCACCACCGGCGCGAAGAACGGCCGGCGCGTGCTCTTGCTCTCGGGCTGCAGCACGCGGTCCATCGAGAACTTCACGTCGTCGGCGGTAAACGCATCGCCGTTGTGGAACTTCACGCCGGTGCGCAGGCGGAAGGTCCACACCAGGCCGTCGGCGCTGATCTCGTAGCCGGTGGCCAGGCGCGGCTCCAGGTTGCCCTGGCGGTCGAAGCCGTACAGCGAATCGAAGGCGTTCCACGCGTACTTGGCCGACTCGATGCTGGGCGGGATCAGCGGGTCGAGGTTGGCCGGCAGCGCCGTGATGGCCACCACCACGGTCTGCCGGTCGACGGCGGGCTTGCCGTTGATGGCTGATGCTGGCGTGGCGAAGCCCCACGCCAGCGCGGCGGCCACGCTGGCGGCCAGGGCCGCCTTGCGGCGGCGGATGTTGCGAGTGTCTTGGGTCATGGCGGATTTCATTTCCACGTCACCTGCCGGAAGTTGAGGCTCCAGCCGGCGACCTGCGGCGACCACTGCAAGGCAGAGTCGGCCACGTAGTTGAGTTGCGGCTCGGCGATCAGCACGGCCTGGCCGTCGTCGCGCGCGAGCTTGAGCAGGCGGTTGAAGATCTCGGTGCGGCGCGCCGGATCGTTGACGCCCTCCACCTCGTCGACCAGCGCCTGCACGGCCGGGTTGTCGTAGTCGGCCCAGGTGCCGTCCCTGGCGATCGAGCCGCCCACCACGTGGATGGGGTCGTAGATGGCATTGCCGAAGTGCGACAGGAACAGCGGGCCGCTCTGGTGCGTGTTGTTGAGGCGGTTGGACGCGGTGGACTCGATCAGCCGGATCTGCGCCTTCACGCCGACCTGCGCCCAGTAGGCGGCGATGGCCTCGCAGAAGGCCCGCTCGAAGGTCGGCGTGGTGCACATCAGGCTGGTGGAAAAGCCCTGCGGATAACCCGCCTCGGCCAGCAACCTGCGCGCCAGCGCCGGGTCGTAGGCGAACGGCTTGAGGCCCTTGTTGGGATCGGTCGGGTAGCTGTCCGGGATGTGCGAGCGCAGCGGCGCGGCGCGCCCGCGGAACACGTTCTTGATCAGCGCGTCCTTGTCGATGGCGTAGTTCAGCGCCAGCCGCACCTGCGGCTTGGACAGCGGCGTCTTCGGATCGTTGGCGTACACGCGCACGAACACCGGGCTGCCGCCCGGCACGGACAGGCTGCGCAGGCCCGGGTTGGCCTGCAGGCGCTCCACCTCGGTCGGCGCGATGTCGGTGGCGAGGTCGATCTCGCCGGCCAGCAGCGCGTTGACGCGGCTGCTGGCCTCGGGCACGAAGCGGTAGACGATGCGGTTGACCTTGGGCGCCTCGCCCCAGAACTGCGCGAAGCGCTGCAGCTCCAGCGACTGGCCGATCTGGTACGACACCACGCGGTACGGGCCGGTGCCGACCGGCTGCCGCGCGAACGCCTCGGGCGAGCCCAGGCCGCGCGTGTAGGCCTCGGGCACCACGTACAGGTAGCCGGCCACCTTGTTGAGGAAGGCGCCGTCCTTCCGGCGCAGGCGGATCACCACGGTGCCGTCGTCGGGCGCCTGCACGCTCTCCACCGCGTTGACGAAGAACGGCCGGCGCGTGCTCTTGGTGGCCGGGTCGAGGATGCGCTCCAGCGAATACTTCACGTCGCGCGCGCTCAGGCTGTCGCCGTTGTGGAACCTGACGCCCTTGCGGATGGTGAAGGTAAACACCAGTCCGTCCTCGCTGATCTTGTACGCGGTGGCCAGGCGCGGCTCCAGGTTGCCCTTGACGTCGAAGCCGTAGGGCGTGTCGAACACGTTCCAGGCGTACTTGGCCGAGTCCACGCTGGGCGCGACCTGCGGGTCCAGGTTGCCGGGGCCGGAGGCGAGCGCCACCACCAGCGTCTGCCTGTCGACGGCGGGCTTGCCGCCCACCGCGTGGGCCGGGCCGGCCGACAGCATCAGGCAGGCGGCGGCCGCGCCGGTCATTCGCAAAACAGCCTTCATGAAACAGGTCCCTCTCTCTGGGTTGGATGATGGATTCACGCCGCCGCGCGCCGCGCGCCGCGCGACACCGCGTGCCGCGCGGCGGCGCGGCCGCCGACGAGACATTCGGCAAGATTGCCGCCGGCCATGTAGAGATGGCCGAAGGCGCTGCCCAGCTCGCCGGCCGCGTACAGGCCCTCGATGGCGCGGCCGCGCACGTCCAGCACGCGCTGGCAGGCGTCGTGCACGGGGCCGCCCTGGGTGTTGATCACCAGCGGCCACACCGGCGCCGCGTAGAACGGCGCGCGCGCCAGCGCCCGCATGGTGGCCGGCGGGCGGCCGAACGCCGCGTCGTGGCCGTCCGCGCAGGCCGCGTTCCACGCCTGCACTGTGTCCGCCAGCGCCGGCGCGGGCACGCCGGTCAGCGCCGCGAGCGCGGCCAGCGAGCCGGCCTCGCGGAAGATGCCCAGCGCCAGCTCGCGGCGGTTGTCCGCGCTCCATGCGAACGACTGCTGCGCGTCATGCGCGACGAAGCGGCCGAGCGGATACATGCCGAAACCGTCCGCGTCGAGCACCATCCACGCCGGCAGGCGCGTGTTGCCGCCGTGGTTGCCGTCGAGATGGGAGAAATGGCGCACCCCGGTGTCGCCGGGATAGGGCTCGTATTCGTTGGCGAAGCGCCGGCCGCGCTGGTCCACCAGGATCCACGGCATCACCGGCAGGTGCGCGGTCGGCAGGCCCGGCGTCCACATTGGGAAGTTCTTGACGTAGAGTCCGTAGGGAAACCCGGGGTCGGGGTGGCGAAAGCCATACGGGCCGTGGAAATGCCACATGTGCCAGAGGTCCGCGCCCAGCTCCTGCGCCATGCGGATGCCGTCGCCGGTATTGCCGAGGAAGCTGCCGTTGAGCACCGTGGCCGGCTCCAGCCAGTCGCTCTGCATGCGCGCGTTGGCCTCGAAGCCGCCGCAGGCCAGGATCACGCCCTGGCGCGCCTGCACCGGCAGCCTGCCGTGCGCGTCCTCCAGCTCCGCGCCGCATACCGCGCCGGCGGCGTCGCGCACGAGCCGCGCCACGCGCGTGGCGGTCAGCACCGACACCGGGCGGCGCTCCACGTGCGCCTGCAGCAGCCCGAAGAAGCGCGCCCCGGCGGGCGAGACCTCGCGCACGCGCGGCGGCACCGGATGGCGGAACGCCAGCCCGGCGGGCAGCGCCTGCACCTCGGCGTAGCCGAGCGCCTCGAAGCCCTCGAACGGATAGTTGCCGGGCGCCGGGCGCACCGCCAGTTCGGCGCCGATGTCGCGGGCCAGCGCCGCCAGCCACGCGGGAAAGTCGCGCATGCCGTCGGCCAGCACGCGCAGCACGTCGTCGGGCGTGCGCCCGCCGCAGGTGCGGCGCAGGTAGGCCAGCGCCGCGTCCGCGTCGAAGGCCATGCGCGCGCCGCCCGCCGACACCACCGACAGGCCGCCCGGCGACGGCATCTTCTCCACCAGCAGCACCGCCGCGCCGGCATCCGCGGCCTCGATGGCCGCCGCCGCGCCGGCCGCGCCATAACCGACCACCAGCACGTCGCACGCCAGGCCGCGCGTGCTCATCGCTGGCGCGTGGAGTCGAACGCCTGGCCCAGCGCGGCGGCGCCGATGGTCTGGTGCGTGCGGTCGTGGCCCACGTGCAGGATGTGGGTCTTGAGGTCGCGGATCAGCCGGCCCAGCGGATGGTCGTCGAACAGCGCGGTGGAGCCGGTCAGGCGCCCCAGCGTGTCGGCCGCCAGCACGGCGGCCTGCGCGCAGGTCGACTTGGCCGCCATCGAGAGCAGCTCGGCCTGCTGCACGTCCGGCTGCCGCCACGCGGCGATGGCATGGTCCAGCGCCGCGGCGGCGGCCTGCAGCGCCGCCGTCACCTCGCCCACGTGGGCCTGCACGAACGGATCGGCCACGCGCTCCGGGAACTGCCGCAGCCACGCCAGCGACCAGTGCAGGATGCCTTCGCCCATGCCCAGGTAATTGGCGGTGAAGCCGAGGTGGAAGCGGCCCTGCCAGCGCCCGCGCAGGTACTCGCCGGGCTGGCCCAGCACGTGGCTGGCCGGCACCTCGACCTGATCAAGCCCGATCTGCGGGCTGGCCGCCACGCGCATGCCGCTGGGCGCGTACCAGTTGTCGTCCTGCGCGACGCCGGGCATGCCGGGCTCGACGATCACCATCTGGTGGTTGGCCGCCATGCCCTCGACGCCGTCGAGCGAGGTGAAGACGATGCCGTAGCCGCGCGCCACGCCGTTGGTGGCGTACTGCTTGCGGCCATGCACGCGCAGCCCGCCCGCGTGCGGCGTGGCGGTGGTCTGGAAGCGCGCGGCGCCGGGCGCCAGGCCCGGCTCGCTGCCGATGAACGAGAACAGCGACAGCCCGTGCCGCAGCGGCGCGAGAAAGCGCGCGTGCTGCTCGGGCGTGCCGGCCTCGAGCACGGTCCATACCGCATGGTTGTGCACCTGCAGGCAATGCGCGGTGCCGGGCGACACGCGCGCCACCGCGCGGATCGCCTGCAGGTAGGTGGCGGCCTCGCCGGTGCCCAGGCGGCTGTCGGCGCCGCCGAGCGACTCGGGCAGGGTCAGGCGCAGCCAGCCGCCGTCATGCAGCTCGCGCAGGTTTTCCAGCGGCAGCGCAGCGGCTTCGTGCAGCGCGCGTTCGCGCGGCGCGAAGCGCGTCTGCGCCAGCTGCCGCAGCGCCGCCAGGTCCGGCTGCCGCGCATCGGCGACAGCAGCGGCGGCGACGGGCGCGGGCACATCGGGCAGGCCGGCGGCGCGGGCGGGATCGGTTTCCAGAACGGCGGACATGGAGGGCGTCTTCTTCGATGCGGTTGCCGGGCGACAGGCTTGGCGCCCCGGGCAGGCTGGCAGGCCGCCGCCGCCGCGCCGCCGCTGCCGCGGACGGCGGCGCAACGGACCAAACGAGCGAAGCGGGGGGCGCGCCGCTGGCCTGTGTGCGGCCATGCGGCTCAGTCATGGACAGGCATTGTGCGAATTCCCGCCACGCGCGACAAAGACCGATTTCTCATATGCATGGAAATGCGCGCGGATAACCAAATGCGGAAATCGCGCTTCGGCCACGGCCGCGGATTGATTAACCTGTCGGCTCCCGGCGCGCGCTGCCGTGGCCACCTCCGCGGCGGACGGCGTCGCCGCGTCCGTCCATGCCGCCCGCCGCGGCGGCCCTTCCATGCCTCGCCCATCCCGTTGCGCCATGAGCAAAGAAATCCGACTCAACGCCTTCGCGCTGGCCGCGCCGTCCCACCTGTCGATGGGCTTGTGGCGGCATCCGCGCGACCGCTCGCTGGAGTACAACACGCTGTCCTACTGGACCGACCTGGCCCGCATCGCCGAGGACGGCAAGTTCGACGCGGTGTTCCTCGCCGACGGCATCAGCCTGTACGACGTGTACAAGGGCAGCGCGGACACCGCCATCCGCCGCGCGGTGCAGTTCCCGCGCCTCGACCCGATCCTGCTGGTCTCGGCGATGGCGCACGTCACCACGCACCTGGGCTTCGGCATCACCAGCAGCGTCAGCTACGAGCCGCCCTACCTGTTCGCGCGCCGCATGAGCACGCTGGACCATGTCACCGGCGGCCGCGTGGGCTGGAACATCGTCACCAGCTTCGGCGACAGCGGCACCAGGGCCCTCAACGGGCAGGCCGCGCGCGCCCACGACGACCGCTACGACGTGGCCGACGAATACATGTCGCTGGTCTACCAGTACTGGGAAGGCAGCTGGGAGGACGGCGCGGTGCTGCGCGACCGCGAGCAGGGCATCTTCGCCGACCCGGCGCGCATCCACCAGGTACGGCACGAGGGCGAGTTCTTCCGCAGCGAGGGCATCCACATCTGCGAGCCCTCGCCGCAGCGCACGCCGCTGCTGTTCCAGGCCGGCACCTCCACGCGCGGCAAGGCCTTCGCGGCCGCGCACGCCGAATGCGTGTTCATCAGCGCGCCCAGCAAGAAGGTGGTCAAGGACGCGGTGGACGACCTGCGCCGGCGCGCCGTGCAGGCCGGGCGCCACGCCAGCGACATCAAGGTGTTCCTGTCGCTGACCGCCATCCCCGCGGCCACCGACGAGCTGGCCCGCGCCAAGTACCAGGACTACCTGCAATACGCCTGCCCCGAGGGCGCGGCGGCGCTGTTCTCGCGCTGGGCCGGCATCGACCTGTCGCGCTACGGCCTGGACGACCCCATCGAGTACATCGACTCCAACCACATGCAGTCGGTGGTGAACAACTACACGCGCGCCGACCCGGAGCGCGTCTGGACCTTCCGCGAGATCCTCGCGCGCGTGGCCATCGGCGGCGGCAGCGCGAGCCTGCTGGTGGGCGCGCCCACCACCATCGCCGACCGCATGCAGGAGTGGGTCGAGGACACCGGCGTGGACGGCTTCAACCTCGGCTACGCCGTCGCCCACGAAAGCTTCCGCGACTTCGTCGACCTGGTGGTGCCCGAGCTGCAGCGCCGCGGCGTCTACAAGCGCGACTACGCCCCCGGCACGCTGCGCGAGAAGCTCTACGGCCAGGGCCAGGCGCGCCTGCCCGACAGCCACCCGGCCAGCCGCCACCGCCACGGCGCGGCCGCCTCTCCAACCACCGCCGGCACCGCCGCGCCCGCACCGCACGTCACCGCACCGTGAGCAAAGAAATCCGCATCAACGCCTTCGTCACCTTCGCCCCGAGCCACCTGTCGCCGGGCCTGTGGAAGCATCCGCGCGACCAGTCGCTGCAATACCACACCCTTGCCTACTGGACCGAGCTGGCCCGCATCGCCGAGCGCGGCCTCTACGACGCGCTGTTCTGGGCCGACGGCATCAGCACCTACAACGTCTACGGCGGCTCCCACGATCCCGCCATCCGCGGCGCGCTGCAGTTCCCGCGCCTCGATCCGCTGCTGCTGGTGTCGGCGCTGGCGCAAGTCACCACGCACCTGGGCTTCGCCGTCACCAGCAGCACCACCTACGAGCCGCCGTACCAGTTCGCGCGGCGCATGTCCACGCTGGACCACCTGACCAACGGCCGCGTGGGCTGGAACATCGTCACCAGCTTCGGCAACACCGGCACCCGCGCCGTGGGCCTGGGCGACGCGCGCGCGCACGACGAGCGCTACGACGTGGCCGACGAATACATGGCCCTGCTGTACAAGCTCTGGGAAGGCAGCTGGGAAGACGGCGCCGCGGTGCGCGACCGCGAGCGGCAGGTCTTCGCCGACCCGGCCCGGGTGCACGAGATCCGCCACGACGGCCGGTATTTCCACATCGAGGGCGTGCACTACAGCGAGCCCTCGCCGCAGCGCACGCCGCTGCTCTACCAGGCTGGCACCTCGGGCCGCGGCAAGGACTTCGCCGCCGCGCACGCCGAGTGCGTGTTCATCAGCGCGCCGTCGCGCAAGGTGATCCGCGACACCGTGCAGGACACGCGCCGCCGCGTGGCCGAACAGGGCCGCGACCCGGCCTCGGTGCTGTTCTTCATGCTGCTCACGGTCATCGTCGGGCGCACCGAGGAAGAAGCGCGCGCCAAGCTGGCCGACATCGAGCAGCACGTCAGCCTCGAAGGCGCGCTCGCGCTGTTCTCGCGCTGGACCGGCATCGACCTGGCCGGGCGCGACATCGACGCGCCGTTCACCTACGAGAGGAGCGAAGGCATGCAGTCCACCGTCGAGGGCTTCACCATCGCCGACCCCGACCGCGTCTGGACCATCGGCGAGCTCGCGCGCCACAACGCCATCGGCGGCAAGGGGCCGGTGCTGGTGGGCTCGCCCGCGCAGGTGGCCGACGCGATGCAGGCCTGGATGGAAGACACCGGCGTGGACGGCTTCAACCTCAGCTACACCATCATGCCCGACTCGCACCGCGACTTCGTCGACCTGGTGGTGCCCGAGCTGCAGCGCCGCGGCGTCTACAAGACCGCCTACCAGCCCGGCACCCTGCGCGAGAAGCTCTACGGCCCGGGCCACGCCCGGCTGGGCAGCGATCATGCCGCCGCGCGCTACCGCGTGCCGGAGGCCGGCACCGCTGCCGTCACCACGGCCGGCACAAGCGCCAGCACAACCGCCAGCACCGCCACCGCCTGACGCACCGATTCCGCCTCGCGCAAGGCCGCCGCGCGCCGGGCACCACACCCCACGTATCTCCGCCATGACCCATACCGACTTCCCGTCCGCGCCCGCCGCCGGCGCCCTGCCTTCCGCCACCGCCGCCCATCCCGCCCCGCCGGGCCAGGCCCTGCCGCCGGCCGGCGACGTGGCCACGCTGTTGCGGCGCGCCCAGGCGCTGCTGCCCGAGATCGGCCACGAAGCCGCGCGGCGCGAGCAGCAGCGCGAGCTGCCCTATGCGCTGGCCCGCCGCATCGCCGACGCGGGCCTGCTGACCTTCCGCATTCCCAAGGCCTACGGCGGCCCCGGCGGCAGCATGCGCGATACCATCCGCTTCCTGATCGACCTCGCCGCCGTCGACTCCAACATCACCCAGGCCCTGCGCCCCAACTTCGGCCTGATCGAGGCGCTGCTGGCCGGGCAGGACAACGAGGCGGAGCGGCAACTGTGGTTCGGCCGGCTGCTGGCCGGCCAGATCGTCGGCAACGGCGGCGTGGAGCGCGGCGGCAAGCACGGCGAGATCCGCGCCACCATCGTGCGCCGCGACGGCCACTACGTGGTCAACGGCACCAAGTTCTACAGCACTGGCGCGCTCTACGCCGACTGGGTCAGCTCCATCGCCCTGAACGAGGACGGCAAGGAAACCCACTTCGTGGTGCCGCGCGGGCGCGCCGGCATGGAGCTGGTGGACGACTTCGACGCCATCGGCCAGCGCCTCACCGCCAGCGGCACCACCCGCTTCACCGACCTGCGCGTCGAGCCGGAGGAGCTGCGCACCAGCTACTTCCCGCGCGACCGCCGCAACCCCGTGACGCCGCTGTTCCAGCTGTTCCTGGCCGCCGCCGAGGCCGGCATCGCCCGCAACGCGCTCAACGACGCGGTCTGGTTCGCCCGCAACAAGGCGCGCCCGATCAAGCACAGCTCGGCCGAGCGCTCGGTGGACGACCCCTACATCCAGGAAACCATCGGCCAGATCGCGGCGCTGGCCTTCGCCGCCGAGGCCGCCACCCTGCGCGCCGCCGACGCCATCGACGCGGCCTGGGCCGACCGGCTCAGCGACGCCGCGCTGACCGAGGCCTCCATCGCCGTGGCGCAGGCGCAGTACTTCGCCGTCGACGCCGCGCTCAAGAGCGGGGAACTCGCCTTCGACGCGGGCGGCGCCTCGTCCTGCGACCGCCAGTACAACCTCGACCGGCACTGGCGCAACGCCCGCACCGTGGCCAACCACAACCCGCGCCAGTGGAAGGCGGCGGCGGTGGGCGCGTGGCTGCTCAAGGACCAGCCGCCGCCGACCACGGGCCTGTTCTGATTCGGTGCGCCGAAGCGCCGGCGGCGCCGCCGGCAAGCCGCCCGCAAGCCACTCCGGCGCCGGAGTGCGGCGCCGGGGCACCCTGCCCGCGCCGCCGGCCCGCCGCGGGCGGACGGCCGCGGCGGCGCATCGTCCATCCGCCGGCCCGGCTCCCGCCGGAGTGGCCCCCGCGCCGCAGGCATTCCTCCCGGCCTGCCCCCCGCTTACCCCTTTCGCCGGTCAGGCTACGCGTGCCGCCGGCGGCAACCTGCGCTATTGTTCCGGGCAGCGCAGACCGCGAGACGAAATCCCTCGTCCAGAACATGGGGCGCGCTGGATTAACCTTTTTGGGGAGCAACTCAGATGTCCGAATTCCGTTCCGAAACCGACTCGATGGGCGCCATCGACGTCCCCGCAGACCGGTACTGGGGCGCGCAGACGCAGCGATCCATCATCAATTTCCCGATCGGGGTGAGTCGGTTCCGCTGGCAACGGCCGGTCATCCGCGCGCTGGGCATCCTCAAGCGGGCCGCGGCCGAGGCCAATGCCGAACTGGGCGAACTGCCCAAGGACCTCGCCGCGCTGATCGTGCAGGCCGCCGACGAAGTCATCGCCGGCAAGCTGGACAGCCATTTCCCGCTGGTGGTGTTCCAGACCGGCTCCGGCACGCAGTCCAACATGAACGCCAACGAGGTGATCTCGAACCGCGCCATCGAGATCGCCGGCGGCGAGATCGGCAGCAAGAAGCCGGTGCACGCCAACGACCACGTCAACCGCGGCCAGAGCTCCAACGACACCTTCCCCACCGCCATGCACATCGCCGTGGTGGAGCAGATCTACACCAAGCTGCTGCCGGCGGTGGAAGCCCTGCGCGACACGCTCGCGGCCAAGGCCACGGCCTACAAGGACATCGTCAAGACCGGCCGCACCCACCTCCAGGACGCCACCCCGATCACGCTCGGCCAGGAGATCAGCGCCTGGGTCGCGCAGATCGACTTCGGCCTGAACGCGGTCAAGGCCGCGCTGCCGGGCCTGCTGGAACTGGCCATCGGCGGCACCGCCGTGGGCACCGGGCTGAACGCGCACCCGCGCTTCGGCGCGCGCGCGGCGGCCTACATCGCCACGCTGACCGGCCATCCGTTCGTCGACGCGCCCAACAAGTTCTTCGCGCTGTCCGCGCACGACGCGCTGGTGCAGGCCTCGGCCGCGCTGCGCACGCTCTCCGGCGGGCTGATGAAGATGGCCAACGACGTGCGCTGGCTGGCCTCGGGCCCGCGCTGCGGCATCGGCGAGCTCAACATCCCCGAGAACGAGCCGGGCTCGTCGATCATGCCGGGCAAGGTCAACCCGACCCAGTGCGAAGCCATGACGATGGTGTGCGCGCAGGTGTTCGGCAACGACGCCACGGTCGCCTTCGCCGGCAGCCAGGGCAACTTCCAGCTCAACGTGTACAAGCCGGTGATGGTGCACAACGTGCTGGAGAGCATCGAGCTGATCGCCGACGCCAGCGTGGCCTTCAACGACCACTGCGCGGTCGGCATCGAGCCGAACCTGCCGAAGATCGCCGAGAACCTCGACAAGAACCTGATGCTGGTGACGGCGCTGAACCGCCATATCGGCTACGACAAGGCCGCGGCCATCGCCAAGAAGGCGCACAAGGAAGGGCTCACGCTCAAGGCCGCGGCGCTGGCGCTGGGCTACCTGAGCGAGGAAGACTACGCGCGCTGGATCGTGCCGATCGAGATGACGCATCCGAGCGCCTGACACGCCTGCCGCCGTGCCTGGCCGGTCCGGCGCACCGGGCCGGCCGCGCCGCTAGGCGCCGGCCGGCGCGAACGGCGTGCGCGCGCGCGGCTCCAGCGACGTCACCACGCGCTGCAGCAGCGCGATGAACTGGCGCCGCTCGGCCGCGTCGAACGGCGCCATCAGCGCGTCGTAGGCGGCGTCGGCCATTTCCATCGAGCGCGACAGCGCCTTGCGGCCCTTGGCCGAGAGCGCGAGCTGGCGCTGGCGGCGGTCGTCGGCCGAGGTCTCGCGCGTGACCCAGCCGCGCTCCTCCAGGCTCTGCGCCACCTGCGAGACACTGACCTTGTTCACGCCGAGCGCGCGCGCCACGTCATTCTGGCTGGCGCGCTCGATGTTGTGGAGCGCGATCAGCACGGCGTATTGCGACGGCGTCAGCTCCAGCGCGGCGAAGCTGTCCTCGAAGATGGCGACGGAGATCTGGTGCGCGCGCCGCAGCAGGAAGCCGGGACGGGAATAGAGTTGGGACAGGCGCTCGACCTCGGTGGTGGACATAGGGATGCGAAAGTGGGTGGAATGGGGTGTCACGCGGCCTGGTGGCCGCTGAGCTCCTCGCCGGCGCGCCGGGGCAGCGCCCGGTAGCGCGGCAGCGCGGCGCAGGCGAACAGCGCCACCGCCACGAACGCGAGCGAGAAGTCGGCGCCGGCGGGCTCGGCGCGGCCGCCGAGCCGGGCCGACCACTGCACGGCCAGCGCCGACAGCGAAATACCCAGCATGATAGCGAGTTGCCAGCCCATCGTGTTCAGCGTGGTCGCCGCGGCCACCTTCGCCGGCGGCAGGTCGGCATAGGCGAGCGCGGTCAGCGCGTTGAACTGCACGGCGCGGAAGAAACCCGCCAGCGACACCACCGCGCCGATTCCCAGCAGGTTCCAGCGCGGCAGCGCGAACAGCGCGCAGGCCGCCAGCGCGAGCGCGCACATCAGCCCGTTCCACAGCAGCACGCGGCGAAAGCCCCAGCGCCGCAGCATGGCCGTGGTGCGGGTCTTGGTGAAGAACGCGACCACGCCGCTGGCCAGCAGCACCACCCCGCTGTGCAGCGCGCTGAAGCCGAGCCCGATCTGCAGCATCAGCGGCAGCAGGAACGGCAGCGCACCATACCCCACGCGCACCAGCGCGCCGGCCCAGAAGCCGGTCGAGAAGGTGCCGACCGAAAGCAGGCGGAAGTCCAGCATGGGCCGCGCCAGCCGGCGGAACTGGCGCGCGTGCAGCCAGGCCAGCAGCGCCAGCAGCGCCGCCAGCGCGGCCAGCAGCGGCGCGTCGAACGCATGGCGCGCGCGCTCCAGCATGACCACCACGAGCGTCAGCACGGCGGCGGCCAGCAGCCATTCGCGCGGGTGGAACACGGCGTCGGTGCGCTCGCGCAGTTGCGGCATCGCGCGCCGCGAGGCCAGCAGGCCCAGCAGCCCGACCGGCACGTTGATCAGGAACACCCAGTGCCACGACAGCCATGCGCACAACAGGCCGCCGAGCGGCGGCCCCAGCATCGGGCCGAGCATGGCCGGCGTGATCATCCACGCCAGTGCCTCCACCAGTTGCGCCTTGCCGACCAGGTGCACGATGGCGGTGCGCCCGACCGGCACCATCATCGCCGCGGCGCTGCCCTGCAGCGCGCGCGCCAGCGTCAGCGCCGGCAGGCTCGGCGCCAGCGCGCACGCGGCCGAGCTGGCCACGAACAGCGCCACGGCGGCCTGGAACACGGTGCGCGTGCCGTGGCGCGCGGCCAGCAGCCCGCTGAGCGGGATGAAGATCAGCGAGCACAGCAGGTAGACCGTCATGGTCAGGTTGAGGCTGAGCGGATCGACGCCGAACGCGCGCGCGATGTCGGGAATCGCCGGGCTGACGATGGTGGCGTCGAGCTGCTCCATGAAGAAGGCCATGCCGACCAGGATGGACAGCGGGCGGAAGTCGGCCTGCGCGGCTTTGGCGGCTGTGGCGGTCGAAGCGTGCTGGGATGGCATGAGCGGGGAAACGGAAACCGGGGAGGAAAAGGCAACGGGCCGGACCAGGCCGGCCCCCGATTCTCGGCGCTGCGCGGGCGCAATGGAAATGCGATTAGTAAATATGCTAACTATTAATCGGTCGTTGGTTGGCCGGCGCGCTGCCTATACGATGCGATCCATTCCTTGCAGCCGGCGCGCTCGCGCGCCGGCCCATCACCACAGAAGACACGGAGCGACACCGATGGCGGTATTCGAACTCGTCAGCGCCGACTGGCTGGCACAACACGCAGGCGCCGCGGGCGTGGCCGTCATCGACAGCCGCCCGCAGGCCGACTACTGGGAAGGGCACATCCCGCACGCGCGCCATCTCGATGGCGCGCTGCTGTCGCTGCCGCGCACCGACGCGCCCGCGCTGGCGCGCTTCCACACGCTGCTGGGCTGGACGCTGTCCGCGCTGGGCATCGCGGCGGACACGCACGTGGTGGTGGCCGGCGCGCAGAACGAGGTCAATGCCGCGCGCGTGGCCTGGGCGCTGGCCTATGCCGGCGTGGCGCGCATCGCGCTGCTCGACGGCGGGCTGAAGGCGTGGGGCGGCGCGCTCGACCGTGCCGCGCCTTCGGTGCGGGCCACGCGCTTCGTGCCGCAGCCGCGGGCCGCCTATCTCGCCACCGCCGAGGAAGTGCTGGCGGCCACGCAAGGCGGCGCGCGCGTGATCGACGCGCGCGAGCACGACGAATACGCGGGCCTGCGCAGCAACGCCCGCCGCAACGGCCGCGTGCCGGGCGCGCGCTTCTGGGACACGCGCCAGGAACTCGGCGCCGACGGCCGCTTCGCGCCGCGCGCGCAGCTTGCCGCGGCGCTGGCGCAGGTCGCCGCGCCCGGCGAGCGCGCCATCGTCTACTGCGGCGGCGGCGGGCGCGCCGCGCGCGCCTTCGTGGCACTGCAGCTTGCCGGCCACGCGGACGCGGCGGTCTATCCGGCCTCCTGGAACGAGTGGGGCAACCTCGACCAGTACCCGGTCGACGCAAGCGCCATCGCCATCCCCGCCGCCGCCACCGCGCCCGCGGCCTGAACCGGCACGCGGCCCGCCCTCCTCTCTCGCACAATCTTTCCCGATCACATCATGAACGGCATCTTCGTCGACGACGAAAAACTGGACCGGATCCAGTCCAGGGTCCTGGACATGCGCCGCTACCACGGCGCGCCCGCCACCTTCGAGGGCGTCACGCTGACGCCCTATTCCGCCACCGTGGGCGCGCGCGTCACGGGCCTGCGCATCGGCCCGCATGCCGAGCCCGGCGCGGCGCTGCGCCGCTTCCTCTACGACGGCATCCTGCGCCACGGCTTCCTGAGCTTCGCGCCGGGCACGGTGGCGCTGGAGGACTTCGAGCAACTGGTCGCGCTGTTCGGCACGCCGAAGCTGATGAACACGCCGTACACGCCGGAGACCGGCAAGGACGGCCAGCTCAACGCGATCGACTCGTCGATCAAGAAGACCCGCATGAACTACATCTGGCACATGGACCAGGTGTTCCAGCCGACACCGCCGCCCTTCACCGCGCTGTTCGCGCAGGCCGCGCCGCAGGTCGGCGGCGACACGCTGTTCGCCAACGCGACCGCCGCCTACGACCTGCTCGACCCGCTGTTCGCCGCCTACCTGGAGACGCTGAGCGCGGTGCATGACGTGGAGGCCCAGGGTTTCCTCACGCTGGCCTACCACGACCTCGCGCAGCGCGCGGCGCAGCGCGAGAAGCATCCGCCCATCGAGGTGCCGCTGGTGCGCACGCACCCGGAGACCGGCCGCAAGCAGATCTTCGCCAACGAGCTCTATACGCAGCGCATCCTCGGCGTCACGCGCCGCACCAGCCAGGCGCTGCTCGACGTGCTGTTCGACGCGCTGGGCGCGCCCGAGGTGCAGACGCGCCACCGCTGGGAAGACGGCACGGCGCTGATCTGGGACAACCGCACCGTGCAGCACCGCGGCGTGGCGGACTTCGGCCAGGGCCGGCGCGTGCTGCACCGCGCGCTGGTGGTGTGAGCGCGCTTGCGCCGCGCCAGCCTCACGCGCCTTTGACCAACAGGACATCCATGCAACGCAGGCAATTCCTCCTTACCCTCGGCGCCGGCCTGGCGCCGCTCGCGCCGCTCGCGGCCTTCGCGCAGGCGTCCGGCGTGCGCATCACGCTGCCTTCGCCAGGCAGCGCGGGCTCGGTGTGGCGCCCGCTGATCGACCGCTACAAGCTCAACACGGACCCGGCCCTCAAGCTCGACTGGGTCACGGCCGATCCCGGCAAGATGCAGGTGCAGCTCAGCGCCGGCTCGCTCGACGTGGGCGTGTTCGGCGCGGTCGGGCTGGCCACGCTGGCCAACCGCGGCAGCGACATCGTGCTGTTCGGCCCCGCGCTGAACAACCACGGCCGCTGGCTGGTGCGCGGCGACAGCGGCCTGCGCGCGCCGAAGGACCTGGTGGGCAAGCGCATCGCCACCACCGCCGAGACCAGCGAGACCTACCAGCAGGCACGCATCGCCGCCTCGCTGATCGGCATCGACCTCAAGAAGGACGTCAAGGTCATCCACGGTTCCCCGACCGCCAACCTCGCGCTGTTCGAGCGCGGCGACGTCGACGCGATCATCACGCTGGAGCCGACCGCGACGCGGCTGGTGGCGCGCGGCGCGCGCGAGATCGCGCGCGTGGCCGACATCTGGAAGCAGGCCACCGGCCAGCAGGAAGACCCGATCCTGGTCGGGCTGGCCGCGAGCCGGAGCTGGTACGAGAGCAACACCGCCACCGCGGCCAAGCTCGGCGCGCTGTTCCAGCGCGTGAGCGGCTCGTTGCGGCAGAACCCGGCGCAGCTGCGCGAGATCGCGCCCGAGATCGGCTTCAAGGCCGACGAGGCGCGCGCCATCGAGCTGCTGCCGTCGCGGCTGGCGCCCGCCTACGCGACCCGGTGGGACGCCAGCGTGTTCGCCACCATCGACAAGCAGATCGAGGTGGCGGTCAAGCTCGGCGTGCTCGACCGCGCCCCGGCGCGCAAGATCTACGTGCAGGCCTGATGAATACCGATCACATCATTCTCGAGCGCCCCGCCGCGCCGCCCGGCCGGCGGGGCGCGCTGGCGCTGCGCCTGCGCGCGGCGGCCGCGCGCTTCGGCCCGCAGGCGCTGTTCTTCGTGCTGCTGGCGGCCGGCTGGGAAGGCATGGCGCGCGTGTTGCACTCGCCGCTGGTGCCGGGCACCGCGGCCATCGCGCGCGAGCTGGTGGCGATCAGCGTGAGCGGCTTCGCCTTCAGCGAGATCGGCGTGACCTTCCTGCGCATGTCGCTGGGCTTCCTGCTGGCGCTGGTGTTCGCGCTGCCGATCGGCATCGCGTCGGCGGTGTCGCGCTTCGCCGAGCGCTTCTTCGAGCCCGGCATCATCCTCGGCCTGACCGTGCCCGGCCTGGTGTGGGCGCTGCTGTGCGTGATCTGGTTCGGCGTCTCGCTGACCTCGCCGGTGGTGGCGGTGGCGCTGGGCGTGCTGCCCTCGCTGGTGATCTCGGTGCAGCAGGGCGTGCGCTCGCTCGACCACGAGATCGTGGAGATGGTCCGCGTGTTCCGCCTGCCGGGCGCCACGGTATTGCGCAAGGTGTGGCTGCCGCTGCTGTACAGCTTCATCGTGTCGGGCTGCCGCGTGGGCTTCTCGATCGCGTGGAAGGTCATCGTGCTGGTCGAGATCTTCGGCATGTCCAACGGCGTGGGCTACCAGCTCAACGCGCAGTTCAGCACGCAGAACGTCGAGGGTGTGATCGCCTGGACCATCGCCTTCTGGGCGGCGATGATCGTGGTCGAGCACGGCGTGTTCCGCACGCTCGAGGCGCATGCGAACCGCTGGAAACGGGGCGGCGCATCATGAGCAGCGACATCCGCATCGAAGGCGTGGCCAAGCGCTTCGCGCCGCGCGGCACCGACGCCGCGCGCACCATCCTCAGCCAGGTGGACCTGACCGTGCGCGCCGGCGAGCTGGTGGCGCTGGTGGGGCCGTCGGGCTGCGGCAAGTCGACGCTGCTGAACCTGATCGCGGGCCTCGACCGGCCCAGCCAGGGCCGCGTGGCCTTCGACCGCAGCCAGGACGCGATCAGCCTGAGCGTGGTGTTCCAGCAGCCGCGGCTGCTGGACTGGCTCAGCGTCGAGGAGAACATCGGCATCGTGTTCGAGGGACGCGCCGTCGATGCCGCCGAGCGGCCGCGCGTGGTGCGCGAACTGCTGCGCAAGGTCGAGCTCTCCGAGCACGGGCGGGCCTATCCGCAATTCCTCTCGGGCGGGCAGAAGCAGCGCGTGTCCATCGCCCGGGCATTTGCCGTGCAGCCGGACGTGCTGCTGCTCGACGAGCCGTTCAGCGCGCTGGACGAGCTGACCGCGCGCCGGCTGCGCAGCCTGCTGCAATCGTTGTGGCTGGACGAAAGCCGGCCGCGCCCCACGGGCGTGCTGGTCACGCACAACATGCTCGAAGCGGCCTTCCTCGCCGACCGCATCGCCGTGATGGGCGGCAGCCCGGCCGGCGTGCAGCAGGTGATCGAGGTGGACGTGCCGCGCCCGCGCCATCCCGACGACCCGGCGCTGTTCGAGGTCCACCGCAAAGTGATGGAAGCGCTCCAGGGCTGAAGCGCGCCGCGCGGACGACGAAACGGGGCCGGGCCTGGACGAACGGCCCGGGCGGCCCCGCCGATCAGGCGCCGCCGGCCGAACGCGCCTGCTCGTGCCCGCGCTGGCACGGCATGCAGCGCTTGGCGGTCGGGTAGGCCTGCAGGCGCTCGTACGGGATGGGCGCCCCGCACTCCACGCACACGCCATAGGTATGCCCGGCCAGCCGGACGCGCGCGGCGGCGATGTCGGCCAGCTCCACGCGGTGGCGCGCCACCATCGCCTGGTCCGCGTCGTCTTCCTCGGCGATGTCGGACGCATCGCCCGGCTCGGGCCGCGTGGCGACGACGCGGGCGGCCTGCGCCGCCTCGATCTGCCCGCGCAGTTGTTTTTCCCGGCCATCCAGCACCAGGGCCAGGCCGTTGCGTTGCTCGTCGGTCAGTGCAGTCAGTGCCGCCATCATGGGTCTCCGCTCGCGCCGATGCGCGTTCACTCCATTCTGCAACGTCGTCCGCCATCGGATTTGCGCTGCATCAAGCGCCGTGGCGGCACGTGGCCAATACTGCGGTTAGCGTCATCCACGGCGCCCGCCCGGCGGCGACGCCGCGTGCCGGGCGCGTCTCCGGGCACCCGCACGGGCACGGACCGGACTCATCTGGCAAGGACAGCATGGAACAACGGCACCGACAATTCTCCCTGGTCTACCTGCTGGCGGCCCTGCTGCTGATGGCGGCCATGCAGACCCTGCTGCGCACCGGCGCCGAGCAAAGCCTGGCGTACAGCGACTTCAAGGTCCTGCTCAAGGCCGGCAAGCTGCACGACCTGGTGGTCGGCGAGCGGGAAATCCGCGGCACGGTGGACACCCGCGACCTCGGCACCATCCTGGCCGGCCCGCAGGCCGACGCGCTGCGCGGCGCGGGCGGCGGCGAGCGCCGCTTCACCACGGTCCGGGTCGGCGACCCGGCGCTGACGCAGGACCTGGAGGCGGCGAAGATCCGCTTCGTCGGCGACGTCGACAGCCAGTGGCTCGGCACCCTGCTCTCCTGGGTGCTGCCCGCGCTGATCTTCGTCGCCATCTGGGGCTATTTCCTGCGGCGCATGGGCTCCGCCACCGGCGGCCTGCTGGAGATCGGCAAGAGCCGGGCGCGCATCTACATGCAGACCGACACCGGGGTCACGTTCGCGGACGTGGCCGGCATCGACGAGGCCAAGGCCGAGCTGATGGAGATCGTGGAATATCTGAAGGCGCCGGAGCGCTTTCGCCGGCTCGGCGGCAAGCTGCCCAAGGGCGTGCTGCTGCTGGGCGCGCCGGGCACCGGCAAGACGCTGCTGGCGCGGGCCGTGGCGGGCGAGGCGGGCGTGCCGTTCTTCAGCATCAGCGGCGCCAGCTTCGTCGAGATGTTCGTCGGCGTGGGCGCGGCCCGCGTGCGCGACCTGTTCACGCAGGCCGAGGCCAAGGCGCCCTGCATCATCTTCATCGACGAGCTCGACGCGCTCGGCAAGGCGCGCGGCTTCGGCATGGCCGGCGGCAACGACGAGCGCGAGCAGACCCTGAACCAGCTGCTGGTGCAGATGGACGGCTTCGACACCAACAAGGGCGTCATCATCATGGCCGCCACCAACCGCCCGGAGATCCTCGACCCGGCCCTGCTGCGCGCCGGCCGCTTCGACCGGCACGTGCCGCTGGACCGGCCCGACCTGCGCGGGCGCGAGCAGATACTGCAGGTGCACGTGCGCGGCGTGCGGCTCGCGCCCGGCACGCAGATCGCGCAGATCGCCGCGCGCACGCCGGGTTTCGCCGGCGCCGACCTCGCCAACCTGGTCAACGAGGCGGCCCTGCTGGCCGCGCGCCGCGGCAAGGACGCGGTCGACATGGCCGATTTCGACGATGCGCTGGAGCGGATCGTGGGCGGCCTGGAGAAAAAGAACCGCGTGATGAATCCGCTCGAGAAGCGCATCATCGCCTACCACGAGGCCGGGCACGCGCTGGTCGCCGAGAACCGCCCGTATGCCGACAAGGTGTCGCGGATCTCGATCATTCCGCGCGGGATCGCGGCGCTGGGCTATACCCGGCAGACGCCGTCCGAGGACCGCTACGTGCTGCGCAAGAGCGAGCTGCTCGACCGCCTGGACGTGCTGCTGGGCGGGCGCCTCGCCGAGGAACTGGTGTTCGGCGATGCCTCCACCGGCGCCCAGGACGACCTGCAGCGCGCGACCGACATGGCGCGCCAGATGGTCACGCGCTACGGCATGGGCGAAAAGCTCGGCTTTGCCACCTACGAGCGCCTGGCCAGCCCGCTCGAGCCCGATCCCGCGGCGGCGCCGCGCGAGCCGCGCGACTACAGCGAGCGCACCGCCGAAGCGATCGACGACGAGGTGCGGCACCTGCTGGCCGACGCCGGCGAGCGCGTGCGGCAGACCTTGCAGACCCGGCGCGCCGAGCTGGCGGCGCTGGCGGACCTGCTGCTGGCCACCGAGGTGGTCGACCGCGCGGCCCTCGACGCCTTGCTGCATGCGCCGCCGGCGCAGACGCCAACGACGCCGCAGACGCAGCAAACGCCGCCGGCCGCGCAGCCTGGCGCGGTCGCGCACGCCTCCTGACGCCTGACGCCTGACACCCGGCGCCGCCGGCGCTCCGGCCGGGAGGCGCGGACCTGCCGATTGCCAATTGCCAATTGCCGATCGCCGGTTCTAGGCCGCGTCCACCCGCCGGCAGACCGCCGGCCGACCGTCTCCGGCGACGCGAAGATCGCCCCCCGCCCCGGCGCCGGCCGGCATCACCGCCGCCGCGCCGGCCTTGGGCCGCGGCGGGCGCCACCAGTCCGGCCCCGACGCGCATCCCGCGCAAAGCAGCGCGGCCAGTCCCGCGGCGCCGCACCAGGCGCGCGCGCGGGCGCCGCCGCCAATCCGGACCGCCGTTTTCGTCGTCATTCGCTGTTCCTCCGTCGATGCCCGTGCGGGCGTTGCCATCGCGGCCGGCGCGCCGGCCGCGTCAGTACATCAGGAAGCGCGCGCGCTGCGCGGCGAAGCCGGCGCCCTGCGCCGACACCGCCCGCTCGACCTCGGCCAGCGGCGCATGCGCGTCGATCAGGCGCCAGGCCTCGGCCGAGCCCAGCGACGCGCGGATCGCGGGCAGGTCGAACTGCTTTGCGTGGAGCGCGTGCAGCGCGATCGCCAGCGCCAGCCCGAGCCGGCCCGGCGGCCTCGGCGCCGCGCCGGGCCGGATCGACACGCCCTGGCACAGGCGGCCGCGATAGCGGCCTTCGGTCGGCACGAAGCTGGTGGCCTCGAAGCGCGCGCCGGCATCCAGCGCGTTCAGGTAGGCGGCCAGTTCCCGCGCGGCGATCCACGGCGCGCCCACCAGCGCGAACGGCGTCGGCGTGCCGCGCCCCACGCTGACGTTCGCGCCCTCGATCAGGCCGACGTCGGCATACAGGTCCAGTTGCGCCGCGTCGCGCAGGTTCGGCGAGAGCGGCACCCAGCCCAGGCCGGTGTCGGCGAAGCGCATGCCGCGCGTGTAGCCCTGCATGGCGACGACGCGCAGGTCGGCGCCGATGCCCAGCTCGCTGTTGAACATCCGGGCCAGCTCGCCCACGGTCATGCCGTGCAGCAGCGGCAGCGGGAAGTAGCCGGTAAACGACGCCTGACCGGGGTCCTGCGGCGGGCCGCCGAAGCGGTCGGCGCCGAGCGGATTGGGCCGGTCCAGCACGAAGGCCGGCACGCCGCGCGCGGCGGCGGCCTCCAGCATGTAGCCGAGCGTGGTGATGTAGGTGAAGAAGCGCACGCCGGCGTCCTGCACGTCGAATACCAGCGCGTCCACGCCCGCCAGCGTCGCCGGCGCGAAGCGCCGGTGCGCGCCGTACAGGCTGTGGACCGGCACGCCGGTGCCCGCGTCGACCGCATCGCCGAGCGGCGCGTCGACATCGCTGCCCGGGCCGTGCTCGGGCGCGAACAGCGCCGCCAGCGTGACGCCGGGCGCGCGCGCCAGCACGTCCGCGGTGCGCGCGCCGCTGCCGTCGAAGCCGCTGCGGTTGGTGACAAGCCCCACGCGCAGGCCCGCCAGCGGCGCGAACGCCTGCGCCTCCAGCACGTCGATGCCGCTGCGCACCGGCCCCGCGGCCGGCGGCAGGCGCATGCTCCACGCCAGCGCCGCGGCGGTGCCCGGCACGGCGGCGCCGATCGCCCGCGCGGCCAGCGGCGGCGTCTCGCTGGCCAGCAGCGCCAGCACCTGCTGCCGCAGCGGCGCAGCGTTGCCCTGGTCGCCGGGATGCAGGCGGCTGCTCAGGATCACGGCGAAACGCCCGCTCACCATGTCGATCCACACGCCGGTGCCGGTGTAGCCGGTCTGCTCCAGCATCCCCAGCGGCGGCAGGCGGTCGCGGTTGGCCGCGAGCGGCGCGGCCAGCGCCCAGCCCAGGCCGCGCCACGCGCCGGCGGCCAGCGGCGTGGCCGGCGCCGCCAGCAGCGCGACGCTCTCGGGCCGCAGCACGCGGGTGCCGCCGGCCTGCCCGCCGTTGAGGATCATCTGCGCGAACCGCGCCAGGTCCGCCGCGGTGGAAAACAGGCCGGCATTGCCGGCCACGCCGCCCAGGCGCGCCGCGGTGGGGTCATGGACGAGGCCGCGCAGCATCCGGCCGCCGCGCGGCGCCGTCGGCGCGGTCCGGGCCACGGTCTGCGGGCCGGGCAGGAAGCCCGTGTCGCGCATGCCCAGGGGCGCGAAGACGTGGTCGCGGCACCATGCGTCCAGCGGCTGCCCGGCCACGCGCCGGACCAGTTCGCCGAGCACGACGAAATTGACGTCGCTGTAGATGACGCGCTCGCCGGGCGGCGCCACCGGCGCCAGGTTCATCGCCTCGCGCACGGCGTCGCCGTCGCCCGCGCGCCGGCGCGGCGGCAACCCGGCGGGCAGGCCCGAGGTATGCGCGAGCAGTTCGCGCACGGTGACGGATGCCTTGCCGGCGGCGCCGAACGCCGGCAGGTAGCGGACCACCGGCGCGTCCAGCGAGACCGCGCCGCGCTCGCTCAGTTGCAGCACGGCGGTGGTGGTGGCGATCACCTTGGTGACGGAGGCGAGGTCGAACACGGTATCGGCGCTCATCGCCTCGCTCGCCGGCAGGACCGCGCGCCGGCCGGCGGCAAGCTGGTAGCGGATGTGCCCGGCGTCGCCGACCAGCACGACCGCGCCGGGAATGTTGCCGGCGCCGATCTGGCCCTCGACGATGGCGCGCAGCTGTTCGCGCGCGGCGGCCGTCGCCGGCTCCGTGGGCTGGGCCGCGGTCTGCCCCCGCGCCAGCGCGCAGGCGAGCAGCAGCACGGCGGACAGCGCGCGGCGCGCGGCGCGATGGTTCATCTGGCCGGGGGCGCTGCCTGCGCCGGTTGCGCTCGCTGCGCCGGTTGCGCTGGCTGCCCCGCTTGCGGCAACTGCGGCAACTGCGCCGGATCGTAGCGGTTGCGCGGATTCCACAGCATCCACCCGTCGGTCTGCTCGGCGTCCGCGGCCTGCGTCTGCGCGCGGATCTCGTCGGCGTCGAACTCGCGGTGGTCGAAGGCGTAGTCGCGGAAGGCCTGCAGCCACGGGCGGAAGCGCACGCCCGGCAGGCCGGTGCGCTTCCTGGCCTCGGCCAGCGAGCGCGCCACGATTTCGCCGGCGTGTTCCACCGGCCGGGTGCAGCCCGGCAGGCCCCAGGTGAAGCCCGAGGGATAGAGCATGGGCGAGATATAGTCCAGCGCTGCGCCGAGCGATTCGAGCTGCTGGCCGATCGCCGTGTCGTCGAGGTTCCAGCACACGTAGCCGAAGATGTCCGCCGCGATGTACACGTTGTAGCGGGCCAGCCGCGCGCGCGCCGCGCGCAGGAAGCCGGTGATCGCGGCCACCCGGTTGTCCTGCGTGTTGGGCCGCGAAAAACGCAGCCCGCCGGCATCCGGGAAACGCAGGTAGTCGAACTGGATCTCGTCGAAGCCCATGCGCGCCGCCTCCTCCGCCAGGTCGAGGTTGTGCTGCCAGGCTTCGGTCTCGAAGGGATCGATCCAGCGCAGGTCCTCGCGGTCGCGCCACACCGCGCCCTGGCCGTCGCGCACGGTCCAGTCCGGGTGCGCGGCGGCCAGCGGCTCGTCCTTGAAGACCACGATGCGCGCGATCAGGTACAGCCCGCGCGCATGCAGCCCGGCCAGCAAGGCCGGGAAGTCCCGCACCAGCGGCGCCGGCGCCTTGACCTGCGCGCTGGCGCCGATGGCGTCGCGCGCCGCGCTCCGGTAAGGCGTCATGCCGCGGTCGCCCTTGACGTCGATCACCAGCGCGTTGATGGCGCTGGCCTGCGGCAGCGCCACGGCGGCGTCGCGCAATGCCGCGCTGCCGATGCCGAACACCGAGAGGTAGACCGCGCGGGGCCGCACCGGCGTCAGCGCCAGCCGCACCGGCGCGCCGCCGGTGGCCGTGGCGAGCGCGCGGCCATAACCGGGAGCCCTGGCGCCGATGCCGATGCCCGCGCCCGGCGGCGGCGCGGCCAGCGCGAAGCCGCCGTCCGCGCCGGTCTGGGCGGAGGCGGCGGCATCGTCCATCACCACCACCGTGGCCCCGGCCAGGGGCGCGCCGGTGTGCGCATCGACGACGGTGCCGGTGACGGTGTCCGCCGCCGCGCCATGCCACGCGGCCAGCGCCAGCGCGAAGCCGCACAGGCGGCGCGCGAGGGCGCTCATTGCGCGGCTCCGGCCCGCGGCCGGGATGCGTGCGGCGGGGATGCCTGCGACCGGGACGTGGCGGGCGAGGCCGGCGCGGCTGCCTGCGCCAGCATCCGCGCCAGGCAGCCGTCGCCACAGGCGTCGGTCATCAGGAAGCGCGGCAGCGCCAGCCGCGGCGACGCCAGCGTGACCGCGCTGCCTTGCAGCGAGAAGGCCGCCTCCACGCCCTCGCTGGCGGCGATCGCCATCAGTTCCTCGTCATGGATGCCGAACGGCCACGCCAGCCACCGCACCGGGCCGCCCAGCTCCTGCTCCAGCCGCTCGCGCGCGCGGCGCAGCTGCATGTGCGCGAACGCGCGGAACGCCTCGGGCGCGAGGCGCCTGCGTTCCGTGTTGAAGTTCGGGTGCCAGTAGCTGTGCGACTGCACCGCGAACAGGCCGGTCTCCTTGAGCGCGCGCAACTGATCCCAGGTCAGCGCATAGGCGGCATTCGAAATCGCCGAGGGATAGATGAACAGCGTGACCGGGACATGCTCGCGCCGCGCGATCGGCAGCATCACGTCGAACACCGAGCGATGGCCGTCGTCCGCCGTGATCGCCACGGCCCGCTCCGGCAGCGCATCCGGCCCGCCCTGCTGCCACCGCACCACGTCGGCCAGCGGCACGACGTGGTAGCCCTGCGCGGCAAGCATGCGCAGGTGCGCCTCGAACGTGGCCGTGCGCACCGTCATGCTGTCCGCGGCCACCGGGCCGAAGCGGTGATAGACCAGCACGGGAACCCCGCGCTGCGCGCCAGGCGCCTGCGCGCCGGCCGACAGCGCGGCGAGCGCCAGCGCCGGCAGCAGCACGGCCCGGCACAGAAGACGGCACCACCTGCCCTGCTGCTGCTTCCGATGCATCGCATTCTCCGTGTGATTCCCGCGCCCTCTCCCGGGCCGCTCCGGCTGGCGGCATGGCGGCGCGCGCGTATCCATTCTGGATGCCGCGGCCCGGCGGGACATGACGCACGTCAAGCCCGGGCCTCTGACGGCGCATGTCCGCGCATTGCCGCGGCGGCTGACCGGGATCAATGCCGAAGCGCCGGCATTGCCTACGATGCAGGGACGGATCGCCGGCGGCATCGGCCGGGTACGGGCCCGTACCCGGCCCGCACCCGGCACGCAGGCGGCGCCGGCGCGCTGGCGGCGCCCGCGCCTCATGGACACCAGGAGCCCGACCATGCCATGTCACCGCCCTTTTCCCGCGCCGTGGAAGCACGCGCTTGCCGCCCTGCTGGTCTGCCTGCACGCCGCGGCCGCGCCGGCGGCGACCGCGCCGCCGGCCACGCCGCTGGGCCCGAACCCGCCCCGGGTGGAGCAGCGCGACGGCATCACCTACCTGTCCGGCGGGATCGGCGCGGACGAAGCCGCGCGGATGCGCTCGATGCGCGCCGCGTTCAACGTCCAGATGCAGTTCGCCGACGCCCGCACCGGCGAATGGCTGTCCGACGTGGCGGTGGCGCTCGCCGACGCGCGGGGCAAGCCGGTGTTCTCGCTGGTCACGTCCGGGCCGTTTCTCTACGTGAAGCTGCCGCCCGGCAGCTACCGCGCGCGCATCACTTACCAGGGCGTCTCGCAGACCCGGAAGTTCACCGCCGGCCGCAAGCCGGCGGCGCTGGACTTCCGCATCGCGGTCAACGACGCGGAGCGCTCCTGGCTCTACTGCGGCGGCGGCTGCAAGCCGGCCGGGCGATAGGCGGACCAGGAGCGGGCCAGGAGCGGACGATGAGCACGCGATGAGCACGCGGAAGCACCGGCGCCAACGCTTGATATGCGTCAAGCACCCGCCGCCGCCGTCACCTATGCTGCAAGGAGGACGCGCGCCCTCGCCGGGCGCGCCATGACAACGTTGAAAGGAGACCCGCCATGTACCAGAAAATCCTGCTTGCCGTGGATGGCAGCCATTCTTCCGACCTCGCCATCAGCCAGGCGATCATCATCGCCAAGGCGACCGGCAGCGAGGTGGAGGCGCTGTTCGTGGCGGACGACAGCGACGCCTTCTTCCCGGTCGGCGCCTACGACCCCAACAAGCTGGTGGAAAGCATCCTCACCCTGGGCCGCGAAGCGCTGGCCACGGCCGCCAGGCGGCTCGCGGAAGCCGGCATCCGCCACACCACCCAGCTGATCGAGAAACCCGTCTCTCCCGGGCAGATCTCCAGCACCATCGTGGCCGAAGCGGACCGCCAGAACGCGGACCTGATCGTGCTCGGCACGCATGGCCGGCGCGGCCTGCGGCGCCTGGTGATGGGCAGCGTGTCGGAAGGCGTGCTGCAGAAAAGCCACAAGCCGGTCCTGCTGGTGCGCAGCGAGACCGAGCGCTGACCGCGCCCGAGCGCGCGCGCCGCGCTCGGAACGCTCGGAATTTGTGCCGGATGCCGACGCCGGCCGTCATGCCGCTGCCCTGGTTGCCGAGCTTGTCGTACAGCGCGTTGGCGTGGAGATCCGTGCGCCTGGACATCGCGTACAGGTAGCCGATGCCCGCGTCGCGGCGGCGCACGTCGGGCTGGGCGTCGGCGCGGATACCCACGCCCGCCCCTTCCTCGCCGGCCCCCGGTTGCGCTGCCCGGACCGGGGCGGAAGGCGGCTTGCCGAGCGCGCCGCCTGAAGCCGACGACCCGACGATCCGTCTTGCCCCCTCGCGCGCCGGCCGCCGGCGCCGCATCCCTTCCAAAATCCAAAATCCAGAAAGCGGAACACGGCGCGCCCGCGCGTCAGGGTAAATCCCACCCCCTGCTCTCTTGGTCCGGCCCGGCATCCTCCCTATAATTTATCAACCGATCACTGATCGAACGATAACTTGAAAGGAGCAGCGATGGCGCTGGGCAAGCTCGCACATTTTTCCATCCGCACGACCGACCTGGAGCGGTCGTGCGCGTTCTACGAACGTGTTCTCGGGTTCCGGCGCGGGTATCGCCCGCCGTTCGCGTTTCCCGGCGCGTGGCTCTACATGGGCGGCGACGAGGGTAGCTACGGCACCGTGCACATCATCGGCATCGATCCCGACGACCCGGCCGGCCTGACCGCCTATCTTGGCAACAAGCCGGTGTCCGAGCCCGGCACCGGCACGCTCGACCACATCGCCTTCCTGGCCACCGGCGTCGCGCAGATGTGGCAGACGCTGCGCGCGGAAGGCATCGCGTGGCGCGACCGCACGGTGCCGAGCCTCGGCCTGCACCAGGTCTTCATCGAAGACCCCTCGGGCGTGACGATCGAACTCAACTACCCGGCCGGGGAAGTGGCGGGCCTGGACCTGCCCGCAGAGGCGCAGGCACGGACTGGAGCACTGGCATGAATCCCGCGCAGCACACGCAACCCAGGGCGATCGTCGTCGGCGGCTCGCTGGGCGGACTGTTTGCCGCCAATCTGCTTGCGCGCAACGGCTGGGACGTCGAGGTCTTCGAGCGCACGCCGGAGGCATTGACCGGCCGCGGCGCGGGCATCGTCACGCATCCGGAGTTGTTCGAGGCGCTGGCGGCGGCCGGCGTGGCGGTCGACGACGGCATCGGCGTGCGCGTCGATACCCGCGTCACGCTCGCGCGCGACGGCGCCACGGTGTCCGCGCGCGAGTTGCCGCAGACGCTGACGGCCTGGGGCAAGATGTACGACGTGCTGGGCCGCGCGTTCCCCGGCGTCTACCGCACCGGCGCCGCCGTGAGCGCGGTCGAGTCGCATGCGGACCACGCCACGGTCACGCTGCAGGACGGATCGACGCACCGCGCCGACCTCGTCGTCGCCGCCGACGGTTTCCGCTCGGGCCTGCGCGAGCAGTTGCTGCCTTCGGCGCGGCTCGAATACGCGGGTTATATCGCCTGGCGCGGCCTGGTCGACGAGGCCCGGCTGTCGCCGGCCACGCACGCGGCCATCTTCGGCAAGTTCGCCTTCTGCCTGCCGCCCCGCGAGCAGATCCTCGGCTATCCGGTCGCCGGCGACGGCAACAGCATCGCGCCGGGCCAGCGCCGCTACAACTTCGTCTGGTATCGCGCCACGCCCGACGACGCGCTGGCCGACCTGCTGACCGACGCCAGCGGCAAGTGCTGGCGCGCCGGCATCCCGCCGGGCCTGATCCGCGCCGACGTGCTCGCCGACATGGAGAGCGCCGCCGCCACGCTGCTGGCGCCGCAGTTCGCCGAGGTGGTGGCGCGCACCGCCCAGCCGCTGTTCCAGCCGATCTACGACCTGACCGTGCCGCGCATGGCCTTCGGCCGCATCGCGCTGCTCGGCGACGCCGCGTTCGTGGCGCGCCCGCATTGCGGCATGGGCGTCACCAAGGCGGCGGGCGACGCGGTGGCGCTGGCCCGCGCGCTGGCGGCGCGCCGGTCCGTCGAGGCGGCGCTGCGGGCGTACAGCGCCGAGCGCGTCCAGGTCGGGCAGGCGGTCGTCGAGCACGCGCGCCATCTCGGCGCCTACATGCAGGCGCAGCTCAGGAGCGAGCAGGACCGCGCGATGGCGGAGCGCTACCGCACGCCCGAGGCGGTGATGCGGGAGACCGCCGTGTCGCGGCAATTCTGAACCATCACGGACAACATCCATTCGGAGACAACAACCATGCCCCAAGCCGCCCCCTATCCGGCGCATCTCGATCTCGCCGGGACCGATGCTCCGGTCATACCGCACGCCATGCTGGGCCAGCCGGCCTTCGAGCGCCTGCAGCGCGCGCGCCGGCGCTTCTCGTGGACGCTGACCGCGGCCATGCTGCTGGTCTATTTCGGCTTCATCCTCACGCTGGCGTTCCGCCCCGACCTGCTGGCCCGGCAACTGGTGGCGGGCCAGCCGATGAGCGTCGGCATCCCGGTCGGCTTCGGCATGTTCGCGTTCACGTTCGCGCTCGTGGCCATCTACGTGCATCGCACCAACACCGTCTACGACGGCATGATCGCGGACATCCGCAAGGGAGCGCAGCCATGAACCGCATGCTGACCGCACTCACTGCGGTGACCGCGCTCACCGTGCTGACCGCGGCCGGCCCCGCCCTGGCGGCGACGTCGCCGGTGGGCCAGGGCATGAGCATGATCGCCATCGCGATGTTCGTGGCGTTCGTCGCCGCCACGCTCGCCGTCACGCGCTGGGCCGCCAGGCGCAACCACAGCGTGGCCGACCACTACGCCGCCGGCGGCAGGATCACCGCCATGCAGAACGGCTGGGCGATCGCCGGCGACTACATGTCCGCCGCCTCGCTGCTGGGCATTTCCGCGCTGGTCTTCACCAGCGGCTACGATGGCCTGATCTATTCGATCGGGTTCCTGGCAAGCTGGCCGATCATCCTGTTCCTGATCGCCGAGCCGCTGCGCAACCTGGGGCGCTACACGCTCGCCGACGTGCTCTCCTATCGCCTCCGGCAGCGCCCGATCCGGGCGTTCTCGGCCTCGAGCTCGATGGTGATCGTGCTGCTGTACCTGGTGTCGCAGATGGTGGGCGCCGGCAAGCTGGTGGAGCTGCTGTTCGGCTTCGACTACACCTCGGCGGTGGTGCTGGTCGGCGTGCTGATGGTGGTGTACGTGTTCTTCGGCGGCATGCTGGCCACCACGTGGATCCAGATCATCAAGGCGGCGATGCTGCTGGCCGGCTGCGCGTTCATGGCGTTCATGGTCATGAGCCGCTTCGGCTTCAGCCTGAACAGCCTGTTCGAGCACGCCATCGCGGCGCACGGCAGGCATGACGCCATCATGCGTCCCGGCGGCCTGGTCTCGGACCCGGTGTCGGCGGTCTCGCTCGGGCTGGCGCTGATCTTCGGCACGGCCGGCCTGCCGCACATCCTGATGCGCTTCTTCACGGTCGGCAACGTCAAGGCCGCGCGCAAGAGCGTGCTCTACGCCACCGGCATCGTCGGCACCGGCTACGCGCTGATCATCGTGATCGGCTTCGGCACCATCGCGCTGGTGGCCCGCGAGCCGATGTACCACGACGGCGCCGGCGCCGTGATCGGCGGGGTCAACATGGTGGCGGTGCACCTGGCGCACGCGGTGGGCGGCAACGTGTTCCTGGGCTTCATCTGCGCGGTGGCGTTCTCGACCATCCTCGCCGTGGTGGCCGGGCTGACGCTGGCGGGCTCCTCCGCGATCTCGCACGACCTCTACGCCACGGTGCTGCGCCAGGGCAAGGCGACCGACCGGGAAGAGATGCGCGTGTCGCGCGTCACCACGCTGGTGCTGGGCGTGCTGTCGATCCTGCTCGCCATCCTGTTCGAGAAGCAGACCATCGCCTTCATCGTCAGCCTGACGTTCTCGATCGCCGCCAGCTCCAACTTCCCGGTGCTGCTGCTCTCGGTCTACTGGCGCGGCCTGACCACGCGCGGCGCCGTGGCCGGCGGCACGCTCGGGCTCGTCACCGCGGTCGTCCTCACGATCCTGAGCCCGACGGTGTGGGTGCAGGTGCTGGGGCACGCCGCGGCCATCTATCCGTACGAGTATCCGGCGCTGTTCTCGATGCTGGTGGCGTTCGCCGGCATCTATGCGTTCTCGGTGACGGACCGCTCCGCGCGCGGCGCCTGGGAGCGCGATGCCTACCAGAACCAGCGCGTGGACTGCGAACTCGGCATCGCCGGCAAACCCGGCGCCTGACCCGGGCGGCATGGCGCAAGGCGGGGGGGGGCAAGGCGGGGGACAAACAGGCGAACACGCTCCCCGCCTTCTCGTTTATCGGGCGATTGGTAGAATCCGGACATCGTCCGCATGCCGGAAGCCGAGAGAGACAGTCATGGAGCCACCCGCCACCCCCACTCCGGACGAGACCGCCAGCAAGGGCACGCGGCGGTTGCTGCCCGAGGAACGGGAACAGCAGATCGTCGAGAAGGCCATCGAGCACTTCACGCGCAACGGCTTCGGCGGCAGCACGCGCGAGCTGGCCCGCCAGATCGGCGTCACCCAGCCGCTGCTCTATCGCTATTTCGAGAGCAAGGAGGCGCTCATCGACCGGGTCTACCACGAGGTGTTCCAGTGGCGCCCCGACTGGGACCGCCAGATCGCCGACCGCGCGAAGCCGCTGGCCGAGCGGCTCCAGGCGTTCTACCTCGACTATGCCTCGGTGATTCTGCGCGAGGAATGGATCCGCCTGTTCATCTTCGCCGGCCTGACCCACGAGGGCATCAACAACAAATACCTCAGCAAGCTGCGCAGCAAGGTGTTCCTGCCCGTGCTGGCCGAGGTCCGGGAAGCCTTCGGCATCGCCGCCCCGCGCAACGCGGCGGAAACCGAGGCCGAGATCGAGATGATCTGGAGCCTGCATGCGGCCATCTTCTATATCGGCGTGCGCAAGTGGGTCTACGGCCTGAAGGTGCCGGCCAACGTGGACGCGGTCATCCGCCAGCAGGTCGACATGTTCCTGCACGGCGCGCCGGCGGCGATCCGGGCGCTGCGGGCGGGCTGACCCGCGGGCCGGGCGTCCGCGCCGGCCGCCCTTTCATCACCTCGCCCAAATCCCGAACCCGCGGGCACGGCCCGCCCGGCGTTTCCACGCGCCTGCCGGCTTCGCTCCGCGCGGCCACCAGGCCGGCGCCCTTCCCCGCGCCGCCACGCCGCATGACACCGTCATGGCACCGTCATGGCGCACCGCCGGCAAGCCGCGCACGCTCCCGCCAGCCATGAGGTTGTAAATTAGTCACATACACAAATCCGCTTCACGCCCTGTCAACCACGTGCTGTATCAAACGTGAACTACCTGTAGGCCGAGCGCGATTATTTCGCTTATTTCAGGTATAAATAACGTTTAATTCTGGCAATATTGGCGCGCCAGACGGTTATGGAAATCAATATGGAACAGGTCGTGCACGCGGTCATGCCGGAAGTCTTCAGGGGAACAAGCAACAGGATGCGGCATGCGGTGGCGGTGTTGCGCGGCACGTCCCACGTGGGCATCGTCGCGTTCGGGGAGCGGGCCGGGCAGCCCAGCGCGTTCGTCTACCTGGACGACGCCGGCGGCGCCACCGAGTACGTGCCGTTCGATGGCGTGACGCGGCCCGTGGAGATCTCGGTGGCATGCCTGTCCCCGGGCGACCTGCGACTGCGCATCAGCCGGGATGGCGCGGACGACGAATTGTTCGTGCTCAGCTCGGTCGACACGCCGGACCTCCCGCGCGAGACGCCGGCGGGCCAGTACGCGGGCCGCGTCGAGGCCTGCCAGGAGGCGGGGCCGCTGAAGGTGTCGATCACCGCCGGCGAGACGCCTGGCGCGGGCTGGCAGCTCTCGGCCCGGGTGCCCGGCAACTGCTCGGTGCAGGCCAGCGTCGATCCGTGCGACGCGCCCGGATGCCATGCCGTCGCGGTGCGGGTCGCCGGCCCGCGCGGCTGCTCGCTCAACGGGCGGACGCTGAACGGCGAGCTCGCGATGATCGGCGGGCAGGTGCTGCTGACCGTGCGCAACGACACCGGCGGCCTGCTGTACATGGGAGCGCGCACTCCGGCCTGACGGCGCTCAGGACACGCCCGCGGGGTCGGCCTGCGCCGCCGTGTTGCGCAGGTGGATGAGGAATTCGCCGGTCATCATCACCCACAGCCGCAGCATAGCCTCGAGGTGGGCCTGGGTCACGCCGCCGACCAGCACCACATCCATCTCGAGCACGATCAGCTCACCGTGCGTGGCCAGCCGCGCGAAGCGCTTGCCGCGCTGCCAGCCGTCCAGCAGCGCGCGCGGCACCTCGCCGCCGCTGACGCGCAGCGCGCAGCTCAGCGTGAAATCGACGTGGCCGCCGGTCTCCGCGGCATTACCCCACAGCACCTGGAAGCCCACGCCCTGGCTGGCGCTGTGCAACTGGGTCTTGCCATCGCGCTCGGTCGTGGTCACGGCGCAGCCGGCCGCGCGGATGGCGGCGGCCAGTTCGTCCGCGTCGACGGCGGACAGTATCCTGATATCGTTCATGACGTGTCCCGGATCAGTGGGCGGCGCCGGCAGCGACTGGCGCGGATGGCGCGGACGGCGCGGCGGGTGATGCAGCGGATGGCGCGGCGGATGGCACAGGCAGCGCCGCCACGCCGCGCGGATCGAACTTGTTCTCGTACAGCGCATCGCCGTAGGCCTGGGCCTGCGTCTCCAGCTTCACGCGCGCGCCCGCCGCGAAGGGATGGCGAAAGGCGACCGCGTCGGCCACGTCGAAATGCTCGTAGGCATCGAGGATTTCCTTGCCGATGGATCGCAGCCGCGCGTTCATCGCGCCGCAGCGCTCCAGTTGCGCGTCGCGTTCGCGCTGCGCGTCGAGCGCGCGGCCGCGCTCCTGCGTCATCGCCGCAAGCTGCTGCTGCAGCCCGCGCGCCGCCCGCTGCTGCTCGTCGCGCGCGGCATCGGCCTGGCGCGTCCGCTCGGCGGCGCTCTCCTCCACCTGGCGCTGCCTCGCCGCCAGCCCCTGCGCCCGGCCGCGGCTGGCCTCCAGCTCGGCCCGCGCCTCGGCCAGTTCCCTGGCCGCCGCCGCCTTGCCTTCCTCGGCCGCGCGCAGCGTCGCCTGCAGCGCGGCGCGCTCCGCCTGCATCTGCTGGTTCTGCGCGTTGAGCGCGCGCAGCTGCGTGCGCAGGCGGTCTTCCAGCGTGCCCTGCGGCTGCGCCTGGGCGCCGGCCGGCGCGGGCACGGCGAGCAGCCATGCCGCGACGGCCACGCCCAGCGCCCCGTTCCTCATCCGTGATTGCAGCATGGTCTACCTCAGAACTTGGCGTTCAGTTCGAGCATCAGCACGTTGATGGACAACGGGTCGCCATAGACCTCGCGCCCGCTCAGCCAGCGCGCCTGCAGCCAGGCATTCTTGTCGATGCCGTAGGCCGCCCCCAGGAAATAGCCGCGCGCGTTGGTGCCGCCCAGGCGGAAATCCGGGTCGGTGTAGCCGTCCGGCACCGCATCGGGCTCCAGGTACTTGTAGCCCATCATGAAATTCCACTGCCCGCGCGCCGACACCGCCTGGTTGCCGAAGATGGCCCGCACTAGGTAGCCGTTCGGGCCGCTGCGCCACTTGTCCTTGTACTCGCTCAGCGGCGTCGATCCGTCCACGCCTTCGTAGTGGTTGGCCGGGTAGGAGCGCGGGTCGGAGAACGGGCGGTCCTTGTTGTACGCCAGGTTGCGCACGTAGCTGGCCTGGAAGCTGAACGGCAGCCCGCCGAACACATGCGTGTCCCACTGCCCCGTTATGTTGAGCGGGCGGAAGTTCTGGGTCAGCCCGAAGAACTGCGGGTTCGAGGTGTCGTTCACGTTCACCGGCACGTTGTTGCGCAGCCCGAACAGCGTGTTGCCCTTCTGCATGAACGCCGGGCGCGAATTGTCGGTGTCGCAGGAAGGCGAGGACGTCAGGCACGGCTGCGAGAACTGGCCGCGCATGTCGGTGAAGTGGTAATACGCCACCGCGCCCTTGAAGCGGTCCCCGCCGGCCAGCTTCCATTCCGCGCCGGCCTGCAGCGCGAACAGCCACTGGTTGCGGCTGTCCGACTTTTCCTGCGCGTTCGAGGGGAAATTGTCGTCGCTGTAGTTGACCGGGAACGCGCCGCCGGTCACGAACGCCGTGACGCCGCGCGTGCCGACGGACTTGCGCCAGGCGCCGGCAATCCCGTCGAAGTTCAGGTCGTTGGAGAACACCAGGTCGTTGTTGTCCAGGCCATAGAACGGGTTGCCGAAGCGGCCGGCGGTGACGTGGAACGCATCGGTGAAACGGTAGTCCAGATAACCCTGGTCCAGCCAGATGCTCTTCTTGGCAAAACCGCCGCCGAGCGTCTGCGTGGTCGACACCGGCCCGTTGCTGCTGCCGGTGCCGATGCGGATGCCCGCGGTCAGGTCGTCGGAGACCGCGGCGGTGACGCCCAGCCGCGCGCGCAGGCGCAGCAGGTCGGTGCGGTTCTTGTCGGTGTTGAGCAGCGGCGGCAGCGAGTTGGCCGAGGGGCCGAAGTCGACCGGGCCGTTGGCGTTGACGGCCGCGTAGTCGACGGTCGGCGCATTGCCGCCGCCGTACAGGTTGGCCTGGTAGCGCACGCGCACGTCGCCGGACAGGGTGATGCGCGAGACCCAGTCGGGGAACGTGTTGGGCGTGGCCCAGTGTTCCTCCTTCGCCTGCGCGATGACCTCTTCCTTGACCTCGTCGCGGATCTGCTGGCGCACGCGCGGCGAGACATAGGGCACGCGCACGTCGCCCGGCTGCGCGCCGCCGGCCGCGGCGGCCACGGTCGCGGCCCCCGCTCCCGCCGCCACGCCCGCCGCCGCACCTGCGGCCCCCGGCCCGGCCGCGGCCGGCGGCTGCGCCGCCGCGCGGGCCTGCGCCAGCAGCGTTTCGCCTTCCTCCCGGGTCAGCGTCCCGCGCATGACCAGGATGCGGATCAGGTTCTGCGTGACGTCCGCCGATGCCGGGGGCACGGTGCCCTGCGCATGGCCCTGCTGGCAGCACGCCGCAAGCGTCAGGGCGGCGGCCAGCGGCCGCAGCACCGGATGGCGAAGGCGCGATGCCTTGCACTGATTCATTGCTCTCTCCTCAAGGATCTCTCTCATGTCCGGCCCGGGTCCCGGCGGCGCGTCACGGGCGCCGCGCCTGCATCACCACGCGGGCCGGGAAGCTCAGGCCCGCCGGCGGCCGCTCGTCCACGCGGCCCAGCGCGCGCAGCGCCGCCAGCAGCGCTTCGTCGGTGGCCGCACTGCCCGTCGAGCGCACCAGCTCCACGCGCGTGATGCGCCCGCTCTCGTCCATCCACATGTTCACCATCACCTGCGGAAACGCGAGCCGCGCGGTGGCCGGGTTCTGCTGCACGGCGCGCTGCAGCGCGTAGGCCAGGTACTGGCCATACGTCGCGTTGCCCGCGCGGCCGGCGCCGCCGCTGCCCATGCCGTCGCCGCTGCCGACCTGGATGCCGCCCGCGCCGGCCTGCGCGTCGGCGTTCATGGTCACGCTCTGGGCCGCGTCGTTGGCCGGCCTGGGCGCTTCCGCGGGCCTGGGTGCCGGCTCCATCGGCTTGGGATCCGGCGTGCGGATGCGTTCTTGCTTGACCGGCTCCGGCGGCTTCTGCTCGGGCGGGGGCGGAGGCGGCGGGGGCGGCAGCGAGACCATCGGCGGCAGCCGCGGCGCCTCCTTTCTCGCGGACGCGGTATCGCCCGCCCATTTCCAGAGCGCCCAGCCGGCCAGCGCAAGCGCCAGCGCTGCCGCGGCGCCGGCCAGCGGCCCGCGCCAGCGCCGCCGTGGCGCGGCCTCGCGATCGTCGTACGGCTGCTGTTCCATGACGCGGCCTAGTTGGCTGGCTTGCCTGTCACCAGGCCCACCTGCTGCAGCTCCAGCCGCCGCAGCAGGTCCAGGACCTCGATGACCTTGCGGTACTGCACCGCGGCGTCACCCTTGACGATGACCGGGAAGTCCGGCGTCTGGGCGCGCTGCGCGCGCAGCCGGTCCTCCAGCTCCGCCAGCGTGACCGGAAACGCGTCCAGGTAGACCTGGCCCGAGTCGGTCACGGTGATGGCCTTGATCCTCTGCTCGGACAGGCTGGCGGAGGCGCTCGCCTTGGGCAGGTCCACCTTGATGCCCTGCACCGCGGCCGTGGTCATCAGGATGAAGATGATCAGCAGCACGAACGCCAGGTCCAGCAGCGGCGTGATGTTGATGTCGTCGTAGGGCTTGTCGTCGTCGTGCGTGGCGGCCATGATGGGTTCCCCTCAGAGCGCGCCGGCACCGGGGCCGCGCTCGCCGGCGCGGGCGGACGGGGCCATGCCCACGCCGCCCGCCCCCGCCTGCCGGGCCGGCACCAGGCCCGCTTCCGCGAAGCGGCGCATCAGCTCGCCCACGAGGCGGTCCATGTGGCCGCCGGCCTCGGCCTGCGCCACCTCGCTCTCGCTGCCCGCATGGAGCTCGGCCAGGCGCGTGACGAATTCGTCCACGAACACGTCCATGTCCGCGCTCACGTTCTTGTTGCGCGTGAGCAGGTAGTTGTACGAGAACAGCGCCGGAATGGCGACGAACAGGCCCACCACGGTAGCCACCAGCGCGGCCGCGATGCCGGGCGCGATGGCGTTGATGTTGACCTCGCCCGCCAGCGCCACCGCCGCGAACACCAGGATGATGCCGACCACCGTGCCCAGCAGGCCCAGGTACGGCCCGCCCGAGATCGAGATGGTCAGCAGCACCAGGCCGCGGTTCAGGCGCTGGTTCTCGCGCACGCGCGTGGCGTCCATCGACGCGCGGATGGCCTCGATGGTCTCGGCGGCCACGGCCTTGTTGCCGTCCTGCTCGCGCCGGCTGCGCAGCTCGCCCACGGCCACCTGGTACAGCCGGTACAGCGTGGAATCGGCCAGCCGCCGGGACAGGCCCGGGTTGGCCGGCACCGATTCCGCCAGCGCCTCGAGCCGGTGGCCGACCTTGCGGAACTGCGCCATGAATTCGTCATTGGCGCGCGACACGCGGCTCACGTAGGTGGCCTTGACGTAGGTGACCCACCACGACAGCACGGCCATGACGGCCAGCAGCCCGATCACGACCCACGCGTCCACCGGCACGTTGGTCAGGATGAAGCCGATCTCGCCGAAGCCGCTGCCGGCCTGCTTTTCGTCGGGGCCGTAGGCGAGCAGCTTCGAGTCGCTGCCCTGCATCGCGGCCTCCGCGGCCAGCAGCGCGGCGGGCCGCGCCACGCGCGAGATGCGCACCTCGTCGAGCTGGCCCGCGAAGCCCGGCAACTCGCCCGCGGGGTCGGCGCCGATCATGGCCGCGCCGGCAAGCGCCGGCAGCGCGGCGGCCACCTTCGCCACCTCGCGGCCGTTGACCAGCAGCGCGACCTGCCCGCCGCCCGCGGTCATCGCCACGTGGGTCCACTGCTGCGCGCCCAGCGGCTCGCTGGCCGCGGCCTGCTGCTGGCCCACGCGCACATAGGGCACGCCGTTGGCCAGGCCCACCAGCAGCGCGTTGCCGGCCTCGCGGCGCGCGTACAGCACGCCGTTCGCGGCGGCGTCCGCGCGCACCCACGCGCCGAACGTCATGGCGCCGCCGGCGGCCACGCGCAGCGAATCGCTGGCGGGCAGGGCGATGCCCGCCTTGCCGTCCAGCTTCGCCGCCTGGCCGATCAGGCCCTCGCCCACCGGCACGCCGGCCTGCGCGTTGTTGTGGTACGCCGTGGCGTCGGCCGGCGCCGTGCCCGCCGCGCCGTCGAAGTGATAGACCGCCGTGTAGTCGGCGTCGAACGGCGACGCGCCGCCGGCCTGCGGGGCCTTGGCGTTGCCGTAGTACATCCAGATGTCCTGGCGCGCGCCGCCGGGCACCGCCGGCATGTCCACCCAGACCAGCCCCATGCCCAGCAGGGAATCGAACTGCTCGACCTGGTGCGCGAGCGGGGTCTTGTCGTCGGCCGCGACGAAGCGCAGGTCGCCGCCCTTGTCCTGCACGGCGTCGAACTGGAAGTTGCCCGCGTGCAGGCGCACCAGCACCGGCATGCGTCCGAGCGGCTCCGCGATGTTGGCGCCCTTGGGCGTGGTATCGACCGAGACCGGCTTGCGGAAGGACCAGTCCTGTTGCCACCAGGCTTGTGCCACCTGCGGCAGACAGGCACCGAGCATGGCGAGGGATAGCAGCAATTTACGCATAACAGTGCTCCGTTGGGTGCGCGCCGGCCCCATCAAAAAGTAGTGCGAAGGTTGAAGTTGACGGTCGGGGAACCCGCCTCGGTACGCTGCGCGTCGCGCAACGGCCAGCCCACGTCGAGCTTGCCGGTGACGTTCCGGAAGAGCCGGATGCTGGAGCCGAAGCCCACGCCGAGCAGCGTGTAGCTGCGGCGCTGCTCCGGCAGCGGGTCGCGCAGCTTCAGCGTGGCGGCGTCGAAGAAGCCGTAGACGCGCCATTCGTCGACACCGGGCCACAGCCAGTCCGCGTACGACGGCGAGCGCACCTCCAGCGAGGCGAGCAGGCCATCGTCCGCGGTGGCCTCCGCCGAGTAATAGCCGCGCACGCTGGTCGCGCCGCCGGCGGCGAACTGCTCGCCGGAGACCAGCGCGCCGGATGCCACCTGGAAGGCGCCGCGCGCATAGAGCTCCACGCCGCCCTTGAGCGTCTGCGTGTGCGTGCCGTCGCCCTTGAGGTAGATGAAGTCCGGCGAGGCGCGGTAGCGCTTGGCGCCGTACTCGGCCCACCCGCTGCCCACGCCGAAGCCGTTGAAACCGCCTGTCAGCGCAAGCGCGGCCGAGCTCTGCGAGCGCTCGCCGAAGCGGTACGCATTGAACGACAGCGTCAGCGGCAGGTAGCGCAACGGCACGTTGGACGCGGCCCCGCCCAGCGACACCGCCTCGTCCATGTCCTTGAAGTCGATGCCGAGCCCGAGCGAGCCGGACCAGTCGCCCGCGGGCGGCAGCGCGTAGTTGCCCTGGATGCCGAACACCTTGCCCTTGCCCAGCACGCTGGTGCCGCCCGTGGTGGCCACGTTGCTGTCCGAGACATAGCCGGTGGCCTGCACGCTGTACGGCGTGCCCGCGAACGGCGCGAGATAGCTGAACGACCACACGCGCGCCTCGTTCAGGTCCTGCGGCGCGCCGAAGAACGTCACCGATGCCTGGTGCCCCATCTGCCAGAGATTGTCGTGGCCGATGGTGGCCGAGGCGCGCAGCGCGTGCGTGTCGACGCTGTGGTCGTTGTTGAGCATCACGCTGCCGCTGAGCGGCCGGTGGTCCTCCACCTTCAGCTCCACGTCCACGGTCTGCGGCAGCGAGCCCGGGCGCACCATCGGCACGACCTGGCGGTTGGGCGAGGCGTTGAGCGCGGTCAGCTCTTTCTGCGCGGCATTGAAGTCGGGCACCTTGCCCTCGGCCAGCGACGGCACCGCGTCGCGCACCGCGGCCGGGGAATAGTGCTCGGCGCCGACCACGCGCAGGCGTCCCACGCGCGTCTCGCCGACCTGCAGCAGCACCACGCCGCCGGCCACGCGCTGCTCGGGCAGTTCCACCACCACGGACTGATAGCCGCGCTTCTGGTAGCGCAATTCCAGCGCGGCGCGCGCGCCTTCGACATCGTCGGCGGTGCGCGACGGCCCCAGGAACGGCGCCACCGCGTCCTCGATGTCGCCCTCGTCGAGCATGGTGTTGCCGCGCACCACGTATTCGTTGACGTCGAACCGGCGCGGCTCGCTCGCGGCCGGTTGTGCGCCCGGTTGTGCGCCCGGCTCCGCCGCGGCCGCGGCCTGCGCGGCCGCCGCGGCGAGCGCCAGCAGCACCGCCCCCGCCCTGCGTCGGCGCGCGCGGGCCCCGATCCCGTGTGTCCGGGATGTCTTCATACCCCTACCCTTTTTTGTTGTCCGGCAACGCCGGCAGGCTGGCGGCTGGCCGCCCTGGCATGGCCGGCCCCCGCCGGCCCGTCCCGCGTTCAGCGCACCGCCGAGATGACGCTGTCCAGCGCGGACTGGTCCACGCTGGCGGCCGACGCCGCGGTCTGCTGCTTGAGGTAGGCCTGCGCGGCGTCGCTCTGGTATTGCTGGCGCAGCTTCGCGCGCAGCGGCTCCCTGACTTCGTCGAGCGGGCGCAGCCCGGCCTCGCGCACCGCGATCAGCTTCAGCACGTGCAGGCCGGTGGGCGAACGCACCGGCTCGGACACCGCGCCCGGCTTCAGCGCCACCACCGCGGCGCGGATCTCGGGCAGCATCTCCGTCTCCGGCAGCCAGCCGGTATCGCCGCCGTTCGCGGCCGAGCGCGGCTCCTGCGAGCGCGCCCTGGCCAGCGCCGCGAAATCGGCGCCGGCGCCGCGCGCCTGGCGCGCGATGCTCTCGGCTTCCTTGCGCGCGTTGGCGCGCGCCGCCTCGTCGCCCTCGGCCGCCACGTAGATCTGCGCCACGTGGTACAGCTTCGGCGCGGTGAAGGCGGCGGGACTGGCGTCGTACGCCGCCTTGATCTCGGTGTCCGACGGATACCCCTGCGGCGGCTGCGTCACCGATTCCAGATAGCTGCGCACGATGACCGACTGCTCCGCGTCGAGCACCATCGCGGCGACTTCCGGGCGCCTGGCCCAGCCCTTGGATTCGGCTTCGGCCAGCACGCTCTTCTGCGCCAGGCGGCTCTGCACCAGCCGCTCCAGCGTCGGCTTGTCCGCCGCGAGCCGGGCGCGCGACGGCGCGTCCAGCGCGCGCAGGAACGTCTCCAGCTCCGCCTGCGTGACACTGGCCTTGCCGCTCTGCGCGACGATCTTGTCGGCGGCCACGACGGTGCCGGGTGCCACGGCAAGTACCGAGAACAGCGCCGCGCCGGCAATGGCACGGGGAACAACGAAGATCAGCTTGCGCATCACGGTGGACCTCCTGTAGCGTTTCTCTCAACGACGGTCCACGGCGGCCGGCGGGTGCCGATACTCAGGCAATCCAGCCAGGAAATTTCTGGGAGCGCAGCGTTGAAACGACTTCATGCATTTGCGATTGCGGCGATTCTTACGGCGCACGGTGACGTGGTTGTTGCGGAATCTGGGCAGATTTCCGGCGCGCCGCGGCCGGCGGAAGACACCGTGCCATGCGTCAGCGTCGAGGTGAACGGCCAGCGCGCGCCCGCGCTGGCATGCCTGAACGACAGGCTCGAGCAGGCGGCAAGAGGCGGCGCCAGGGGCGGCAACAAGCCGGCCGCGGGCGCACTGAGCGAACAGCTCGCGGGCCTGCCATCGAACCAGGCAGGCATGTTCAATTACTCGGCCACCGCCAACCGGATGGGCAATACCTTCGGCTCGTCGGTCAATGCGCAGCGTCCGCCGCAACGGCCCGTCTACCTGCCCGCGCTCGGGCGCCATCCCTGACGCTGCCGCTGGCGTTGCCCGCCACGCTGCCTATCGCGCTGCCCATCGCGCGACGCATCGCGCTACCCCCCTCCCATTGGGGGGAGACGCGCGGCCACGCCACGTGGCGACAACGCGCGCGCGCATTGGGAACGATATATGGCACCGTCTAAGAAGAATGTGTAACGATTCCGACATAGGGCTCGCATAGCATGATCCGTGATCTGTGCAATGCAGCAGCAATGCGCCGCCTCGATTCGCCGGGAGCCACTGGCAACGCATTATCGCTGTGCTTGCCGGGGGTCTTTCCCGCGAGTCGGCGCAAGCCCATATCCTCAGGCGCGAACACGTGAATCGGCAATGAGACGGGGCAATTCAGCATATCGCCGGTCATCGCCTTCCGTTTTCCGGACTCCATTCACCGCTGCCGCTACAAGCGGCCGCGGTTTCGTCTTGATAAAAATAGGGAAAAAGCATGACGGAAAATCAGTGGGTCATTAATGTCACCAAATTCAGCGCCAATCCATCGCGGGCCCTGCAGGCCGCGCAAGAGCAGCCGGTGCTGGTGGTCAAGCACCAGCGCCCGCATGCCTACCTGGTGTCCGCCTCGTGGTGGCGGGAAGTCATGACCCTGCTCGCGGAAAACCGCGCCCACGAAGCGGAGCGGCCCGCGCCATCGCCGTGCGGCAACGAGAACGGCAACGCCTGATGCCGTAGCGCGCGGCCCGCTTCCCGGCGCCGCCGCGCGGGAAAAGATTTCCACATCGCGCTCTCGCTTCAAACGCCGCGGCGGGCGGCGGCACGCGCGTCGTGATGACTTCATGACAGAACCTTCCCCGACGCCGCCACGGTTGTGCCGCAATGCGCCGATACCTTAGGCGATGCACCGCGCCCCGGGGTATCCGCAAGCAGTTTCGTGCGGTCCCCGGGGCGCCCGATTCACGCCGGCCGGGCGCATAGCAGGCGCGTTACGGCAATCCGCTACCGACCATGCCGCTCGCCCGCATCCCCTCGCGCCACGTGTTGCCGCTCGCCACCGCGCTGCTGTTGAGCGCCGCCATGCCCGCGGCGCAGGCCGCCGCCCGCCAGGTCACGCTGGACTTCGACAACGCGGACATCTCGCAGGTGGTGCAGGCCATCGCCGGCGCGGACGGCAAGACCGTGTTCGTCGATCCGCGCGTCAAGGGCACCGTCAGCCTGTCCTCGGACCAGCCGCTCGGCACCGCGGACGCCATGCGCATGCTGCAGTCGGCATTGCGGCTGCAGGGCTACGCGATGGTGGCGGACGGCAGGACCGTCAAGGTCCTGCCGGAGGCGGACGCGAAGCTGCAGGGCATGCCCATCGTCACCGGCGCCGGCGGCGGCGACGCGGAGGCGAGCGGCGGCCAGGTCATCACGCGCGTGTTCCGCCTGTCCCGCGAATCGGCCACCAGCCTCGTGCCCGTGCTGCGGCCGCTGATCTCCGCCAACAACACCATCAACGCCTACGCCAACAACAACACCATCGTCGTGACCGACTACGCCGACAACGTCAGGCGCATCGGCGGCATCATCGCAGCGGTGGACCGCGGCACGCCCGGCGGCGAGGTGGAGGTGGTGGCGCTGGAAAACGCCGTGGCCAGCGACGTGGCCGTGCTGCTGCAGCGCATGCTCGACGGCGGCAGCGGCAGCAGCACCGGTGGCAGCGCCGGGTCGGCAAGCAACTCGGGCGGCTCCGGCGGCGAAGGCGGCGCGCCACGCATTGCCGTGGTGGCGGAGCCGCGCAGCAACACGCTGCTGATCCGCGCGCCCAGCCCCGAGCGCATGCGGCAGGCGAAGGCGCTGGTGGAACGGCTGGACCGCCGCTCCACGCGGCCCGGCAACATGTACATGGTGCCGCTGAAGAACGCCAGCGCGGTCACGCTGGCGCAGACGCTGCGCGCGCTGGTGGCGGCGGACGCCACGCTCTCCATGCAGTCGTCCGGGGCCGGCGGCGGCCAGGGCGCGGCCGCGCCCGCCACGGCCCTGCAGGCGTCGTATCCGTCGATGCCGCCCCTGCCCTCCGGCACGAGCAGCTCGTCGTCCGGCCTGGGCTCGTCGGGAGGCCTCGGCACATCGGGCACATCGGGCGGATCGGGCAGCGCCAGCGGGCTCGGCAGCGGCAGCTTCAACAGCGGCAGCGCCAGCCAGTCCACCACGGGCGGCACCATCCAGGCCGACCCGGCCACCAACTCGCTGCTGATCACCGCGTCCGAGCCGGTGTACCGCAACCTGCGCGCGCTGATCGACGAGCTCGACACCCGCCGCGCGCAGGTCTACGTGGAATCGATGATCGTGGAGATCACCTCCGACAACGCCGCCGAGCTGGGCATCCAGTGGCAGGCGCAGAACGGCCGCGCGTTCGGCGGCACGAACTTCGGCAGCGGCGGCCAGAACATCGTCAACGTGGGCGCCGACACGGCGGCGGGCGGCGGCATCCTGGCCGGCCTGGCGTCGAGCCTGCCGGGCGCGGGCGGCCTCAACATCGGCGTGCTCAGCAGCAAGCTGGGCCTGAACGTGCTGCTGCGCGCGCTCTCGAAGCAGAGCGGCGTCAATATCCTGTCCACGCCCAACCTGATGGTGATGGACAACGAGGAGGCCCACATCATCGTCGGCCAGAACCTGCCCTTCGTCACCGGGTCCTACGCGCAGACCGGCTCGTCCGCCTCCGTCACGCCGTTCCAGACCATCGAGCGGCAGGACGTGGGCCTGACGCTGCGCGTGCGCCCGCAGATCACCGACGGCGACAGCGTCAGGATGCAGATCTACCAGGAGACCTCGGACGTGATCGATCCGGGCGGCGTCAACGGCCCCACCACCAACAAGCGCGCGCTGGAAACGGCGGTGATGGTCGATGCCGGGGACGTCATCGTGCTCGGCGGCCTGATGCAGGACAGCTACAACGAAGGCGTGCAGAAGGTGCCCGGGCTGGGCGACATCCCGCTGATCGGCGGCCTGTTCCGCTACGAGAACAAGCAGCGCAGGAAGACCAACCTGATGGTGTTCCTGCGGCCCGTGATCATGCGCTCGCCGCAAGCCGCGCGCGACGTGGTGATGACCCGCTACGACTACATGCGCGGCGAAGGCGCGCGCGCGCCCACCGACAACTGGTTCGTGCGCGACGACGACACGCCGCGGCTGCCGCAGGCCGACGGCATGCCGCCGACCTCGCCGCTGGAGCTCGGCAACAGGCGCACGCCGGTGCCCGCGCGGCCGCAGGCCACCGATTCGTCGCTGATGCTGCCGCCGCCGCGCGAGCATGAGGCACCGGCCGCGCCATCCCCGGCCGCGCCGGACGCCGCGCGCCCCGGAGACAACGGATGAGCGCCACCGCCGCCGGAGCCGGCCCCGCGCCGCCCACCCCGCCCACCCTGCCCGCCGGCGTGTCGGCGCGCCTGGTGCCCTATGGCTGGGCGCGCGCCGCGCGGCTGCTGCTGATCGCGCGCGCGGAAGGCCCGCCCACCGCGTGGGTGTGCGAGGAAACGCCGCCCGAGGCGATCGCCGAGGCGGCCCGCACCTTCGGCGTCGAAGACTGGGTCACGGTCGCGGCCGAGCACCTGCGCCAGGCGCTGTCGCAGGCGTATGCCGGCAACGAGGGCTCCGCCGCGCAGGTGGTCGGCGAGGTCGAGGGCGAAGTGGATCTGTCGCGCCTGATGCAGGAACTGCCCGCCGTGGAAGACCTGCTGGAGGCCGAGGACGACGCGCCGGTGATCCGCATGATCAACGCGCTGCTGACCCAGGCCGCGCGCGAAGGCGCGTCGGACATCCATATCGAGGCCTTCGAGCAAAGCTCCGTCGTGCGGCTGCGCGTGGACGGCGCCATGCGCGACATCGTCAAGCCCAAGAAGGCGCTGCACGGCGCGCTGATCTCGCGCATCAAGATCATGGCGCAGATGGACATCGCCGAAAAACGCCTGCCGCAGGATGGCCGCATCACGCTGCGCGTGGCGGGCCGCCCGGTGGACGTGCGGGTCTCCACGCTGCCCACCACGCACGGCGAGCGTGCCGTGCTGCGCCTGCTGGACAAGGAAGCGGGGCGGCTCGACCTGGCGCGCCTGGGCATGGGCGCCGCCACGCTGCAGCGCTTCGACCGCCTGATCGGCCAGCCGCACGGCATCGTGCTGGTGACGGGCCCGACCGGCTCCGGCAAGACCACCACGCTCTACGCCGCGCTGTCGCGGCTGGACGCCGGCACCACCAACATCATGACGGTGGAAGACCCGGTCGAATACGACCTCGACGGCATTGGCCAGACCCAGGTCGGCGAGCGCATCGGCATGACCTTCGGCAAGGCCTTGCGCGCGATCCTGCGCCAGGACCCGGACGTCATCATGATCGGCGAGATCCGCGACCTGGAGACCGCGCAGATCGCGGTGCAGGCGTCGCTGACCGGCCACCTGGTGCTGGCCACGCTGCACACCAACGACGCGGCGTCCGCGGTCACGCGGCTGACGGACATGGGCGTGGAGCCCTACCTGCTGTCGTCGTCATTGCTGGGCGTGCTGGCGCAGCGTCTGGTGCGGCGGCTGTGCCCGGCGTGCCGGCGGCTGGAAGACGGACGCTGGCGGCCGGTGGGCTGCGACCGCTGCGGCCCCACCGGCTTCCAGGGGCGCTCGGGCGTCTACGAATTGCTGGTGGTGGACGACGCGGTGCGCCGCCAGGTTCACCAGCAGGCCGCGGACGCCGACATCCGCGCCGCGGCCGTGGCCGGCGGCATGCTGACCATGCGCGAGGACGGCCAGCGCTGGATCGACGCCGGCGACACCACGCTCGAGGAAGTGCTGCGCGTGACCAAGGACTGACAAGGAGGGCGCCATGCCCGCTTTTCGTTACGAAGCCGTGGACTTTGGCGGCAAGCTCCATCGCGGCGTGCTGGAAGCCGAGGGATCCAAGGCCGCGCGCGGCCAGCTGCGCACGCGCGGCCTGACGCCGCTGAAAGTGCTGCCGGTGACGGCCGCGGCCAACGGCGGCGGCGTCACGCTGTTCGGCGGCAGGCTGGGCGCGCAGGAACAGGCCCTGTTCACGCGCCAGCTGTCCAGCCTGCTGAGCGCCGGCCTGCCGCTGAACGAAGCGCTGTCCGCGCTCGCGGACCAGGCCGAGCGCGCCTACGTGCGCCACCTGGTCAGCACCATCCGCGCCGACGTGGTGTCCGGCCAGTCGCTCTCCGGCGCGCTCTCGCAGCATCCGCGCGATTTTCCCGACATCTACCGCGCGCTGGTGTCCGCCGGCGAGCACAGCGGCAAGCTGCACCTGGTGCTGACGCGGCTGGCGGACTACGTCGAGAGCCGCAACGCGCTCACGCAGAAGATCAAGCTGGCGTTCACCTACCCCGCCGTCGTCACCGTGGTGGCCTTCGGCATCGTGGTGTTCCTGCTGACCTACGTGGTGCCGCAGGTGGTGGGCGTGTTCACCACCACCAAACAGAAGCTGCCGATGATCACCGAGGTCATGCTCGCGTGCAGCGACTTCGCGCGCGCCTGGGGATGGCTGGCCGCCATCGGCCTGGTGCTGCTGGGCTGGCTGATACGGCGCATCCTGGCGCAGCCCGGTCCGCGCCATCACTGGCACAGCTGGCTGCTGACCGCGCCGCTGCTGGGCAAGCTGGTCAGCGGCTACAACACCGCGCGCTTCGCCAGCACGCTGGCCATCCTGACCAGCGCCGGGGTGCCCATCCTGCGCGCGCTGCAGGCCGCCGGCGAGACGCTCAACAACGTCGCGCTGCGCGCCACCGTGGAAGACGCCATCTCGCGCGTGCGCGAGGGCACGTCGCTGGCGCGCTCGCTGGCCTCGGCCAACCAGTTCCCGCCGGTGCTGATCCATTTGATCCGCTCGGGCGAGGCCACCGGCAACCTGCCCGAGATGCTCGAGCGCGCGGCGCAGGGAGAGGCCAGCCAGCTGGAACGCAGGACCATGTTCATCACCGGCCTGCTGGAACCGGCGCTGATCCTGGGCATGGGGCTGATGGTGCTGATGATCGTGCTGGCGGTGCTGATGCCGATCCTGGAGATCAACCAGATGGTGCGGTAGCTGCCGCTGGCGACGCGGCGGGACACGGCCCTGCACGCGCCGCCGGCAGGTCATCGGCCGGCGCGGGGGATGTTGCTCACCAATGCCGGGCCGGGCGGGACGTCGCCGCTCGCCGTCGCCGCCAGCACCGGCAGCACGCGCTGCGGCGCCATCGCCACCTCCTGCGCGACACCGCCCCGCTTCAGCACCACCGAGCGCGCGCGCACCTCGGACAGCACCAGCCCGGGCGCCGCTTCCCGGCCCGCGTGCACGAGCCGTGGCGCGGCGCCGGCGATGGAGAGCACCGCCGCCCCGTCGTCCCGCCCGAGCGGCCGGATCACGCCACCGACCGTCACCTTCAGTCCCTGCGCCTGCGCCGGTCCGGCGCCGAACAGCTCGCCGCCCGCGCCGGCGCGCGCCGGGGCCGCGGCGACCTTTTCCGCCCCCGGCGTCATCTGCGGCGTCGCGGCGATCTGCAGTCCCCAATAGACCACGACCGCCACGCAAGCCACGCCGCCGGCCGCCGTGGCCGCGGGCACGGCCAGTTCCCCCGGCGAACGCCGGCACCACTCGCCGCATCGCGCCAACCTCTGCAACGTCAGCAGCCTCGTCATCGCAACGGCCCTCCTGGCATGAACTTTCGGTGTCGGAAACCGCGCAGAAAGTGTCACCACTTTGCCCCTCGCGCTGGCCAGAATCATTTGGCCCGCCCTGGTAGCGCGACCCCGGCGACTGTGTTGTACCGCGCGATCATGACAACCCTCTTGCGGAACCTGCGATGACCCCGACACGACACCGACGCAAACGGCCGGCCAGCGGCTTCACCCTGATCGAGATCATGGTGGTCATCGTGATCCTCGGGGTGCTGGCCGCGCTGGTGGTGCCCAAGATCATGAGCCGCCCCGACGAGGCCCGCATCGTGGCCGCGCGCCAGGACATCGCCTCGATCATGCAGGCGCTCAAGCTCTACCGCCTGGACAACAGCCGCTATCCGTCGACCGACCAGGGGCTCGTCGCGCTGGTGTCCAGGCCGACCACCGAGCCGGTGCCCAACAACTGGAAAGGCGGCGGCTACCTGGAAAAACTCCCCAAGGATCCCTGGGGCCACCCGTACCAGTACCTGAACCCGGGCGTGCACGGCGAGATCGACATCTTCAGCCTGGGCGTGGACGGGCAGGCCGGCGGGAGCGGCAATGATGCCGACATCGGTTCCTGGGAATAGCGGCCCGCGCGCCGCGGCCGGCGCCGGCTTCACGCTGCTGGAGATGCTGGTGGTCATCGTGATCATCGGCATCGTCAGCGGCCTGGTCGCGGTCAACGCCCAGCCCAGCCCGCGCCAGTTGCTGGCGCAGCAGGCGCAGCGGCTGGTGTGGCTGCTGCAGGGCGCGCACGACGAGGCCCGGCTGCGCGGCGAGCTGATTGCGTGGGAGGCCACGCCGCAGGCGTTCCGCTTCGTGATCCGCGAGGGCGGCCGCTGGCTGCCGCTGCGCGACGACGTACTGCGCCCGGGCAACTGGGGCGGCCCGCTGGCCGCGCTGAGCGTGGCGCAGCCGGACCAGCCCGCGCAGGCCGGCAATGCGCGCGTGCTGTTCGGGCGCGAGGCGGTGGAGCCCACGCTGGAAATCGTGCTGCAGCGAGACGGCGCCGCCGTGCGCATCGTCACGCTGGCACCCGGCCGCTATGTCGTGCAATAGCGCCACGCGCCGCCGCGCGGCCGGCTTCACGCACGACCGCAAGCACGGCTTCACCATGATCGAGGTGCTGGTGGCGCTGGTCATCGTGGCCGTCGCGCTAGGCGCCTGCCTGCGCGCGGCCGGCATGATGGCCGACAGCAGCGACAGCCTGCGCGCGCGCACGGTGGCCGGCTGGAGCGCCGCCAACCGGCTGGCCGAGCTGCGGCTGGCCGGGCGCTGGCCCGAGCCCGGCACGCGCCGCTTTGGCTGTGACCAGGGACCGGTGGCGCTGCTGTGCGAGGAAGTGGTGTCGCAGACCGGCGACGCGCGCCTGCGGCTGGTCACGGTATCGGTCTATCGCCCCACGGACCCCGGCGCGCGCCTGGCGCAACTGGCGCAGGTGATGGCGCAATGACACGCGCGCAGCGCCGCCGCGGCGGCTTCACGCTGATCGAGATGGTGATCGCCATCGCGCTGCTGGCCATCGTCGCGCTGATGTCGTGGCGGTCCCTGACCGGCATCATCCGCGGCCAGCAGGGCGTCATCGAGACCATGACGGACCTGCGCGAGGTGGACCGGATGTTCGACCAGATGTCGATCGACCTGGCCGACGCGGTGCCCGACAACGACCTTGGCGACGGCGCCATCGCGTTCGATGGCAGCCGGCTGCGCATCGTGCGCACCGTGCTGGCGCCGGGCCAGCCGACGCGCTGGCAGGTGGTGCGCTATCGCAGCGCGGACGGCGTGCTGTGGCGCGAGCTGTCGGCCCCCCTGGCCACGCGCGCGGCCGCGCTGGCGGCGCAGACCGCCCCGCCGGCGCAGCGCCAGGCATTGATCGGGCGCGCCGGCGCGATCCGGCTGCGCGGCTGGCTCAACGCCACCGGAGCGGGCACCATGCCCGGCGGCACCGCGGAAGGCTGGGCCCAGACCGATGGCGGCCGAAAACCGCCGCCGCTGCCGCCCGGCACGCCCCCGCCGCTGCCGCAGCACGCGGTCGGCGGCATCGAGGTCGTCGTCCTGGCCGGCTCGCCGCCTTCCGCCTACCGGCGCGTGCTGACCAGCGGCCCGTAGCACGCGGCGACTGCGCGGCGACTGCGCGGCGATCGCGCCCCACCTCCAGCAACGCACTCTTGCACTCTTGCCCACTTGCTCCCATGCCCACGCCAGAACTCTTTGCCAGCTGTTTCGTCCGCCTGCCGGCGCGTCCCGTGCGGCTGCCCAGGGACCGCTGGGACGCCGCGCTGCTCCAGGCATTGCCGTTTGCGCTGACCGACGGCGAGGGCGGCATCCTGCGCAGCGGCCATGCCGATGCCGGCGCGCTGCCGGCCGCGCGCGACACAGTGCTGATCGTGGATGCCCGCGACGTGCTGCTGCTGCGCGTGCCACTGCCGGCCGTCAACGGCGCGCGCCTGCGCGAGGCGCTGCCGGGCCTGCTGGAAGAGCGCCTGCTGGGGGACCCCGAACACAGCCATATCGCCGTGCTGGCCCGCCACGACGGCGGCGACGCCACGCTCGCCGCCGTGGACCGCGAATGGCTGCGCTTCGTGCTCGACGCCTTCGGCCGCCGGCGCGCGCGGCTGCTGCCCGCGGCACTGTGCGTGCCCCTGGCCAAGGACCGCGCGACCGTGGTGGTGGACGTCCTGTCCGACGGCGCGGACGCCGGCTGCTGGCGCCTGACCGTGCGCACCTCGGTCGACGTGGGCTATGGCATCGCCATCAACGCCGCGCTGGCACCGGGCTGGCTCGCCACGCGCCTGCCCGTGGCCGCCTGCCACGCGGACGACGCCGCGCGGCCGCTGCTGGGCGACGCCGCGGCGCCGGCTGGCTGGCCACTGTGGATCCGCGGCGCCCGCGCGCTTGGCGGCATGGACCTGTGTCAATTCGAACTGGCGCACGCGCGCCGCCGCGCCGCCCGCCAGGACGGCGCGGCGCGCTGGCGCTGGCCCGCCCTGCTCGGCATCGCCGCGGCGCTGCTCGGCATGGCCGGCATCAACGCGCAATGGTGGTGGCTGGCACGCCAGCAGGCCGAGGTGCGGGCCGGCTCGGAAGCCCTGGTGCGCCGGCACTTTCCGCGCGTCGGCCCGATCGTCGATGCGCCGGTGCAGATGCGCCAGCAACTGGACGCGCTGGCGCGCGCCAAGGGGCAGCCGGCCACCGGAGACATCGCCGACCTGTCCGAGCGCCTGGCCCAGGCGCTCGGGCCCGTGGCGCCGGATGCGCTGACCGAGCTCTCTTACCGCGACCAGACGCTGCGCGCCCGCCTGGCGGATTCGGCCAAAGTGGACGCCGACGCCTTTCGCCAGCGGCTGGAGGCCGCCGGCCTCTCCGCGCGGATCGAGGATGGCCGGTGGCTGATCAGGATCCGCTCATGAACGCGCCGCTCGACGAAGCCTTGCTGGTGCCCGCGGCACCAGCCGCCGCGCCGCGCCGGAGATGGCCGCTGCCACCCGCCGTCACGCGCGGCCTGCAGGCCTGGCGGGCCATGCCGCCGCGCGACCGCCGCGCGGTGAGCGCCTGCGTCGCGGCGATTGCCGTCGTCGGCGGCTGGCTGGTTGGCTGGGAACCCGCCGCCGGCGCGATACCGCGCCTGCAACGCGAGATCCCGCGCGACCGCGCGCAGTGGCTGCAATTGCAGTCGCTGGCGAAACAGGCGCAGACACTGCGGGCGCTGCCCGACATCCCCCGGCGCACCGGCGCCGCGCTGCGCGACGAAGTGGCCAGGTCTCTGGACGCGGCCGGCATCACCGGCACGGTGGTCGAAGCCACGGACAACGGCGTGCGCGTGCGGATCGACAAGGTGTCGTTCTACACGTGGATGCAGTGGCTGGCCGGCGCGCGGCAGGCGTTCGGGCTGGGCGTGCTGGACATGGAGGCGAAGAAGGCCGAGGGCGGCGAGCGCGGCACGGTGACGGTCGGCGCGGCGCTGGGGTTGCCGGTGCCGTAGCGCCAGTGTCGAGGCGGGAGCCCGATCGCCGGGACGGCGACGACGTCCCGGCGCATCAGTCCGTGCCGCCGCGGGGCCGCTGCCAGTCGCGCAGGATTGCCGCGATGTCCTTCGCATAGCGGTCCCGCAGCGCGGGTGTCTCCGAGTGATACGCGCCGACCGCTTCCCAGGTATTGCCGTACTTGTTCATCTTGCGCCGAAGATGCCAGGCGCCGACGTAGACGCTGACGCAGCCCGACTGCAGCGCCTTGCCGTCGACGCCATAGCGCTTCAGCTCCGCCAGGTGAATCGAGTTGATCTGCATGAGGCCCATGTCGACCGTGCGATTGTCGTTCCGGTGCAGCGCATCGACCCGGAAGCGCGACTCCTGCCACGCGATGGCGCGCAGGATCATCGGATGCACGGCGTGGTAGCGGCCGGCGTCGTCGAAACAGTCGGCATGCGCCTGCGCGGCGACCGCCACTGCGGCGAGCCCGGCCATCACGCGCCGCCTCTCCCGCCTGCGTGTCATGGCAGGTCCTCCGGGTCCTGCTCCCGCACCCAGACCACGCGCGTGCGCAGGCTTGCGCCGATGCCCTCGCGGTAGATCAGCGCGCTGGTCCGGCGCAGCGAACGGCCACCGCGCACCTCACCGTGCACGATGAAGTACCGGCTGCGCGCATCGATCATCAGTCCCTGCGGCTCCGGGGCCGCCGGGGCCAGTGCCTTGAGCCGCAGGGACAGGTCCCCGAGGTCCCGCCAGTACGCCCGGTCGCGGTCGGCGATCATGGTCCTGGCCTGCGACACGGTAACGCCCGGAATGAATGCCGCCAGGACCTCGGGCCCCACTGTGTTCATGTTGACCGTGGTCGGCATCGGCAGCACCACCACGAATGGCGCCAGTTTTTCCACCGCTTCGCGCGTATAGCCGGGAACGGCCAGCAGGTCGAGCACGCGCGTGAGCGGCAGCGGGCCATTCGGCCGCAAGCTGCGCAGGACATAGGCGGCGGTAGGCGCCGCCAGCGCGCTGTCCAGCGACAGCGTGGACAACAACCTTCTGTAGGCGGACACGCCGACATCGCTGACACCGGGCGGCTGGGTACGGTCGCCAGTGCTGACAAGGGTCATCAGGTTCAGGCGCGCCTGCGCATCTTCGATGGCGCCGCCAAGCGTCACCACATCGCCGCCCTGAGCGAATGTCGCGCCAGACGCCGCGTCCGCACCGATCCAGACCGACAGCGGCGCCAGCTGACGCCGCTGCGCCCAGGGCTGGCGCAGATGATCGATCGACGACCGCGCGCCGTTGTCCTGGAGCATGACGACGGCCCACGCGGTGATGACCCCCTGCAGGGATTCACCCTGCGCGCGCAGGCGCCGTGACTCCACCGCGCGCGTGGACGCCTGCTGCTGGACGAACATCGTCGTCACCAGCGTCACGCACAGCGCCACCACCAACAGCGCCGTCACCACGGCCGCGCCCCGCTGCCGGCGCCTCATGATCGCTGCACCGGCAGCCACGCCCAGCACGCCTGCACCTCGGCCGCGTCCACCCGGGGCGGCGGGCCGGACAGGAACGCCGCGTCCAGCTTCACCTCGTCCAGGTGATACAGGTGCTGCTGCTGCGGTGCGCGCGCGTCGCGCGGCCGCACGTAGTGCGCCTTGTAGAAGCGTGGCGCCGGGTCGCGCGCCGCATGCAGGTCCGCGACGCCGCGCACCGGCGCATCGAACCAGAAGCGGATCCAGCTCCCGCCGCTGCGATACCCGCGTTCCCCCGGCAGGAAGCCGGCCAGCGCCAGCTGGATATACGGCACCAGGGCCGGGTTCAGGCCGGCATAGCCCCACAGGCCGCGCCGCGCCGCGAGCTCCGCCAGGCTCAGGAAGCGGCCTATGGTCATCGACGGCACCAGCTCTGGCCGGCGCATCAAGGTCAGGTGCCATTGCCAGCGGGCCAGGTAGGCGTCGCGCTGCGCGAGCGCCAGGCGGACATCCGTCATTTCGCCCATGACAAGCTCCTCGGGCAGGTCCCCGTGGCGCATCAACGGACAGCGCGCGCGGGCGCGCGAGCCGTGGCTGAAGCGAGGCCGTATCTGCGTGCTGCGCGCGCCGATCAGCAACAACGCGCGATGACACAGCGGACAGCGCGGTGGCGGCGCGCCGCCGTGCAACGCCGCCGCGCCAAACTCGGCCAGGTAAGCCTGGACCGTGATCAGACGAGCGTCGACCGGATGCAATGCAAGTCTCATGGCGTGGACAGGTTGAATGTTGAATGCCCACAGCCGCTCCCCAGCAAGCCTTTCTCTGCGTCGACGCTCCGCGCGGATGCCCGCGATGGGTGAACCACACGGCGTGAACTTTCGCGCCATCACCCGCGTCTATGTCGTCGATCGTTGCGTTCGCGACAAATTGCTCGCGACGTCCCTCAAGTTACAAAGCGGCATTTGCACGGCAGTGACCAAATCTGCGAATATCGTGCAATCAGACAGACCCGGCTTGGTCATATCGCGCGACGCTTCTCGCGCTGCAAGCCACCCTGCGGTCTTTCTCTCTGCCACATGCTCAACGCCGCGTCTTGCCGCGGCACGTCATAACAAAAGAGCATGAGCCAGATTCGCCATCTCTTCACGATTCCATCCGCTCGTTTTCACGCGCGCCGCCAAGAATCCTTTCTGCGGGCAACGACAGCACACACGCTTTCCACACGGTGCCCGCAGGAAGTGAAGTCATGCATCAAACCACATCAATGCTTTCCACCCAATCAACGGGAGTTGCACTGTGAAACTGAAGCACGCACTGATCCAGGCGGCCTGCGCGGCCGTCGCCTTCTCGGCCACCGCGGCCATGGCCCAGAACGTCGTTGGCGGCGGCGCCTCGCTGCCCGAGTTCCTGTACAAGGCCGAAATCACCGCCTTCGCACCGAACTACGCCCCCTATGCCTCCACGGGCAGCGGCGCCGGCAAGACGGCCCTGCTCACCAACGCCCCCGCCGCCTTCAACGCGGTGACCGGCCGCACCGACACCGTGGTGCACTACGCCGGCAGCGACTCGATCCTGTCGCCGTCGGAAATCTCGACGTACAACGCCAACCGTGCCGCCACGGAAGGCGCCGCGATCCAGATGCCGTCGGTCGCCACTGCCGTCGGTATCGCGTTCAAGGCCGCCCCGGCGAACATCACGCTGACCACCGACCAGCTCTGCGGCGTGTTCTCGGGCAAGATCACCGACTGGAGCGCCATCTCCGGCATCTCGGGCCCGATCCGCGTGGTCTATCGCAGCGACAGCAGCGGCACGACGGAAATCTTCACCCGTCACCTGAGCGCGGTCTGCTCGGTCGCCAGCGGCAACTCGAACGTGAACTTCACCACCACGACCACGTTCGCCAACAACTTCCCGAGCGGCGTGCCGTCGAACTTCGTGGGCGCGGCACTGAGCGCCGGCGTTCGCGACAGCATCGACGTGGGCAATTCCATCGGCTACCTGAGCCCGGACTACATCAACACGACCCTGGCTCCCGCTTCGACGGCAGCCACCAAGAGCCTGAAGGCCGCGTTCCTGCGCAACAAGAACATCACGACCGGGACGGCCACCTTCCAGCCGACCGCGGCCGCGACGACTACCGCGCTTGCCAACCTCACCATCAGCGGCACGCTGTCCGACCAGAACAGCTGGGCGCCGCTGGCGGCTGACCCGGCTGCCGGCTATCCCATCTCCGGCTTCACGTATCTCGACCATGTCCAGTGCTACAGCAACGCCACCGTCAAGACCGACGTGCTGGCATTCCTGAACAAGCACTACGACTACGCGGATACCGCTCAAGTGAACCGCATCCAGGGTAATGGCTTTGCCCTGCTGCCGAGCGCGATCGTCACGAAGATCAAGGACGAATTCCTGACCGGCACGGCAAACAACCTGAACATCGGCAACGCCGTCGCCTGCAGCGGCAAGGCCGGCCGTTAATTCGACGGCAAGGCGGTAGCGGCCAGGGAGGGCAACCATCCTGGCCGGCGGGAAGGCCCACTTTGCGTGGGCCTTCTTTTTTCCCCGGCCGGTCCGCTGGAGATCGGCGCTTTTGCGCGGGGCCATATGCACGGGGAGAGCGGCTGCGCCCCTGGCAAGACGGCGCTCGCGGCCGACTCGCCCGAAAGAACCGGGGGCCCCGCACGGGGCCCCCGGTCTTGCAGCGTCGAACCAGACGCGGATGCTCAGGCGGCCAGTTTCAGGCGGCCAGTTCCATCGGCAGCGCCGGCGCCTGCCACGACACCATCTGCATCACCGTGGTCACCTCCACCATCACCGGCGCGGCGCCGGTCTCGATGCGCAGCATTGCCTGCCCGTCGGTCCAGCGCCACGGCGCCGCACCCTGCGTCTCCAGCGGATGGAAACCAGCCGCCAGCGCATCGCCGTCGAGCGCGAGCGGCTGGCCGTCCACCCGGATGTCGCTGACACAGACGCCCAGCAGCCGGCCGTCCTGCTGGTCCGCGTACAGGTGCGCCAGCACGCCGCTACGCGAGACCAGGCCGATCTCGGCCGCGCCGGCCGGCACCATGAACCAGCGGCGCTGGCCTTGCGCGTGCACCGCGTCGATACGCTTGCCGTTCACGACCAGGTGCGCGTCCGCGTCTTCCACGCGCCGATACCCGAGCGCCAGCGCGCGGTCGAGCAGTTGCTGACGAACCTCCAGCAACTGCGGGCCCGCCATCACGCACGGCGCGCAGGCGTTTTCCCAGCTCTGCGGGTCCAGGCGGCCATGCAGCGCCACATGCTCGCCGGCATTGGAAAAACCCTGGCGATTGCCATCGTCCAGATAGCTCTCGCACGGCAGCCCCTCGGCCAGCAGCACGTCATGGCTGTCGAGTTCGATGTGGAAGTACTGCACCGCGATCACCGGTTCCTGCACGATCGTCGCGCCGTTGAGCAGGCAGCCAGCGGGAATCAGCACGCCGGCGACAAAGACCGCATGCCCGGGGGAAACCAGCAGGTCGCGCAGCGGCAGCCCGCGGCCGAACGCATCCGCCCGGATGCGAACGGGCATGACTTCCCACGGGCGGGGATGGCTCGCGCCATGCACGCGGCTATGGCCGATCCAGCGAACGGCGCGCTGCGCGCCGGACGCCGTGACGACGAGATCGCCTTCGCGCAGGGCTTCCACGGCGACGTAGCCCGAAGACGTGGCGATCCTGGTGCCGGCGGCAAAACAGGGCGCCTGCGGGAAGGTCGGTGCCGCCGCGTTGTCTAGCAGCGGGTTGTTGAGCTGTATGCCGTCGTCGGTGGCCCCAGTGGCATCGCGATAGTTGGCGTACATGTCCTCCTTCGTGATCACGAGGTAGTCGCCCCAGGGGTCTTTCAGCACGATCGTGTCGCTATTGGTTCCCACCACGGTCCAGGGCGTCGCGGCGTCCGGCTCCAGTGTCCAGTTGGTGGTGGGGCGAGGCTCGCCCAGGTAATAGTTGCTGCCGACCCCGACGGTATAGGTACCGTTGCCGTTGTCCGTCACGAACAACTGGAACGGCTCGCTGTCTGCCCGCGCGGAGGGAATCAGCGACTGATAGCCGCTGTAGTCGCCGGGAAGCGACACCGTGCCATCCCCGTTATCGGTCACCGACCCGAAAACCCAGCCAACATTGCCGGCCCCCAGGGCGATACCGTTGTAATCATTCAGATCAATAGCCACCACCTACTCCTCGATTGGGTATGTAAGACAGGGAGCGCCCTGCCAGCGAACCATCACTGCCCGGCGTCGCCAAAGCCGAGTACCTGCACCGATACCACCGACGGCATGCGGTCCCGGGCGTTGGTCGCCTGCTGGCGCGCCAGGTCCTCCGCCGCCTGGGTGACCGCGCTGGCCGCGGCGCTGGCCGAGGTCAACGCCCCCACATTGACGCTTGCCAGCGCGGGCAGCCCGGTCGCCTTGCCCTGTACCTGGACATTGGCGGCATTGACCACCTGCAGCGCGGCAAGGTTGACGTTGCCGGAAACGCGAATGCCCGCCTCGCCCGCGTCGATGGTCCCGAGCGGCGCGATCAGGTCGATGTCGCCGGGCGGAATCTCCGGAATCGGGTTGAGCGTTGCAATGCCCGCGCCGGTGCTGGGTACGGTGGGGGAAAGCGTGACATTGCCCACGTCGTCATAGAGCCGGCGCGGCGGCGAGAACAGCACGGTGGTCTTGGCGCCGCGGCCCGCGTTGATATCGCCGGTGGCCGACCACGCGGTGATGCCGCCGCCAAACGTGGTGAAGATCCGCGACAGCCCCAGCAGGATGCTGTCACGCGCGTACATGTTGATGTCGCCCGAGCCCTGCGTGAGCAGCCCCGACGACGGCGGCGGCACCTTCCCTTCCACGCCGATCAGCGTGCGCCCGCCCGGCGTCAGCGTCTCGATGCTGCCGCCGAAATCCGTCCTGATGCCGGATGGCCCGAACAGCGTGATGTCGCCGCCGTAGGCAATGGCGTTGTCCTGCGCGTCGTGGTCCGGAAACAGCGTGGCGATGGCCGCGCGTCCGCGCGCATAGCTTCCGGCGCGACGGCTGCCGGGGTCGTTGAACTCCCGCCCGCTCGTGCGCAGTTCCGCAAAATAGACCTCGCGCGCGAAGATGCCCTGCTCGGCGGGGCTGAGCGCCAGGAACGCCGCCAGCGCATCGGCCGGCCCGCCGGCATAACCGTAGCGCGCGGCAAGCCATGCGGCCAGCTCGTTCTCATAGGTCCTGGCGACCTTCCCCGCGTTGGCCGCGTCGTCAAGGCCCGCCGCGGGATTGGCGGCGTTGCCCGCCGAGAAATAGCGCCTGGCGAACGCGGCGTAATCCGGACCGCTGGCGCCGACGCCGGCCAGGGCCACGATCGATGCGCCGCCGGACCGATTACCCGGGTCCACATTGACAATGGCGCCCAGGCTCTCCAGCGATCCCTTGTCGCCCTGGTAAAGATTGCGTCCGGCGCTGACCTCGAGCAGGCCCGGGCCCGCCACATCGAAGCTGGACTGCAGGATGTCCCGGCCGGCGGCGACCACGGAGATGTCGCGCGGGTCGTTGTGGACGAAGAGGTTGCCGCTGGACTGCCCCTGGGCGCCGCCTCGCGCCGATGCCGTGGCGACACCCGGTGCCGTGCCCGCGCCGACGATGTCCCGCCCGGCCTGGATCCACACGGGACGGGAGCCGACATACCATGTCTGGCCCCTCAACGCGGGGGGCGCGGTCACTGCGTTGAAGTTCAGGATTTCTCCGGTGCGCAGTCCGACAATATCGCCCTCCACGGCATAGAAGCGCGCGGGCGGCGTGGGGCCGTCGAACAAGCCGCCGGCCGCGGTATCCGCCTGATAGGTAAAGAGCCAGTTGCGTCGCTCCCCCCCCTGGGTCGCGCCGCCTTCGCCCGTGACATTGCTCAGCGATGTGTCGCCGGCCGCGGCCTCGTAGGCGGGATGGCGCGGCGTTGGCAGCGCGGCGGGATCCGCGCCGGAGATGTCGACGGGATAGCCCTGGCCGCGGATGCTGTCGGCGGCCAGGAACTCGAGCTTGCCCAGCGGCGATGGCGCCAGCACCAGGGACCTGCTGGCGGTGCCGCCGCCGCCGTAGAAGATGCTGCCGCTTGCCGCCGTGACGGAGAGACCCGGCGGATAGACATAGCTGCCGTCGGTCGACAGGCTGTTTGTCAACAGGCCGGTAGCAGGATGGCTGCTCTGCTGCGACGGCGTCACGTTGCCGCCACTGGAGAACAGCGCGATCGCGCTGCGGTCCGTCCACAACGTGAACCAGCTATACGCGTTGCCGGCATAGTCCAGGCCCTGGTAGCGGAACGGCATGGGGCTTGCCAGGTAGGAGCGCCCCGGATCCGCCGCCGCGTCGAGCACGAGGTCCCCGCGCGTCGACAGGCTTACGCCGCCATCGCCGGGCGCGACCAGCAGGCCACCCCCGATCTGCGGCCTGCGCAGGCTGTTGTCGGCGGCACCTTGCCAGCGCGGGTCATTCGGGTCGGCCGGCTGGCTCAGCGAGGGCGCGCCCGCGAGGTAGCCGATGGCGCCCGCGGTCAACGCCGTGTCGCCGCGCAGGTTGACCAGGGATCCGAACATGTCCGGCGTGGAGGCCCCCGGACTGAGGACACCCGCGGGATTGAACGCGCCGCCCACGCGGATGTCGAGATTGCCGCCGCCGGTCTGCGCGATGGTGCCGTCGGACGATACCCGCCCGCTGCCGCCGATCGCGATGTTCAGCCCGCTGCTGCGCGGCAGCGCGCTGTTGCCGCGGTCCGAGATCACGCCCGCGTTGCCGCCCACGTCCACGGCAACATTGCCGCCCCCGAGCGCGCCGATGCCGGTGAAGCCGATGACCTGTGCGCTCGCGCCCGCCAGCACATCGCGGTAGGGCACCGCGTAGGTGCCGAAGTTGATCCACCACGCGGCCGGCTGGCCAATGCCGTCGCCGCCCTGGCGCCACAGCCAGTTGCCGATCAGGTTGCTGCCCGCCAGGCCCGCCAGCGGACTGGCGGGCGACTGGCTGCCAAAGATGTCGCCGCTGAGGTTTCCCTGCGCGGCGATGACCACGTCTCCGCCCCGTTCCGGATACCACGCCTGGTAGTTGCCGTTCCCCGTCAACGCCTCGTAGGCCGCGCCGGCACCGCTGCCCAGCACCATGCCGCTGCCGTCGTTGATGCCACGCCGCAGGTTGTACGGGTCGGCGCCATTCGGGCCGATGCCCGCGGCCTGCGTGCCGGCCGTATAGATGCCGAATGGCGTGGCCTGCGAGAAGTCCCCACCCGCGAGCATGTCCAGATCGCCGGTGCCAGTCCGGATCACGCTGAAAACAGGTTGCCTGGTCGCGGCCTTGACCAGCGTGAAATGCGGGTCCGACAGGCGGATATCGCCGGCGCCGCCAAGCACGCCGGCGGCCTGCAGCGTGCGGGTATCGGCCGACTGCGTGTCGGCGCCGCCCGCCAGCCGCATGGACCACGAGTCCGAGCCGGCCGCCAGCATGGGCGCAATGGCCCAGAGACTACCCTGCCTGCCACCGGCAACGGGGCGCAGGTCGATGCCGGCTACCGTGCCGGTGCCCGCGGCGTCGGCAAACTGCAGATTGACGCCGGGCGGCAAGCGGGTGCCCGAGGGCACGCGCACATTGGCGGCCAGCGTTGCCACGCCCGAGAAGATCGACAGGGACACGCCAGCCGGTACCGTGAATGCCGCCACCTGGAGCGTCACCGGCACGATGGAGCCGGCGTCGAATTGCGCATTGCGCGGAATGCTGGCGGCTTGCGTCAGGACCGTGCCCGCCGGATACAGGACGTTACCCGTGGCGTCGCGCACGGCGGCGCGCAGCACCGTGCCGGCCGGCAGCGTGGCGGCGGCGTTCAACGTGATCCGCGTGGGGATCGTGACATTGGCCTTCAGCGACGTGGCCCGGACCGAAATCGGAAAGTCCAGCGCGGACGCGATGCCGCTGAAGGACGTCGCGGTACCCGTGGCCCCGCCCTTGAGCGTGATGGCGACGGGCAACACCAGTTCCCCGCGCATGGGATCGATGCCCGAGGCCAGTTTCCAGTTGGCGTCGTCCGGCGTGGCCGGCGGCGGCGCAAAGCCGTCCGAGATGCTGCCGAAGATGTCGAGGTCGCCGCCGGCGCGGATGACCAGCGCGCCGGGCTCACCGCTGCCGCGCACCGCCGTGGCATTGGGTCCGTAGCGATAGCCGGACAGGTCGATGTCTCCCTGCACGGTCAGGTTGCCGTTGGCCGTGCTGCTGACGATCTCCACGCCCGGCCGCAGATGATAGGCATCGCCGTAGGCGCGCAGGCCCGCCAGCCTGCCCTGCAGGCTGGCATTGCCCGCCGCGCCCTGCATGAAGGCCTGGCTGTCCTGGTTCAGCGTGTCGAGCCAGGCCTGGGTAATGATCTGGTTGGTCCTGCCGTCCAGGGTCGGCTCGGGATCCGCCGGCGCGTTGTCGTAACGCCAGAAGCCCTGCACCGCGATGCTGGCGGCACCGTCGATCCGGACGGGACCCGAGACGTCGATGCGGACGTCGTTGGCCGTGGCCGAGCCGGCTCGGCCCGCGTCGAGGACCAGCCGCCCGCGCGCCACCGCGTCGGCGGAACGCATGTCGACGGCGGCCCCCGGCGCCAGCGTCAGCATGCCATTGGCGGCTGACAGCTCCACCGTGGCCCGGTTGGCCGCGTCGATCGGCTGGCCGTAGCTGTCCACCGCCAGCCGCGTGCTGTGCGCGTCCAGCAGCGCCGCGCCGGCGAGTGTCAGGTTGTCGCGCGCGGCCAGGCGAATGCTGCCCGGCGCCAGCCCGCTGGCGTCCACCTTGCCGGTCACGGTGAGGCTGCCGCCGTCCACCGAGATCGTCACCGCGTGCGCGCGTACCTCGTCGCCCACCACCATGTCGCCCTGCTTGAGCACGAAACTGCGCGACCCGACCACGCCGCCCTCATTGAGCCGCTGGTTGAGCCCTGTGAAGTCATCCAGCACCCGCGCGCGGATGTCGATGCCGCCGGCCTGCGCCGGATCATCCGCGCCGCCGCCGTCGATGCGGCCCGCCAGGGCCACGCGCCCGCCGGCATCGCCGGTGGCGGTGGCCTGGACGGTGCCGCCGGCCGCGTGCGGCGCCGAGACGTCGATGCGCGAGCCGGCCGCCTGCGTGATATTGCCCGTGGTGCTTTCCAGCACGACATCGCCGCCGGGGGTGCTGCGCGTCTGTTCGAAGAACGCCTTGCCGCGACCGGCCAGGTCGAGTTGGGCCGCATCCGTGAGCGTGATGTCGCGCTGCGCATTGACCACCAGCCTGCCGCTGGGCAGCGCGACGCGCGTGGCCAGCACCACACTGTCGCCCTTGAGGTCGATCTCCGCGCCCAGCGCGCCGCTGCCCTCCGCTGGCGCCGCCTGCCCGAGCAATGGCGCGGCAACTATCGCGCCGCCCGCGACGAACTTCGTCACGGAACCGGCCCCGCCAGTCAGCAGCGGCGTATTGAGGTTCATGTCGCCGCCGCCGTACGTGTAGCTCTGACCGGCGACGTAGGCGCCCTGGGACTGGTAAGCGGACAGCGTGCCGTGATAATTGCCCGCGATACTGCCCGCCGCGGTCAGGTTGACCGTGGAGAACCCCAGCGCAAGCCGATCCAGCACCAGGCGCGTATCGGGCGCGGCGTTGCTGGCATAGCCGAGAACGATGTCGTCCGCGACGAGGCTCAGCGTGCCACGGCCGGTTCCCGCCCCGCCCGGCAGGACCACGCCCGGCAAGGCACTCGATGCTTGCGAGCTGATGGTGTAGGCCACGCCGTCGCTAAGTCCGGTCCATACCAGCCGGCCAGCCGTCAACGTGGCTTTGTCATCGGCGCCGCCAAGCCCGTAGATCGCGGGCGTGCTGAGCACCAGTTCCCGCAGGCGGGACTTGCCCGTGGCCGGGTCCAGCGTGCTGAGGTCGACCGTGCCGAAGAAGTTGATGGAATCGCTGGCGCCGAGACGCAAGGACTCGAGAGCCGGCACGCCGGGCTCGTCGTTGCCTGTCAGCAGCCGGTTCATCAGCGCCTGGTCGAACTGCAGGCCGTCCGGCAATACGCGGTCGCGCGCCGCGGCGGCCAGCGCCGCGCCGCCGCCGATATTGATGCTCGATACCGCCAGGCTCAGTTCGCGCGCGCCGAAGCGCATGCCATCGTCCATCGTCAGGGCACCGGCGCCCTTGAGCGCGAGCACCAGCGAGCCTTCCGTGTAGAGCCGCGCGTCGCCAAGGTGGATGCCGCCGTTCGTCAGGCTGCCGCTGTTCGGCACGGTGACATCCAGCCAGTTGTTGGACACCGCCAGCAGGCTCATGCCCTGCGAACCGCCGTAGTTGCCGAGGCTGTAGAGGTAGCCGTCCGCCGAGCGATACGGTGTGGCGCTGCCTTGCCCGACGGTATCCAGGCGCGAGCCCGATTCCAGCGTGATGCCGCCTGGCCCGGCGGCAAGGAATACTTCCGGCGCCTGCAGCACCGCCCCGCCGCGGAGCACCGCGGCCGAGGTGTTCGAATTGATGACGAAGAGCCCGCCGGCCTGGCGCACCATGGTGCCGCCGATGGACAGCCGCGGCGCGTCCAGCGCGTTCAGGTCGCCGTCGCGGAACGACGCGTACCCGGCCGACGGTGCGGCGCCCGCGGCCAGAATCTCGATCGGGATGCCCGTCTGCGTGGCCCCATCGATCGACACGCTGCCAGGATTGCCGCCCTCGGCCGCGCCAAATCGCGCGTTGCCGGCGAATCCGAACGCCAGGCCCGCGCCGTCCGGCCTGGACAGCCGCAGGGTCAGCGTCTTGCCGTCCTCGGGCAACGGCGGGGCCGGGTTGCCGAACGTCGCGGCATTCTGGCGTGCGAAGTCGGCGTAGCTGGTCTCGCCATATTGCGCGTAGCGGCGCACGACGTCGCCCGACGTCAGGATTGCGCGAGTCGCCTGCGCATCGCGCGCGCCGGTGTTGGCCACGCCCTGCACCGCGGCCACGGCGAAGGAGCCGTTCTTCATCGCCACCACGCCCTGCTGCCGCAGGTCTGCCATGCCGCCCAGCTCGACCCGGAACGCACCCGGCATCAGCGCATAACGGGCCGGCATCAGCGTGTAGGTGCCGGCGGGCAGCCCTGGAACACCCGCGGGAATGGTGATCTGGCGGCCCATGCCGGGCGCCGTGCCGGCGCCCGCGTCCACCGGCGCGTAGGCCGGCTGGATGCCCGGCACGATCGCATAGACCGCGTTGCCGGCACTGCTGAACGTGTTGGCCGGGCTGGCGTTGGCCAGCGCCGTCTGCAGGACGTCGACCGAACCGCCCCGGCCGCTGACGAATGCCGCGCCCAGCAGTTCGCCGCCACCGGACAGGTCCAGCGTGGCGCCGGCCTGCACGGCGCTGTGGCGGCCGTTGACGGTCACGCCGCTGGCGGCCAGGCGCTGCGCGAGGCCATTGGCGTCGGTCCCGGATACGTCAACGCCGTTGTAGCCGTAGGTGATGCCGTCCGCCGTGCCGCCGAACGGCACGCTCAGCCCGTCCGCGCTGACCGACGTCAGGCTGCCCGGCAGGAACGCCACGGTATCCGTGACGAAGGAAGTCGGCGTGGTCGGCGCATCGTCGCCCACGCCGATCGACAGCTTGCCCAGCGGCGCGCGCAGCACGGCGCCTTGCTCGATCTCGGGCGCGGCGATGGACAGACTGCCAAACACCGATTGCGGCTGCCCCGGCATGTCGGCCGTGGTACGGTGCAGCGCGATGCGCTCGCTGGCGAACAGCGATGCCACGGCCAGCGTGACCGGGTAGATCTGGGCTGCGCCCAGGGTCAGTTCACGGTGGCCGCGCAGCGCGCCCTGCAGGCGGATGTCGCCGCGGCTCTCCAGGTCGGCGGTGCCAAAACCCGCGTGGGCAACGGTGTGCGTGCCGCCGCCGTTGAAGTCGATGATGCCCGCGGCGCCGGTGAGGTCGAGCGTGCCGACATCGATCAGGTCCGCCTCGATGCGCAGGCCGGCGCCGCTGGCCAGCGGCGGCTGGACCGCGGTCTGGGGCCGCACGACAGGATAGGTCTGGAACGCGCTGGTGACAGTGGCGAGGGGCGCCGCGCCGAGCGACACGTACGGCGCGGCAAGACGGACGTGGCTGGACGGCGCGCCGTCACCGCCCGCGGCCAGATTGGCCGCGTCAAGCCAGCCCGCATTGATGCTCAGGCTTTGCCCTGTAGACAGGTCCACGTCCCCACGGAACCCGACCGCACCGACAGACACCAGCGACAGGTCGTCAAACCCGCCGGCCCGGATACGGTCCACACTGACCGCACCCGTCCCGAACGTGTAAGGGACGATGTCCAGGTCATGCTGGCTGACCCAGAGTTCGCGCGGGATGCGGATGGCATCGGGCACAGTGAACGGCCTGCCGGCCTGCGGATAGAGCGGCGCCTGCAGCTCCAGCGCCAGCAGGCCGCCACGCGCGCCGGGACCGCCGCCCGCCGCGCGCATCTCGCCTTCCAGCGTGAAACCGCTGTACGAGCGCACCGCGATGGAGCCGCCGGCGCTGGCCGCGTCATAGGTGGCACGGAACAGCGGGTCGAGCGGGCTGACCGCCGCGCCGGTCGACAGCGCCGCCGAGGCACCCGACACATCCAGCACTGCGCCGGGACGGACGATGACAAACGCGTCGGTGGAAATCGGTGAGTGCGTATCGTCGGACGTGGTCCCTCCCTCGCTGCCCAGCACGATGCTGCCGCCATCGGGCACGACCCCATAGGCGCGGCCGTACTGGTCCAGCGCAGTCACCGCGCGCGCCGCGGCGTCCAGCCGCGCGTTGCCGCCGATCAGCACGGCCAGGTCGCCCGGCGTGGCATCCGCCTTGCCCCCGCCTGGCGCGCGCGAATTGACGACGATGATCCTGCCGCCCGGCGCGGTCAGCGTGCCGTCCACCACCACCTGTTCTTTGCCATCCACCCGGATCGTCTGGCCCGGGTCGACCGTGATCGAACTGCCGCTCCCGACAGTCACGTTGCCGCCGCCGAGATACGCGCCGTTGCTGTCGTAGATCGCGGCGGAGCGCAGCGTCAGGCTGGCGCCCTCGCGTTGGCCCAGCACGGCCGTGACGGGGTTTTCCTGGTAGAGCGGCGGCAGCCAGGCCGGCATGGCGACAGCCGGGTCGGTGCCGGTAGGCACGTAGCGAGCATTGCCGTCCAACCGATAAACCGCCGGCACCACGTCGATATGCGTGCCGTCGGCTACGGTCATCGAGCGCAAGCCGTTGATGTCGTAGTTCGAGAAGCCGCTCGCGAACAGCGATTCCGGCAGCACCAGTTCGCCCGCGCCGGCCTGCCCGCCACCGATGCGCACCGTGCCGGCGGAGATGGACAGCGTGCCGCCCTGTCCGGCCCCATAGGCACGCACCTCGCCATCGAGACGCAACGTGGCGGCGGGATCGGCCACCATGCCCGGCGCGTTGGCGCCGGGGCCGTTGGCGGTCAGCGAAATCGCGCCGCCACGGCCACCGCGCAGCGAGCGGTCGGTCAACACGGCGCCGCCCGACGAGGCGTCGATGCGCGACCCCGCGGCGATCGTCACGTCATGCGTGGACTCGATGTCCACCGAGCCGCCGTCGACATAGGCCAGCGCCCCCGCTTCGCTGCCGTCCAGGAAGGCATTGACCCATTTGCCGCGCACATCGAACACGGCGCCCGCGCCGATGTCGATGCGGGCTTTGCCGTCGATGCCCAGCACGGTATCGTTGAAGGTGCCGCTGGCGGCGATCGTGTTGCCAAGGCGGATGCCTCCGGCGCGTGCCGTGAGGTTCGCGTTGACAGTGATATCGGGCGCCACGAAGCGCAGACGGCCGCCATCGGCCAGCGTCAGGGCGCCGTCGACCAGGATCGACGAACCGGAATACACCTCGATGCCGCCGAACCCGAAGCCCGAGAACTTCGCGGCGTCGAACCACGCGGTGCCCGCGCGCGCGTCCGGCAGCGCGCCGTCGGCCGTCATGCCGCCGGTCACGGACGGCTGGCCGTTGCCGAAGCGCACGTCCACCGGCGGCTGCGTCGGCAGCGCGGCATCGTTCTGGTAGTGGCCGAAGGCGAACTGCGCGGCGCGCGCCACGGTGTTCTGCGTGGCCTTGTAGCCATCCGTGGCCGCGGGGTCGCGCTGCCGCCCCTGGCGCTCGCCCTGCAGCACGCCGGCGTTGACGTCGCCTTCCAGGATCGCGGTGGGCGCGTCCACGATCAGCGTGCCGCCGTCGCGGCCGGTCACGAAACCCTTCTGCCAGCGGTAGACCGGCGCCAGCGCGACGTTGTAGAAGCGGTCGGTCACGCCCCAGCGCGCGTAGTCGTTCTCGTAGCCGTTGTACACGCCGTCGTACAGCTGGTCCCCCGGCGCATTGCCGGCGGTGTAGAGCAGCCCGTCGCTGCCGCGCAGCCAGCTCGTGCGCACAAAGCCGTCGGCGGTCACGATCGAGCCGCCGGCCAGGTTGATGCTCGATCCCTTCTGCGTGACCACCTCCTTGCCGGCCAGCCGCACCGAGCCGCCCACGGCGGCCCATTCGCCGATGGTGTGTCCCGTGGTGCCCAGGTAGCCGGAGACTTCCAGCAGGCCGCCGGGCGTGTAGTAGCGGTCCGTGGCGTAGCCGCCGGTGCCGGCCGGCATCAGCACCAGGTCGCGCACGTCCACCCAGACGTCGTTGCTGTTGAGGCTGCCGCGGTCGCGGCTGCCCGGCGCGTCGCGCTGCTCGTTGCCCTGCACGCTGATCTTGAGGCTGTTGCTCTCCATCGCCACCTTGACCGCGGGCGCGCCCGCGGCGTCAAGGCGCGCGCCGTCCGCGACGAACGCGCGGCCCGCGGCGCTGACCGCGATCTGGCCGCCGGTGGCCAGCGTCAGCGACTGGTTCTCGAAGTTGACGGTGCCGCCGCTGGTGATCTCCACGCGCGACTGGTCGCGGCGGTCCGGCAGGCGGGACAGGTTGTCGAACGCGGCGGGAATGGCGTTGGCGTCCGCGCGCGCCTTGTCCTGGTCCGCGGAATCCTTCAGCAGCGCGTCGCGCTGGCTGTCCAGCGCGGTCTCGGTGCTGTCCTCGATCAGCACCGAGGTCACGCTGCCGGCGGCCAGCGTGACCTTGCCGTCCGCGTCGGTTGCCGAGTTCAGCAGGTGGATGGTGCCGCGCTGGCTGACGGACGTGGTGGCCAGCGCCACGCCTTCCTGGCGCACGTCGTGGCCGGCCAGCGTGATGTCGCCGCGCCCGGCCGTGATCACGCCGCTGTTGGAGACCAGCCCGGCGGCGCTGGCCGCCGCGCGCTGCACCGCGACCTCGTTGCCGCGCGTGGTGGAGACCTGGTTGCCGTCCGAGCTGTAGCCGGGCCGCAGGATGAAGCTGTCGCCGGCGGCCAGTTCCGCCTGGCCGCGCGGCGTGTTGATCGTGCCGCCGTTCCTCACCTCGCTGCCCAGCAGCAGCGCGTAGCCGCCGCCTTCGGTCACGGACTGCGGCGCGCGCGTGTTGATGATGGCGCCGCCCTCCACGATCAGCTTGCCGCCGGCATCCGTGAAGCTGGGCGTGAAGCCGCCGGCGCCGGCCGCGGCGCTGTAGATGCCGTTGTCGCGGAACTGCGCATCGCTCATCCGCGCCGCCGCCGCCACCAGATTGCCGGTGTCGACCTGGCTCGAGCCCGAGAACAGGACGCCGTTGCGGTTGAGCACCATGATCGTGCCCGCGCCGCTCATCCGGCCCAGGATCTGGCTCGGGCGCGAGGACGGATCGTTGACGCGGTTGAGCACGGCCCAGGTACTTTGCTGATCGAACTGCAGCGACGTGTTGCGGCCGATGTTGAAGGTTTCCCAGTTCAGGATGGCGCGGTCCGCGGTCTGGCGGATGCCGACCAGGATCCGCCCGGTGGCGGGGTCGATGGCCTGCGTGGGCTTGTCCGCGCCGCTCCAGCCCGCCGTGGCGGGATTGGTGTCGACGCTCAGGCCGCCGGTGCCGAGGCCGTCCGGCACGCCGCCGCTGGCGAGCAGCGCAGCCTCGCGCGCCTTGCGCTGGGCTTCCATTGCCGCCGCCGCGGCCTGGGCCGCCTGGCCCAGGTTGGCGATGGACAGGCGGGTCTGCTCATTGAGCTGCTGCACCTGCTGCGCGGTCAGCGTGGCGCCGTAGGGCGTCATCGCGCCGATGCGCGCGGCGTTGGCCGTCGCCTGCTTGCCGGCCTGCTGCGCGATCCAGGCGGCGTTGGTCGCCGGCCCCGCCGCGCTCGCGGCGGCGGACCATGCGGCCAGCGCCACGGCCACCGCGCTGGCAAGCGGATGCGGCACCAGCTTCCGCGTTGCCGCGCGCATGCGAAACCGGACCGGCGGGTTGGCCTTGGGCAGCGCGCCCGGGTGCACCTGATTCATGCTGGATCCTGTCGGCACATCACCAGTGCCGTTGCGATGGGTCATGGGAGCGCCCGTGGCCGCGCATCGGATGCGCAACGTGTTCCGGATGACGCGTGCCCTGAAGTCGCAGCAGATTGCAGACCAGCGGTGACGCGTTCGTGACCGGAACTGCGCAGATTTCCGCAAACCGTTGCCTGGCGCGGCGCGGCGGGCAACGCCCGGGTCCGCGCGGTGGCGCCGGGCGGCGGCGGGCCGCGACCGGATCTACGCAGATTTCGCCATATCCGAGACGCGAAGCGTGCCTAGCATCCGTCTTCGCCCGATCGATGACGTGCCGCGGCATCGCGTCGCCGGCACCGCATCGAGAACAACCACGCCCTGTGCCCAACCATGTCACCACGCCCATCGCCCGCGCAGGACACGCCTCCCCCGACCGCCGCCGCGCCGTCCGTGGCCGCGCCGGATGCCGGCGCCGCGCCCGACGCCGCGCCGCCGCGGCGCGGCCTGCGGCGCGTGCCCGGCGTGCTGGAGGCGCCGGACTTCGAATGGAAGGGGCCGCCGCTCAGCGAGACCTGGCTGAGCCGGCCGGGCGAGCCCGCCAGCGGCTGGATCGACCGCGCGCTCGACGCCATGCCCGCACTGTCGGACGCCGACGCGCGCACCAACCCGCGCGCCGGGCCGCATGCGCGCGCGCATGCGCTGGGCGAGGCCGTCGTGGCCGCACGCGTCGGCGGCGCGTTCTGGGGCAGCGACCCGGCGCTGGCGCTGGACGCGCTGGGCAGCCGCCCGTTCGCGCTGCTGCGCCCCCGCAACGCGCGGCAAGCCGGGCAGATGCTGGCGCTGGCGCGCGCGTGGCGACTGGCGCCGTGCATGGTCATGCCGGGCACTGCCCACTGGAAGACCACGCTGCGCGGCGTCGTGGAGTCCAGCGACGGCCTGCTGTTCCACGATCCCGTCGACCCGTGGCCGCTGCTCGACCGCTGCCAGCGCGTGGCGGTGGATGGCAACGACACTGTCGGTTTCCTGGCGCTGCTGCGCGGCACGCCCGTCACGTGCGTGGCCGACGGCTACCTGTCGGGGCGCGGGCTCACGCACGACGTGGGCACGGTGGACGCCGACGCGAGCATCAAGCCCGCGCGCACGCTGGCCCAGCTGGCCGATGCCGTGCTGCTGCGGGGCGCCCGCTACGTCGACCCGTTCTCGGGCCAGGCCACCGCATGCGAGGCCGTGGTGGAACTGCTGGTGTTCTGGCGCGAACTCTGCCACCAGAACCGCGACGTGGCCTGCTGCACCGGCATGGCGTTGTGGAAGCGCCGGGACATCGCGCGCTTCTTCCACAGCGGCGCGCGGCAGGTCCCTTTCTTCGCCGGCGCGCGCCGGCCCGTGGCCTATGCCGCGTCCCGCGGCGGCGCGGTGGCCGTGTGGGCATCGCGCGAGACCGACGAGCTGGCCGGTTATGCCAACACCGCCGGCGTGCCGCTGTATCGCGTGGAGGACGGCTTCATCCGCTCACGCGGGCTTGGCAGCGATCTCTATCCGCCGATGTCCATCGTGGTGGACCGGCGCGGCATCTACTACGATCCGGCCAGCGGCAGCGACCTGGAAACCCTGCTGGCGAACACCGTGTTCCCGGACGAGCTCCTGCGCCGCGCGCGCAACCTGCGGGCGATGCTGGTCACGCACGGCATCACCAAGTACGGCAGCGATGCCGGCCCCGCCATTGCGCCGCTGCCGGCGGGGCGCCGCTGCGTGCTGGTGCCGGGCCAGGTCACGGACGATGCCTCGCTGCGGCTCGGCGGCGCCGGCATCGACAGCAACCTGGAGCTGCTGCGGCGCGCGCGCGCCGCGGAGCCGGACGCCTACATCGTCTTCAAGCCGCACCCCGATGTGGAAGCCGGGCACCGCCCCGGCGCGCTGGCCGACGACCTGATCCTGCGCCATGCCGACGCCATCGTGCGCGGCACGCCGCTGCCGCCCCTGCTGGACGCGGTGGACGCCGTGCACACGCTGACCTCGCTGGCCGGGTTCGAAGCGCTGCTGCGCGGGCGCGAGGTGGTGGTGCATGGCCAGCCGTTCTACGCGGGCTGGGGACTGACGCGGGATCTCGCGCCGATGGCCTGGCGCCGCCGGCAGCTCGCGCTCGACGAACTGGTGGCGGGCGTGCTGCTGCTGTATCCGCGCTACCTCGATCCGCAGACCGGCCTGCCCTGCCCGCCCGAGGTGCTGGTGCGGCGCTTCACGCAGCGCCTGCGCGGGTCCGCGTCGCCGCTGACGCGCGTGCGCCGCCTGCAGGGCCAGTTCATGTGGGCATGGCACGCGCTGCGCGCCTGGCTCGGCCGCGGCCACGCGTGGTCGCGCGGCGCCCGGCCATGAGGCGCGGCACCGGCATGGCAGCCACGCCGTCCCGCGCCCCGGCCGGCCCCGGCCCGTGCGCGCGGCGCGCCTTCCTGTTCCTGCAAGGGCCGCCGGGGCTGTTCTTCAGCCGCCTGGGCGCGGCCCTGCGCGATGCCGGCCACGCGGTGCACCGCGTCAACTTCCACGGCGGCGATGTCATGGACTGGCGCGCCGGCGGCGCGCTGGCGTTCCGCGGGCGCCCGGGACGCTGGCCCGCGTGGCTGGAGACGCGCCTGCTCGCGCTGGGCATCACCGACCTCGTGGTGTTCGGCGACTGCAGGCCGAGGCACCTGGCAGCCGCCGGCGTGGCGCGGCGCCACGGGATCCGGCTGCATGTGTTCGAGGAAGGCTACCTGCGGCCGGACTGGGTCACGCTCGAGCGCGACGGCGTCAACGGCCACTCCACGCTGCCGCGCGCGCCGCAGTGGTACCGCGAGCAGGCCGCGGCCCTGCCCGACCCGGCCCCGCACCGCGCCACGCCGGGCCGCTTCGGCGAGCGCGCCCGCGCGGCGGTGCGCTACTACCTGGCCGGCAGCCTCTCATGGCCGCTGTTTCCGCACTATTGCACGCACCGGCGCTGGCATCCCGCGCGCGAAAGCGCGGGATGGATGATGCGCCTGCTGCGCCGGCGGGCCGCCGCGCGCGCCACGGCCGCCGCGGTGCGGCGGCTGGCGGCGCGCCCGTACTTCCTGTTTCCGCTGCAGCTGGATTCCGATTTCCAGCTGCGCGTGCATTCGCGCTTCGGCGGCCTCGGCCGCGCGCTGCTGCACGTGCTCGATAGCTTCGCCGCGCACGCGCCGCCCGACTGCCTGCTGGCCCTCAAGGCGCATCCGCTCGACAACGGGCTGACCGACTGGCAGCGCATCGCGCTGCGCGCGGCGACGCGCCTGGCCGTGGCGGACCGCATCGTGTGGATCGACGGCGGCGACATCGCGGCGCTGTCGCGCGGCGCGCGCGGCATGGTCACGGTCAACAGCACGAGCGGCACGCTGGCGCTGGCGGCCGGCGTGCCCGTGCTGACGCTGGGCACCGCGGTCTACGACCTGCCGGGCCTGACCGACCAGCAGGGCCTGGCCGGCTTCTGGCGCGCGCCCCGCGCGCCGGACGCCACGCTGTTCGATGCCTTCCGGCGCGTGCTGGCCGACCGCTGCCTGCTGCACGGCGGCTTCCACGACGCGGCGGGCATCGACCTGCTGGTGCCGCAGGCCTGCCGGCGCCTGCTCCAGGACGAAGCGCCGGAGCGCGCCGCCGCGCCAGCCGCAGCGCCGGCCGCAGCGCCGGCCGCCGCGCCGCCGGTCATGGTGAGCCCATGAGCCCGCGCCTGCTGCTCGACATCACGCGGCTGATGCGCCGCAGCGGCCATGCCACGCCCACCGGCATCGACCGCGTGGAGATGGCCTACGCCCATTACCTCGCCCGCCATGCGGGCGAGCGGCTGACCTACACCGCGCTGCATCCGGGCGGCTGGCACGTGCGCCTGCCGCGCGCGGCGGCCGAATCGTTCCTGCGGGAGACCGCGCTGCAGTGGCGGGGCGAGCCCGCGCACGCGCTGCGCGCCGCCGGCCGGCTGTGGCTGCGCTTGTGCCTGTCGGCGCCGCGCCGCGCGATGGCGGCGGACCCCGCCGCCTACCTGCTGCTGTCCCACACCAACCTGGAGCGGCCCGCCGCGGTGGCGCGCGCGCTGGCCAACGAACACGCGCGGCTGGTCTGCCTGGTGCACGACCTGATTCCGCTCACCCACCCGGAATTCGCACGCGCGGGCACCAGCCTGGCGCACCGGCAGCGGCTGCAGACGGTGGAAGCGCTGGCCGATCTCGTCGTCACCAACTCCGGCGCCACGCTGCGGTCGCTGATCGCGCTGCTGGGTCCGGGCCAGCGTCCCGCGCACATGCTGGCGGTGCCGCTGGGCGTGTCCCTGCCCGCGGCCTGCAGCGACGCGCGCGCGGCGCGCCCGCCCTACTTCGTCATGCTGGGCACCATCGAGCCGCGCAAGAACCACGTGCTGCTGCTGCAGGTCTGGCAGCGCATGCTGTCGATGGCCGGCGCCACGCCCACGCCGCAACTGGTCATCGTCGGCCGCAACGGCTGGGAGAACACGCACGTGATGACCATCCTGGAGCGCGCGCCGGGCCTGAACGGCGTGGTCTCGCTGGCAAGCGGCCGCTCCGACCGCGAGGTCGCCGCGCTGCTGCGCGGCGCGCGCGCGCTGCTGATGCCGTCGTTCGCCGAGGGCTTCGGCCTGCCCGTCGCCGAGGCGCTGGCGCTGGGCGTGCCCGTGATCGCAAGCGACCTGCCCGCGCTGCGCGAGACCGGCGGCGGCACGCCCGACTACCTCGACCCGATGGACGGACCCGCCTGGCTGCGGGCGATACGCGACTACACCCCGCCCGACTCGCCGCGCCGCGCCGCGCAGCTGGGCCGGCTGGCCGCCTGGACCGCGCCGACATGGGACGCCCATTGCGGCGGCGTGCTGGACGCCATCGACACGCTGCTCCAGGGCGGCGCGCCGCGGGCCGCGCAGGAGCCTCACCTTGCAGCCTGAATCCACTTTCCGGCGCGGCCTGCGCGCGCAGCTCCGCGTCATCGGCGCGCTGATCCTGCGCGAACTCCATACCCGCTACGGCCGGGAGAACATCGGCTACCTGTGGCTGATCGGGGAGCCGATGCTGCTGGCGGGCTCGGTCGCGCTGATCCACCTCGGCGACACCCACCATCGCGGCGCCATCCTGCCGATTCCGTTCACGCTCGGCGGCTACTGCGTGTTCATCATCTTCCGCTCGATCATCACGCGCGCGGAAGGCGCGCTCCACGCCAACCAGCCGCTGCTGTACCACCGCATGGTGACGATCTTCGACATGCTGGCCGCGCGCGCGCTGCTCGAAGGCGCGTCCAGCACGGTGGCGCTGGCGCTGCTGCTGGCCGGCGCCTGCGCGCTCGGCGTGGGCGACCCGCCGGCGCGGCCGCTGCTGCTGCTGGCGGCGCTGGCGCTGATGATGTGGTTCTCGTTCGGCCTGTCGATGCTGGTCTGCGCCGTCACCTACACCAGCAAGATGGCCAACCGCCTGATCCACCCGATCGTCTACCTGGCCATGCCGATGTCCGGCGCGTTCTTCCTGCTGCGGTGGATCCCGGAGCCCTACCGCGGCTGGCTGTCGTGGGTGCCGCTCACGCAGATCTTCGAACTGCTGCGCGTGGGGCAATTCGAGAACTTCGAGAGCCCTTACGTCGACGGCCCCTACCTCGTGGCCTGGTGCCTCGCGCTGACGCTTGCCGGCCTGGCAAGCCTGCGCCTGGTGCGCCGCCATATCCACCTGTGAACGCCCTCATCGTCCCCAACCCCTTCCACGCCGGAGCCCTCCGCCCATGACCACCGAAGTCACCGTCCCGGCGCACGACCTGCCCGAACCCGCGGCCACGCGCGCGCCGCGCGCCGTACCGGCAAGGCCGGGCCTGGCCGGCCGCCTGCGCGCGTGGTGGCGGGCGCGGTGGCCGTTCCTCGCCACCGTGGTGCTGCCCACGCTGCTGGTCGCGGTCTATTTCTTCGGCGTGGCCGCCGACCAGTATGAGTCCGAGGCGCGCTTCGTGGTGCGCTCCACGCAGACGCAGTTCGGCAACGGCGGCAACGGCCTCGGCCAGATGCTGGGGCTGGCCGGCGTGCTCAACGACTCCCAGGCGCAGTCGCTGAGCGTGGGCGACTACCTGGGCTCCCACGACGCCGTGCGCGCGCTGCACGGCAAGCTGGACCTCGTGGCGCTGTTCCGCCGGCCCGAGGCCGACCTGCTCTCCCGCCTCTGGTGGCAGGATCCGAGCGCCGAGACGCTGCTGCGTTTCTACCGGCGCCAGGTCACCATCGCATTCAGCCAGGACACCGGCATCACCACGCTGCGCGTGCACGCCTTCCGGCCCGGCGACGCGCGCGCGCTGGCGCAGTGGCTGCTGACGCTGGGCGAGGCGCGCGTCAACGCCTTCAACCAGCGCGCGGTGGACGACAGCGTGCGCGTGGCGGCCGGAGAGCTGGCCGAAGCCGAGGCGCAGGTCATCGACGCCCAGCGGGCGCTGACCGCGTTCCGCGTCGACCACCGTGACCTGGACCCCGAGAAGACCGGCACCGGGCAACAGACCCTGGTGGCGCAGCTGGAACAGTCGCTGGCGCAGGCCCGCGCGCAACTGGGCGCGATGGAGGCGCAGGTGGATCGCGACAGCCCGCAGGTGGTGGCCATGCGCGACCGGCTGGCGGGACTGGAGGCGCAGCTGGGCGCGCAGACCTCGCGCCTGGTCGACGGCCGCGGCACCGCGCCGAAGATGGCCGACTACCAGCGACTGATGATGAAGCAGGATTTTGCCGCGAAGCGTTACGCGGCGGTGGCGACCGCGCTGGAAACCGCCCGCGAGAACGCGCTCAAGCAACAACTGTACGTGGTGCACGTGGTGGAGCCGAACCTGCCCGTGCGCGCCCTTTATCCGCGCAGCGCGCTGATCGTCACGAGCGTCTTCTTCTGCCTGCTGGTGTCCTACGGCATCGGCTGGCTGATCGTGGCGGGCGTGCGCGAACACGCGGCATGACCTGGAGACCGGAGTGAACCTGTTCAGACGACTATTGCCCGGCATTGGCGCCGGCCACGATGCCGATGCGGTGCGCGCCAGCGTGGCGGCCGGCGACCAGGCGCGCGACGCGCGCGACTGGCCCGCCGCGGCCAGCCACTATCGCCGCGCGCTGGACGCGCGCGACACCCTGCCCGCCATCTGGGTCCAGTACGGCCACGCGCTCAAGGAGGGCGGCGACGTGGCGGCGGCGCGCGACGCCTACCGCCGCGCCGCGGCGCTGAAGCCGGACGTGGCGGACACCCACCTGCAGATGGGGCACGCGGCCAAGCTCGCCGGCGACCTGGACGCGGCGGCGGCCAGCTACGTGCAGGCGCTGGTGCTGCAGCCCGACTACGACGACGCGCTGCGCGAGCTGCAGGCGCTCGGCTCCCGGGGCGTGCGCATCGACGCCAGCCCGTTGCGCGATGTATGGACCGCCGTGCCCGCCGACAGCGCGGCGCCGATGGCGCAAGCAGCGGCCGCGCCCGATGCCGCGGACCTGCTGGCGCAGACGCGCTCCACCCTGGCGGGCATGCTGGAGCAGGCCCGCGCGCTGGACGCCGCGGCGGCGCCGGACGACATCGCGGCCCGCCACGCGCGCGAGCAGTTGGCCAGCGCCGTGGAGATACTGCGCAAGCTCGACGCACGCGACCTGGCGCCGGCCAGCGCGCACGACGGCGCGCACGACGGCACGAAGCCGGCACCCGCCGCCGCCGCGGAGATCATCTTCGACGCCACCGACCTGATTCACCATTTCCGCGGCTCGCGCCTGCCCACTGGCATCCAGCGCGTGCAGCTGGAGATGATCTCCGCGTTCCGGCCCGCCGGCGGCGCGCCGCCGCGCGTGTGCTATCTCGGCGAGCGCGGCTGGCTGGAAGCGCCGGGGCCGCTGTTCGCGCGGCTGTGCCAGATGTGCACGGGCCAGCCGCAGGCCACGCCCGCGGCGTGGCAGCAGGCGGTCGCGCAACTGGACCTGCTGATGCTGGGCGGCCCGGCGATGGCGTTTCCGCGCGGCGCGTGGCTGGTCAGCCTGGGCACGTCCTGGTTCCCCGACTACCTGCTGCACGTGCGCCTGGCCCAGCGCGAATCCGGCGTGCGCTACGTGCCGTTCGTGCATGACCTGATTCCCGTGGTGATGCCCGAGCATTGCGTGGACGACCTGGTCGACCGCTTCGTGGCGTGGCTGCTCGGCGCGTTCGCCCACGCGGACCGCTTCCTCGTGAACTCGGAATGCACGCGCCGCGACCTGGTGGCCGCGGCGGCGCGGCTGGGCCACCACCTTCCCCATACCCACGTCGAGGTCATCACGCTCGACGCGGACATCCGCAAGCCCGCGCCGGCCCCGCGCGGCACGGCCAACGCCGGCATGCAGGGCTGGGACGCGAGCCGCCAGCCATTCGTGCTGATGCTGTCCACGGTGGAGCCGCGCAAGAACCACCTCGCGGCGTTCCGCGCGTGGCGCGCCCTGATCGAGCGCCACGGCGCGCGGCGCGTGCCGCAGCTGCTTTGCGTCGGCGGCAAGGGCTGGAAGAACGAGGCCGTGTTCGCCGCGCTGGAGAGCGATCCGGTCCTGGCCGGGCGCGTGACCATGCTGTCCGGCCTGACCGACGCGCAGCTGGCGCTGCTGTTCGAGCGCTGCCTGTTCACGCTCTACCCGAGCCTGTACGAAGGCTGGGGCCTGCCGGTCACGGAATCGCTGTGCTACGGCAAGGTGCCGCTGGTCTCCGACGTGTCCGCGCTGCCGGAGGCGGGCGGATCGTTCGCCCACTACTTCGATCCGGCCTCCCCCGTGGCGCTGCTGCAATCGATCGAGCGCCTGACCTTCGACAACGCCTACCGGCATTCGCGCGAGGCCGCCATCCGCGCCGGCTTCCGCCCGCGCACGTGGGCCCAGCTTGGCGCGCAGATGGCCCGCGCGGTCAGCGCCTGGGAGGCCCAGCAGCAGCCCGACGAGCGGACGGAAGGCGCGCCCCGGCTGGCGCCGGGCCGCTACTACCCGATCGCCACGCAGCGCGCGCCGGCACTGCGGCGCGGCATGATCGCCGGCGAAAGCCTGCGCGCGGGCGACGGCTGGCACAGTCCGGAAGACTGGGGCTGCTGGAGCAAGCCCGGCGAAAGCCGGCTGGCATGGCTGGCCGGCGACGACATGCGCGGCGAGCGCATACGGGTCTACCTGGGCCTGCGCGGCATGCCCGGCCTTGGCGCGCGATACCGGCTGGAAAACGGCGAGGGACTCTGCGCGGAAGGCGAACTGAAGCCCGGAGAAACGCGCTGGATTGCCACCGACGCGCGCATGCCGGCCGGCGCCGGCCAGCCGCTCGAACTGATCCTGCACAGCAGCCGGATGGAGTCCCTGGCCGACGCCACCGACGGCGCGGACCAGCGCGTGATCGGCCCGGCGGTGCTGGGGCTCTACCTGTGCGCCGCCGGCGACATGGCGGCGAGGCTGCGGCTGGTGGAGGCGGTGGCGCTGGGCAGCCTGGACACGCTGACCGATACGCTGACCGACGCGCTGACCATATCGGCGGACACGGACGGTCTGGCGCTGGCGGCGCACGAGACCGCGCAGTTGCTGGCCGACCTCTGACGCGCAGCCATCATGACCATCACGGAATCCCCGGCGCGGCCGCATCCACTCCCGACGCCCGCGCCGACGCCACCCGCGGGCGACGCCCCGGCTGTCGCCACGATTGCCTCGCCGGGCCCCGGCCGGGTGCCGCCCGCCGCGCCGACGCTGATCCAGCCGGTCATCCTGGCCGGCGGCAGCGGCACCCGCCTGTGGCCGATGTCGCGCGAGCAGATGCCCAAGCCGCTGATCGCCGGGCTGCTCGACGCCTCGACATTGCTGTGCGCCACGGCGGCCCGGCTGGCCGGCATCGAGCACCACGCGCCGGCGCTGGCCACCGCGCCCGAGGTGATCGTGGTCTGCGGCGAACTCCATCGGTTCGCCACCGAGCAGCAGCTGCGCGCGCAGGGCCACGCGCCGCGCCTGCTGCTGGAGCCGGCCGGCCGCAACACCGCGCCGGCGCTGACCGTGGCCGCGCTCGACATCGTCGCGGACCACCCCGGCGCAGTCATGGTGGCGATGCCGGCCGACCACGCCATCGACGACATCGCCGCGTTCCGCGCGGCCGTCGCGCACGCGGCGCTCCACGCGCGCGACGGCGCCATCGCCATGCTGGGCGTGGTCCCCACCGCGCCGGAAGCCGGCTACGGCTATATCCGCCTGGGCGCGCCGCTCGACGCGCCCGGCGCGCGCCGGCTCGACCGCTTCGTGGAAAAACCGCCGGCGCGCGACGCCGAAGCCTACGTGGCATCGGGCGACTACTGGTGGAACAGCGGCATCTTCGTGGTCCGCGCCGATACCTGGCTGGACCTCGTCGCCGCGCTGCAGCCCGGCATGCTGGCCGCCTGCCGGCGCGCGCACGCGGGCGCGCTGGCGCTGGGCGGCAATGCGCTGCTGCTGGACGCGCACGCGTTCGCCGCAAGCCCCGCGGACTCCATCGACTACGCGATCATGGAGCGCGTGGCCGGGCAGGCCGCGCTGGCGCCCGGCGTGGTGGTGCCGCTCGACGCCGGCTGGGGCGACCTGGGCGCGTGGGACGCGATCTGGCAACGGCTGCCGCGCGACGGCAACGACAACGCCGCGCGCGGCCCGGTGGTGCTCGAAGGCGCCAGCTCCACCTTTGCCCACGCCGGCAGCCGGCTGGTGGTCTGCGTCGGCACGCGCAATATCGCGGTGGTGGAGACGCCGGACGCGGTGCTGGTGGCGGACATGGCGCGCGTGCAGGACGTCAAGGCCGCGGTCGAGCGCATCCGCGCCGAGCACCGCAGCGAGGCCCGCCTGCACCGGCGCGTGGAACGGCCCTGGGGCCGCTTCGAATCGATCGACCAGGGCGAACGCTTCCAGGTCAAGCGGCTGGTGGTCGAGCCCGGCGCGCGGCTGTCGCTGCAGATGCATCACCACCGCGCCGAACACTGGATCGTCGTGCGCGGCACCGCGCGCGTCACCCGCGGAACCGAGTCGTTCCTGATCAGCGAGAACCAGTCCACGTACATCCCGCTGGGCGTGACCCACCGGCTCGAGAACCCCGGCAAGACCCCGCTGGAGATCATCGAGGTCCAGTCCGGGAGCTATCTGAGCGAGGACGATATCGTGCGGTTCGACGACACATATGGCCGAGCGTAGGAAACAACAATCACGATGCATACCTCGAACCCGCTCCCCTATCGTGCTTCCCGGTCTGATACGGAACTCGCAACTGCCGCACGCCTCGCCGAAGGCGGCCGCGCGGATCTCGCGCTGGACGTGTATCGGCGAATTCTGGAGCGCGATGTAACCACAGCCGAAGCCTGGTACCGAAAGGGACTACTGCACAGCAGCGACGGAGAAGCTGGCCTGGCGATCGTTGCACTTCGCCAAAGCATAGCTTTGAGACCGACCGATCCCTGGCCCTGTTTCCAGCTCGCCCAGATCATATGGTCCACGGGCATTGCACGGCGATGGGAGTCAATCGCATTGTTCCGCCGTGCCTTTGAAATCGATCCTGGTTGTGACGAGTTTCGCCTCAACCTCGGCAACGCGCTGGCCGCCGTCAACTCGCTTGGCGAGGCGTTCCATATTCTCAAGTCATTGCCGGCCACCCTTCCCAGTTGGTGGGCCTCGGCTCGCGACAACGCGGTCGCCGCGTATCATGCGCGACGGCACGAATTGCGAACCATTCTCTTGAATCGTCGTAGCAGCACCGACAAAACGCTACCGCCGGCACAGCGCGTGCGCACTGCCGCGCTGCTTGCGATGCTCGGCAAGGCGGACCATGCGCTGCGCCTGACCAGACGGTTGATGCGGGAACATCCTCATACCTGGGATACCTTCGCTATCCACGCCAACATCCTCGCCGAACGGCGCGGACCCGCCACCGCGGTGCGGTTTCTCGATTCAATCGACTGGCTATTCAGCGAAAGCGCCCCCTTCGAACTCATGCTGGCGCGCTATCGATACGAGAGCGGCGCCAACGACGAAGCATGGGCGGCTCTGACACCGCCGGTACGGTCCAGTTCGCAGGAAGCGCGCGCACTCGCCAGTTCCGTGCTGTTGAGCCTGGGTCAGGGAGATGCGCTCCTGACTCATTGCAGGGAATGGATCCGCGACACGCCCGATGACACCGCGCCATATATGTTTGCGATTGCGGCCCAGAGAACGCGTGGTGTGCTGCGAACCTTTGATGAGATGTCACCGGAGATCGCGCACCCGACCCAATTCGCCCGCTTCCTGTCGATCGTTCAGTTTTGGGATGCCGCAGTACCTCCTGCCGAGGTCCAGGCAACAATGAACTCCTGGCGCGACAAGCATCCCGAAATGCGCCATGTGGTCTACAGCGAATCGACAGCACGCGAATATCTGGCACGCCACTACGGAAACGCCGTCGTTGCATGCTTCTCCTGGTGCCATCATGCCGCGATGAAATCGGATCTCTTTCGGATCGCATACCTTGCACGCGAAGGCGGAGTGTATGTCGATGCCGATGAATACTGCCGGCGCCCCATATCCCCGCTGCTACGCGAACTGGAATCATCCGAACTCATCGCGGCCTTGTCCGCGGATGTCGCCCCCTACCTCTACAACGCCTTCTTGCTCGCAAGACCGGGATCCCGAGTCATGCAATCCACCTTGGCCGCCATGCTCGACGGCCTGGGCCATGGGATGCGAAGCGGGCGACATCCCGACATCTGGCACGCAACGGGGCCGGGCATTCTCACGCGTACGGTTGGAGGGTTGCTGGCCACGGATGACACCGCTTCGGCGTCGCTGCTATTGCTGACCAAGGGGCAGTACGCGAGCTTCACTAGCGAAATCGACACGCTGGCGTACAAGCAGACGCAGGCGGGAAACTGGCGCCTCTCCGCGTCTCGTGCCTGAGCCCGGATCGGGCAATACCGCAATCAAGTTTTCCCACAAGAACAGCCAAGGACTGGTATGGAAGAAGCACAGGAAGTGTTCACCGAGATCTATCGAAGGAATGTGTGGGGCAGCACCGAATCCGCCTCTGGATCCGGCTCCGAAATGCGTCGGACCTATCACCTGCGCAACGAACTTCCCTATCTTCTGCGCGAATTGAATGTCCGCTCCTTGCTTGACATTCCCTGCGGCGATTTCAACTGGATGCAGCATGTCGATCTCGGAGACATTCACTATATTGGCGCCGACATCGTTCCTGCCCTGATCGAGCGCAACCGGGCAATCTACGCAGGACCTCGCAGGCAATTTGAACACCTGGATCTGATTACATCGCCACTTCCGAAGGTAGATGCGGTGCTCTGCAGGGACGGATTGGTGCATCTGCCGCATGCGGGCATCGCCGCCGCTCTTCGTAACATCTGCGCGAGCGGCGCACTCTACCTGCTGACGACACATTTCACTTATCGCATACCTTCCGCCAACGAGGAGATCGCTCTCGGGCAATGGCGCCGTCTCAATTTCGAGCTGGCACCATTTCACTGGCCAACACCCGATCGGTTCATCATCGAAGGCTGTGACGAACACAACGGTCTCTTCGCCGACAAGAGCCTGGCTGCGTGGCCCATCAACCAGATTCGCAGCCGGCTCCAATGGCCGTGAGTCCGCCAGCCCCGCCTGCCGCCCCTACCGCAGAAACTGGTGCCCCGTATACACCGGCGAGAACAGCAGGTTGAGGATCGAGACGAACTTGGTGATGCTGTTGGATTCCGCATTGGCGATGAAGACCACGTCCTTGTCGCGCATGGCAAAGCGCTGCGCCAGGAAGTAGCTGGCCGGCTTCATCAGGTCGAGCCGGTAGATCACCGGGCGGGCGGCGTCGGCCGACGGCGCCGCCTGCGCTTCCTGTGCTTCCTGCTGGTAGCGGAAGATGAAGACCGCGCTCGGGTCGGCCTGCAGGTCGCCGGGGCCGCCGACCTTGGCCACCGCCTCGGCCAGGTTCAGCTCGGCGGTATCGAACGGCACCTGCGAGACCTTGCCCGCCGCGCCGAACACCGAATACGTGCGCGGCCGATGCTCGAGCAGCAGGCGGTCCTGCGGCAGCAGCAGCAGGTTGGCGTCGCTGTCGGGCGCGATGTCGCCCAGCGGCAGCACCAGCGTCCTGCGCCCGCGCGTCAGCCGCGCCAGCACGTCCGGCAGCGGATAGGCGGCGCCGCCGGCCAGCGCCACCATGTCCAGCACGCGCTCGCCGGTGGTGCTCAGCGGCAGCCGCCCCGGCTTCCTGACCTCGCCCATCACCAGCACGCTGTTGGCCAGGTTCTCGCGCACGCTGACGATCACCTGCGGGTCCTGCGACTTGCCGCGCAGGCCCGCGCGGATCACCTCCTCGAGCTCGCGCGGCGTGCGGCCGGCGGCGCGCACGCGCCCCACGTAGGGCACCGGGATCGTGCCGTCGGAGGCCACCGTGACGGTGGGCATCGCCTGGCTCGCCGCGGTGGGCAGCGGCCCCGTGCCGAGGCTGCCGGCGGACAGCGTGCCCAGGCTCGACGACGGGCCGAACAGCGTGGTGCCGACCTCGAAGACCGAGACATTGAGCGTGTCGCCGGCGCCGATGCGCTCGACGGAGGTGTCCGCGCCGGGCTCCGGCAAGGCGACGGCGGCACTCGCGCCGGCGGCGGCGCCCAGCTGCGTCACCAGCGGCGCGTCGAGATCGACGATGCGGAAACCCAGCGTGTTGGCGGTGCTGTCCTGCGCCTCCATGACCTCGCGCGCGGTCGGTCCGCTGCTGGGCAGGTTGCCGCAGGCGGCGAGGAGCGCCGCGCACGCCAGGGCGAGCGCGCGCGGAAGAAAGGGATGGATCGGCGTTGTCATGGTTCTTGTGGGATCGGGTCCGGCCGGCGGCCGGCGTCGGCCGGCAGCAGGCAGCCGGGAGAATGCGGGGAGCGCGGCACGCGCGCGTACATGTCGCGCAGGCGCCGCTGATAGAGCTCGGGAGCAAAATGCCGCGCCTGACGCAGGCCGGCGGCGGCCAGCGCCGCGCGCAGCGCGTCGTCGCTGTCCAGCCGCCGGATTCCCTGCGCGATCTCGTCCACGCGGTACGGGTCCACCAGCAGCGCGGCATCGCCGGCCACCTCCGGCAGCGAGGCCGCGCGCGAGGTCAGCACCGGCGTGCCGACCGACATGGCCTCCAGCACCGGCAGGCCGAAGCCTTCGTACAGCGAGGGAAACGCCACGGCGCGCGCGCCGCGCACCAGCGTCATCAGCCAGTCGCGCGGCAGGTAGTCGTAGCGGCGGATGCGCTCGCCCACCGAGCGCAGCTGGCGACCGGCGTCGCCCTGCAGCAGGCGGACCTCCGCCTCGCTCTTCCACGCGCGCGCGCCCACGATGACCAGCGGCGTGCGCACCTGCGCCGCCAGGTATGCCTCCACCAGGCGGCCGACGTTCTTCTTGGGTTCGATCGCGCCGAAGTAGAGGAAATAGCCCTGCGGCGCGAGTTCGAACATCGAAGCCAGCCGGGCCGACAGGCGCGACGCACGGTCCTCGCTATCGGCATCGGCATCGTCGCCGGCCTCGCCGTCGCCGGCCGGCATCACCGCCTGCCATGTGTTGGTCACGCATGCCGGATCCAGGCGCGGGAACATGGCCAGCAGGTCGGCCCGGCTGGCGTCCGACACCGTGCAGACATGATCGCCGCCGCGCAGGCAGGCCTTGAGCAGGCGGTAGTGATAGCGCTTGTTTTCGAGCGACGTGTAGGGCAGCCGCAGCGGCACCAGGTCGTGGATCGTGTAGATGTTGCGCGCGCCTTCCAGGTGGAGCGGCAGCGGGTAGGTCCAGTGCATGATGTCCGGCGGGTCCGGCAGGCGGATGCGCAGGAAGCGGCCGTGGCGCCGGAAATGCCGCGCGGCGGCCTCGAACACGTCGGCGCTGGTGAACAACCGCGCGCATGGCGGCACGCGGTGCCGCAGGCCCGCGGACAGCACGCGGCCGTCCAGCGGAATCTCCACCGCGCGCCGCCCGAACAGGTCGCCGATGCCGCCGCCCAGCGCCGCCAGCCGCCGCGCCGCGCCGCGCCGCGATGGCGGCTTGCGGTCGAGGCCGTCGAAAAACAGCACGTCGCGCAGCTCGGCCGGCACGCGGTGGCCGACCGGCACGCCATAGAGCAGGTCCACGTCGTGCCCCATGACGCCCAGCGACCACGCGAGCGTGCGCGCGTAGGTGGCCACGCCCGAGCCGTTTGGCATGGCGAGATTGAAGCCATCGATACCGATGCGCATGGTCGTTGCGGCTTTCCGCCAGGAGCGTGGAATGGGTTCAGTGGGGCAGCGCGGGGGCCAGTCCGGCAAGCCGGGCATACAGCCCGACCATGCGGTCCGCGTAGTCGCGCGGCGCGAACGCCGCGACCTGCTCGAAGCCCGCCGCGCGCAAGCGCCGGCAGAGCGCGTCGTCGCTGTCCAGCGCGCGAATGGCCCGGGCCATCGCGGGCGTGTCGTGCGGATCGACGAACAGCGCGCCGCCGCCGCCCACCTCGCGCAGCGCGCCGATGGCGCTGGCCATCACCGGCGTGCCCAAGGCCATCGCCTCCGCCACCGGCAGGCCAAACCCCTCCGCGAGCGACGGGAACAACATGGCGCGCGCCTGCCGGATCAGCGCCACCAGATCCGCGTGCGGCAGCAGCGGCAGCCGGATGACGCCGGGCGAACGCGCCAGCATCGACTCCATTTCCGGCACGCCATGCGCGAGCGGCCCCGCCACCACCAGCGCGCGCTGGCTCATCGCGGTGCGATGCGCGGCCACCAGCGCCGGCAGGTTCTTGCGCGTCTCGGGCATGCCGCAGCAGATGAAATAGCCGCCGGGGCGCAGCCCCGCGGGCAGCCGCGGATCGCGCTGCAGCGGCGCGTGCACGGCCTGCGAGGTGTTGGTGACGAAGCCCGGCGGGCAGCCGAGCATATCGATGATATGCGTGCGCGAATGGTCGGATACCGTGACCAGGTGATCGGCGCGCGACAGGATCGCATCGAGCAGGCGCTGGTGGCGGTCGGCGCGGATGCCGGTCAGGCGCGGATGCGTGAGCGGGATCAGATCGTGCACCGTGTAGACGTTGCGCGCGCCTTCCAGGTACAGCGGCAGCGGATAGGTCCAGTGCATGACCGTGGGCGGCGCCGCGCTGGTCACGCGCAGCAGGCGCCGGTGAAGATTGAAATAAGTCTGCGCCTCGCGGAACAGGCGGCCGCCGTCATGGACGGGATGGCTGCCGTGCGGCGCGAGGCTGGCCTTGCGCGGCCCGCGCCGCAGCGCGCCGCACCAGCGCGCTATCGCCGCTTCGCGCGGCCACGCCGCCGCCGCGTGGCGCATGCCGCCGGTCAGCCATTCGACCGGCACGCCGGCGCGCGCCAGGCTGTCGCCGAGCATGCGCGCGTAGGTGTCCACGCCCGTTCCCGCGCCGAGGCTCCAGGTGCGCGCGTCGATCGCCACGCGCAGGCCGGCCGGCGGCAGCGCGCGCATCGCCGCCTTCCACGGCAGCGCCATCGGCACCGGCGCGGGCCGATGACGCGATTGATCGGGACACGCTCTCGTGTTCATAATGCGCCAGCACGCAACGACACGACTCGGACTACCGGACGAATCCAATGATCTCTTTCCAGAACGTCAGCAAAAGCTATCTCGTGGGGCATGTTCCGACCTCCGTCCTCAACAACGTTTCCTTCGACATCGACCGCGGGACGGCGCTCGGCATCTGCGGCGCCAACGGCGCCGGCAAGTCCACGCTGATGCGGCTTGCCGCCGGCGTGGAGATGCCCACGTCGGGCCGCGTGCAGCGCACGTTTTCCGTTTCGTGGCCGCTTGGCTACAGCAGCGCGTTCCAGAGCAGCCTCACCGGCGCCGACAACACCCGCTTCATCGCGCGCGTCTATGGCAAGCCGATCGACGACACCCTCGCATTCGTCAACGACTTCGCCGAGCTCGGCCGCTATTTCCGCATGCCGGTGAAGTCGTACTCGGCCGGCATGTCGGCCAGGCTCGCGTTTGCCATCTCATTGGCGGTGGACTTCGACTGCTACCTGATCGACGAAGTCACCGCCGCCGGCGACGCGCGCTTTCGCCAGCGCTGCCATGACGCGCTGCGCGAGCGGCTGGCGCACAGCGCGCTGATCATGGTCTCGCACGACCCCGCCACCCTCATCAATTTCTGCAACAGCGGCGCCGTTCTCCACGGCGCGCGGCTGCATCGATGCGAGTCGGTGGAGGCCGCGCTGGCGATGCATCATGCGCTCCAGCAAGGGGCGCACGCGCCCTGCCCGCCTGAGACGGATGCAAGCATGCCGCTGGTTGATGACATGCCAGCGTCGTCAAATGGTTAGATTCGGTCACGGGAATTTCATGCGCCGGCGCGGCTTGCGGGAATGCGCGAAGCCGTTCCGGCGCCGGCGCGGCGGCGGCTGCACGGCCGCCGCTAAACGGACGCGGGACGCGGGATGGGGGATGCGGGATATGGCGCGTCAGCGCCGGCAGGCGGTACAGGACGGCGCGCGGGTGCAGTGCCGGTCGGGCCTGCGCGATTGCGCGGCGGCGATGCCGTCGGGCGTCATCACGGACACGGAACGGATGACGCCCCCGCTGCGCGAGGCTAGACCGCCGACACCCCGCTCGCGGCGCCCGCACCGTCGAGGACCGGCGGCGCGGTGACGATCGAGCGCAGCGGCGGGTCGGCCGGCCGCAGCTTGGACAGGTCCGGCAGCGGCCGGCGCAGCGCGTCGGAGGCGGCGAACGCCTGTTCCATCGCGTGCGCCGCGCCCAGCGTCTGGTGGTCGGCGCGGAAGCGGCCCACCACCTGCAGGCCGAACGGCAGGCCGGCGTGGTCCAGCCCGCACGGCAGGCTGATGGCCGGATGCGTGGTCAGCGTGACCACGTAGGTGGGCGCCAGCCAGCGGTAGTAGTTCTCCTGCTTTTCGCCGTTGATGGTCTCGGCGTACAGCTCGGTCCACGGGAACGGCGACACCGGCGTGGTCGGCGACAGGATCACGTCGTAGTCTTCGAACGCCGCCTGGAAGCGGCCCAGGATGCGGGTCTGCTCGGCCTGCGCCCAGGCCGAATCGACCAGCGACATCTTCGCGCCCATCTCGTAGTTGGCGCGCGTGTTCGGGCCCAGGCTGGCGGGGTCGCGCTGGTAGGCCTCGTGCATGCCGGCGACGAAGCTCTCGGCGCGCAGCACGTCGAAGCAGCGGTGCGCCTCGCCCAGCTCGAACTTCACTTCGTCGCAACTGCGGAACAGGTGCCGCATCGCGGCGATCTTGGCGCGGAACACCTTGCGGATGTCGTCGTCGACGGCGCACACGCCGAAGTCCTCGGTCCAGCCCACGCGCAGCGAGCCCAGGTCGACGTGGCGCGGCAGCAGGAACGAGAGCGGGTCGAGCGCATAGGTGAGCGGGTCGCCGGCCGACAGGCCGGCCGAGGCGGCCAGCTGCAGGCAGGCGTCGGCCACCGTGCGGCCCATCGGCCCGACCACCGAGATCGGCGTCCAGCCCAGCAGCTTGCGCGAGCTGGGCACCACGCCCGGCGACGGCCGGAAACCCACCACGCCGCATTTGGCGGCCGGAATGCGCAGCGAGCCGCCGGTGTCCGACCCCGTGCACACGGGCAGCATGTCGGTGGCCAGCGCCGCGGCCGAGCCGCCCGACGAGCCGCCCGCGTTCAGGTTGGGGTTGAACGGGTTGCCGGTGGCGCCCCACACCACGTTGCGCGAATTGGCGCCGGCGCCCATCTCGGGCACGTTGGTCTTGCCGGTGACGATGGCGCCGGCCGCGCGCAGGCGCGCCACCAGCACGTTGTCCTGCGCGGGCACGTTGCCGCGGTAGAGCGGCGAGCCGTAGGTGGTGAGCAGGCCGGCGGTGGCCTCGAGGTCCTTCACGCCCAGCGGCAGGCCGTGCAGCAGGCCGAGCGCGTCGCCGCGCATGACCGCCTGCTCGGCGGCGCGGGCTTCGCCGCGCGCGCGCTCGTAGCAGGTGGCCGTGACCGCGTTGATGAGCGGGTTGACCGCTTCGATGCGGTCGATGCAGGCGTCCAGCAGTTCGACGGGCGAGAGTTCCTTGCTGCCGATCAGGCGGCGCAGGGCAACGGCGGACTGGGACAGCAGGGCGTTGTGCTGGTTCATGGCGGAGTTCCGGGTGCTGTGAATCGGGTGATCGGATGGACTGGGCGGATGCGTTGAAATGGAACGGGCGGGCTCAGCGGCTGAGCCCGCGCGCGGCCACCGGCCACAGGCTGGCGACGGCCTGCCCGCGGATGCCGACGATCTCATCGTACAGGTTGAGCGTGGGATCGCAATGCCCCGGCACCAGCAGCATCTGGCTGCCGAGCGCCGGCAGCGCGGCGGCGGTGGCGCCGGCGCGCGGCTCGACGATGCCGTGCTCGTCGTTGGCGGCCACGTAGTCGAGCGTGGCCGAGCGCCCTGCCGCACTCCAGGCCAGCGGCAGGCCGGAGTCCACCGCCAGCGACTTCAGGCCGGCGTCCACCACCACGCGCGGCGCGGCGCCGTGCGCGGCGGCCACGCTCATGACCGTGCTGGCGATGAACAGGCTGTGCTCGAAGCACAGCGCGCCGCCGTATTCGTTGCTGCCATAGTCGCCGTCCATGAAGACGTAGGAGCCGGGCTGGAGCTCGGTGTAGACGCCGCCGGCCAGATCGAACTCCGCGCTGCCGCTGCCGCCGCCCGTCACCGTCTCGCAGGCCACGCCGGCCTCGGCCAGCGCGGCCACCACGGCCGCGGTGCGCGCGCCGGCCGCCGCCACCGCGCGCGCGCGCTCGGCGGCGCCGCGCACGTGCTGGAGCCCGCCGTGATAGGCCTGCAGCCCGCGGAACGCGAGTTGCCCGTGCGCGCGGATGGCCTGCACCAGATGCAGCGCGGCGGGCGCGTCGGCCACGCCGCAGCGCCCCTGCCCGATGTCGATCTCGACCAGCACGCCGATGGTGCTGCCGGCCCGCGCGGCCGCGGCGGCCAGCTCCGCCACCTGGCGCGCGTCGTCCACGCACACGCTCATGCGCGCGCGCAGGGCGAGCTGCGCCAGCAGCGCGGCCTTGGCCGGCCCGGCGATCTCGTTGCTGATGTGGATGTCGGTCACGCCGGCCTGCACGAACGGCACCGCCTCGCTGACCTTCTGGCAGCAGATGCCGACCGCGCCGCGCGCGATCTGCGCCAGCGCGATGGCCGGCGTCTTGTGGGCCTTGGCGTGCGGGCGCAGCTTCACGCCGGCCCGGTCGGCCGCCTGCTGCATGCGCGCGAGGTTGCGCTCGAACACGTCGAGGTCGAGCACCAGCGCGGGCGTGTCGATGGCGCCGGCGGGCTGGCCGACGCTTGCCGCGGGCGGAATGAGGATGGTCATGGCGTGCCTGTCTCGTGGGCGCTTGTCGTCGCGCCTGTCGTTGAAATGGTCGGGATGGTCGGAATGGCCGCGGGCCGCCGGCGGCATCGCGCGCCGCCGCGCCGGCCCGGCCTCAGTCTGCCCGGATGTTGGCGCGCTGGGCAATGGCGCGCATGGTCGGCAGTTCGCGCGTGATCAGCGCGGTCACGGCGGCGCCGTTGGCGTAGGCCGGCTCGAAGCCGTTGTCCAGCAGCTTCTTCTTGGTCTCGGGGTCGGCCATCGTCGCGGCCAGCGCCTTTTCCAGCTTCGCCTTCACGTCGGCCGGCAGGCCGCGCGGCGCCACCACGGCGATCCACGTGTCCATGTCGATGCCGGGATAACCGGCTTCGGCGGCGGTCGGCACCTCGGGCAGCAGCGTCGAGCGCCGGGCGGTGGTCACGGCGATGGCCTTGACCTTGCCCGACTTCACCTGCGGGATGGCGGCGGAGACCGTGTCCATCGAGAACGGGATCTGGCCGCCGATCAGGTCGGTCATGGCCGGCGAGCTGCCCTTGTAGGGCACGTGCAGCATCTTCACGCCCATGCCGTTGAGCAGCATCTCGCCGGCGAACTGGGCCGTGGAGCCGGTGCCGAACGAGCCATACGAATACTTGTCCGGCGTGGCCTTCAGCGCGGCGGCGAGCTGCTTGAGGTTGCTGATGGGCTGGTCGCGGTTGGCCAGCAGGATCAGGCCGGTGCGCCCGGTCAGGCCGATCGGCTCGAAGCTCTTGAGCGGGTCGTACGGCAGCCGCGCGTTGATGGCCGGGTTCACCGTGAACGTGGTGCCCGAGCTGACCAGCAGCGTGTAGCCGTCGGGCGCGGCCTTGGCCACGTAGCCCGCGCCGACGATGGTGCCGGCGCCCGGACGGTTGTCGATCACCACCGACTGGCCCAGCTGGTCGCCCATCTTCTTCGCCAGCAGGCGGCCGACGATGTCGGTGGCGCCGCCCGGCGGGAACGGCACCACCATCTGCAGCGGATGCGACGGGAACGTGTCGGCCAGGGCATTGCCGGCGGGGGCAGCCAGGCAGGCGGCGGCCAGGATCGCGAGCTTGAAGGATCGGGTGAGCATGATGGTCATTCTCCTGCTGGGCAGAGGCCGCCGGCAATGTGGCCGGCATGCGTGCCAGGGTTGATCGGTGGATTGCGTGCGTGCTGCTGTCTCGTGTGTTTTCGGGGGTGCTGCGTGCCGGCCCGCTCAGCGCGCGAGCGCGGCCGCCCTGGCCAGGAAGCCGTCGTATTCCGCCGGCGGCACGAACAGCCCGCCGGTGGTCCAGACCAGGTGCGTGGCCTGCGGCATCCGCCCGGCCAGGCCGTGCCGCGCCAGGTAGTCGCGCCCGGCATCGCTCTCGCACAGCATGCGCGGGCCGCTGAAGCCCGCCGCGGCCGACGGCTCGATGCGCAGGCCCTCGGCCTGCAGCAGCAGCGCCAGATGCGCGAACAGCGTTTCGTCGGCGACCGTGAACACGCCCGACAGCAGCGGCGCCATCACCGCCGCGGCGAGTTCGGAGGCGCGCGGCACCGCCAGGCCGTCGGCCTCGGTGCGGTTGGTCAGGCCGAAGTCGTAGACCGACGGATTGCCCTTGCCGGCCATCATCTGCACCAGGAAGCACGGCGACTGCACCGGCTCGGCAAAGAAACAATGCACGTGCGGGCCGAACAGCTGGCGCAGGCCAAAGGTGATGCCGGCCGGCGCGCCGCCCACGCCGCACGGCAGGTAGACGAACAGCGGATGCGCGGCGTCCACCTGGATGGCTGCGGCGGACAATTGCTCGCGCAGATGCAGCGCGGCCGCGCTGTAGCCCAGCAGCAGCGACAGCGAGCGCTCGTCGTCGACGAAGTACGCGAACGCATCCTGCTGCGCCTGGCGGCGGCCGGCGGCCACCGCTTCCTCGTAGTCGCCGGCATGCTCCACCACCTCGACGCCGCGATCGCGCAGCCGCGCCTTCTTCCATTCCTTGGCGTCCGCCGACATGTGCACCGCCGCGCGGAAGCCCAGCGCCGAGGCCATCACGCCGATGCTCAGCCCGAGGTTGCCGGTGGAACCCACGGCCACCCGGTAGCGCCCGAACAGCGCGCGCGCCGCGGGTTCGCCGAGCGCCAGGTAATCCTCGGGCCGGTCCCTGCCCGGGCCGATCAGGCCGTGGCGCAGCGCCAGGCCCTCGGCGAACTCCAGCACCTCGTGGATGCCGCCGCGCGCCTTGATCGAGCCGGCCACCGGCAGGCCGTGGTCGCCCTTGACGAACAGGCGGCCCAGCGCCGGATCCAGCCCCAGGCTGCGCTGCATGGCCGGCGCGGCGACGAGTTCCGATTCGATCACGCCCTGCGTTCCGGCCAGTTCCGGGAACAGCCGCGCCAGCAGCGGCGCGAAGCGGCGAAAGCGCGCCTGGGCCGACATGACGTCAGCCAGACTAATACTCCGCGCCCCGGCCGCCTGTTCCCCGGGCGGGGTCTCGACGCGGCCCGGGTTGCACCACAACAGGGGCGTGGCCGCGCCCAGGGCGGCCTGCAAGGCGGCGGACGGGCTGGCGGCGGGCGGTTGGCTGGGGATCGGCTGGCTCATTGTCTCGGGGTCGTTGTACGCGGTTTGCGGCGGAAGCCGTGGTGGCTTCCCGGATGACTCCATTGTTGGTTTCCCCCGCCCCGGCCGCAAACGGTTTATATTAGCCAGTACATTAGTCTTGCTAATGCCTGATGCACCACGATCATGCATGCCCGCCATGCCGCCCCGCAGACCCCCAATGAGCACCCTGCTTTCCTCCTCCGTCCTTAGCTGGCTGCGCTGCTTCGAAGCGTCGGCACGCCACTGCAACTTCACGCGCGCGGCGGCCGAGCTGTGCATCACGCAAGGCGCGGTCAGCCAGCAGGTCAAGCAGCTCGAGCAATGGCTGGAGCGGCCGCTGTTCATCCGGGCCCCGCGCGCGCTGGTGCTCACGCCCGAGGGCGAGCGGCTGCGCTTCGTGCTGCGCGAGTCGTTCCAGGCCATCGAGAGCACCCTGACCCAGCTGCGCAAGCCGCGCGAAGGCGGGCCGATCGCGCTGAGCTGCGCGCCCTCGTTCGCGATGCGCTGGCTCACGCCGCGGCTGGGCGATTTCTTCCGCGACCATCCCGAGGTCGGCCTGCGGGTGTATGGCGAGTTCCACACGCTCGACAGCACCCGCATGGCGCGCGACGGCATCGACGCGGCGGTGCGCTTCGACCTCGGCGTCTATGAAGACCTCAAGGCCGGGCGGTTCCTCGACGAATGGCTGCTGCCGGTGGCCAGCCCCGCCTTCGTCGCCGCGCACCCCGAGCTGCGCGCGCCGCGGGACCTGAAAGGCGCGTGGCTGCTGCACGACGTCAGCCCGTGGGAAGGCGCGGATGCCTTCGCCGAATGGGACCACTGGCTCCGGCATGCCGGCGCCGCCGTGGACAACCTCGGCGCGGGGCAATGCTTCAACCTCTCGCAACTGGCGGTCGGCGCGGCGCTGGCGGGACAGGGCGTGGCGCTGGGCCGCTCGGCCCTGGTGCTGGAAGACATCGCCGCCGGGCGGCTGGTCGAGCTGTTCGGCATCCGCGTGCGCTCGCAGGCTTCGTACTACTTCGTCTCGGCGCACGGGCAGACGCCGCAGATCGCCACCGTGGAGCACTGGCTGGCCGCCGAGGCCATGCGCTTCGATGCGCAGCGCGCCAAGGTGCTGGGCAAGGGCGAGGTGCGCGGCGGCGCCTGAGATCCTCCCCGCGCGCCCGGCGCCGGCCCGCTTTTCGTTTGCGCATCGCACCACAACCGTGCCGCCGTCCCCAATATCGCTTCGGCCACCGGGCCGAACGGCCCGTTCCGGCACCAACATCGGCCACCCGGCACGCCCTGGCGCTGGCACGCATGTTGCGTCACGGCATTCAAGTAACTTGAATTTTGCGGATCATGGGAATACTTTCGTTCAAGTCACTTGAAGACCAATCCAGCCGGCCGCTGCCGGCTATCTGCCTGAGGGGATGAGGATGCGTAGGAAGAACACCGTAGTGGCCGCCGCCATGCTGGCGGCTTCGGCAGGACTGGCGCTGGCGTCGGTGCCGGCGGCCGCCAAGGACGTGGTCAAGATCGCCTTCGTGGGGCCGCTCACCGGCGGGGTCTCGGCCATCGGCCTGGGCGGGCGCAATTCCGCCGACCTGGCGGTGCGCCTGCGCAATGCGGATCCCAAGTCCAAGTACACCTACGAGCTGGTCACGCAGGACGACGAGTGCCGCCCCAACGTGGGCGTGCAGGTCGCCACCAAGATCGCCGCGGACCGCAGCATCGTGGCCGGCGTCACGCATTTCTGCTCGGCCGTGGCGATGGGCACGGTGGGCGTGTACAACCGCTTCCAGCTGCCGGTGGTGGTGTGGGGCGCGGTGCTGCCCGACGTGACCTACGGCAACGACTTCAAGGAGATCCATCGCGTCAACGGCACGATGATCAACCAGAGCGACGTGGCGGCCAAGTTCATGACCGGGCTGGGCTACAAGAAGTGGGCGATCATCCACGACACCACCGACTACGGCAAGGGCCACAACAAGTACTTCAGCGAGTTCCTCAAGAAGGACGGCGGCACCGTGGTGGGCACCTTCGGCGTGACCGCCGACCAGCAGGACTTCACCACCGAGCTGACCAAGATCCGCGAGCTCAAGCCCGACGTGGTGTATTTCGGCGGCCTCACGCCGCTGGGCGTGCGCATCCGCACGCAGATGGAAAAGCTCGGCATCAAGGCGCAGTTCGAGGGCACCTCGGGCATCAAGGCCGACGCCTACATCCAGGGCACGGGCAAGGACCTGGCCGAGGGCTCGCTGGCCTTCATCGAAGGCGCGCCGTGGGAGAAGCTGCCCGGCGGCCTGTTCTTCCAGGGCAAGTACTCGCAGCAGAAGTACAGCGATCCGCCCGAAGCCTACGGCCCGTTCGCGTTCGCCGCGGCCAACCTCATCATGGACGCCGTGGAGAAGGTCGGCCCGGACCGCAAGAAGGTGCGCGACACGCTCAACGCCACCAAGGACGTCGACACCATCGTCGGCAAGGTGACGTTCGACGACCATCGCCAGAACATCGTGCCGCTGGTGACCAAGTACGTGGTCGAGGACGGCAAGTGGGTGATCTGGGAAGACAGCGCCTACGGCAAGGGCAAGAAGAAGCTGGCCGGCCTGTAGGCGGCGTAGCGGCGCCCCCGCCCCGCTACGCCGCTGCCCTGCCGCGCTGCCGCCGCAGCGCGGCAGGGCCTCGCCATTCCTGTCGCGGCCGCCAGGGCCGCAAGACGCGCCATGCACTGACGCGGAGAATCCATGAGTGTGATTGCCCAATATGTGTTCAACGGCCTGATGCTCGGCATGATCTATGCCATGGTCGCCGTTGGATTCACGCTGTTCTTCGGCGTGCTCGATGTCATCAAGTTCTCCCACGGCGACACGCTGATGGTGGGCGCCTTCGCCGGCCTGGCGGCGTCCACCGGCGTGCTGATGCTCGGCATCGACACGCCGTGGATCCAGCTCCTCGCCGTGGTGGCCTGCGCGGTCAGCGTGACCGGCCTGCTGGGCGCCGGCATCGCCAAGTTCCTGATCCTGCCGCTGCGCAAGGCGCCGCCGCTGAACACGCTGCTGGCCACGCTGATGCTGGGCACGGTGATGCGCGAATGCGTGCGCCTGTTCTATCCCGACGGCTCCAACCCGAAGCCGTTCCCGCGGCTGCTGCCCTCGGCCTCGATCGAGCTGGGCAGCCTGTCGCTGCGGGCCGACAACCTGATCCTGCTGGCCACCGGCATCGCCATCATCGTGGGCGTGCACCTGCTGATCACGCGCACCCGCTTCGGCATGGCGATCCGCGCGGTGGCGCAGGACGGCGAGACCGCGCGGCTGATGGGCATCGACTTCGAGGCCGTGGTGCTGTTCACCTTCGCGCTCGGCTCGGCGATGGCGGCGCTGGCCGGCGTCATGAACGGCCTGTACTACAACGAGATCAATTTCAACGTGGGCCTGCTGCTGGGCGTGATCGGCTTCGCCGCGGCCATCCTGGGCGGGCTGGGCAACATCTACGGGGCGATCCTGGGCGGCTTCCTGTTCGCCGCGCTGCAGGTGATCGGCAGCGCCACGCTGCCGGCGCTGATCCCGGACATTCCGAGCGCGTACAAGGACGTGTTCGCCTTCGCCGTGGTGATCGTGCTGATGGCGTTCAAGCCGACCGGGCTGATCGCCGAGAAATCCAGTGAACGGGTCTGAGGCCACAGGGGAAACCAACACCATGAACCAACCATCCATCCCGATGCGCGCCCCCGCCGCGGTGCTGGCCGCGGCCGGCATCGCCATCACGCTCTACCTGTGGCTGTTCCTGCATGCGGAGTCGCAGCTGAGCGTGGCCATCCTGCTGGCGGTGGCGCTGGCCGCGGTGGTGGCCGGGCGCCGGCTCGGCGCCACGCGCCGCCTCGAGGCCGCCGGCATGAGCCGGCCCGGCCTGGCGCGCCTGTGGGCGGCGGCCGGCACGCTGGCGCTGATCGCGGCGTTCTACGACACGCACTTCGCGCTGCTGATGATCTGCACCGTGCTGCTGTACACCACCGCGTGCCTGGGGCTGACGCTGCAGTTCGGCTTCTCGGGCGTGGCCAATTTCGCCGGCGCGGCGTTCTTCGGCATCGGCAGCTACGCCACCGCGGTGCTGGCCGCGCACAGCGGCCTGCCGCACCTGCTGATCATCGTCATCGCCGGCGTGATCTCGGCGCTGGTGGGCTCGCTGCTGATCGCGCCGGTGCTGCGCACGCGCGGGCACTACGCGGCGCTGGTCACGATCGCCTTCGGCATCCTGTTCAAGACCTTCATCGAGGTCAACGACGTGCTGGGCGGCCCGCAGGGCCTGCAGGTGCCGGGCATGCGCCTGTTCGGCTACGCCCTCAACGACGGCTTCACCGTGTTCGGCGCCGACGTGTCGTTCTACGTCAGCTACGCCCTGCTGAGCCTGGGCATCTGCGGCGGCGTGTTCGCCGTGGTCAAGGCGCTGGAGCGCTCGTGGGTGGGCCTGGCGATGGACGTGGTGCGCACCGACGAAACCGCCGCGGCCACGTTCGGCCTGCATATCGCGCGCTGGAAGGTGGTGGCCTTCATGCTCGGCAACTTCTTCGCCGGCATCGCCGGCAGCGTGTACGGCATGGTCACGGGCTTCGTCGCGCCCAACAACTTCACGTTCTCGGATTCGCTGCTGATGCTGTCCATCGTGATCCTGGGCGGGCTGGGCAACGCGGTCGGCCTGGTGCCGGCCGCGATCATCGTGCTGGTGCTGCCGGAAAAGCTGCAGTTCATCCAGGAATACCGCTTCCTGTTCTACGCGGCGCTGGTGATCGCCATCCTGCTGTTCCGCCCCGCCGGGCTGATGCCGCGCAAAACGCGCCTGTTCTTTGCCGGGGAGGCTTCGCGATGAGCAGCGTGAACGATACCGGCGTCATGGTGGAAGTGCGCGGCCTGACCATGCGCTTCGGCGGCCTGACCGCGCTCGACAGCCTCGACATGCGCATCCGCGAGGGCGAGATCCTCGGGCTGCTGGGCCCCAACGGCTCGGGCAAGACCACCTTCTTCAACGTGCTGACCGGGCTCTACAAGGCCAGCGGCGGCTCGATCCGCTACCGCGGCGAGGAAGTCATCGGCAAGTCGCCGCAGGAGATCTACCGCGGCGGCGTGGCGCGCACGTTCCAGCGCTCGCGCCTGTCGCTGCCGCTGACCGTGTTCGACAACATCGTGATCGGCGACTACCAGCACATGCGCCACGGGCTGGGCTTCAACCTGTTCCGCCGCAAGGCCTTCCGCGCGGAATACGATGCCTACGTGGACAAGGTCAAGGGCCTGCTGGAGATCTTCAGCCCGCCGCTGGTGGCGCGCCTGTTCGAGCCGGTGGAGACCTTCACCATGATCGACCGGCGCCGCATCGAGGTGTGCCGCGCGCTGATGAGCCAGCCGCGCCTGCTGCTGCTCGACGAGCCCTCCGCCGGCATGACGCACGACGAGACCCACGAACTGATGAACGACATCCTGGATGTGCGCGGCAAGCTCAAGAGCCTCTCGGTGGTGCTGATCGAGCACGAGATGAACGTGATCGAGCGCATCACGGACCGCTGCGTGGTGCTGAACTACGGCAAGAAGATCGCCGAAGGCACCTACGCGCAGATCACCGCGGACCCGGATGTGCAGACCGCCTATCTTGGGGAGGAAGCGGCATGAGCACGCTGAGCGTGAAGGGCCTGAGCACGGGCTACGACAAGGTCAACGTGCTGCACGACGTGTCGATCGAGGTGGCGCCGGGCAAGATCACCTGCATCCTGGGCGCCAACGGCGCCGGCAAGAGCACGCTGATCCGCGCCATCCTGGGCCTGACGCCGCCGCGCCAGGGGCAGATCCTGTGGGACGGCCGGGACCTCGCCGGCGAGAAGACGCACAAGATCATCGCCAGGGGCATCTCGTGCATTCCCGAGGGCCGCAAGGTGTTCCCGCGCATGACGGTGGCGGAGAACCTGGCGCTGGGCGCGTTCCTCGAGAGCAACGCGCCGCTGGTGCGCGAGCGGCTCGGCAAGGTCTACGATATCTTCCCGCGCCTGAAGGAGCGTGCCGCGCAGCTGGCCGGCACCATGTCCGGCGGCGAGCAGGCGATGGTGTCGATCGGGCGCGGGCTGATGGCCGAGCCCAGGCTGCTGGTGATCGACGAGCCCTCGCTGGGGCTGTCGCCGCTGTACGTGAAGGAGAACTTCAAGGTCATCAAGCAGATCAACGCGCTCGGCATCACCGTGCTGCTGGTGGAGCAGAACGCGCGCCAGACGCTGGCGATCTCGCACTACGGCTACGTGCTGTCGCAGGGCCGCGTGGTGGCGCAAGGCACGGCCGAGGCGCTGTCCGCCAACGATGAAGTGCGCTCGGCCTATTTTGGCTAGACTCGCGGCCGGACGCGCCGGAACCACAGGAGAAAACCTGCCATGAACGATTTCCTGACTCTTCCCGTGCGCGAGCTGGCGGCGCGCATCGCGCGGCGCGAGCTGAGCGCGCAAGCGGTGGCGCGCGCCTGCATCGAGCGCATCGAGGCGGCCGAGGCCGGCGTCCTGGCGTGGCAGCATTTCGATGCCGCCCAGGCGCTGGCGCAGGCCCGCGCGCTCGACGCCGCGCCCGCGGCCGGCGCGCTGCAGGGCGTGCCGCTCGGCGTCAAGGACCTGATGGACACCGCCGACATGCCCACCACCTACGGCTCGCCCATCTACGCCGGGCACCGCCCGGCGATGGACGCGGCCTGCGTGGCCGCCGCGCGCGCGGCCGGCGCGCTGGTGATGGGCAAGACCGTCACCACCGAGTTCGCCACCTTCCAGCCCGGCGCCACGCGCAACCCGCGCGCGCCGGCCGACGCGCCGCGCACCCCGGGCGGCTCGTCCAGCGGCTCGGCCGCGGCGGTGGCCGCGGGCATGGTGCCACTGGCGTTCGGCACGCAGACCGCCGGCTCGATCGTCCGCCCGGCCGCGTACTGCGGCGTGGTCGGCTACAAACCCACCTACGGCACGCTGCCGGGCGCCGGCATCAAGCCGCTGGCGCCGAGCCTGGACACCGTGGGCGTGCTGGCGCGCACGGTCGACGACGCGGCCTTCTTCATCGGCACGCTGGCGCGCCTGCCGCTCGCGCCGGCGGATGCCCCCGCGCCGGCCCGGCTGCGCGTGGGCATCTGCCGCACGCCGCACTGGGAGCGCGCCGGCGAGGACAGCCGCCGCGCGCTGGCCGATGCCGCGCGCGTGCTGCAGGCGCAGGGCGCCACCGTGGGCGAGCTGGCCATGCCGGAAGCCTTCGCGCGCCTGACCCAGGCGCAGATCGACATCATGGCCTACGAGGCCGCCGCCGCCTTCGTGCCCGAGCTGCGCGCGCGCCCGGAAGGCTTCAGCGCCGCCTTCGCCGCGCTGCTGGCGACCGGCCAGCGCATCGACGGCACGCATTATTTCGCCGCGCAGGCGCTGGCCGCCGAGGCGCGCCGCGCGTTCGAGGCGGCCTTCGGCCAGTTCGACGTCGTGCTCGCGCCCAGCGCCGAGGGCGAGGCGCCGGCCGGCCTGGGCGCCACCGGCGACCCGATCTTCAACCGCATGTGGTCGCTGCTCGGCAACCCCTGCGTGCACGTGCCGACCGGCACCGGCGCGCACGGCATGCCGGTCGGCGTGACGCTGGTCGGCCCGTGCCGCGGCGACGCGCAGGCGCTGGCCGCCGCGCACGCGCTCGAGCGCGGCGTGGCGTGAGCCGCGGCACCGACCGGAACAACATCCCAGGAGCACCGTTTTGACCTTTCAGGAACAACAAGCCGCCGAGCGCGCCCAGGACCACGTCGACGGCGCGCGGCTGCAGGCCGCCATCGCCGAGCTCGCCGCGTTCGGCGGGCGCGCCGACGGCGGCGTCTCGCGCGAGGCGCTCACCGACGTCGACCTGGCCGCGCGCCGCCACCTGATCGCGCGCGCCCGCGCGCTCGGCTGCGAGGTGAGCACCGACGACTGCGCCAACCTGTTCTTCCGCCGCGCCGGCACCGCCGAGCTGCCGCCGGTGCTGACCGGCAGCCATGCCGACACCCAGCCGGTGGGCGGCAAGCTCGACGGCGCCTATGGCGTGCTGGCCGGCCTGGAAGTGATCGCCGCGCTCAACGACGCCGGCATCCGCACCCCGCGCCCGATCGAGGTGGTGGCGTGGACCAACGAGGAAGGCAGCCGCTTCGGCCCCGGCGCGATGGGTTCGAGCGCGTTCGTCGACCCGGCCTGCCTGCCGGCCTACCGCGACGCGGTCGACGGCGCCGGCGTGCGCTTCGGCGACGCGCTGGACGCCGCACTGGCGGCCTCGCCCGACGTGCCGCGCCGCCCCATGCGGCAGCCGATGTCGGCCTGCGTGGAGCTGCATATCGAGCAAGGCCCGGTGCTGGAGCGCGCCGCGGTGCCGCTGGGCGTGGTCGGCGGCATCCAGAGCGTGCGCTGGTATCGCGTGACGTGCGCCGGCACGATGGGCCACGCCGGCACCACGCCGATGCGCGAGCGCAGCGACGCGATGGCCACCGCCGTGGACGTCGCGCAGCAGCTGTACGCGTTCGCCGCGACGGCATCGGGCGCCGCCGCCGGCACCGAGCTGCGCCTCACGCTGGGCCGCTGGCAGGTGTCGCCGAACTCCGTGAACACGATTCCGGGCAAGGTAGAATTCACGGTCGATGCGCGCTGCGTGGACGAGGCGGTGCTGGAGCGCTTCGAGGCCAGGCTCGGCGAGATCGCCGCGCGGCAGCACCGCGGCAGCGTCGGCTTCGCGTGCTTTTTCCGCCGGCCGCCGACGCTGTTCCCGCCCGCGATGCTGTCGCTGGTGGGCCGGGCCTGCGAGCGCGCCAGCGCGCGCGCGGGGCTGGCCGCGCCGCTGCAGCTGACCTCGGGCGCGTTCCACGATGCCATGTACCTGGCCGGGCACTGCCCGACCGCCATGATCTTCGTGCCCAGCAAGGGCGGCATCAGCCACAACGCGGCCGAGGACACCGCGCCGCACGACCTGTTCCTCGGCGCGCAGGCGCTGGCCTACACCGTGGCCGCGCTCGCGCACCAGTGACCAACGCAGCGGGCGGCCGGCAAGCCGCCGGCTTGCCCTCATTCCTGGACGGATCGAATTGAAAGCGAAGAACGCACAGCCCGCCAAGACGGCCGCCGCGGCGCCGGCCGCCAGGGCCAAGCCGGCAGCCGGGGCGCCCCCCGCGGCCAAGGCCGCGCCGCGGGCAACGCGCCGGGCCGCGCCCGGGAAGGCCGCCGGCGCGGGGCTGCCGCCCGCGCCACCCGCCGCGCCCTCGCCCGCCGCCACGCTCGGCCTGCAGCTGCGCCACGCCCGCCTGGTGGCCGGCTACACGCTGCTGCAGCTGTCGCACAAGGCCGGCTGCTCCGAAAGCCTGATCTCCAAGCTCGAGCGCGGCCACGCCACGCCGTCGTTCGCCATGCTGCACCGGCTGGCGGTGGCGCTCGACACCAACATCGCGGCGCTCACCAGCGACGAGGCGCCCGGCGAAAACCCGATCCTGCGGCGCGGCGAGCGCTCGGTCATCAAGGCCGGCGGAATCGCGCTCGAGCGGCTGGTGCTGCCCAAGCGCGGCGGGCTGCTGCAGGCGAACATCCATATCGTGTCGCCGGGCGAATCCAGCGACGGGCAGATCGAGCACGTGGGCGAGGAAGTCGGCTACGTGCTCGAAGGCGTGCTGGAACTGATGCTCGGCGACGTCACCTACACCATCGCCGCCGGCGACGCCTTCACCTTTCCGAGCAGCGTGCCGCACGGGTACCGCAACATCGGCACCGACGTGGCCAAGGTGCTGTGGGTGAATTCGCCGGCGACGTTCTGACTCTCGCGCCTTACTCGAACGGCTGCGGCCGCTTGGTGGCGTCGCTCGACGGCGGCAGGATCGGCAGCGTCAGGCGCGGCTGGTCGCCGGTCAGCGTCTTGAGGAAGGCCACGATGTCGGCGTTCTCCTGGGCCGTGAATTTCCGCCCGAGCTGCAGGCGCCCCATCGTGTCGACCGCCTCGCCCAGCGTGTCGGCCGCGCCGTCGTGGAAGTACGGATAGGTCAGCGCGACGTTGCGCAGCGTGGGCACCTTGAAGTTGAAGCGGTCGGCATCGCGCCCGGTGACGGCGTAGCGGCCTTCGGCCGGGTTCGAGGTCTTGTACGGCTCCACCAGCCCCATCTTCTGGAACGAGTTGCCGCCGAGATTGGGGCCGTTGTGGCAGGCGATGCAGCCCGCGCTCTTGAACAGCTGGTAGCCGCGCAGCTCCTGCGCGTCGATGGCGGTCTTGTTCCCCTTGAGCCACTTGTCGAAGCGCGCGTTGGGCGTGACCAGCGTGCCCTCGAATGCCGCGATCGCCGCCGTCACCTCTTCGATGGTGAGCTTGTCGTTGCCGAAGACCTGGCGGAATTCCGTCACGTATTGCGGGATGGAATTGAGCATGTCCACGGCCAGCTCGTGCGAGAACGCCATCTCGCCGGGATTGGCGATCGGGCCGCCGGCCTGGGCCTGCAGGTCCTTGGCGCGGCCGTCCCAGAACTGGGCGAGGTTCAGGCTCGAATTGAGCACCGTGGGCGAATTGATCGGGCCCTTCTGCCACTTGTCGCCGATCGAGGTCTTGAGGTTGTCCGAGCCGCCCATGCTCAGGTTGTGGCACGAGTTGCAGGAGATGAAGCCCGAGCGCGACAGCCGCGGATCGAACCAGAGCTTCTCGCCGAGCCGGACCTTGGCCGGCTCCGTGACCTTGGCGGCGGAAATGGGCTGCACGGGCTCCTGCGCCGCCGAGTGCGCGGCGCCCGACAGCAGCACGAAAGCCAGACCTGACATACCCCGGACGAACGAATTCTGGAAAAGCCGTTTCATGGAGGACTCCGTTTCTTGTTTTTGAACAGGAGGCACCATCGGGATGAAACGAAGCGGTCGCGTCGCCGAGACCCGCCCGATGGCGCCTCTTATCGACATGCGCCAGAAAAGCGTATCGATTAGGCGCCGGCGGCCATCGGCGGGCCTTGATGCCAGTCAAGAAAGCCTGCGGGTTCGCCGCGACTGTCTCCATGCGGGCACGGACTGCCCGCCCCGAGCGGCAATGTCGCTAATGTCTTGGCCGCAACGCCGCGTGGATGGCCTCGTCGCGCATCCGGCGACGCGGCCCGTCAGCCGACGGCCGGCTCCTGCGACGCGGTTTCGGCGACGATCCGGTCGCGCCCGCCCTGCTTGGCCTGATACAGCAGCAGGTCGGCGCGCCGCATCAGCCCGTCCGCGTCGCGGGTCTTGCCGGGCACGGCGAAGGCCGTGCCGAAGCTGGCCCGCAGGCTGAACCGCTCGCCGCTGTCGGCCACGAGCATCGTGGCCGACAGGCGCTCGCGCAGGCGCTGCGCCATGTCCACGGCATCGCTGCCCGCCGGCACGCAGGCCAGCACCGCGAACTCCTCGCCGCCGATGCGCGCCACGATGTCCTCCTCGCGCCAGACCTCCCGGCTCAGCGTGGCGACGCGGCGCAGCGCGCGGTCGCCGGAGGCGTGGCCGTAGCGGTCGTTGATGCGCTTGAAGTGGTCGATGTCGAATATGGTCAGCGACAGCAGCCGCCCGTCGGCGCGCCGCCCCGCCCCCGAGCAGGCATCCTTCAGCCTGCGGTCGAAGGCGCCGCGGTTGAGCAGGCCGGTGAGCGCGTCGGTCTCCGCCATCTTCGAGAGCTTGGCGATCAGGTGGCGGCGCTCGTTCTCCAGCCGGGCCCGCTCGATGCTGTTGCCCTGCAGGACCTGCACGGCATCGAACAGCTCGCCGATCTCCCCGCGGTATGGCCTGGGCGACAGCGGCGCGGCGAGGTCGCCGGCCGCGATGGCGCGGATGGCGCTGGCGGCTTCGGCGAAAGGCTGGACCACCTGCCGGCGAAACAGCCAGACGCCGAGGAACAGGCAGGCGACCACCACCGAGAGAATGGCGACGATGCCGCCCAGCCACGCCAGCCGGACGTCGCGCCGCGCGCCCACCTGCTGCTGGACCAGTTCGAGGACCTCGTCCCGGAAATTGGTGATGGAGCCCATCAGGGGCACGTAATGCCGGGCGAACTCGGCAGTCGAGACGCCCGCGTCGCCGGGCAGGCTCGCCAGCGCGCGCACGCGGGAGAAATAATCCAGGCCCACGCGGAAATACTGCATCTCCACCAGCTGAAACGCGCCGCGCGGCAGCGCCTGATCGTTCAGCACGCGCGGCTGGAGCAGCGCCCGCAGTTGCGCGATGGTGCCCAGCGTGCGCTCGATGGCGAACTGCTCGGCGTCGGTCAGCGGCCGGCCGGTGCCCAGCGCCGGCGTGAGCTGCGAGCCGAGCAGCCCGGCCTGTTCCCGCAGCAAGGCCGCCAGCCGGGCCGCCAGCAGGCGGCTGAGCGCGCCGGGCGCGCCCCGGTCGACCTTGGCGGCGCTGACGTCGGCGATGGCCGTGAAGTGCGGGACCACCTGGATCATGCCGGCCACCGCGCGATGCAGCGCTTCGCCCGTGCGGGCGCCGCGCGGCTGGTCCAGCAGGCCGTCGATGAAAGCCCGCGCCCGAACCAGATCCGCGCGTGCCCGCAGCACCGCGTCGCGTTCGTCGAGGCAATCGCGGCACGCCGGCGCCTCGAGCTGGCTCAGCAGGTCGGCGATGCGCCGGTCGCTTTCCGCGCGCGCCTCCCGCAGCGCGCGCTCGCGCGCCGGTGGCGGCGGCGACGCATCGCCCAAGGCGGCGTTGCTGGGGCCGCGCTCCACCGAGACCTTCTCCATCGCGAGCAGGATCGAGTGGAAGACGCGCAGGTCGGCGAGCGCGCGATCGGCATTCGCGTAGGCGGCCCACTGGTACGAGAACAGCCAGGCCGACAGTGCCAGCAGGACCACGGCCAGGGTTGCGGCGATCAGGGCAAAGCGGCGTTCCAGCGGCGAGGTTGGCAAGGGAATCTTTAGCATCGTGAGCGGGCACTGCCGGGGCCGGGGCCGATGCGTGTCGCCGCATCCGGCCCGGGCTTCAGGGTGTGTCGAGGCCGCGCGAAGGACTCCAGGCGGGACCTTGCCGCCTGAGCGGCCGCAAGGTCGAAAATCCTCGGAACAAGGAGCGTATTTTAGCGGCGGCGGATTCGGCGGTGTTGCAGGGTCGACTTGACCCATGCCGGCAGGGCATGGTATGGCGGCGGCCTGCCCGGGCCCCGCCGGCGCCGGTGGCGGCGACGGATTCGCCCTATTTCCCCGCCGGCTGCCCGGGGGACGCCAGCGGGGGCGCGAGATAGGGCTCGACGCGCGCGGCCTGCATGGCGTAGCCGGCATATCCCATCATGGTTTCCGCGTGCTCCACGCGCATGACGCCGCTGATCCAGACGGTGTCCATCGTGCGCAGCCCGGGCAGCGGCTGGTCGGTGCGCACGTGGATGACCTGGTTGGCGGGCGGCGGCGGCACGTGGATGCAGGCGCCGAAATACGGCACCAGCAGGAATTCGCGCATGGCCTCGCCTTCCGCGTCGAGCGACACCACGAACCCGGGCAGCCGCACCGGCGCGCCGTCCAGGCCGCGCTCGACCGGCGCGTTCTTCCAGTATTGCCGCGCCTTGTACAGCGCGACCTGCGCGCGCGGGTCGCCGTCCTCCATCTGGTCGAGCTTGAGTCCCTTGAACGGCGCCATCGGGTCCCAGCCCCTGGGCAGCAGGGCCTGCCAGTCGATCTCCCGGAAGGCGGGGTCCGGCGGCCGGGCGGCGGCGGGCGCGGGCGCCAGCGGCTGCCCCACCGCGTACTCCGCGCGGGCGGCGGATGCGGGATTGCCGGCCGGCTCGCCTTGCGCCAGCGGGCGGAACGCGCGCACCCCCACGATGGTGAGCGCGGTGAGCGCCACGAGCACGACTGTGGCCGCGACGGCGGCGCGCGTTCGTCCTGACATGGGTGCGGGCTGTGCCGTTCTTCGCATCTGCGCGTCTACCTGCCGCCCGGCCTCTCCACGTAGGGCTCGACGAGGCTGCCGCGCATCGCGTAGCCGGCGTCGCCCATCACCGAGGAAAAGCGTTCGATCCGGAGGGTGCCGCTGACCCAGACCGAGCTCATCGTCCTCAGCCGGTTCCTCAGCGGCTTTTCCATCAGCACGTGGACGACCTGGTTGGCCGGCGGCGGCGGCACGTGGATGCAGGCGCCGAAATACGGCACCAGCAGGAATTCGCGCACGATGCCGGCGTCGCCCGACATCGGCACGACGTAGCCGCGCAGGCGCGCGCGGGCGCCCTGGAGGGACGGCTCGACCGGCGCGCTTTTCCAGTAGTCGCGCGCCTTGAACAGCGCCTCCTGCGCGCGCGGGTCGCCGTCCTCCAGCTCATCGAGCTTGAGGCCCTTGAAGGGTGCCTTCGGGTCCCAGCCCCGGGGCAGCAGCGCCGACCACGGCAGGGTCGAAAACTCGCCGCCGCCCTCGGCGCGCGCCTGCGGCAACAGCGCCGCGCCGGCGCCGGCCATCGCGGCGCGCAACATCGTTCGTCTGGTCGGCATGGGATGCACCTCAGGTATTGGGCGTCAGGCCGTCGGCCAGGCTCAGCCGGTAGGCGCGCCACCCCGGCAGCAGCGACGCGGCGGCCCCGGTGGCGACGATCGCGGCCAGCAGCGGCAGCTCGCTCGCCTGCGGCCAGGCGACGGGCAAGGCCAGGCCGAGGCTCGCCTCCAGCCACGGCGCGACCGCCACCGACAGCACGGTCAGCAGCAGGTAGCCCGCCAGCGTGCCGGCCAGCATCAGCACCAGCCCCTCGGCCGCCAGCAGCATCAGCAGGTCCAGCGGGCGCGCGCCCACCGCGCGCAGGATGGCCAGTTCCCGCCGCCGCTCGCCCAGCGCGGCGAGGATCGAGGAGACCAGCCCGGCCAGGCCGACCGCGACCACCAGCGCCGACATCAGCAGCAGGCCCTTCTCGCCGATGCTGACGATGTCCCACAGGTCGTCGAGCGCCACGCCCGGCAGCACGGCCATCAGCGGTTCATGCGGGTCGTCGGCGATCTCGCGCTGCAATGCGAACACGCGCGAGCGCAGCTTCAGGCCGACCAGCACGCCGGTGATGCTCTTGGGCGTGAGGTCGAACTTGCGCACCAGCCCGGGCGGGATCGACAGGCCGGGGATCGGGGTGCCCGCCTGCCAGTCGAGGTGTATCGCTTCCATCGCCTCCAGGCCGATGTGCACGGTCCGGTCCACCGGCGTTCCGGTGGGCGCCAGAATCCCGGTGACGACGAACGGCTTGTCCGCGTGCTGGAGCTGCCCCGCCATCGGTCCGGTGGCGTCGCCGTGGCTCAGGACGATGCGGTCGCCGAGCCGGTAATTGAGCCGGCGCGCCACCTCCGCGCCCAGCACGGCGTCGAACAGGCCCTGGAACGGCTGCCCCTGCGCGAGCACCAGCGGGCGCCGGTCGCCGTAGCGGAAATGGCGGAAGTAGTCCTGCGAAGTCGCCAGCACCGGAAAGCCGCGATGGGAATCGCCCAGCGAGATCGGGATGGTCCAGGCCACCAGCGGATGCCGCGCGATGCGCAGGGCGCTGTCCCAGCCCATGTTGTTGGTCGCGCCGCCGAGGCGGAACACGGTGTAGAGGATCAACTGCGTCGGGCTCGAGCGCGCGCCGACCACGAGGTCCGTTCCCGAGACCGACTGCGAGAATCCGGCCCGGACCTGATGGCGGATGCGCTCGACGCCGAGCAGCAGCGCGGTCGACAAGGCAATCGCCAGCACCATCAGCAGCAGGTTGTAGCGGCGGTTCCAGGCGCTGCGCGCGGCCAGCCCGAGCAGCGGCATCAGGCGGCCTCCGCGGCGCCGGCCGCCGGCATGGCGAAGCGGCTGCCGAAGCGCGCCGCCAGCCGTTCGTCATGGCTGACGAAGACCAGGCTGGCGCCGACCGCGCGGCACTCGCGCTGCAGCAGGTCCATGAACGCAGCCTGGCGGCCCGCGTCCAGCGCCGAGGTCGGCTCGTCGGCCAGCACCAGTTCCGGGCGCCCCAGCAGCGCCCGGGCCGCCGCGACGCGCTGCTGCTGCCCGACCGAGAGCCGCGCCGCCGGCCGCCGCCACAGCGGCTCCGGCAGGTCCAGCCGCGTCAGCAGCATGCCCGCGGCCGCCGCGGGGCTCGCGCCCTGCTGCGCCGAGCGCCGCCGGCGCAGCGCGGAGAACTTGCAGGCCAGCAGCACGTTGTCCAGCACGGACAGATAAGGCAGCAGGTTCAGCTGCTGGAAGATGATGCCGATGTGGTCGGCGCGGAAGCGGTCGCGCTGCGCGCCGCTCAGGTCCCGCAATGCCGTGCCTTTGAGCAGGAGCTGGCCCTGCCCCGGCACCAGGACGCCGGCCAGCAGGCCCAGCAGCGTGCTCTTGCCGCTGCCGCTGGCCCCCGAGACGAAGACATGCTCGCCGGCCGCCACGCGGAAGCGGTCCAGGGTCAGGCACGCCGCCTGCTGGCCCGGCCAGGCGAAGACCACATCCGTCAGGTCGACGACCGGTTCGCTCACCATGCGGTGCTCACCACGGCGCTCACCATGCCAGCCGGTAGCCGGCGCGCGTCAGCGTGGCCCCGGCCTGCTTCGCCGGCGTGACCAGTTGCACCGCGGCGCGCTGCAGCGCCGGAAACGCGTCGAACAGTTTCACGTCGATCTGGCGCAGCGCGGACGCCGCCTTGCAGCGAAACACATAGTCGGCGTCGAGGTCGGCATGCTCGTCCCGGGCCGCCGCCTGCGGAGCAGCCGCAGCTACCGCGGTGCCGTCGCCGGCGGGCATGAAGGCGCGGTTCAGCGAGCCGAAGTCGAACCGCACCGATTCCAGCCGGCAGCCCGCGGCGGGCGAGGCGACGAACAACTTCTCGCCATCGCGCAGCCGCGCCATGCCTTGCTGCGCGGCAGCCTGCTCGGCCGCGCCATGCGGAGCGTGCTCGAAGCCGAACAGGTTCATCAAGGGCGACGCCAGATGCACCGTGAGCACGGCCCCGTCCTGCACCACGTCCAGCTTCGCCGTGCCGTGCACATGCGCCTCGTGCGCGCCCGCGCCGGCCATCATCAGCAAAGCGGCGAGCGCCGCGCCTGTCCGTCCCAGATTCATTGCGTCCACCAAGAAGAGAAAGCCGAGAGCGCCAGGGCAGCCGCTTTCACCCCGCAATCGCGGTACCCAGATGCGTTTCCGCGGCCCGTGGGATCCGATGCCCAGGCGATGCCCCGGAAGGCGCCGGCACTCTCGCGCAAGCGGGCTCGGCAGAACCGTCGCTTGCGCGAAAGCGCGGCCGCCTCGCGGCGGCCGCCGGTGTGCAGTCACGATTGGTACTCACGACTGGCACTCACCATCCGCGGCCATGATTTGCAACCGAGTTGCACGGCAATCATAAATGCAACAAAGTTGCATGGCAAGGGTGGGAGTGAAGAAAGCGTGTGGTTTCGGCGAGGCCGTACCGATCGCGAAGCGGCAGCCGCGCGCGACAATGCGGGGCAGGATGCGCCTGCCGACACCGGCGCGCCCTGCCCCGCATGACGTGGCCGGCGCGGCAGGCCGGACCGGAGAAGCCGGACTGGAAGGCTAGAGGTCCAGCTCCAGGCGCGGCGACCGGCTGCCCGAGCAGCAGATCATCATGGTGCCGCGGCGCTCGTGTTCCGCCGCCGCGCGCACCGCGTCCCGATGCAGCGGCTGGCCGCCGAGCACGCGCGTTTCGCACGCGCCGCAGACGCCCTCCTCGCACGAATAGGACACGTCGATGCGCTCGCGCATCAGCGCCCCGAGGATCGACTCGCCCTCGCGCACCTGCACGTCGACGCCCGAGCGCCGCAGCGTGACGACGAAGGTGCCGGCGCCGGCCGTCGCGCCGGCTTCCACGGAGGAAGAGACAGCGGCGGCGGCAAAGCGCTCCACGTGGTTGCGCTCCGGCGGCCGCCGCGCGGTGAGTCGCGCGAAGTCGTCCAGCATGCGCGCCGGCCCGCAGCAATAGACCTCGGTGTCGTCGGACACGCCGTCCAGGACCGCCGCGAGCGAACCGCCGGCGCGATCCGGCGCGCCGGAATAATGCAGCGTCACGCCGGGCCGCCCCTCCAGTTCCGCGCGGAACAGCACGTGCCCGGCCGAGCGGCACCAGTAGTGCAGTTCGACCGCGCGGCCGAGCGCCCGCAGGCGCGCGAACATCGAATAGACCGGCGTGATGCCGATGCCGCCCGCGATCAGCAGCGTGCGGCCCGCGTGCTCGTCCAGCGCGAAATGGTTGCGCGGCCCGCCGATCGTGAAGGTCGCGCCCACCCGGCATTCGTCGTGCAGGCGCCGCGAGCCGCCGCGTCCGTCCGCCTCGCGGCGAACCGCCACGACGTAGGACGAGCGCGTCGACAGCGGCGTGACCAGCGAGTACTGCCGCACCAGGCCGGGGCCGATGCGCACGTCGATGTGCGCGCCCGGCTCCGGCTCGGGCAGCGGCGCCGCATCCAGCGCCGCGAACTCGAACAGCGAGACGTCCGGCCCGGCGTAGCGGATGCTGGCCAGGCGAGTGGCGTAGCCCACTTCAGCAGAAGGTGCCATAGGTGACGCCCATGTTGCGCAGCCAGCTGCGGTACTTCTGCCCAAGCAGGTCGCTGCGATGATGCAGTTCGTAGCGCAGGTCCACCGGAATGCGTTCCGGGCGCTGCGTATCGACGATCTCGCTGTCCTGCGCGTAGACCAGGTCCTGCCGCTTGCGCACTTCCTCCGGGGTCGGCGCCGGCGAGAAATTCATCGCGCAGCAGATGCGCACGATGCTGTGGGTCTCGTCGATCTGCTGCGCGGTCAGGAACGTGCAGAAGCGGTCGTTCGGGTTGCCCTCCGCCGCGCGCGCCGGATCGGAAATCTCCACGCGCTTGCGGAAATAGGCCACGAGCGGGCGCAGGCAGCGGTAGGCGTAGTAGGCGATCACCGGCACGTTGCGCGGATCGCCATACGGCTGCGTCACGCGGACTTCGTTGGTCGACAGGCCGTCCTCGGTTTCGTCGACCTCATAGGACGCGATCACGTCGGGGTTGTCGATGAGGCCGTTCACGCCCGCGTGCACGAACGGGAAATGCGTGGTGTCGATGAAGTTCTCGATCGCCCGGTATCCCGAGCGGAAATGGTACGGCCCGCACAGCACCTTGGTGTACGACGGATCGTCCCATTCGGGGAACGCCGGGATGTCGTTCGACGGCGTGCCGAGGCACACCCAGATGAAGCCGTAGCGCTCCACGACCTGGTGCGCGATGGCGCGCGCCTTCTTCATCGGGGTCTCGGTGGGCGCCGCCGGCATCAGCACGCATTGCGAGGTGCCGTCGTAGTTCCAGCCGTGGTACGGGCACACGACGCGGTCCTCGCAGATGAAGCCCTTGGACAGCCGCGCGCCGCGATGCACGCAAAGATCCTCCCAGACATGCAGGCTGCCGTCCGCCTGCCGCCACATCACCAGGTCGCGCTCGAGCAGCGTCACCGGCACCAGCTTGCCCGGCACGACGTCCTCCGACACGCCCGTCACATGCCAGTCGTTCAGCAGGACGGTGTCCTGGCATCCTTGCAGTTCCTTCGCCAATACGCTCACTCTGTTCACTTGCATTCTCCTGTCTACGTGGGGGTGGTTTGATGTGCCTGCCCGGGGCCATTGCGGCGCGGCACCGCGTTGCGGCGCGCAGTCGCGCGCCGGCGCGCCGGCCGCTCAGCGCGCGTCCGGCTGCACCGCGGCAAGCGCGAGCCGATGCAGCGTGATGTGGCGGATCGCGATGCGCGACGCGCCGATGTGGGCCTTGACCAGCATCTCCGCGCGATCGGCCTTCCTGGTCATCAGGCAGCGCAATATCGCCCTGTGCTCGTCGAACGCCGCCGAGATCCGCGCCGCGTCGGTGAAGTCGAGGCGCCGGATGATGCGGATGCGCTCGGTCAGCCGCGCGGACGTGCGCGCCATCTCCCGGTTGCCGGCCAGCTCGACCAGTGCCTGGTGGAATCGCTCGTCCTCCTGCGCGACCCGCTTGCCGTCGAGGTTCCTTTCCGCCTCCGGCACCATCCAGAACCTGCACAACGCCGACAGGTCGGGCGGCGAGTCCATCGCGCACAGGCGGCGCACGGCAATCACCTCGATGCTGGTGCGAAAGTCATAGAGATCGTCGTAGTGCGCCAGGTCGAACGGCTTGACCTGCCAGCTCGAATGGCCGTCGAGGCGCTGCAGATACCCTTCGTGCGCGAGCAGATGGAGAGCAAGACGCAGCGGCGTGCGCGAGATGCCCAGCGCATTGGCGAACTCCTGCTCCGAGTAGCGTTGCCCCGGCGGCATGCGGAGTTCGAAGATGTCCTCCTTGATCCGTTCGTAGGCATCGTTGACCATCGAGTTCTTGCCTCGGGTCGCCGACGCCTGGTCCTGCACGATTTCCAGCCTCTGCGCACCATCCCGGTTCATCGTCATCTCGCTCACGCACATGTTTTGGACATCAATTCGGATTTCAATTTGGATCCAAATAGAAATCCACTTATGGATTCGGAATTACGCGGGAGTTATGCAAGATGCTTGCCAGCGCGGGCGGCGCCGGCCCGTGGGGAGCCGCGCGGACAACCGGCGCAGACAACCGGGACGCCTGATGCGGGGCTGGTGGACTGGCGGCGCGCCGTCTGCGCCCCACCCTCACTGATAGCTCAGCGTGAACGCGGCAATGCCGACGACGTCGCCCGCCTGCACGGCGCCGGTGGCGACGTAGCGCACGGTCAGCGGAATGCTGGCCAGGCCGGCCGACGATCCCACCAGCCACTGGCCGGGATTGCCGGGCGCGATCGACGGCGCGCCGTAGTTGACCGGCACATTGCCCGCGCGCAGGATGCGCAGCCGCACGCCGCGGGCCGCGGACGCGGTGGTCAGGTTCAGCAGGTCGCTCCGGTTGGCCGGATCGGTAAGGTCGGTCAGGGTCACGTAGACCCTGGCGCCGGCGGCACAGGTCAGGCCGATGCTGAACGGAGTGTCGCCGGTACCGCCGGTGCCGGCCGCGCTCAGGACGCCGGCATTGACCGGCGGCATGGGGACGTTGACCGGAGTCGCATTCACCGTGCAGGTCCGGGCCATCAGCCTGCCCTGGGAGGTGCCCGACCATCTGCTGACCCAGGCGAGCGGGCTTGGCCCGGCGAAGTCGCCAAGCGGGTTTGCGCTGTCGTTGAAGCGGAACTGGTCGAAGTTGCTGAAGTTGAAGCTGCAGACACTCGACGCGGGGCCGCAATAGATCACGTTGCCCCCGGGCTGCGGGTTGTCATAGAGGACGTCGCTGACCTTCACCAGTTCATAGGTGATCGCCACCGATCCCGAGCAAGGCGGGACGCAGGGTGCCGTCCATGACCTGTCGTACCATGTCTTGGTGTTGTTAAAGGGGATGTTGGAAATCAGCTGGCCGTTGACGTATACGCGCACGCCCAGCGTGGCGGCCTGGTTGCGGACCCTGACGCCAGGCACGGCCGTGCTGTTCACCCAGACCGGCGCATATTGCGGGGTGTAGGTGCGGGGCGTGGATGCCTTCGGGCAGTTGTACTGGTAATGGACAGTCTTCGAGGCGAGAACCGTGCCGTTGGGTGCCTGCGCCTTGGGCGGCAGCAGGAACAGCGGCCAGACGGCGATGTCCTGGCAGCCTGGCGAGCAACTCGTGTTCAGCGGCGGCGTCATCGAGCACAAGACAAGCTCGGCGTGGGCCGCGGCGTGCAGGCCGAGCCAGAGAACCAGGGCGGCCAGGCAACGGCGGCAGTATTGCATCGGGTTCATGGGAAATTCGCTCCTGCCGGCGCGCCGGATTCGTCGGGGATGGGGAACAGGGTTCGGGAATCGCTGGCCGGCGCCAGCGCGAGCGGCACATCGCCGCTGTCGCACACCGCCGCGAGGCTCGCATGGGCATTCCCGCCCGCGGCGGGCAGGCGGTACGCGAACGTGCAGCGCTCGCCCGGGCGCGCGCCCCAGGTGGCGCTCAGCCGGCCGGCCTCCGGCAGGCCGCGCGCGAACAGGCGGCCGCCGTGGCCGGCGATGCCGACCCTGTTGCCCTGCTCGTCGAGCACGTCGGCGCCGAACGGCAGCGCGGCGCCGTCGGCCAGGCGCGCGCGGATGAGCACGGCGCGGCCGCTGACGGTGGCGAAGCGCACCTTCACCACCGCGTTGGCGCGCGGCGCCACCTGTTCGCTGGTGGTCCGCAGCTCGATGTCCAGCGGCGTGCCCTTGGGGTCGATGCTGACGGTGTTCACGGCATAGGGCGTCAGATAAGGCACCACCGCGTAGCCGCGCGCGTCGATGCGCAGCCCCGAGATGCCGTTGACGCGCGCGCCTTCGGCGCCCCTGGCCTCGACCACCGCCACGGTCTCGCCCAGCGCGTTGCTCAGGGTCACGCCGCCGGCGTGGGCCACCACGGCACCCGAGATGCCCAGCGACTGCTGGGTGTAGCCGCGGCCGCCGGCGACGCCGGCCGAGAGCGTGGCGGCGGCGCCGCGGTACTGCATGCTGGCGCCGCCGTTGCCGTTGCCGGCGGCGCGCCCCGCGCTGACGCTGTAGTTCAGTGCGCTGTCTTCGCCGAGGCCGCCGCCCAGGCTGACCTGCTGCGAGCCACCGCCGTTGTTGCTGTGGCCGTAGCTGCCCGTCAGCAGCGGCGCCGGCCGGCCGCGTCCGAGCGGCAGCGAGACGCTGGCGAACATCTGGTTTTCCAGCCTGCCGGAGAAACCATCGCGCTGGCGCGACAGCGAGAGATTGATGCTCAGATCCAGTCCGCCCACGCGGAAATGGCCGTTGTAGCCGATCTGGAACTGGGTCATGGTCCCGCGCTGGCGCCAGTAGTCGATGGTGGAACCCACCGCGTAGAGGTTGCCCCAGCGCACGCCCAGGTTCTGATTGAGGGTCAGCTGCAGCTGGTTGCGCTGGCGGTAGGCGAGCGCCGGGTCCTGGCCGCCGTCGCGCCCGCCGCGGCCTTCGCGCGCGCCCAGGGCATCGCGCACGCTCCGGTAGCCGCTCGAGGAGTAGCGGTAGGCGGCCACGGTGATGCCGGTGCCGGTCTGCTCCAGAAGCTGGCTGTAGCTCAGGCGCACGCTTTGCCCGCTGGCCCGGCCGGCGCGGGCGATGCTGGCGCGGGCCTGGGTGACGTCCAGCGCCACCGCGCCGGCCAGCGTGTTGAAGGCCGCGCCCAGCAACCCCGCCATATAGCCGTTGGCGGCCAGGACGCCGGCGTAGCCGGTGAACAGGTTGGTGAAGCCATGCTGCGCCGTGGCCTGGACGATGGTGGCGCGGCGGCCGACCAGCCGCTCGCGCAGCCTGCCCGCGCTGACGTTGAAGCGGCTCGTGCCCGGGCGCAGCGATTGCGCCACCGCGGCATAAGGCACGCCGAAGCTGCGCTGGCTGCCGTCCGCCTCGGTGATCGTCACCAGCAGGTCGCCGCCGTAGCCGGTGGGGTTGAGGTCGTCGATGCGGAACTCGCCCGGCGCCACGTTGATTTCATAGAGGGTATTGCCGTTCTGCGTGACCTTGACGTGCGCGTTGCTGTTGGCCACGCCGCGGATCAGCGGCGCGTAACCACGCACGGACTCGGGCAGCATGCGCTCGTCGCTGGCCAGCGTGGCGCCGCGGATGCCGAGGCTGTCGAACATCGCGCCGTCGGTGAAGACGTCGCCCAGGGTCAGCTGGCTGCGCAGCGCGGGCAGGTCGCGCTGCAGGTAGGTGGCGACGCTCTGGTAGGTGCCGCGCCCGCGCGATTGCAGGCTCGCGCTGCCGTGGTGGCGCAGGTGCCAGCCGCCGGCGTTGAGGCCGCCATTGAGCCCCAGGTACGACGAGGTGGAGGCGCCGCCGCTGCCGGACATCCGGAAGGCGCTGAAGTTGTACCCCAGCGTGGCCGAGGGGATGCCCGCATCCCAGAACTCGGGACTCACGTAGCCGCGCGGATTGCGCAGCAGCACGGCCTGCGGCAGGCTCAGGTCCAGGCGCAGCTTGCCCAGGTCGAAGGCATAGGAAGCGGCCGCGGCGATGCGCGCGAAATTGCCGCACTCGCCGCCGCGCATGCGTGCCAGTTCGTCGCGTCCGGCCGCGTCGAGAGCCGCGGCGTCCAGGCCCAGGCGCTCGATCAGCGACGGCGCGAAACACGGCGCCGCGCTGTGGTCGGCCGGCGCGGCGGCGAAGCGCACGCTGGTGTTGCCCAGCCAGTTGCCGTTGAGGTACAGGTCGAGCCGGTAGTCGCCGGGCGGCACCGGGCTGCCGCGCGCGAAGCGCGAAACGTCGATGCGCTCGCCCTTGCGGTTCATCAGGAAATCGTTGTCGAAGTGCACGGCGGCGATCGCGGGCGCGTCCGGGGCGTCGGCCTCGGCCAGCGCGGCCGCCTTCCAGCCGCCGAGCATCGCCAGGGCGAGCGCATGGCGCCCGCGCATCGTTGCGGCACCGCGTGGCGAACGTCTGCGGCGGGCGCGGGGCATGCCGGCGCTCAGCGCGGCGGCGCCTGGTAGGCGCCGTCCTGGCTGCCGCCGAAATCGTCGAGATAGCGGTACTCCACCGAAAACGGCCCGGCTGGCGGCGCCGCCAACAGGCCCAGCGGAAAATCGGCGCTGGCGCCCGGATCGACCATGCCGCCCTCGTCGTTGCTCCAGGTCTCGCCGCCGGCCCTGGCCACGATCCGGCTGAAGGTCACGTGGTAAGCGCTCGGGTTGCTGGCCCGCAGGACGTAACCGGTGCCGCCGCGCGCGAACCGCCAGGTCACGCTGCCCGGCGCATCGCGCGCCGCGCCGGCGAGCGCGGCCGGACGGAAGAACAGCTTGATGCGCGTGCGGAACGCCAGGCGCAGGGCATTGCGGCGGTCGTTGCCGGCGGCCTTGGGCGGCACTTCCAGTACGTTGAGCCAGAACAGCGACTCCCTGTCCTGCGGCTGCGCCTCGCGGGTATGGAACAGGCGCAGGCTCTGCCCCTTGCCGGGGTCCAGGCGGAACAGGGGCGGCGTCAGCGTGAACGGCGCGGTGGATTCGTCCGGTGTGGCGGTCAGGTCGCCGCCGTCGATCCAGGCCTGCACCAGGGCCGGGGAGCGGCCGTTGTTGTCGAGCTTGACCGTGACTTCGCTCTCGCGCTCCGGATACACCACGCGCGTGGCGTTGATGACGATGGAGGCCGCGGCGCTGCCCGGGCCGAGCGCGGCGCAGGCCATCAGCGCGGCCAGCGCCGCGCCCGGCCGGGCTCTGTGCTTGACTGGCATATGCGTTTCCATCCCGGCGCCGCCCGCGCGCCCTTCGGCCAGGGCGGCGGCCGTTGCCGCGTTATGCAGGTGTGCGGGTTACGGGTAGACGATCATGTACGGCACCGAGGTTTCCACCGTGCCGTTGGTGACCGGGAAGGACGCCGCGTAATAGCGCGCCTTGTAGGTGAGGTCCGCCGCGCCGCCGGTCAGCGCGACCGGCTTCGAGTTCTGCGCGCCGTCCGGCTTGCCGACGAGGACCGCGGTGTCGTCGCCGTTGACGATCTGGATGTCGGCGTTGCTGCCGCCGGTGGCGGCATTGTTCAGGCGATTGGTCACGACGTTGGTGTTGGCGCCCGGCATGAAGCGCGTGTGCACGTTGCCGGTGCTCGGCGAGCAGCCGGTCAGCCTGATGGTGAACGGCTTGGCGCCGGCGAAGGTATTGATGCCGGAGAACGCGGATGCCGGCACATTGTCCAGGTAGACGTAGACATCCTCGTTGTTGGTGCCGGTGATGGTGCAGGTGGATGCCGTTACCTGGCCGGTGATGTAGATGGTGCCGTCATTGGTCTGGGCCCGGGCGGAAGACGCGGCCGCCGCCGCGCCCGCCAGCACGAAAAAAAACGAGAGAAGTTTCTTGGACATGGCAGTGCTCGCTGTATCGATTGGCCGTTCGCCTCGAACGGTGAGGAAACCCGCCACCGCGCCGGCCATTGGGCCGCAGGACGGATTTCGAGGGCGAGTGTCGATCAGAAAATGCGCGCAGGTTTGCGGACATGTCTGCAACTTCACAGAGAAAAATCGGATTAATTCGAGAGAATTTTCTGATGACTCATTGGGCGCATTTGTGACGCGGGTGGTGGTGTCTTTGTGTTTGCGGCGACGCCGCCATTGAGATCCGGGCGCCAGCGGCCTGCCCCAGGCATCGCGCGCGGATGACCGGCGCGCCCGGCAAGAACGAGACAACGCGAACGTCGGCAAGCAAACGCAATTCGCATGGCAAATGCGTCGATCGTGACGGTGCGCAAACGCCAAACTCGCCGGGACAAATACCCGAAACAGGGTATGCGCCATTCGGCAGCGCTTCTTAGAGTGCGGGCTTGAGCCCCAGTTTGAAACGCAACCCTGCCGGCAGAACCGCCCAGCCGGCGCATGCGTTCACACACCCTCAGGAAGCCACCGTGAATCGACGCCTACCTTTCTCTTTGCCCCTTTGCCGGGCTGGCTGTTCCCTGATGGCCGCTCCCCTCGCCCTCCTCACCCTCGCCAGCCTGGCGCACGCCCAGGTGCCGACCGACGCCGGCCATCTCCAGCGCCAGCTGGAACAGACCCTGACCCCGCCCGCCGCCACCGCGCCGACGCCCGCCGCGCCCGCTGCCCCGGAAGACCGCAGCGGGCCCAGCGTGGTCATCCGGCGCGTCGTCATCGAGGGCGCCACGCTGATTCCGGCCGAGGAACTGGCCCGCCAGCTCGACGCCAGCCTCGGCCGGCCGCGGACCCTCGGCGAACTGCACGCCGCCGCCCAGGCCCTGGTCGGCTACTACCGCACGCGCGGCTGGTTCGTGCGGGTGCTGCTGCCGCAGCAGGACGTGACCGGCGGCACCCTGCGCATCCAGGTCGTCGAAGGCCGCTTCGGCAGCCTGCTCATGGCGCCGGGCCAGACCCGCGCCCGCCAGGACTTCGTGGCGCGCATCGTCGGCCGCCGCCTGGACGCGGGGCAGCCCTATTCGCAGGCCGATCTCGAACGTGGCCTGCTGCTCGCCAACGACCTGCCCGGCATCGCCGCCGACGGCGTGCTGCAGGCCGGCGCCGCGCCGGGCAGCACCGACCTGGCGCTGAGCGTGCGCGACGGCCCGTGGGTCTCCGGACAACTCGGCCTGGGCAACCTCGGCAGCCGCACCACCGGCGCCTTGCAGGGCTACGGCATGGTCGCGCTGAACAACCCGAGCGGCTATGGCGACCAGCTCAGCCTGAGCGCCGCCGCCGCCGGCCACCTCGACTACCAGACCCTGGGCTACGGCGTGCCGCTGGGCCATGACGGCCTGCGCCTGTCGCTCGGCTACAGCCAGCTGCATTACCGCCTGGGCAAGGAGTTCGAAGCCCTCGATGCCAGTGGCCAGGCCCGCACCGCCACCGCCGGGCTGGCCTACCCGCTGCTGCGCGGCGCCGAGCGCAACCTGTGGCTCGCGCTGAACCTCGGCCAGCGCCGCAACCGCGACGACAGCCTGGGCTTCACCCTGCGCGAACGGCGCCTCAACAGCCTGGGCCTGTCCCTGTACGGCGACAGCCGCGACGCCTTCGGCCGCGGCGGCCAGACCGCCTGGCGCGCCGAACTGACCCAGGGCAACGCCACCCTGCGCCTGGCCGACGACCGCCGGCAGGATGCCGCCGGCCCGCGCGTCGCCGGCGGCTTCACCCGCCTCAACGCCGATCTGCGCCGCGACCAGGTGCTGGGCGCCGCCAGCTACCTGCGCGTGCGCGCGGCCGGGCAATGGTCGGCCGACAACCTCGATTCCTCGCAGCAGTTCGGCCTCGGCGGCCCCTACGGGGTACGCGGCTATCCAGCCAGCGAAGGCTACGGCGACAGCGGCGCGCTGGCGCAGGTGGAACTGCATGCCTTGCCGGCCCCGGCGCTGCCAGGCCTGGACGCCTACCTGTTCGCCGACGCCGGCGTGGTGCGCCAGCACCGCGCGCGCTGGCCGGGCTGGGACATGCAAGGCACGAACCGCAACACCTATGCCCTGTATGCCACCGGCCTCGGCCTGCGCTGGAGCCTCCCGCGCGGCTTCGCGCTGGATGCGGTGTTCGCCACGCCGCTGGGCCACAACCCGGCCAGCGCCAACCCCGGCCGCAACCAGGACGGCAGCCGGCGCGGCGCGCGCCTGTGGATCAGCGCCAGCCTGGCGTTCTGAACGGACAAATCGAGAAAAGGAATCCGACCATGTGGAAGCACGCCAGCATCAACCGCGCCTATCGGCTGGTTTGGAACCGCGTCCAGCAGGCCTTCGTGCCGGCGCCGGAAATGGCCCGCGGCCACCACGCGGGCGGGGCGACCCGCGCCCGGACTCGCCACGGCGGCGGCATCGTCCCGAGTGACAGGCGGCCCCTTTGGCGGGCCTCGAACGTGGCGCTAGCGCTGGCCGGCCTGCTCGTCAGCCCGCTGGCGCTCGCGCTTGACGCGGGTGCCCTGCCCCAAGGTAGCAGCGTCGCTGCGGGCGCGGCAAACATTGCCGGCTCGGGCAACGCACTGACCGTCACCCAGAGCAGCGACCGGGCCATCGTCAACTGGCAGTCGTTCGACGTCGGCCAAAACGCCGGCGTCCGTTTCGTCCAGCCCTCCACCACAGCGGCCACCCTGAACCGTGTCACCGGTGGCCCGGCCAGCCAGATCCTCGGCACCCTGAGCGCCAACGGTCAGGTCTACCTGGTCAACCCGGCCGGCGTGCTGTTTGGTGCTACCGCGCAAGTCAACGTGGGCAGCCTGGTAGCGTCCACCCTGCGCATCGCCGATAACGACTTCCTCGCCGGCCGCGACCGCTTCACCCTCGACGGCGCCACCGGCGAGGTCAGCAACCAGGGCCGCATCACGGCGGCCCAAGGCGGCCGCGTGGCCCTGCTCGGGGCGCGCGTCACCAACACCGGCACCCTTCATGCCCCGCTGGGCAACGTGGCTCTGGCTGCCGGCCGGCAGATCACCCTGTCGGCCGGCGCCAACGGCCACCTCCAGATCGCAGTGGATCCCGCCGATCTCGCCACCCAGGTCCATAACGGTGGCCTGATCCAGGCCGAGGGCGGCCAGGTGATCCTCACCGCCCAGGGCGCCGACGCGCTGGCCTCGTCGGTGGTCAGTCACACCGGCACCGTGCAAGCGCAGACCGTGGCGACGCGCGAAGGGCGCATCCTGCTGCTGGCCGACCCGGACCGCGGCACCACCAAGGTGGCCGGCACGCTGGACGCCAGCGCGCCGCACGGCGGCAACGGCGGCTTTATCGAAACCAGCGCCGCGCGCGTGAAAGTCGCCGACAGCGCCACGGTGACGACCCGCGCCGGCAAGGGCAAGACCGGCACCTGGCTGATCGATCCCAACGACTTCACCATCGCCGCTACCGGCGGCGACATGACCGGCGCGGCTGTCAGCACGGCGCTGCAGAACACCGACTTCGAGATCCAGAGCGTCAGGGGGAGCACGTCCGGCAAGGGCGATATCTTCGTCAACGACACGGTGAACTGGAGCGCCAACACGCTCACCCTCACCGCCGAGCGCGATATCCGGATCAACGCCACCATGAACGGCTCGGCCTCGGCGGGGCTGGCGTTGAAGTATGGCCAGGGGGCGCCCGCGGCGGGCAATACCGCCACCTACCAGGTCCGTGCGCCGGTCAACCTGGCCTCGACCGGCCGCTTCAGCACCAGGCTGGGCAGCGATGGCGCCACGGTGAACTACACCATCCTCACCGACCTGGGGGCGCCGGGCAGCATCACGGGCACGGACTTGCAGGGCATCAACGGCAAGCTGGGGGGTCGTTACGTGCTGGGCAGCGATATCGATGCCAGTGCCACGCGTGGGTGGAACGGCGGTGCGGGGTTTGACCCGCTGGGCGACAGCGGGAGTTACTTCACCGGCACGTTCGACGGACTGGGCCACGTCATCACCGAGTTGACCATCAACCGGCCAAGCCAGAATTATGTGGGGCTGTTCGGTGCCGCGCAAAACGCCACGATTCGCCACGTCGGGCGGGATGGGGGCAGCGTCTCAGGAAACGCATACGTCGGTGGGCTGGTTGGATACAACCTTGCCAGCGGCAGCATGGCCTCTCTCGACAATGTTTGGTCGAGCGGAAATGTGACGGGCAAGGACAGCTACGTCGGCGGCCTGGTTGGGCGCAATTGGGCTAAGGGTGGCACGGCCAGCATCAGCAACGCCTACGCCACGAGCGACGTGACGGGTGTCGACAACGTCGGTGGCCTAGTCGGACACAACGCCACCAGCGATAACGGCACGGCCAGTATCAGCAACGCCTATGCCACAGGTACCGTAAAGGGTAACGAGAAGGTCGGCGGGCTGGTCGGATACAACTATGGCTACGACGACAAAGGCACGGCCCGCATCAGCAAGGCCTATGCCACAGGCGCTGTGACAGGCAGCAAATACGTCGCCGGCCTAGTCGGATTCAACTTAGGCTACATCAACGACAGCCACTGGGACCGCTATTCGACCAAGCAAAAGAATGGCGTCGGGGCCGGCGGGAGCTGGAACCTCAATCCGGTCACCAGTGACCCCAAGGAGTCCGGCGCCGCCAACTACGCCTTCAAGGTCGGCGCCTACACCAACCTGGACATCGACAGCCAGGGCGGCACCGACCGCGCCTGGCGCATCTACGACGGCCATGGCGCACCGCTGCTGCGCAGCTTCCTCAAGCCCGTCACGGTCACGGCCAGCGGCATGGACGGCAAGACCTACGACGGCACCGCCGCGAGCGGCACATTCACCTACGCCACCAGCATCGCCGACGCCCTGCTGGACGGCACAGCTACCTACGGCACCCGTTCGGCCAACGCTGGCCGCTACGTGGCGGGCCTGGGCCTGGATACGGGCCTCTATTCCGGACAGTCCGGCTACGACATCATCTATGCCGACAACACGGTCATCACCATAGACAAGGCATCGCTCACCGTTACCGCCGTCGACAAGGACAAGATCTACGATGGGTTGATCTACGCGGGCGGCTACGACGTCACGTACAAGGGCTTCGTCAACAACGAGACCAAGAACAAGCTCACCGGCACGCTGACCTACGGCGGCGACGCCCAGGGTGCGCTCGACGCCGGCAGCTACGCCATCACCGCCAGCGGCCTCAATGCCACCAACTACAACATCGCCTACGTCAACGGCACACTAACGATCGGCAAGGCACCGATCATCGTCACCGCCAACGATGGGCGCTCCACCTACGGCGATACCAACCAGATCGATCCGGGCTTCATCGCCACCGGCCTGGTCAATGGGCAAGACGTCAGCGTGCTGGGTGGCCTCGCCAACAGCTTCGGCATCAACAGCGACACCAATGCCGCCCATCACACGTTGATCGTCACCGGCGAACTGACCAATAACAACTACGACGTCGTCGAGCGCCGCAACGGCACTTGGATTGTCGATCCGAAACCGATCACCGTCGCCGCCAACGGCGGGCGCTCCACCTATGGCGACACCAACCAGATCGATCCGGGCCTCACCGCCAACGGCCTGGTCAATGGACAAGACGTGGGTGTGCTATCCGGCCTGACCAACAGCTTCGGCATCAACCACGGCACCAACGCCGGCAGCCACACGCTGCGCGTCAACGGCACACTGACCAACGGCAACTACCTCGTCACCGAAGCCCGCGACGGCACCTGGATCGTCGACCCGGCACACCTGCTCATCACCGCCAACAACGCCATCCGGATCGCCAACGGCATCCCCTACCAAGGCGGCAACGGCGTCGGCTATACCGGCTTCGTCAACGGCGAGGACGCCTCGGTGCTGGAGGGCGCCCTGGCCTATGGCGGCAGCGCGCAGGGTGCTACGCAGCCGGGCATCTATGGCCTGACCGCGGCAGGCCTGCGCTCCGGCAACTACCGCATCGATTACCGCGACGGCTCCCTGACGATCGGCGTGGCACAGGGGATGATTACCGCCGGACAACTGGAAAACAGCGCCATCGATGCGCGCTACGCCGCCCGCCACGACACTCCGTTCGGTCCCCGTCCCTCACGGCTGGTGAGCCTCTCGCAGCCCGACCAGGGGCCGTCCCGGCTGCCGCTGAGCTTCGCCGAGAATTTCATCCGCGTGGAACCATGAAACCTTCCGCTTATCGCTGTCCACCGGATCACGCCGTCGCCACAGGCCACCGACGCGGTTCGGGAACGCGCGCGCCTGGGCGCCATCGTCGCGCTTGTCGCAACGCTTGTCGTTTGCGCGCGAACATCCGACTGCGGAATAAGACAATTCCCAAACAGACTCAGCACTTGCACGGCTTGTCAATTTTGCCCGGCTGCGATATTGCTCGAAGCATGCTTGCTGCCTTGTCCACCTCATCCATCTCCATCCTCATCGTCGAAGACGATGCGCCGCTGCGCCAGGAGTTCGAGCGCATGGTGCAGGCTCACGATGGGCTGCACCTGCTGGGCGCCGCCGGCACGCTGGCGCAGGCGCGTGCATTGCTGCAAAGCTGCCGCCCCGATGTGATGATCGTCGACCTGGGCCTGCCCGACGGCGACGGCGTCGAACTGATCGCGGCCGTGGCGCGCGAACGGCCCGAGACCGCGTCGCTGGTGGCGACGGTGTTCGGCGACGAGGCCCACGTCATTCGCGCCATCGAGGCCGGCGCGCGCGGCTACCTGCTCAAGGACACCTCGCTGGAAGAGTTCGCCCATGCGCTGCGCGTGGTGCACGACGGCGGCTCGCCGCTGTCGCCACGGATCGCGTGCCATCTGCTCAAGCGCCTGGCGCCGGCGGCGCAGCCGGCATGGCAGGCTGGCCCCAACGCGCTGACCGGCCGCGAGATCGACATCCTGACCCGCATCTCGCAGGGCTACACGGTGGCCGAGGCCGCCAGTCTCATGCATATCTCTGCGCATACGGCCTCCACGCACGTCAAGAATATCTACAGCAAGCTGGCGGTGCGCAACCGGGTCGAAGCGGTCAACCTGGCGCGCCGCCAGGGCCTGATACGATGAAGCACCCGTGGATGCGGCTGCCGGCCTGCATGGTAGCGCTGCTGGCCTGCCTGCTGGTGCTGCCCGATAGCGTCCAGGCCATCAACCCGGTCACGCCCACGGCGCAGGCCGCGGCCACCACTCCCGCCACCCCGCCCGCCGCCACGATGCCCGGGACGCTCACCCCGGCGCTGCCCGCCACCGACGACGGCGTGCTGTGGCTGGAGCACGGCGAATTCGTCGCCGGCGACGCGCCGCAGCCGCCCGCCGCCGGCTGGACGCCTGTCGCGCTGCCCGACAACTGGCGCCTGAGCCGGCCGCAATACAGCGGCTACGGCTGGTACCGCCTGCGCTTCACCCTGCCCGCGGTGCCGCGCGAGCCCCAGGCCCTGTACCTGCCGCGGCTGGCGCTGATCGGCGAGCTATGGCTCAACGGCTCGCTGCTGAGTCCCGACGTGCGCTTCGACGAAGCGGGCCACAAGGGCGACAGCATGGCCGATGCGCCCCTCTACCTGGTGCTGCCTTCCTCTCTGTTCCGCCCCGGCGAAAACGTGCTGGACGTGCGCCTGCAAGGCGATCGCGGCCTGCGCAGCGGCCTGTCGGCCATCCGGCTCGGGCCCACCCATGTCCTGCATCCGGTCTGGCTGCTGCGCTACCTGCCGCAGGTCGTGGCGCCCTACATCCTGCTGGTGCTGGTCGCCGGCGCGTTGTGCTTTCTCTCCGCCTACGCCCGGCGCCAGCGGCGCTTCGGGGCCACGCCGCAGGCCTTTCTGGCCGGCCTGGTGACGCTGTTGCTGTACCTGACGCAGGCACTGCCGGTGTCGCGCGACAGCCTGGAAGGGCTGCGCGCCCTGGCCAGCCTGCCCATGTACTGGCTGCTGTGCGTGGAAGGCTATCGCCTGAGCGGCTTCGCCATACGCGGCATGCGTGCCGTCATCCACGGCCTGTCGGCGCTGACCGTGGCGGCCATCGTGGCGGCGCTGGCCCTGGGCAATGCCGGCGACGACATATGGATGCTGACCTGGCCGCACCTCGCCCTGCGGGTGCTGCTGTGCGGCCTGCTGCTGGTGGCCGGCTGGCGCCGGCGTTCGCCCAAGCTCGCACTGCTGGCATTGAGCGCGGCGTTGTGGTGCGCAACGGTGGTGCAGTCCTACCTGATCCTGATGGAGTGGCTGCCCTGGGACGCATTCCGCTGGAGCGTCGCCGGCGCGCTGCCTTTCTGCGTCGTGCTGATCTTCGTTTTCGCCGAGCGCTTCATCCTCGACCGCGAGGAAAGCGCGCGCGAACGGCAGGCGGCCATCGCCACCGAGCGCGGCCGCATCCTGCAGGACATGCACGACGGCATGGGCGCCCAGCTCATCACCGCGCGCCGCCTGGCCCAGCGGCCCGACGTCGACCGCCGGGACCTGGAGCGCGCCATCGAGGAGTCGCTGCAGGACCTGCGCCTGATCATCGACTCGCTGGACCTGACCGACAGCGACCTGCTGCCGCTGCTGGGCAACCTGCGGTTCCGCCTGGCGCCGCGCCTGGCCACGCTGGGCATACACCTGGCGTGGGACGTGCTGCCGCCGCCCGAGCTGGACGCGCTGACGCCGACGTCGGCGCTGGCCATCCTGCGCATCGTGCAGGAGGCCATCAACAACGCGCTGCGCCACGCCGCGCCCGCTCACATCCGCGTATCGGTGCGGCCCGAGGGCGAGCACATCGTCATCCGGGTCGCGGACGACGGACAGGGCTTCGATCAGCCGGCTGCCGGCCCGGGCTCGCGCGGGCTGGCCGGCATGCGCCTGCGCGCCGAGCGCATCGGCGCCCGGCTGGACGTGCGCAGCGCGCCCGGCCACGGCACCGAGGTCAGCCTGACGATCCCGACGGCCACGCCGCCGACACCGTAGGGCACCCGGTACCTGGTTGAAGAGGGGCGCGGCGTTGCGCAGGCGGGCATCCCTGGCAACCGCCCGCATCACGCGTGGTATCGAGAGCACGACGGAAAAGCATCTGTCATTGCCAGACCGGACAACCCGACACCGCGATGACACGCATCAACGAAGCTTTCGGCAAATGACGCCATACTTGGCCGCGATTGGCCAAGATCGTCGGCAACGGTCTCCAGACGATGCAGGCCGTGACGTGTATATATGCGCTTGCCATGTTGAAAGGAGTTGATATGTGGACAGTCGAGGTCACAGGTGAATGCGCCGCGACACCGGCCCAGGTCTTCGGCATCCTGGCCGAGCCGGAGAAGTGGTCGGAGTGGAACAAGGGCGTCCTCAGAATCGAGATGCATGGACCGTTCCGGGCCGGCACGACGGCGGTGATGGTCCTGCCGGATTCGACGGCGCTGCCGTTCCGCTTCGCGTGGGTCGAGGCCGACAAGGGCTTCGAGGATGTGACCGAGGTCCCCGACGCCGGTGTGGTCGTCCGTGTTCGCCACGAACTATCGGCGACCGGGCACGGCACCCGGATCACCTATCGCTGCGAAGTCGACGGACCGGAGCCGGCAGCCAGCGAGGTGGGGGCTGCGGTTACTTCCGACTTCGCCGATGTCATCGCAGCCCTCGGTTCTCGGGCGGAGCGAGAAATCTCGCGTTGAAACGGGCGACAAGACCCGTTTTTCATGGTGCAACCGTCCGGCTCCGCCAACCATCTCGCATGAGTTTCGCCCCGCCCCAGGGGCGCCTGCGATCCCGCGTGCAAATGCTCGACACACGGCCCAGCGCTGGCCGTCTGCCATCGCCAGTCCCGCATGGCGCCCTGCCGGCCCCGATGTTTCTCGTCGGCACGGCGGCGAGAGACCACCCGACAGCCATGCGCAACGCTGCGCCCGAATGCAGGCCAGCCCGCCCGGCACACCGGCGCGAGAAAATCCACGCCGCACATCGGCACGCGCGGGCCGGCGATCGCGGAACGAGAGCCCGTCATCGCGGAAAAGGCGGCACCGCCGCCGGCTTGCGCTAGATCAAGCCATCGTACAATCGCCGGGATAACATTTCGACACCCGCACCCGTCGCCCCACGGATCAAGGCTTCTCCGATGTCCCTTCCCTCTCGCCTGCCCCTCGCGCTGATAGCCCGGTTCCCGGAGCCATCCAACAACGCCTGCCCATTCGGGGCACGATAGTCGATGAAAAAGAAGCCTGGCTGGGGTATCGCAGCACTGTTGTCGGTCATGGTCGTCGCGGGCACCTTGTGGTGGCTTGGCACGCATCGCGATCCCTGGCCCGCGTATGTCGTCCACAGCAACGGGCGCATGGAGATCGGCCGGCTCGACGTGGCCGTGAAGTACGGCGGCCGCGTGATCGACCTGCCCGTGCGCGAGGGCGATGCCGTGGCTGCCGGCGCCGTGGTCGCGCGCCAGGATGACGCCGAACTGCAGGCCCAGCTGAGCCTGGCCAACGCCGCGCGGGAGCGCGCCATGCAGGCGGCATCGCGGGCGCAGGCGGAAATCGATGCGCGCGCGAGCCGGCAGCGGCTGGCGCGGCTGGAGCTGACCGAGGCGGTCAAGCTCTATCAGGACCAACAGATTTCCTCGGTGGAGCGGGATCGCCGGCAGTTTGGCCTGGATGGCGAGAATGCGGGCGCGGCGGGCGCGCGGGCGGCGCTCGGCGAGGCCCGGGCCGCGATCGTGGAGGCCGATGCCCAGATCGCCCGCCTGAAGGTGCTGCTCGACGAGAGCGTGATCCATGCGCCCGTGGCCGGCCGCGTGGAATACCGCGTGATCGAGGTCGGCGCGGTGCTGCCGGCGGGCGGGCGCGTGGTGTCGCTGCTGAATCTGGCCGACATGTACTTCACCGTGTTCCTGCCGGCCGGCGCCGCCGGCAAGCTGGCCATCGGCGACGAGGCCCGCATCGTGCTGGATGCGATGCCGGACGAGCCGATCCCGGCGCGAGTCGGTTTCGTCGCCAGCGAGGCGCAGTTCACGCCCAAGTACGTGGAGACGGATGCCGAGCGGGCCAAACTCATGTACCGCGTCAAGCTGCAGTTGACACCGGAGATGGCGCGGCACTACGCGGCCAGGCTGAAGGCCGGCATGACGGGCGACGGCTTCGTGCGCCTGGACGCCTCCCAGCCCTGGCCCGCCGCGCTGGCGCCGCGCAAGCGGCCGGACTGACGCCGTGGCCAGCCAGCACGCCGGCGAGGCCGCGTCCATCCGCGTCGAGGGCGTCTCGCACCGCTATGGCGCGAGCGTGGCGCTGGACAACGTGTCGCTCACGCTGCCGGGCAATGCCACCATCGGCCTGATCGGCCCCGATGGCGTCGGCAAGTCGACCCTGCTGGGCCTGATCGCCGGGGTCAAGCGCATCCAGCAGGGCAGCGTTTCGGTGCTGGGCGCGGATCTGCGCGACCGGCGCGCGCGCGAGGCGCTGTCGCCGCGCGTGGCCTTCATGCCGCAGGGGCTGGGGCGCAATCTCTACCCGACGCTGTCCGTGGTCGAGAACATCGATTTCTTCGCCCGGCTGTTCGGCCTGGACGCGGCCGAGCGGCGCCGGCGCATCGCGCGCCTGCTCGCGGCCACCGGCCTCGCCCCGTTCCCGGACCGGCCGGCGGGCAAGCTCTCGGGCGGCATGAAACAGAAGCTGGGGCTGTGTTGCGCGCTGGTGCACGATCCCGACCTGCTGATCCTCGACGAGCCCACCACGGGCGTGGACCCGCTGTCGCGGCGCCAGTTCTGGACGCTGGTGGAGGACCTGCGGGCGGAGCAGCGGAACATGACGGTGATCGTCGCCACCGCGTACATCGAGGAAGCGCAGCGCTTCGAGCATCTGGTGGCAATGGACATGGGCAAGGTGCTGGTGTGCGATCGCACCGCCGACGTGCTCGCGCGCGCCGGCACCAGCGATCTCGAACAGGCTTACGTCTCGCTGCTGCCGGCCTCGCGGCGCGGCAGCACCGCGGGCCTGGTGATGCCGCCGCGCCCGCCCGACGACCGCGGACCCGCCATCGAGGCCGAGGGCCTGACGCGGCGCTTCGGCGACTTCGTCGCCGTGGACAACGTGAGCTTTCGCATCGGGCGCAGCGAGATCTTCGGCTTTCTCGGCTCCAATGGCTGCGGCAAGACCACCACCATGAAGATGCTGACCGGGCTGCTCGACGCCACCAGCGGCAGCGCGCGCCTGCTCGGCCAGACCATCGACGCCCGCGACATGCGCACGCGCATGCGGGTGGGCTACATGTCGCAGGCGTTCTCGCTCTACGAGGAGCTCACGGTGCGGCAGAACCTCGACCTGCACGCCAAGCTCTACCGCATGGAGAACGCCGCGGCGCGGCAGGCCGTGGGAGAGGCCCTGCGTGATTTCGAGCTGGAGCCATATGCCGATGCGCAGCCCGCCGCGTTGTCGCTGGGCATCCGCCAGCGCCTGCAACTGGCCGCGGCCTGCCTGCACCACCCGGAAGTGCTGATCCTCGACGAGCCGACTTCCGGCGTGGACCCGGCCGCCCGGGACATGTTCTGGCGCCACCTGGCGCAGCTTTCGCGCCAGCAGCAGGTCACCATCTTCGTCTCCACCCACTTCATGAACGAGGCCGCGCGCTGCGACCGCATCTCGTTCATGCATCGCGGCCGGGTGCTGGCGGTGGGCACGCCGGCGGAGCTGCAGGAAAGCCGCCACGCCCACACGCTGGAGGATGCCTTCGTCAGCTACCTGGAGGAAGCCGAGAGCCCGGCTCATGACGCGGCGGCGGCTACCGCGGCTACCGCGGCTGCTGCGGCTGCGGCGGCTTCCGCGCCGGCATCGCCCGCGCAGCCGGCGCCGGCCCCGCCGCCGGACGGCCGCCGCGCGGCCAGGTCCGGCGGCTCGGCGCTGGCGCGCACGTGGGCGTTCGGCCGGCGCGAGGCCATGGAGCTGGCGCGCGACAAGCTCCGGCTGGCGTTTGCCATCCTCGGCCCCATCGTGCTGCTCTGCGCCGCGGCGTGGAGCGTGTCGTTCGACGTGGAGAACGTGCGCTTCGCCGTGCTGGACCGCGACCAGAGCCGCGCTAGCCGCGAACTGGTGGAGCAGTTCTCCGGCTCGCGCTACTTCGTGCAGACGGACGCCGCGCGAGACGACGCGGATGCCGACCGGCGCCTGCGCGCGGCCGCCGCCACGATGGTGATCGAGATCCCGCCCGGCTTCGCGCGCGACCTGCTGGCCGGCCGGCAGCCGCAGGTCGCGTTCCGCATCGACGGCTCCAGCCCTTTCCCCGGCGCGACCACGCGCGCCTACGTCACCGGCGTGCTGCTGGCCTATGCCGAGGCGCAGATGCGCGCGCAGCCGGCCCGGGCGCCGGCGCTGCCGATTGCCATCGAATCCCGCTTCGTCTACAACCAGGAATTCCGCAGCATCTACGCCATCACGCCGGGCATCGTCATGCTGGCGCTGATCCTGATCCCCACCATGCTGACCGCGCTCGGCGTGGTGCGTGAAAAGGAGATGGGATCCATCACCAACCTGTATGCCTCGCCGGCGAGCGTGGGCGAATACCTGATCGGCAAGCAGATGCCCTATGTGGCGCTGGCGATGGTCAGCTACCTGACCCTGGTGGCGCTGGCGATCGTGCTGCTCCAGGTGCCGCTCAAGGGCTCCTTCTTCGCCCTGTCGCTGGGCGCGGCGCTGTTCGTGCTGGCCGCGACCGCCCTCGGCCTGCTGGTGTCCACCTTCGTGCGCTCGCAGGTGGCGGCCATCTTCGGCACCGCCATCCTGTGCCTGATCCCGTCCGTCAACTTCTCGGGCCTGCTCTATCCGGTGTCCACGCTGACCGGCAGCAGCTACTGGATCGGGCTGGGATTTCCGTCGTCGTGGTTCCAGCTGGTCAGCCTGGGCAGCTTCACCAAGGGCCTGGGCGCGGGCAGCTTCGGCTCCATGTACCTGGCCTTGCTGGGTTTTGCGCTGTCATACCTCGCTGCCGCGCGCCTGCTGTTGCGCAAGCAGGAAACCTAGCCCGGAGCCGCCGAGATGAACCAGTGGTGCAAGAACGTGGCGCGGCTGTGCGGCAAGGAATTGCGCAGCCTGTCGAGCGACATCACGCTGATGGTGCTGATCGCGTTCGCCTTCACGCTGGCCGTGCAGTCGGTGGCCAAGGGCATCAAGGCGGAGGTATCGAACGCATCGGTGGCCATCGTCGACGCCGACCATTCCGAACTCTCGCGCCGCCTGCGCAACGCGATCCGCCCGCCGTATTTCAAGACGCCCGTCGACGTGGACCGGCATGCCGTGGACGAGGAGATGGACCGCGGACGCTATATCTTCGCCATCGAGATCCCGCCGCGCCTCGAGGCCGACGTGCTCGCCGGCAGGACGCCGACCGTGCAGGTGCTCGTCGATGCCACGGCGATGACGCAGGCCGGGCTCGGCTCGGCCTACCTGCAGCAGATCTTCACGCGCGAGGTGCTCGAATTCCTGCACGCCGCCGACATCGAGGCGCAGCTTCCGGTGCGCGTGGAAAGCACGGTGATGTTCAATCCCAATACGGAATCGCACTGGTTCACGTCCACCATGCAGATCGTGGTCAACATCACCGTGCTGGCCATCATCCTGGTCGGCGCCGCGGTCATCCGCGAACGCGAGCACGGCACCATCGAACACCTGCTGGTGATGCCGGTGCGCGCCAGCGAGATCGCCGTGGCCAAGATCCTCGCCAACGGCGCGGTGATCTTCGTGGCCTCCCTGCTGTCGCTGTGGCTGGTGGTCCATCTGTGGCTGAAGGTGCCGCTCTCGGGCTCGCCGGTGCTGTTCGCGCTGAGCACGGCGCTCTACCTGTTTTCCGTCACGGCGCTGGGCATGTGGCTGGCCACGGTGGCGCCGTCGATGCCGCAGTTCGGCCTGCTGGCGGTGCCGACCTACGCCGTGGCCTACCTGCTGTCCGGCGCCGCCACGCCGGTGCAAAGCATGCCGGCCGCCATGCAGCGCGCCGTGCAATTCCTGCCGACCACCCAGTTCGTCAACCTCACCCAGGCCATCCTGTTCCGCAGCGCGGGCCTGGAGGTCGTGTGGCCGCAGTTGCTGGGCGTCACGGCCGCGGGCGGGATCTTCCTCGCGCTGGCGCTCGCGCGCTTTCGCTCCATGCTGGCGCAGCAGGGCTAGGCCGCCATGCCGGAACGCCACGCACATTCCCCCGCAACCACGCCACCCAAGCGGATTTCTGCCTTGAGCCATAGTCCAGGAGCCACCCTCGCCACCCTTGTCACCGTTGCCGGCCTTGTCGCGTGCGTCGCGCTCGGCCTGCCCGGCTGCAGCACGGTGAGCGTCGCCGTGCCGGGCAGCGTCGCGCTGCCCGCCGCGTTCACGGAAGCCCCCGACCCGGCCGCGCCGGGCGCCGGGCAGGACCTGTCGCAATGGTGGCAGAACTGGGACGACCCCGAACTGACGCAGCGGATCACCCGCACCCTGCAGGCCAATCCCGATCTGCGCCTGGCGCAGGCCCGCGTGGCGGAGGCGCACGCCACCGGCCGGATCGCCGATTCGGCGCTCTACCCGACGCTCTCGGCGCAGGCGCGCGCTGCGCGCGGCGTGACCGACCTGCGCAGCCCGGCCGGGCTGCCCGACATGTCGCCCGGCGTGGACGGCTACCTTGCCGGGGCCACCGTGGCATGGGAGATCGATGTCTTCGGCGGCCGGCGCAGCGACGCGCAGGCCGCCGCGGCCGTCGCGCTCGGCGCCGAAGAGCAGATGCGCGGCACGCGCCTGATGATCGCCGCCGACGTGGCCGAGAACTACTTCGCGGCGCGCGGCCTGCAGCGCCGCCTGCAGGTGCTGGACCGCAGCGTCGACACCGTGGCGCAGTTGCTGCGCTACACCCGCGCGCGCCGTGCCGCCGGGCAGGCGCTGCCGTTCGACGTGGATCGCGTGAGCGAACAGCTCGACGCGCTGCGCGCGCAGCGGCCCGTGCTGCTGAGCCAGATCTCGGTCCGCGAGCGCCGCCTGGCCGTGCTCGCCGGCGACGCGCCCCAGGGCACCGCCGCGCTGCCCGCGCCGGCGGCATTCTTCGTGCCGGCGCCTCCCGCCGGGCAGTTACCGTCCGAGGTCATCCAGCGGCGGCCCGACGTGCGCGCCAACGCCGCGCTCGTGCAGGCACAGGCCGCCAGGCTCGGCAGCGCGAAAGCGGAGCTGTTCCCGCGCTTCTACCTGACCTTCCTCGGCCAGGACGGGCGCCTGCACCTGGAGGGACTGCCGGCGCTGAGCGGCTCCGGCGGCTTGCTGGGCATCGGCGTGCAACTGCCGATCTTCACGGCCGGGCGCCTCCAGGCCAATATCGACGCCGCGGATGCCCGCCTGCAAGCGGCGCAGGCGAACTACGACATGGTCGTGCTGCGCGCGCTCGAGGAAGTGGACAACGCCTACGGCGTTCGCCGTGGCCTGGACCAGCGCAACGCCACGCTGGATACGGTGGTGGCCACCGCGCGGCGCAACAGCGAAAGCGCCGTGCGCCTCTATGAAGGCGGCCTGCGCACGCTGCAGGACGTGCTGGATGCGCGCGTCGACGCGTTGCGGCGCGAAGACGAGCAGATCCAGACGCAGACGGGCCAGGCCATCGCCTCCGTGCAACTGTACCGGGCGCTGGGTGGAGGATGGCCCGCCGGCCGGGTGACGAACGCCGGCGAATGAGCAGCGCGCAAGTGAGCGGCATCGGGCGTTCCGCCCAGACCGGCAGAACGGGATCGGCTTTTCTGGCGTGACGGGCTGGCAGTAGTGCCGGATCGGCGTCGACCGTGCGCCGTGCACTGTGCCGACGTGACCGTGAAAACGTGCCGGGACGCGCGGTGCGTGACAACGCGGAAAGTGGGCAACCGGCGGACAGATTCACCCAGTAATGGGTCCGCTGACGGCCCACAAAAAACAAAACCCCGGAAGACCGCAATCTTCCGGGGTTCTGCCGCCATTGCTGGCGGAGACGGAGGGATTCGAACCCTCGATCCAGGTTTTGGCCCGGATGCTCCCTTAGCAGGGGAGTGCC
>Ga0255338_1000234_pt1 | contig 223969 bp, 199 predicted proteins | sample MeOH1_35cm_T4_19_FD_203715 | JGI IMG/M metagenome (GOLD analysis project Ga0255338, IMG submission 203715) | Sandy soil microbial communities from University of British Columbia, Vancouver, Canada - MeOH1_35cm_T4_195 | ecosystem: Engineered > Artificial ecosystem > Sand microcosm >...
CAGCAGCTGACCGGCCAGCTGTTCTCCAATCCGCGCGTGCTCTACCTGACCGGCGCCATCATCGGCATGATGGGCATCATCCCCGGCATGCCGCACTTCGCTTTCCTGGCCTTTGCCGGCGCGCTGGTGTGGTTCGGCCGCTACGTGGCACGGCGTGATGCATCGCAGGCGCAGGAGAAGAAGCGCGAGGACCGCGCTCCCGCGATGGTGCCCGAGTCGACCGAAGCCAGCTGGGACGACGTCAGCCTGGTGGACCCGCTCGGCATGGAAGTGGGCTACCGCCTGATCCCGCTGGTGGACCGCGCGCAGAACGGCGAACTGCTCGGCCGCATCAAGAGCATCCGCAAGAAGGTGGCGCAGGAGATCGGCTTCCTGGTGCCGGTGGTGCATATCCGCGACAACCTGGAACTCAAGCCCAACGCCTACCGCATCACGCTCAAGGGCGTGGAGATCGGCCGCGGCGAAGCGACGCCCGGGCAGTGGATGGCGATCAACCCCGGCCAGGTCTCCGGCCCGTTGCCAGGCACGCCCGGCCAGGACCCGGCATTCGGCCTGCCGGCGGTGTGGATCGAGGGCGGGCTCAAGGAGCAGGCGCAGATCTACGGCTACACCGTGGTGGACGCCAGCACAGTAGTGGCCACTCACCTCAACCATCTGATCCATATGCACGCGGCCGAACTGCTTGGCCGCCAGGAAGTGCAGTCGCTGCTGGACCGCATCGCCAAGGAATCGCCCAAGCTGACTGAAGACCTGGTGCCCAAGGTCATCACCCTCACCGCGCTGCAGAAGATCCTGCAGAACCTGCTGGACGAGAGCGTGCCGATCCGCGACATGCGCACCGTGCTGGACGTGGTGGCCGAGCACGCGCCGAAGATCAGCGATCCCAACGAACTCACATCGCTGGTGCGCGTCGCGCTGGGGCGTGCCATTACCCAGCAGTGGTTCCCCAACGGCGCCGACCTCCAGGTCATCGGCCTCGACGCCGGGCTGGAACGCGTGCTGTCGCAAGCGCTCACTAACGGCGGCGGCATCGAGCCTGGCCTGGCCGATGCCCTGCTGCAGCAAACGCAGAACGCGGTGAACAGGCAGGAACACCTGGGGCTGGATCCCGTGCTGCTGGTGCCGCATCCGCTGCGCCCGCTGCTGGCGCGCTTCCTGCGCAGGACCATGCCGCAGCTCAAGGTGCTCTCGCATGCCGAGGTGCCGGACAACAGAAATATCAGGATCACCGCCATGATCGGTGGCGCAGCGTGAGGGGTTTCGCAAGATGGGCGTAGCTAAATTCGTGGCGGCCAATGGCCGCGAGGCCTTGCGCCAGGTGCGCGAGGCAATGGGACCGGATGCCGTGGTGCTGTCCAACCGCACCGTCGAGGGCGGCGTGGAGATTGTCGCCATGCGCGACACCGATCTCGGCGCCATCGCCAGCAGCGCACCGGCATTCACACCGCCGCCCGCGGCCGTGGTGGCCGTCGACGGCGCCCTTGGCGACCTGCGCGGCGAACTGCAGACCATGCGCGCCATGATGGAGCGGCAGTTCTCCGGCGTGGGCACCCACAGCCTGCCGTCGCTGGGCGGCGATCCGCTGCGCGACTCGCTGTTTACCTGGTTAGTGACTGCTGGCTTCTCCGGACAGCTTGCGCGATCGCTGCTCGGCCATCTGCCGCTGGGTCATGACCGGCCCGCCGCCATGACCTGGATCCGCCAGGAGCTGGCGCGCAAGGTCCCGGTGCTCAACGACGAAGATGCGCTGTTCGCCCAGGGCGGCGTGCTGGCGCTGGTCGGCCCCACCGGCGTGGGCAAGACCACCACCACGGCCAAGCTGGCAGCGCGCTTCGTGCTCAAGCACGGCCCGGAACGCCTGGCCTTGCTGACCACCGACACTTTCCGTATCGGTGCGCACGAGCAACTGCGCATCTACGGCGACATCCTGGGCGTGCCTGTGCACGCGGTCAAGGATGCGGCCGACCTGCGCTTCGCGCTGGCGGCGCTGACCGATAAGCACCTGGTGATCATCGACACCGTCGGCATGAGCCAGCGCGACCGCAACCTGTCGGAGCAGATCGCCATGCTGGCCGGCGTGCAGGCGCCGGTGCAGCGCATCCTGTTGCTCAACGGCGCCAGCCACGGCGACACCCTCAACGAAGTCGTGCACGCCTACCGCCACGATGCCACGCCCGACGGCGGCATCGACGGCTGTATCGTCAGCAAGCTGGATGAAGCCACGCATCTGGGCTCTGTGCTCGACGTGGTGATCCGGCACCGCCTGCCGGTCTACTACGCCTCCACAGGCCAGCGCGTGCCCGAGCACCTTGAACTCGCCAACGGCGCGTCGCTGGTCGAGCGCGCGTTCCAGACGCCGCGCCGCGGCTCCGTATTCGCCGACGCGGAAGCCGCGCGCCGTGCCATGCCCGCGCAGGACGATGGCGACGCCACCCGCGCGGCCAGCGCCGGCGGCGCCGACGGCATGCTGCGCTCGCTGACCGACAACGCCAACGCGGTGGGCGATTGCGTCCAGCAGCTGAACGCTGGCAGCTACAGCTTCGAGCTGGTCCGCTCGCTCTGGCAGCAGCGCGCCGAGAACGCGCCCTCGCCGCGCCTGATGGCGCAGCAGGTGCGCGAAGCCGCCTGCCGCGACCTGAGCCGCCATTGCGATCGTTTCGTGCTTTCGCTCAGCGCCACGGTCGCCGCGCCGGTGGCGGGGCGCCGCGCGCCGCGCCCATGGCAACACACGCTCTGGCTGGCTGACCGCGACGGCCTGCCGCTGGCGGCCGCCGCCGCGCCCGCCGGCCGCACCGGCCCGGCGCTGCAAGCCGGGCAAGGCGGATGGGAAGCCGACGCTGCCACCCTGTGCGCCGCCATCGCCGCCGCCCGTACCGTGGTCAATCTGCTGGATGCCATGCCCGCCGCCGCCACGCTGGCGCGCTGGCAGCAAGCCGGCGAGCGCTGGCTTGCCACCGCGCGCAAGACCACGCGCGTGGTCAGCGGTGGTGCGGCCGTCAAGCTCGATGCGCTGGCCGAAACGCTGACCTTCCACGCGGTGGAAGACATCGACTATCGCGGCCGCGACGCCGTGCAGTGGATCGCGCAAACGCCGGTGCGCGTGCTTGAGGGCCAGGCACGCGGCACGCGCGGCGCCGCCGAGAGCGGCATCGAGGCCGGCCTGCTGGTGTCGCGCGTGGTCGATCGCGAGAACGGCCAGACGCTAGCGGTTCACTACCTGCTGTGCGACCCGGCGTTGTCGGCCGAGGGCGTGCAACTGGCCCGCTGGGCCCGCTGGGCTGAAGCCGGCGAAGCGCAACTTCGCACGCTGCGCCACGCAATGGATCACCTGGGGCAGGGCGGGCAGGCAGGCGGCAACGAATCCTCGCTGGCCGAAGCGCAAGCCTGCGCGCGTCTGCTCGCCCTGCAGATGGCGGTAGCCGCGCTGCGGCTGGAGCAAGCGTGCGACGACAGTGCCGCCGCGTTCCTGGCGCGGCTGACCGGCCGCGCGCCCGCCCGCCAGATGCCGGCCGCCGCCGTGCTGGTGGAAGGCCTCGGCCGTTTGCTGGCCTTGCTCGACGTGCTGGAGAACTACCCCGGCCGAGGTGGCCGCGCCACGCCGTCCGCCACTCACGAAGCGCCGCAGGAGGCCTTTCATCCCGGCGACGCCGCCGGCTTGCTCGAAGCGAGCATGAACGGCAGCCGCGTGTTGCAAACGCTGACGCAGGGAGAATAAGACGTGACTTCACTCGCCTCCGACCAGGCGGAAAGCTTGCGGCGCATGCTGGCGCCCCGCGCCACGCGCCGCATCGCGGTGGTCGCGAGCGATGCCGGTGCCGGCGCCACCACGGTGGCCCTGGGGCTGGCCAACGCACTCGCCATGCAAGGCGAACGCGTCCTGCTCATCGATGAAGACCGCTTCGGCGCCCGCGCGACCCGCCTTGCCGGTGCCATGCCGGAAGGCACCCTGGCCGCCGTGCTGGGCGGCACCGTGACGCTGGAAGCCGCGCTGGGCAAGCGCCCGGCCGGCACCATCGCGGTGTTGCCCGGCAGTGCGCAGGCCGGTGGCGGGCTGCAGGCGCTGAATGGCTTTCGCACCGTGCTCACCGATGCCCGCGGTGACGCGGACGGCGGCTTGTCGCAGGTAGCCGGCACGTCGCACAACCTCGTTGTGGTGCTGCGCGCGGAGCCGGCCTCGATCAAGGCCGCCTATGCCTGCATCAAGCGGCTCAATCACCTGTACGCCTGCCGGCGCTTCCACCTGGTGATCAACGCCGCCGCCGGCGATGCCGCCGCGAGTGCCGTGCTGGGCAACCTGGCGCGCACCGCCAGCCAGTATCTCGGCGTCGAGGCGAGCCCCGCCGGCAGCCTGCCGTACGACCCGCTGGTGGAACGCAGCGTGGCACTAGGCCGCTGCGTGGTGGAGGCCTTTCCCGCCGCGCCCGCTACCGCCGCGCTACGCCGCATCGCCACGGGCATTGCCAGCTGGCCCTTGTCCACCGATTCCCGTTCAACCCCGACGGCGCCGCTGGCGCCGTCAGCCCCGGCCCTGGCTTAAACGCCTGGGCCTGCAGCCAGGACTCACGAGAATTCCACCATGTACACGATTCAGGGAAAGCTCGAACAGACCGACACCGTGACGGCGCATGCCTCGCTGGTGCGTCGTATCGCCCTGCAACTGGCAGCCAAGCTGCCTGCCAGCGTGCAGCTCGATGACTTGATCCAGGCTGGCATGATCGGCCTGCTCGACGCCGCCAAGCGCTACGAGGACACCCACGGTGCGCGTTTCGAGACCTATGCCAGCCAGCGCATCCGCGGCGCCATGCTTGACGAAGTGCGCGCCAACGACTGGCAGTCGCGCAGCCTGCGCCAGTTCACCCGGCGCATCGAACGCACCGTGCGCGGCCTGGAGCAAACGCTGGGCCGCGCGCCGCTCGACTCCGAAGTGGCGCAGGAGCTTGAGCTGCCGCTCGACGAATACCAGACACTGCTCAATGAAGTCTATGGCTGCCAGCTGCTGCACTACGAGGACTTCGAGCGCTCCGGCGAAGAGGACTTCCTGGACCGGCACCTGAGCGTCAGCGACGATGGCAACCCGCTCACCGTGCTGATGGAAAGCGGCATGCGCGAAGCGCTGATCCGTGCCATCGAGCGGCTGCCGGAGCGGGAAAAGCTGGTGCTGTCGTTGTGCTACGACCAGGAGCTCAATTTGCGCGAGATCGGGGCGGTGCTGGAGGTGACGGAGTCGCGGGTCTGCCAGATTCGCAGCCAGGCTATTACGCGGCTTCGTTCGCAGTTGCGCGGCTTGCTATGAGGGGCTGGTGCCATCGTCTTGGCGCTGCGTTGCTGGCCGCGGCCTGCTGCGCGGCCTGGGCCGCGCCCGCCGGGCCGCTGCATTCCTGGTCGGCTTCCGTGAACGGGCCTGCGCTGCATGGCAAAGGGTTGCGGACGATGTCGCCGCCGATCTTGCCTACCGGTTACTTGCCGCAGGCGGAGGGGGCTATTACTACCGTGCGGTGGCGATATAGTTTTGCTAGTACGCCGCCTAATGAGCTGCAGGCTTATTTGTGCAATGCGCAGCGTTGTGTGTTGCTGCCGGGGGCGGAGGGGCTTACCGAGGCGTTTAGCGGGGATGATGCGGCTAAGGGGTTTGTGTTTGCGTTTCAGGTGCCTGGGCGGGGGGCGTTGATGCCGGTGTTGATGGGGCAGTCGAATCAGGTTACGGTTAGTTTTAGGTGATTTTGTTGTTGCTGTTGTTGCTGTTGTTGCTGTTGTTGCTGTTGTTAGCGGCGGTGGTTCATAAAAACCCGAATTCAAAAGATTGACGTCAAAGGCTTAAAGTCAAAGGCGGTTTCACCCCCCTGCGGGGGGCGACCTACTTTCTTGTCTTGCCAAGAAAGTAGGCAAAGAAGGCGCGCCGGATGGGGCGACACCCCCTCGGGATCCGGCGAAAAGAGCGGCCGGGACCCAAACTCGCATCGCCTTAAGGCGATACTCAAACATGGGTCCCTCTTTTCCGCTCTTTTCGCCGGATCCCGAGGCGCCCCATACGGCCTGGTACACCTTGACGGCTCGCTTCGCATCGCTTGGGGGGCTCGCTTCGCATCGCGGGTTGGTGTGGCCCGCCCCTCGGGCGCTCCCCACGGCTACACCGATCGTGGTTCTGGCGGTGTAGCCTGCTTCCTGCAATTTCTTCTCGTTTTCAGCCTTAGGGCCTTCGGGTTTGATGGGCGCTTTTGTCCAATGCGCTGGAGCAATCCGGTGTTCGGTGCGCAAGGCCCGGCTTGTATATCGGGGATCTCGAAGGTACGCCGTTGATGGCGCATTGACTCGCTTCGCGCAGCACGGTTGCCGCTCGCCGAGCGCTGATACCTGCAGGTGAACGTCAAAGGTGGTTTCACCTCACTGGCCGGGGCGGCCTGAGGGGGATGCGCTGTCGCCTTCTGTTGCCAAGCGGTCTTTGATCGGGGTCGCCCCGAGAACCGCTTCTTGATGCTGCGGACTAACCAGTGGCCGTCCAGGTCGGATCCGGAATCAGGATCCGGAAACCATCAGCCGCTGGCCAGACTGACCCCTTGCGGCCCGGTCTGCGTCCGTCCATTCTTTCCGTAGAGCGTCGCATTGTCCCCACGCTGACGCAGCGCCAGGATCGCTTCTTCGGTGAATTCAAGATGCGCGTCCACCACGGCGGAATTAAGCGCATTGGCATCGCGCGCGGTGCGCGCGGCAAACACCAGGGTCCGCCATGCGGCTTCAACGCCTGCATCGATCTGCCGCCCGAACAATTGTCCGCCCGCGCCGGTGCGAATGCCCAAAGCCCCCATCTGTGCCTCGCGGGTGCGTGTCAGGGCACTTAGCGAGCCGGCCAGTTCGACCTTGCGTTCCAGCAACCCGGCCAGGGCCTGGTAGTCGCCGGCCTTGATCATGGTTCTTTCCTCGCCGAGCACGGCGGCGAATTCCTGCGCCAGTTCGGTTTCTCGGCGCAGGTTCTGGATCAGGGACTGGCTCATGGCTTGCCTATCGTGGTATGGGTTGGCTAAACAAATGGCCGCGCAGCAGGGATCAGGCGCCGCCGTTCAGCTCGCGCAGGGACGCGAGCAGGCCGTCGGCGATCTTGCTGGGGTCGATCCTGATCCGGCCTTCGGCGATGGCCTGGCGGATTTCCTCGACCTTCGCGGTATCGATATCGTCGTCATGATCTTCTACCAGGCGGGCGCCGATCTCGCGCACCTGGGCCGACAGGGGGCTGACGCGTACGCTGGACGTATCCGGGGCCGCGGTCGGCCCGGGGGCGCCGGCCACGCTGCGCGTGGCGCCGTCGATAGCGTCGCCCGCCCTCGACGAGGTGGTCTGATTGATCTTCACGGTAATTCCTTGCTGGGTACCTTTGGCTTATCGGATGGCTCAGGCAAAACTTTAGGGTGAAATGGCGCCGGAAAGCCCCGCTTTCCTGGCCCCGGGCCTGCGCGCCATTGTCTCATGAGACGGTTTCGTAACCCCATGGGCCCCGCTTGCCGCGTCCTCCTATTGTTGCAGCACCACCGTGTCGCCGCTGCGCACCAGCGCATTGACTACCTGACCGTTCTTTAGCCGCACCTGCACGTTGTTGCCCACCGCTGCCTCGGCCATCACCTTGCCTTCGCTGCTGAGCTGGAACGATTCGCCTTCCACCACCACGGTCACGTTCTGCCCCTGCCGGACGGCAATGGCTTTCTTCAGCAGATCCATCCGCAACGGCGAGCCCGCGGCGATGCGGTTTGCCGCCACCGCGCCGGTCACTTGCACCGGATCGGTCACCACCGCGCGCGGCAGCGAGGCCAGGTCGCCCTGGCGGACTTCCATGTCGGCCGCGTCGACGGGTTCGCCGGGCATGAGGTTGCGCGCGGCCACATAGTAGTCGGCAACCACCGACACGCGCGCCTGGACATAGCGTGTCCACGGACGCTCGCCCGCGCAGCGCACGCCCACCGAGACGCGGCCCCAGAGCGATGCGCCTGGGGGCAGGAAGGGTTCGGGAAGCGGGCAATCCGGCGCCCGCCCGCCCGAAGGCGGCACCACCTGGATGTTGGCCTTGCCGGGCAGGCCGGCGGTCTGGCGTTCGAGGAACTGCTCGACCGCGGTACGCACCGGGTCTTCGGTAAAAGGCGAGGGCGGTGCCGCGCCGGCGCTGCCGGGCAGCGTGCCGCCGACGGCGAGCACGCAGAGCAGGGCGCGCACCGCGGCGGCCCGGAAACGAGTGTTCATGTGTGTATCCCGGCAAGAAAACGACGTGGGGCGTGCCGCGGGAGCGGGCGCCACGTGCGTGACAACGGGTCCCATTGTAGGCAGCCCTGCAATCTTGCTCGGGTCGAAATACGCAGGTTTCTTTGCCCTATTCGTGCGATTGGCATGGCGGGGCCGCCCCTAAGATGGCACACCTGAAAAGGTCGACCTTCATCGCTCTCCCCTTCAGCGAGACACAGACATGATTGACAGACTCGATGCGGCATTGCGCTTCCAGCAAGAAGCGCTGAGCTTGCGGACCCAGAGGCAATCAGTGATTGCCTCCAATATCGCGCACGCCGATACACCCGGCTACAAGGCGCGCGACTTTGATTTCTCCAGCACGCTGGCGCAGAGCGTCGAGCGGGGCAAGCGCGCCGAAGGCGTGTCGCTGTCCACCACGTCGGTGCGGCATTTGCCGGGCCAGGCGTCGGCGTCGGGGATCGACGAGAGGAACCTCGAGTACCGCATCCCGATGCAGTCGAGTATCGATGGCAATACGGTCGAAATGGATACCGAACGCGTCGCCTTTGCCGACAACGCGGTGCATTTCGAATCCGGGCTCACCGTGATGAGCGCCAAGATCAAGACCATGCTGTCAGCCATCCAGCAGTGAGCGCACCATGCCAGCCATGAACATCTTCGAAGTCACCGGTTCGGCCATGGCTGCGCAGTCGCAGCGCCTGAACGTGACCGCCTCCAACCTCGCCAACGCCGACAGCGCCGTTGGCCCCAATGGCCAGCCTTACCGCGCCAAGCAAGTGGTGTTCGGCCTGGCCGCGACACCCGGCCAGAGCGACATCGGCGGCGTGCAGGTGGAGGGCGTGATGGAGGATCCGTCGCCGCCGCGCATGGTCCACAACCCCACGCATCCGCTGGCGAACGCCGACGGCTACGTGACGATGCCAAACGTCAACCCGGTGGAGGAGATGGTCAACATGATCTCGGCCTCGCGTTCCTACCAGGCCAACGTGGAAGTCCTCAACACCGCCAAGAACATGATGCTCAAGACACTGACCATCGGTCAGTAAACCGGGATACGCAATGACTACGACCTCCGCCACAAGCAACACCACCAGCGCCGCCGGGATTGCCAATACGCTGCAAAGCGGCAGTGCGAGCGCGGCCGACCTGCAGAACAACTTCCTGAAGATGCTGGTCACCCAGATGAACAACCAGGACCCGCTCAACCCGATGGACAACTCGCAGCTGACCACGCAGCTGGCGCAGATCAGCACGGTGAGCGGCATGCAGACCATGAACGCCACGCTGAATACGCTGCTGGGCCAGGTCAGCGCCAGCCGCGCCATGGACTCCGCGGCACTGATCGGCAAGACGGTAATGGTGCCGGGCAGCGCCACGTCGGTGGCGGGCGGCGTGCCGGGCAAGATCGGTGTCGATCTGCCCGCGACCGCGGATGCGGTCACCGTGCAGGTGCTCGACAAGGACGGCAACACCGTGCGCACCATCGACATGAAGGGCCAGGTTGCCGGCGTGCACGACATCGCCTGGGACGGCAAGAACGACGCGGGCGTCGCGGTAGCGGACGGCGACTACAGCTTCAAGGTGACCGCCACCGCCAACGGCAAGGATGTCACGCCGGTGGCGCTGGTGTACGGCAAGGTCAACAGCATCAGCGGTGACTCTACTGGTGTGCTCGTCGATATCGGCAATGACCGCACCGCGTCGGTCGACGACGTTCGCCGCATTCTTTAAGACATCAGCGAATCAGCTAACTAGGGGAATATCATGGGTTTCGGTCAAGGGGTAAGCGGCATCAACGCCGCTGCATCGAATCTGGACGTCATCGGCAATAACATCGCCAATGCCAACACCGTCGGCTACAAGCAATCGACGGCCCAGTTCGCCGACGTGTATGCCGGTACCAAGATTGGCCTGGGTACCACGGTGAACTCGGTGGTGCAGTCATTCAACCAGGGCAATATCGAATCGAGCGGCAGCGCGCTCGATGTGGCGATTACCAACGGCAATGGCTTTTTCCGCCTGACCGACTCGTCGGGCTCAGTCTTTTACTCGCGCAATGGCCAGTTCCAGCGCCAGCAAGACGGCCGCATCACCAATGCGCAGGGCCTTCAGCTGAGCGGCTATCCGGCAGGCGCGACCGGCGGCGGTGCGGTGCAGCCGCAACCCCTGGTCGTGCCGAACACCACGATGGCGGCCAAGGCGACGACCACGCTGGGCGTTTCCTTCAATCTGGATTCCGGCAGCAAGGTACCGGGAGCGGCGTTCGCCAGCACGCCGGCGGCGCTGCCTACGTCCAATATGTACAACTACAGCACCGGCGTTACGGTGTACGACTCGCTGGGCAACGCCAGGCAGCTGACGGCGTACTTCTCCACGGGTACCCCCGGCGCGGGCACGTTCCCGGCAGCCGGTGGCGGCGGCACCGACTGGACGATGAACCTGACCGATGCGGCGGGCAATGTCGTCGGGGCGCCGATCACGCTGAAGTTCGACTCGAAGGGCACGCTGCAGGTACCGGGCGCAGGTGCTACCACCACCATCAATATTGCGGCTTCCAACGGCGCGGCTCCGCTGGCCATCGCGATGGACCTGACCGGCACCACGCAGTTCGCCGGCGCCAGCGATACCAAGCCGCCTGTCCAGAACGGCTATACCGCCGGCAGCCTGCTCGGCTTCGCGATCCAGCCGGACGGCACGATCCTCGGCAGCTATTCGAACCAGCAGAAGCAGTCGCTGGGCCAGGTCGTGATGGCCGGCTTCGGCAACACGCAGGGCCTGAAGCCCGAAGGCAACAATGTGTGGTCCGAAACCGGCGCGTCGGGTCAGGCGGTGATCGCCGCGCCCGGCGGCAGCCTCGGCCAGCTCAAGTCCAACGCGGTGGAAGCTTCCAACGTGGACTTGTCGGGCCAGCTCGTCAGCCTGATCGTGGCGCAGCGCAACTACCAGGCCAACGCGCAGACCATCAAGGCGCAGGACACGGTCATGCAGACCCTGGTCAACTTGTAATGCGCAGCGTCGGCAGGATAGGCCGGACGAACCGGACGAGCGGGAGTTAAAGGGACGCCATGGACCGCATGATCTATACCGCCCTGTCGGGCGCCAAGCAGACGCTCGACCAGCAGGCCGCGGTGTCCAACAACCTGGCCAACACATCGACCCCCGGCTTCCGCGCGCAGGTCAATATGTTCCGCGCGGTGCCGGTGGTGGGGCAGGCGTCGCCGACGCGCGCCTTCACGCTGGCCTCCACGCCCGGCGCCGACCTCAAGGCCGGTCCGCTGACCTACACCGAGCGTCCGCTGGACGTGGCGCTGCAGGGCAATGGCTGGCTGACGGTGCAGGCACCGGACGGTAGCGAGGCCTACACCCGCGCGGGCTCGCTGCAGGTGTCGGCGGACGGGCAACTGCAGACCAGCACCGGCCTGCAGGTGATGGGCGACGGTGGCCCGATCGCGGTGCCGCCGGGTGCGGCGGTCAGCATCGGCAGCGACGGCACGATCACGGCGCGCGGCCCCGGGGAAACCTCCGCCGGCCTGGCCCAGATCGGCAAGCTGCGTCTGGTGAATCCGCCGCCCGATTCCATCGCCCGTGGCGACGATGGCCTGTTCCGCCTGCGCCCCGGCGCGCAGCCGCTGCAGGTCGATGCCAACATCCGCGTCATTTCGGGCGCGATCGAGGGCAGCAACGTCAATCCGGTCGAATCGATGGTCGACATGATCGCCAACGCCCGCCGCTTCGAGATGCAGATGAAGATGATCCAGAGCGCGGATTCCAACGAACAGCGCTCCAACCAGCTGCTCTCGACCAACTGAAATTGAATTGATGCGCCGCCGCGGCTCGCGGCGGCCTTGTGAGGACAAACATGATCCGCTCTCTCTGGATTGCCAAGACCGGCCTCGATGCGCAGCAGACGCAGATGGACGTGATCTCGAACAACCTGGCCAACGTCTCCACCAACGGCTTCAAGCGTGGACGCGCCGTGTTCGAGGAACTGATGTACCAGACCGTACGCCAGCCAGGCGCGCTGTCTTCGGACCAGACCACCCTGCCGTCCGGCCTGCAGCTGGGCACCGGCGTGCGCCCCGTGGCAACCGAGCGCATCCATACCCAGGGCAATCCGCAGCAGACCGGCAACAGCAAGGATGTGGCCATCCTCGGCAACGGCTTCTTCCAGGTGGCACTGCCCGACGGCACCACCGCCTACACGCGTGACGGCTCGTTCCAGAGCGACCAGAACGGCCAGCTGGTGACGTCCAGCGGCTTTGTGATCCAGCCTGCCATCACCCTGCCGGCCAACTACACGTCGCTGACCGTGGCGCGTGACGGCACCGTCTCGGTGACGCAGCCCGGCTCGGCCAACAACGTGCAGGTCGGCCAGCTGCAGCTGGCGACCTTCGCGAATCCGGCCGGCCTGGAAAGCCTCGGCGAGAACATGTATGTGCAGACCGACGCATCGGGCGCACCGAACACCACCGTGCCAGGCCTGAACGGCGCCGGCACGCTGCAGCAGAACTACGTGGAAGCGTCCAACGTCAACGTGGTCGAAGAGCTGGTCAGCATGATCCAGACTCAGCGCGCTTACGAGATCAACAGCAAGGCCGTGCAGACGTCCGACCAGATGTTGCAGCGCCTCACCCAGCTCGGATGATCATGATGGCCTCGCTGATTCGCCTGGGCGCGCTTGCCTTGTGCTGCTTCGCGACTGGTTGCGCGATGGTTCCGCGCGAGCCGCTGGTGCAGCTTCCCACCACCGCACGGGCCGAGCCGCGCGCGCTGGCGCGGTCGAGCGGATCGATCTACCAGTCGTCGTATGCCGGCAATCCGCTGTTCGAGGATCGCCGGCCGCGCAACGTGGGCGACATCCTCACCATCGTGATCAGCGAGAACGTCAACGCCAGCAAGAATTCCGGCACCAACGCCAGCCGCACTTCCAACAGCGCGCTGGCCTTCGACGCGGTGCCCAAGGCGCTGGCTGGCCTGTTCAGCAGCAGCCAGAATGCCACGATGAGCGGCGCCAACGCGCTCAAGGCCAGCGGTGGCGCCAGCGCCACCAACACATTCAATGGCACCATCACCGTGACCGTGCTGGAAGTGCTGGCCAACGGCAACCTGATCGTCTCCGGCGAAAAGCAGATGGCGATCAACCAGGGTGCGGAGTTCATCCGCTTCTCCGGCGTGGTCAACCCGCGCACGATTACCGGTGACAACGCGGTGCCCTCCACGCAAGTGGCGGACGCGCGCATCGAGTACACCGCCAAGGGCTATATCGACGAAACGCAGAACATGGGCTGGCTGCAGCGTTTCTTCCTCAATGTTTCACCGTATTGATCACCGACCGCGTCATGTTCCTGTCTTCGCTCCCTGCCTTGCGCTGCCGCTTTGTCCGCGCTCTCTTCCTTGCGCTGACGCTGGGCCTGCTCGCAAGCGCGGCGCACGCGGAACGGCTGAAGAATCTCGCCACCTTCCAGGGCGTGCGTGACAACCCGCTGGTGGGCTACGGCCTCGTGGTGGGGCTGGATAACACCGGCGACCAGACCATGCAGACGCCGTTCACCACGCAGAGCTTGACCAACATGCTCTCGCAGTTGGGCATTACCCTGCCTGCCGGCAAGAACATGCAGCTCAAGAATGTGGCGGCGGTCATGGTCACAGCCACGCTGCCGCCGTTTGCGCAGCCGGGCAGCCAGCTCGACGTGGTGGTGTCCTCCATGGGCAATGCCAAGAGCCTGCGTGGCGGCACACTGCTGATGACGCCGCTCAAGGGCGCCGACGGCCAGGTCTACGCGATCGCGCAGGGCAATATGCTGGTGGGTGGCGCGGGCGCGTCGGCCAACGGCAGCAAGGTACAGGTCAACCAGCTGGCGGTGGGCCGGATCGCCAACGGCGGCATCGTCGAGCGCGCGGTGCCGGCGTTCCAGCCGGAAGGCGGCATCCTGAACCTGGAACTGCGCGAAACCGATTACGGTACGGCCGAGCGGGTGGTCGAGGCGATCAATCGCTCGATGGGCGGCGGCGTAGCCAGTGCGCTGGACGGCCGGGTGGTGCAGGTGCGCACGCCCGCCGCGCCAGGCGCGCGCGTGGGCTTCATGGCCCGCATCGAGAATATCGACGTCACGCGGGCCAAGGCTGCCGCCAAGGTCATCCTCAATGCCCGTACCGGCTCGATCGTGATGAACCAGGCCGTCACCGTGGACGACTGCGCCGTGGCGCACGGCAATCTGTCGGTGGTGATCAATACCCAACCGGTGATCAGCCAGCCGGCCCCGTTCAGCGGCGGCCAGACCGTGGTGGCGCCAGTGTCGCAGATCAACATGAAGCAGGAGGGCGGCGTGCTGCAGATGGTCAAGGCCGGCGCTTCCCTGGCCGCCGTGGTCAAGGGCCTGAACGCGCTCGGCGCGACCCCGGCCGACCTGCAGACCATCCTTGAGGCGATGCGCGCTGCCGGTGCGCTGCGCGCCGACCTCGAGATCATCTGACCATGTCCAGCAGCCGCCTGGCCGCCCAGGCCGATCTCTCGCAACGCTTCGCGCTCGACACGCAGGGCTTCGAAGGCCTCAAGCAGAATGCGCGCACGGGCGCCAGCCCCGAAACGCTGCGTACCGCCGCCCGGCAGTTCGAGGCGGTGTTCACGCAGATGGTGCTCAAGAGCATGCGCGATGCCACGCCGCAGGATGGCTTGTTCGACAACGAGCAGACCAAGCTGTACATGTCGATGATGGACCAGCAGTTGTCGCAGCAGATGTCCTCGCGCGGCATCGGCCTTGCCGATGTGATGGTGCGCCAGCTTGCGCGGGCCAGCGGCGCGGGCCTTCCGCCCGAGGTTGCCGGCGCCGCCGCGAAGCAGGCGGCCGTGCAGGCCGGCATGGACGACGCGGCTCCCGGCCTGGCGCGCGCGCTGGACATGCGCAACGGCGACGGCGCGGGGGATGCCGACAGGCCGCGCGTCGGCAGCGTGGTGGCCGGCACCAGTTGGAACCCCACGGCGGGCCTGCGCCAGTACCAGCCGCAGGAACCAGGCGCCTGGCAGGGCGGGGCCTCCGTGTTGCCGGAAGACACGCCCGCCCACATCAGCGCCTTCGTCTCGCGCATGGCCGGCCCCGCCCAGTCGGCGGCACGTGCCACCGGCGTGCCGGCGAAGCTGATCCTCGGCCAGGCGGCGCTCGAATCCGGCTGGGGCCGGCGCGAGATCGCGTACCCGGACGGCAGCACCACCTTCAATGTCTTCGGCATCAAGGCAGGCGCCAACTGGAAGGGCCAGGTCGCGGAAATCACCACCACCGAATACATCGACGGCCAGCCGCAAAAGGTGCGCGCGCGCTTCCGCGCCTACGCTTCGTATGACGAAGCCTTCGCCGACTACGGCCGCTTGCTGAGCAACAACCCACGCTACGCCGAGGTGCTGGCCGCGGCCACGCCGGACGACGCGGCGCGCGGCCTGCAGCGGGCCGGCTACGCCACCGATCCGGCTTATGGCGAGAAACTGGTGCGGATCATGCGGAAAGTGCCCGTCTGAGCGCCCGGAACAGGCTGGCCGGACGCCCTGCCAGGCGGCTGGCGCGGCGACCCGAGAGCCAGGCGCAAATTCCCGGCGCCGCGCACTAAAGTCTCTTTGTACTTCTGCCGTTACTTACATCATTCACCGCCGTCGATGTCCGGCAGCGGCGACCCGGCATCGAAGGGCCAGCACAGGCGGCCACGGTGCGCGGATCGCCCGGTCAGGCGCGCGGCAGCCACCAGACGCGGGGTTAGAGCATGTCTCTCTTCAATATCGGACTTTCCGGCCTGAACACGGCGCAGAACGCGCTGACCACGGTTGGCCACAACGTCAGCAATGCGGCCACCACGGGCTATACGCGGCAGAACACCATCATTGCCTCCGCGGGCGGCCAGTACACCAGTTCGGGGTTCTATGGCCAGGGCTCCAACGCCACCTCGGTGGTCCGCGTCTATGACGAGTTCCTGACCGGCCAGCTGCGCGGCGCGGTGACCACCAGCGCGCAACTCTCGACCTACTCCGCCCAGATCAGCCAGATCGACAACCTGCTGGCCGACCAGAAGGGCGGCCTGGCACCGCTGATGCAGAAGTTCTTCGCCGCGGTCCAGGGCGTATCGGACACGCCGGCGGATCCGGCCGCACGCCAGAACATGCTCAACGCCGGGCAGTCGCTGGTGGGGCAGATGCGTGCCGCCAACTCCTACTTCCAGCAACTGCGCGATGGCGTCAACACCCAGCTGCAAAGTTCGGTGACCCAGGTCAATGCCTACTCCCAGCAGATCGCCAAGCTTAATGACCAGATCACGCGGGCCGTTGCTGCCGGCGGTGGCCAGCAGCCCAACGACCTGCTCGACCAGCGCGACCAGTTGGTCTCCGAGCTGACCCAGATCGTCGGCGTCAAGGTCGTGCCGCAGGACAATACCTACAACGTCTTCATCGGCAACGGCCAGCCGCTGGTGATGGGCACCGCCTCCTACGACCTGAAGGCGGTGCAATCGTCCGCCGACCCCTCGCGTACCGCGATCGCATACACGCAAGGCAACGGCAACGTCGTCGAGATGGACGACAGCACGCTCACCGGCGGCTCCGTTAGCGGCCTGCTCAAATTCCGCAGCGAGACGCTGGACTCCGCGCAGAACGCCATTGGCAGGCTGTCGGTGACGCTGGCCCAGACCTTCAACGACCAGCACAAGCTCGGTGTGGACCTGACTGGCCAGGTTGGCGGCAACCTGTTCAAGCTGGGCTCGCCGTCGGTACTGCCCAAGAGCACCAATGCCGGCAACTCGCTGGTAACGGCCACCATCAGCGATACGTCGCAGCTGACCACCAGCGACTACACCCTGAGCTACGACGGCACCAACTACAACCTGGTGCGCATGTCGGACAATAAGACCATCAGCCAGCTGGGCGCCACCGCCACCTATCCGCTGACGATCTCGCTCGATGGCGTGGACGTGCAGATCCCGACGGCGATGCCGGCCAACGACAGCTACCAGATCCAGCCGACCCGCAACATTGCTTCGGCGATGGACATGGCCATCAAGGATCCGGCCAAGATCGCGGCCGCGAAGGCCCCGCTGACTGGCACTGCAGGCGCCGCAAACACCGGTACGGGTACCGCGAAGGTCACCAACGTCGCACCGGGCGCCAACAAGCCGCTCACCGCGATCACGGCCACCTACGACGGCGCCACCGCCAAATACATCTTTACCGACCCGACCGGCGCCGCAGTGCCGTCGACTGGCCCGACTCCGAACGGCAGCGCCCAGGACTACGTGATCAACGGCATCACCGTAAGCTTCAGCGGCGCGCCGGTGAACAACGACAAGATTACGCTGACACCCAACGCCAGCGGCGCCTCCGACAACGGGAACGCGCTGGTGCTGGCCAAGCTGCAGAGCGCCAAGACCATCGGCGGCGTGTCGAGCTACAACGACGCCTATGCGCAGCTCGTCAACGACGTTGGCAGCCGCGCCAAATCGATCCAGATCGCGTCGACCTCGCAAGACAGCGTAACCACTCAGGTGATGACGGCGCAACAAGGTGTGTCCGGCGTGAACATGGATGAGGAAACAGTCTCCATGCTGCGCTTCCAGCAGCTCTACCAGGCCAACGCCAAGGTTATCCAGACTGCCACTACCCTGTTCGACACCATCATCGGCATCGGCCGCTGAGCGCCCTGACGAATCGGACCCTGAAAAGGAACAGACATGCGCATCGCAAGCTCCACGCTCTATCAACTCGGCCTGGCCTCGATGAACAGCCAGCAGGGTTCCCTGCTGCATGTGCAGCAGCAGCTCGGCACCGGCCGCCGCATCCTCACGCCGTCGGACGACCCGGTGGGTGCAACCCGGGCGCTGGTGGTAGCGCAATCCAGCGCGGTTAACGACCAGTACGCTACGTCGCGCAAGCAAGCCAATATCAATCTCGCGACGGAGGACAGCACGCTCAAGAGCGTGACTACCGCTATCCAGAATATCCAGACGCTGGTGGTACAGGCCGGTAATAGCACCATGAGCGATGCCGACCGTGCCTCCGTCGCCACGCAGCTGGAAGCCAACTACAACCAGTTGCTCGGGCTGGCCAACGGCGACGACGGCAACGGGAATTTCCTGTTCGCTGGCTTCCAGTCGCAGTCGCCGCCGTTCAGCAAGGACAGTGCCGGCGCCGTGCAGTACAGCGGCGATAGCGGCCAGCAGTTGCTGCAGGTCGACGTGGCACGTCAGCTGGCGACCGGCGACAACGGCCGTGACATCTTCCTGAGCGTGCAGAGCACGGCCACCTATGTTGCCTCGGCTAAGAGCGGCAACACGGGCACGGGAACCTACAGTGCAATCACGGTGTCGGACCCAACCAACGCACTGTATGGGCACAGTATCTCGATCAACTTCGGCACAGATCCGGCCACCGGCGTCTTGCAGTATCAGCTGCAGGACGAAAGCGCTGTTCCGCCTGCGGCAATCGGCGCGCCAGTGACCTACACCGATGGCGCCGGCATCCAGGTGGCGGGCCTCTCGCTGTCGGTCAAGGGTACGCCGGTCGCTGGCGATCGCATGGACCTGCAACCTGCGCAGCTTGCCGGCACCGATATTTTCAGCAACGTCAAGGATGTCATCAACGCGCTGAAAAAGCCTCTATCGACCGATGCCGATCATGCGGCGCTGGCCAATGTGCTGGCCACCACCAATCGCAAGATGAGCAATTCGCTGGACAACGTCAGCACGGTCCAGACCAGCGTTGGGGCGCGCATGCAGGAGCTGGACGCGCTCGATACGATTGGCTCGAACCGCAGCCTCAATTACAGCCAGACACTTTCCGGACTGCAGGATCTGGATTACTACTCGGCTATTACTGAGTATTACCAGCGTCAGACTTCGCTGCAGGCGGCGCAGCAATCGTTTATGCAGATCCAGGGGATGAATCTGTTTAAATTTCTGTGATTGGTGGTAGGCGTGCGGCGTGCCGTTGCTGTCCTGAAACAATAAAGTCGTCAAAACTGCGACAATAAAGTCGTGAAAAAGGGCGGGGCAATAGGCCGGAAAGCGTTGTCTGGCAACGCTTTCTGAACTTTATTGTCTGCCATTAACACGGTCGTTCGTCGGCCTTCATGGTCCCGCTTCATTGGTGCGGCGCCTCAGTTGTCGTTGCTGAAAGCAGTCAGCAGGGCAAATTCCCATTCAAGAATCGATGGCTTTCAAGTTCTCTGAATCGGGAGTAGGGAATTCGTCCATCACGAAGAATGTGCCTTGGTCGGCACGGTCAACATTGGGGTAAAGTCATCCGGCATTTCGACTCGAGAAATCGCCTCTAGCGAACCGCGCAACGGGAGTGATTCGATTAGTTCGAGCAACGTGCGCTGGTTTTTTTGCCTTGTAAGCGCAGTCGCGAGTTTTGCTGGCGAAAGTAGCGGCGCCGCCGGCGTGGCGGGCCTCTTCGCGTTTTGGAGGAGGAAGACTTCCCCTGCAGCAACCTGCTTCAGGATCCCAGGAAAGTTTGTACGTGCTTCCGCGATCCCTATATGATTCACACAAAATGCGACCGATCCTTGGTTGAGAAGCTTTTCATCGGTCTTCTGGTCAAGTGCTTTTTTTGACACGTCGCCGTCTCCACTGCCTTTTGACGTTAGAGGCGAGTGTATGTACGAGCGTGCTACGAACAAAGTTAGAATTGTCGCGAACTAGCGCGAGGCGTATCCTCCCGCAGCGACTTGGGGCGGCATCGGTCCGGGCTTTTCACAGCCACGTCGTCTGGGTCTGCAGGTCCGTCAATGCCAGAGCACTCGCCTTCTAAGCGAGCGGTCACACGTTCGAATCGTGTAGGGCGGGCCAATCAAATCAAGGGCTTACAGTGACTTTGGTGATTGGCTATGGCCCCGCTTTCGGCGGGGCGCCCAGCCATGGGCCACGCTTGGGCACGCGCCGCACTCGATCGGTCGGAAAGGTCAGGCGGGACAGGGAGAGGGTGCTGCAGACGCGCTGCGCAGGGGATATTCCAACGCAGCGGCGAGAGAACGGCTTTATTGTAGGTCAGCATCGTCCCTTTCGCGGGGCCGTCTGCGCGCCGCCGCAGAGCGGGTCGCCGGCTCCGTCGACCATCTCCAGTGAGGTTGCACGCGCCGTCGGCCCTCATCTCCTTGCCCTGGTCATAGGTCAAGCTTTTGCGAAGCGCCAGCGGCACACGACGAGATTTCTTGGTCAACGCTTCCAGCGCTGCGCCCGCACCGCAACCGTCCATCTTGGCCAACACCACGAGCCGCGTCTTGCGCTTCCACCAGCGTCGCCACTGCGCTGCGATTTCCCGCACCCTTGATAAGGTCGCCCTTCCAGTGCCCGGGAACCAGCCGATCGAACACCTCTTCGGGCCGCTCGTGAATCGAGCGCATATGCTGCAGCATCCCCCGGTGATCGTTCCCCGCGCCTCGCGTTCGACGCTCCTTTTGGGCCTTGCGAAGGCTCCCGATTAACTCGCGGCGCAACTCGCCGCGCGGCGTTGCGTAGATCGCGCAGTAGATCGTCTCGTGGGACACATGGAACTCCGGCTAATGGGCATACAGCCGCTTGAGTCTGCCTGCAATCTGCTGTGGTGAATAGCCCACGCGCAGCCATGCTCTCACCAGTTTCAGCAGCGCCGTGCCCGCCGCCAGCTTGCGCAGTCCACGTCGACGCCTTCTTAGCGCCAAGCGCTGCGCGCTCGCAGCGTCGTATGAATGAGGCATCACGAAGAACTGACCAGGCGGGTCAGTATCGAAGTGTTCTTTGCCGACGCGCACAGTCCGTGGCAGAGACCAAGCAACGAGAACATGAACGGACTGATTCGTGAGTATCTATCGAAAGGCGACGACCCATCAATCTTCTCGCAAGGGTACTTGAACAGGGTCGCGAAAGCGCTGAACTATCGCTCTCGGGCGGTTCTTGACTTCGCCACTCCCGCCGAAGCCATGGCGGAAGAGATCAACAGATTGAGAACTGGTGTTGCATCTCAGATTTGAAACCGCCCCGGAATAGTCCAGAATGCCCAAGGACAGTCGGTAACTTGGCAGATTATCTTTTGATCGAGGATGCCATTTTCCTTGTATTTCTGGATCCTATCGCTCAGCAGCCTATCGCGGGATGCGCCACCTCCTGCGACAGGAATAATTATACCGACCAACAATGCGACAACGCATAGGACCAGCGCCGTCGCAGCTCGATCTACCGATTTTTGGATCATTTGAAGATCTGTCTATATATAGGTCTCCCGACCCGGCAGCGTTCTATACGGGGTGCCGCTGAGCACATGGCCACCAACGGTGGCCGTGCTGCCTGCTTCACCTTGGGCCAAGCGCGCTACGCGGCGCTTCGCTTCGGCTTGGGCTTCGACTTCGACTTTGGCTTCGCCGCTGCGGCCCAGGGAATTTCCCTTGTCAGGATCTTCTTCGCACCTATCAGGTTAGGCGTCTGGTCGTACTTCATGGCCTTGAGGCGCGCGCCCACATCCGTAAGGAGCTGCGCGAACGTCGGATTCCGTCGGGCAGCCCGATCTTGCCGCAAGGCCGCGGCCAGATTGAAGGTGAAGGCGCCGAATGATTGCGCGCCGTCGCGATACTCGTACGAGAGCTGGCCCTCCTGACATGCCTCAAGCAACACGGGAAGGTAGGGGCCATCGTGCTTCAGGGTCTTGCGCACCGCGTCGTACCTGGATTCGGGTAGCGTGCGCAGGCGGGCGGCACGTCCGAGCCTAAATGTGGCGCCGTTTGCACCGAGGTAGTTGACGCCTTGCCGGCTGTCCGCCAGCGATGGATTGGGTGATGGCAGTGTCCTTTCTCGCCACACTTGCAGCGCGCTGTCCCAGTAGATGGCTCGGTGGCGGATATCGTCCGGCGGCGTTAGGCCTCTCACCCTGCGCCCGCCTTCGCGTGTCATGCCGGCGGCATGGCAGCAATCGAGGATGCCCACAAAATAGGCGTCGTATGGAAGCTGGCTGTAAAGTTCGGAGAACTGCTTGTCGGTGATCGCGTGCTCGGGGGTCCAGTCGAAATCGTAGGGCACCAGGCACTCGTTGAGATGATCAACCTCGTCGGTCGGCCCGTAAGCTGGCATCTGGGCTCCGTGGCCCGAATAGAAGAGGACTCGCTCGTCGCCGGGCTGGACGTCGTCAAGCAGCCAATGGAGGCGGTCCATAATTCCCCTGGTCGTGGCCCGTTCGTCAAGTACCACGCGAATCTCCCCCGGCGCAAACCCGCATTCCTGCAGGAGGGAACTCATCAGGAAGGTATCGTTGACGCACCCTTCGAGGCGATTGCCGGGGTCCGGATAGTCGTTAATCCCCACCAGCAATGCCCTCCGCGACGGCTTGGCGCTGACCTTCGCGAACTCCTTCACGCCGCGTGCCATCGTCCTCGAATGCGCGCCGTCGGAAAATGCTCGCCAAACGGTTGCCCGGGTGTTCTCATGGGACAGATACCACACCGCGCTGTGATTCAGCGGATCGTTGGGGATGTCGAACAGGGTTCCAACATCGATGAAATTCGGCGCCGTCAGGCGGATATCGGCAGTGAGGACGTGATCGTCAGGGTTATACAGGTGATACCAGTTGGTCGCCTGCGTCAGCGGCACCAATCGGCCGGCAAAGAAATCCCGCACCAGCGGATTCCCGATCTGTGAGCCGAAGGAGATGAAATTCTTGTCCCGGATGGCGGCTGGATTCCGCGTGAAGAGGTCGTAGCAGATCAGCGAGCCAAGGCTGTGCGCGCAGACGACGTCGTAACTGCCCGCCTGCAACTCAGCAAGGATGTGATTGCGTGCGTCCGCCCGCAACTTCTCATCGGTCACCCATTGGGCGACCATGCCGGCTGTCCAACGCACGGCGTCCGGTATCTCGAACAACCCACGGGAGTGGGAGAACAAGTCCCCAAGTCCGTGCACGACACCGCTGGCCAGCACGCGCGCGAATGCGGCGGCGTACGCGGCCGGGTTCTGCGGCGACCTGTCAAAGAGGTCGTCATACTTTACGAACTCACATTTCACCGTCAGTTCCGGGTCCCACGCTGCCAGTCCATTCTGAATCGCCCCTTCCCAGGAAGTGGGCAAGTTCTGATCGACATCGCCATGGCCAATGCCATGCACGCACAACACCGAGAGCGTCTTCGACATTGTTCTGCCTCCGCTGTTATATGACATTCGCCAAATGGCGATGAAGTAACTCAGGGACGATCTCGTCTAGGGCTTGCCGATTTTCAGTGCTGCTAGAAAGTCATCGGCGTCCGCACCGAGCTTGGCGATCACGCCGTCTCGCCGCTTGGCGTAGAACTCGCGGTTCAGTGTCATCCGCTGCGCGGCCGCCCAGAAATGCACCGACTGCGCGCCCCACTTAAAGAAGAGGAAGCGCTTACGGGAATCCATGCTGTGAAAATAGAAGGCACCGAGCGCCATCGCGAGGGCCCCAGTGGACAGGCGCTGAACCGAGCCGACCTGGAAATTGCCGCTATCCTGCTCGACTGAATGGAAATCAAAGAGGCGAATGGTCCCATCCGTGTCGGCCACTTTCGACAGCGCGGTGATCGACTGCTGCAGTATGGCCAGTTGGTTTTGGGTCGCAATCGCTGCGATGATCGCCAACGCCGCCTGATCCATGCGAAATTCACCCTGGCTCTGGTCATAGTGGGTGAACATGAGCTGTTCGCTGGCCCAGCCGAGGTTTACTAGAATCTCGATGTACTTCTGGTACCACGCCTCCGTCTGAGTGAAACGGTCGAAAAAGCCGCTGGCGCCCCGCTGCGCGATCTGGACCGAATAGAGGACATCCTGCGTCTCCTCTGCATTGATGCCCTCGACGAAACTGATGAGGCTACCACCGTCTATTGTGGCGGAAGCCGCCCCAACCGCCGCCTGACCTGCCAGCGCCCGGGCTAGTTTCTTGCGCGGCTTACCGGCATCGATGCCCTCGAGCTTCCGTACAGGCCGAACTGGAAGGTTGTTGAGATAGGCCGCTAGGCCAGTCGGGACGACATCGTGGTCGGGCATTGTGGACACCAGCAGCTTGGCCGCCTTTCCCTTCGCGCTATTATCCTTTGCAGCGGCGACCGGCTTTTTCAATTCTCTAGTCGCCGGCGATAGAATGAGTTTTCCGTCCGCGTCGAACGCGGCATGCATAACGAACTGGACTTCGTCCGTCGTGTAACCGGGGTCCCAATGCGTGTTCTCGGGAACATGGCAGTGGCCGTAATGGCCCGCCTTCGTATCCCAGGTCTGCGCGTCCCGGTTGTGGCCACCAGGGTCCCTGCCGTTCTTCGCCGGCTTCGGAAAGCCGTTCGGCCAAACCTTTGGCACGTCATGGATCGCTTCAATCCACCGGCATAGCCGCGCCAGGTTAGTTAGTGTGCTTCGGTTCTTTGGCAGATGCGCAAAGCCAACGAGTTCGATCTGCACGGCTGAATCACGGTTGGTCTCGACGCCGCCGGGGAGGTTGCGCAATGCACGTGCGCCTTCCTGCGTGTCGATATGCTGGTAAATATGATTGGCGTCTACCGTGAAATGCGGGTCGGAACGGTTGTTGGCGAAGGCTTGCATGGCGCCTTCGGCCGTACTGCCCTCTGTTGTGTGGTGAACTATCTTGAACGGACCGCCGAGGTTGGATCCCGAAGCACCGGTGATAGGCTTCCAGATGGCGAACGGACAGCGTGGCATGTTTTGCCCCCTCTTATTTTTATTCAGATGGTGGGAGTCGGGCGGCTAAAACGCTGTTTGAAGCCGGACGACAGGAAATAGCTTAGTACGTCCATAGGCCGAAGGCCTTCATCCTTCGGTATAATGCATCCCCCATCCAAGGAGCAGCCACTGTTTGCCGTCGCGCAACGTGAACTGAGGGACCGCAATGCCGGAAATCCTCCCCTCCGCCGAAGCTCTGCTCGAGCGCAAGCGCAAGGAACAACGCAAGAACAAATTGCTCGGCGGGTACGAGGTCACCTGACGCCATCGGTATTCGCTCGCCGCGGCGTAACGCGCATGCAGGATAAGGCTGGCAACACGCTAGCGGATAGAAGGTGGTGAGATGCTGGGTTCTTCTCACGAGCGCAAGACGACTTTGGACCGAACACAAGTAGACATGTTATGGAAATGTCTTGACAGAATCTCGCTCATAGAAGTGTGATCCACCGTACGAAATGTACTGCTACGTCGCCCTCAGGGAATTCAGATGCACGCAAAACCGAAAACCGATCACGATTGACACGAGGAGTCATATCAGTCCTCCGACCCATCTCGGCCATCAGTCTGTTCCAACCGTGACGGCAGCTTCCAGGTCTGAAGCGGTCGTCCGGGGATGCTGCGTCCGTCAATCGCCACGCGTGCGGAAAGAGCATCCGATAGAAGTGCCACAAATTAAGCGGCGAAGCTTCTCGTCTCCGACTACCTGAAGCCCAATTCGGAGACGCTGATCGAGTCGTCCGTCCGTGCTGAGCTTGCCTTCAATGGTAAGGAGGGGCCACTGTCTTGGTCCAAAAAGCTCCGGGCAGCCACCGACAAGTACCTGACGCACCGGCTGACATTCCGGCACGGCGTCACAACGAACCCGGCGGTATACCGTGGGCTTGAAGTGGGGCAGCTTGCAAACGCAGTCAGCATGAGCAGGCGAGGCCAGCGGTGCCATCGGCCTTGCACACCAGGATCTTTGTGAGCGACGCGCGACGGCAAGCGGCGCCATCAATCGTGCGGTGTCGAGATGAGCGTCCCAGCATCCGACTCGTACCACTCCAAACAGCTTTCGCAACCTTTGCTGGCACGTTCTAGGATTTCTTCGCAGATCCCTGCAAGCTTGTGATTTTCCTATTTTTTATTTCTGTCGAAAATAAGACGAAACACAGTCTCATACTTTTGGATGAGGCTGCACTTCCCTGCGTTTTCTATTCTCCATTTAAGTCTTCGCCTCCGACATGACGCGGGCGGCCGGCAGTTCGCAGATAATAAGTAGGGCGCGTATCGATAGGCTCCATATTTTCTGCATGGTACGTCCTGGAACTGCCTCTTGGATATGAATAAAAATAAATGAGTGAAGCCATGACAGACCAGTTTGTTGCAAAACTCGATGCTATTTCTACGCCCGGAACAAGTGCGATCCAGTTCCTGAAGAAGCTAGGGCCGATTCATAGCCAGTGGCATCAAGCTCACAACAATGGGACTAGCAGTATCGGATTTCTGTTATTTCACTGGGAACTCGTAAAACGCTTCAAGGCCGTGGGCGGCCCTGTACATTTTGGTGATGTCGTGGCGTTTACGACTTCTCAACTCGCTTCTTATAATGCGCAGTACGATGTCACGGAAGTGGTACGGCAGGCGGATGCGGCTAGTTTAGAGGAATTCTCCAGCGAAATTGAAGGGTGGCACAATAACGCACACATGGCAATTGGTATGTTTTTCCACAAAAATTTGATGAACCCGAAAACCAACGTCAGGCTCGTCCAGTTTTGGCAATTGCACTACTTTATTAATGACCGTTTTGAGGAAAAGCTGGGTGATTTCAGATCGGGGGCTAGTAATAGTATCCCGGCGGTCGTAGCGCAGTTGGAATCGAGCAATGCGGTATCTCTAGTTTGACGACCTCTATACGCTGTGGGACTGCCGGCACCCAGGATACGCCAGACGGCTCTCGCCATGAGCAGGTAGATCGGGCGGCTGTGCCAGTTCGCGCGGCGGCTCTAGCCATACTTGCCAGGCAGATTAAACCCGCGCATCCGACGATACGCGCCGTTGATGAAACCGTTCATGTGCCAGCGTGCAACGCTCGCTGAGTCAAGCCACCCACAGCCACGATGGCGGAGGTGGCGTCCGCATCGGGCGCATCAGTATTGACGGCAGTTGTTGTCGCCTCCAGACATGTCGCTTTCGCGCTTCGCCTCGACGTGCCACCCGGTCGACGGCAATTAAGCAGTCGTTTCAGGAACGCGCGTACATTTAAATTTTTTGACGCAGTCCTTGATTTTGACAATCTGCAAACCTACATTTCGTTCGAGTTCTGAAGAGCGTCAAACCGGAGGTTTCACTAGCTAGTCCCAACCGCGCAACCATCGTATAACCGTTGCCCGCATAAGTTCGCACCAGAACGCCATTGGGAGATGAAAATGCAAAAGAGCACGCTATTTTTTTTCTTGTTCTGCGTTCCTGCGTTGGTCGCCGCCCAAACAGCAGTCAAACCACCTCAAACTCCCCCCAAAATACCTCCGGTAGACTCAAACGCGTTGTGCGTGCGTAAGCTGGCCTCGATTGCGGGCGCGCAAAATCCATATAACGCGACCCTCGTGACTAACGACGCTGGCACGCAGCTCGTGACATATCACGCCGGCGTTATCACGACCACGAATTCGGGCAAGTCGGGCTCGTTGAGAGAACTGGTGAGTTCAAAGACTGAATGTTTGAATCCACCAGTTCCTGGCACCTTGGGGGGTGTGCAGCACAGAACGAACAACCGTTTAGTGTTCGACAGCCGGACACGAGCAACCTGTTGGTATTCACTAGCGGCGCACTTGCCATCGGATGGCCGGGCGGAGGTGTCACAAACAACATCCAGCCGACCTGCATGTCCAATGGAACGTATGTCTTCCAGGACGGTAAGTGGACAGCGGTTCTGACTCTGGTTCCAGCCGCTAACACTGGCCCGCTCCACTGAGAGGGCAGCGCGCTGCACGGCATGTGACAATTGTCAGGTGCGGTGCTATGGCCTCAGCATGCACTCTGCCGCCCGCTGCTTGTTTATAGAGCGGCGGTATTCTAGCCGTTCGACTCGCAGTATTCGCGGACCCTCGGTAACGGAAGACGCTCGGACGGTCAGTTGAAACCTGTCCAGGGCCGTGGCGTCCGCATGGGGTTCCAGTAACGAAGGAGATAAGCTTTCAACAAAAAGTGAATCTGTATTCTGCCCCGAATCCCTGAAGGATTGCATCGACATCAGCTTCAAGGGTTTTGGTGTCGCGGGCCTTGAAGGCCAGCCACTCGTATTTCATCTTGTGCCAGAGCTTCTCGATGCGATTGAGTTCCGGGCCGTACGGTGGCAGGAAGTACAACGTCAAGCCTTTCGTTTGAAGCAGCCGGAGATAAGGCCGCAGTGCGCGGGCCGTGTGGACCGAAGCATTGTCGAGAATCACGGTCAGCGGCTTACCGACGTGTTTGACCAGCAGACCGAGAAATCCAACGAACAGCATCGAGGTCATCGTCTCCCACAACTTCACTGCAAACAACCCTCCCGAGGACAGCAGTGCTCCGACCACGTCCAGACGCTTACCGCGCCGGGCTTCAATCATGTGTTGCTCCCCGACGGGTGTCCAAGCACTTCGATTCGGCTGCGCTTGCGCGAAGCCAGCTTCGTCTACGTAGGCGAGTTCGATTTCCCCGCGCTGGGCTTGCTGGACCAACTCCCCAATTTCAGATTGGGCTTGTCGGAACCGCTGTTCGTCCCGCTTTTTTTTAAGCTATGTCGGGTTCGCTTCCAGACCAGCCCCGCTCGCTTGAGAAGCCCTGTCAGCGTATTGCGATGAACCCGAATCCCGAACTTTTCTTCGAGTCGTGCCAGCAGTTCCGGAGCCGTCAGCGCCTCCTGCGTCGCCCACGCCTTCAACTGCTCAACCTGCTCCGGCGACAGCTTCGACGGCGCACCGCTACGCGGCGCGTCTGACAGACCTGCCATGCCTTTCTCCAACCAACGATAGCGCCTCTCGTACACCGCCTCCAACGTCAACTCCTGCCGCCTAGCTATCTCCTTGGCTGGCACGCCGTTGCTAAACATCAGAATCGTCCGGGACCTGTCTCGTGTTCTCCAATCACGGCGGCTTCTCGCCAGAACCTCAAGCTCGGTACGTTCTTCCTTCGTCAGTTCCAGCGGCTTCAATACGGCCATCGTCTATGTCGCGGTTCTTGTTCGGCCTGGCATTATAGAGATACTTATCGTGAGGCGCTTAGCGACTCAGCGATTGATTGAAGGACCATTGAATACAGTGGCCGAAAAAGCAACACCGCTTCGCGAATCGAATGGCCGATTGCCAGGGCGGAGCCGACGTCTGAACGCCCGCACGACAAAGTGCGCGAATGACCCTTCATCGCCGATGACGGTCGGTTGTCCAGGCCCGGTCCTGCCATTACCGATTTCTCGTTTCTTCGGATCTAGCAGATCTTCCGTACGCTCGGTTTGGTGATAATTGGCAGACGCTACTGGTGTCCGCAGCGTTACACCATGCGGGTAGACACCTTGTTTTAGGAAATCCGAGTTCTGCTGTATCGAAAATCAACTGAAAGAGCTGTGCTCTGTTTCTGGCGGCCCCCACTGCATTAAGCGGCACACCATCTTCTGGGTTGAATCTTCGCGAATATATCACTCCCGGAATATGTATGCGCGAATGGCACATCTCGTCCATGAGATGCCGACCAGCATACTCTTCATCACCTTGCTGCATGTTAGTAATGATGAGGTCATAGCCTTGTCTATTCATCGCGGACATTGCATCGGCGGTTGATTTTACAGTTTCTATTGAAAATCCAAGGCCGGATAGAGCATTTCTCTCTCGCTGATTCGCTTCTGGAAAATTCGAATCCATCCATAAGATGTTCCTTCCACGGATCTGTGAGATTAAGATTCTTGCGCGCGATTCCAACGGCTTCAGCTCGGACTCGGTCAGGGGCGCATGGTCGGATTTTCCAGACGCTTCCGTCAACTCTTTAAGGGAAATGCTTATCTTTGTCAGACTTGTTCCGATAGAGAGAGTATCGATTCGCGATAATAGCAACGGTATCGCCGGGCGAAGTTCGATGATTGCAATCAGGGCCACGCCGAGTCCAAGGATGGCCCAAAGCAATCCGGTAATGGCCAGAATCCACTCTACTTTTGACTCGCCGTGCTCATGACCAGGTGGACGGATGGTCTTTTCCACTGATTGTTTCGGCATCCCACGTTGGTTTTCTGACATCGGTTACTCCGTTCACGCCATTGCCAAACAACACCTGTCGACGGTGCTCGTTTCATCAATTAATGAGCTTTCGGAAGATTTAGCCCGTGGTTGCTGCGGGCCGCTGTACCGGTCTCCGACGCGAAGTCCTTCCCACGGCTGTTGACAAGGCTTGCGAGGAAAGCACGCGCTCGATTCCCTTGCAGTAGATTTCGGTCAGCTTGCGATAGCCAGCAGACGTGGGATGGAGCTCGTTGGTCCAGTCACCACTGACGCCATCCGTTTCGGCTGCTGCTGGCAGCAAGGTCGTGCGCAGGTCCACTAAATGCATATTCGGGTATCGTGTGCAGATGGAATCAAGCTGTGCGAACAGTCTGTCGATCAGATGATCACTGAGCTTGCGCCAGCTTCCCTTGATATTGCTGATTGCGTACTTCTCGAATGCGCTGGACAGCCAGGGACCGGCAGTCCAGCCATCCCCCATGGCACCAGTGCCTGCCGCGCGTGGCTGAACATAGCTAAAGCTATGGAGGAAGACGGGAGCCAGGCGCGATTCGCTGGACTCTGCATCGCGCCAATCGATGAGGTGTTGAAAGACGCCCTCCAGGTACTCTTCGAACCTGGCCCATCCTTCGTTGGAAACAAAGTCCAACGGATCGGTCTGATTGCCGCGTTCATTAGGTAACAACAACAGGCGCTGATTACGCGGTAACACATTTCCGTTCGCGTCGAAAGGGCTGACACCGAGCGCTTGGATCAGGTCGCCGACGCCCGCGGAGAGCAGAATGGCATCCCATTTTTCCGCGAGTCGTCCCTTGAGGGAGGACTCGAATGCAGGTGTGAACAACCATTCGGACGTCGGTTGCAGATTCACAAGGGTATCGATGTCGGCGCCCGGTTCGGCGTACAGCAGGGCACAGACCGGGAAGGGAAATGCCATATGCTGGGGGATGCTGGTTGTAAGTGCGGAGGGCGGCAGGGCGCCGATCGAGAACCATGAGTCGCCGTGCATGAGGAACTTCCGCGCGAATCCCAGCGATGGTGACGGGAAGCCGCGAGTCCATTCGGCTGGTCTAAAAACGCGAAGGGGAGTCAATGCTGACTTACTGACCGGTGAATCGGTATGTTTGACGCTGATTTCCCGTTTCAACCTCTCGTGAAGCAATTCCGAAAAGCCAGACAATGGCAAATGAAGCCGGGCGGCGCGAGACTGCGCGGTGGCGATGCCCGCCGATGTCAGCGTCGCCTCGCCAAAGATAGATTGATCCAGGCTGGCAAGCGCGGCCTCGCGGAGCGGCTCTTCCGCGGCCCATACCAAGAGCGGAGGAAGCGTGGTCTGCGCGACCGAACGCTTCCAGGCATCGATGGGAAAGTCAACTTCGCCGCGCTGCGATGCATCTGCGAGCAGCTTCCAGCTCCTCTGGAACATGGGTGGTCCCGTCAGCGGCCCGAAGCGTTTCAGCTCTGGGTTGATGCATTGAAGTCCAAGCGCAGCGACGTCCGGATGGCAAGGGCCCAGCATTTCCCGCAATTGCGCGACGAGCGTGTCGAGCAATTCGATATTACGGCCCGGGTCGCGTTCGCGCTCGACCAGCAGAAGGTGACCGCCAATTAATCCGCCGATGGGATTCGTGCAGCGCCTGAGTAGCTTATCCTCCAGTTCTGCGTTCAGGACGCGACGTTCGTCAGCGAGTGCGAGCCGAGCGGTCTCAATGATCTTCTCGAGTTCGGTGTCGGGTTCCAGACCGGGCTTGCGCATCATCAGCGAAACTCGCGGTCGCGCGGCAGGCGCGTGCCCTCCCGGGGGAGTGCGGCGGAGTACATATACTTCCAGCACCCAGGACGCGCACACGATCAGACTTTGCTCGATGGTCGGGCCATCTTCGAGTTTCTGTTTCATGTAGTACGCCCCGGGCGCCAGCCCTTGCACCGCACAGGCGTGAGAGTCATCGTTGGCGGAGCGGCTGCTGTCGGTATCCATCGTGATGACCGGCGTGCCTGCCGCATCGACAATCACGATCTCCTTCCACGGAACGGTGTTGCGCTGGGGAACCTCAGCGACGTCGGCCGCGCGCGTCATGACCATCAGCGCAGCCGGCGCTGTGTTCAGCGTCTGTATCGATTCCAGCACGGCCTTCTGCCGGTCGCGCCACTGTGCGTCGTCGTCGATGTTGGCAACAAGTGGGATGACGGCAGACGCCGGCCTGGCGATCTGCTGTGGGGGAAGTGCCGGTGACTGGTCATCCAGCAGGATGATGCGCTGAGTGAGACTGCGGCCTATTCGGGTTTTGATCTTGAACAGGCCGAACGGGAGTGAGGTGGAAAGCTTTCCCGTCCCGCCGTCCACCAACGAGAACCTCGCGTCGACAAGGAAAATCTCCGCCCCGGCATCTGAAGGATCGATCTCGAGCCGGAGCATGTCGCCTTCCTTGGGGGGCTTTACCGGTCTGCCCGTCTCGGTAAGGTTGACGCGCGCGTCGCTAACCACTTCGAAACCCTGCCGTAGTCCCGCATCGGGAACTTCCGCCAGATACAGGCCTGGCGGAAGTTCCAGTGCAACCAGCGGGCCCTCGGCGTTGATGACTTCCACGCGGGGAGGAATGCCAGACCAGATTTGCAGTGACTTGCCGACGGTCCTTTCGGGAATTTCGATTTCCACCGAATATTGCCGACGTGCGACGCCGCGCGCGAAGACCAAGCCGGCATCCTCCTGAATGATCTCAGGTTCTTTCGCAACGTCACCGTCCTGGCGGTGCAGGTCCGTCATATGCGCAGACGTGGCATTGCGCAGCCAGTCGGCCAAACTACGCGCCGTCACCCGGCCGTTGTAGTCCGCGGCTGCACCTTTCAGGCCCTCTAGCAGTGCCCAGGTGAAGGCCCCATGAATCTTGCCGGCGTCATTCGGAATCGCCAGCTCGACCGCTTTCAACGGGCGCTGCGCCGCGAATGCGATGAAGGTGGAGCCCGACGGATCGGGGGAATTGAGGGGCGGAAGCTGTGGGTCTCGTGGCTGCAGGAACGAGACACGATTCATGCAGCAGTCCATCCAGAGCACGAATTCCCGGAACAGGCCCGCATCCTGCAGCCAGTTCAACCAGCCAGTGGCATGCACATTGAACGTGCCCAGCTTGGCGCTCGCATTGGCGGAGAACAGGCAGCCCCGTTGGCGGCCCGGCGAAAAGCCGTGGCCGGATACGAAGATGTATAGCCGCCGGCCGATTCGGGATCCCTTCCGCTCGCTCATCCTTATCCGAGCCAAGTTGTTGAGCTGGCCAAATGCCATCTCAATCTCGTCGGACGTCGGCGTGGCGGCGGTTCCGTTGGCCTGCGACTTGATGATCTGAATGTGATCCTCATGGACGATGCCGCCGCCAGCAGGGTCCGTCAGCCACGCCTTGATGGCGTCCACATCGTTGGCGGGACCCTGCAGGTTGGCCTCGGTCGGTGTCGCGCCGAGTTCGGGATAGTCGTTGATTCCGACAAGGATCGCGTAATCTTCCTCGCCCATGGCTTCTTCACGGCCCTTAGAACGGATAAGCTTGCCTGACAAAATCCTTGTCGGTTTCCGACAGGCTGATATTCATTCCAGCCGTCGTTCCATCGAGCGTCCACGATGTCGGGATGGGATACATCATGATGGAGGTTGGGTCAGTGCTGGTTCCGGACACATCCTCGGGCGGAATCCTCGCGAACATGTTGTTTTCGATCGTCTGCAGGTCCCAGTTATTGGGAGGCCCCGATAGGTCCTTGATGACCTGTTCACGATTCCATTGGACCGGGTGGAGCGGGCTAAGGTGCTCATGAATCATCCCGATGGCGTGTCCGAACTCATGCAGGACCACACGCCTGACTTCTTCGTCGGGCGTCTCGTCATTCAGCCAGCCATAGTTCATGGTGGGCGTTGCCTGGTCGGTGAACGAAAGTGCATCGGTGCCAATATAAGACCACGATCCCTTGCCCTCCATGAAATCGATGCGAATGGTCGCGGAACCGGTATCGCGAAAGTCAAAGGCGAGGTTGGCAAACTGGAGCCACATGTTGGCCGCGTTGACAACGCGATCCTGAAGTGTCGTGGATCCGGAAAGAAACCGGATGCCAAGTACCGTGCCTGGCTCCCATTTCTTGGCGTTTAGCATCGCCATTTTTCCCGGCACGCCGGGAGTACGTGGGAACGCCGCGCAGAATCGATTGCCGTTGGTCGTCATAATGTACGCTCCGTTGAGGTGGCCCGCAGGTCATCGTGGTAGCTATGCGAGCAGTGCCGTGAAGACACCAAGTGCCTTGGTGGCGCGATCGGTCAGTTGGGCGGCCTTGGTCAATACATCGGTCGCCTGTTTCATTTCGCGCGCGGTGCGCGAGAGGTCGCCGGTGATATTGCCCAGTGTCGCCAGCGCGTTGCGTACGGCTTCCGACTGCAGGATGTCCCGCAGGCGAAGGTCCGCCAGTGCATCGAGTCTTTCCGTGACATCGACAAGCGCCGTTTGCAATGCATCGCGTTCGGAAGCGGAATCTGCGGCGCTGATACGCCGAAGCAGCTCGCGTTGCGCTTCGGTCATGGCCGCCAACGCCTGGTCGCGTGCGTCCACGGCCCGGGACAACGGTGAAGGACCAACGACCGGCGGCGCGCCAGATTGCATAGTACCTGCCTGATGTATCGTGCCGGACTGCTGCGGGGTCATGGCCACGGTGGGTTGTCGCGTGTCACCGGGTATCGTCCAGCCATCCGGCAAGAATTTGCGACGGCCGTCAAGGAAGTAGGTCGCTTCGAACTGTCCGTTGGATGCACGTACCATGATCACGAGGACCGCAAAGTAGGCGAAGAACCCTATCGCCAGACCGATCCCGTAGCATCCGAACAGCACGCCGCTGCCGGGACCGAACAGGGCGGTGACCGCTGCGCCGCCGATGACGCCGAGCAGGGACGTCAGGTCGGCGAACTGCACCTCGCCTTTGCGATAGCGATTGGTGAAGTAGACGAACCACCCGATCACCACTCCGAACGCGAAAGCTCCCCACTCTGACATGACAATCTCCCGTGGCCTCGTGACAAGCATTCACAAAACGTGGCAATCAACTTGCGAATGCGTCATGTACTGCCTCAGCTTTGTCCTTGAACGTCTTGAGCGCCGAAACAACCGCGCCAATCTGCCGTGAATCGTCATTCAGCGCCTTGGCCAGTTCCGCGTGTGCGATCACCATGTCGTTCGCTGCGACAGCCGGATCCACGCGCCGCAGCGTCTCGATCGTGTCGACCTTGGCCTGCAGTGCCGCCAGTGAGGCGGCATAGTCCACATCGCTTTGTGCAGGTCCAAGCTGGTTTGCCATGGTCGTGGCCGTCAGCAGCACCGTGTCGGCGCGTGCCTTGCGCATTTGATTGAAGGCTTCGCCCATTGCCTTTCCTAGGACAGCAACGGAATCGTTGGCGGCCGTTACGCCGTTCTTTAACATCTGAAAGCGCCGCTGATTGAGTGTTGCCGCGCCGGCGGTTGTCACCAGACTGCCTAGCGCGCCCAGTTCCTTCGGCAACTCCACCTTGCTGGCAGTTGCGAGCGACGACACGGATCCCTGGAGCTGCGAGGCGGCCGACTCAAGCGCTGCCTGGTCCTCGGCATTGGTGATCGTTGCCAATGCGCTGGCATAGTCGCGCAAGGCGTCGAGGATCGGCATTGCGGACACGGCCTGGCGTGGCGCCTGGCTGATGCGCATGCCCTTTTCTTTGGGCTGCAATGCACACGGAACGCTGTCGTCGGTGGATGCGACGATGAGTGCGGGAAGAGCGCATCCGTCAGTAAGGGAAACCGTGGCACGCGGCGGAGTCCACTGCAGCTTCTGCAGGGCGGCTCGCTCCGTCGAGACGTTCTTGAGGCCGGATTGATAGGCCGTCGTGAGGTCGGTCACGCCAAACTGGAAGTTGGCGATCTCGGATTTGTACAAATACGGAGAGCAGGCACTGGCCATAGTAGCGGCCGACAGTGCGAGAAGCACGGAGCGACGCATGCACCATCCTTCAAAATGAGATGAACACTAGCCGCGACACTGGGAATGCAGCGCGGGGGCCACTCAAATGGCAATGGCAAAAAGTGGACTATTGCAGAGAGCATAGGAGACGGCCAGACATGCTGTATCATCCAAAAGTACTAGATTGAGTTTCCTCTTTCTTACAGCAGATATAGACTGGCAAAACATCTCGCCGCGCACGTCATGCCGCCGATTCTCGCGCGTACCAGAGTTCGAAATGGTTGTATCGCACGTTAGTGCATAGGGACGAGGAGAGTTGGAGTGGCTTCGCGGGCGGGGACAGTTCCGCACCGACTGCCGTGACCTGCTGAAGAGCGCTGTCGCTTACCTTTCCCGGACAGTAGCGTATTTCCGCTTGCTTGGGCGAGTTCGCTTGTCCCACCATCTGTATGCCGGGAACGATCACGCGTGCTGCGCGAAACTTCTCCTGCGCCTCTGAACCCGAGCTGCGCTTCGCCTCTGACGGAATGTGGATGTACAGACGCACTGGTAATGTGGTGTTATCCAGCGGACTCGGTGGTGAAGTCGCGGGACTCAACGCGGGACTGGATGTTGGATTCGCCGGACTGCTGCTGACTGGACCCGCAACGCGGGTATCCAGGGTCTGTCCCACCACCTTGGAACGCGCGATTTCCTCGGGGGTGGCGTCAGGCTTCAGCCCATCGTTCAACACCGTGGTCAGAAGGCTGCCGGCCTGCAACGCCAGCGTGGCATCCATCGCCTTGTGTGCAACGAGGTTGCCCAGGACGATCGTTGCAATCTGCCACTGCTTCGCGTCATTCGATATGAGCATCGGAGCGATGCGGATCACCACCTCGATGTCACGGCGGCTGTCTTCAATCTCCTTTTGCCGTGCAACCTTTTCCCTGTCCAGGTAGATCTGCAGGTAGCCATAGGCTGATGTGACCAGGCCGGCAAGCACCGTGGCCAGCAGCCAGAACCCGACCTTGCTCTCCAGAAATGCATTGAATTTCTGTAGTCTCGTGAGCGGCGTCTTCTGCGCGGCAAAGTCCTTTTGGGCCTGCGCTCGAATCAGCTCTTCTTCACGAACGGTCTGCTGTGCTTCAGGGGATAGGGCCATGGTTTCCGCTCCTCCACGGTGAGCGTCAGGCGCCAGCTCCGCACGCAATGCACGGAATTCCGATCGTCAGAATATATAGGCGTACCCTAGATTCATATCAACCAGAAGGTTGAGTCGGGTTGCAGATTCTTTCACCCAGATGGAAACGAATTTGAATGCGCAACGGGCGTATCGGCTGCGGTGCACGAGGTTGTCTTCGGGGAAATCGACAGGAATCAAGGGAGCCGAATAGCTGATAAATAGCTCGGCGTCGTGTACGACGACTGAGGCATCGCATGCAGGCGAGGGTTCATTCTGCGCTATGTAATCGACATGAAAGAGTGAGCAAAACGAGCAGGAGAGAACGTGACGATCGAATATGTGCGGTTCGGCGTTTTCGCGCTTCGCTCGACGCCATCCGGCCGCTATTGCAGCCTCAAGGGATGAGTAGATCTGGAGCCTTCTCGTAGGACCTTCTATTTCGAGTGCCGAGCCATAATCAGCACGCACAATGCGAATGATTTGCGTACGCATCTGCGCGACTCCTTGGTACCCGGGAAAAAAAGCGCCCGCTGTTTAGAGACCATTTCAAAAAAACTGCTCCGTACGCCTGAGAATGTTCCAGCAGACGAGGGAGCAACCGAATTTGAGGAATGCTTCGTGAATGTCGGCCCGACGCTCGAAGCGAATGCGAAGACGACGGAAATTGTGGAGCCATGCATGAGTGCGTTCGACCACCCAGCGAAATTTGCCGAGACCGCTACCGTGTTCGGTTCGGCATCCCAACACGACCTCCGGTGCACCGTTGAAAATCCATTCTAGCAATGGAACTCGGCTTCATAACCCGTTCGGAAGCATCCTTGGGTCACATCTGATGCTGCGCTGCAATGGGAGCGGACGCCCGAGACTGCTGGAAGGGATCGCGGAAAGTCAGGTGGCGTTGGCCGCCGAGCGGTAGTTTCTCGTCGCGATGCAGGCGCGATGGGAAGCGGGGCCGGAGGCACAGGTGCCGTGGGCGGGCAGCGTGGTGGAACTGTGGTCCCAATCCTCGACAGCGTTGGAGCGCGCCCGCGAGCAGGCGGTCATTGCCCAGTAGTAGCCCAACGCGCGTCAAAAAAGTGCGAGCGAGTCGGCGAAGCGTTGAGCTTGGCACTGGCCCACGCGCAGCGAGGCCACCCTGGCGGAAGCCCAGGCCACGGCGCTGACACCGGCGCCGGACGGCGAAGGGCGCTGACCGACCCATTGCCGCCTGTCGCATCGCCAGAGGTGCAGCGGAAGAAGCAGGTTTCGGGGACTCTAGCAGTCACTCGGTACGCACACTCACGGGAAATAAGTTGGCCTCTGCCTACATGTAGGTACAGCCGTTCTCCGCGGCGGCTGCACAAGTTGCTTTGCAGACGTTGGGACCTCGGCGGCAGCGAATGACGGGCTTTGCTGCCCGCCGCTGCGAACTTTCGACCGTGAGTGCTCATCGCCGCCAAGGCGGATTCAGCGGCGGCTTTCGAGGGCTTCGCTTGATTACTCCACCATGGCGTGACTATGATGAAGCGATGTAAATCTCGCTTGCCTCGCTGGGGCAGGTCGAACAAATGGCCAACCATTCGCGTTTGAATGGGATTCCGTTTAGGGGGTGAAATGAGCGGAAAACTTAATAATGAATCGGCGACTGGTTACCACGCAAACGCAGAGATTGTGGAAACTCAGTACGAGCTATCTTCGTCGGACTTCCATTGGCAGTTACCAATTGTCTTGCCTGTCTCGTACGAGGATGCCGGACTACTTGAATCTTTGTCGAGCAATGGGCAGCTATACATCACACGCGCGGGCAAGGATTTCGTACTACGAGTTGAGCCAATAAGTGTCCCTATGCTGCTCGGGTGCAAGCAAAAAGCGGGCGACCTGAATGAAATCATTGGAGCCATGGCCTTCCTGCCACACAAGGATGTGCGTAACGACTATAAAATTCGCAGATATATAAGACGGGTGCAAGCTCATTGTTGCGATTGCGGACGGGAAGCGGAATATGAGTATCGCTTTTGGAAACAGTTGAGATGCCTTTCTTGCGGCTCCTCGCGCCTCATTGTCGAGGAGTCAACTGATGACCAGCCTGAGACCGAATGTGTGAACCTTGGTCCCGGGTTTGCCGGAACCGCGCCTATTGAAACGGGGGCTGACGGGCACAGGTGGGGACGTTCTGCGGCAGACGATGCTAGGGTGCTATTGCGCCTTTGTGACTTTTACAGAGGCAATTCAGATTCGGCGGGATATCTATCCATCCTGGCTTTCTTCGCTCGCGACCTCGTTAGCCGTCACGATCGAGCAGAAGTTTCCGGATTCGTGGACCTACTTCGCGCTTACGGATACGTTCTCAGGTACCTTGGCCGTAGGGCGTACTCACCGGCCGCATATGTCAATTCTTTAGCGGCAGGTCAGGCCGCTGCTGCGGGGTGTGGTGATCCCATTGTCTTTATATCTGTAATGGTAGAACTGGGAAACACCTGTGCCGAATTTTTCATGAAATTTGGCAAAAATACTATAGAAGCGTACAAGTCAACTTCCACGGCGTTAAACATAGTCGAATTGGGCCTCTTGGCTACCGAAACCGGACTGGAAGTTGTTACCGAGCTTCAAGCGTCCCACAATGATCGCTTATCCGAAAACGCTGGCGTTGTCGACGATTCCGAATGCAATTTTGTGAGTCTATTTCAGACTCACTCTTTTTATTTGAAATTGTTCCGTGGGACTATTATGAGATTGGCCGCGACCTCGAAGGAAGAGGTTTGCACCGCCTTGAAAGCCCTACCAACAGATGAATTTGAAGAGCTGTCCAAAGAGCTTCCTTTGATGATACAAGCTCAGTTTTTGTCCGAGTACGTGCAAGATCTAGCATTGATATTCGGTGAACCGACGACTGAGCAGCACGCGGAAGATATGGCTCGACTAGTTGGGAAACTTATGTCAGTGCTCGAATCTGCATGTCAGTTGGAAAATTACAAGGGCATTAGAGAAATATGGTGTTTGCACATCGCAAAAATCCTCGATCTACTCGGGGCAACGCATGAGGCTCATTTGGCATATATGCGCGCAGTCAATCTCTCACTGCACGACTGGGAGCCTTCGGGCGGAATAGATCAATTGCACTCAACGACCGCGCGTCGACGAGAAATTTTCGCTTCCATGGCTGACCTGTATGTCCGATTCGGTTGGTTTTTTGAAGCCTTGTCGTTGACGGAAACGTATCGTGGAATGGCTCTCAGCTATAGAGCGCTTTCAAGGGAAGAGCGTAGTCGGGAGTCTTTCGATAGTCTGCACGCACATCTTAAGGCATTCAGTCCGCTTCGCGAGTGGTCCATTAAGGACGGGAAGTTTGAAAGAGCGATTGCGTCCGGAAACCCTGACCCGTTTGGACTGTTCGAAGACGACTACATCCTGCCCGGTCTATCAGATGAAGTTATAGATCTCTTTTCTAAGTGCTCCGAATCGCCAACAGCTATAGCATCCGTTGAAATTTGTCAGATTGCATCTGGCGATTACTACTGCTCGGCTGTAGTACTCGGCCCGCCGCAGGAGCCAGCTAGACCTGCCTATATTCGGCGATGGAAACTGCCTCCGGAGTTTGTACGCACCATACAGTCTGCTCTTTGGCAGCGCACAAGCGGATTTCGCGAGCAGCGGTTACGACAACTCATCGTAATGCTGAATGAGCATGTGCTCGCCGAGCTCTATGGTCTATTTACAGCATTTCCCGAAGTGCGAAGGATACTTTTCGTGCTCCCAGGCATTCTTAGTAACTTACCGCTTGAGGCGGCGCTTATCAATGAGAAGATTGGGCATATCGATTGCTTTTTGATGCCGTCCATTAGGTTTGGAAAAAACCTTCCTCCCTACAAGCAACCCGGTTGCGACAGCAAATTGCTTGTGTTGTCGTATGGAGGGGATGACCTTCCAAATAGTGCTAGCGAGGTTCAGTTTGTCACTTCCATTTTTCCTGGAAGTGTAACTGTACTCGACGGGCGCAATATTAAGAAGCAAGCACTTTTGAATGAACTAAACCAATCGTACGACCATGTTCATATTGTGAGTCATGCGGAATATGATAAATTTTTCCCAGAGGAATCGTCTATATTTTTCTCTGGAAGCAAGGAGGCAGATTCTGCTCGACTTACGGCGTTAGATGTGCTTCAGGACGTTCACTTCAAGTTAGCGCCGGTCATAACGTTGTCCGCTTGCTCTTCATCACTGACATCCGAGGAAAGAACGAATACTTGGCGAGGTTTGGCGGGAAGTTTTCTTGGCGCGGGGGCTCGGTGCGTAATTGGAACTCGATGGCCGGTGCGAGACGAGGTAGCTTACGATTTTATTCGTCATTATTCCGTAAATACATTCACAAAATGCTTGAGGCCGCTCGAAGCTTTTGGGGATGCGAAGCTGAAGATGCGTGGCGGCAGACTAGAAGACTGGGGATGCTTCGGCTATCTCGGCGCACCTTAATCCAGTCTTTATTAGGGAGGTTTTAGCATGAACACGGAGCTAATGATTGACGTTCGGGTCCCGGCGGATGCTGCCCACACAAAGAACAGCGTCCTCAATCAATTCGAAGGGGAAGGAACAAAAGTAGAAGTGACAACGACGCGGGATTTTGTCACTGTGATCACCATTGCTGGCTCATTGGTTACGTTATTAAAAGGGATTGTGGAATTGTATGAAAAGCTTAAAAAAGACCCATCAATGCATGAGATCAAATTAGAAGACGAAAATGGAAACATTTTGAGTTTGAAGACTTCAAATCTCGACCTTATCGAGGAGTTCCTGAAGAATGCACCCAAGGGATAATCGGTGATGAATTGCGTAATCGACTCGATGAGCCTAAGTGGGAGAAATTCTCCCTTCTCGAATGTGCGGCTGCTGCGCGCGATCCCGCGCGTAGCGTTTTGGCTCACACCTGCTTCTTGGCGGTGTTGGAATCGCCGCGCACGGAGTTGCCTGACAGAGCTGCACGTCGCAATTCGTATCGTTTGGGCGGGATGTTTGTCTGGCAACGTCAGTCCGATCGACGAACATTCATGCGCTGCGTATGTCGGCATTGAATAAGCCCCGAGTAACCAACCGTACACGTAGATCGGTTTTCCGGCCAACATTTAAAATCAGCCGATCGAATGTCGGGTTTTTGGCTGGCCGAACCTCGCTTCATGGCCGATCAGCGACGAAAAGGGGCGACTTGCGACCTGTCGTAGCCGTATCAGGTGGCGCTTGACTTGTTCTATGGTGTTTGACTTAGACTGGCCGTCCGCCGACGCCGAGAGAACAACATGGACCGACTGAGTGGCCCCTGTGCTTCCGCGATCTGGCCCACGCCGTTCGCGAAGGCCAACGCCTGCGCGAAGTTGCGGAAGGTGAAGCTGCGCTCCAGCCGCCCGCCATCGTCAGCAAGCGTCCAGCCCGGAGTTTCCTGCAACAGCGCCTCTGCCTCTGCACGCTCCAGCGGCGGCACTCCGCCCCGGCAAGGCGTGCAGGTTTGGGCTTCAAGTTTCTCGCTCATTTCTGTTGTCCTCCTGTGTGGCGCGCTATAGGCTGCTCGCGCGCCAGGAGCGCATCAAGTCGCTCTCGACCAGGGTGACCAAATGGGCTCCATTGATCTCAGGCGACACTGCAATCTCCTTCGCGGCACGTCAGCCCGGTCCCACTCCTCGCGTTGCAGGCTCACCATGCCGCGTCTTGTCTTGCCGGGGTCCGTGCTCACAGTTGGCAATAGCGGCAACTGCCAAATCGAAACAAAATAGTGCGGTCGGGCGGCATACAGGCACGGGAACCGTCGGTCGTCAGCTCCGCTGTGGCCGTGGTAGAACGGCGTGTTGTCGTGCCATGGCGATCAGCGCTTCACGCTCTACTTTCCGCTGCGCTTGCCGCCGATGCCGACCTTGCCGCGCCCGACCTTGCGATGCGGCATACAGGGGCGCAGCCTCTTCCTGGAGCTAGCCGTCAACGTGACGTGCTCCGCAGGATAGCGGGTCGTCCTATGCAGCGCGGCCTGGTAGGCGGGATGTCCCGGATCCATGCGCCTGATAGCTGACATGACTGGCACCTCCTCAGGGGATTCTAGTCCGAAAAGGCACGGCGATTATGCCGCCTTCTTGAACACGCCATGCGCTCGTTCTGGTTGCCGCCGGCAAGACCGATGCGCCAGCGTACGGCCCTACCGGATTCGTAGTTTGGCTCGTAGAAGGCCATAGCCGGTAACGCCAAGGTCCTGGACGCGCACACCACAGGGTACACCGTTTGTACATGCAGGACTGAAGGTACACCTCCCCCCAACAGGCAGTTGCCGACCCGTTGCAGACAGTCGCGCAAGGTGAAGGCTGTCACTCAACGTCCCCTGCAACGAAGGGTTAGACGGCTACTAACGCTGACGAACACAGTGCTTCTAAGATGCATGGTCAATGAGTGTTGTGGGTTTCATTGATCCAATCCTTTAACTTGAGAAAATCAACCAGGCTTAACTGATGCTTTAGTTGGCTGGAGAAGATGACGGCATCCGGAGAAAAGTACGATGACGTGACCATAATTCCTGCGGTCACCCTGTCAGCTAGCACAGTCCCCGCCAGCTCTCTTACCAGGTTGACGCCAACTGGATTTGATGGCGCATATTTCTTGCATTCAATGTAAAAAATGAAATTCCCAATGTCGTGGTGGTTGGCAACAATTAAGTCTTTGCCGCCATCTCGCGTTGCCTTGGTTAGATCAACGCGATAGCCTCTCTTTTCCATTAGTTCGGCGACAAACTCCTCGAATTGCCTCGGCGTTAGGTCGTAAATTGCTCGATGATTCTTTTGAATGACATCTAGTAGCCTTCCATTAACCAGCCGTATATCAGTTGCTACTTGGATTAGTTGAGGCGTTTCGATCGAGCTGTCGACGACAGCGGTGGAACGGTAACGAATTTCGTCGCCAAGCAACCTGAAGAGCTTATCAATATCTCTTTCGCCACGATTTATATGGTTTGCGACCAAATGAAGAAGAAGCGGATTGCCCTGTGTGAAGGCTGAAATCTTCGCTAGGTCTTGGTCTGGAAGTATTTGCTCAAGGGCACTCAGCAAAAACTGTTGTGATCCTGAATGAGGAAGCGCGTGCAGATGAATGTGCGTTTCAGGATTGAATTTCCCAACAAATTCTGGGAATGCACTCACTAGGATGAATTGCCTTTCACTCCCTTCAGTCATGAGGGAGGATATACGTCCAAAAATCTCTCTGGAAAAGTCGAGGCTAAGGTCTTCCACAACGACAAGTCTCGTATTCTTGTTCAGCTTAGGGAAGCTGTCTGATGACCGATGAATTGATATTACTTCAGTATTGTTGGCGAGTTCGATTCCCTGTGTTCTGAGAAAGTGCATCCAAAGTAGGGACTTCCCCGTCGCATTGTTTCCTGTTATTGCAATAACCGAATGCTTCTTATCCAGAATTGCCGAATTCAGCGACTCTAGCTCTTGCTCTCGGCCGATAAAAATTGGTGTTCTGTCTTCGCCAAATACGAAGTTGTATGGCGTTCGATTTGTCATGTCTTACCTTGATGGTGTCTGCAACACCCCGAAGCCGTCTAACGCCCAGGTTAACCGGCGCCGGAGCGCGGAGGGCACCAACGGTGGTGTTGGCGTCCGCGTTGAGCCGACAGTTATGCCTCACGCTTTGAAAATGCATATGAGTTGGGCATATTTGGTTTTCCGCTTGCGTGAACCTCTGTAACAGTGAGCTTGTAGCCACAATCACTCATCTCGTTCAAGGGTAACTCTATGTAACTGTTAGCTCCGTGATTTTTGGGATGAGGACCAAAACCTTACCAGGTACGGTGGAGTGCTCTGTATTCATTCTCTATGCCGTAGTCTTTTCCGGATAAGTAAAAAGAACAAAGTCGGGAAATACCCTTGAGAATAAATTCTCGACCATGCTTGTCTCGTATGCAACTCGTGAGTTCCGAGAGTACTTTGATTGGCTTTCCTTTGCGTTGCTCGTACCTTATCTTTCTAAAATTTGGATTGGAGGCGACAACTTCAATTGTTAGGCGCACGCCATCACATGCTGCAAAATTTCGCCAAAAATGCTCCTCCTGCGAGGCTGAGAGCGTGGTGTCGGTAAAGGATGCGTAGAAAGTATTGGGCATTATTAAGTGCCTATACCTAGGATTGCCTATCGCATCAACTTCCAGATAACCTTTTAGGTTGTGTGTTTCGCAAAAGGTGACGATCTCGCCGTCGCTGTATCGAGCCGCAATATTGTTTAGTCTAAAAATTCCAGAATTAAGAATGCTTTCGGCAGCACTTGGCGAACTGTGCTTCCGGATTCTTCGGAACGGCCGACGAACTGCTGAACCAGCGCACACTGGGCAATTACTGCGTGTTTCAGATGACGCCGCTGATGCGCGAAGCCTTCCGCCGGTATCTGCGAACGGGTGCCGGGGCGATGCGGCTCTCAGGTCGCGCGCCCTGGATGGTGGCGACCTATCCCGGCGATTTCTGCTGCCCATTGTGCGAGCAAGAGGCATGGAACGAATTCGGAACACGCGCGACCTTCTGGCCCCATCGTGCGCCGATGGTGCGGGCGTGCTGGCGCCATGGGGTGCAGCTCGTTCCGATCTGCTCCGGTCCGGAACCCTGCTATGCCGCTGACTGCCTGCGTGAGGCGAGCGCCGCGCAACAGCAATTCGCGCGGGACACGGTCATGGTTTGCCAACTGGGAGCGAGCTGCGAGCAAGCCGCGGTGGAATTTCAGGCGCAGCTCGCGGCGGCCGGCATGCTGCGGCCGAACGGCACGTATGCCACCAAGCAGTTCTCGCGGAGCTTTAGCAGGTTCTGCATGACTCAGATGGACGATCCTGCGCTGCACAGGCTGTTCGATCACCCTCGGCTGGGGCGAGGGGTCCTGCGTTGGGTGCGCTCCGGCGGCGAGGCCTTCATCTCCCCGCTGCTTCTCGTGTTGCTTCTCGGTTGGTTGCGGCTTGCGGCCCAATCGACTGCGATCATTCCGCTACCTCCGCCGCCGTCCCCCCAACGCGGCCGGACGTTGAGTCGGCGCGTGAAGGGATGGGCCGGACGTTTCAGCAGGGCGCGACTGCCTGTCGACGGCAGAAGGCGTTATGACCAGTCGGATATCGAATGGCTGCTGCGATCGCACTGCACGGTTGCGCAGATCGCCGCGCTCTGCCGGATTAGCGAGAGCACGGTGTCGCGCTACATCTCGGCCCATGGGCTCAAGCCGCTGGCGGTAGCGGCCCGCATTGAGCAGCGTCGTCCCGACGTGCGTCGTGCCTGGCAGCGCGCCTGCCATCGCTATCCCGATCGATCACGCAACGCCATACGCGCCCTGGAACCCCGTGCCTATCGTTGGCTCATTACCCACGACAAGGTGTGGCTGCGTCAGCAGTGCCAGGCGTTCGAGCGTGCAAAAGGGTGGCGACGCGGGCCATTGCCTACGCCCGGCAGCGCCGCGACCATCGCCGCGCAGGTGCGTCGGGTGCATCGATCGCTGTCGTCCGGTCGCCGGAAAGCGCGCTGCACGCGCTCGGCGCTGTGCCGTGCGCTCGGCGTCACGCCGTATCTGTTCGACCGCTGGCGAAAGGCGTCACCGTTGATCGCCCAGGCGATCCAAGAGGCGCTCGACTGACCCAAAAACGAATAGGAGTCGCCTGAATGAGTCTGTGTCTGGACCAGTTTCCGTTTCTTTGCGTGCCGGATCCGCAGTTGTCGATGCCCGAGCGCGACATGCTGGGCAATCTCACGGGGTCCCGGTACTCGCCCGGGCGGTTTGTCAAAGTCCGAAAGCGTCGCTACTCGACGGTGGCGATCACCAACAACCTGAAAGGGAACCAGCGTCACGTTTCTGCGGGCGTGGGGCTTACCGCGTTGGATCTGCTTCTCAAGCTCAATCCGTATATCTTCGAGGTCCGCGGCAACTATGCCTACGTGGATCCCTTTGCGCGAATCGGCCGGTCGCCGCCGCCACTGGTGGACTGCATGCTGACCATCGAACTACTCAGCAATCCCGGCCATCCGCATCTGCACGCGTTGTTCGTCACCAAGAGTCGGAAGGAACGACTCGAGGAGCGGCTCCTTGCCCGAGGTGTCACGGTCGAACTGGTGAACGCCAGATCGCTCTCCAGGGTTGCCTTGCAAAATGCGGCGCGCTGCTACCAGACCTTGCTCGGCCTCGACATTCGTACGCTGAAAACCGAATCCCGGCAGTTCGCCAACGTGCTGCTGACGGACTATGAACGGTTCCGTGAGGACGATCTGACGCTCGACGAATGCATGGACGCGATGGCGGAAAGCGTTGGATGCGGAATTGTCAACGCCTTCAACTTGCTCTGTACGGCGCACGCGTATGGGTTCGTCCGGATCGATCCAGCCCATGAGCTGCTGCCGTATCGGGCCTTGCACCTTGAGGAGACGCACCGTGAATCTTGATCCGTGCCCCTTCGAATCGTTCAAGACGACCTTGCGATGCGACCTGACCGGACAGGGGCCGCGCTGCTATCGTTTTGTGCACGCCGATCCCGAAAAGAGGCTCATGGCCTTCTTCGATCTGGATGATGAAAAGTTCTCTCTGGACAAGCAACTGCTGGTCAAAACCTACGACGAGTTGAAACGCCTGCCCGACGGCGCCATGGAATTCGTACCGGATCCTTTCCCCCCGTTATCGGTGGAGCGGGCGGAATCCGCCGGGAACACGCAGACGCAACCCGCGAAGGCCAAGAAAAAAAAGAAAAAGGAGGGCGACGACAAGAATGCGGCAAATTGGGCTAGCCGCTGGAAGAAGGTGAAGGGCCTCGTGTCGCGCAACCATATTGACTGGTTCCTGCTTGGCGACCATGGATTCAGCGACCTGAATCTCAATCCGGTTTGGCGGCGCCGCATGATTGACGACGTCAATGCGGGAACGGACACGACGCGCTATGAGACGGAACGCGTGTTGGGTATTTTCATCCGATACGGCGGCAGCTATGACGCACTGCGCCCACGCACCCGGTTTTCCGGCAGAGCGGGATATGCTCGGTGGCAACTAAAAGACGTGCTCAAGTCCGGTCCTCCCGACGAGGAACAGCGTCGCCCTGGGCGCGCCAAACGCCCTGGACTCAACCGTGTCGACGCGTTCTGGATCGGGCGCTTGCGGATGGCATTTGACGAGATCATCGAGGCATATGGAGCTCGGGCTGGTCCGCTGATTCGCGATCGAAAGTTCTTTCTGGACTACTTCCATGAGAATTGCTGTTGGGGCGCGGAGTTGGGCGACGGCACCCGCATTCCGGCTGATGTGCGGACCATCCCGAGTGAGCGCGCACTCATTTATCACAGGGACGCGCTACTGCTCGAGTACCCTACGCTCAAAGTACTCGACAGCGCGTTGGGCAATGTCCGCGGTGGCAGTGCCAAAGCCTTGACCTATGGTGTGTTGGACATCGCAGACCTGGATGGGACCGAGATTCCTGAGGTCTGCCTGGTTGTGGCCGATGATCAAAGCAAGGATGTGTCGAGTGAAAACTGCCGATATTGCGGTCACCCGACGGTCATGCTGGGCATCTGCCGAAAGAGCAATGCATATGCGGGATGGCTCGTCAGTGCGGGGGAGGAAAGCACCGAGCAGTATCAGCATTTGCTGTACAACATCCTGACACCGAACGACGAACGGTTGCGGCAACTCGGTCTGGATCCGGCCAACTACCCGGGGATCGTCACCGGTCAGTTTGACCAGATCTTCATGGATCGCGGCGCGGGGGCCGCGCACAAGATGCTGGATTGGACGGTCGACGGCATCAAAATCGATGTCCGTCTGACACGGGCGGCTGCTCCTCAGGACAAGGGTGCCATCGAGGGCGGCATCGGGCGATTCAAGCAGCAGTTGCGCGCCGATGGGACGCTGCGTGCCAGAGGTCCCATGGGGGAACTGTTGCACGACAGGATCTTGAGCCGATTACGGGCGCTGCCTGCCGGCGTAGTCACGCTCAAGTCGATCCAGCACGCGGGACTGCGCAAGCGTAGCAAGCGCGAGTCAAAGGAAGTGCTGCTGATCACGCCGAAGGCGTTCGAGATCGTCCTCGTCGAGGTCATCAACAAGCTAAATTTGAGAAGGAGCAAAAAGCCGACGGTTCTCGATGAGCCGATGTTTCTTGCGCATGTCGAGCCGAATCCTGCCCGCCTGATGGTCGAACACCAGAAACTGCGTCGGGGCAACGCTGCACTGGCCCGTCCTGCTGTCGATCTGCTGGCCTCAATCGTAGAGCCTCGGTATTGCACCGTTGCCAAGGGAAGAATCGCGGTCGGGCAGTTGTCCTACGGCAGCCCGTCCAGCGTGCCCGAAGGCGAAGAGGGGGCTCAAGCATTGCTGCAATACGCTGAAGATCTTGCTACCAAGGGGATCAACCCTAGTGAGGCAAAGATCGAAGTCTATGTGAAGCCATACAAGAACTTCGTCTGGTGGCGGCGTGGCGAATGGGACTGGGTGCTTCTCGCCCCGGTCGAGGAGTCGGCTGCGCATTGCAACCCGGATCGCGATCGGATCGAGGTGCTGGCATTCGAGTATGGCTGGGACAGTGATGAGAAGGAGGCGGGGCTACGCGACTTGGAGATCAAGATCGCCCAGCCGAAGCCGCGGCAACCAAGCAAGTTGCCTGCCGACGCTCTGGCGGAACTTCAGAACATCCGCGATGCGCAACTCGCAGCTTGGCATGGGCCAGCGCCAGTGGACAAGGATGCCAGGAAAGCACTGCAGCAGACTGAAAAGGAGGAGCGCCGCGAACGGGCGGCAGCCGCTGCGGGCGTGCCGGAATTTCCCAATGTGCCACGCTCCATCGAAGAGCACGAGGCTCGTCAGCAGGAGGGGCCATCACTCGAAGACTACTTTGCCGAGGACGACTGACCTGACTGGGCCATTCTATGCTTCGACTTTATTGTCTCAACGCGTGACGTGGAATATAAGATACATGGGGTATCGAGCGCCGGGCGACTGCGATGTAAGTCTTTGATTTAATGTAGCATTTTTGAATTTTCGCTTTTGTTGTACGTGATTCTCAGTCTTTATTGTGTCGCTACAGTTGCATCTGTCTAGCGGGAACAGAATCCTGCAAACTCCCCGGAAGAGTTTTGCAAATGCCCACCAAATCGCCCGGAAATCCGCTCCAGGCCTAGGCTTTGCGAAATTCTCAGCTGGTTCACGGCTGGTCTCCACTTGCCTTCACAGTTCCTGAAATTCTCGGAGGGGTCTAGTCCCTCCGAGACCAGCCCAACCTCGCATTCCTGCAGCAGCGAGCTGAGACTTGCTCCAACTATAGGACATCTCGTCGCAAACAGACCGGCCTTGAGCTTCCGCTAGAAGCCTCCGACTCTGTATCGGTCCAACTTTCCAACAAGCCATTTGGGGCAGTGTCCGCGTCCTGACCAGGTCTTGCCAGAAACGGGGACCATGTACATCGCTGGATTCTGCGCTGAAATTGAACTGCTCCTCTTCGGCTTTGCAGACGGGCGACGTGAAATCGGGCGGACGTAGTTCAAGATGTCACTGACTGATAGGGAGTGCTCGATCATCAGTCCTCGGATGGTCTGAAGGACCGATTCCCTCTCCTGGCCGCGACGTTGTAACTCCAGGTTCACGGAACGCAACTGTGCGCGCACGCTGGCGTGCGTTGCACCACTCTGCTGGAGCTGAGATCTTGAAGCAGCCATTGCATCTCCCGATCCGAAATCTTCGGATGCGCATCAACCTTGAAGTCGCTTCCTGGCGGGAAGTATCCACCACTGTAAGCTGGTCAGGCCACTTCGGGCTTGTACTCTATTAAATGCATTCTATGGACATTCTCCCGCTATGCTGGAGTCTCTGTTAGCCCTCAACTGACGGCGGTCCTCCTTCGGCGGCCGCAGCTCGCTTCGGGCTATTCGGAAATCGGCGCGTCGACAAGCACGTTCAACTTCAGCCGACGAATCCGGGGGTCAACGAAGTAACCCCCGCCTTCTACGTAGCGCAAGTACACCCGCTGGCACGAGCCACACTCCCAAACATTGCATCGATTGTAGGGGTAGTAGAGAGGGGCAATCGGTGCATCGGCTGACTAGATATTGGTGTTCTCGGGATGCAATTCTGCAAACGTCGGCTCGCTGAACATGTCATGTACAAGCGTGCCAATGGCCTTGAGCTGTTGCTCGGGAAAGGAAATGGGCAGGCTCGTCCATGCATCTAGCGCCGGAGCGCTGCACTCGCAGTCAGCGGTTACGGCGTCAGTCCGACGGGCGAGGGACTGCAGAACATCAAAGGGAACATACGATTCGTTTTCCATGGCGGGTCTTGGTGCTGCCTAATAAAATCATGCTCCCCATCATACCTACGCAGCGAATGGCCCGTCGGTAATGACAGATGCAGCGAGAGTTCCAGGATCTGGGGCGTCGCCTGCGGCGTCCCCGGGAGCAGTTCAGGGATTGGTTGTCCTAACCGGTAAAGCGATAGAGTTGGGCGGGATTTGACACGAGAATCGCGTCTCTGACCGAAGGCTCCGAAATCCATTTTGCGAGGAGATTTGCGAGCGTCGCATCGTTGGGCTTATCAACCTCTGTTGCGTGGGGCCAATCCGTCCCCCACACAAGCCTGGAGGAGAACTGCTGTGCAATCGACGCAACAAAATCGTCCAGCCGATGCAAATTATTGCTTTCGCTTGGGATGGCCATATAGGCGCCGGAAAGCTTGAGCCATCCGCGCCCGCTCGCGAGCAACTTGTGAACTGCTCGCCCGACCAGGGGTGCCAACGCCTCATTGCTGCAGGCTCGTGCGAAGTGATCGACGACTATGTCGATGTCTAGGGCCAGGAGCGAGTCAATCTCGTGGAGGAAGGCTTCAGGCAGCATGTGAACCTGCACGTGCCAGCCGAGTCGACGAAGCCGTGAGGTCAATGGGCGAGCCATCGCAATGTCGGTGGCACCACGTTGGACCAGGTTCAACCGAGCCCCCACAACCCCGGCGGCGGCAAGCTGTTCCAGTTCTGCATCCGGCGTGTCTGGTGTAACTACCGCGATGCCACGAGCCGAATCCCCGAAATATTCGAGGGCCGCCAACAGGGCTCTATGGTCGGTGCCATAGGAAGACGGCTGGACGACGATACTGCGGGTGATACCCAGTCGTCGCTGCAGGCTCTGGTATTGCTGAGCAGTGGCGGCACCATGTGTTAGCACCGCGTTTGGGGTGAACGGCAGTGCGGGGTCGAACACGTGCATATGACAGTCGCACGCGTTCGCCGGCATAGGGAACGACGGCTTGTCGTTGCCTGCAGAGTGAGGGGCGGTCGTAGGACCGCCAGTGCTGAGTTCATCCATGAAATGGTTAGCGCTTGGCAGCGGCCGTGGAGTTCCAGAACCGATAGCTGCGCTCCAGTTCCGCCTTGGCTTCTGGAATTGACGATGATTCCACAATGTCTAGGGACATGTCGCTGACCTGCTTTCGGACATCAGGGTCTGCCAATGTCTTCCGAAGTGCGGCGTTGAATTTCTCAGCAATAGCTGCCGGCAGATTCTTCGGCGCGAAGAATGCGTTGAAGCTGTTCAGGTTCAAGCCCGGGACACCGCCCTCCGCGAAGGTTGGTACATCCGGAAGCAGAGGCGAGCGTTTATCGCCAGTGACAGCGAGAAGTCGCACTTTTTTGGCCCGGGACATCGTGACGGCCTCGGGAGAGCCAGTCACTCCCGAAGCAAGCTGTCCGCCAATCAGCTGCGGCATCATTTGTGCCGAACCATTGAACGGGATTGCTTCCATGGCGACACCGGCCTTGCCACCTACGCTGTTGCCAATCAAATCAGGCATGCCGCCCATCAGCGGGACGCCATAGTTGCGCTTGCTAGCATCCCTCTTCGCAATGTCCATGAACTGTTGAAGCGTGGTAGCCGGGCTGTTGGCCGGTAGGGAAAGCACCCACTGGAAGCGGGCAACGGTACCGAGCGGTGCGAAGTCACGCAGAGCGTCGTATCCGGCGGACGGTGTGATGAGCGGCACGATGACGACCGAATGGTCGAGCGCGAGCAGATAGGTAGAACCATCTGCCGGCGCATTTTTGACGAAGGCGGTGCCAATCTGACCACTGGCGCCAGGCCGGTTCTCAACAACGACGGTATGGCCGAGTTCCTTCGCAAGCCCTGGTGCGAGCAGTCGAGCCAGTGCGTCTGTCGCACCACCTGCTGCGAACGGCACCACAATGCGAATCGGGCCGCTGTATTCAGCGGCGGATGCAGCAGTCGATACGGTGGCGCTTATGGCGAACGTCACCAGCATGCGCATGAGAATGTGCATGAATGTCTCCAGTTATTTGGGTTAATGGCGCTTCTGCGAGCGCTCAAACGGAACGTGTGGTGGCACCCGTTAGCTGGGTGCGGTGAATCACTGCAGGCCGAAGCGGTGTAGCGTTTCGCCCAGGTTCAGAAGCTCGACCATTGTCTTGCCTTCTTTCAGGGCTACGCGCATGCCTTCTTCCTTGTGCTCGCGCTCGATGCTCTTGTCGATGACGCTGTCGACTTCATTGGGCGAGACGACGACAAGGCCGTCGCGGTCGCCGACGACGATGTCGCCCGGGTTGATTTGCACGCCGCCGAAATGGACGGGCACATTAACCTTGCCTGGTTGGTTCTTGCCGGTGCCCTTAATCGAGAGGCCGCGGCAGAACACGGGGAAGCCCATCTCGATGATGGCGTTGCCATCGCGGACCGAACCGTTCACAACCAGGCCGGCGAGGCCCAGTTCCAGGGCGGCTAGCGTCAGGATGTCGCCCCAAGGGCCGGCTTCCAGGAAACCCTTCGCGTCCACGACCAGTACGTCGCCCGGCTTCGCCTTGGACAGCGCATAGTGAATCATGAGGTTGTCGCTCGGGCGGATGTCCACCGTGACCGCTGGGCCCGCCATACGCAGGGTCGGGTCCAGCGGCTTTAGCCCCGAGTCCAGCGCACCTTTTTGGCCCTGAGCTTCATGGATGGTGGCGGTGCCGAGGGCTTTCAGGCGCTCAATTTGCTGTTTGTTGGCGGACATGTGGTCTCCTGTCGATGTGAATCGTACCGTTGCTTGGTGAGCGGATAGTACAAAATAAAAACAAAAGACGGCAAGGTGAATCTGTTCTTCTGCGGGTTTACGTGGAAAATCTGGGGGTGGTGTGGCGGCTCAGTACATTAGAAGTACATTTTGCCTGGATTTAGTACTTGCGCAGTTTTCGCGGTGTTGCGCTCAGTGTTTGGTAGGATTGCGGCGCGGGACGTGCATCTTGCGGCCCACAGGAGACGCGGTCACGACCCCGGGTATAGGAAAACCGAAGAAAAGCGATGAAAAAGGGCAGCGAGCAGACCTACGAGGTGCTGAAGAAGCGAATCGTGGCAGGCCACTACACGGCTGGCACGCAGTTGAAGGAAGAGCACATTGCTGAGGACATGGGCGTCAGTCGCACGCCAGTCCGGGCCGCGCTTAAGCGTCTCATTGACGATGGCTTGGCTGTCCAGGAAACCGGCCGCGGCGTGTTTGTTGCCGGTTGGACGAGATGGGACATCGAGGACATGTTCCGCCTACGAATTCGGCTCGAGCCCTTCGCCGCGCGGCTTGCCGCCGAGCGGGCTGATGCCGAAATCATTGAACAGTTGAAGCAATGCAACGACGAAATGGCGCGCGCCATCGAGAACGCCAGTGGGGCCGATGACGGTATCGCAGAAATACAAGCCGCGAACAGTCGCTTCCACCGTCTCATCCTCGATGCGGCGGGCTCCCAGCGTCTCAAAACCATCCTGGAAACGATGATTGATATGCCAATCATCACCCGCTCGTTCTTTCTCTACGAGCCCGACGATTTGCTCCGGAGCCTTTCGCACCACCGTGATATCGCCATGGCAGTGGAGCTCCACAATGGTGACCTGGCGGAGCAGCTCATGTCGGTACACCTGCTCATCTCCAATCAACGCTTCATGAGCCGTCGCCTGGATAGCTTTGGGCCGGATGGGCTAAGCGTACAAAAATAGAACAGCAAGCAACGTTGCAGGCGTTTTCTTCAGCCCTAACGGCGCCACATCACTAGCGTTTACCCGCGAGTTTGCGAAATCGCGTTGTTACGACTGTATTTTTTTTGTACTCTCCAAGCTTCATTAGCAAGGAGACAGTCTTGAACATCGCAATTATTGGCCTGGGCGAAGTGGGCCGCTGCTACGTGACCGCACTTGCCACACTCTCGGGCACGACCTTCGAGTTTTGCGACACCCATCTCTCGCAAGCCGGACGCGACCTGGCTAGCAAATTCGAACTGAGTGTCCATAGCGAAATCGGCCCGTGGCTTGCGGAGGCTGACTGGGTTCTCTCCTGCGTGTTCGGCGCTGTATCGCTGGACGTGGCAGGTCAATGCTTCGAACACATGAAGGTTGGCTCGCGCTACGCCGATTTGACCACGGCCAGTCCGGCCGACAAGCGTGTGGCGGCAGTGCGTGCAAAGGCAAAGGGCCTCAACTACATCGATGTTGCAGTGATGGGCGCCATCTCGCTGGCGCTGTCGCAAACGCCCCTGCTGTGCGCCGGGGAGGGAGCGAGCGATTTTGCGGCGTTGATTCAGAGTGCTGGCGGTAATGCCCGTATCGTCGAGGGTGGCGCTGCCGGCGACGCAATCTCCCTGAAGGTCCTCCGCAGCGTTTTCACCAAGGGCATGGAGGCCCTGGCCGTCGAACTGCTCATGGCTGCTGAAAGGCAAGGCGTTCGCGAAAAGCTGTATGGAGTGCTGGGGGACATTGACGATAGCCCGCTCGAAGACTTCATCAACATGCTCGTGCGGACGCACACGATTCATGCAAAGCGTCGCACGCATGAAGTCGCAGAAGCCCAAAAGGAATTGCGAGGTTCGGGGCTGACGTCGCTCGTGCTGCCCGGTGTCGAAGCGCGTTTCGCGAAAACCGCCGCAGCGAGCGAGGCAAATCCTGTTGGCGAGAATCCCTCACTGGAAGACGCACTCCAGTGGCTGCTCAAGCAAGCGGCGTAACAGTAAAAGACATAAGCAATCCGGAGACAAACGCATGCAAAAACTTCTTCTTGCTGCATCGGCCGCCATCATTTCGGCCACCTTCATCGCGCCGGCCGCAATCGCCGCGGACAAATATCCCAGCAAGCCGGTGCGCATGCTGGTTGGCTTCCCCCCGGGCGGCTCTGCGGACATAAACGCTCGAATCGTCGCGCAAGGACTGTCGTCTCAACTGTCGACGTCAATCGTGCCCGACAACAAGCCGGGCGCGGGCGGCAACATTGCGGCGACGGAAGCCAAGCGTTCCGCTCCCGACGGCTACACGATTTTCTACAGCACCTCCGCCATCGTGTTGGCGCCTTCGCTGTATCAGAACGTGCAGTTCGACGCGTTCAACGATTTCGTGCCTATCAGCCTCACGGCGAACATCCCGCTCGTGCTCGTGACGACGCCCAATCTGCCGGTGAATAACGTGAAGGAACTCGTCTCGTATGCGAAGGCGAATCCTGGCAAGCTGAACTACGCATCTTCGGGCTCTGGAGCTCTGCTCCATCTCGGTGGCGCTCTATTTGCGAAGGAAATGGGCATCCAGGTCACGCATGTGGCCTACAAGGGAAGCGCCCCCGCAATTACGGACCTGATTTCCGGCTCGACGCAGTTCATGTTCCTCCCGCTCAACGAAGCCAGCCCTCATATCAAGGCAGGCAAGCTGAAGGCTCTGGCTCTCACCAGCAACAAGCGCTCGCCACTCCTCGCGGATGTGCCCACCATCAAGGAGGCGACTGGTCTGGATTCGTTGGTAATGGGTGCATGGCAGGGAATCCTGGTGCCGAAGGGCACGCCCGATGCTGTCGTGACTCGTCTACGGGAAGCCACCGAACATACCTTGCAAGACAAAGCGGTTCGGATGAAGCTGCAAGACCAGGGCTCCGAGATTCTCGGTGGAACGCCTCTGCAGTACACGCAATACATGAAGACCGAGTCGATTCGCTGGGCGCGCGTCATCAAGGAGTCCGGAGCGAAGGTCGAGTAGTTCATAGCCTGTGGGCGGGCGCTGGCCAGCGCCTTTCAACGGTTCATGGCTCAGTCGAGACAGCGGAGAGCTTGAAACTCCGCTGTTTCTCTTTGGGAACCGACCGCATGGCAGCGGTCGTTATCGTTTTTCGCATGTCCACAGTTTCGCTAAAGTGAGCATTCGTCGACGAGTTAGGTGGCCGTGTCGAGCCTGGCGCGGGGCTCGGTTCGGCTAACATTCCGTTCGACAATGAAGCGCTTTCGAGGGCTTGCTCCTGTGGTAAGTTTGCAGCAGCCGCTGGCAGCGCTATGGAAACGCTGGCCCCTCACCCATGACCTTGAAGCAACTGGAAGCGTTCTACTGGGCGGCGAGGAGCCATTTCATGCCAATCCGATGCCAATCTCGGCATGAACGCGGACGATTTCGCCCCCGTTTCAAGAAAGCTGGGACGTGACTTCCGACTGCTGCAGAAACTCAATCAACAACCGCGACGTTTCTTCGGGCTTTTCCTGCTGGAGCCAGTGACCGGCATATGGAATCAACGTCTTCTTCCACAGTTTCGGTACGCTGATTTCCAGCGTCTCGTACTCCATCCTTGCCATCCGGATTACGCCATCGGATTCGCCTGCTGCAAACATGGTTGGCTGCTGTAGCCGCGCACCATCGAGGAACGCTGTCAGCGCCCAGTTTCTGTCGATGTTGCGATACCAGTTGATTGGGCCCGCAAAGCCGCCGCGGGAGAACTGGCCGACAAAGGTTTCCAGGTCCTCATTGGTGAGCCACGCTGGTAGTGACTCCGGGACAGCAAGGTTGTCTACGAAGCGCGTCGACTTCTCGAAAGTAATGAATCCTTTGCGGCGATGCTCGGGATGCTCACGGCATGCTGCGCTGCCTGTGTATAGGATACCCAGCATCGCGCGGCGCATATCTGCCTCCACTTCTGATTCGATACGCCCAATCGGTTGGAAGTAGTCTTGATAGAAATGCCGCTCCTGAGTGAGGGTGTGAAACTGCGCGGCTGGCCGGATTCGCCGGCGCGGCATGTACGGGACGCTCAGGAGCGACAGCGCTCGAAACATGTCTGGGCGGAGCAGGCTAGCCGTAGCGGCGAGCATTGAGCCCCAATCATGCCCCACAAGGATGGCATGCTCTTCTCCCAATGCATTGACCAGGGCAACGAGGTCACCGGCCAGCGTAAGTACGTCGTAGGCTTCAACTTCTAACGGCTTCTCCGTATCGCCGTAGCCTCGGAGGTCAGGGGCGACGACGCGGAACCCTGCACCAGCCAACGCAGGAATCTGATGGCGCCAGGAATACCATGACTCTGGCCAGCCGTGGCACAACAAGACTAATGGTCCTTCACCTTGTTCGACGTAGTGCATCCGAATCCCATTGGCGAATGCATATTTGTGCTTCCATTCATGTGTCATGAAGCCGTCTCCTTCCTTCTTTATTGCTAGACTATATGGTCTAGTTTTGGCAAGGCCAACACACTTGTGCTAGGGGGTTACCCTCGCATATGCAGCTGCATTATGCGGGCTATGAGTGATGTTAAAGGTTACAGAGAACTTGCCACGCTGGCATCAGAATCACTAGACGTACTAGTCTAGTGAGGCTAAGCTTGATGGCCTGATTGCTTACTGACGAAGGAGACGAAATGCTTGGAGTGGTCGCACAAATCTCGGTAAAGCCGGGAACCGAAGCGCAGTTCGAAGAACTGGCAAATCAACTTGTACAGGCGTCGCGTCAAGAAGAGGGATGTCTGGAGTACGGCCTTTGGCGCACGGAAGCGGTCGGCCAGTATGCTTTTGTCGAACGATACAAGGACGCGGCGGCCGTGGAGGCACACCGGAAGTCCGAGCACTATCGTCAAATTGGCCGCGCGATGGGTGCGTTTATGGAAGGCACGCCGTCGGTCATCCGCCTCACCGCTGTCTAAGAACTCATCCCTGCGAGCCCCGTCTTCCGCGGGGCTACTGCGCAGTGGGCTTGAGAAGCGAGGATATTACAGTCGATATGCTCCGCATGGCCTGAATACGTCGATGCGTGAGGTCCAGGATTAGTGCGCCTTGGATTGCCGCGAGGACTGTGTCGGCGAGTTGAGCAGAAGACAGGTCATTGCGAATGGTGCCGGCTTGTTGCCCGCGAGCTATGACTTGTTCGACCGCGGCCTGCCAAGTGCTCAGCATGGTGCCCAATATCGAGCCAAACACGTCGGATGAGTTGGCTAGCTCAAGCGAAAGTTTGCCAACCAGGCAACCCCGCTTTGCCCCGTTCCTCGTGAAGTCGCTGACGAGTTCGTCCAGGTAACCGGTCAGCATTTCGTAGTCGTTCAGGTCCGGAGCGCTGAACCACTTCTTGCGCCGCTCCTGTTGTCTTTCGTAGTAGAGATGAAGGACTGCCAAGGCGAAAGACTCTTTGGAACCGAAGTGGTGATAGAACGAACCCTTCGGTACTCCGGCCTCGACCAGAACTGTCTCCAAGCTAGTACCCGCAAAGCCATGCGCGTAGAACTGCTTGAAACCCTGTTTCAAGAGTCGGTCCTTATGGGTAGGAGTGCGCGGTGTTGCGGGACGGTTTGACATGGCGCTTGAGAAGCTGTTTTCTAGCCCGTTCAGTCTAGCACATGGGGTTGTAGCCAGGCAGTTCGTCGTCTCCTGCGAAGCCGCGGATGGTCAGGGTTGTCAGATTTTTCCTTATCTGCGTACCCATGCGCTTCGACGTGACATCGTTCGCTATAGTCGGAATCAATCGAGCTGTATATCGAAGGATTATCCGATGCTAAACACATGTGACCAGTACAATCCGGTCTCACTGACTAGGGCCGGGAACGGCAGGTACACCGGAGCCATTGAGGATGCGGGCAACGGAATAGGGCCCTGTGCTACAGCCGCCGCTATGCTTTCTGCGGCGCTGGACCGAAGCGCCGCGGAGGTAGTTCCGGTTTCGATTACCACCTATTTTGTTAGCCCCCGACGTTCCGGACCGTGCGACGTTGGGGTCAAATGGGTGAGAGGCAATGGCAGCATCCAGTGTTGGCAGGGTGAACTTCGTCAGGACGGTGTGATTGCATCCAGCCAAATCGTGTTGACTGGAGACCTACCGTCCTCTTCATACGTTCTGTTCGACTCCGGATTCGAGAACCAGACGGGCGGTGTGAGCGTGCTCGTCGAATCCACATTCTCGGCTTTGGCGAGAGCGCTGACTGTTTCCCCTCGCGACCTTATTGGGGAAGACTGCGAGCCATGCTCAGTGGCGATTAGATTTTACTCAGATGTTCACAGTAGCCAGGAGCGTTCTGGGCTTTCGGTCGAACATGATGTTCCGCTGTCGTCTGGGGAAGTGATGACCTGCGACGTGCGGCTCGTGGGCCCCTCCGGACCTGTGGCGGCTGCGACTTACGTCTTTCTGCGGAGCGTGAGATGAGCCGGCTGGCCGACGTTCCCGCGCAGGTTACGTTTACAAGGTCGGCAGGCAGGCCGCGCGGCGCTGCGGCTGGAAAGTCGGCTCGTCACAGGTTCCTGGAGGTTGGTACGGATATTGTGCGGAGCAACGGCATCCGGCACCTTACTATCGGGGAATTGACCCGTCGAGTTGGCGTTGCAAAGAGCACGTTCTACATCCGCTTTACGTCACGTGAGGAGCTTCTGGAAGCTGTGCTGCACGAGTACGTGTCCGCTTTACTCCACGACGCGAATACAGCCGCTCGGTTTGTGTCTCGCGGATTGCAACGTCTCGTCAGGATGATTGAAGTTTGGATTCAACACTACGTGATGAAGCATGGAGGGTGCTTGCTTCTAAACGGAAGCGTCGAATTTGCGGGGGTAGACGATGATTCGATGCGCGTCACCATGCTGGAGATGGCCCGGGCGTGGCGCACAAAGTTGGCCGCTCAGATACAAGATGCAATACAGCTGGGAGAGCTCCGGTCTGACGTGGCTGCCGACCAGTTGCTATTTGAGATTTTCAGTGTGGTTCTTGGCGTTCAGCACGATTGCCGATTCTTGGGGGAGCCGATTGGCTTCCGTGTAGCGACGCTTCACGCAATTCTCGAGCGGCACGGCGCTAAGCTACCGGCCGGTGCGCCGGCCTGGCTTTCCATATGAGCTGCGCTAGTCAATGAGCCTATGGCGCAACGCGTATTGCACGAGCTCGGCGTTGGTCGTAACTCCTATCTTCTTCAGAATGCGGGAACGATATGTGCTGACGGTTTTGACACTAAGGAAGGACTGCTTGCCGATTTCGGTCAAGCGGACACCTTGGACAATTAAGCGCATGATTTCGTATTCTCGGGACGAAAGGTCTCGATGTGGCAGTTGCCCATTGACGCGGTCCAGGTTATCCATGACCTTCTCTGCCACTTGGGGTGAGAAATAGCGCTTGCCTTGTACAACTTTACGGATAGAAGCCACAAGTTCCACTGCGTCCATATCCTTGGTGACATAGCCACTTGCGCCAGCTTCGAAAGCACGAACAGCGTACTGTTCTGCCGGGTACATGCTCAGCACGACAATAGGTAACAGCGGCTTTTCACTGCGAATCGAAGGAATCAGGTCAAGTCCGCTGCGACCCGGCATGCTGATGTCGAGGACCAGTACGTCTAACGCGTGAGTACGTATCGCACCTAACGCTTCCGGACCATTGCAGGCCTCGGCCACGACAGAAAAGTCGCCCTCGTCCAGCAAGAGCCTTTTCAGGCCTTCGCGAAAAATGGTGTGGTCATCGACCAGTACGATGCGAATCATGGTGTCTCCGTTTGCGTGCACTCAGCACCTTCGGTTGGCACCCGAACGAAGACCCGGACACCTCCTGCTGGACCTGGACCGATTTCCGCCGTACCGCCAAGGTCTCGCGCGCGCTCTCGCATTCCCAGAAGTCCCAAATGCGCCCCTTTAGCCGGGGGCGCTGAAATGCCAACACCATTGTCCACAATCTCCAAAGCAATGGTGGTGTCGTCCCAAGTCAACGTGACGACAACCTCGGATGCATTGGCATGGCGAGCGATATTCGTCATTGCTTCCTGAAAAATCCGATACAAACCAAGCTCGCGGGGCGGGCTCAGCGGAAGCGGAGCACGATTGCAGTTGAATGAGCAGCCTATGCCGTAGCGTGATTCGAATTGTGCCAGGTCCTGCACCAGAGCATCCTGTAGGCCCAGGTGGTCCAGGGCGCTTGGACGAAGCCCCTCCGAAATACGCCTTACTGCCTCGATTGACTCCTGTACCAAGTCCAAGAGTTGCTGTGTGGCAGCGAGAGCGCTGTCGCCCTGGTGCGCATGAGACTTCACCCCGCTTTCCTGGCGAGCCAAGCGTCGGCCGAGGCGAGAAATGTCGAACTTGATGGTGGTGAGCATCCCGCCTACCACATCGTGAAGTTCTTGGGCGACGGTTGCACGCTCGCGCTCTCGAACCGAGTTGAGCCGCATCATCAGTTCTCGAAGCTGGGTACGCGACCGGCTCAGTTCCTCTTGCTTTTGAACGCGGTCCGTAACGTCCAGACTTACGCCGACAATAGCTGGCTTTCCCCGGTATTGAACCGTGTTGCCATGGATTTCAACATAGCCGCGGGACCCATCGGGTCGCCGCGTGTGTAGAACGAACGGGCCAGGTCGCTCACCGCGGATGCGCTTCTCGTATTGCTTCATCAGTGCATCGAGTTGGTGCGGCGCAACATACTTTGCCACCAGCTCGCCCGTCATGCGATTGCGCGGGATGTTGCACATAGCGGCGAACGTCTCATTGACATACTGCATCCGCCCGTCCTGAAGGATGTAAATGCCGGCTACCGACTGCTCAACGATTCCCTTGAAGGGAATTTCGTAGTCGTTCAGAAACGCATCCGCTTCGTCCATCTTGCTCCACCACCTTGTTTCCTGTGCATCGTCGTTGCACTCGATTGGATTACAGCAGAACCTCGGCTGAGACACAACGGCACATCAGAAAACGCTGACAAGCCGCGCGGGGAAATCTGACAGGCCCCCAACCCGACCACATGCCAGACTCCATACACCTAAAGACACACAAGCATCAATGGAGACCCCATGAGTGGCAACTACGTTCCGCCGTTACGCGACATGCAATTTGTGATGCACGAGTTGCTCGATATGGAGGGCGTGCTCGCACGGACATGCTCGGAGAAGGCAATTGACCGTGAGACCGCTGACCAGGTACTCGATGGCGCCGGGCGCTTCTGCGCAGAGGTCCTCGCGCCGCTCAATCCGATAGGAGACCTTCACGGCTGCCAATTTGACGCAGGCAACGTCAAAACAGCGCCTGGATTTCGCGAGGCATACAGCCGTTACGCTACCGACGGGTGGAGTGGACTGGTCTGTGACGTAGACGACGGTGGTCAGGGTCTTCCTCAAATCGTCGGGACCGCGGTAAGTGAGATGCTCGCCTCGAGTAACTCGGCATGGTCCCTGTATCCGAAGTTGTCCGAGGGAGCGTATCGCTGCATTCGCGCAAATGGCTCCGCCTGGCAAAAGGCGACATTCCTCAGTCCGCTGGCAACTGGAGAGTGGACCGGCACCATGTGCCTGACCGAGCCGCATTGCGGTACAGACCTCGGCCTTTTGCGCACCCGCGCAGTGCCGAACGACGATGGCTCTTTCGCCATTACCGGCACCAAGATTTTCATCTCGTCCGGAGAGCACGATTTGGCTAGCAATATCGTGCATCTCGTGTTGGCCCGCTTACCGGACGCGGCACCTGGCGTACGAGGAATCTCGCTCTTCATCGTACCCAAGTTCCTGCTTGACCCCGATGGAAAGCCGGCAACCCGGAACGGTGTCCAGTGTGGGTCGCTAGAGCGAAAGATGGGCATTCACGGGAATGCCACCTGCGTGATGAACTTCGAGGCGGCCACTGGCTACCTCATTGGCGAGCCAGGCAAGGGACTCCCGGCGATGTTTGTCATGATGAACGGTGCGCGACTTGGCACGGGTACGCAAGCGATGGGGCTGTCGGAAACGGCCTATCAACGAGCGCTCCGTTACTCGCAGGAACGGCTGCAGAGCCGCGCACCGATGAGCCCCGCAGGCTCAACCGGACCGGACCCGATTATCTTGCTGCCGGATGTACGTCGGATGTTATTGACGCAGCGGGCCCTGGTGGAGGGTGGCCGGGCTTTTGCCTACTGGCTGGCGCTGCAAATTGACATCCACCACAACAGCCTCGACGCGCAAGTTGCACAAGAAGCTGAAGGCCTGCTGGCGCTTCTTACCCCTGTGGCAAAGGCATTCCTTACAGACAACGGTGTGGAAGTCACGAGCCTCGGCATGCAGGTGCACGGCGGTGCAGGATTCATCACGGAAACCGGCGCTGAGCAGTTGCTGCGCGACGCACGCATCCTCCCAATCTACGAAGGTACGAACGGCGTCCAGGCGAACGACCTCGTCAGTCGGAAGGTGTTGGCTGATGGGGCTCGTGTGCTCCGAAAACTCCTTGCAATCGTTCGGGAATCTGCCGGCCAATGCCTCGCTCACGAAGAGGGGACCTCAGACAATGCGGTTGGCGATATGGGGCGTACTCTTGCGCAGCTCTGCGATGACGTCGAGGCGGAGACCCAGTTCATTCTCGATTCCGCCCGAATCGACCCTTGCCAACCAGGTACCTCGTCGGCTGCGTACCTGCGCCTGATTGGACATCTGATGTTCGCGCACTTCTGGGCACGCACCGCGATTGTGGCTTCCACGAAGGTCAGCGACAGCTTCTACGCAGGCAAGCTCGCCACAGCGCAATTCTACTTTGCTTGCCTCCTTCCCGAGTCGCGAGCATTGCTGCCACGCATTCGAGTGGAATCCTCCGCAGTCATGAATCCGCTTGCCTTTGCAGCATAAGCCCAGGATAGGGCAAGACAGTCCGCATCGCGGTATGTCAGATGGAGCGAGACACGATGAGGCAGGAAGCCAACTACTGGGTCGACGCTGATTTGTCGACCCTTGCGAAGATTCGTGCGTTCGACGCGGTGCCGCTCTCGGAGCGGCAGTTGGAGGAGGCAATTTATTCGCACCCCGACGTTCTGGAGGCCGCCGTGGTAGCAGCACCAGACGAAAAGTCGGGCGAGGTTCCGTACGCGTATATCGCGTTGAAGCCTTTCGCTAACAGCACTGCGGAGCAGGTGCTCACACAATCCGCCGACTTCATTCCGGAGCGGGCGGCGATTCCAAAGGCCTGTTACGTCCTGCCGACATTGCCAAAGACCGCGGTCGGCAAGGTGCAGAAGAACGTTCTGCGTGTAGATGCTGCAGAGCGCGTCATGCGAGCTGCACTAGAACGCGCGGAGCTTTCTGCGGTTGCTCACCTGCGGGTAGAGGACAGGGGTGCATCAGGGATTGTGTGCGTCGTGGAGCTCGATGCTCTGCCGAGTCAAATCGCTGAGGAGACGAGCCAGACCGTTCGCGCCGTGCTCGGAGTGTTCCCAATCCAGCTCCTGATTCTTCCTGCTTCTGCGCACAAGGAAAGTCCACGGAACTGAGCTCATACGGCTTGGGCTGACGGAACCAGCGCTACGCAAACACACGAAAGCCATGATGAAACATATTCAAGCGAGAAATCAGAACGGCGTCCTGACACTGTCGATGTCCAGGGCGGAGAAGAAGAACGCGCTCACCCAGGAGATGTACCTGACTCTGGCGCTGGCCTTGGAAGATGCCGGCCGCGACGACAGTGTGCGCGTCGTAGTACTGCGCGGAACACCGACGGTGTTCAGCAGCGGTAACGACATCCAGGATTTTGCTGATGATGGTTCGGGACAAGAGAAGCTGGCGTCGGTACGGTTCATGAAGGCGGTGACGTCGCTGCAGAAGCCCATAGTTGCTGCGGTCTGTGGATACGCGGTCGGCATTGGGGCGACTGTCCTCCTCCATTGCGACTACGTGGTGGCATCCGAAGACGCGCGTATCCGATTCCCCTTCGTTGACCTTGGACTCTGCCCGGAGTTTGGTTCGACGCTGTTGCTGCCGGCACTGGTTGGCCAACAGAAGGCAAGCGAATGGATGCTCCTTGGCTCGTTCGTGCTGGCGGGAGAGGCTCAGAAGGCAGGACTAGTCAACCGAGTGCTTCCCAACGACATGGTGTTTGAGGAGGTGGACTCTATTGCGCGTTCTCTCGCCAAGAAGCCACCCGCAGCATTGTCGGCTACCCGGCAACTTCTCAAGTCCGCGTCGCGTGAACTCATCGAGTCGAGGATTCAGAAGGAGCGCGACATCTTTCAGGCTTTGCGAGCGACTGAAGACGCGCAAGCAATCTTTAACGGCTTTCTTTCCCGCTCGCGCTAACGCGGCAGCGGCTATGCGCCCCGCGCCCGGCCATCCCATCACCCCGGAGTTTCTTGTCATGAGTACTGAATACCATGTCACCGACGGCATTGCCGTCATCTTGCTCGCGAACCCGCCTGTCAATGGCCTCGGCTATTCCACGCGCCTTGGAATCGTCGACAGCATCGACCGTGCTGTAAAAGACCCCGAGGTCACGGGTATTGTTCTATCCGGTTCCGGGAAGGCTTTCTCGGGTGGCGCCGATATGCGAGAGTTCAACAATCCGCAGGCACGCCGCGACCCGGGACTGAACACCGTACTTTCGGTAATTGAAGACTGCCCGAAGCCGGTAGTGGCTGCCATCCATTCGGTTGCTATGGGCGGCGGCCTCGAGCTGGCCCTGGCTTGCCACTATCGCGTAGGTATCCCGGGAGCGCAAATTGCGCTCTCCGAGGTGCGAATGGGCCTGCTGCCGGGTGCGGGCGGCACACAGCGCCTGCCACGAGTAATTGGTCTTGAACGTGCGACCAACATGATTGTCACCGGGGCATCGGTGAAATCGGAGGTACTGAAGGACAGCGGGCTTTTTGACCGGTTCTTTGACGGCGAACTGCTCGGTAACGCGGCAGACTTCGCACGTGAAGTAGCAAGCCGTCCTGGGCCCTATCCGCGCATTCGCGACAAACGCGTCGAGCATCAGAACCCTGAAGCATTCCTTGAGTTCGTGCGTACGTCGATTGTCGCAAAGCAACCTAATTATCCGGCGCCGCAACACGCACTTCAGGCCATTCATGCCGCCGTGTTCCAGAAGTTTGACGATGGACTCGCACAGGAGCGCCGCAGTTTTCTGGAGCTGATGGACGGCAGCGTGTCGAAGTCACTGCGCCATGCCTTCTTTGCAGAACGCGCCGCGCAGAAGATTGACGATCTTCCAGAGGGTACGCCTCTGCGCACTATCGAGAAGGTGGCAGTACTGGGCGGAGGCACGATGGGCACCGGGATTGCCATGTGCTTCCTCAATGCTGGCATTCCCGTGAAGCTGTCGGAAACCACTGACACACTGGCAGAAAAGGCGGTGGCAACCATTCGCCGCGACTACGAGGCGACGGTCAAGAAGGGGAAGCTCTCCCAGGACGTGGTCGAGAAGCGGATGGACCTGCTTCAGCCAGTCGTTGGGCTAAAGGAAATCGGCGACACCGACCTGGTCGTTGAGGCCGTCTTCGAAGACATGGAGCTCAAGAAGGCGGTGTTCCAGGAGCTCGACGCAGTCATGAAGGACGGAGCAATTCTCGCCAGCAATACTTCCACGCTGGACCTGGATGCCATTGCGAACGTGGTCTCGCGCCCTGCGGATGTTGTGGGACTGCATTTCTTCAGTCCGGCGAACGTTATGCGTCTCCTGGAAGTGGTGCGCGGTGCCAAGACGGGCCCCGACGTTCTTGCGACGTCAATGCAAATCGCCAAGCGCATCGGAAAGGTTGCCGTGGTTTCGGGCGTCTGCGATGGCTTCATCGGAAATCGAATGATTGCGAAGTACGGCCAACAGGCACAGCTGCTTGTGCAGCAGGGCGCCTATCCCGAAGAGGTGGACCGCGCAGTTGAGGCGTTCGGAATGGCCATGGGTCCGTTCCGAATGAGTGACCTGGCAGGCAACGATATCGGCTGGGCGATTCGCAAGCGTCGTTACGCAGAAGACCCATCCTCGCCACGCTCTGAAGTGGCGGACAGATTGTGCGGGTCGGGTCGCTTTGGTCAGAAGACCAGTGCGGGCTGGTACGACTACAAGGCCGGCGAACGCAAGCCTGTTCCCGCGCAGGCCGTCAAAGAGCTGCTGGAGGCCTACTGGACGGAGAAAGGTGTTACCCGTCGCAAGTTCTCTCAGGAGGAAATTGTCCAGCGACTCATCTTTGCACTCGTGGACGAGGGGGCACGGATTCTTGAGGAGGGCATTGCAGCCAGGGCATCGGACATTGACCTCGTCTATCTCAACGGTTACGGCTTTCCCACCTGGCGTGGTGGTCCGATGCTTTACGCGGACACCGTCGGACTGTACAGCGTGGCGCGCGCCATGGAGCAAGCCGGCCATCCGCCAGCGAAGCTCATTCAGAGCCTGGCAGCCGAGGGCGGTCGCTTCAATCCCTGATATCCCATCAAAGCGAGTTTCATCATGAAAGAGGCATTTATTGTTTCCGTGGCGCGTACGGGCCTGGCCAAGAGTTGGAAAGGCGCGTTCAACAGTACGCACGGCGCTACCCTGGGAGCCCACTCGGTGAAGCACGCAGTACTGCGTGCTGGTGTCGACCCCAACGCAGTCGAAGACGTGATTATGGGCAGTTCGTTGCTGGAAGGTACTACGGGCGGAAACATCGCACGCCGTATTGCCCTCACGGCCGGCCTTCCCGTCCACGTTCCAGGTGTCTCTGTCAATCGCTTTTGTGCTTCTGGACTGCAGGCTGTGGCGATGGCATCGCAGCGCGTCCTAACTGGCGAAGGCGACGTGATTGTCGCCGGCGGTGTGGAGAGCATCTCTTGTGTCCAGCCGCATGTGAACCGGTTTATGGCCGAGGACCCGGCACTTAGGACTATCAAGCCCGAAGCGTACTGGAACATGCTTCAGACCGCAGAGCAGGTAGCCAAACGCTACGGCATTTCGCGTGAGCGGCAAGACGAGTATGGGGTACAGAGTCAGCTCCGCGCAGCCGCAGCGCAACAAGCTGGCCGCTTCGATGCGGAAATCGTGCCGATGACCACCACCATGTCGGTCTATGACGAAGCGCGTGGTGGCTTCGCTTCCCGTGAAATCACCATCTCTGCAGACGAAGGCATCCGGGCCGACACTACCATCGAAGGAGTGGAAAAGATTCGTTCGGCCATGCCGGGTGGCGTCGTGACCGCAGGCAACGCAAGTCAATTCTCCGACGGCTCGGCTGCCGTTGTGGTCATGGACGGACAGTACGCCGAGCGACATGGGCATACGCCGCTAGGCGCCTTCCGAGGCTTTGCCGTCGCCGGGTGCGAACCTGACGAAATGGGCATCGGACCAGTCTTCGCAGTTCCGAAGCTGCTGAAGCGCGCCGGTCTGAGCGCCGACGACATCGGCCTGTGGGAATTGAACGAGGCGTTCGCAGTCCAGGTGCTGTACTGCGCGGAAAAGCTGGGCATTCCCCATGACAAGCTGAACGTCGATGGCGGCGCCATCGCTGTCGGCCATCCATATGGGGTATCCGGCACCAGGCTGGTCGGCCATGCGCTGATTGAAGGTAAGCGCCGCGGAGTCAAGTACGTGGTCGTTACGATGTGCGTCGGCGGTGGCCAAGGTGCTGCCGGTCTGTTTGAAGTGTTGTGATGCACGGCGAAAAGCGCTGGGCAGCAATCCATTAAGCGTCATATAGGAGAAGAGACATGGGCAGCATCAAGAAAGCATTGGACCTGACTGGCAAGACGGCACTCATCACGGGCGGCTCGAGCGGTCTTGGTCTGCAGATTGCGGAAGCGCTGGGCGAGCAAGGCGCAAAGATCTTGATTACGGGGCGCAAGGCTGACGCGCTCGAATCGGCACAGGCTCACCTGCGCCAGCTCGGAATTGAGGCTGACTGGGTGGCGGCTGACAACCAGAAGGAGTCGGACATCACGAAGCTGGTCGATGAGGCGCTTGCACGGCTCGGCCGGGTCGACATTCTTGTAAACAATGCTGGCGCAACCTGGGGCGCTCCCGCCGCGGACCATCCAGTGGAGGCATGGGACAAGGTACTGAATCTGAATGTGCGCAGTGTTTTCCTGGTGACACAGCAGATTGGCAAGCGCTCGATGATTCCGAATCGCTACGGTCGGATCATTAACCTGGCATCCATAGCCGGTCTGAAGGGCAATGGGCCAAACTCGCTGGGAACCCTTGCTTACAACACCAGCAAGGGCGCTGTAGTCAATTTCACCCGCGGCCTGGCCGGTGAGTGGGGCCAGTTCGGAATCACGGTCAACGCCCTCGCTCCAGGATTCTTCCCATCGAAGATGACGCGCGGAACCCTTGAGAAGGTCGGTGTGGAGAAGTTGTCGGAACGCGCTCCGCTCCAACGCATCGGCGACGAAGATGACCTGAAGGGTGCTGCGTTGCTGTTTGCTAGCGATGCCGGCAAGCACATCACGGGCCAAATTCTGGCTGTTGACGGCGGACTGACTGCAGTCTGAGCGACCCCTCGAACAAACGAACCAATTGGAGAAAAGCATGAGCACCGAACAAGCACAAGGCGATGTGAAGATGACCGTTGATGGCCATGTGGCCATCATCTCCGTCGACAACGTGGCGAAGAAGAACGCCTTTACCCCGGAAATGATGGAGAAGCTCTGGGACCACCTCACGGCTTTTGAGAACGACCCTGACCTTTGGGTCGCTGTACTGGCGCCGGAAGGCGAACACACGACCGCCGGTCTGGACATGCCTAAGTTCTTTGGGCCGACGGCCACTGCCCGCCCCGTCCCGAACGATAAGGTGGACCCCTTTGGTCTCCGTAAGCGCTGCACGAAGCCCGTCATTTCCGTGGTGCAGGGCATCACCTATACCATCGGCATCGAAATGATGCTGGCGGGCGACATCGTGATTGCCGCGGATACGGCCCGGTTCTGCCAAATGGAGTCCCGCCGGGGTATCGCCCCGCTGGGCGGCGCGCACTTCCGCTATCTGACTCGCACTGGCTGGGGTAACGCGATGTACCACCTCTTCCTGTGCGATGAGTTCGACGCGCAACGCGCTCTCGAAATCGGCTTCGTGCAGGAAGTGCATCCGTTCGGCAAGCATCGCGAGCGTGCAATCGAACTGGCTCACCTCATCTGCAAGAACGCTCCGATTGGTCTGCGTGCAGCTAAGGCGGCGGCGCTAACGTATACCGAGCAGGGCGAAAAAGCTGCAATCGACTGCATTCCCCGAATCCGCGAGACGGTGTTTGCGTCCGAGGACTTCAAGGAAGGTCTGCGGTCGTTTGCGGAGCGTCGTGCCGCGAACTTCCAGGGCCGCTGAGCGGGGTCTGCCATGAGGGAGATTGCATCGCTCGACGCGTTAAAGGCCCTGGTCGGTCAAGATGTTGGCACCAGCGAATGGATTGAAATCTCGCAGAGTGATGTCAGTCAGTTCGCCCAGGCTACCGGTGACCACCAGTGGATTCACACGGACCCTGACAGGGCCAGGAAGGAATCGCCGTTTGGCGGTCCGGTCGCTCATGGGTTCCTTACGTTGTCCCTGCTTCCAGCATTGATGGCAAAGACTATCAAGGTGACCGGGGTGCGCATGGGTGTGAACTACGGGCTCAATCGTGTTCGCTTCACGGCACCGGTGCCGGTGGGTGCTGCGGTTCGCCTTCATGCCAGGCTAGTTTCGGTCGATGCTTCGGATTCCTCCGTGGCCACATTGACCTGGGCCATCACGATGGAAGCCCGCGGTGTCCCTAAGCCTGTTTGTGTGGCAGAGACGCTAAGTCGACTGTATTTCTGACGAAGGCCGGGTGATAGCCACCCGGCAAGATGTCTCCTGTAACCCCATGCGGGTAACAGTTTCCCCCGCGCAACACCGCGGGTTTTTTTTGTCCACCATCAGTAGAGAAAAAAAGAGGAGACTGGGATGGACAGATATGGACACCTTACAACGAATAAGCGAGTTCCCAGGACACTGGAGCTTCTCGGCGAACGATGGACGCTTCGGATCCTAGCTGGAGCACTCTCGGGATATACGCATTTCGACGAGTTCGAAGAGTCGCTTGGCGTGGCACCGAGCACGCTTACCGTTCGGCTGAAGCTCTTGGTTGAGATTGGATTGCTCGAACGGCGAGGAGCGCGATGCAATAGGCTTACATACCATCTAACAGACGCCGGCATGGCTCTAGGTCCATGCTTTGACTCGCTCGCTCAGTGGGCCAGTGAGTGGCTTGATTTGCCGGAGGTCTTACACGTGCAACCGAACGGAAGACCAGTACAGGACTCTGAATCCAGAGGAGAATTGGATGAATCAATTTGATAAGCCGTTGGCGGAGGGCGAATCCGCGGACTCGGCGCGCGACAGCAACCGGGAAGCTCTTGTAGCTGCCTGGCTGCACCACCTCGGCGTCGCTTTCGCGGAGGAACTGGATTTGGGCACGCTTGAGATGCTTGGACAACTTGTTCGAGACGGATGTTCTCCTCCATCCAGAGCACTGTAGTGAGGAGCCCGCCGAGGCAAAAAATGCCTCAGCTGGTGTCGACGATTGACTATGATTGGAGTGAAGAGACAACTATGAAGACACGCATTACTGAACTCTTTGGCATCGAGCACCCGATTATCCAGGGCGGCATGCACTACGTGGGATTTGCCGAACTGGCGTCAGCTGTGTCAAATGCCGGAGCGCTGGGCTTTATTACCGGCCTCACGCAAAAGACACCGGAAGCCCTGGCTCGCGAAATCGCGCGTTGCCACGACATGACGGACAAGCCGTTCGGTGTCAACCTTACATTCTTGCCGACCTTTTCCGACCCTCCCTACGCCGAGTACATTGATGCCATCAAGCAAGGCGGGGTGCGTATCGTGGAGACCGCAGGAAGAAGTCCGAAGCCATACATGAGCCTTCTCAAGGAAGCTGGCATCAAGGTCATTCACAAGTGCACGTCGGTGCGCCACGCGGCCAAAGCGCAGGAGATTGGGTGTGACGCTGTCAGCGTCGACGGTTTCGAGTGCGGCGGGCATCCAGGCGAGGACGATATCCCAAACATGGTTCTGCTTCCTTTGGCAGCCGAAGCACTCGCCATCCCATTTGTCGCATCTGGTGGTATGGCTGATGGTCGAAGTCTAGTCGCTGCACTAGCTCTTGGCGCAGAGGGAATCAACATGGGCACACGATTTATCGCCACCACGGAGGCCCCGGTTCACCAGAACGTCAAGGACGCAATTGTGGCCGCTTCCGAACTCGACACGCGACTTGTCATGCGTCCGCTTCGGAACACAGAGCGTGTTTTGACGAACGCGGGTGTCGAACGTCTGTTGGAAGTCGAGGCAGAGAAGGGTTCGAACCTGCAAATCTCGGACATCTTTGACCAGGTCGCAGGCGTCTATCCGAAGGTCATGGTTGATGGCGACATGGATGCCGGAGCCTGGAGCTGCGGGATGGTGGCCGGACTTATCCATGACGTGCCGAGCGTAGCGGAGCTCGTGCGCCGGATTATGAAGCAGGCCAGTCTGCTGATTAACGACCGGCTCGCTAGAACGTTAGTTGCCTGAAGCAGCTTCCCCCGTCGGAGCAGGTGGGCATTCGTCACGCCCAGCTGCTCCGGTTGGCCTTGTCTACTGTAGGAAACTAATGTCGTACGGGATGGTGAAAGCGCCGAGTGCCTGACGAATAGCAGTTGTCTCGGACTCGTGACCGGGGCCGCTACGCAGTAGAATTCGGCAGCGAACGCCGGCGCTTCCTTGGTCAACTGCTTCGACCTTCTCCAAGGACGCAATACCCAGGCTTTGCACAACTCGCAAGTATTCACGCTGCGTTGCATCTACCCGCAGAGCGGCTTTGTTGATCTTGCCCAGCGGCGTCTTGGGAAGCTCTTTGACCAGGAAGTAGTGCTTCGGCACGGCAGCGCGCTCCGGGATGGTTTTTGCTCCGAACTGAAGCAAATCCTCTGCATCAACCCGCGCGTCCTCCTTCATCACAACGTACGCCCCCGGGACTTCGCCGGCATACGCATCGGGTACGCCGATGGCTGCAACGTCAATGACGTCAGGATGCTTGAAGAAGGCTTCCTCAATCATGCGAGGGTCTATGTTGTGTCCTCCACGGATAATCAAATCCTTCGCCCGGCCGGTAATCCACAGATAACCATCCTCGTCGATGTAGCCAAGGTCGCCTGTATCGAGCCACTTTGCGGACAGGAACACTTTGTTGTTCGCAGCTTGGTCGAGGTAGCCACCGAAGACTGCCGGACCTTCAATGACGATGTTCCCGGCCTCATTTGGCGCGCATTCAGTAAAGGACCCGGTCCGGGCATCGATGTGAACGGCTTTGATGTTCTGGTATGGGAACGGAAGACCTGCAGAGCCAGTCTTTCTGACACCGAAGCGAGGGTTGGATGTCGTTACCGAGGTCGACTCGGTCATCCCATAGGTCTCGAGGAGTGGGATTCCGACCTTTGACTTGAAGCTTTCTGCAACATGCACTGAAAGAGGTGCTGTCCCTGTGCTGGCCACACGAAGACTGCTGATATCGGCGCCCCCAATCGGCAGTCTCAGCAGCTGATTGATGATGGTTGGCACGAGTGCTGCCGCGGAAATGCGGAATGCTTCCACTGTGTTCCAGAAGTTCGACACAGCTGTGGGATGGCGCCAGCCAATCGACGTCATGAGAATCAGTGTTGCCCCTCTCACCAGTGTATGCAGGCAACCTGCAAGTGCTCCGCCAACATGGAAGACGGGCAGTCCTGTACTGCGAACGTCTTCCGCCTTGGTTCCGTAGACCATGCCATAGGCCCAGGTACTGAAGACTTCTGCGCTATGCGTTTGCGGCGCGAGCTTCGGCGTCCCGGTCGTGCCACCGGTATGGAACAGTGCTGCAACGTCGGAACCTGCGATTTGCCTGCCGCTGGCGAGGTGGTCATCAGGAAACTGCTCAATGACGGCTTCGTAGTCAATCACTGGTACGCCAGAGAGCTCCCGCATATGCGGGCGACGGCCGCCGATGCTCACCACGGCCTTGATTTTCGGCAGCGACCGAATCATTTCTGACACCTTCGGCCAAAGGTCGATATGTTCGTCACCTCCATATACAGCGAGCACGCGAGCTTCGGAGGAGCCAATCATGTGGGTTAGGATGTTCGAATCGAGCATCCAATTGACGGGATTGATGATGCCTGCAGCCTGGCCACCCCAGAGTACGAACTGGGATTCCGTCACAGTGGGCATCAGCAAGGAGACGACGTCAGTTTTGCCAATGCCGAGCGACGACAGCAAGTTGGCGGTCTGGTTAACCCGGCGCCAGAGTTGCCGGTACGTTGTGGCTTCGGCGTTCTCGGGGGTATCGCAACCAGTGTGCATATACCAGATAGCGACCTTATCGGGGTCGATTGTGCAGCCGTCATGCAGCATCTGATAGGTTGTTTCGGGCAAGCCCCGCTCGTTGAGCGGGACTTCTTCGAACGTTCGAATCTTCTCGCGTGACGAGAGGTCGGCTTCAGACCAGTAGGTGTTAAGTTGCAGTTGCATGGTCGACTCACATCTCCGGCTTGTAGCCAATACGATTGACAAAGCTCGACCACTTTGCCTGGTCTTCTCGAACTTTCTTCGAGAACGTCGCAATCTGGGTAGCGTCTGGCTCGGTAAGGCCGAACTCCTTTACCCGGCTGCGATACTCGGGGGAGCTTACTGCGTGACGCGCGAGAGTTTCGAGTCGGCGTGCCAGTTCAGGAGAAAGACCAGCCGGCGCAAACAAGCCGAAGTTGCCATTGAACTGCTCCATCTCGGGGTAGCCAAGTTCGCGGAACGTCGGAACATTCGGGGCGAAGGGAGAACGCTCCGTTCCCGCGGTGGCGAGAGCCAGGAGCTTGCCAGCCTTCACGTAGTTCATGGCCGGAAGGACGGCGTCAAACATAACCTGAACCTGCCCCCCCATCAAATCCTGCATCGCCGGCGACGAGCCTTTGTATGCGACGTGAAGCATATCGATGCCGGCAAGCTGATTCAGACGGACGCCGGCAAAGTGGCCCTGAGTGCCGGCGCTAAAAGATGCGAACGAGAGCTTTCCAGGATTCGCCTTGGCCCACTTCACCAGCGAGGCAAGGTCTTTCGCCGGAATCTTGGGATTTGCGTACATAACCTGCGGAGTCCGCGCGAGCTCTGTAATGGGCAAGAATGCATCTGGCTTGTAGGACACCTTGGTCGTGTAGGGGACCAAGGACACAACACTTCCAATGGACACCATCAGCGTGTAGCCATCGGGTTTTGCGCGGGCAACCGCATCCGCGCCGATGGAACCAGACGCACCCGGACGGTTCTCGACGACGAAGGGTTGCCCGGTCGCTGCGGAGAGCCGCTCTGCGAGTGTGCGGGCCATGCTGTCCGTGGCTCCGCCCGCAGGCAGCGGCACAATAATCCGAACAGGCTTGCTAGGGTAGCTCTCCGGCGTTTCGGCTTGTGCGCTCGCAGCGAAGAATGCGGTCAGGACAAGGGCGCCACCCAGGATGCCGCCGGCGAGTTTGATACATCGTGACGTTGTCATAGTCTGCTGTCTCCAAAATTGACTTTCGATGCCTGCTATTCAGGTACATGCGTTCGCTGCCAATGATGGAGGAGCTAGGCTCGATATTGAGGGACTGGCGCTAAAATTGGAAAATTCCTACAAGCGTACTGCTGCACTGCAGCACTCTCGCTCAGGACGGACGCGAAGCTGCCGCCGACTTGGGGAAATAGTTCTGAAGCAAATCTTGATGCGTTTGACAATGGAGCCAGGGAAACGGCAAATCGACATCGAGGGTGTTCGACTCCTGGTCAGCATCGGTGCCAGAGCAGCGTGAGCGGTCAAAAAAGTCCGTCGATATCCACATCACGCCCACATTGCAGGTGTCCGAGTTCAACGTAGTAAAGCAGGCGGCCATTCAGGGAATCGGTTTCGCCTTCTTGCCTACCTATATGGTGCAACAAGAGCTTAGAGATGGGAGCTTGCGCGAACTGTTCGCCGACTGGGGGTTTCATCCGTACGGCCGCTCAGTTTTCCTGCTGCGGCTTCGTGAGCGCTATGTCAGTCCTGCGGTGATGCGGCTTTCCGCCTTCATCCGTTCCGAGTGTGCCCGGAGAGAGATTTCTGCCGCCCGATAGGCAGCAGGAGGCATGGCCAGTTTGCGAAGGTGCCGGCGGGGTCTGCAACAACAGACGGCCCGCCGGGTTGCTCGTTTCACACTTCTTGCCGGATTTCGTAAGGAATCGTCAGAGCGCGAAGCCTGCGGTCCGCATCTGCGTCGTCAGGTAGCTCCCCCTTGACGCAAATCTCAACCAGAAACCCTCGCGCGCCTCGGTCAACCGCCTTGACGGTGGCAGCGGGCCGCCAGGTTGCGTCGCCTATTGCGGCGTCGAACATGCGCTCGATGGCGTCGACCCTCAACAGATTCTTCTGAATCTTTCCGACGGCGGTCTTCGGCATCTGGGGAAGCAGGTAGCACTGCTTTGGCACTGCGGCCCGTTCGGGTACATGAGTCGCCGCATAATGCAGCAGTTCTTCCGCGGAGGCCTTCGACCCGGGCTTCAAGACCACATAGGCGACCGGGACTTCCCCAGAATGGGCATCAGGTGCGCCAATCACAGCAGCATCTTGAATCGCAGGGTTTCCGAAGAGGACTTCTTCGACCATCTTGGGGTCGATATTGTGGCCCCCACGGATAATCAGGTCCTTGGCTCGACCAGTTATCCAGAGCCAGTTTTCCGCATCCAGATAACCCAGGTCCCCGGTATCCAACCATTCACCGTCGACCCAGCTCGCAGATTGGTTGGAGCCAAGGTAGCCAGGGAAGACCGCCGGACCTTTAACGATGATGAGGCCAGCCTCCCCGGGAGCACAGTCGCGAGCGACGCCTTTCTCCGAACCAGGTTGGACTACCCGTACGGATTGATACGGCAGGCGGAGTCCAGAGCTGCCAACCTTGACCGTGTCGACGGGTGGAGTGATGCAGGTCACCGCGGCGGTTTCTGTGAGCCCGTAGCTTTCTCTGATTCGCAGGCCGGTCATACGATAGAACGCCTCGGCGACGTTTGTCGAAAGTGGTGCCGTCGAAGAGGCGACATAGTTGAGGCTAGATACGTCCGCCCCCCCTATGGGGAGCGATAGCACCTGATTAACCAGTGTCGGGACGAGCGTGAGCATGCTGACGCGGAACGCCTCGACAATTCTCCAGATGTTCGGGAGCACCGACGGATGGCGAAAACCGGCCGACGTCATCAGCACGATACTCGCCCCGCGCGACAATGGCGCCAGACAACTCACAATGGCGCCGGCCGAGTGAAAGATGGGTACCCCTACGGCGCGCACTTCATCACGACCGAATCCGGTCATGCAACTGCTCGCCCAAATCCAGAATACTTGATTCCGATGCAAGTGTCTGGCGAGTTTTGGAACCCCAGTTGTGCCACCGGTATGGAATAGTGCTGCGGTATCGTCCGGCGAGAAGACGCGTCCGGACATTAGCCGGTCACCAGGTTGCTTTGCGATGGCCGATGCGAAGTCAACTACCGGCACCGGGCCAATCGGGGTGGATTGGCAGCCGCTGCCTCCTACGCGAATCACGGCAGCCAGGGATGGCAATTGCTTGGCGATAAGCTCGATTTTCGGCCAGATTTCAGTGTTGTCGTCGCCTGCGTACGCGATGAGAACGCGTGTGCCGGCTACCTTGAACATTTCAACCAGGATGTCTGCCTCTAGCATCCAGTTGACTGGATTGGCGATGCCGGCTGCTTGAGCGCCCCAAAGGGCGTAGAGGCCTTCCGGTACAGCCGGCATGAGGACAGAAATCACATCGTCTTTGGCGACGCCGAGCTCATGGAGAAGATTTGCAGCTTGAAGAATCCGTTGACGAAGCTCTCCGTGCGTGACGGAAACGGATGTCTCTGTGGGGAGAGAGCCATCGCGAAAGAAATGAATAGCTGTTTTGGACGGTTCGATTGAGCAGCCGTCCATCAGCATCTCATGGGTTGAGGACGGCAGGTTGCGGTCGGCCAGAGGCGTCCGTTCAAAACGAGCGACATCTTCTTCAGAGGACAGAACGTCCGAGGTCCAGTATGCGGGTTGTCGAGATGACATGGGATGGTCCTAGGCTGATGTTCACTCGCGGTCAATCTTGATGTCGCGTGCCAGTCGTTCGAAGCGGCTGGACTCCGCGTGGAAGTACTGAGCTGCTTGGTCCAGGTCCATCAGGGCACCAGCCGAGTTACCCCGCTCGCCAACCCACTCGCGGTATGAGGGAGTGGCGACAATCTTGTTCGTTTCTGTCCCAATAATCTGGGCAGTCTCCTTGGGCACCTTTGAGGAGACAAACAGTCCGGTCCACATCGAGTAGTGAAAGCCCCGAAGTGCTGCGACACTGTCAACAGACGGGACATCGGGTAGCCCTGCATGTCGTTCAGTAGACATGATGCCTAGCACCTTGATTTTCCCTTCCTTGGCTGCCTGAATGTAGCTCGGGATGAGCGGAAGAAAGGTGATGTCTACCTGGTCCGCCATGAGGTCTTGAATTGCTGGCGCGCCACCCTTGTAAGGAATGTGCGTTGTACGGATTCCCAACCGCTTGGCGAAGTCGGCTCCAGCGAGGTGGAAAATCGAGCCTACGCCGGTGCTGGCGTACGCGAGAGGCTTCGCGTCCGGACGCGTTGCCTTCTCGATAAGCTCATTCAGACTGCTCGCCGGAAAATGCGGGCGCGTCATTATCGCCAGTGCACCAACTGACAGCTGGGCGACCATCCGGAAATCTTCAGGCTTGTAGCGCACGCTTTGAAGAGTGAGTGGTGGCAACGTTAGCTCGTTTGGCGAGCCAATCAGTATAGTCAACGTTCCGATGTCGGCATTCAGGAGGCGTTGGGCTCCCATAGAGCCGCTGGCTCCGCCGAAGTTTTCGACAATAATCGTTTTCGCTAGTCTTTTCCCCAGTTCGGGCTGAATGCGACGAGCAACGATGTCGAATGCACTCCCCGCGGGGTAAGGGACGATTATCGTCGCAAGGTTTCGGCCTGGCAGTTGAGCTTGCGCACTCGCGCCCGTCTGCAAAAGAAGGGCTGTCGTCACGCATACGCCAACGCCCTTCAAAAATCGTACTATGGTTTTCGAAGTCATACTGTCTCCTCTGGTGATTGCACATAGTGGTTTGTGCATCGGCAGAGTGTGAGAGAGGAGGACAGCGTCCTGCTGTCAGAATTGCCTCTGAAATATGTCAGGCTTTTCTGACTGTTTGACAGGACGGTTTGAGCGATGTCGTGGCCCCAGACTAATACCCGGGGCCACGATGTCCTCCAGCCGAGCAAGCATACTTTCGTGTTGTGGGACTCGGCCTCGGCCACGCGTCTGCGTACCTTTGAAGCATCTGCATTCCATCACCCTCTGTTGTCCGCGCACACCTTCCGCGTGGGGATGCAGCCTGGTTTCGCGCACATCACTCGGAAGAGGTGACGTATAACCTCAACCGGTTGGAAGGAAGCGAAATGCGAAAGATACCGAAACAGGAATTCACGGCGGAGTTCAAGGAACAGGCCGTCAGGCAACTGCGTGCCGGGAAGACGACAGGAGAACTGGCTGCGGAATTGGGTGTGTCTGATCAGACACTGCGCAACTGGCGCTAGGCCGCCGAGGCTGGCAAGCTCAATGGGGCCGGTGCCAAGCCTGTGACTGCTGCACAGATGGAGCTGTCGCGCCTGCGCGCGGAGAACAAGCGCCTGGCAATGGAGCTTGAAATAGCAAAAAAGGCAGCGGCGTACTTCACGACGAGGGACCTTCTGTGAAGTACGCCTGGATCGAGCAGGAACGCGCCACATATCCGCTGGCGATTCTTTCTCTGTGATGTCCTGACGGTCAGTGTGAACGGCTACCGGGCCTGGAAGCGAGACGGCACACCGTCGCGCAAGCGGCTGGCGATCAGGAAGGTCAGTCCATCCTGATGCCCAGCGGCGCGAGCTGTTTCCGGTAATTCTGTATCTCGCTTGCCAAGTAGCTGCTGAACTGCACCGGCGTGGACAGCACCAACCGGCCGCCCGACGTCTTCAAGAAGGCCTGGTACTCGGGGCGTTGAGCAGCAGCCGCCACCTCGCGCTGTAGCACGGCGGCCGCTTGCAGTGACAGGCCTGCCGGCGCAAGCAGGCCCGACCAGGCAGGAATGTCGACGTCCTTGATGCCCAGTTCGCGTAGCGTAGGGACCGCGGGCATTTCCTTGACTCGCTGCTCGCTCGATATCGCGAGCGCGCGTGCCTTGCCCTCCTGGATCAACGGCGCCAGGGACGACGCCATGAATGTGTAATCGACGTGGCCACCCAGGATGTCGCTGATCGGCGAAGCCTTGTAGGGCACGTGCAGTACCTTGATGCCCGCTGAGCGTGCAAACAGCTCGCCAATCAAGTGGGTGGTGTTGCCAGTGCCCCAGGATGCGTAGCTCACCGTGCCCGGCCGTGCGTGCGCGTCCTTGATCAACTGCCCCAGGTCCTTATACGGCGAGTCCGTGCGCACAAGGACCACGAACCCTGGCGCGCTGGTCAGCAGCGTGATCGGCGTGAAGTCGCGTAGAGAGTCATAGGGCAGCTTTGTGTATAAGACGGCGTTGGTCGAATGCCCGCCTGTTGTGAAGAGCAGCACGCTGCCGTCCGGTTTGGCGCGCGCGACCTCGGCCGTGCCGATCAAGCCACCGGCCCCGGGCTTGTTCTCGACGAAATATTGCCGCTTGGTGATTCGCCGAAGGCTCTCGGCGAGCATGCGCGCACTGGCGTCCAGCGCGTTTCCGGCTGGGAACGGCACAACGATGCGAACCACATCCGGGCTCGGCTGGGCGCTCGCCGCTGAAGCCACAAGGGCGGTTGCCGCGAGTCCGATGCAGCACAGGGAATGGCGTAGCAGGCGTTTCATTCAGTCTCCTTCTCGTTGTTATGGCTAAGTTGGAGGGCTCTTGATGGCCCTGTGGTGGTGAAAAAACGGGATGTGCAACAATGGCAGACGATCTGAAAACTCGCTGCCATGACTACCAATAAGAAGACAACCTCCAAAGCCTCGCTGGCCCCGACCCCCACCGGGCCCGCCACGGCCGCCGAAGCACGCCCAGCGGCGGATGGCCAGCGCATCAAGCAAAAACGCCTGGAGCGCGGTTGGTCGGTGCGGCATCTCGCCGCCCATAGCGGGCTTGCGATCTCCACCATCTCGAAGATCGAAAACAACAAGATGGTGCCGACGGTGGAAGTGTTCTCAAAACTGCTCGCGGCGCTGCAGACCAACCCCGGCGACTGGTTCTTCGAGGCCGATGCCGAGAATGCAAAGCCCTTCGTCAAGCTGGTACGGGCCGGAAGCCAGGTCGGCATCGAGCATCCCGCGGTCCACCGGGACATCCTTCTCGGCGGCGCGGAGCACGGCAACATCGTGATCATGCGGCAGGTGTATCGCCCTCACGCCCCGGAGCTCCAGCAGATGGGCCATGCCGGCAACGAACTGATCTACGTCATTCGGGGCGGCCTGGAGATCAGCATCCGGGGTCGCAAGAAGCTGGTGCTGAATCCGGGGGATTCGCTGCATTTTTCCAGTTCGCTCCCGCACCGCTACGAGGCAGCCGGCGATGAAGAATGCGAAGCGCTGATGGTCTGGTGGAAGCAAGACTGAATCCCGGTGATGTGCTGCGTTGGTGCATTGACGATACTGCCCATACGCTCGCGGCAAGGGGCGCGGTGACAGCCTGAGCAAGGCGGTTGCGCGCGAGGCCTTGTCAACTACAGTTTCCTATAGGAAACTACGGTTTGCAACAGGCGTTTCGTTTTTCATCTCACACAAGATGATCCACATGCACGCTAGCGACACATTCCCCCGGGAAGGCACCGTGCCGCCTGTTGCTGGACCAGACTCCTCTTGCATGCAAAGCGGGGTCTCTCGCCACCACCAACCCATCCGGCACAATGAAACTATCCATCGATCACTCGCACCATTTCGAGCTTCTTCGCATTCTTGGCCATGCCTACTATGGAGGCTCGGATGTGCAGGAAGTCCTTCAGATTGCGGGCCGCCTGACGCCGGGCGACGACGAAGGCTGGTACGAAGCCTGGAACGCACTGGCAGAAAGCCTCAAGGCGACTGCGGACGAAGCGCAGGAAAAAGGGCATCTGAAGAGCGCGTCGCAGACGTATCTGCGCGCGGCGATGTACTTCATGATCTCGGACTTTTACCTGCATGCGAACACGGACGATCCCCGCATCCTGGCATCGGGCCGCGCCAGCCGCGCCGCTTTCATGGCCGCGATTCCCGGCCTGGATTTCGAGGTCGCGCGCGTAGAGATTCCCTATGAAGGCGCGTGGCTGCCTGGCTATGTCGTCAAGAAGAAGGGCACGCCGGCCGGCAAGCGCCCGACACTCATCTGCCACTCGGGATTCGACGGAAACAAGGAAGAATTGGTGCTGTTTCCCGGCATGGCCGCGGCAGAGCGCGGATACACAGTCGTGGCATTCGACGGACCGGGCCAGGGCGAGGTTGTGCGCGAGACCCGGCGTGCGTTCCGTCCCGATTGGGACAAGGTCGTTTCCCCGGTGATCGACTTCGCGCTCACGCGCGCGGACGTCGACCCCTCGCGCATCGCGTTGCTCGGCATCAGCCTCGGGGGCGTGCTCGCACCCATCGCCGCCGCCAAGGATCGCCGGATCCGGGCGCTGGTTGCCAATGGCGGGCTCTACAGCTTCTACGACGTCGTCTCCGCTCGCTTCCCGGAGGCTGTGCCTGCCAACCGCGAACGCTTCGACCAGGCCGTGAATGCTGCCATCAAGACGGATACGATGTCCCGATGGGCAATTAACCACGGCAAGCTGGTATTCGGCGTGGACAATGCCTTTGACTACGTCAACAGCACGAAGCCCTATGTGGCTGCCGATGCCGCCCAGGTGCGCGCGACCACCCTGGTGATTGATTCCGAGCAGGAGGGGTTCTTCGAAGGGCAACCGCAGAAGCTGTACGACGCGCTGACCTGCGAGAAGACACTTATGCACTTCCCGTCGTCGGAGGCCGTCGGCGAGCATTGCCAGGCAGGTGCGGAAGCCGCGGGGGGGCGGAAGATCTTCGATTGGCTCGATGAAGCCATGGACGTGAAGTCCGTGAAGCCCTGAGCACGACAAGATGACGGAGGCTGCCGGTCAGGCAGCCTCCCGATCAGAACTTGTGCCGGATACCGACGCCGAAAGCGGTCCCGCTGCCCTGGCGGCTCAACTTGTCGTAGAGCACGTTGGCATACAGGTCGCTCCGCTTGGAGAGGAAGTAGTCATAGCCGAACCCAAGATCACTGCGCCGGATAGTGGCAACGCCGTCGGCTTTGATGACAGTCTGCACCGCGGATGCCATGAATTTTCCATTGCCGTAGGGCACGGTCATCCCAACCTGCACCGTATCGGTCTTGATGCTGTCCCCGCTGTTTCGCGTGCTGTCGTATTGAACATACGCTTTGAGGAAGTTGAAGTCGTAGGAGACGGCAGCGGCCAGTGCGGTCTGAGCCCAGCTCTTCGCAAGAAAGCCGGCGCCCGCGCGCGTGCGTTGGATCGCGAAGGTCGCGCCCCAGGGCGCCTTGTCGTACAACAGCATGGCAACGGCATTGTTGCTGGAGTTGGTCCCAGCCACCTCCCCCAGGCCGTAGACGAAGCGGCCAGACAGGCCGTTGATCTCGGGAGTGTAGTAGCCGACCGCATTGCTCCAGCCGGTGTCCGCCGCGAAATAGCGGCCATAGGATGGAGTCCAGAGTACGTTGAGCAAAGGGGAGAACTTGGTCGAGCCGCCAAAGGGGTCGAAGAGCGCGGTAGCGAGGAACATCGGGTTGGCCAGCCGGCCAGCGCGTATCTCGCCCACTTTGCTTTCCAGGCCAACGTAGGCATTACGCGCGAACAGCGCATCGCCCGCGGCACGTCCGCCGGCGCCGGTATCCGCGAGAAAGTAGGACTCGATCCGGAAGTTGACCGTCAAGTTGTTGCCGAGGTCTTCACTGCCGGCAAAGCCCCAAAAGGACGTCGTCATGCCACCGCTTTGGACGCCGAGCACGGATTTCGGGTCGCCGCTGGCCTTGCTGCTGCCAAGGAAGGTGTCGACGGCGCCGTAAAGCTGGGCGCCGGCGGCATGCGCCGCCCCCTGGGACCCCAGGAGTATCGGGAGCAGTGCAAGGATTTTTCTGCTTCGTTTTTGCGTTATTTTTTTTATCATTATTCTCCTCCAGTGTTACTAGTCATGGCATGTCGTGATCATTTAAAGAATGGAATTCGTATTCCTTGATGGAAATCTGGCGAAAATCCTCCCTTGCCGATGCATGGATCGGAATCGTTGTCTCGATACGGAATAGGTTTCGAACTGGGAAGCGTTCAGGTATCCGCCGGACGTGGAGGAGATATCCTCCGCGTCCGGGAGGTGGCGCCTAACAATCGAGCGTGCTTACAAACGGGATCAGCGCTGGGCTTCCGATTGACGGTCTTCCAGGAATCGGCTTCGCCAGAAGATCAGGGGAGATGCCGATTCTTCGTGGAACTCAACTACGCGGCCCACAAACATGATGTGGTCTCCGAGAAGGAGACTATGCTCGCGCCGGCAGTGGAACCAGGCCATGGACTCTTCGAGGACAATGCCGCCGCCGTCGAGCCTGCGGTTTGCAACGCCGTCGAACCTGTCTTCCGCCGGCTTTGCAAACCGCTGCGCGAGGGCAGCCTGCCGGTGGCTGAGCACGTTGACGGTGAAGTAATCGGCAACCTGGAAAGCGCTGCGATACCTCGAGTCGACAAACAGACTCCACGCTAGCAGCGGCGGGTTCATGGACAAGGAACTGAATGAATTGACGGTAAGGCCTACCAGCGTGGCGTCGGGTGCGGTGGTGGTGACGATGGTAACGCCCGTGGCAAATGCGGAGAAGGCCGTTCGCAACCGTCGGGCTTCTTCCGCGGGAGGCATGCCTTGCACGGCATCTTTGCCGGGCGCCGAAAGTTGGCATTGGACGTTGGAGGACATCGGAGTTCCTTGTCTCATCGTCACAGCATGGGATTCCGGACCTGGCCCCCGAGGGCATGCTGGCCAAACGCGCTACCGGCCACATCAAAGGCAAAGTTCACATGAGACTGAATAGCATGCGCATCCCGGAAACATCGTTGCAGTGGACTGTTCTCGTAGAGTCCGTTGGCGCCGGTCATGGAGAAGACGGTATCGACCGCTTGCGTGCACAGTTGCACGCAGAACGCCGCGTTCTTGCGGTACTTCAGCTTCGTGTGCAGGTCAGGAATCTGGCCGCCACGGGCGATCGCCATGGCCTCGGCTGCGTCCGCGCGCAGCAGCGTGCGGGCTGCGTCGATTTGCGCCGAGGCGGAAGCCACCTTGATCTGCACGGCCTGGAAATCGCTGATCTTCGCCGCCGTGTAGTGCGTCTTGCGGCTTCGGTTGGTCTCCAGGAAGATCTCGAACGCCGCTTGCGCATTGCCAAGTGCTGGGCCGGCAAGGGTGTGCCCACCCAATGCCACGAGGGGGACCCGGAACAGCGGCCCCGGATTCGCCGCGGCCCCGGGATGTTCGCCGCCACGGATGTCTGCCATGCAAAGGGCGCGGTGCATGGGCACGAAGATCTCATTGCAGACGACCTGCTTGCTGCCGGTACCCTTCAGGCCGGCCGCGAACCAGTTGTCGACGATTTCGTACTCGCTCTTGTGCACAAGGCACAGGCGGTGATCAGTGGGCGGCGCATCGGGAGCGGTCCTGATGGTGACGGCCAGCATGTTCCATTCGCTTGCGTCGACGCCGCTGGAGAACGGCCAGCTGCCGGAGATGACGAAGCCGCCGTCGACCTTTTTGCCGCGTCCCGCCGGAAACGCAAGGGCCGAGGCAATCAGATGATCCCGCGACGCGCCCCAGACATCCTCTTGCGCTTGTTGCGGGTAGAGCGAAAGCAGGAAGTGATGCGAGCCAAGGTTCGCCACGTTCCACGCTGTCGATGGGCACCCGCGTGCAATTTCGGCGGAGATGTCGACGATGGCGACGTAGTCCAGCTCCATTCCGCCCCGGGACTGCGGCTGATGGTAACGAAACAGGCCCAGCTGATGCAGATCCCGCAACGTTTCAGGCAAGGGAGCCCGGGCGGCTTCACATGCCGGGGCGCGCTCTCTAAGCGTGGCGACCAGGGAGCTGGCGCGCTGCATGGCTTCATCAGCGTCGACCATGGAGAAGTCGGAGGGAATTTCGGCGCGCATGTTCATGTTGGCTTCGAATAGTGGGGTTTGACTAGGGGTTTATTGGTTCGGGAAATTGAGCTCGATCGAGACGCCGTCGGGATCGGAGATAAAGATCTGTTCAAGGCCGGATTGCGGCAGGCTGCGCCGGCGCATAGGGATCGAAAGGCGTGTGAACCGCTCTTCAAACTCCACGAGCCCGGAGGCGAAGAATGCAATATGGTCCACCGCACCGCTTCCAGGCGGAGACGCTCCGGGCTTACGTTCGAAGTAGGCCAGCAGTTGCTCGTCATTGCTGGCGCAGGCCAGATGCACGCAGACGTGGGAACCGATGGCAAGCCAGTACCCGGGGAACGGCGCCCATGGACGATCGCCCTCGCGCATGCCAAGGGCGTCGACATAGAAGCGACGCGATGCCTCGATATCTTTTGCGATAACCAGAAAATGATTGAGGTCCGTCAATGGCATTTTGGATAACTCGGAATGATTGCGTGAAATGGCAGGAAATTATCGTGAATGCGATTGAGTTTATTGAAATCGTATAGTTTTTTGACTGATATTTATTATCGTTGCATAACCCTGCGGTTATTTCACATTGGGAACTTGAATCATGACAACGTCTGGTCGTCTTCAGCACAGTTTGGCCACCCGGCTCAAATTCCGGCATCTGACCCTGCTGCTTGCACTGGAGAAGCAGCGCTCTGTCTCGCGCGTCGCGGCTGAGATGAACCTGTCGCAGCCGGCTGTGACAAAGGCGCTTCACGAAGTCGAAGAGATCTTCCTGGCGCCGCTGTTCATTCGCGCGCGTCGAGGGCTGGAGCCGACCGCGACCGGGTCGGCCGTGCTGGCGCACGCGCGCCTGGTGATGGCGGATACGGAGGCGCTGGGACACGAACTGACCGCCATCGAGGCAGGGCTGCATGGACGGCTACGTCTTGGCGTAATCCCGTACGTGTCCACCGCGGTGCTCGATGCGGTCTGCGCCCACTGCCTGGAGCAAACGCCTGCGGTATCTGTGCTGGTGCATGAGGGGACAACTGACGAACTGGTGGCGGCGTTGCGCGCGCATGAGATCGACTGCGCCATTGCGCGTATCTACTGCTCTCCCGGCGAAGATATCGTGCAAACGCAGCTCTATGCGGAGGAGCCCACGATTGTTGTGCATGCGGCGGCGGCTCGGCGTTTGAGCGCATCGGCTCTGGACTGGGGAAAACTGGCGGGACTGGATTGGATCCTTCCCCCGGACCACACGCCAATCCGGCGCACGATCGATACGCTGTTCGCCACGGCCAGCGCGGCTCCGCCGGTCGCGATCGTGGAGACGTTCTCGATCAAGACCATGGCCGCGCTGCTGCGCGTGCGGCCACGGGCAATCACCATCGTGCCTCGCGGCGTGGCAGAGGAACTGGTGGCACGAGGCGGTGCCATGCTATCTCACGCGCTGCAGTGGGATTTGCCTGCCGTGGGAGCAATCTGGCTACGCCGCGCGGAGCATCGGGGGGCGCTAGAGGGATTGGTTCGCGCTCTGCGTGGGGCAGCAGCCTAGCCAGGACTGCCCAGGAAGCGCTTGTATGCAATCGTGATCCACATCGCATCCCTGCATGCCAAGCGCCAACGGCTGCGCCACACAGGCGCAATTCGCAAAGCGGATATCAGCTTTGCGTAAGAAGCGGGACGCTTGTGACGCCGTGCGCTGTCTTGATGGGTGGCAGGGATTCCGGATAAGCCAGGCGGATTGGCCGGGGCCATGGCCCCGTTGCGCGATCCGGGAGCCGACCTGCAACTCTCATCGCGCGACGCAATCCGGACAAGCCTGGCGAGGGCGTTGTATCTGTCACCTCGCTACAGGGTGATAGGAAAACTGTGGCAGCCGCACTGGCGGGCTTCAACGCGACACAAGCGCTGGCGCGGTAGCCTCGTTCGGAACGACGCCTTCGGACTTGCCAGGCGAGGGATGCCGAGTGCAACTACACTGGAGTTGGGCGGGTAGATTTACATCTGGACAGTCAGCGTACCTGCGGGATACGCAGCCGTTCCGGATGTGTGTAGACGACCAGGCTGCCACTCCGCACAAAGCCGGCCAGCGTTATCGCAGCGGAGTCTGCCAGCCGCACGGCGAGCACCGTTGGACCGGATACCGCGGCAAGGATCCCCGCACCGATCGATGCGGTCTTGAGCACCATCTCGTAGCTGGCCCGGCTGGTGATAATCACCGCGCCGCGCTTGGTATCCTCGTTGGTACTCGCAAGCGCGCCGGCAAGCTTGTCGAGCGCGTTGTGACGACCCACGTCTTCGCGCACAAAGGCCAATGCGCCATCCGCACGCAGCCACGCCGCCGCGTGCGTCGCCCCGGTATCGCGCAGCAGTGCCTGGCGCTTGACCAGGGTGGCAAACGCCGCATCGAAGACAGTCGGATCGAAGATGGCATGGCTATGCACCGGCTGCGGCACGCGCATGATCTCGCCCAGTGACTCGATGCCGCACAGGCCGCATCCGGTACGACCCGCCAGCGCGCGGCGCCGGGTCTTTAGCCTGGCGAAGGCAGCGGTGGCGATCTCCAGCTTGACGGTCACGCCCTCCGCACCGGCTTCGACGTCGATGCCATAGATCTCGCTCGCGCTGTCGACAATGCCTTCGCTGAGGCTGAAGCCGATGGCAAAGTCATCGAGATCGGCTGGTGTAGCCAGCATGACCGCATGGGAGATGCCGTTGTACTCGAGCGCGACCGGCAATTCCTCGGCCAAACGGTCTTCCTCGGCCGTCACGGTGCCGTGACGCCAGCGTCTGACTGCGAACGAGCGCTGCGTCGGCACATCTTCAATGCCTGCGCCGCTGTCTTCCACTGGCAAATCGCGCCTCATCGGCTCTCCGCTGGTGGCCTCAATGCGTTTTCATCCCGGCCGCGGCCATGGGCAGCCTGATCAACTCCACGACTAGTCCCATGCCAGCCCGGAATGCGACTAACCATAACAGCTTTGTACGCTGATAAGGTCTTCGATATGCGGGTATACGCCAGGCAAGAGTAGACGTTACGATTTGCATGTCTCGGATGACTCATATTGAAAATGGAGAACGCGTGTGAGGTTTCAGTCATGCGCTTGACGGCGGCGCCATTTGTAACTGGCACTTGCCGAGCAGGACGCCGAGGCTATTGTTAGGAAAAGCTCGCCTGGCGGCGACCCTGCGGCAACAACTGCCCCAGGTAGTCTGAGGCGAATCGGCTTCATGGAGCAATCATGGCTACGCGACGGGAAGTGCCCGGTATCAGGCCGTACGACGGGCCTGCTGGCGGCTGGGGCGCGCTTCGTGCGACGACCCAGGCGATCCGCCTGCAAATGGAAACGGTCAAGGCGCCGCTCACACTGATGCGGACCAACCAGCCCGACGGGTTCGATTGCCCCGGGTGCGCGTGGCCCGACAAGGAGCATAGGTCGACGTTCCAGTTCTGCGAGAACGGTGCCAAGGCCGTGACTTGGGAGGCCACGACGAAACGGGTGCGGCCGGATTTTTTCGCGAGCAACACGGTGTCGTCGCTGCTGCAGCGATCCGATTTCGAGCTGGAGGATTTGGGTCGCCTGACCCATCCGCTTGTGTATGATCGGTCCACTGACACGTTCCGCGCGGTCGAATGGGGCGATGCGTTTGCCCGGATCGGCGAAATCCTGCGGGCGTTGTCGCCCGACCAGGTAGAGTTCTACACGTCCGGCAGGGCCTCGAACGAGGCTGCTTACCTGTTCCAGCTGTTCGCGCGGGAGTATGGGACGAACAATTTCCCGGATTGTTCGAACATGTGCCACGAACCAACCAGCGTTGGCTTGCCACAGTCGATCGGTATCGGCAAGGGCACCGTGTCTTTGGAGGATTTTGACAGCTGTGAGCTGATTATCTCCATCGGCCACAATCCCGGGACCAATCACCCTCGAATGATGGGTACGCTTCATGAAGCGGCCCGGCGAAATGTCCCGATAGTGGTATTCAATCCACTCAAGGAGCGTGCGCTCGAACGGTTTGCGGATCCCCAGAACTGGCTGGAAATGGCGACATACGGGTCGACCAGGATTGCGTCAACCTATTATCAGGTTGACGCTGGCGGCGACGCCGCCGCGCTCAAGGGCATAATGAAGGCGCTCCTGGATATGGACGCTCAAAATGCGGATGTCCTGGATCGCGATTTTATCGCGGTGCATACAGAAGGTTTCGACGCATTTTCGGCCGACTTGGCTGCGACCTCGTGGGAGGATATCGAGAAGGCAAGCGGGCTGACCCGCGCGGATCTTGAGCAAGTCGCAGATCTCTATGCGAAATCGAATGCCACGATTGTCACCTATGGCATGGGTGTGACGCAGCACAGTAAAGGCACCGCCAACGTCCGCCTGATTGCTGATTTGTTGTTCCTGCGTGGAAATTTTGGCAAGCCCGGTGCGGGCATTTGCCCATTGCGCGGCCATTCCAACGTGCAGGGGAACCGCACGGTCGGCATCACCGAGAAGCCGTCGGCCGACTTCCTTCAGCGCATCGAAAACACCGTCGGCTTCAAGCCGCCCACCGGGCACGGACACGATGCCGTGAAGGCGATGCAGGCGATGATTGATGGCTCGTCCAAGGCACTGATCTGCCTGGGCGGAAACTTCGCAGTCGCACTGCCCGATTCCGGGCAATCCTTCCCCGCGATGGCGAAGCTCGATCTGAGCGTGCACATCGGCACCAAGCTGAATCGCTCGCACCTGCTGGTGTCCAAGGAAACGTACGTGCTGCCGTGCTTGGGCCGCACGGAGCTTGACGTGCAGGCTGGCGGGCCACAATCGGTGACGGTCGAGGACTCGATGTCCATGGTCCATGCTTCGGCCGGCAAGCTCACGCCGGCTTCTGAATTCTTGCGTTCCGAGCCGTCGATCGTCGCAGGAATGGCTACCGCGACCTTGCCGGACAGCAAGGTGCCGTGGTCGGACCTGGTTGCCGAGTATGACAAGATCCGCGACCTGATTGAAAAGACAGTGCCGGGATTCGATGATTTCAATGCGCGGATCCGCGTCCCCGGCGGATTCCGCCTGCCACTTCCACCGACCGAACGCAAGTGGACTACGCCATCGGGCAAGGCGGTTTTCTCCGTATATGGCGGTGTGAAGGAAGACGCCGACGTCCTGGGCGGCGAGAATGTTCTGCGTCTCATGACGATCCGCAGTCACGATCAGTACAACACCACCATCTATGCACTGGATGATCGCTATCGAGGCGTATTCGGTCGACGCGATGTGCTATTCATGCACGAAGCCGACATGGCCGCACGAGGCTTGGAACATGGGGACCTGGTGGATATCGAGACCATCGTAACCGGCAGACAGCTAAGTCTGAAAAGGATCACTGCCATCGCCTATGCAAACATCGCACGGGGCTCGGTGGCGGCGTATTACCCCGAAGCGAACGTGCTGGTGCCTCTGGACTACATTGACAAGGAAAGCGGTACGCCCTCGTACAAGAGTATTCCTGTCCGTGTGTTGCGTTCGGAAGTGACATAGCCGAGGGGCGGGCATGACTTGGCTTGGTGGGGGCGCCTGCCTCGAATCGTATGTCGTTCGAGCGGAAATATGTTCCCAGGCAAGAGAAAATCATGATCGTGCGGCCAAAGCGAAACTGGTTCAGCATGCTGTTTGTGTGGAGCGGGTCAGTATTGCAGACCATCATTCCGCAACTTCTCGTCCTGGCTTTTGTCAGCGCCTTTGCTGTCCTGACCCACGGGCGAATATTGGGTGAAAAGATTCCGCTCAATACGGCTCCCTTTACACTCTTTGGCGTCGCGCTGACCATCTTCCTTGCGTTCAGAAACAATGCCAGCTATGAGCGCTTCAAGGAAGCCCGTCACCTTTGGGGAAGCGTGCTCATCGCCTCGCGTTCGCTTACGTCGCAAATACTGTGCTACTTGCCCGTGGACGGCAGCGAGGATCGTATCCGGCTGGTAAATCGTCTTATCGCCTTTGCCTATTCCCTAAAGCATGAGCTGCGCAAGACGGATCCGACGCAGGACCTCGTGCGCCTTCTCGGGGAAGACGCCATGCAGAGGCTGCGTGCGAAGTGCTACGGGCCCACGGCAATTCTTAACGAGATACGCCATAACATCGCAGAGCTGCAGATGCGTGAGCTGGTCTCGGAAACCAAGCTCTGGATGCTCGATGCCCAGCTTAACGAGCTGGGGAAAACCGTCGGTGGTTGTGAGCGCATCGCATCCACGCCGATTCCGTTTGCGTACGGGGTCTTGCTTCACCGTACCGTATATGCGTACTGCGTGATGCTCCCCTTCGGTCTTGTCGATTCGACGGAGCTGTTTACCCCGATCATCTGCGTCTTCGTCGCCTACACCTTGATCGCGCTGGAGGCGATTGCCGATGAGATCTCCGAGCCTTTCAGTATGGCCCCCAACGCGCTGGCGCTGGACGCGATCTCGCGCAATATCGAGCGCTCGCTGCTCGAGCTTTGCGATCGCGAGCTGCCGGAGCAAAAGCTACCGGACCATCGGTATCAGTTGACGTAGAGCCCATTGCCAGTGCTTGCCCAGGTACACGATTGCGTGCGGGTACTTGCCACCGTACGCGTTCATGCGCGCCATTGCTGCGCCCGCCTCGACAAGCAGGTCCTTGCTGGCCTTGTCTGGCGCAAATGGCTGGCCCTTGACGATGCCGATCGACGCCAGGTAGTGGGGCGTGCGCGTGCGGAGAAACAAGAAATATTCTCGCGGATCGGCGGCGAGAAAAACAGGCATGCCGAAGACGATGCTCCGGAAATCGAGCACAGACTGCCTCTTCTTCCCGCGTGACGGAAATCGGGGGGCAGGTCGGTAGAAGCGTTCGGCGTAGTAGCCATTAATCGGCTATTCCCCGGGGAACCTCCTTTAATGTATTCAACTCATCGCTAGAAAATAGCTGGTTCATTGTTATCCAGGGGAATTGCATCCCGCTTCTCGAATCAATGAATGCGACGAGGGCGAGGTCCTTGTCCAGCAGGCATCGAAATATCCTGAATCCCAGCGTTGCATGCGTGATTAGATACTCGGCGCCGTGCCGGAGCGAAAACTCGACCTTCCCTTGCTGAAAGCGGGCGATGGGAGACTGCAGTCCCTCGGTTACCCGTTGCGTAAGATGCTCCTCGAGCCAGTCATCGTACCCGAGATCGGTTTCTCCGCTTGAGGTCTCGCCAAGCCATTGGTCAACCCGATTTACGGCGTTCTGGCGAGCTGGCAACGAAATATCGAAACTATCCGATTCAATTTTCAATTTTGGGTGCAACTGTTTTCTAAGTTGGATTCATTGCAAGCGGATTCTGGCGGAAGCTGATTAATCCTTCCGTTTAAGAATCACGACCACCCAATCCGGCAGTTTGGCAGGTCCGCAATAAAAGTGCATAAAAAGGCGTATTTTCCGCGTTGCCGTGGGGGGAGTGGATAAAAGAGCATTTGTGGCAGGATTCCCTCTCCGTGAGTCGCTTCCCGTGCCAGTGGCTATACGCCGCAAGGAAGTGCTGCGGAATTCCTCCGGATTGGAAGCTCCGAGGCGCCTCCACGGATACGCCGCGTCTGGTATGAAGCGTAGCGGCCGGCGCGGCCCGGGATAAGTACAGTTCGCCAGGTTGCGGCCAAGCACAGTGTGCTGCCCGCCCGGGCGCGCCGAATGGTTCTGCCAGTCTCGGCACTCGTCCGGAACAGGGCGCTCGCGGCAGGCGTCGCATCCGGATGCCATCTTCCGACAATCCGACAATCCGACAAGCCATGCTCGCCGGTTTCGAGGCGTCGGCCGTGTCGCGTTCGCGATGCGGTCGGCCTACCTGCAGGGCGTGAAAACTGTACTCCCCATCTTGCTCAGAATTTGTGTGCTCCTGGGTTAGACCGCTCCATCTACTCTTCGCCTACAGATTGCTTCTACTCGCACAGCCCCGATCCCCGGTTGCGGTGCGGCGCCCATCCACATAGGAACCATCGCTATGGACGAGTCTAAAACTCAAGGAAGAATTGAACCATATACCCATCCTGCCGCTGGTTGGGGGGCACTAAAGTATGTCGCCATCAATCTTCTAAAAGAGAGGGTAGCGGGAGGAAAGTACCGGACGCTATTCAAGCAGAATCAGCCGGATGGCTTCGACTGCCCCGGCTGCGCGTGGCCGGACCGGGAGCATGCCTCCACCTTTGAGTTCTGCGAAAACGGTGTGAAGGCGGTCGCTGCCGAAGCCACAAGCAAGCGTGTCACGCCCGATTTCCTGGCCCAGCACACAGTTGCTGAACTGCTGAAGCAGTCGGATTTCGAACTGGAGCAGCATGGCAGGTTGACGGACCCGGTAGTCTACGATTCGAAGACTGACAAATACAAGCCGATTGCCTGGGGCGATGCGTTCGCGCTTATCGCCAAACACTTGAATCGGCTGGATGACCCGAATCGTGCAACCTTCTATACGTCGGGTCGGGCCAGCAATGAAGCCGCGTTCCTGTATCAGCTTTTTGTGCGCGCCTACGGGACAAATAACTTCCCCGACTGCTCCAACATGTGCCACGAGGCCACCAGCCGCGGCCTGCCAGGTACGGTCGGGATCGGCAAAGCGACGGTGACGCTTGACGATTTTGAGCACTGCGACACGATCATCGTGTTTGGCCAGAACCCGGCGACCAATCATCCGCGCATGCTCGGTGAACTTCGCGAAGCCGCCAAGCGAGGCGTGACACTCGTATCGGTAAACCCGCTTCGAGAACGCGGACTCGAACGCTTCACCAGCCCTCAGCATCCCCTGGAGATGCTGACGTTGTCGAGTACGCAGATCTGCTCGACATTCATTCGCCCAACGCTTAGCGGCGACTTCGCACTGCTGAAGGGCGTAGCGAAGCGCGTGGTGGAACTGGATGATGAAGCGCTCGCGAACGGGAAGCCACGAGTGCTCGATGTGGACTTCATCAAGGCACATACCTCCGGTTTCAAGCAGTTCGCCGAAGATTTGAGAGCGGAAAGCTGGGCGCTTATCGTCAAGGAGTCCGGCGTACCCTATGAAGAAGTCGATGCACTCGCCAAAATCTATTGCAAGGGTGAGCGTGTCATCGCGACCTGGGGCATGGGCTTGACGCAGCATAAGAACTCCGTCGCCACAATTCACATGCTGTCCAATCTGATGATGATGCGGGGAAACATCGGGCGGGAGGGGGCGGGACTGCTGCCCGTTCGCGGACACTCGAATGTCCAGGGTGACCGGACGATGGGCATCGAAGAGCAGCCGGAGCCAGCATTCCTGGACCGGCTCAAGGAAGTGTTTGGCTTCGAACCGCCTCGCCATCACGGCATGGATGTGGTTGCGACCGTCGACGGCATGCTTGATGGCACGGTCAAGGTCTTTATCGGCCTGGGCGGCAATTTCGCGATGGCAACGCCAGATACGCCTCGTACCTGGGAGGGGCTGCGCGCGTGCGACCTGACGGTGCAAATTGCCACGAAGCTGAATCGCAGCCATCTCATTCATGGCAGGGACGCCCTGATCCTTCCGACCCTGGGGCGCACAGAAATCGACATGCAAGCCGGAGTCGCCCAGGGTGTGACCGTGGAAGACTCGGTCTGCATGGTCCATATCTCATATGGCATCAACGAGCCGGCCTCGCCCAACCTGATGTCAGAGACCGCTATTGTGGCGAGGATCGCTGAGGCCACCCTCGGCGGCGGCAAAATTGACTGGCTCTGGTATGCCGAAGATTACGCCCGAATCCGGGACGCTATCGAGAAAGTCATTGAAGGCTTCCATGACTATAACGCCCGTATCGCCGAACCGGGTGGCTTCCACCTCCGGGTCGCGTCTCGCGAGCGAGTCTGGAAGACGCCAAGTGGCACGGCGCAATTCGTAGTCCATGAAATCGAACAGGACACACCGATTCACCGGGCCCGCGCGAAGTACGGCGAGAAATTGATGGTTCTGATGACCACGCGCTCGCACGACCAGTACAACACCACCATCTACGGCCTCGACGACCGTTACCGCGGCGTATTTGGCCAGCGTCGCGTGGTTTTCGCGAATCGGGCTGACATTGACATGCTCGGCTTTGCACCCGGCGAATTTGTCGACCTGATCGGCGTCTGGGATGACGGCATCTCGCGGCGCGCCGACCGGTTCCTCCTGGTTGAATACGACATTCCGCGCGGTTGCATGGGCGCTTACTACCCGGAAACCAATCCATTGGTTCCGCTTGACAGCTTTGCCGACGTGGCGCGTACCCCTACTTCGAAGTCGATACCGATTCTTCTCGAGCGCTCGGCTCCTGACGCCTAGCGGGGCGCCGGCGGCATCGAGAGTTGGCCGCTCCCTTTCGAGGGATCCGCCGACTCGCCTCGCGCCCGGGGGTTACTCAATCAGGTCGGAAGGTTATTTTTCATTTGAGCGGAGGCACCAAAATGCCAGTTAGTGATGTCCTGAATTTATCAAGGGCCCAGTTTGCCATGACGGCAATCTTCCACATATTGTGGCCGATCTTAACCATTAGCCTTTCCGCGTTTCTTCTCGTCGTAGAGACGCTTTGGATCAAGACTGGCAACGTGGCGTATTACCGGCATGCACGGTTCTGGAGCAAGCTGCTGGTGCTGAACTTCGCAGTGGGTGTCGTGAGCGGGATTCCCATGGAGTTTCAGTTCGGGACAAACTGGGCTCCGTTCTCGCAGCATTCCGGGCAGTTCCTGGGGAACATCCTGGGCTTTGAGGGCGCCATGGCCTTCATGCTTGAGGCTGGGTTCGTCGGAGTGATGATGTTCGGGTGGGATCGTGTATCTCGCGGAACACATCTGTTCGCGACCGGCATGGTTGCATTTGGCTCCACCCTCTCGGCTTTCTGGATCATGGTTGCCAACTCCTGGATGCAGACGCCGGCCGGTGTGACTGTGGTCGATGGAAAGGTTGTGGTTGCCGACTATCTGCGTGCGATCTTCAACCCGGACATGATCTGGGGCGTCACGCACATGTGGGTAGCCGCAATCGAGACCGGCCTGTTTGTGGTCGCCGGCATCTCCGCTTACTACTTGTTAAAGCGCCGGAATCCTGAGTTCTTTGCCCGCTCCTTCAAGCTCGCGCTCTGGATCCTGGTGTTCGTTGCCCCGCTGCAGGTTTGGCTGGGCGACTCGAGCGGTGTCGACGTGTTCGAGACGCAACCTGCCAAGGGCGCGGCAATCGAAGGCCACTGGCACACGAATCCGTCGGGACAGGGCGCATCATGGTCACTATTGGCATGGCCGAATCAGGCCAGGCAGGAAAACGATTGGTCCATTGAAGTACCCGGCATGCTGAGCATCCTTGGCACCCATAGCCTGACGGGCAAGGTGACAGGCCTCGCCGATATCGCCCGGGAAGACCAACCTACCATGCTGCCGCTGCTTTACTACGCCTTCCGTGTGATGGCGGGAATCGGCTTCCTCTTTGTGGTACTGGCGTTCTGGACCGCATACGTTTTCCGCAAGACCCGAGGCAGGCTGAGCGCACTGCTTGAGAATCGGATGCTCCTGCTTGCCTGGGTGTTGTGCATTCCTCTGCCCTATATCGCGGTGGAGTGCGGGTGGATCGTGCGCGAAGTGGGTCGTCAACCCTGGATCGTCTACGGACTACTGAGGACCCGGGATGCGGTTTCGGCGGTTCCCGCAAGTGCAGTGTCAGGGAGCATGTTCATGTTCGCCGCATTCTATGTAGTGCTGTTCATTTCCTTCTTTGTCTTTGCAAAGAAGTGGCTGAAGAACGGGCCGGATCTCACACTCATGCCGCCGGTAGAGCAGGTTCGTGCCGTCCCCACCGCGCATTCTGGCTATTGATATGGCTTTGAAAGCAGGAAGCTGAAATCTTTACATAGAGGGAAAAAATGAATTCGTCTCCAACCTCCATGCTTACCATTGCGTGGTTCTGCCTAATTGGTATATTTTTGATATTTTATGTTATTACCGATGGATTCGACCTTGGTGTTGGCATACTGAGTCTTTTCACGAAAAAGGAAGAGCACCGCGACTCCATTTTCGCTTCGATCGCCCACGTCTGGGATGCGAATGAAACGTGGTTGGTCGCACTCGGCGGTGCCCTCTTCGGGGCATTTCCAGGCGCATACGCGATGCTTCTGCAAAGCTTGTACGTGCCAATCATGGTGTTGATCGCGAGTCTTATTCTGCGCGGTGCGGCGATCGAATTTCGGCATGCGGCGCACCGCAAGCGCGGCTGGGACCTCATTTTTGGCATCGGCAGTTTGCTAGCGGCAGTTACCCAGGGTGTCATTCTCGGCAAGGTGATTACAGGCCTTGCGCCCGGGATCGCTAGCGAGGGCTTCACCGTGGTTGCTGCTGTGGGCGTAACAGCAGGTTATGCGCTCCTTGGCGCAACGTACCTGGTCAAGAAGGTAAGTGGTCAGCTTGAGCAGATTGCCCGCCGCTACACCGTCATCAGCATGCTCCTCACGGCTGCCTCTGCCATCCTGTTGTCCGCCGGCACCATGCTGTTTAGCCCGATTGTCCAAGCGCGCTGGGCGCAACCTGGCGTGTTTCATGTCCTTGTTGCGCTGGCTACGATCGCGATCCTGTCGTTTATCTACATCGCCTATGCTTTGCGCGTAGGCAGTGTCCGGGGACCTTTCCGGGCATCGGTGCTGATTTTCATCGTTTCATTCGCGGGCCTGGCGATCAGCCTGTTCCCGAGCCTTATCCCCGGCCATCTCACTATCACGGCAGCAGCGTCGGAGAATCCCACGTTGGTGTTCATGCTGTTGGGGATTGGTACCGTCCTGCCCATCATGATTGGATACAACCTTTACCAGTACCACGTTTTCCGTGGGAAGGTCGTTGCCCACCACTAGCCCAGCGGAACCGGCAGAAGCCGCATGGCATGGCGCCATGCGGCTTCTGCCGCCAGAACAGGGTGGCCATGGAAGACCCCCTGTCGCTTGATTTCAACGTGAATCGGCTGGTTTGTGTAAATTAAAGGATGAGGATGGTGGAAGAGCGAAGGGATTCGTTGATGATTGTTCGAAATCGATTCGAAAGAATCATTGGCGTCGGGGAGCTGGTTGGCCTGATTCTGATCGGATTGGCCACAAGCTTTGCAATGGGGCATGAGGCGTGGAAGGTTGTGGAAATTGGGCAGGTAACGCTGACGGATCTGCTCCTCATGTTTCTCTATCTCGAGGTTCTGGCCATGGTGGCAAGATACCTGAAACTAGGGCAACTCCCAGTCCGCTTTCCGCTCTATATCGCCATGGTTTCGCTGGCCAGAGACCTGATACTCCGCTATAACGAGGCGACCGAGTTGCATCTGCTCGCATCCAGTCTGGGAATCGTATTGCTCGCCCTGGGTGTGCTCATCCTGCGCTTTGGCCAATCCAAGTACCCGAGTAGCGACGACACGGGACCGGAGGAGCCGATACGATAGACCCGAGAATCTCTTGGGCTATTACCTGCTGGTATCCGGTGGGGACGCACTCGGTGCCAGTCAGGCGTTTGTCCGCTATCGTTCCGGCCATCCTGATGACTATAATGAAAACCGTACCGAAGTGGCGGCGGATCTACTTCGGTCTTCCTCACGAGCTTGAGGAGATGGCGGCTTGAAACTATATGAGAAACTTGTTGCCGAGATCGAGGCCATGGTCTCGCATGGGGTGCTCCTGCCGGGAGAAAAGATACCTTCCGTGAGGCAAACCAGCCTGCACCACCAGGTCAGCATGACGACGGTGATACGTGCCTATGTGCATCTGGAGAGCAAGGGCATTATTGAGAGTCGGCCACAGTCCGGCTATTTTGTGCGACGGCGCGCAGGCGAGCCGGTCGGCATGGAACTGCGAGCATCGCAGCCGATTCCGATTTCCGCGGAGGTTGATGTTAGTAGGCTTGTGTTATCCACACTTAGGTCGATACGCGGCCACAATGCCGTTCCCTTTGGTTCTCCCTATCCCGACCCGTCCCTGTTTCCCTGGCGGCGCCTTAATCAATATGCAAGCACGATAGCGCGCCGGCATCCGCACTGGGATGTCATGGATGATTTGCCACCCGGAAACACGCAATTGATAAGGCAAATTGCGCGGCGGCACCTGGAAAATGGACTTTCCGTCGACCCGAACGAGATAATTGTGACGGTCGGGGCAACCGAGGCTATTAACCTATGCCTGCAAGCGGTGGCTCAGCATGGGGACACTGTGGCCGTCGAGTCGCCGACGTTTTACGCAATGCTGCATGCGATAGAGCGCATGGGGATGAAGGCAATCGAGGTCGCGACCGATCCTCGCGAGGGCATCGATCTGGGTGCGCTTTCGAAGATAATCAGCGGACAGAAGATTGCCGCTTGCATGGTGATGCCAAATTTCCATAATCCTCTTGGCTTTCAGATGCCGGATGAGAAGAAGCGGGCGCTGGTAAAGCTACTTTCCGAACACGATATTCCAGTCATAGAGAACGATGTCTACAACGAGCTTTATTATGGAGAGAGCCATCCCGGTTCGCTGAAGTCCTATGACGAAAAAGGACTGGTTCTATATTGCGCTTCCTTCTCGAAGAGCCTTGCAGTCGCCCATCGCATCGGCTGGGCCATGCCTGGACGGTATCGCGATAAAGTGGAAAAGCTGAAATTCCTCAATACACTGACGACCCCTTCGCTCCCGCAGATGGCAATTGCCGAGTATTTAAAAAATGACGGATATGATCATCACCTTCGAAAGGTGAGGCGTACCTACGCTCAGCAAGCTAGCATCATGGTGTCCATGGTGAATCGTTTTTTCCCCGCCGGAACAAGTACTTCGCACCCCATGGGTGGCTATGTCCTCTGGGTCGAGTTACCGGACAGCGTAGACTCCATGAGGTTGTATCGCAGCGCCCTCGAGCAGGGAATCACGGTCGGACCGGGCTATATGTTCTCCCCATCCAATGGGTTCAAGAATTTCATTCGTCTTAATTATAGCTACGCCTGGACGCCTCAGTTGGAGAATGCCTTGATCACGCTTGGTAAGATAGTTACCTCTTGCATTTGAGTTTCGATTGGAGGCCGTGCGCCTCCTCCGGCACGCGAATGAATGCGGCCAAAGGCGCATTTCTAGGACGATTTGGGCATTGACAGGCACTTGCGCGGCAGCCGGAGCGAGCGAACTTCCGCAACGCCGCGAGACTGTTATCCCCGCTTCTTCGCCCCCCTGTATGCCCCTCCCAACGCCACTGGCGTCTACTCTTGCAGTGCGTCTCGTCCGTCGATAGCACTCGTGCAATTACTGGATGCGTGCCGTTCGAGAATCGCGGAATCAGTAGCCTGATACACGTACGGCTCATTGCGCCGCTGCGGTGGTTTGAGTGGGCCGCCAGTCACACAATGCGAGAGGGTTTGGGAATGAACGAAAATTCGGATTCGAACAGATATCTGGTGGCGGTGGAGTTTCTGATCGCGCTTGGTGGCGTTGTTATTTTTATGTGCAGCATCCTGTCTTCCAGCCAAATCTAATCATTTCAAATAATAAACGACAGCTTGCGCTGTCCCCGCGACGTGCTGGATCTCGACGGCCGGGCGGATCGTGCTGCAGCGCTTCAAACATATTCACCAGGTGTTGGTGCCGGCAGCCCGAGGTGCCTGCGCAGAAGTAAGGCGCACTTGGGCAGAGAGTACCCCGGCGTGCGGATCCCCTCGCCTGCCATCAGCCGCGACTCCCCCACGCCCAGGACTACATTGCCGGTGTTGTTTCGGCGGTGGGTAAGTGTCGGCCTTGGCACTCTCTTGACCGTCTCCTCAGAGGGTAGCGGCCGTGTTGATTCCCCATTCGCCGGGCGCCCTTTCTCTCATATTCCTGGCCTGCCTTCGCCTCGATCGAACAACGATCCTGAGGTGGCTGCGTCCTGTCTCCGCGACAGGGCTGTCTTGATTCACGCAAGCCACAATGACAAGCGCCCGGCTGAACCCGACCTCGCAATCGCTTTTCGACGACTGCATCTGTAGTCCTTGCTTGTTGGTCATTCTGTATCTTCGCGTCCGGCAACCGGTTCGTACAATGGCTTCAGTGCAATTCACTTCTACTACGAGTGAGCGGCGATCGTCGCCGCGCTGACTATTTCCAGGGGCAAGCCAATGTACTGCGAAGACCGGAGCGAGCGCAGCGGATTCAGGGAGCGCGAGATCGTACGTCACCGTGGCGTGATACAGACACGGGACAACGACAAGGTGGCCGAGGAGTTTCCAATCGCCTTGGTGTTCAACGGCATCTCACATGCCGTGATGATGGCGACCCCGCGCGATCTGGAGGCCTTTGCAGTTGGATTCGCGCTTACCGAGGGAATTGTCGGCAGTGCCCGCGAGATCTTCGATATCGAGGTGATCATGCGCGAGGATAGCGCCGAGGTGCAGCTGACCGTGGGACAGCCATCCTTTCTCGCATTGAAGGGGCGACGACGCGCGCTTGCCGGAAGGACTGGCTGCGGCGTATGCGGAATCGAGAGTATCGAACTTCTGGACTTGCACCCGGAACGCATTGAACCACCGGCGATGCACGTTGTCGCGACGAATGTCGTCATTGCGCGTGCTGCCGAGGCACTACAGGACCATCAGTTGCTTATGCGAGCGACCGGCGGCGTGCACGCGGCTGCCTGGTGCAATCCGGATGGAGAAATTCTCGCCGTGTACGAGGACGTGGGCCGCCACAACGGCCTCGACAAGCTCATCGGTGCCCTGGCCATGAAAAGGGTCGACATGAAGGCGGGTTTCGTCTTTCTGTCGAGCCGCGCCAGCTACGAGCTGGTGCGAAAGACAGCGCGAATGAATATTCCAATGCTTGCCACGATCTCCGCGCCCACCTCCCTGGCAATCAGCATCGCCGAGCAGGCGGGCATGAAGCTTGTGAGCTTCTGCAGGAAGGACGGCTTCGTTGAGTACACCGGGATCTGAGCGTAATCACGCGCCAAGCCACAGGCTCCAGGATGCGATCGGGAAGCGCGCTGCGTCGTAATAAGGCTGGAAGAAAAGACCGAATGAATCACGCAAATAATATGTTCCTGAACTGTGCAGTGATGACGGTGAGCGACACGCGAACACCGGATGATGATAGCTCAGGCGACTATCTGGTAGATGCACTCTCACGTGAGGGGCATCGATGTGTAGACCGCGATATTGTCAAGGACAACATCTACGAGATTCGGCGCATCTTTAGCGAGTGGATTGCCGATTCCCGGATTCAGGTGATCATCAGCAATGGTGGCACGGGCTTCTCCCTGGGGAATTCTCTCCCGGAGGCGGTGAGGCCACTGCTGGACAAAGAGATAACCGGCTTCGGGGAGATCTTCCGGCAGCTTTCCTACGGGGAGGTCGGTAGCGCAACGATCCAGTCCCGTGCGCTGGCCGGGTACGCGAATGGGAAGTTGCTGTTCTGTCTTCCCGGAGCCACCAAGTCCTGCATGACCGCGTGGGAGGGAATCATTCGAGATCAGTTGGACTGCACCTACCTGCCCGGCAACCTTGCGACGCACTTCGCTTCGACAGGCGGGTGATACAAGGGATCGCGAGTTATGGTCGAATTTGATGACGCACAGGCCATACCTGCCCGCAGCGGATCAGGGCGCAAGGGATGGCTACGTGATCCGGCACGCTGATTATCGGCCCGGTTGCGCGCTGCCAGTGCGGAGAAACGTCGACACATCGGAAGGCTGCGATTTGCAGTCGCCGGGTCGAGACCGGACGCTGGCTAAAGCTTCTTCATGCAGCCCGTCGCCGTGGCTCGGAGCGCGTGGTGATGGGCGATGCTAAATGGAATCAATCGTGACTACAGGTGTGCAATATGGCTAGCTGGCTGAGTGCACGGCAATGGCTTTTTTCGCTAAAGGTGTATGCGGCAGCGATGCTGGCGCTGTACATCGCGCTCGCCCTTGCATTGCCCCGGCCCTACTGGGCAATGGCAACGGTCTATCTCGTGTCCAGTCCGGTGACGGGAGCGACGCGTGCCAAGGCGGCCTATCGCGTAGTGGGCACGCTGTTGGGCGCAACCGCCGCGGTGGTGACGGTGCCCCTCCTGGTCAATGCGCCTGTGTTGCTAATGGGGGCGATTTCGCTCTGGTCTGGCGCGCTGCTCTATCTCTCCCTGCTTGATCGGGCACCGCGCAACTACATCTTCCTTCTGGCTGCGTACACACTGCCTATCGTTGCGCTGCCGGCGGTCAGCCAGCCTGCGGAAATTTTCGACCTGGCCATCGCTCGCGTCGAGGAAATCGTCATCGGGATCGTCTGCGCCGGCATGGTGAGTGCCTTGTTCTTCCCCACGAAAGTGGCGCCGACCTTGCGCGACAGGGCGGCTGTCTGGCTCGGCGACGCGGGGCAGTGGGCAACGGAAATTCTGTCGGCCGCGCCGGACTCGAATGCTATCTCGCATGAAAATCGGCATCGCCTGGTATCCGGCATTTCCACGATAGACCAGCTGATCAAGCAGCTCTCTTATGACACCGAGGGTACCGAGTCCCTGCGTAATGCCCGCGCGCTGCGGGAGCGGATGGCCATGCTGTTACCGCTGCTGTCGTCATTGGCAGGTGTAGTGCCGGCGTTGCGGAGTCAACTGGCTGGCATCCCCGAGAACCTGGCCCGCCATATGACCGACATGTCCCGCTGGATCCGCGGAGGCTTTTACGGTCCGGCACCGACCCAGATACCGCCAGCCACGCCCCTCGCCGCGAATGGGATGGCACCGGACTGGCATGCGAGCCTGGTGGCTACCGCCAACGATCAGTTGCTCGCGCTGGCGGCGTTGGGCGAAGATTGCCGGACACTGCAACGCAGCATTGGCGACCGGACCACCGGATCCAGCGAGTCTCCGCTAAGGGTGCGCGGGCCGTCCGCCGACCGTGCCAGTCACCATGATCATGGCATGCTGCTCTTCTATGCCTGCTCCACCAGTCTTGCTGTTTTTTGCGCGGGCCTGCTGTGGATCGTGTCGCAGTGGGAGGCCGGGGCCGGGGCCGTCGTGTTGGCGGCAGTCACCAGTTGCTTCTTTGCCACGATTGAGGAGCCACGGTCGGCGGCGTATTCCTTTTTGCGGTGGAGCGGCGTCTGTTTCGCCGTATCCGCCTTTTACCTGTTCGTGGTGGTGCCATATGCACATGATTTCGTGACGCTGGCTGGCATGCTGGCAGTGCCATACCTTGGGATCGGCTTGCTGCTGCCAAGGCCGGGGTTCAGTCTCATCGCGCTGCTCCTGTCGCTGAATACGGCGTCCTTCGCGAACTTTCAGAGTGTCTTTGACGCCAACTTTCTTGCCACCATCAACGGTAGCCTGGCGAGCATCGTCGGCATGCTGTTCGCGCCCCTGTGGGCCATGGCGACCCGGCCGTTTGGCGCCCGAGTCGCGGCGCACCGCCTGATTCGCGCGAGCTGGAAGGACCTGGCGCAGGCTGCCACCTGCAGCGAAGCACCAAAAGTGGCAAAGCTGGGTGGCCGCATGGTGGACCGGCTCAACCAACTTGCGCCGCGGCTGACGGCAAGCGTCGGGAACATGCCTTCGGATGGTTTCGCCGAGTTGCAGGTCGGATTCAGCTTGCTGGCCCTGCGGCGCGGTCTGTCCGCCATGCGACCCCAGGCGCGCAGGGCGGTAACCGGTGTGTTGAACGCCGTCGCGAGCGATTTTCGCGCCCGGCTCGGAACCGGGACGGGTTCGGAGTCGCCAGCCATGCTCCGCGCATGTATCGAGAAGGCCATCGGAGAACTTGCCGCCTTCCCGGGTGACGGCACTCGACATGCTCTGGCTGCCCTGGTGGTGCTCCGGCTGACCTTGTATCCGATAGGGAAAGAATCGCAGGAGGTATCACCTTGATCCGGCAATGGCCTTCGGAAACCGCGCTGTACACGGAGGGAACATGCTGAGCGGCGAGATCGACGTTTATGGCGTCTTCGTGCCTACCCTGCTGGCGTTGATGCTGGTGACCTTCGCTATCACTACCTGCATGCGCGCGCTGCTCGCCCGCCTCGGCTTCTACCGGTTGGTGTGGCATCGGTCGCTCTTCAATCTCGCTATCTACCTTATCGTGCTGGGCGGCGTAGTCGCCATTGCGCGTTCGCTTCAATCATGAAAATCCATCTTCGTTCGCTCGGTTCTGTGGTGCTGACGTTAATCGCCACGGCAGTTGCCTTGTTTGTCGCCAGGCATCTATGGGATTACTACACCAACGCGCCGTGGACGCGTGACGGTCATGTGCGTGCCGATATCGTGCAGATCGCGCCTGATGTGTCGGGGCTAGTGACGCGTATCCTGGTCAAGGACAACCAGCAGGTGACGCGTGGGCAGCTCCTTTTCGTGGTCGACCAGGCCCGCTATGCGCTTGCCTTGCGGCTGGCCTTGGCTACGGCGGCTGCACAGCGCGTCTCGCTGGCGCAGCTACGCAGGGAGGCAGAGCGCAACCGCACCCTGTCCGAGGTGGTCTCCAAGGAGGTCGTCGAAGAGGGTTTCGCCAAGGTCGATCAGGCCGCGGCCGCCTTGGCGCAAGCCGAAGCAGCCGTCGACCTTGCGCGGCTCAACCTTGCCCGTACAAACGTCGTTAGCCCGGTGAACGGCAATCTCAATGACCGGCTGCCACGGCTGGGAGACTATGCGACGGCCGGCCGGCCGGTGCTTTCGATGATCGATGCGGACTCCATTTACGTGGAGGGCTACTTCGAAGAGACGAAGCTGCATCGCATACGTATTGGCGATCCGGTGGACGTGCGAATCATGGGCGAGGGCGAGCATCTGCACGGACACGTTCAGAGCATATCGGCCGGCATCGAAGATCGCGACCGTAGCAGTGGATCCAATTTGCTGCCGAATGTGAATCCTACCTTCAACTGGGTGAGACTGGCGCAACGCGTGCCGGTGCGCATCGCGCTTGATGACGTGCCTTCCGGCGTACGACTTGTGTCCGGCCGTACCGCGACAGTTGCCGTGCGGGAAGCGCCAGTGGCAGGGCGGGCGCATCCAGGCGTGGCGCAACTGGAGAAGTCAAAATGAAGAAGAGACTCAGCCTTGCCCTGCTACCGGTACTGATGCCGCTATTGCATGCCTGTACCACGGTCGGTCCTGATTACCATGTGCCGGTGCATGCCGCCGTGCATGCGCCGCAGGCCAATGGCCCCTTGCTTGGTACGAAGCATCCGGCGGTTTCCCTAGCGCCGGTGCCGGACGCCTGGTGGCGCCTGTACGACGACCCGAAGCTGGACAAGCTGGTCCGGGAGTCGCTCACTGCCAATACCGATTTGCGGGTCGCTGCGGCTAACCTGCGGCGGGCCATCGCGATGTATCACGAGGTGGAAGCGGACAACCTCCCGCAGGCAAGCGTCTCCGCGGCAACAGAGCGCACGCAGATCTCTGGCGAGAGCTTCCTGATGAAGGAGAAGATACCGGTCTTCAGCATTGGCGACGTTGGCTTCTCCGTGTCCTACCTGGTTGATTTCTTCGGCAAGCTCGAACGTGCGGACGAAGCGGCCCTTGCAAGCGCCGAGGCGAGTCAGGCCGCGCTCGACATGGCACGCGTCGGGGTTGTCGCAGAGACCGTGCGTGCATACGTGCAAGGCTGCGCGGCCACGCATGAGTATGAAGTGGCCGAGCGGCAACTGGCGTTGCAGGAGCGCGGGGTGGACATCGCCCGCAAGATGGTTGCCGCCGGGCGGGGGCAGCCGGTCGACGCGCTGCGCGCGCAGGCGCAGGCGGAGACCTTGCGGGCCAGCCTTCCGCACTTCAAGGCAGAGCAGGAGAAGGCCGCATACCGGCTGGCCGTCATGCTGGGCAAGCCGCCGGCTGCGCTTCCCGCGGCAGAAGCGGCGTGCCACGAGGAACCGAGGCTGCGCCAGGCGATTCCGGTGGGGGATGGTGCTGCGCTGCTCAAGCGCCGGCCCGATGTACGGCAGGCCGAGCGCGAGCTTGCATCGGCTACGGCAAAAATCGGCGTGGCCACGGCCGATCTCTATCCGTCGGTCAGCATTGGGGCATCAGCGGGCCTCACTGGGCTGCTCAGCGACCTCGGTACGGGGCAGACCGCTCACTGGGCCCTTGGCCCGATGCTGACATGGAACCTCCCCACCAACGGGGTGCGGCCACGCATTCACCGCATGGAGGCGGGGGCCGATGCGGCGCTGGCGAACTTCGATGGCGTGGTGCACAAGGCGTTGCAGGAAACCCAAAGCGCGCTCAACGCCTATACCAAGGAGTTGGAGCGCAACCTGGCCCTGAGGGCGGCACGGGACAATGCGAGCGAGGCGGCGCGGCAGAATCGGCTCCTGTACCAGGCCGGCCGCGCGCCCTATCTGTCCAGCCTCGACGCAGACCGTACGTTGGCCGGTTCTGACGCGGCCGTGGCGGCTTCGGATAGCGAGGTGGCGATCGACCAGATCAATCTCTTCCTGGCCCTGGGTGGCGGATGGCAGAATAGCCCGGACGTAACGAAGTGAAAAATTCGTCCCGCCTTCCGGCAAGGACCTGCGCACTTCCAGGAATAACGCCTGGAGATTTGCGCGGCCCTCTTTTGCGAGAGAAATTCAGCCACCAGTAACGGGCGGGAAGAAAGCGATCTCACTGCCGTCGAGTAGCGGGAAGGCACTGTGCTGGACGGCATGGTCGACGGCTACCCGTACGGGGCGATCGTCCGAAAACGCGTCTTGAAGTGCTGGCCTTGTCTGCGCAAGCCATTGTTTGAGGCTGTCGACCGTGAGCGAATCCGCATCAACATGGACTACCTCTTCGGATACCCCTACGGTCTCGCGAATACTTGCAAAGTACTTGATTGTTAGCCTCATCTCTTTACCTTATGCATAAGGGTTAAAGCTGACTATGGGAACACCTAGCCGCCGACCAGCGACATGCGGACAGTCGGATATGACTTCTTTCCGTTCCTGGCCAGTCTCTCGGTACGTAGCTCGGAATAACGGTCATCTCGTCGCTCCCAGCGTGAGCGAATCGCATCACGCAGTGCCTCTGGTGAGGTGGATTCGGTGAGCCACTGCCGCAGGTCGACGCCTCGCTCGGCAAACAGACACAAGAACATCCGGCCATCGGCGGAGACCCGCGCCCGCGTGCAGTCGCCACAGAACGGCTTGGAAACGCTCGAAATGAACCCCACTTCACCGCCGCCATCGGCGTACAAAAAGCGTTGCGCCGTATCGCTGCCGCGAAATCCCGGGCGAGGAACCAGGGGGTATGCCTGCGCAATGCGGTCCCTCACGTCTTCCGATCTCAGGACACGCTGCATGGACCATGACTCGGCACCACCCACATCCATGAACTCAATGAAGCGCGGGGTCACACCGCTATGCCGGAAGTATTTTGCCAGTGGGAGAATCTGACTATCATTGACGCCCTTTTCAATAACGGTATTGACTTTGACCGTATCGATCCCTGCGTTCCGGGCGGCCTCTATGCCGTCCAATACCTTGCCGACAGGGAAGCCGACGTCGTTCATGTGCCGGAAGACCGCGTCATCCAGGCTGTCAAGGCTGACGGTTACTCCGGCCAGGCCTGCATCCTTTAATGCCCGCGCCTTCGCCGCAAGGAGTGTGCCGTTCGTGGTCAGCACGATCTCGACGGGCCTTCCATCAGGGGTGGCAAGCCGTGCAAGCGCTTCGACGAGTTTCTCAATATCCTTGCGCAGGAGCGGTTCTCCGCCGGTTAGCCGGACCTTTTCGACGCCCAGACTGACGAACCCTTTGGCAATCGAGACCATCTGCTGGAAAGAAAGCCGGGATCCCGCCTTCAGGAAAGGATAATCCTTTGTATAGATCTCCTTTGGCATGCAGTAGGTGCATCGGAAATTGCACTGGTCAATCACCGATAGGCGCAGGCTCTTGAGCGGCCGCTGCAGCTGATCCAGGCAGACAGGCGTGCGCGTCGATATGGCATCGAAGGCAGAGGGGCTCTCAAACAGAAAGGGATCTTGGACTCCAGCCTTAGCGTCTGTACTCACTTTAATGTCCTTTACGCCGCGCATGGCGTTGTCTTGTCAGCCGGTGATTTGCCGGGATGCATCGATGGGGCCGGCAGGGCACTTGCGACTTCTACTCGACTGGGAGCATAGCGGTGACGGCCTGTTGGCCCCGCATACAGTGGACTACGCGTTGTAGCAGTACAGTTCCAGGCGGCTCCGCCGGTCGGATCACTAGTGCGGGTCGGGGATGTCAGTCGCTCGCGCCGCCGCAGGAATGACTGAAGAGGAGCCGGAGCCGCTTGGAGCGGCAAGCCTGATATCTCGGTGCGAAGAAGGCTGCCTGGGGTGCTCCGCACGCGGCTCTGCGTCGATTCCGCCTGGCGAACCCACTACACAACGGTGTAGCTGGAGCGATTGCTGGATCGCGGTAGACTTTGAACGTCACACTTGGTCAGGCGAAGGGAAAACGGATCCGCATCCCTGAAGCCTCTTGTTGCAGATACCTGAATGTGATTGGTGACATTATCCGCGGAGAAAATGTGATCCGAGAGTACATCGAGGCGCGACAAGCGCTCGCGAGCCAGAAGTTCTTCTTTGACCTCCAGCCGATAGTGAGACTACCGGATGGCGAGACCTTCGGCTATGAGGCATTGCTTCGCCGCAAGACTGGAGATACGGTGCAGCGTGCCGCCGATTTCCTAGAGGTATTCGAGGCGGAGGCATTGGCCAATCAGATTCAAGCGCAAGCGCTACAGGCGCTGGATCCATACACCGTCGGTGAGCGTTGTTTCCCATTGAGTATCAATGCCACGCCCAGGCAGCTATGCAGTTCGGCCTTTCGCGAGCAGTTGCTGGAATTTGCCGCGAGGAACGATATCAAACCAAGCCTGATCGAGATCGAGGTGACGGAACGGACGCTGCTCTCTGCCATTGATGGGGCGGCGGAGGCCGTGGGCCGCCTGCATCGGTGTGGCTTCAGGCTTTGTATCGACGACTTTGGTGTCGGCTTCTCTTCTTTGCTATATCTAAAGCTATTTCATTTTGATTGCATAAAGATAGATAGAGCGTTCATTGTGGATATTGTGGAGAACAAGCGAAGCCAGGATATCGTGGAAGTGATATGCGGATTGGCTGCGCGATTTGGCGCCAACGTCGTTGCGGAGGGTATCGAAACCGGTGCGCAGCGTGAGATCGTGATCGCATGTGGTGTTGGCTTCGGGCAAGGCTATTTATTCGGGAAGCCCAGGCCGCCAGGCGTGCTCTGGCCTGGGATTCCATCGACACTGGGAAGTGTCGCGTAGCCGCACGAACTGGAAGATCCGGAAGATCCGGAAGACGAACCTCGGTGCAGGCGTCGCACTTGCACCTTCTCTGAAAGACCGTGACGGCTTCCTGTCGTGCCTTCTTGCTGGTGCCAGCTGTGTTCTTGGGGAGATGGCTCGTCTGTAACTGATGGCGCAAGGCAACCCCTATACACTTCCTCCGGAGCCATGAGGGATGCGTATCGCGGTCCATGCGTGGAAGTTTGATTTTTTGCAGGTGCGGTAACGCTTGTTCGGACGTATGATTCATCTTAAGCAGGACTCCGTTGATGATGGCTTGGCGGATATTCACACAGAGATTCTGGAAAATATTGATCGGTCCAGTAAGATCCAGGAAATTTGTGGGAATCTGGAACGCTCCACCCGTCTTCTCGGATTCACGCATTTCCACCTGCAGTACAACCTGTATGTGACGGGGAGGGAGTCTTCGTTTGGAAGCCTGACAAACCTCTCGAACGGGCGAAATCCGACTTTGCAGGATTACAGCCCGGTGCTTGCAACGCTTGCGAGCGAGGCACTCGACTCATTGGTGCCCATGCTATGGGTCGGACCTATCCAGTCGCAGAGAGAAGGCCCCGATCTCTCACTTCCGGCGGACTCGACAATGGGCGCGGCAATCATATTGGCCGTGCATACGCCACGAGGGACCGGTGGATTCCTTGCTCTGCTGAGCGCGCGGCCGCTCAATGCGGAAGGCCCGGAATTTCGCAACGCTAAACTGTACGGTCCGGCCATTGCGCAGCGTACCGTCAATTCCGTCAAGTCCATCCTGTTCTCGTCGAAGAATTCTGTAGTGGGTTTAACCGCCCGTGAGATAGAAACCCTGAGGTGGGTTGCCGCGGGGAAGACTTCCTGGGAAGCGGGGAGGCTTCTTGGCATTACGAAGCACGGCGTGTCGCACCACATGCGTAATGTGATGAGAAAGTTGGAAGTTTCGAGCAGGCTTCAGGCAGTGCAGAAGGCGATTGCGCTGGGGTTGCTCACAACACGATGGTGGGACTAGTGCCATGGGTACTCATGGACCCGGCGGAGGTCCTGCACTGCCCGCCACCTCTCGCATGGGCCGGCCGGCCAGGACGATGACGTGCGGTTCCCCGTATATGGAAATTCCCCCGTTGTCCTATACTTTAGGCGCGCGACGGGATGTGGCTTGGACGTGGTGTTTGCCTGCGTCGTGATATGACGGAAAAGGGCGTTGGAGTTTCATCTCACTGCGTTTTCAGTTTATGGGGATTGACATGCTTCTTTATGAGAAATTGCCATTATTTGTGTTTGAGATAGAAGCGTGCGAAAACCTCAAATACGTACCCATGTGCGTCCGGTTCAATCTGGACTTTTATGGATACACATTCTCTCTCGCGGAGTGGCAGGCCCTTCCTCTCGACGCGCGTGAGATGCTCGCGGGTTTCCCAGCGGCCGCGGATGGGAAGGAGACGGGTTTCGTGTCGGAGCTTCAGCGCCTGGTCCAGCAATATCTGAACAAGACGCCGGAGAAGTTCACGCCAGACCCGGCCTCTCCATGGCATCGGGTATCTGCGATTCCTGACTCCATCCTGACGCAATTCTCCCTGGTCGAATTGGCACCGATGACTCCCGACGTCTGGTCCGGGTTGTCGCTTCTCAAGCGATATGTGCTGACAAAGTTGTCCGCGCGCGGCGTCAAGAACCACTGCTTTGTTCCTGCGCTGCTCGAGTTTGGGCTTGTCAGGTCAAAGATACCGGACTGATATACCGGATTGATTGGCGTCGATCTGCTCGACGCCAGAATCACCGCTTTTCAGGCAGGCATGCTGTCTGCGGGAGCCGAACCGTGGCCCGGCGGCGCCGAGGGGCCGGTTCGATCCATTCCGGCGAGCGGGATCGAGCCTGGGAGAACGGTTGCAGCATGGCTGATGTCCGCCGGGGGAGCGGACGGGCCATTGGCGCGTGCGCCGTCACTGAACGGATCGCGGGAGCGGTCGAAGCGCGCACCATCGGTGAAGGGATCTCGCTTGCCCTGGTGCAAGTCATAGCCGTACTTGTCACCGGGGAACGTGCTGTCCCTCGGCGCGGTGGCTTGAGCTGGCAAAACAGTCATGGCGCTCGCGCACACAAGTGCGGTAGAGAGCAGCGTTTTCAGTAGCGCGGTTTGCATGGTTATCTCAATTCAATCAGGAAGAGAAAGGCAGCAGGTATGGCGGCCGGTGTCTCTGACGCTCGGTACAGATGCAGAGGCGGCATCTCGATCTGCGGTCGCTAGCCTGATGTTCTTGCAGTAAGGAGGTGGCAGCGTGTCATGCGGCCTTCTGTGGCGTGCCGGAGGCGGTCGCGCTACCTGAAAATTGGGACGGCTTTTGATTTTGATGCTGCTTGGACTGTATCGCCGCGGCGCGCGCGCGCTCGATGACGGTCCAGTCCGGACCTGCGATTGCTGATAGCGACGAGGCAAAAGCAGCAGCTCCGGCGAGTGCAAGGAATCGCGGTTTGATGCTAGGTTTCATTTTGATGCTTAGGTTTCAGTATGTGTACCTGGACTCGAGGGTATTGCCTTTGCGAGCAATTCTCCAATATGGCTTCGGATGACGTGACAGTCCGTTACAGTCAGGCAGCCTGCTCGCTATTGTCGGATGCGTTGGCCGGAGGTGCCGAGACACCGGTGCGGTCACGACCGGCGACGCTAAAGGTCTTGTCGGAGACGTTCACGGCCTGGCGGCGGGCGCCATCGGTATAGGGGTCACGGGCGGTGCCGATCCGGGCTCCGTCGGTATAGGGATCGCGGGCGCCGTCAACCCGGGCGCCGTCGGTGTACGGGTCACGAGTACCTACATGCAGGTTGTAGCCGGATTCATCTCCGGAAAAGGTACTGTCCTTCACGGTAACGGCGCCTGCCTGACCCATCGAAAGGAGTGCCGTGCCAAGAAGGGTGACGGAAAAAAGCGTCTTGATCAGTTTGTTGCTCATGGTATTGCCCTCTATCTGTTTGTTAAAAGAAACGTCTCGGAAAGGCGCATCCCATGCAGCTTGCCTGATCGGGACACCGTTTGTTCTTGCGCCTTCCGTGGACTGAATATTAGTAGGCGCGGAAGCTTGTCAACGCGTACACCTTGCGAGAAGAAAAAGAAGCACAGTCCTCTGGAATGGGGCCATGGCCCATGGAGGGGCGACTGCTAGCGCACGCGCAGTGGCGCGGCATGACGATCGGCGGGACTTTGGCATCGGGCGGATTGCCACGTGCTCCCGTTTGGTCGCATCCGTGTCAACGCAATCGTGAAGGTCGCCGGGGTATATCTTGATCTGCTTGAGGATCGCGTGGACCGTGCCGATGCAGAAGCTGACTAGCTGCTAGCCGGAAGTGCGGCTGGGGGGCATATCATGGGTCGCGCTCGCTAGTGAGCCTGCATTGGGCGTGCGCCATCTGTGCTCCAACGTGGCGTTAGCTTCTGTAGTCTATCCTTGCCGGTGCAGAAACTATTATCGTGAGCGGGCGCAGGTTGCGCATTGTTGAAGAGGCGAGCAGATGTCAGCGATTAAAAGAAATATCGGAGAAGATACCAATCCTCTCGGGGCGGAAATTGCGGGCGATGATGTTGGCATGGATCCCATTCTTGCAGAACTGCTGGCACAGCTTTGGTGTGCCGCACAGGGCGCTCCTGAAAAGCCGTGGTCGTTGGCGAAACTAAGCAAACAAAGCGGGATGCAGATGAGTACGCTTCGTCGGTACCTCACGGAGCTCTCGGCTGCGGGCATTGTTGATGTGCTGGTTCGCGAAGACGGAACCGGTATTGCAAGCCTCACTGGCAGCGGGAAGGAACTGTGCGCATTGGCCTTCAAGTAGCTTGGGCGGGCAGGCGCCGTCTGGGCCGAGGTTGTTCGAGGCCACAGGGCGGCGATTAGGACGAAAGCCTGCCATTGGGGTCAGCCGCGCAGTGCGTTGAGGGCCAGGCTGCAAGGCTTGCGCGTGGTGGCGTAACGTTGCTTCGCCTTCGCGAGCCGCAGCCCATGCAGCATCAACACGGCCTGGCGCTGACGTTCTGCTGCAAATGGCGCCGAGCCGGCGAATTGTTCGCCACGCCGCGCGGCGGCATCCATTCCGTCCCTCATGCTTGACTAGTCATATGGAGCACCCCCCACGTGAGTGGGGGCTCCGCAACCGAATTTGGCCTTGCCCCTGCTCCAATTTGGGATAACGTTGTAGAGACAGGTAAAACGACACTGCGCAAATCCGCGCGCCCCGGCGGCGGTGGCCCTGCAGTAGCCTGTTGATACCATTGCCGCTTGATCGCGCAGGTCCGCAGTTCACACGTCACGTTCCGGGGGGGAAATCGTGTGCGCAAGCTACTGACGCAATTGCTGCGTCCGTTTTCTCTCCGCCGACGTCCGGGCCATGGCGCGCCCGCAACACTGCCTGAAGAGTGCGGTGCCTGCGGCCGGGCTGATCGATACCGCGCTGTTGGGGCCCCGCCCACTGGCGCCCACTTTTAGCGATGGCCGGGCGTGCGTGCATAGGCTGCGGGATCAGTTGAGAAGTGCCGAGCCGAATGACTGACTGACCATAGGCGCTTTCGTGGCACCCCGCCCACGCCCGGGGCGGGGCGCCGTTCTGCCGGAGACGATGCGATGATAGATGCATTGCTGTTCAGCAAGCCGTTTACGTTCCTGGCCTGTCCACCGATAGCGGAACTCAAGGAAGCCGTCGATGCGCTTAACGCGCTGCCGGGACATTCGCGCTGGCTCAAGGACGAAGACATCATCCGTCGCGTTCACGTGCCTGCCTTTGTCGAGCAGAGCCGCCAGGCCCTGGAGACGCTTGTTCCCGGCAGATCCCTCATGGTCGATAGCCTCTCCGAACGGATTCGGCACACACCGCGCGTGCTACAAGAGTTGCGCGAGCACGGCCCCGAGGTGGCAGCTGCCGCTCACTCTTACTTTTACTGGCGCTACTCGGCCGACGTGCTCGGACGGGCGCAGGGCATTCCGCGCAGTGCGCTGGAGCGTCAGTTTGGCAGGGTGGCGGCGCGCGATGGGGCGCACAAGGTCATCTGGGACTGTCCGTGTTGCGATCACCCGGCGCGATACCAGGTTGACGGGCTGATTGCCAGCCAGCGCCCGTCGCGCCAGGGCGGCTTTGCGCTCGAATGCGAGCATTGCGGGCATCAGGAACGGGTGTATGCGGGATTTCTGCATTACGGGCGTCTCCAGTGCCAATGCGCCGCGTGCAAGAGCTATGTTGGCATTCTTGCGTATGACATGGCCAGGGCCGCGCGAAAGCTTGCTGAGAATATCGAGAACTACGCCTGGATCCAAGCCGCCGAGACCCTTGCCGAGATCGAGGAATACAAGGACGAGTCCCTGCAGATTCTCTACCGCAGGGCTAGCCCGTCACGCAATGCCGGTTCCTTCGCCGTGGAAGTCACGTCTGGCAGGCACGAATCGATGGCGGCCATTCTGGCGAGCCTGGACCCTGGCCTGGAAGGCTGCATTGAGAAGAATCCCAGGGGCTGGGCATTGCTGTGCGAACTGCTGCGCGAAGGCGTGGTTGACGCGGAATGCCTGATCTACCAGGAAGCTGACCGCGAGCGCGTCGCGCTGCAGCTCTCACTGCTGGAAGAGCCTTCCCCTAAAACGGAGGGATTGCTGCAGAAAGATCTTGAAACTGTGCTGCAGGGATATCAGCCTGCATCTCGTGAGTCCTTCGTGGCGTGGCTGAAAGCAAGCATGAAATTGGGGCTTTTTACCGGCAAATTCTGTACTGCGGTGGAGGTCACCTGGAGACCCAATGTGCAGCGCTGCGAGCTCGTTGCCCGCAACCAGGACGGCCAGCCCCGCGAGCTTCCGGACAATGCGAGGCGGAGATCGGCCACAACCTTCGCAGCGTCTTCGAAACGAGCGCCTCACGCCGACGCCGAAATCGAAGCGGTGACGCTACTGAGATCACTGGGGTACATCATTGTGGCGCCTGCGGAAATCGAAGGGCATGGCTACTCCAGGCTGGGAGAATGCACGCCACTCAACAAGTAGCCCCGCGTAGCATTCCTTCTGCTGCCAGTTCTCATTGGAGGCCGGGAGCTAAACAACATCGTCGGCCAGGATTATCGGGCCGGCCAGCGCGCCACCCGGCCGATACGTTTTAGCTTCCGCTTATATCGGCAGAAAACGGGGCGATGCCGCTGTGGGATGCGAGGGGTGATAAGGAACACGGAGGGAGACGATATTCTTCAGATCGCCTGTCGATACCACGTGCCCTCGATCGTCATATGCTTTGATGCGGCGCACGTTGCTATCCGCAGGCCGGGCCGGAGCGCTGGTCCGCCAAAAGACATGGCATTCACGGAGAGGCACGTATGTCCAGGTTAAGAGTTCACTGCTTTTCGGTATCTATTGATGGCTACGGCGCCGGCCCAAGCCAGAGCCTGGCGGATCCGCTTGGCGTGGGAGGCACTGCGTTGCATGAATGGGCCATCGCCACGCGCACGTTCCAGCACTTGTTCGGCGGCGATGGCGGTACGACGGGAGTGGACGACGATTTCGCGGCGCGCGGATTCAGCAACGTCGGTGCCTGGATTATCGGTCGCAATATGTTCGGTCCTGTCCGTGGTCCATGGCCCGACGATCTCTGGAAAGGATGGTGGGGACCCAATCCGCCTTACCACACCGAGGTCTTCGTGTTGACCCACCATCCCCGCAAATCGGTCTCGATGGACGGCGGCACAACCTTTCATTTCGTCACCGAAGGTATCCATGATGCGCTGAAGCAGGCGAGGGATGCGGCAGGCGGGCGGGACGTACGGCTTGGCGGAGGCGTAGCGAGCGTGCGGCAGTATCTGCGCGCCGGCCTGGTGGATGAGGTGCACCTGGCCATGGTGCCGGCCCTGCTGGGCGCCGGAGAGTCCCTGCTGACCGGTATCGATCTCAAAGGCCTGGGCTACGAATGCACCGGGCATGCGGGAACGCCGGTGGCGATGCATGCCGTTCTGACGCGGCGGGCCGCCGCGGAACCCGGGGTGTGACCAGCCCAACGTCCGGGAAATTTGTAACAAGAGGGCAAGCCCTGTCGATCCGCGGCCTGTCCACGCGTCGTGCCAGTGCGGGGACGACCGGTTCGGCCCTGCGATCGCCAAGCTAACAGCGAAAGGAATCCATATGACCCAAGCCATCGCATACCTCGCCTTCAACGGCAATTGCGCCGAAGCCATGCGCTTTTACGAGCAAGCCCTCCATGGCAAGCTCGAAGTGCTGATGAGTGGCGCTGACTCACCCATGGCCGACCAGATCCCGAAGGAGTTCGCCCATCGCATCCTGCATGCGCGGCTCGTGTTGCCTGGCGGTGGCACGCTTTTCGGGGGAGATTGCCCGGCGCACCTGCCCTATGAGGGCATCAAGGGGGTGTCCATCGCCGTCGACTACGCGACCACCGAGGAAGCGGAGCAGGTCTTTGCTGCCCTCGCCAGCGGCGGCCAGGTAACCATGCCCATGCAGCCGGCCTTCTGGGCCAGGCGCTGGGGCATGCTGACCGACAGGTTCGGCACCCCGTGGATCGTCAATGGTGAACCGCTGCCAGTCTGAGGCGGCTGAAGAAGCACAGGGCGTGTGTATGTGCCGATGGCGCGCGTGGCTTGCGGGTTTGCGCGCGTCATGAGCCGGGCTTCCACTTGCCCCGGCACGCATGGCTTCCTACGCCGGCACCAGCGCCAGGAGCAGAAGCAGCAAATTGAGGGCGATCAGCGCAAACAGGACGAGTCTGGCCGCCGGTACGGGCGCGTGCGGTGCGTGCTCTCTCGGGAAGCCGCCGTGCCGTTTGCGCGTCCGCCGGTAGGCCAGGCCCACGCCGATCACGCCAGCGCAAGCCAGCGCGCCAAACGAGCCCCTGGCGACGGGAGATGGCTTGCTTGCGGCCGGCATCACCGGAGGCTTTACCGGCAAATTCCGCAGCGAAGTGTCGGTCGTGGGGGTGCGTACTGCCTGTTCCGTGCTGCGTTGCGTCACGGTCAGCGGAGCTGGCGCTTGCGAATTCTGCCTGGGCGGCAAGGACGCCACGACTTCGGCACGCCTTGGCTTGTCGCGCGCCTCGATATTCTGCGGCTTTTCCGGAAGCGGGATGGCGACGCGCTCCTTCGGTTGAGTGGCGACTCGCGTGGACTTTCTCTGCGCGGCGTACCTGTGCCATTGCGCGAAGACATCGTCCATGCAGCTCACCGAATCGCAGGCGTCGCGCTTTTTGCGCCACGCCACAATATCCGCCTGGCGAATCGCGCCATGGCGCAGCAGCCTCTGCTGCTCGGCGTAGATGCGGTCGTATCCTATGGAGAGGAGTGCGTAATCGCAGATCAGGGAATCCGCGGTCGGGCGACGATTGCCCGTTTGCTTCGCGCATCGCTGCCCGCCTGCCACCGTGTCTTCGCAGCTGGCCGAGGCGCCCCGGCGGGCTGCCTTGCAAACGATGTCAGACGCCTGCGCGCCTTCAGTGGAGCAAAGACCCAATGCGACGAGGATGGTCAGGCGGCTCATGATCCTGTTCATCGTCTCTCCTCATGGAAGTGGCGACTTCGCCTCTGAGGTTCAAGCTGGATGAGGTTTGCATTGTGCGACAACTTTACGGCCGCCGCACGTGCGGTGCCACACGTTCTCCGCGACGGTCGGGCGCCTCATCCCGGCGGTGTCGCCGGCTCGATTGGCGCCCATACCTCCCATGGCGACCGGACTAGTCCGTTCTGGCCAAAACCCGATCCGCATTCCCGGCGTATAATCGCCTGCGCTGCGGGCCAAGGCCCGCAGCAGCGTTCTCAGGGCGGGGTGAAAGTCCCCACCGGCGGTGATGGCGATTGATTCGCATAAGCCCGCGAGCGCCCGGCTTTCCCAAGGCCGGGGTCAGCAGATTCGGTGTGATTCCGAAGCCGACGGTCATAGTCCGGATGAAAGAGAATCGCGACGTTCATGCCTCTGCCCGGAAGCGGCGGGGGCGCGGGCTCGTGCGCCCTGATTCTGGTAACCCCTGCTAAAAGGCAACCCATGAATCAGCCCTACTCCTCGTTTCAACAATCCGCTGCCGGCCTGCCGGACCCGCGGCACACTCCCGCTGCCAACCGCTTTGCGTTTATCCATGCCCAGTGGCATGCCGATATCGTCCATCGCGCACGCGACGCCTTCCTCGCGGAAATGGCCGCGCAAGGCATTTCCCGCGATGTGATCGATGTGTTCGAGGTCCCCGGTGCATTCGAGATTCCCTTGCACGCCAGCAAACTGGCCGCTACCGGGCGATACGCTGCCATCGTGGCGAGCGCCTTTGTGGTCGATGGCGGCATCTACCGCCATGAGTTCGTTGCCGATGCCGTCATCAGCGGACTGATGCGCGTGCAGCTGGACACCGAAGTGCCGGTCCTGTCGGCGGTGCTTACGCCGAAGGATTTCCACGAGCACGAAGAGCATCGCCGCTTCTTCAGCGAGCATTTCGTAGTGAAAGGCAAGGAAGCGGCCCAGGCCTGCGTCAAGACCGTTGAAAGCCTTGGCAAGCTGGTAGCCTGACTGCGCACATGACTTTGCCCGGCCGGCACGGCGGCGCCGCGCTGGCCGGGCAATGACATCACCGGGTAGCACCCGGCCGGCCCGCTTTTACTTCAGGTCGCTGAATTTCTTCCCCTGCGCGACCAGGTCCACCAACAGTGTCGCCGGCCTGAAATCCGCGCCAAGCGTAGATTCGAAGCTCCTCAGCGTGGCCAGTACCTTGTCCAGGCCAATGGTGTCGGCATAGCACATCGGACCGCCGCGATACACTGGCCAGCCATATCCGTTGACCCACACCACGTCGATGTCCGACGCGCGGATGGCCTTGCCTTCCTCGAGGATCTTCGCGCCTTCGTTGATCATCGTGTAGACACAGCGCTCTAGGATTTCCTGCTCCGAGACGACGCGGCTCGTCTTCCCCTGCCTGGCGGCGAAGTCGCGGATGATCTGCTCGACCACGGGCGAGGGTTTCGCGTTGCGCTTCTCGTCGTAGTCGTAATAGCCCGCGCCGGTTTTCTGGCCGCGGCGGTCCATCTCGCACAGGATTTCACGCAGCGTCGAGCTGCTGCTCTTCTCACGGATCCAGCCGAGGTCCAGGCCGGCCAGGTCGCTCATGGCGAACGGCCCCATCGGGAAGCCGAAGTTGTAGAGCACGCGGTCGATATCCCATGGCAGCGCGCCTTCCAGCACCAGCTTCTGCGCTTCGCGCTGACGCTGCGCGAGCATGCGGTTGCCGACGAAGCCCGGGCAGACGCCGACCAGCGCGGCGATCTTGCCGATCTTGCGCGCCAGTTCCATCGACGTACGGATCACGGGCCTGGACGTCTTGTCCCCGCGCACCACTTCCAGCAGCTTCATGACGTTAGCCGGCGAGAAGAAATGCAGGCCGATCACGGATTCCGGGCGCGAGGTGGCGGAGGCGATCTCGTTGACGTCGAGTGCGGACGTGTTGGTGGCAAGGATCGCGCCGGGTTTGGCGATCTTGTCGAGCTTGCCGAAGATGTCCTTCTTCACGCCCATGTTTTCATAGACGGCTTCGATCACCAGGTCGGCGTCGGCCAGCTGGCCGAGATCCAGCGTGGGGGTCAGCAGCGCCATGCGCTTGTCCACATCGGCGGCGGTGATGCGGCCCTTCTTTGCCGTGTTGTCGTAGTTGGCGCGGATGGTGCGCACGCCGCGATCCAGTGCTTCCTGCGCGGTTTCCACGATGACGACGGGAATGCCGGCGTTGAGCATGTTCATGGCAATGCCGCCGCCCATGGTGCCGGCGCCGATGATGCCGACCTTCTTCACCTCGATGGTGGGGGTATCCGCGGGGATATCGGGCAGGTTCCAGACCTGGCGCGAGGCGAAGAAGTAGTAGCGCTGCGCAGCCGATTGCGTGCCGTTCATCAGTTCGAGGAAGAGCTTGCGCTCCACCTTCATGCCTTCGTCGAACGGCAGGTTGACCGCGGCCTCGATGCAGCGGATGTTGTACTCGGGCGCTTCGAACCCGCGGAACTTGCGAGCGTTGGCCTTGCGGAACTCGGCGAACAGCTCGGGCCTGCCGCGCGCGGCTTCCACTTTCTCATTGAGGTCGCGCACCTTGCGCAGCGGCCTTTGCTCGGCGTTGATGCGCTTGACGAAGGCAATGGCGTCGGCGCGCAGCGCGGCGTCGTCCGTGACCAGGTCGAACAGCCCCATCTCGGCAGCCGCGGCGGCCCCGACGTGCATGCCGGACGTCACCATCTCCAGCGCCTTGGCGGGTCCGACGATGCGGGGCAGGCGCTGCGTGCCGCCGGCGCCGGGCAGCAGCCCCAGATTGACTTCGGGCAGGCCGCATCTGGCGGATCTGGCCGCCACACGGTAGTGGCAGACCAGCGCGACTTCCAGCCCGCCGCCAAGCGCGGTGCCGTGGATGGCCGCGACTACGGGTTTGGGCGAGTTCTCGATCGCGGCCTGCACGTCGGCCAGCGACGGGCCGGACGGCGGCTTGCCGAACTCGGTGATGTCCGCGCCGGCGATAAAGGTCTTGCCGGCGCAGGTCAGGACAATGCCCCTGACCTTGCTGTCGGCGATGGCAAGCCCGACGCCCTCCAGGATGCCGGTGCGCACGGCAGCCGACAAGGCGTTGACCGGAGGGGAGTTGAGCGTGAGGACGGCGATGTCGTCTTCAATGGTGAGATCGGCGACGGCGTTGACGGCTGTCATGTGGGTTGGCTCCAATAGGTCTGCGTAGGTGACTTGATACCGGCGGCTTCCGCCGTCCCTAGAAGATTTCGAACAGGCCGGCGGCGCCCATGCCGCCGCCGATGCACATCGTCACCACGCCGAACTTCGCGCCGCGGCGCTTGCCTTCGAGCAGCAGGTGGCCGCTCATGCGCGCGCCGGACATGCCATAGGGATGGCCGATGGAGATCGCGCCGCCCGATACGTTCAGGCGCTCGTCGGGAATGCCAAGCGTGTCGCGGATATGCAGTACCTGGCTCGCAAAGGCTTCGTTCAGTTCCCAGATGCCGATGTCGCTCATGGACAGGCCGTGCTGTTTGAGCAGCTTGGGGATCGCGAAGACCGGGCCAATGCCCATCTCGTCCGGATCGCAGCCGGCCACGGCCATGCCGCGATAGGCGCCCAGTGGCTGCAGGCCACGGCGTTCCGCTTCCTTCGCTTCCATCAGCACCATGGCCGATGCGCCGTCGGACAGCTGCGACGCGTTGCCGGCGGTGATAAATGCGCCTTCCGCGACGCGCTGCCCGTTCTTGAACACGGGCTTGAGCGCCTGCAGGTCGGCCAGCGTGGTACCTGGGCGATTGCCTTCATCCCTGGCAAGCGTGACCTGCTTCTCGCTGACCGCGCCGGTCGCCTTGTCCGTGACCAGCATTGTCGCCGTCATCGGCACGATCTCGACGTCGAAGCGGCCGGCTTCCTGGGCCGCAGCCGTGCGTTGCTGCGATTGCAGGGAATAGGCATCCTGGGCCTCCCGGCTTACGCCATAGCGTTGCGCCACGATCTCGGCGGTTTCCAGCATCGTCATGTAGATCTGCGGCAGCGTCCGGACCAGTTGCGGATCCTGCGCCCGGTAGCGGTTGATCTTGTCGTTCTGCACCAGGGAGATCGATTCCAGTCCGCCGCCCACCGTCACCTGCATGCCGTCGACGATGATCTGCTTGGCCGCGGTGGCGATTGCCATCAGCCCGGATGCGCACTGCCGGTCCATCGACATGCCCGGCACGGTGACGGGAAGGCCGGCGCGCAACAGTGCCTGGCGCGCGATGTTGCCGCCCGTCGAACCTTGCTGGACCGCGCAGCCCAGGACCACGTCGGCAACCTCGGCCGGGTCGACGCCGGCGCGCCGCACGGCATGCGAGATGGCGTGGGCGCCAAGCTCCTGCGCCTGGGTGTTGTTGAATGCGCCGCGATGGGCTTTGCCGATCGGCGTACGCGCCGTGGATACGATGACTGCTTCACGCATTTGAAATCTCCTGTGCGTTGAGGTCTGGGAATGCATTTTTCAATGCTCATTCATGACGATGGGACACATCCCTGGCGATGGCGAGGAATCTCTCCAGGTCGTCGCGAATCTGCTTCTTGTTGTATTTGCCTACGCTGGTCTTCGGGATGTCCCGCGTGATGGCCACGAGCTTGGGCAACATCCACCTGGTGATCTTGCCGGTAGCCACGCCATGCACCTTCAGGAACTCGATGACGCTGTCCTCGGTGGCCTCATAACCCGCGCGCACGCTGACCAGCGCCATGGGCTTCTCGCCCCATAGCGGATCGGGCACGCCGACCACCGTGGCCTCGTGGACGAAGTCCGCCATCGCGATCAGGTTTTCCAGCAGCACCGTGGGCACCATTTCCGCGCCGCTGCGGATCACGTCCTTCATGCGGTCGGCAATGGTGATATAGCCTTCGGCATCCACCTTGGCGATGTCGCCGGTGTGCAGCCAGCCGTCCTGCCAGAGTTCGGCGCTCTTCTCGGGATTGCGGTAGTACTGCTCGGTCGTCCAGGGCGCGCGCACGACGATCTCGCCGACGGTCTGGTCGTCCTGCGGCACCGGCTTGCCTTGTTCGTCCACGACCTCCACCTCCACGCCGAGGATCGGCAGGCCGGACTTGACGAGCACGGCATCGGTCTCGTCGCGGTCCAGGTGCACCATGGTCTTCTTGATGAACGAGCCGACGATGGTGGGCGCGGTCTCCGTCATGCCGTAGCCGGAGCTCATGCGGAAGGTGGGGATCAGGGCTTCCAGCTTGCGCTTGAGTCCGAGCGGCAGCGCGCCGCCGCCAACGCTGACGCGCACCAGGCTGCTGAGGTCATATTTGCCGAGGTCCGGATATTCGAGCAGCATGGCAGCGATGGTCGCGACAATGCCGACCGAAGTCACTTTCTCGCGTTCCACCAGCTCGCAGAAGCCCTGCACGGTGAAGGTGCCGTGCAGCACGATCTTCTGCGCGCTGTAGACCGCGACGAACGGCTGGCCCCAGCCGTGGATGTGGAACATCGGCGTGTTCAGCAGCGGCACCGCGCCTTCGCCCAGGCGCGTGCCCAGGCCATCGGCGATATCGTGGTCCGGCGTGTTGCCGATGGCGAGCTGCGCCATCATGTGGATCGTCAGCAGGTACAACTGGCGGTGCGTAAACGTCGCGCCTTTCGGCTGTCCGGTGGTGCCGGTGGTGTAGCACAGCGTGGCGTTGACGTCCTCGTGCAGCGCGGGCCAGTCGAAGGTATCGGCCTGGCGGGCGAGCAGCGTCTCGTACTCGATGATGCCGGGGATCCGCGTCTGCGGCAGCCCCGGCTTGTCCGACATATAGACCACCGTCTCGACCACGTCCCTGATCTGGTCGTAGATGCCCTCCAGCAGGGGCATCAGGGTGTCGTCGACAAAGAGGATCTTGTCTCCCGCGTGCCGGATCGTGTAGACGATGTGCTGCGGCGAGAGCCGGACATTGATCGGGTGCAGCGTGGCACCGATGCCCGTCACGCCGTAGTACAGCTCCAGGTGGCGATGCGTGTTGAGCGCCATCGTTGCGATGCGGTCGCCAGGCTCGCCGGGCGCGCCGGCCCGCGCCTTCAGTTCGCCGCTCAGTCCGTTGGCAAGCTGCGCCACGCGGCGGTACCACTGCATCCAGGTAAAGCGGAAGTATTCCCCGGTGGCCGGGTTGCGGTAGACAACGCCGGTTTCGTTGGGGTACATCCGCACTGGCCGCTTCATGATGGTCGTGAGCAGAAGCGGGTAGTGGGTGCTGAACTCCGGATAGGTTCTGAATTCCATCTTGTCTCCTGGCGATCTCTGCGATCCTGGTGATCCTGAGGCGATGTCCCGCTACACGCTCCCCTCGCGCACGGGCCGCGGCCGGCGGCGCGGCTCTTCCACCCGCAGGGCGAGCGCGAAGGCAATGCCCATGACGGCGATGGCGGCAACGAATACAAGCGAGAAGCGCACGCCCTGCGCCAGCAGCCCGCCGAGGACCGGGCCGCATGCCATCATGGCGTAGGTGGCGGTGTCGGAGACGGCCAGCAGCATGGGGCGGTCGCGCCGGTTGCCGAACTCCAGGGCGAAATTGTCCGCGGACAGGAAGTAGCCGCCGAAGCCGGCACCCAGTCCGCAGAAAACCAGCAGGAATGCGCCCAGCCCATCGCAGAGCAGCAGCGCGGCGGTCGACACGGCCCAGAGGCCGATGCTGCCCAGGAACACCAGGCGATAGCCGTAGCGGTCGGCGATGCGGCCCCAGGCGAGGTTGCTGGTGGTCTGCGCCAGCAGGTAGGCAATGCTCAGGTAGCCCAGCGTGGCGCCGGACAGCGGGAGGTGGCTGCCGACGTAGATGGCGTAGAACGGCACCGCCATCATGCTGAACGCCACCAGCGCCCGGGCGACGAAGAAGCGCACATAGTGCTTGTCCGCGCGCAGCAGGGCAGGGACTTCGCGGATGCGCTGGCGAAAGCCGGACTGCGACCGTACATCGTGCAATACCGGTTCGCGCATCCGCGTCAGCGCGGAGATGCCCAGGCTGGTGAGGACGAACGCCGCCAGGAAGGTGGTGGCATAGCCATTGCCGAACACATTGCCGCCAACGAGGAAGCGCCCGCCGAGATAAGCCACCGCCGCCGCGATCAGGCCGCCGAGGAAATTGCGCAGCGCGCTCAGCATGCCCCGGCGCTCCAGCGGGATGATCTTCGAGGTCAGGTAATTGAAGGTGACATTCTGGACGCCGTTGAACAGGCCGAACAGCAGCAGGAACACGGCGGCGGCGGTCAGCGCGCCGTCGCCGGACAGCAGGAAGGCGGACAGGCCCAGGCCGAGGATCTGCAGGCGGACCAGCCATCCCACCAGGTAGATCAGCGGCATCACGCGCTGGCGATGCTCGATCTGCGTCGCGCCCCAGATGGAGGACATCGCCATGCCCGCGTACTGCGCGGACAGCACGCATCCCACCACCAGCTTGGAGCCGGACAGCAGGTAGATGTACGCCGGCACGAAGGTGGGGGCGGTCACCAGCCGGAATCCGGTCATGCCCAGCATGCCGTGGATCAGGTAGGCCTGGGCGTTGCGCGGCAGGTGCTGTTGCACGTGAGCGCGGAAATGGTGTTCCGCCAGTTCGTGCTGCGCGCCGGGGGCGTGTGTTTCATGCAGGGCCGCTCCGGCGCCCACGGCCACCGCCACGGCTTCTGACGCGCATTCCGCTTTCATGCCGGCGAGCCTCCGCGCGTGGCCGCCAGCGACGCATATCGATGCAGCGCCTGGTCCAGTTCCACCGGCTCCAGCGACAGCAGCTCGATCACCGCCTTCAGCCAGTCCGGGCGCTCACGGGTACAGACCGAGATCGGCTGCGGCGTCTCCGAGTGCTGCGACGCCAGCATCGCGTAGTTGGCGGCATAGCTGGGCGGGCGCACGTCGGTGGCCAGGTCGGCAATGGCGTAAGGGTCTGGCGGACCGGTTCGCGTGGTGTCGACCACCGGGATATACGGATTGCGCGCGGCGGTGCCGCCACCGGCAAGCCCGGGACCGTCGCGCAGGATGGCGCCGCGCACCTGGTCCGGCCGCGCGCCGGCAAGCAGCAAGGCGATATAGCCGCCGAGACCGCGTCCGGCCACGGTCGACGGGCCCAGGTGCGCCAGTGCGGCATCCGCGTCAGCCATCAGGAACTCGCAACTGTAGCCGCCGCCACGCGGTATGTCCGACAGCCCGTGGCCCGTGAAATCCAGCGCGTGTACCGGGCCGGGCCATGCCGCGTACTCCGGCGGCAGGGCCTGCGGTGCGCGTTCGCCAAGTCCGTGCAGCAGCAGCAGCGCGGGACCACTGCCGGACTTTAGCGGATGCAGGGCGAGGCGCAGGCGGTTGTGGCGCAGGTAGACGGTCATGAGCGTAGAAAGCGCAGGATGAGGTCCGCGGTCTCGCGCGGTTGCTCGATATGGATGAAGTGCCCGGTGTCGCGCATCACATGGACCTGGGTCGTGGGCGGGAAATACGGCGCCAGGTCGGCGGCGGTGGCATCCCATCCCATGGGTTCGCGTTCGGTGCCGAAAATGGCCAGCATGGGAATGGGGAAGCCGGGCAGGCGGTCGGTCATCCAGCGCGCCCGCATGGGGCCGAAGCCGGAGGCGCCGATCACGGGGTCGAGCTTCCAGCGCCAGCCATCCGCATCCTGCCGCGCGCCCAGCGATGCCAGGTAGCGCAGCCATGCCAGGCTCAGCCGCGGATTCATGCGGGCACGCCGTTGCGCCAGTTCCTCCAACGTGCCGGGCTTACGCTGGAGGCTTGCGCTCTGCCTGCGCGTATCGAGCCAGCGCGTGATGATGGGGGCGGTCATCGACTTCTTCTCGCGCACGGCGCTGTCCGCGTGCGGGTTGCGGAAGGGCAGGCCGTCGATGGCAACGAAGCGGGTGAAGCGATGGGGCAGCGCCTGGATCGCGTGGACCAGCAAGGAGCCGCCCTTGCTATGTCCGATCGCGATCAGCGGTTCGCGCGTGACCGAGTCGGCCACGGCAAGCAGGTCGCGCTCGTCGGCAACCCAGCTGTACAGGTCGGCATGCTCGGAATCTCCGTGGCCGCGCTGGTCGTAGGAGACCACGCGGTAGCCGCCATCGGCCAGCAGCGGCGCGAAGGCGTCGAAGGTCCGCGCGAAATCCAGCGCGCCATGCACCAGCAGGATGGGCGTGGCGTCGGGCTCGCCCCATTCATGGACAGCAATGCGGATGCCGTCGGCATTGACGGTGCGCGTGCGGTCCGGTGCGCGGCTGCCAGGGAAGGCCGGGACGGCACAGCGCGCCGCGCCGATGGCTTCACCCTCCATTGTTGTCTCCTCGTTACGCGCCACGGGAACGGACCAGCGTGCTGCCGTTGGCGGTTTCGTGTTTGTGGTATGTTTTTTAGGAATCCTATCACACTGTCTGTGAATACTAGTTCGGCCGTTTTTTGCGATACAAGGCAGGGACGGCTGGGAACTCCCTCCATTTTAGGAAATGGAGTATTGACGTTGCCGGGATTGACTTATATAACCAGCTAAGCCGATGTGCATGGAACGGCAGGCAGGACGTAGCAAGCCAAAACTAAAAAAAGGAGACAAGCGTGGATGACCTGGAAACCTTCCGGCAGGAGGTACGCGCCTGGCTGGAAGCGCAATGTCCGTCCGAGATGCGGCAGCCGGTACGCAACGAAGACGATATCTGCTGGGGTGGGCGCAAGTTCCGCTTCCAGTCCGAAGCGCAGCGCCTCTGGCTCACGCGCATGGGCGAGAAGGGCTGGACGGTGCCGGAGTGGCCGCGCGAGTACGGCGGCGGCGGCCTGTCCCGCGAGCAAGCCAAGGTGCTGCGCCAGGAGATGCAGGCGCTTGGTTGCCGGGTGCCGCTGCAAAGTTTTGGCATCTGGATGCTTGGCCCGGCGTTGCTGAAGTTCGGTACGGAGCAGCAAAAGCGCGAGCATCTCCCCAGGATCGCACGTGGGGAAATCCGCTGGTGCCAGGGCTACTCGGAACCGAACGCCGGGTCGGACCTGGCCTCGTTGCAGACGCGCGCCGACGAGCGTGGCGATCACTTTGTCGTCAACGGCCAGAAGGTCTGGACCTCCTACGCCGATAAGGCGGACTGGATCTTCTGCCTGGTGCGTACCGATTTTGCGGCGCAGAAACATACCGGCATCAGCTTCCTGTTGTTCGACATGGAGACGCCGGGTGTATCGACGCGGCCGATCGTGCTGATCTCGGGCAAGTCGCCATTCTGCGAGACCTTTTTCGATGATGTCGTGGTGCCGCGCGGCAACCTGGTAGGCGAGCCGAACGGCGGCTGGACCATCGCCAAGTACCTGTTAACGCACGAGCGGGAAATGATCAGCGCCATCGGCAGCCGCGGGCAGCGCCCGCCGATGGGCAGGCTTGCCCGCGACACGCTGGGCCAGAACGAACGCGGGGAGGTCGATGCGCCGATGCTGCGCGCGCAGATCGCCACCTTCGAGATCGACGAGGTGGCCTTCGGGCTGGCGGGCGAGCGGGCGGTGGACCTTGCCAGGCAGGGCGAGGGCATCGCGGCGTTCTCCTCGGTGCTGAAGTACTACGGGGCCGAACTCAACAAGCGGCGCTATGAACTGCTGATGTCGATCGGCGGTAGCGAAGCGCTGGAATGGGAGAGCGAGCGCAGCCAGGATGGCGCCACCGCGCGCGGCTGGCTGCGCAGCAAAGCCAACTCGATCGAGGGCGGCACGAGCGAAGTGCAGCTCAATATTGTTGCCAAGCGCCTGCTTGGCCTGCCCGGCGCCTGACCCCGCCTGAACTCCACGCTTCGAAAACAACCATGGCCATCGTATTGAACCAGACCCAGGAGATGCTGCGGGACAGCGCCCTGGCATTCCTGCGCGAAAGCGCGCCGGTCGCGATGTTGCGCAAGCTGCGCGATACGCGCGACGAGACCGGCTTCTCGATCCAGCTCTGGAAGGACTTCGCCGGACTGGGTTTTGCCGGCGTGCTGATCCCGGAGCAGTATGGCGGCAGCGAGCTTGGCGTGGTGGAGGCTGGCGTCCTCATGGAAGCGCTTGGCCGCACGTTGGCGCCCACGCCATTCTTCTCCACCGCCTTGCTTGGCGCATCGCTGATCTCACGGTGCGGCAGCGAAGCGCAAAAGGCGAAGCTGTTGCCAGCCATCGCCGCCGGCAAGCACCTGACGGCACTGGCGATCGACGAGAGCGCGGCGCACCGGCCGGAGCGGCAAGCGCTGCGTGGGGCGCAGCAGGACGGTGGCTACGTGCTCAACGGCGCCAAGGTGTTCGTCATCGACGGCCATATCGCGGATACGCTGATCGTAGTGGGCCGCACTAGTGGCGACACGGCCGACCCGGATGGCATTACGCTCTTCCTGGTTCCACGCGGCAGCGATGGCGTGGACATCGAGCGCACCGTGATGGCGGATGCCCGCAATGCGGCCCGGGTGCGGTTCCGCGATGTCCGGGTCGACGCCGGCGCCGTGCTCGGCCGGGTGGGCGGCGGCGCGGCCATGCTCGACCAGGTTCTCGATATCGCGCGCGCCGCGCTGGCGTCGGAACTCGTCGGCATTGCCGACGAGGCGTTCGAACGCACCTTGCAGTACCTGAAGGAGCGCAGGCAGTTCGGCAACATCATCGGCGAGTTCCAGGCGCTGCAGCATCGCGCCGCCCACCTGTTCAGCGAAATCGAGATCACGCGCGCGGCGGTGTTGCGCAGCCAGCAGTTGCTCGACGAAAGCCCCGCCCAGCCTGTTGCCCTTGTATCGGCCGCCAAGGCGCGGGCCGGCAGCACGGCGACGCTTGCGGTGCAGGAAGGCGTGCAGATGCACGGTGGCATCGGCATGACCGACGAGTTCGAGATCGGCTTCTATATGAAGCGCGCCTGCGCCGCGCAGACACTGCTCGGCGACACCCACTTCCACGCGCATCGCTGGGCCACGCTGCGCGGCTACTGAGCGCCGCAGCGCACCATCCTGAGACCGGTTCGCAGGCCTTCCGCGCGCAGGCGCGGGGCCTGCGCTCGCCCTTGCTCCTGCGCCGGCGGGTTTGCATTGCACAACGTGCGCGCCGCGAACGCGGACCCTAGGTAAATCCACTAGACATTCAAGGGCGAGTTCGGTTGTCACGAATTAGAACTCTGGGTATGCTAAGTACGCTATCTGCATAAACAGCAGTCCGGTGGAAAATCGTCGTGCTGGTTCTTTATTTCTGGTCGTAGTTCGCTTTATTTGAGCGTAAAACGATTCAGGCGTGCGGCACGGGTCAGCCACATGAAGCACCGAACAGGAGACGCTATGGTCGGGGCGGCAAGAATTATCGTATCTACGGTATCTTTCTTCGAAGCGAGCGCCACGCTATGAGCGCCTACATCCTGCGCCGCTTGCTGGCGCTGCTGCCCACGCTGCTGTTCGCCAGCCTGATCGTCTTCGTGATCGTGCGCATGGTGCCGGGCGATGTGGTTGACCTGATGCTGAGCCAGAACGACATCAGCGCCGATGCAAAAAGCCGCGACGACCTGATCCGCGCGCTCGGGCTGGACCAGCCGATGTGGCGCCAGTACCTGCACTGGGTCGGCAGCATCGTGCTGCACGGCGACCTGGGCCAGTCGCTGTGGCAGGGCGAGCCGGTGCTGAAGATGGTGGTGGCGCGCATGCCTGCGACGTTTTCGCTTGGCGCGCTGGCCTTGTTCGTGGCGTTGTCGGTAGCGTTGCCCGTCGGCGTGCTGTCGGCCATCCGGCAGGACACCGCGGCCGACTACGTGGCGCGCTCCTTCTCCATCCTGATGCTGGCGGTGCCGAGCTTCTGGCTGGGCACGATGGTCATGGTGTTTCCCTCGGTGTGGTGGGGCTGGTCGCCGGAGGTGCGCTACGTCCCCTTCCTCGAAGATCCGCTCCAGCACATCAGCAATATGCTGGTGCCCGCCATCATCCTCGGCATGGCGCTGTCCGCCATCACCATGCGGATGACGCGCACGATGATGCTGGAGGTGCTGCGCCAGGACTACATCCGCACGGCATGGGCCAAGGGGCTGAACGAACGCCTGGTGATCCTGCGCCACGCGCTGCGCAACGCGCTGATCCCGGTGGTGACGCTCATCGGCCTGCAGGCGCCGCTGCTGATCGGCGGCGCGGTGGTGATCGAGCAGATTTTCGCGCTGCCGGGCATGGGATTGCTGTTGCTGGACGCCGTCAACCAGCGGGACTATCCCGTCATCACCGGCGTGTTCCTGGTGGTCGGCGTGGCGGTCATGCTCATCAACCTGCTCGTGGACCTGAGCTACGGGCTGTTCGACCCGAAAGTGAGGCATCGCTGATGGCCCGTCCAATCGCAAACGCCCCCGCAATCCAGGCGGCGCAACCGCCGCGGGAGATGTCCGGCACGGGTTGGGCTGAAGCTGCCCTTGCCCTGGTGAAGCGCCTCTTTCGGGAGAAGCCGCTGGGCGCCGCCGGCGCGGTGATCTGCCTGATCTTCCTGTTCTGCGGCGTCTTCGCCGACTGGCTGGCGCCATATGGCGTCAACGAGATCAGCATGATGATGCGGCTGCAGCCGCCGTCGTGGGCGCATCCCTTCGGCACCGACAACCTCGGGCGCGACATGCTGTCGCGCTGCCTGTATGGCGCGCAGCTTTCCGTGATCATCGGGCTGTCGGCCGCCACGCTGGCCACCGCGGTGTCGGTGGTGATCGGCATCCTGTCGGGCTACCTTGGCGGCAAGTTCGACCTGATCGTGCAGCGCATGGTGGATGCGTGGATGAGTTTTCCGGACCTGGTGATCCTGATCGTGGTGGTGTCCGTGCTCGGCCCGGGCAGCTGGCAGATCATCGGCACGCTGGGCCTGCTGCTGGGCGTCGGCGGATCGCGCATCATCCGCAGCGCGGTGGTCTCGGTACGCGAGAACATGTATGTCCACGCCGCGCAGTCCATGGGCGCTTCCACCGGCCGCATCCTGTGGCGCCATATCCTGCCCAACGTGCTGCCGCCCATCATCGTGCTGTTCACCACGCGGGTGGGCACGGCCATCCTGGCCGAGTCCGGACTGTCCTTCCTCGGGCTCGGCGTGCCGCCGCCGGCGCCGACCTGGGGCGGCATGCTCTCCGGCAACGGCCGCACCTTCATGTTCCAGGGGCCCTGGCTGGCGCTGGCCCCCGGCATCTGCCTCACTGTGGTCGTCTATGCCATCAACGTCTATGGCGACGCACTGCGCGACCTGCTCGATCCGCGCATGCGCGGCACGCGGTAACGAGATACCAGAAGCCGGCGCCATGACGCCGGCCCGGGAGGATCCAGGGGCGCGGGCGCATCGCTTGCGTCGCGACTTGACGGGCGCAACTAGGAGACAACGATGGAGGGACGCGGTTTGAAAAAAACATTAGTCTCGGTGGCAACGGGCGTGGCACTGGCGCTGTCCGCCGGTGCGGCCAGTGCGCAGGCCGAAGCGCCGAAATACGGCGGCAATCTCGAAATCGGCTCGATGTACCCGACCATCTCCGCCTTGTCCTGGGACCTGGCGGACTGGAACTGGAAGCAGAACTACGATACCGGGCAGGTCTACGAGCAACTCTTTGTGGCCGATCTTTCCAAGTCCAGGCGCAACGGCGGCAAATATGCCTTCCAGGCAGACGCCTGGCTGCCGGAGGATGCGATCCGCGGCGAGCTGGCCGAGAGCTGGAAGTGGGTCGATCCGCTGACGCTGGAAGTCAGGCTGCGCAAGGGCGTCAAGTTTCCCGCCAAGGCCGGCGTGATGGAAGAGCGCGAGCTGGTGGCCGACGACGTGGTCTTCAGCTACACCCGGATGAACAGCAGCGCCAAGAAGATCCCGACCTACTACGACCACCTCACCAAGGTCGAGGCGACCGACAAGTACACCGTGGTATTCCGCTTCAAGGAATACAACGCCGAATGGGATTACCGCTTCGGCTGGGGTTACTACTCCGGCATCATGCCCAAAGAAGTGGCGGCCGCCGGCGCCGGCAACTGGAAGAATGTGAACGGCAGCGGGCCCTTCCTGCTGAGCAACTTCGTGCAGGGCACTTCCAGCACCTATACCAAGAACGCGCAGTACTGGGACAGCGACAAGATCGGCGGCAAAGACTACAAGCTGCCCTTCGTCGACAAGGTGGTGCTGCGCACAGTCAAGGACGAGTCCACCCGCAACACCATGCTGCGCACCGGCAAGCTCGACGTGCTGGAGTATGTCCGCTGGACCGCTGTCGATGAACTCAAGAAGAGCGCGCCGGCGCTCAAGTGGTCGCGCTGGTTGTCGACCAACGGCCAGTACGTGGCGCTGCGCGTCGACACCAAGCCGTTCAACGACGTCCGGGTGCGGCGCGCGCTGAACATGGCGGTCAACAAGCAGGAGATCGTCAAGCAGTTCTACGGCGGCAATGCCGAACTGTTCGCCTATCCGCAGCATCCGGATTACGCAGGCTACTTCGAACCGCTGAGCGCCATGCCGGAACCGGTGAAGGAGCTGTTCACCTACAACCCGGACAAGGCACGCAAGCTGCTGGCGGAGGCGGGCTATGCGAAAGGCTTCACGTTCAAGGTGCAGGTATGCGCCTGCCAGCCCGAGCACCTGGAGCTGCTGCCGCTGATCGGCGCCTATCTCGAACAGGTCGGCGTGCGCATCGAGATCCAGCCGATGGAGTACGGGGCCTTCCTGTCGGCCATGACCACCAAGACCAACGCGCCCGGCTACCTGATGAGCAACGGGCATACCAACCCGACCACCACGATCCGCAAGAGCTTTGTGAAGGGCCAGGTGTGGAACGCCGCGCAGTGGGGCGTTCCGAAGTACGAGCAGCGCGTGAACGAAGCCTTCCAGATGCGCGACCTCGGCCGCCGCCAGGAGGCATTGCGCGCGCTGACGCGGGACGTGCTGGCGGATGCGCCGTATATCTGGCTGCCGATCCCTTACCAGTACACCGCATGGTGGCCCTGGGTGAGGAACTACGACGCCGAACTGCGTGCGGGCGCGGTGCGTCCCGGCCCGATCTACGCGCGTATGTGGATCGACCAGGACATGAAGAAGAAGATGGGATTCTGAACCCGTGACGAGAACGCGCGGGCCGGAGCGCCCGGCCCGCGCAATACCGTCATTCAGGCAATTGGCCACTTTGCCACTTTGCCACTTTGCCGCTCAGAGGAGACGCATGACGCAGCCCATTCTGCAGGTGAACAAGCTGACTACGCGGTTCCGTACGGACCGTGGCGTGGTCACGGCGGTCGACCAGGTCTCGTTCGACGTGGCGCCGGGCGAGACACTGGCCATCGTCGGCGAATCCGGCTCGGGCAAAAGCGTGACCGCGCTGTCGATCCTGGGGCTGATTCCCAGCCCGGCCGGACGGATCGAATCGGGCGAGATCCTGTTCGACGGACAGGACCTGCTGCAGCTCAGTCCGGCGCGCATGCGCGCGATTCGCGGCAACCGCATCGCCATGATTTTCCAGGAGCCGATGTCCTCGATGAATCCGGCGCTGACCGTGGGCAAGCAGATCGCCGAGCCGATCAACCTGCACCAGGGCATGCCGTGGAAGACCGCGCTCGGCATTGCCGGCGAGCTGCTCGGCAAGGTGCAGATCCCGGAAGCGGAGAGCCGGCTGGGCGCCTATCCGCACCAGTTCTCGGGCGGCATGCGCCAGCGCGCCATGATTGCCATGGCGCTGGCCTGCAAGCCGCAACTGATCATCGCCGACGAGCCGACCACTGCGCTCGACGTCACGGTGCAGGCCCAGATCCTCGACTTGCTGAAGGATCTCGCCAGCAAGTCGGACACAGCGCTGATCCTGATCACGCACGACCTGGGCGTGGTAGCGCGCTATGCCGATCGTGTGGCCGTGATGTACGGCGGGCGCATGGTCGAGACCGCGAGCGCGCGTGAGCTGTATGGGCATCCGTCGCACCCCTACACGCGTGGGCTGATGGCCTCGGTGCCGCGCATCGATGGCGATACCCGTCAGCCGCTGGTGCCGATCGACGGCCAGCCGCCCGACCTGACCGCGCTGCCGCCCGGCTGCGCCTTCATGCCGCGCTGCAAGCTCGCCGCCGATCAATGCGGCCTGTCGCGCCCGGCGCTGCGCGCCGTTCGCCCGAACCACTACAAGGCATGCTTCCTCCATGATGCAGACTGAGACACAGGCCGCGCCTGCCGCGCCCCGGTACGGAGAGATCGGCGACGAGATCCTGCGCGTCGAGAATCTCAAGGTTCATTTCCCCGTGACCAAAGGCATCTTCATCAAGCGTCAAGTGGGATCGGTAAAGGCCGTGGACGGCGTGTCGTTCACGCTCAGGCGTGGCGAGACGCTCGGCCTGGTTGGTGAAAGCGGCTGCGGAAAGTCCACGACCGGGCTGGCCATCATCAAGATGCTCGCCGCCAGCGGCGGACGGATCGCCTTCGACGGGGACGACTTCTCTACCTTCAGCAAGGCGCAGGAAAAGAACTTCCGGCGCAGCGTGCAGATGGTCTACCAGGACCCGTTCGGATCGCTGAATCCGCGCATGAAGGTGCGCGACATCATCGGTGAGCCGCTGGAAGTGCATGGCATGGCGGGCGACAAGGCGCGTTATAGCGCGCGCATCGCGGAGCTGTTGCAGATGGTGGGGCTGTTGCCTTACATGGCGGACCGCTACCCGCACGAATTCTCGGGAGGCCAGCGCCAGCGCATCGGCATTGCCCGCGCTTTGGCTGTCGAACCCAGCCTGATTGTCTGCGATGAGCCGGTCTCCGCGCTGGACGTGTCGATCCAGGCGCAGGTGGTCAATGTGTTCATGGAGTTGCAGCGGCGTCTTGGGTTGACCTATGTCTTTATCGCCCACGATCTCGCGGTGGTGCGCCACATCAGTGACCGGATTGCCGTGATGTATCTTGGCCGCATTGTGGAGATCGCCAGCCGTGACGAGCTCTATGCGAATCCGCGGCATCCCTACACCAGGGCGTTGCTGTCCGCTGTGCCGGTGGCCAGTGTTGAGGCGGAGGCGAAGCGGCAGCGGATAGTGCTGAGAGGGGAGGTGCCGAGTCCGTTGAATCCGCCGTTGGGGTGCAGGTTTCATCCGCGCTGCGCGCAGGCTACTGAGCGGTGTGGGGTGGAGGATCCGGTGTTGAGGGAGAGGGGGGGTGGGCAGATGGTGGCTTGCCATTTGGAGGGGTAGGTATTGTTTTTTTGTCTGAATTTTATCTAAATTTTATTTGAGTTTGATTTTAATTTTTCGGTGTTGGTTGTTGGACCCAAAAGCGTACGACATCGCTGGTCGCTGTTTGTTTGAGCGGTGTTGGTTTTTGCACCCAAAGGAATACGACATCCCCCTGCGGGGGACGCCGGTCACTCTTCTTTGCCTCGGCAAAGAAGACTAACGAGAAGAAAGCCGACCCTGCCGGGGGCAGAGCAATAAGGCTTTCGAATGTCGATGATTTCGTCGTACGGCCCGGAGTTCCGGCGGGCATCTGCCGGTACCGGCTTGACTGACCACGAACCTGCCAGCTTCCGGGATTCGTGGTGGAGCCCCCGGTAGCAGACATCACTTGCTTCGAGCCGTCTGTCGCTCGCGTAGTGGCCGGCCACGAAGTTGCAGGCGCACCGGTTCCGTCGTGGGCGCGGTGGCACCGGGTGATATGCCCGAGGCCTTCACCACCGCGCCCGCCCCACCACGAAACCATCACGATGTGATGTGTCGTGACGCTCCGCGCCGGTAACGGCAGATTGGTGAATGGGCAAGGATTCTGCTACCGGGGGCCGTACTACGCATCCCGGAAATTGGCAGGTTCGTGGTCACTCAAACCGGTACCGGCAGATGCCAGCAGAACTGTTGCCGTACGACGAAACCAGCCCCCCTAGCGCCCGCGATTGCTCTGCCCCCGGCAGGGTCGGCTTTCTTCTCGTTAGTCTTCTTTGCCGAGGCAAAGAAGAGTGACCGGCGTCCCCCGCAGGGGGATGTCGTATTCCTTTGGGTCCAACAACCAACACCGCCAAAATAAAGCCATCATCCCCCAAAAAACCACACAAGAAAAATAGAAACCCCCCATCAACCCCCAGAAAACAACCCCATAAACAAAGGCCGAATAAACAAATCCCCCGCATTCTCCCCCGAAGCATCCGGCACCCACCGCTGCAACTCCACCGCCGCATTAATCATCCCATTCACCTGCAACGAAGCAATCGACTGATCCAGCGGCCGAATCGACCCATCCTGCATCCCCTGCACCAGAAACCGCGTAAACCGTGCCGACAGCCGGCTCATCGTCAACATCTTCTCCTTGCGCATCTCCTCCGGCAGCGCTCCATAGATGGTCAGCCGCAGCAGCGGCCCCTTGCCAGAGAACTGATAGCTCACCAGCGCACGCGAGATCGCGCACAGCTTGTCCCAGCCCGTGCCAGGCCCTTCCTCCACCTTCGACTGCGCATCCCGGATGACCGCAAACATACGGTCAAAGCAGGCGGAGATCAGGTCGTCCTTGTTCTCGTTGTGGTGATAGAACGATCCCTTCGTGAGATTCAGCCGCGCGGAAATGCGATCCGCGGAGGCGCCGCGATAGCCCAGTTCGTTGAGTAACTCGGTAGCGGCGCGCAGGAAGGCTTCCTGAGTTGTCTCGGGTGTGTCGATCACCGGCAGCGGTGGCGAGGCGGGAGTGGTGTCGTCCCATTTCGAGGAAGGCGACGCAAAGCCGTTGAGCAGCAGATCCACGACCGTTTCCGCGACTTTCGGGTAGTCCTGCGGTTCGTAGCGCTCGACCCATGTCATCGCGCCGCTGGTGAGCGACAGCAGCAAGTGCGCTGCCGCGCTGAGCGCGCTGCGTTGCGCGGGGCTCTGCGGTGCTTCCGCACGCAGCAGCTTGCGGATACGCCGGAACATGTCGGTATACGCCTTGAAGGCGACGTCCGCGTGCGTGTCCGGCAGCGAGCGGATCTCGCGAAAGCTCATCAGCTCCGGGCGCTCTCCCGTTGCCGTCCTGGCCAGCCGCTCGAAGAACAGGGCGATAAACCGGCGCACCCGCGCCTCCGGGCCGGGCTCGTCGGCCGTGGCGTCGGCGATGCCCGCCATCTCGTCGATCGTGCGCATCAGGCAGGCCACCACAAGGTCTTCCTTCTTGCGGTAGTAGTAGGTGATGCTGTTGGTGCTGAGCCCGACCTCCTGCGCGACGTCCGAGAGCGTGGCGCCACGCAAGCCCTTCCGGTTGAACAGGCGGGCAGCCGCGTCGAGAATCGCTTCGCGTTTCTCCACATAGCGGCGTGTGGGGCGGGCTTCCGCTGTTTCCTTGAGCATGGAGTGATGTATCTGCATTCGTTGGCCGGAGGCGCGGATCAATTGAGCGCGCGCATTGATCCGGGCGGTCTCGACGGGACTGTAAGTGTACCGAACGGATTCACAGGATGGCTTCCGTTTGATGCCGCGCGAGGGCTCACCAACGTGGTATTCGATCGCCCGGCGTCACGTGCACTATTGCCTTCCTTCTCCGGCTGACAGCATAATGCAACTTTGTTGCATTATGCCTGGCGGCGCGAGGAGGCATCGGATGGCCAGCAGTACCAGCGGGATCGACCTGATCAACGCGGCGAACAGCACCAACGGCGATCCCGTCATCGACCTGCGGGGTATCGCGTTCACATGGCCCGGGCAGGCCGCGCCTTGCCTGCGGCTCGACCGGTTCCGGCTGGACGCGGGCGAGCAGGTATTCGTCTGTGGCCCGAGCGGCAGCGGCAAGAGCACCTTACTGTCGATGCTGGCCGGGGTGCTGGCGCCCCAGCAGGGCAGCCTGCGCGTGCTGGGCACGGCGCCGGATGCGCTTAGCGCGCCGCGGCGCGACCGCTTCCGGGCCGACCATATCGGCCTCATCTTCCAGCAGTTCAACCTGCTGCCCTATCTTTCCGTCGTGGACAACGTGCTGCTGCCGTGTCGCTTCTCGCGCAGCCGTCGCGAGCGCAGCGCGGCGCAGGGCGCCACGCCGCAAGCCGCCGCGCATGCGCTGCTTGCGCAGCTCGACCTGCCGAGTGCGCTGTGGCAGCGTGCCGTGACCCGGCTTTCCGTCGGCCAGCAGCAGCGCGTGGCGGCGGCCCGCGCGCTGATCGGCCGGCCGCGCCTCGTGCTTGCCGATGAGCCCACTTCCGCGCTGGACGCGCCGCGACAGCAGGCTTTCATGGACTTGCTGCAGCGGGAATGCGGCATTGCCGGCGCCAGCCTGGTGTTTGTCAGCCATGACGAACGCCTGGCCACGCGCTTCCAGAGGCGGTTGTCGTTGCCGGCGGCCCATGCGCCGGATGCGCCGGATGTGGCGGGGGCAGCGTGATGCTGATGCTCGCGATGGCCGCGCGCAGCGCATGGAACCGCCGCTTCAACCTGCTGCTGATGCTGCTGGCGATTGCCATGTCCACCGCCATGCTGCTGGGCGTGGAGCGCATCCGGCATCAGGTACGGGCGAGTTTTGCGCACTCGGTGTCCGGCACCGACCTGGTGGTGGGCGCGCGCACCAGCCCGGTCCAGCTGATGCTTTACACCGTGTTCCACCTTGGCGGCACGACCAGCAATATGAGCTGGGACAGCGCCCGGCGGCTGGCAGTCCATCCGGCCGTGGCGTGGACCATTCCGCTTTCGCTGGGCGACTCGCACCGCGGCTTCCCGGTGCTGGCGACCACCCCCGGCTACTTCGCGCATTACCGCTACGGCAACCGGCAACCGCTGGTGCTCGCGCAGGGCCAGCCGTTCGCGGCGCTGTTCGATGCCGTGCTCGGCGCCGAGGTGGCGAGCCGGCTGGGCTATCGCGTGGGCGACCGCATTGTATTGAGCCACGGGGATGGCGATGGCGACGGGCCGGCGCACGCAGGCCATGCCGGGCATGAGAACAGGCCTTTCGTCGTGAGCGGCATCCTGGCGCGCACCGGCACGCCGGTGGATCGCACCGTGCATATCGGGCTGGAAGCGCTGCAGGCCATCCACCTTGGCTGGGAGGGCGGCATGCCGCTGCCGGGCCTTGCCATCCTCCCGGAGCAGATACGCAAGTTCGACCTGACGCCCCATAGCGTGACCGGCGTGCTGGTCGGACTGAAGCTCAGGTCGCAAGTCTTCACCGTGCAGCGGGAGATTGCCGAAGACCCGCATGAGCCGCTGATGGCGGTGCTGCCGGGCGTGGCGCTGGATGCGCTATGGCGCGTGACCAGTGTCGCCGAGCGCGCATTGCTGGTGGTGTCGGGGCTGGTGGTGATGGTCGGGCTGGCGGGGCTTGCGTCGTCCATCCTTGCCGCGCTGGGCGAGCGGCGGCGCGAACTCGCCATCCTGCGCTCGGTCGGCGCACGGCCGGGCGACCTGCTGGCGATGCTGGCGCTGGAAGGGCTGGTGGTGATGCTGGCGGGCGCGCTCCTTGGCCTCGCGCTGGTGACGTTGCTGGCGGCGGTGTCCGGCCCTTACCTGCAATCCGCCTTCGGCGTAACGGTGCCCGCAGCCTGGCCCACGCCCGGCGAATGGCCGCTGCTGGCCGCCACGGTGGGCGCTGGCTTCTGCGTGAGCCTGCTGCCCGGATGGCGCGCCTATCGCCTGAGCCTGGCCGACGGGCTGATGCCGACGACATGAAGAAGAGGACGCCAATGACTGCCCGCTTCCGGCACATGTCGCTTGCGTTCACTGTCATCGCGCTGGCCGGCGGAGGCGCCACGTATTTCTTCCGGCCGCTGTCCGCGCTGGAGTCCGGCGCCACTGCGGGCGCCGCCAGGCACGAATCCGCCTATGCAGTAGGCGAGGCGTTGCGCCTTGCCGTCGCGCCTTCCACGCCCGACCCCGCCTTGCGCGAAATAGCGTGGCGAGATTTGCTGCCAAAGGGCTGGGACCCGCTCGTGCCGTTCAAGGGCCTGAAGCTCGACGAGCTCGACGACGCCGATCCCCGCGCGCAGATTGCCCTGTACAAGGCACGGCAGTACTGGAAGAACGCGCCCGTTGAACCCGCGCTGGATGGCGCGGCGGTACGTCTTGCCGGTTTTGTGGTTTCGCTCGACGCAGAAGGCGAGGCGATTCGCGAGTTCTTGCTGGTGCCGTACTTCGGCGCGTGCATCCACGTGCCACCGCCGCCCGCCAACCAGGTTATCCACGTCCGCACGGACAAACCGTTGCCGGGGCTGCGCACCATGGACACCGTGTGGATCGGCGGCGCGATGCGGGTCGAGCGGGCAGACACCATGATGGGCTACGCCGGCTATGCCATGCACGGGGCGCGGGTGGAGCCCTATCTACCGCCCGCGCGGCAATAGCGGAGACAACGCGCGCTCCATTCTTGCTCCGGAATCAAGTATCTTCTGCGCGGGACATGGTTTTTCTCGCGGCGGGCAGCGCGGATACTCGGGACATGTTCGCTGTGAAGGCAAGCAAGGCTTGCGTTGCGGCAAGCCGTGGCCCCATCGGCCAGATACAACCCCGAATCAGGAAACAACAATGCCCATTCCCGCCCTTGGCCTCGGTACCTTCCGCCTGCAAGGCCAGACTGTCATCGATTCCGTGCGCAACGGCCTCGACGTTGGCTACCGCGCGATCGACACCGCTCAGATCTACGGCAACGAGGCCGAAGTCGGCCAGGCCATCGCCGAGAGCGGCGTCGCCCGTGCCGACCTGTTCGTGACGACCAAGATCTGGATCGCGAATCTCTCACGCGACAGACTGGTGCCCAGTCTGAAGGAGAGTCTCGCCAGGCTGCGCATCGACCATGTCGACCTGACCTTGATCCATTGGCCGTCGCCGGACAACGCGGTCCCGGTCGCCGAATTCATGACCGCGCTGGCCGAGGCCCGCGAGCAAGGACTCACCTGCCAGATCGGTGTATCCAACTTCACCGTCGACCTGATGCGGCAGGCGATCGACGCCGTTGGTGCCGGAGCGATCGCCACCAACCAGATCGAGTTGCATCCCTTCCTGCAGAACCGCAAGGTCGCGGACTTCGCGCGCAGCCAGGGCATTCACATTACGTCGTATATGACGCTGGCCTACGGCAAGGCGCTGCAGGACCCGGTGATCCGGGAGATCGCGCAGCGGCACGGCGCCACGCCTGCGCAGGTGGTGCTGGCCTGGGCCATGCGGCTCGGCTATGCGGTGATTCCGTCTTCGACCAGGCGGGCTAACCTGGAGAGTAATCTGGGGGCCGTTGATGTGCGCCTGTCGGAAGAGGAGATGGCTGGGATTGCCGGATTGGAGAGGGGCGGGAGGCTGACTAGTCCGGAGGGGTTGGCGCCGGTTTGGGATTGAGGCGCCACGGATGGGATGTTACCGAAGCCGGCGCGGCAGCCGTCGCTCAGCCAATCATGTGCGGGCTCGGCCGTTGCCGCCGGGCACCGGTTTCATCCAGGCGATAGCCGTGGCCATACACGACCGTGATGACCAGGCCATTCCGGGGGTGCAGCTCCAGCGTCGCGCGCAGGCGCGACACCAGGCTGGCCAGCGCGCGCGACCGCGGTGGCAGCGCATAGCCCCAGATCGCGCATTCGATGTAGGTGTGGGACAGTACGCGGCCGACGCTGGAAAACAGCAGCGACGCAAGATCGAACTCCTTGGGGGTCAGGGGCATGCGGCGCCCCTGGAATATGGCCTGGTGCGACTGGCAATCCAGTGAATAGTGTCCGACCGTGATGTCCGGGCTCGCGGCTTGCTGGTGTGAGGCCGCGCGGCGCTGCAGCGCGTGCAGCCGGGCCACCAGTTCACGCAAGCGCAGAGGGTGGATCATATAGTCGTCAGCCCCGGATTGCAGGGCATTGACGACCGAGTCCTCGTCACGGCGGTTGGAAACCACCAGCACCGGCACCTTGCAGCGTCCGGCGCTGCGCAGCGCACACACAGCCTCGACCGCAGGCAGGTCGGCCAGTTCGTGGTCGACCAGCAGGACATCGTAACCGGACTGGTCGATGCCGCGAAAGAACTCGCGGCTTGCGTGGTAGGTGTGGCAATACACCCCGGCGCGGGAGAGGGCCTCTGCCATGATCCTGGCCCTAAGCGACAGATCCGCGAGCAGTGCAATCTTCATAGATTTGTCCAACGGGCATTAGTGCGGTTCGCGGGCAGGCGCGCGCATCCGCTGCGATACCTCCGCGTCGCGCTGCCGCAGCGTAGCGTCCCGTTCGGGCAGCAACCCGGCGCGCGCGCGCCTCAGCGCCTGCAGAGCGTGGATGTCGGAGGGAAGGGGGGCGGCAGGCGAAAGCATGCCGCCAGTTTACTGGCGGCATGCTGGCAATGAAATCGGACACGTCCTAAATGGTGCGAATCCGGTGTGTTTGCTGGCTTCGTTGTACGTCTGGCCTCCGATCCGTGCCGCCAGGTGCTTGGCACCCCGGTGGCGATATCGCTTTTGTTGACATCCACGGGCGCCTTCTAAGCTGCCGACGCCAGTTGCACGGCGCGGGCCGCTTCATCGCCCGTTTCATGAAAGCACGGCAGCGCACCGGCAGCGGCTCAGGCCGCGGCCTTGGTTTCGCTCTCGCCCTGCGGAGTGAATCTCGGGTAATCGGTGTATCCCGCGGCACCGCCGCCGAAATACTTCGAGCGGTCGCCGGCATTGAGCGGCAGATCGTGCTGCAGCCGGTAGGGCAGATCAGGGTTGGCGATAAACGGGCGCCCGAAGCCGATCAGGTCGGCCCAGCCTTTTGTGAGCGCTTCTTCCGCGCGTGCCTTGCTGTAGTTGCCCGAGTAGACCAGCGTGCCGGGATAGATGGCGCGCAGCGCTTCCTTGAACGCGGCTGGCATCACGGGTGCGTCTTCCCAGTCCGCTTCGGCGATATGGATATAGCCCACGCCGATCTGGCCGAGCGCGTGTGCCGCGGCAAGGTAAGTGGCTTCGGGCGTATCGTCGACCGCGCCCTGCAGCGTGGTGAGCGGCGCCAGGCGCACGCCGATGCGGTCCTTGCCGACTACGTCGGTCACCGCTTGCGCGACTTCCTTGAGGAAGCGCAACCGGTTGGCGAGCGAGCCGCCGTATTCGTCGTCGCGGGTATTGGCCTGCGAGTCAATGAACTGGTTGATCAGGTAGCCATTGGCGCCATGCAGTTCGACTCCGTCGAAGCCGGCTGCCAGCGCGTTGCGCGCCGCTTGCGCGTAGTCGGCCACGATGCCGGGGATCTCGTCAATGTTCAGCGCGCGCGGGGCGGAATGCTGGATCATCTCGCCGACGCCGCCCTGCGGGCCCTGGCCGGTGGCATCGACAAACACCTTGACGCCCTCGGCGACCAGCGCCGATGACGACACCGGTGCGGTGTTACCCGGCTGCAGCGTGGTATGCGACACGCGGCCGACGTGCCAGAGCTGCGCGAAGATCTTGCCGCCGGCTGCGTGCACGGCGTCGGTGACCTTGCGCCATCCTGTGACCTGTCCGGGGCTATAGATGCCAGGTGTCCAGGCATAGCCCTGGCCTTGCCGGCTGATCTGCGTGCCTTCCGAGATGATCAGGCCAGCAGTGGCGCGCTGACTGTAATACTCGGCCATCAGGTCCGTTGCCACGTCGCCGGCGGCGGCACGCGAACGGGTCATGGGCGGCATCACGATGCGGTTGCGGGTGGTGATATGGCCGAAGGTGTAGGGAGTGAACAGCATGGTTTCTCTCGCTCGTCGGTTTGGCCAGGCAAGAAGCGGCCGCAGGGGGCCGGCCCTGGATGGACCTGGGGCCCGGGCCGCCCGGCGGTGTTGCCGGGATGATGTATGGATTATCGGGACGGGCCGCTTTTGCAAAAACCCCGTAACAGGCAAATGATTCTTGCGGCGGGATCAAGGATGGCCAATTGCCCGTAGTGATACAGGCGTCACCCGGTGGCTCCGGGGGCCGTTCTCAGGCAGTTCATGCCGATTTTGCATAAGCGCCCGCCGGGGCTTATGGAACAATGCGTCAACCGACGGATTCCGCTTCCGTCCCTTTACCGCTCTCCCTGCCCTGGCGCTACCCAACATGAACGACGAAATCGTCTACCTCAACGGCGAACTCACGCCTTTGTCCGAAGCCCGCATCCCCGTGCTGGACCGCGGTTTTATCTTTGGCGACGGCGTGTATGAAGTCGTCCCCATCTACGGCGCCAAGCCTTTCCGCCTGCAGCAGCACCTGGCCCGCCTGGCGCGCAGCCTGGCAACCATCGGCATTCCCAACCCGCACGCCGAGCCGGAGTGGATGGCGCTGATCGACCGCGTGGTGCGCGCCAACGGCCTCAGCGACCAGATGGTCTACATTCAGGTCACGCGCGGCGTGGCACGGCGCACCCATGCCTTCCCCAAGGAGGTGACGCCGACGGTGCTGATCATGACCAACCCCATGTCGCTGCCGTCGGCGGACATGCGCGAGAAGGGCGTGGCCTGCGTGACCGCCGAGGACAAGCGCTGGCTGCACTGCCAGGTCAAGTCGACCTCCCTGCTGGGCAATGTGCTGGCGGCGCAGAACGCGGCGGAGCATGGTGTCACCGAGACCATCCAGTTCCGCGACGGCGCGCTGACCGAAGCCTCGGCGTCGAATGTCTGGGTGGTCCGCAAGGGCCGGGTCTCGGCGCCGCCGAAGGACAACCTGATCCTGGAAGGCATCCGCTACGGCTGGATGGAGGAGTTGTGCGCGGCGCTGGATATCTCGCTGGAAGCGCGCCGGATTTCGCAGGACGAGGTAATGGCCGCCGACGAGGTGCTGCTGACGTCGGCCAGCAAGGAGATCCTGGCGGTGGTGACCATCGACGGCAAGACCATCGGCAGCGGCGAGCCTGGCCCTGTGTTCAAGAAGCTCTACGCTGCGTACCAGGCAGCCAAGGTGGCGCCGTAGTACGGGAGCGGTGTGGCTGGCTGCCCGGCGTGACCGGGCGACCGGCGTTGCCCGTCCGGCCGCCAGGGCGCGGCGGTCAGGGATTGCCCCGCTGCCTCCAGCTTCGGCTTCCCCGACGTCAACGCGGCCTCTTCCCTGACTTGCGATGCGCAAGCGCGACGCGGGCGAGGGCCGCAGCACAAGCGATGGCGGCCGGGATTCGCATTCGCATATACACCCCACCCATCTAAGCAAAGACGAATTTCGTCCTTCGGCGGATTGTCGTGCTGCGCTATCGTGAGGGACTTGTAAGCGATCGCTTGAGACGGACAAAGCCTGCGGACAACGGCGCTGCGCAAGCGCTGTCGCATGCGCGGCACCGGACAGGCATCGCAATGCGCGAATCCAGGACCAATCGATATTGACAGGGGGGATTTCCAATGGCTACACCGCTGAAAGTGGTTGCCGTCAACGGCAGTACGCAACAGCCGTCGCGTACGCTCGCGCTGGTGCAGGCGTTGCTTGCCGAGCTCGATGGCAAGCTGCTGCTGCACAGCCATATCGTCAACCTGGGCGAGATCGCCCGCCCGCTGGGCGCAGCGCTGACGCGCGCCGAACTGCCGCCGGAGATTGAAAACGAGCTGCTTGCGATCGAGTCCGCCGACCTGCTGGTGGTGGCGGCGCCTGTCTATCGCGGGTCCTATCCCGGCCATTTCAAGCATCTGTTCGACCTGGTGGGGCAGGAGGCGCTGGCCGACAAGCCCGTGCTGCTGGCGGCCACGGGTGGCAGCGACCGGCACGCGCTGGTGCTGGAGCACCAGCTGCGGCCCTTGTTCGGATTCCTGCAAGCGCTGACGCTGCCGATCGGCGTGTATGGCAGCCCCGGCGATTTCCAGAACCACCACGTCAGCAGCGATGCGCTGGCCGAGCGCATCCGCCTGGCCGCCGACCGCGCCGCGCCATTGTTTGGCGCCAGCCGCAGATCGCCGCTGCAGCGCGCCGCCTGAGGGGGGGCGCTGCAGCCGGGATGTCTTCATCCCGGCTGCCGGCAAGCGCTCGTTGCTATGCCGTGTCCTTCTTGAAGGAACCGGTCCGTCATTGCCGTCTCATGTGCGGTCCAGCACGATTGACACGGGCGTAATCTATGCTTGTGAGCGAAAGCACGCCTCGGCTCCCCGCCGGCGCGCCGCCCAATTCCTCCAAAGGACAAGCATATGGAACACCGAGCAGCCAATCAGATCCCCGCCACCCTGATCCCCGGCGACGGCATCGGGCCGGAAGTGGTGGAGGCCACCGTCAAGGTGCTGGACGCGCTGGGCGCGCCGTTCTCCTGGGACGTGCAGCAGGCCGGCATGGCGGGCATCGCCCAGGGCGGCGACCCGTTGCCCGAGGCTACCCTCGACAGCATTCGCCGTACCGGCCTGGCGCTGAAAGGCCCGCTGACCACGCCCGTCGGCGGCGGCTTCCGCTCGGTCAACGTGCGCCTGCGCGAAGCCTTCAATCTCTATGCCAATGTGCGGCCCGCCCGCACGCTGGTACCGGGACGCTTCGAGAACATCGACCTGGTGCTGGTGCGCGAGAACGTGGGCGGCTTCTACGTGGCCCACGACTATTACATCCCCGTGGGCGACGATCCGCATGCCGTGGCGGTATCCACCGGCACCAATACGCGCGACGCCTGCCGGCGCATCGCCCGCTTCGCCTTCGAGTACGCGGTCAGGAACCAGCGCAAGAAGATCACCGTGGTGCACAAGGCCAATATCCTCAAGGCACTGACCGGGATCTTCCTGGAAGCCGCGCGCGAGGTGGCGCAGGACTATGCGGGCCGCGTGGAGATGGACGACCGCATCGTCGATGCCTGCGCCATGCAGCTCGTTCTCAACCCCTGGCAGTTCGACATGCTGCTCTGTACCAACCTCTTCGGCGATATCCTGTCCGACCAGATTGCCGGCCTGGTGGGCGGGCTGGGCATGGCGCCGGGGGCCAATATCGGCGATACCGTCGCCATTTTCGAGGCCGTGCACGGCTCGGCTCCCGATATCGCCGGCAAGGGCATCGCCAATCCGATTTCGCTGATGCTGGCCGCCGGCCTGATGCTCGAACATGCAGGCCGGCAGGACCTGGCGTTGCGGCTGCGCAAGGCGATCGACCTGGCGCTCAATGAGGACCAGGTCAGGACCGGCGACCTGAAGGGCTCGGCGTCCACGCTGCAATTTGCCGACGCGGTGGTGAAGCGGCTGGGTTGACGCGCCGGCGCATGCGGGGCGCCGCGGGCAGGACCAACCCGGATATTCCCGTCAAGCACTCTTGCGTACCATGGTTGCGCCGCTACCGTCACTCCCGACACAAGCCGGCGCTAACCGAGGGCTTGGCATGCAGACATCGGAACCATACTTCCACTTCCGTCTCGATTCCAACGACGACCACAAGATCGAGGTCCATCGCTGGCAGGGAGGCGCGGCGCCGCGCGCCGTGGTGCAGATCGCGCATGGCATGGGCGAGCACGCGCTGCGCTACCGGCCGCTGGCCGAAGCGCTGGAGGGCGCGGGCTGCGTGGTCTATGCCAGCGAGCACCGGGGGCATGGCGCCGATGCGGCCGCCCAGGATAAGCTTGGCGACTTCGGGCCGCGTGGCTTTGCAGCACTGGCGGACGACATGGCCGTGCTCAGCCGGCACTTGCGGGCGCAGCATCCCGGCCTGCCGCTGATCCTGTTCGGCCACAGCATGGGGTCGTTCGCCACGCAGTGCTACCTGGTCGAGCACAGCGAGTTGCTCGCCGGCGCGGCGCTGTCGGGCACCACCGCGGTGGACCTGATGCTGGAGGCGGCGCGGGCGGGTTTCAAGCTCGAGGATATGAATGCCGGGGTGCCGGACAGCCGCACGCCCTTCGACTGGCTCAGCCGCGACCCGGCACAGGTGGATGCGTATATCGCCGATCCGCTGTGCGGCTTCACCGTCACGCCGGCGTCGCGTGCCTCGATGTTCGCCGAATGCGCGCGCCTGGCCGAGCCGGATACGCTGCGCCGCATCCGTCCGGGGCTGCCCATCTACCTGTTCACCGGCGACCGTGATCCGGTCAATAATCACCTGGCCTGGTTCGAGCCGCTGGTCAGCCGCTATCGCGCGGCGGGGCAGACCGATGTGTCGTCCCACGTATTCGGCGGCGCACGCCACGAGACGTTGAACGAGACCAACCGTGCGGAGGTGATTGCCATCTTCGCCGCATGGATCGGGCGGGTGGCGTCTGGCCGCTGACGGGCGTCAGGGCAGGAGGCGCGCCTCGGTCACCGCCTGCAGCGCTCCCGGTGTGATGCCTTCCGCCATTGCCTCCACCTGCAAGCCGTCGGGCGTCACGCGCATTACCGCCAGGTCGGTATAGATGCGGCAGACCACGCCGCGTGCGGTCAACGGCAGCGTGCAGCGGCGCAGCAGGCGCGGGCGGCCGTCGCGCGTGGTGTGTTCCATCAGCACCCAGACCTCGCGGGCGCCAAAGGCGAGTTCCATCGCGCCGCCCACGGCCGGCGGGGTGTTGGGATCGCCCCGGGTCCAGTTGGCCAGGTCGCCGTTTTCCGCCACTTCATAGGCGCCCAGGATGGCCAGGTCCAGATGGCCGCCGCGCATCATGGCGAAGCTCAGCGCGGAATCGAAGATCGCCGCGCCGGGGCGCAGCGTCACCGGTTGCTTGCTGGCGTTGATCAGTTCCGGGTTTTCCTCGCCTGGCAGCGGGCGCGGCCCGAGATGCAGGATGCCGTTCTCGCTATGCAGGAAGACCTCCCGCTCCGGCGGGATCATGTCACCGACCAGCGTCGGCAGGCCGATGCCCAGGTTGACATAGGATCCCGTGCGGATGTCCTGCGCCGCGCGCCGCGCGATCTGCTCCCTGCTCCATCGCATCATTGTTCGCTCCTGGCGGATTGGCCGCCGGTGGTGACGAGGCGATGGACAAAGATGCCCGGCGTCACGATATGTTCGGGGTTCATGGCGCCGGCCTCGACCATCGTGTCGACCTCCGCCACCACCACGCGCGCGGCGGTCGCCATCACGGGATTGAAGTTGCGCCCGGCCAGGTGATAGTCCAGGTTGCCGAGGCGATCCGCGGTGCGCGCGCGGATCAGCGCGAAATCCGCATGCAGCGGCAGTTCCAGCACGTGCTGCACGCCGTTGATCTCGCGCGTGTCCTTGCCCTCGGCAAGAATGGTCCCGGCGGTGATGGGGCAGTAAAAGCCGCCCAGCCCGGCCCCGGCGCAGCGGATGCGCTCCACCAGCGTGCCTTGGGCCACCAGTTCCAGTTCAACTTCGCCGCGCCGGTAGGCGTCGCGAAAGGCCGTGGCCCCGGCCGTCAGCGGATACGAGCAGACCAGCTTGCGCACGCGCCCGGCCTCGATCAGGCTCGCCACGCCCTCGCCGTCGTAGCCGGCGTTGTTGGAGATCACCGTCAGATCCCTGGCGCCATGCGCCAGCACCGCGGCGATCAGTCCACCGGGCAGGCCGGCGCTGCCGAAGCCGCCCACCATCACGGTGGCGCCGTCGCGCAGATCGGCGATGGCCTCGCCGCAGCCTGCTACCCGTTTGTTGACCAATTCCATGTCCGACATGCTCCCGATCCGCGGCCTCGCCGCCGCCAAGCCATGCATCATGCGGCGTTTGGATCGATAGGTTCAAGTACATGAGACTTAATAATTGATAAGCTAAGCTTATATTGTGACCAAAGGCCATCCCGATGAACCTGGAACTCCGACACTATCGATACTTCGCCGCGCTGGCGGAGGAACTGCACTTTGGCCGCGCGGCGGAGCGCCTCGGCATTTCGCAGCCGGCGCTGAGCCAGCAGTTCAGGTGGATCGAGCAGGAGGCGGGTGCGCCGCTGCTTTCGCGCAGCAAGCGCCGGCTGGCGCTGACGGAGGTTGGCGCTGTCTTCCATGAGGAAGCGCTGGGCGTCCTGCGGCAGGTCCGGCACGCCGAACTGGCCACCGCCAGCGCGAGCCGTGGCGATCTCGGCAGCGCGTCCATTGGCTACGTGGCATCCGCAGCGCTCTCGGGTTTGCTGCCGAGGCTTGTCTATCGCTTCCGCCAGGACTATCCGGCCGTGCGGCTCGCCATGCGCGAGATGGACATGCCGGCCCAGCTTGACGCGGTTGCGCGCGGCGCGCTCGATATCGGCTTTATCCGCCCGCCATTGCAAGCGCTGCCCGAGGGGCTGGCCTTGCTCGATATCGCCACGGAAGCGGTTGTGGTCGCGCTGCATGCCACGCATGCGCTGGCAAGCCGTGCGCGCATCGATGTGGCCATGCTGCGCGACGAGACGTTTATCTGCACGCACACCGAACACGGCACCGGCTTCTACGCCATCACCCTTGCCATCTGCGGCAATGCCGGCTTCCAGCCGCGCGTGGAGGCGTTGTCGAGCCAGATGGCCACCATCATCAGCATGGTGGCGGCCGGGTTCGGCGTGGCGCTGATCCCGGCCTCGATGCGCGCGTTCGCGCCGCCCGACGTGGTATTCAAGCCGCTGGCGCGCAATGAGGTGACGTCGCAGCTTGCCGTGGTACATCGCAAGAACGAACGCTCGCCCACGGTGCTGCGGTTGATCGAGCGGTGCAGGCAGGGAAAGGGGAAGGACCGGCAGCCGGCCTGAATCCTGAGCGGGCCGGGCGGCGGGGAGCCGCCCGGGTCGACTGCGAGGGGCCGTGCCCCTGTGCTCAGCCCTTCAACTGGTCCCGGACCGGCAACGCGCGGATGCGCTTGCCCGTAGCCGCGAAGATCGCATTGCACAGCGCGGGTGCAATGGTCGGCACGGCCGGTTCGCCGACGCCGCCGAGCGGTGCGTCGAACTTGCCCGGCACCAGGTGCACGTGGATCTGGCGCGGCGCCGACGGCGCGCGCATTACCTCGTACTGGTGGAAGTTGTCCTGCTGGGCGCGTCCGTCCTTGAAGGTGATCTCGCCCGTGGTGGCCAGGCTGATGCCCATGATGCAGGCGCCTTCTACCTGCGAGCGGATGCGGTCCGGGTTGACCTGCGCGCCGCAGTCCACCGCCATGTCGATGCGGGGGATGCTGATGCCGCCATCGTCGCCGACCACTACCTCGATCACCGCCGCCACGTAGGTCACGAAGCTGTAGCAGACTGCCAGTCCCAGCCCGTGTCCCTTCGGCAGCTTCCTGCCCCACCCGGCTTCGCGCGTGGCCAGTTCGATCACGCCGCGCAGGCGGCCGGTATCGAGCGGATACTGCTGCGGCGATTCGCCGTAGTTCCAGGCGTCGGACAACTGGGTCGGGTCGATGCGGCGGTCCGGGCCCAGCAGCGCCAGCAGATAGTCGCGATGATCGCGCCCCGCAGCCGTGGCCAGCTCCGCCGCGAACGACTGGACCGCGAACGCGTGGGGGATATTGGACACCGAGCGGAACCAGCCGATGCGGGTGTGCGCTTCCACCTCCGGATTCTCCACACGCACGTTGGGGATGTCGAACGGCATGTTCACCGCGGACATGCCGAGCTCGAACGCGGCTTCGTTCTTTGCGCCGGCCACGAAGGTGGACGTGATGGTGGATGCGGCGGTGCGGTGCAGCCAGGCCTGCGCGCGGCCGTCGGCGCCGAGCATCGCCTCCATGTGCTCAACCGAAACGGTGTGGAAGTAATCGTGATGCAGGTCGTCGTCGCGCGTCCAGGTCACCTTGACCGGCTTGCCGCCCATGGCCTTTGACAGCAGCGCGGCCTCGGCGGCGAAGTCCGGCTTGGACTTGCGGCCAAAGCCGCCGCCCAGCAGCGTCACGTGCACCGTGACGTCCTCGGGCTTCAGGCCCAGATGCCCTGCCACCGTCTCACGCGTGGCCTGCGGCGCCTGCACCGATGCCCAGACCTCGCACTTGCCGCCGGCGGCGCGCGCGGTGGCAACCGGCGGCTCCATGGTGGCGTGCGCGATATGCGGCAGGTAATACTGCGCCGTGACCCGCTTGCCGGGACCGGCCAGCGCGGCCATGGTGTCGCCCTGGTTCCGCACCACCTTGCCGGGCTGGCTCGCGGCCTTCTCCATCGCCGCCCGGAACGCGCCGGACTCGTAGCTGGCATTGGGACCATCGTCCCAGCGCAGCTTCAGCGCCTCGCGGCCCTTGATGGCCGACCAGGTATTGCTGGCGATCACCGCCACGCCGCCCAGCGGATGGAACATCGCGGGCGCGGGGCTGCCTGCCAGCTCGACCACCTTGATCACGCCGGGCACCTTCATGGCCTGCGTGGCATCGACGCTGGCCAGCTTGCCGCCAAACACCGGCGGGCGCGCGATCACGGCGTAGAGCATGCCGTCCAGCCGCACGTCGATGCCGTACTGCGCGCGGCCCGTGGCGATGGCGCGGCCATCGATATTGCGCGTGCTGTTCTTGCCGATATAGCGGAACTGGGCGGGATCCTTCAGCTTCAGGCTGGCGGGCGCGGGTACCGGCAGGCGCGATGCGTCCTTCGCCAGCGCGCCATAGCCGAGACTCTTGCCGCTGGGCACGTGGACCACGGCATGGTTGCGGGCCTGCACTTCGCTTACCGGCACGTCCCAGCGCGCGGCGGCTGCGGCCTCCAGCATCGTCCGGGCGCTAGCGCCGACGCGCCGCATGGGCTCGAAGAAATGCCGCACGCTGCGCGAGCCGTCGGTGTTCTGGTTGCCGTAGCGGATCTCGTCGCCCGGGGCCTGCACCACGAGCACCTGCGCCCAGTCAGCCTCGAGTTCGTCGGCCACCACCATCGGCAGGCTGGTGCGCACGCCCTGTCCCATCTCCGAACGGTGGCAAACGATGCTCACCTTGCCATCCTCCCCAATGGAGAGGAAGACCAGCGGGCTGTCCACCGCGCCGCCGGGCATGCCGTCGCGGCCGTATTTTTTGGGTTCGTCGGCGGCCAGCACGATGCCGTCCAGGCCCACGGTGAGCGTCAGCCCGGCAACGGCGCCCATGCCCTTGAGCCAGCGGCGGCGCCCGGCGGATTGCAGGTTGCCGGCTTGGTCCGGCTGGGCCTGAGCCACGGCGAGAACGTTTGGTTCGCTCATTTTGCGCTCCTCTTGCCTGCCGGCTGGACCGCCGGCTTCGCGGCCACGTTCGATCTGGCGACGTGCTGGATGGCGGCGCGGATGCGCGTATAGGTGCCGCAGCGGCAGATGTTGCCGCTCATGGCGCTGTCGATGTCTTCCTCGCTCGGGTGCGGGTTCGCGTGCAGCAGCGCAGTGGCCGACATCAACTGGCCGGCCTGGCAGTAGCCGCACTGCGGCACGCCGAATTCCTCCCAGGCTGCCTGCAAGGCCTGCCCGATCTTGTCGGCCGACAAGCCTTCGATGGTGGTGATCTTCTTGCCTGCGACGGCCGAGATTGGCGTCACGCACGAGCGGATCGGCTGTCCATCCATATGCATGGTGCAGGCGCCGCACAGCGCCATGCCGCAGCCGAACTTGGTGCCGGTCAGGCCGATGTGATCGCGCACGGCCCACAGCAGCGGAGCATCGTCGGGCAGGTCGATCTTTTGCGGCACACCGTTGATCGTGATTGTTCTCATGTATTTTTTTGCGGGGAAGGTGCAACGGGGAAGAGGGCTGGCGTGCGGGCCAGTGCCTGCGCATTCCTGCGCTGCCGCGTGTGTGAGGGCGGGGGGAGTGGTTCGTGTGGTGGGACTGGACCGCCCGGCCGGGCGCCGTACTGCTGCGGCAGCGTTGCGCAACGCGCATTGTCATCCCGGCCGTTGATTCACGGAATGGCGGAGTCGGGATTTCTTAATTCCAGAAAATGGAATTGTGGTGGTGGGGGGGCGAAGCGGGGAGGGGGCGGGGAGGGGCGTGTTCTTGCGCGGCAGCATCCAATGCCGCGGCACCAGGTCACATGGTGCCGCGGTGGGATACCAACTGCGGGTACTGCATCAGGCGTTGGCGCCGTCGGTGAATGCGTCAGCCTTGCCGGTGCGCGCGCCATCGGTATAGGCATCGAAGCCGCGGGCCGGGGAGGCCGAGACACCGGTGCGGTCCAGGCCGGCAACCAGGGCGCCATCGGTGTACGGGTCAGCCTTGCCGGTGCGCGCGCCATCGGTATAGGCATCGAAGCCGCGGGCCGGAGAGGCCGAGACACCCGTGCGATCCAGGCCGGCGATGCGGGCGCCTTCGGTGAAGGTATCCAGCTTGCCGCTGCGGGCACCGTCGGTAAAGGCGTCGTGGGTGCGGAAGTCGTAGCCATACTTGTCGGCGGGCACCGTGGTGCGGAACTCGTAGCCGTACTTGTCGCCGGGGAGCAGGTCCTTGGCGGTGGCGGCGTGGGCGGCGCCGATGGCGGCGAACGACAGCACGAGGGTGGAAGCAAGCTTGAGGGCGATGGTCTTGGTCATGATGTTCTCCGGTTTCTTAAAATTCGTTGAATTTTGTTGATTGTTCGTTGCATCTGCCAGAACGTTGCCTTGTTTGCTGTGCGCCGTTCATGTAACGAACTATAGGAGAGTCATCGGTGGCTATGGCTTGGTTTCTCAGGATAGGTTGTTCAATATTTTTGAATTAATGGGGCAGGCGCGTTGCGCGCTCGCCTCAAGCCCCGGGCTGTGCTACCCGGCTGGCGGCGATAAGCGCCGGCGCCACCATCTGCGCCAGCAGCCGCAAAGTCGCAACTTCGCCCTCCGTCCATGCGCCGCGCGCCGCGAGGAAGTTAAAGGTGCCCACGCAACGGCCGTCCTCGCACACCGGCACATTGACTACCGCCGACAGGCCAAGGCCGCGGATGACGGCGATGTCGTCGAACACCGCCTCAAGCGCGGCGTCGCCTTCGCCCACGAAGACCTCGCCCTGATGCAGCACCCACCGCGTCCATGGCGTATCGGCCTTGCGCTTGCTGCCGCCCACGGGATAGGCGGCCTTGTCCGAGGACCACAGCCGCACCACTTCCGAACTGGCGCGCCGGTAGGCATTGATGGTGAGCAGGCCGGGGCCGAGCAGTGCGGCGGTGGCGTTGCCAATCGCATCGAAGGCACTGGCGGGCCCGGTTGCGCGAGCCAGCGCGCCGCACAGCGAGGCGAGCAGTGGCGCAGGCAGCGACACAGTAGCGTGCGCGGGTTCGGTAGCAAATTCGGGAACACGATCGGTCACAGCTTCACTCCCCCTTGATGCCGAGGTCGTGGATCAGCTTGCCGTAGCGGTCGGCATCGCGGCGCAGGATGGCGCCGAACTGCTGGGGCGTGGAGGTGGCGGTTTCCACGCCGATGGCGTTCATCTTCTCCTTCACTTCCGGCATCGACATGATCCTGTTGATCTCCTGGTTCAGGCGCGTCACCAGAGCGGGCGGCATGCCGGCGGGGCCGAAGGCACCGTACCAGACGGACAGCTCATAGCCAGGCACGGTTTCCGCCACGGTCGGCACATTGGGCAGCAGCGGCGAGCGCTTGCTCTCGGTCACGGCGAGCAGGCGCAGTTTGCTGGCTTTGACGTGTGGCAGGGTTTGCGTGCCGGCGGAGAACAGCAATTGCGTCTGCCCGGCCACGGTATCGACCACGGCAGGCGCACCGCCCTTGTACGGCACATGCAGCATCTGCACGCCGGCCATCTTCTCGAACAGTACTGCGCTCAGGTGGTTGGTGGACCCGGGGCCGGCGCTCGCATAGGCGAGCTTGCCGGGATTGGCGCGCGCGTAAGCAATCAGCTCCTTGACGTTGTGCGCCGGCACCGACGGGTTGACCACCATGGTGTTGGTCACATAGGCGAGCAGGCCCAGTGGCGTGAAGTCTTCCACGCCGCGAAACGGCATGTTGGGCATCAGCGCGGGGTTCATCGCGTGCGTGCTCATGGAGCCGACCAGCAGGGTGTAGCCGTCGGGCTTGGCGCGCGCGACCATGGCCGAGCCGATGTTGCCGGATGCGCCGGGCTTGTTGTCGACAATCACCGGCTGGCCGAGGGAGCGGGTCAGGTGTTCGGAGAGTACGCGTGCCAGGATGTCGGTGGAGCCGCCGGCGGCCCACGGCACGATCAGGGTGATGGGCTTTTGCGGATAGGGATCGGCCGCGCCGGCCCCGGAGGCGGCGCAGAACAGCGAGAGCGTGGCAAGGCCCAGCAGGCAGCGCTTCAAAACGGTTTTCATCTCTTTCCTTCTCCGATTGCTATGCGAACCGCCTGACGCGATCCGGTTTGATTCGATTACTGCTTGCCTTGCCGGACCGCTGGTTTGCTCTGACGGCCCTCAACGCCCTCAACGCCCTCAACGCTCTCAACGCCCCACCGCATATCCCTGCATGCCCCGTGCATTGGCCCCGGCACGCAGCACCAGCCGGCCCTGCGCATCGCGCTCTCTGGTGCAGGCGGACATGCGGCCCTCCGACCAAGGCTCTCCCACCTTCACCTCATGCCCACGCGCGCGCAACGCCGCGATGGTGTCTTCAGGCAGCCGCGATTCCACGCTGAGCCGGTTGAGGACCACCGAGCGTGGCCAGAAGGAGCCGGGAAAATGATCGATATGCCAGGCGGGCGCGTCGATGGCTTCCTGCAGGTTCATGCCGTGCACGGCGTGGCGCAGGAAGAAGGCGACGGACCATTGGTCCTGCTGGTCGCCGCCGGGCGTGCCGAACACCATGTAGGGCTCGCCGTCGCGCAGTGCCAGCGAAGGCGAGAGCGTGGTGCAGGGGCGCTTGCCCGGCGCCAGCGTGTTGGGCAGGCCGGGTTCGAGCCAGGTCATCTGCAGGCGGGTGTTGAGCGCGAAGCCAAGCTCGGGAATCACCGGGCTGGACGACAGCCAGCCGCCCGACGGCGTGGCGGCGACCATATTGCCGTGGCGGTCGATCACGTCGATGTGGCAGGTGTCGCCGACAAAGATCTCGCGCTCGGCCCACTCCGCTACCGGGGGCATCGCCGCGAAAGTGGGCTCGCCCACGCCGAAGCGCACATCGGCTTGCCGCAGCGTGCGTTCCGCCGCGCCGAGATCGGGCAGGCGGGGCGTGCGGCCCCCGACGGTGCCGGGCAGGATGTCGGGCGAGGCGCGCTCGCCAATTTGGCGCGCGCGCGCGGCCAGGTAGGCGGGATCGAGCAGGCCGGCCAGCGGCGCGTCGCCAAAGCGCGGGTCGCCGTACCACGCCAGGCGGTCGGCCATGGCCAGCTTGGCCGCCTCGGCGATGCGGTGGACGAACTCGGGCGAGGTGGGCGCGTGGGCGGCAAGATCGGCGTGGCGCAGCATGCCGATCTGCTGCAGGAAGGCGGGGCCCTGGCTCCAGATGCCGCACTTGGCTACCGTATAGCGGCCGAAATCCAGCGTGGCGGGCGCTTCCACCGTGGGCGTCCAGTCAGCCATGTCTTCATGGCGGAGCAGGCCCTTGTGGCGCTCGCCGGTGGTGTCGCGCACGGCCTGCGTGCGGCAGAAGCTGTCGATTTCCCTGGCGACGAAGCCGCGGTACCAGCAATCCAGCGCGGCGTCGATCTGCTGCTCGCGGGTGCCGCCGGCGGCCTCGGCCGTTTCCACAATGCGCGTATAGGTCCGGGCCACGCCAGGCGTCGCATGCAGGGTGCCGGGGCGCGGCACGCGGCCATCCGGCAGCCAGACATTGGCCGAACTGTGCCACTCGTTCTGGAACAACTCGCGCACCGCCAGGATGGCTTGCGAGATGCGCGGCACCAGCGGGAAGCCGTCGCGCGCATAGGCAATGGCGGGCGCCAGCACATCCGCCAGCGTCCAGGTGCCGTAGTCGCGCAGCATGGTGAGCCATGCGCCGAAGGCGCCAGGCACGGTGGCGGGTAACAGGCCGATGCCGGGCACCAGGTCCAGCCCCCTGGCGCGCATGGCGGCCGGGTCGGCCAGTGCCGGCGCGGGACCTTGGCCGCAGACGGAGCGCACCGCGCGTTCGCGCTCGCTCCACAGCAGGATCGGCACTTCGCCGCCCGGGCCGTTCAGGTGCGGCTCCACCACCTGCAGTACAAAGCCGCCGGCCACCGCCGCGTCGAAGGCATTGCCGCCGCGCTCCAGCACGCTCATGGCGGTTTGCGAGGCCAGCCAGTGGGTGGACGAGACCACGCCAAAGGTACCGACGATTTCCGGGCGGGTGGTGAACATGAAGGCTCCGTGGGGTCCGGGCAGGGCGGCGAAGGCAGCGCAAGCCGGAGGGGGGGGTGCCTTGAAGTATAGGGTTATTGGATAACCGTTTGTCGCGTATTACTTATTGTTGTATGACGGATTGGTTATGCATAGAAATTCCCCAATCCTGCTGGAACGTAGATCCCGACGCTAAGCCGATCCCCTCGTCCGCCAGCTGCGGCACGATCTGCCGCGCCGTCAAGTTGACCATGCCCATCTTTACTACACTTCAGGACAGCGGACCCTGTCATTCGACGCATTGCCGGAAGCCTTGTTTGGTGGGTATCCATTGGCGCTGCGCTGGTAGCCGCCGAGCAAACGCCTGGAGAAGCGCTGGTTACGATACTTCACGCACGCCTACGGAAGTCGATACCCGGCGGGCATGCTCCCGTGCGCGCCACCAAGGAGCTTCAGGATGCCTGGGAATAGCCGGAAGCAGACCGATAACAGTGAACAGAAGCCAATTGCACTTGCCTTGCAGGGTGGCGGCATGCACGGTGCGTTCACGTGGGGCGTCCTCGACCGGCTGCTCGAGGATCAGCGATTTACCATCGAAGGCGTCAGTGCAACGAGCGCGGGGGCGATGAATGCCGCCGTGCTCGCCCATGGCTTGCTGCAAGGCGGGCACGGGCAGGCGCGCCAGGCGCTCCACGATTTCTGGCTGGCGATCGCGCAATCGGCGGAGCGGTACAGCCCGTTGCGCTGGGTGCCATGGCTGAAAGGGACACATAGCTTTGGGCTGAACCACTCGCCCTTGTACGCCATGGCGGATATCGTTCTCCGTATCCTGTCGCCATACCAGTTCAATCCCAATAACTCGAATCCGCTCCGGGACGTGCTGGAGAAGCAGGTCGACTTTGCGGCATTACGCAAGCAATGCCCGATACAGCTTTTCCTGTGTGCGACCAATGTCGAGACTAGCAGGATACGCATCTTTTCAAGCGAAGACATTTGCATTGAGGGCGTGCTGGCTTCGGCCTGTCCGCCAACCCTGTTTCAGGCCGTGTCAATCGATGGCGAGTACTTTTGGGATGGCGGCTATGTGGGAAACCCGGCAATTTTCCCGCTGATCTATCACTGCAATACAAGCGATGTCGTGATTGTCCATATCAATCCGATCGTACGCCGTGGCGTGCCGACCACTGCGGCCGACATCCTCAATCGCGTCAATGAGGTAAGTTTCAACTCGTCGCTCATGCGAGAAATGCGCGCGATAGCCTTTGTGACTTCGCTCATCCAGCAAGGCAAGGTTGACCGGAGCGAGATGAAGGAAATGCTGATCCACTCCATCCGGTCCGATGAGACGATGAGCGCCCTCGGCGCGTCGAGCAAGTACAACGCCGACTGGGACTTCCTTTGCTTCCTGCGTGACAAGGGGAGGGCTGCGGCCGAGGCATGGATCGCGGAAAACTACGACAAGGTTGGCCAGCGCTCTAGCGTTGACATCAAAAAGGAATTCCTTTGAGGATGACGGCCGGGCAACCGGGAAGCGCTATGGTTTCAGGTCGGATCGTCCAGTAGTGCCTTGGCTTGCTGCCAGTCAGCCGTGTCGAAGCCCTCGCTGAAGGATCCATGGATCGGGGCAAGGGCCTGGCGCGCGGCGCTCATCTTTCCCTGCGTTCGCCATAGCCGGGCCAAGCTCAGCGCGGCCTGCAGCTCCAGTGACCTGGAACCCTGATGGCGGGCGACGGCGATTGCCTTGTGAAAGCAGGCTTCGGCTTCGTCGTGGCCAGTGAGCGTGCGGCATTGGAGTATCAACTCTCCCTTGAGCCGATGCAGCGTCGCTTCGTCAAGCCGCTCTCCCGTGTCTTCCGTCAAGGCTAGCGCCTCGGCCAGCACGTCCAGCCCGGCCTGGAAGTCCCCGGCTCTCCCAAGGGCTTCAGCGAGCAGGGCCAGAAAGTTCGGCTTGCCCAGTGCCGCGCCGGTTGCCTCGTAAGCGGCGAGGCCCTGCCGTATTTCGGCAATCCCCTCTTCCAAACGGCCTTGTTCCGTCAGCGCCCAGCCTTGCAGAGCGGTTCCCCACGCCAGATAGATGGGAAAGCCCTCCTCGCCCGAGATCGCGATCGCGGCCTCTGCATACTCGCGGGTCAATTGCACCTCACGCCGACATTGGTGCACTTCGGCTGCGAAGACGAAGCAAAGCGCTAGGTTAAAGGCGTCGGGGCGCTTCCTGGCCAGAACCAATGCGTCCTGGCAGCGCGTGCGAGCCAGATCCGGCAGGCCCAGATACCACAGGATCCAACCCAGCGTGCTCGTGGCATGTACGGCCGGGTCTCGCCCGTACCCCAGAAGAAAATCGTATGCTGACGGATCCGGCCGTTGCAGTGACAGCACCGCCTCCATATGGGTGCGGGCCGTGCCGGGCTGGCCCAGGCGGAACGTGGTGGCGCCGAGTACACGATGCGCCTCCGCGAGCTGCCCGGGCTTCTGCGTCTCCTGAGCCATGGCAAGCAGCCGTTCCCCAAGCGGCAGCGCAACCGTGTACTGCGCCCGCAATTGGTAGAACGCCCACAGTCCTAGCTGCGCCGAAAAGAAACTAGGCGTTTGCCCACCCTGTTCGCACAATGCCAGCGCGCGCCTGAAAGTTGCTTCCACCTCGGGCGCGGCCTGACCCCGCGTGGCGATCAAGGCCGGTCCCAGCGTTAGCAGCAGTGTGAGTTCCTCGCGTGCGCGCTCGGGCGTGTCGGGCAGCCGCTCCAGCAGTTCCACGGCCGCGCCCAGGTGACGGATGGCTTCCATCTGGGCAGAACGCTGCAGGGCCTGCTCGCCGGCGCAGTGCAGGTACTTGACTGCCTTCGGGATGTTGCCGCTGTGGCTGTAGTGATGCGCCAGCTCGCTGCAGTAGTCCTTTAGCCGACTCTGGAAAAGTGTCTCGATGGCCTCCGCGGTGCGCTCGTGCAGCGCGCTGCGCTGCTCGGTAAGCAGCGAGTTGCCGGCAACCTCCTGGGTGAGCGCGTGCTTGAAAGCGTACTCCACCTCCGGGAATACAGGTCGTTCGTAAATGAAATCGCCAGCCTGCAGGGCGGCCAGAAGCGGGCGCAATTCGTCGTCGGCCAGCGCAGTGACATGCTGGATGAGACTCAATGGGAACTCCTTTCCGATCACGGCCAGGCTTTGCAGCAGTTCCTTCTGGACGAGCGGGAGCCGGTCGATGCGGGCGGCGAGCACGCCCTGGACGGTGGTGGGGATGTGCAGCGAGGTAGGCGCCCTCTCGATGCGGTAGCAGCCAGGCTGGCCAACCAGGGCATTCTCCTCAACCAGGGTCTGGACCACTTCCTCCATAAAGAACGGGTTGCCTTCCGTCTTGTCCAGGATCAGCCGTTTCAGGGGCGCGAGAGCGCGATCCTCGCCCAGCAGCGCGGTGAGCAGCCCATGGGCTTCGGCCGGGCCCAGCGGCTCCAGATGCAGCTGGACGCAGTAGCTCCGGGAGCTCCAGTCATGGGAGTACTCCGGGCGGTAGTTGACGAGCAGGGCGATCCTCGCACCCGGCACATAGTCCAGGAGGATATTGAGGAAGGCCTCGGTTTCGCTGTCCAGCCATTGCAGGTCTTCGAACAGGAGCTCGAGAGGCTGGTTGACGCTTTCGCGGACCAGCAGGCGTGCAACCGCTTCAAACGTGCGCTGCCGCCGGATGGCAGCGTCCATGGTCGGCAGTGCCGAGCCGGGCTCGACGGAGCCGAGCAGGTAGAGCAAATAGGGCAAATGGTCTTCCAGCGTCCTGTCGAGGGTAAGCAGTCTGCCCGTGACCTTCTCGCGGCAGCTTCGGTCGTTATCCTGCGGGGTGATCTGAAAATAATTTTTCAGGAGCTCGATCAGCGGGAGATAGGCGAAGGCCTTGCCGTGCGAAACCGAGAAGGTCTCCAGCACCATGCAGCCTTGCTGTGATCGTGCCTTGAACTCGTGGAACAGCCGCGATTTTCCTACCCCGGCGTCTCCCATCACCTCGGCGACCTGCCCATGCCCCGCCTTGGCCAGTTCCAGGACCTTGTGCAACGCCTCCATTTCGGCCTGGCGTCCCACAAAGCGCGCCAGGCCGCGATGCGCCGCCACTTGCAGGCGAGTGCGCAATGCGCCGAGGCCCAGCACCTCATACACCGCAAGCGGATCCCGGACGCCTTTTACGTGGGTCGTCCCCAGCGGCTTGAATTCGAAATACCCCTCGGTGAGCCTATGGGTCGACTCGCTGACAAGGATGGACGCCGGTGTGGCAACGCCTTCCATGCGCGAGGCGATGTGGATTGTGTGCCCCACGGGATCGTAGTCCGTGTGCAGATCGTCCTTGCGGATCGAGCGCACCAACACCTCACCCGTGTGGATTCCGACGCGGATCTGAAGCGGTATGCCCTGATCCAGACGCACCCGGTCACTGTGGCGGCGCATTGCCTCCTGCATGCGCAGTGCCGCATATAAAGCCCGCAGGGCATGATCCTCATGGGCAATGGGAGCGCCGAACAGAGCGAGAATGCCGTCACCCAGGAACTTGGCTACGTAGCCCTCATAGTGGTGCACGGCATCCATCATCAGCGTCACCACGGGGTCGATCAGGCGACGCGCCTCTTCCGGGTCCAGGTCCTGGATCAACGCCGTCGAACCAGCCATGTCGGCGAACAGCGCCGTGATGGTCTTGCGCTCGCCGGCCGTTCCGCCCCTGGCTTCCATGGCCGCCTGCTCCGCCCGGATGCGCTCGGCCAGATGGGGCGGCGTGTAGTGGACAGGGGCCGAAGTGGCGGTCGCAGGCACTGGAAGCGCCGCCGCTGACGGGGAGTCATCCAGGGGCGAGCCACATCCGCGGCAGAACTTCGCCGCAGGACCGGATTCCTCGCCACAGCGCGGGCAGATCCGCGCAAGCCGGGCCCCGCACTGCTCGCAGAAGTTGGCCTGCGCGAGGTTCGCGAACCCGCAATTTGTGCAGCGCATCACCCCTCCTGACTGGCATCGCCTGCCTCGGATCATTAGACGCGCCATTGGCCGCCTTAGCAAGTTCAGGGCGCGTCGTGGCGGCGCTAGTAGAATCAACGGCTTGCAAGACGCTCAGGTCCAGGACTCTAATTGCCGTCCCCAGTCGACAAACTTCAGCACAACCTCATCTCCCGCCTGCGCCTCAAGCATCTGGCGCTGCTGCTGGCGCTGGACCGTCAGCGCTCGGTGTCGCGCGTCGCGGCCGAGATGGACCTGACCCAGCCCGCCGTGACCAAGGCGCTGCGGGAGATCGAGGAGATCTTCATGGTGCCGCTGTTCGCGCGCTCGCGGCGGGGGCTGGAGCCTACCGGGACCGGCGCGGCCGTGCTGGCGCATGCGCGGCTGGCGATGGCGGATACGGAGGCGCTGGGGCGGGAACTGGCGGTGATCGGCGCCGGCCTGCACGGGCGGCTGCGCATCGGCGTGATTCCGTATGTGGCTCCGGTGGTACTGGATGCGGCCTGCTCGCACGGCTTGCAACAGCAGCCGCGCGTGGCGGTGCTGGTGCGCGAGGGCACCACGGACGAACTGGTGGCGGCGCTGCGCGCGCACGAACTGGATTGCGTGATCGCGCGGTCCTTCTACGCACCGGGCGACGACATCGTGCAGACGCCGCTTTACCGCGAGGAACCCGCGCTGGTGGTGCCAGTAGCCGCCGCGGCGCGGCTGGCGCGCGGCAAGCTGGACTGGCCGCGCCTGGCCGCGCTGGACTGGATTTTGCCGCCCTCGCATACGCCGATCCGCCGCACCATCAATACCTTGTTCGCCACCGCCGGCGCGGTGCCGCCGACGCCGATGGTGGAGACGTATTCGATCAAGACCATCGCCACACTGATGCGCAACCAGCCACGCGCCATCACCATCGTGCCGCGCGCGGTGGCTGCCGAACTGGCGGCCAGCGGCAGCGCCGCGGTCTTGCCGCATACGTTGACGTGGGATCTGCCGGCGGTGGGCGCAATGTGGCTGCGCCGTACGGAACACAGCGAGCCGCTGCTGGCGCTGGTGCGTGCGTTGCAGCAGGCGGTGGGGGTGAAAAGCTGAAGGGCTGAAGGGCTGAGGGGCTGAGGGGCTGAGGGGCTGAGGCCGGACCCGAAGCGCAAGCGGCCGGCTGCGTCCTTCAAAGCGCGCAGCCGGCACAGCCAGGCGGGTTGCAGGGCCGTTGCGGCCTGCTTATCCGATGATCTCAAACTCCCCAAAGTACTCTTCGTTGAGCGTCAGCCCCAGCCCTGGCAAGTTGTCGTCAAGCTGCAGGTAGCCCTTGTCCGGCGCCGGGTCGCCCTTGAAGATGTAGTAGAACAGCTCGTTGCCCACCTCCACGTCGTGCACCGGGAAGTACTCGGACATCGGCGACGCGGTCGAGGCCATGGTGAGGTGGTAGTTGTGCATCTGGCCCGCGTGCGGGATCACCGGCACCGACCAGGCTTCGGCCATGGCATTGATCTTCTGCGCGGCGGTGATGCCGCCCACGCGGTTGGTGTCGTACTGGATCACGTCCACCGCGCGGCGTTCCAGCAGGTCCTTGAAACCGTAGGAGGTGAATTCGTGCTCGCCGCCGGAGATGGGGAACGGGCTCATCTTCTTCAGCTCGGCATAGCCTTCGATGTCGTCGGCGATCACCGGTTCTTCCAGCCAGCGCGGATTGAATTCGGCCAGGCGCGGCAGCATGCGGCGCGCGTATTCGAGCGTCCAGCCCATATAGCATTCGAGCATGATGTCGACACTGTCGCCCACCAGTTCGCGCAGCAGGCGCACCTGCTCGATGTTCTTCTGCATGCCGGCGGGGCCGTCCTTGGGACCATAGCCAAAGCGCATCTTCATCGCCGTGAAGCCCTGGTCGAGATAGCCCTGCGCTTCGGCCAGGAAGGCGTCGCGGTCATCGTTGTTGTAGAGCTTGGAGGCGTAGCACCAGATCTTTTCCTTGGTGCGCCCGCCCAGCAGCTTGAACACCGGCTTGCCCACGGCCTTGCCCATCAGGTCCCACAGCGCGATGTCCACCGCCGAAATCGCTGCCATGCCGATGCCCTTGCGGCCCCAGGCATGCGTGCGACGGTACATCTTCTGCCACAGGTACTCGTTGTCGAACGGGTCCTGGCCGATCACGATCGGGGCCAGGTACTGGTCGACGATTTCCTTGGCCACGCGCGGCGCAAGCGCGCAGTTGCCGATGCCGACCAGGCCGGTATCGGTTTCCACTTCCACCACCAGCCAGCCGTGGAAGCGGAACGAGCCCATGGCGTCGCCACGTTCGAACAGGATGTCGGTGGCATTGGTGCAGAAGTGCGCTTGCGGGGGCACGGTCTTGCCCTTCCATTCAAAGACGCGGGCGCGGACGTTGGTGATTTTCAAGATAGTCTCCGTTGGATAATGGCCGGTGGCGGGCGGCAGGCTCAGGGGGCTGCGCGCTGGCTGCCCATCTGGCAGGCGATGCGGAAGGCTTGCAGCGTGGCGCCGAGGTCGGCGCGGCCTTGCTGCGTGATGTCGAAAGCGGTGCCGTGGGCCGGCGTGGTGATCGGCACCGGCAGGCCGCCCTGCACGGTGACGCCGCGCGAGAAGCCCATCAGCTTGATGCCGATCTGGCCCTGGTCGTGATACATCGTGACGATGGCGTCGAACTGCCTTTGCTGGGGACTGCCCTGCACCTTGAGGAAGATGGTGTCGGCGGGGAAGGGGCCATCCGCCGCCACGCCGCGTGCCTGCGCATCGGCGACCGCCGGTGCGATGAAGTCGATCTCCTCGCGGCCGAAGGCGCCGTTGTCGCCGTTGTGCGGGTTGAGGCCGCACACGGCAATGCGCGGGTGAGCCATGCCGGCCCCGCGCAGGGCCTGGTCGATCAGGTCGATGGCGGCGCCCACGCTGTCGCGGTTGATCATGGCGGGCACGTCCTTGAGCGCGACGTGGGAAGTCACGCGGGAGGTCCACAGGCCGTCGAGCACATTGAACTCGCAGAAAGCGCCGTCGTAGCCGAGCTTCTCGGCGAACCAGTGCAGCTCATCGTTGTGCCCCATGCCGGCGGCGTGCAGCGAGCTTTTGTTGAGCGGGCCGAACAGGATGGCGTCGGCCTGGCCCGCCTGCGCGAGCTCCAGCGCCACGGCCAGGGTGCCAAGGCTGTAGCGGCCGCCTTCCGCGCTGGCCACGCCGCGCGGGTAGGCGGGTTTGCCGTCGAGCTGCCAGTGGAACAGGCGCGGGGCGCTGGCGTCGCCGCCGCCGGCAAAAGAGAGCGAATCGGTTTCGCGCAGCGCGATATCCACGCCGGCCACCTGCATGCCGTGGCGCCATTCGTCGCGGTCGGCGATCAGCAGGATGTCGGCCTGCGCCGCGGTGGCAGGGTCGGCCAGCAGCCTGGCGATCAGTTCGGGGCCGATGCCGGCGGGGTCGCCGAGCACCATGGCGATTCGGGGTCGTTGGGTCATGGGAGTCTTGAGGGAAAGGGATTCAGTCCAGCCTGATCAGTCCAGCTTGATCAGTCCAGCTTGACGCCGAGTTCGGCGATCAGCTTGCCGTAGCGCGCATATTCGGCGCGCGAGAAGGCATCGAACTGGGTGGCGGTGAGCGTGCCCGGCAACGCGCCCACATCATTGAGACGGCGCACGGTGTCGGGATCCTTGAGTATGGTGGCCAGTGCCGCGCTCAGCTTTTGCAGCGTGGCGGGCGGCGTGCCGGCCGGGGCGTAGACCCCGTACCAGGCATTCATCTGGATGCCGGGCACGCCGGCTTCGGCCAGCGTGGGTACGTTAGGCAGCAGCGCCGAGCGCTGGTCGGCGGTGACCGCCAGCGCGCGCAGCTTGCCGGCCTTGATGTGGTTGATGACGGAGGGCATGGTCTCGAAGCTCATGTCGACCTGGCCGCCCATCAGGTCCACCAGCGCGCTGCTGCTGCTCTTGTATGGCACGTGCAGCAGCTTGCCGTGGATCTGGCGGGCAAACGCCGCGCCGGCCAGGTGCTGGGTGCTGCCGACGCCGGATGAGCTGTAGCGGAATTTGTCCGGATTGGCCTGGATCTGCGCCACCAGCGCTTTGACGTCTTGCTCCGGCACCTGGTTGTTGACCACCAGCACATTGGGCACCGACGACACCAGGCCCACCGGCGCCAGGTCCTTGAGCGGGTTGAACTGCAGCTTGAGCAGGTGGGGCGCGATGGCCTGGGAGGTGACCACGCCCATCAGCAGCGTGTTGCCATCCGGCGCCGCCTTGGCGGTGATGTCGGCGGCGATCGTGTTGGAGGCGCCAGGCCGGTTGTCCACCACGACCGGTTGCTTGAGGATGGCGGCCAGCTTGTCGGAGACGATGCGCGCCATCACGTCGGTGCCGCCGCCCGGCGCCGCGCCTACCATCATCCGTACGGGGCGGGTGTCCTGCGCGTGGGCGCCGGTTGCCATGGCGGCTGCCAGTCCCATCACGCCGGCGAAGGCGCCGGTCATCCATCGTTTCATTGTTGTCTCCATGTCTTGTTATGGGCCTGCGCCGGAGCGCGGATGGGGCAACTATAAGGATGGGAGCGATGCGTGACTACTGACGTTTATTGAATGGGTGATTACTTTCAGGAATACCTCGCGGCGGATGCCAGGCGCCGCTCAGGATTCCGCCTGCCCGCCGCGGAGCAGTTTGATCAACTGCGCCGCGGCGGCGGAAAGCGTGCCCCCGCGCCGGGTCACGACCCCAAAGGTCTGCTGCCGGGACCGCATCGTCACCGGCAGGATGCGCAGCATCTTTTGCCGGGCGAACAGTTCGGCCACGCTGGTCGGCAGCAGCGAGACCAGTTTTGCGCTGCGCTGCAGCAAGGCCACGGTGACAAAGCTGGAGGAGGTCGTGATCGCATTCGCCGGCATGCCCACGCCAGCCATGTCCAACTCGCGCTGCAGCAACTCGTGCATCGGCATCTGGCCGGGGTAGACGATCCACCGATAGCCGGCCAGGTCGGCAAAGGTGAGCGTCCTGGCGCGCGGCGCGGCATGGCTGTAGCCCACCACGGCCGAGATCGGTTCGTCGCCAATCGCCTGGTAGTGGTACCTGGCGGGCTGGTCGCTTACCAGCGCGCGCCCGATGACCAGGTCCAGGCGGCCGTCGTCCAGCAGCGTGAGCATGCGCAGGCTGGTGTCTTCGACGATTTCGATGGACAGGTTCGGCTGTTCGTCCTGCATGGTCTCCAGCGCCGGCACCAGCACATCCGGCACCGCGCCCATGATGGCGCCGACGGCCAGGTAGCCGCCCTTGCCGGAACGGATCTCGGCCATGTCCTGGCACAAGGCGGTGAGATCCGTCGCCAGCAGCCGCGCGTAGCGGATCACGCAGTGGCCGAACTGGTTTGGCCGCATGCCGGTCTTGGAGCGCTCGAACAGCGGCGCGTCCAGCATGCCTTCCAGTTCCTGCAAGGCCTTGCTGGCTGCCGACTGTGTCATGGCCATGGCCGACGCGGCCTGGTGCAGGGATTTGTGGTCGTCCAGCGCGATCAGCAATTGCAGTTGCTTCATGCGCAGGCGGGACATCAGAACGTCAAGCGTGGCCTTCATGGGAACCTGGGGCGGAAGCTGCGTGAGTCGCAAAAGCGATCACGAGATGGAAAGGTTTCAATATACATCGCGGCCTGGCGCACCGTATATTGCTTCCCTGTCACAAGCCCCCCGACGTGGGGCTCAGGCCGGACCCGGCGCCGCCGGCAAGAACAAGGAGGAGAGACCATGAACATGCCCAAAGCCAATGCCGTCTACCGTGGTGTATTCCCGGTGGCACCCACCATCTTCGACGAACAAGGTGGCCTTGACCTCGACGGCCAGCGCCGCTGCATCGATTTCATGATCGACGCCGGCTCCGACGGCATCTGCATCCTGGCGAATTTCTCCGAGCAGTTCGTGCTGACCGACGACGAGCGCAGCCTGCTGATGACGACCGTGCTGGACCATGTGGCCGGCCGCGTCCCGGTGATCGTCACCACCACGCACTTCAGCTCGCGCATCTGCGCCGCGCGCAGCCGCGCCGCGCAGGACGCCGGCGCCGCCATGGTGATGGTGATGCCGCCGTATCACGGCGCCACCATCCGCGTGCCGGAGCGCGCCATCCACGACTTTTTTGCCACGGTGTCCGACGCGATCGACATCCCCATCATGATCCAGGATGCGCCCGTGAGCGGCACCACGCTGTCGGCCCCGTTCCTGGCCCGCATGGCGAAGGAGATCGCCAATGTGTCGTACTTCAAGATCGAAGTGCCGCAGTCCGCGGCCAAGTTGCGCGAACTGATCGAACTTGGCGGCGACGCCATCGTGGGCCCTTGGGATGGCGAAGAGGCCATCACGCTGATGGCCGACCTGGATGCGGGCGCCACCGGCGCAATGACCGGCGCGGGCTTCCCCGACGGCATCCGCAAGATCGTGGATGCCTACCAGGCCGGCGACACGGAGTTCGCCGCGCAGCACTACCAGCAATGGCTGCCGCTGATCAACTACGAGAACCGCCAAGGCTGGCTGGCGACGGCAAAGGTGCTGATGAAGGAGGGCGGCGTGATTGCTTCCGACGCCGTGCGCCACCCCTTGCAGCCGATGCACCCGGCCACGCGCGCCGGTTTGCTGAAGATCGCGCGCAGGCTCGATCCGCTGGTGCTGCGCTGGGGCAGGTGAGCGGCTGGCAAGCATTGGACAACTGGCGGCGCCGCCAACGCGCCGCCTTTTCATTTCAAGGACAGAGCATGAATATCTCAGGCGAATTGCTGATCGGGCGCCAGTCGGTGCGCGGCACCCATGGCGAGATCCGGGCTGTCGATCCGGCGACAGGGGAAACGCTGGGACCGGCCTTCGGCGGTGCCACGCCGCAGCAGCTGGAGCAGGCTTGCGCGCTGGCCGCGCAGGCCTTCGACGTCTACCGCGAAACCTCGCTCGAACAACGCGCCGCGTTCCTGGAGAAGATCGCCGCCAGCATCCTTGAGCTTGGCGACGCGCTGATCGAGCGCTGCGTCAGCGAGAGTGGCCTGCCGCGTGCCCGGATAGAAGGCGAGCGCGGGCGCACCGTGGGCCAGCTCCGCCTGTTTGCCGCCGTGGTGCGGCAAGGGGATTTCCTCGATTTGCGCATCGATCCCGCGCAGCCGGAGCGCAAGCCGCTGCCGCGCGTGGACCTGCGCCTGCGCAATATCGCGCTGGGGCCGGTGGCCGTGTTCGGCGCCAGCAATTTCCCGCTGGCGTTCTCCGTGGCCGGTGGCGATACCGCATCGGCGCTGGCAGCCGGCTGCCCGGTTATCGTCAAGGCGCATCCGGCCCATCCCGGCACATCGGAACTGGTTGGCCGCGCGATCCGGAAGGCCGTGGACGAGTCGGGATTGCCCGAGGGAACGTTCTCCCTGCTGTTCGATTCCGGCCTGCAGATCGGCCAGGGGCTGGTGAGCGATCACCGCATCAAGGCGGTCGGCTTCACCGGCTCGCGCGCCGGCGGCACCGCGTTGATGCAACTGGCCGCGGCCCGCGCCGAGCCGATCCCGGTCTACGCGGAAATGAGCAGTATCAACCCGGTGCTGTTGTTCCCGCACGCGCTGGGCAGCCGTGCCGACGCCATCGGCAAGGCCTTCGCCGCCTCGCTGATGCTCGGCTCGGGCCAGTTCTGCACCAATCCGGGCCTGGTGCTGGCGGTGGAGGGGCCGGATCTCGATCGTTTCCTGGCGGCGGCCGAAGCGGCGATCGCGCAAGCCCCGGCGTCGACCATGCTGACTCCGGGCATCCACCGGGCATACGGCGCCGGCGTCGAAGGCCTTGGTTGCCATCCGCAGGTCAGCACCATTGCGCGCGGCCAGGCCGGCGCGCAATACCAGGGGCAGGCGGCGCTGTTCTCGACCACCGCCGGGGCCTTCCTCGCACACGAAGCACTGCGCGCGGAAATCTTCGGCGCGGCGTCGCTGGTGGTGCGGTGCCCCGACCTGGCCGCCATGCAGCGTGTGGTGGAAGCCCTGGAGGGACAACTGACCGCGGCCATTCATATCGATGAAGCCGACTACGATGCCGCGCGCGGCTTCCTGCCCGCGCTGGAGCGCCGCGTCGGCCGGATCCTCGTCAATGGCTTTGGCACAGGGGTGGAGGTGAGTCATGCGATGGTGCATGGCGGACCGTATCCTTCCACCTCGGACGGCCGCTCCACGTCGGTCGGGAGCCTGGCCATCGCGCGCTTCCTCCGGCCGGTGTGCTACCAGGACATGCCTGCCGCCTTGCTGCCGCAGGCGCTGCGCACCGCCAATCCGCTCGGGCTTGCGGTGCGGGTGGATGGGGGGGGCACAGGCCGGGCGACAAGCGCTTTAACCGGCCTGGTTCCAGGCGCGCAGGCGTAAGCGTGGCGCGGGAGCTGGCCGGCGCCGCGGCTTCCCCGCGAGACCTTACTTCACGAAGCCGAGCACCTCGCGGAAGCGTTCGTGCCGGCTCGTCCGCATCCATTCGAAGGCAATCATCTCGACCGTGGCCGCGGTGGCCCCGTCCCTGCGCATCCTGTCGATGGCCGCGTCGCGGCTGGAGGCCTTGCGCGAGCCGATGGCATCCAGCACGACGGTCACGCTGAGTCCGTGGCCGAGCAGCCCGGTAACCGTCTGGAAAACGCAGACGTGGGCTTCGCAGCCGGCTACCACCACGTGCTTCCGACCGACAGGCAGTGCGTCGAGCAAGCCGTCCTGGCAGCCATCGAAATGGTCTTTGGCCACGGTCTGATCGCATAGCCGCCTGATCTCGCCGAGATTCCCGCCCAGGCTGCCGGGGCTTTGCTCGGTGCCGATCACCGGCACGCCCAGTACCCGCGCGATATTGGCCAGGCGCACGGCTTCCGTTACGACGCGATCGCTTTCATGGATCGCGGGCATCAGGCGGGCCTGGAGGTCCACCAGCACCAGAACAGATTCAGCGGCGTTGTGCAGCATGCGCATTCCCTTTGTGAGTTGGTGTGGCAAGCGCTTCCTCTTCCTGCATGCGATGCCCGGATGGAACCATAGCAGGCTCAAGCTGCATCATCGCGCCTGGATGGGACTTCAGGCAAATCGATCATGACCGGCGCGCCGGGCACCGTGCAGCCTTGCGAGCAGCATTTGCCGGGTTGCGTGTTGCGCGTGATCGCGCGATCCGGATCGTCCGTCAGCCCGCGCGCCAGCAACCGTTCGACCAGCTGCACCTTGGAGCCGACAGGATAGTGCCTGTAGATCTCCCGCTTCATCGCTTCCGGCGAGCCGCCGCCATGCAGGCTGATGACCGAGTACCAGCCGCCCTGATAGGACGCCGTCAGGTCTTCGATGAACCGGGCCGTCTCGATGCGCCTGGCGTACGGCACATCGGGATTGGCCCGCAGGACATCCTGCAGCGTTGCCGCGGTGAGCGGGTTGTGATCTTCGCCGGGGCCCGGCAGCGCAACGATCAGCCCGCCCGATACATAGTGGGCGATCTTGTGCATGTCGTAGATCTGCGTGGCCAGCAGCAGCTGGACGTCTCGCTGAAGAAGTTCGACGAGGTGCTGCCGGCGGCGGGCGCAACCAATGCGGCCATCCGGATTTCGCCCGAGCACCTGGCGCGGCTCGTCAGGGCGCAGTGGGTCGATGTGGCGCAAGGCCAGGCATGACGCCAGGGATCGCGCGCGCAAAGCGGCCTTGAAAAGCACCTGATGTAACATGACTCCCCAATCTGCCCAAGGAGAGGGAATGTCTAAAGGTTTGGTATTGCTGGCCGCCGCGCTGACGGCGCAAGCACTATTGCTTTCGGGTTGTGCCGGTGGCGTTAACGCGAGTTCCATACAGGCGTCGGAACCACGGCGCGTGCATTCCAATGCCAGCGTCAGCGACCTGGTGCTGTGCCTGAAAGGCAGGCTGGGGGATGACGCCAGCGTGGTCGCATACCCGGAGCCGGGGCGGGTCGATATCCGGGTCGGGCGCGCCCAGGACTCCGATTACCGGTTCTTTCACCTGATCAGCTTGCGCCGGGCCCAGGAAGGCTCGGATGTCGAGATCCGCAGCGCGGATGAATGGCATCCCTGGCTGAGTGCCGGCCGGATAGCGGGGATGGTGGATGACTGTGTACCGGGAAAGGCGCGCTGAATAGCCTTTCCTCCATGCGCTCGCTGAAAGCGGGGCGCCTGCCGGGTCAGCGCTGCGTGGCGTGCGCCCGCGAATTGTCCGCGTTGCCCGGTTCCGCATGGCGGCCGGTGCGGCTGTTTCCGGGCGTATCGTCTGCCGCGCCGAAACGGGGAGGGTAGAGCGGGTGCCGCAGTGCCGCATAGACAAGCACGACGGTGGCAATGGCGGTGATCCAGTCGATCAGGTCTTTCATTGGCGTTCCTCCACGTTGCCAGCATGGCGCGGCAGTTCCGTATCCGATGACAGTAGCCAACCGGCGCGGCCCGGGCAACGAAGCTTTTGTGCAATCCATATGCGCCGGCGCCAGCGGTGAACTACAAGATCAGTTTATAGCCCTCATGGCTGGCCACAAAGCCGAGCCTTTCATTGAAACTCGCCTGTTGCGGTTGTCCTGGCGCGCTCCGGACCGCCCCAAACTCGTTTCGCTGATCGCTCACATGGAACTGCGGCCGTCCTTCCAGCAGGAAGCCGCGCTTTGGTGGGAGCCAGGGGTCACTTACGCCACTGCCGCCGAGGTGGAGTGGGCGAAGCGAAAAACCATTTACAGCGGACCTGGCTTCAGCGAGTGGGCGTCACAGCGCGCTGATTAGCGAAGCGGGCCCAGGCACCTGACCCGACGCTTCAAGCGCCGTACTCGTCGCCGCTGGATGGATCGTATGGCAAGACCTGCTCGTGTTCGTCGGGCAGGTTGCGCGCGACGATGGCTCTCGCGGCTATCGTCGCGCTCAGGTTGAAGGGCTGATGCGGCACGCCGGGAGGAATAAACAGAAAGTCGCCTGCTTCGGTGATGACCGACTGCCGCAGTCCGGGCCCGTATCGCGTCTCGACACGCCCCTCCAGCATGTAGATCCCGGTCTCGTAACCGCTGTGCACGTGCGGTTCGGCGTGCCCGCCTGGCGGGACGACGACAAGGTACATCGACAGGCCTTTCGCCCCCGCGCTGATGGCGGAAATGCCCACGAAGTAAGGCAGCCGCTGGCTCGTTGCGATTTCCCGGCCGGGACGCACCTTGACCAGGGCCGTGCCCGCGTCATCCGAACTGTCTTGCATGTCGGCTCCTCCTGGGTTCGCTTCGCTGTCGCGGCGTGGCTATGGCGTGGTGGCATTGCCGTTGCGACCGGTTTCCTACACCTTATTCTGCCGGCGCCGCCGTTTCAACCAGGTTCGGTTTCGCGTGGCGGCCGGGAAGGAAGCGGGGGGGAAGCGAGCCGGAATATTGCCAATGGGTCTGCTGTCAATGCCGCGCCGGGCACGCGTGCTGCAGCCAGAGGATTTCAAACGCCTCGGGCGTCATTGCCACCCCTTCGAACTCCGGATCCGCGTTGATCTCGTCGAGAAGTGGCACGGGAACGAGCCCAAGGTTGGTTCTTCCGGTTGTTGCCCCGATGCTTGCGAAGCCTACGCTTCCATCCGGGAAGAACTCCAGTTTCCGGGTCTCGAAGCGCTTGCTATTGAGCTCCGACACAAGGCGAACCGGCTCCGAGGAAAACTCGTGCCTCCAGATGACGTCGATGTATTCCACGGAAATCCCCCTTGGCGAAATGCAATCTAGTCCTTGCTGGTCGCTGTTGATCGTTACGGGTACGAATGCAGGTACGCCAGCAGGTCCTCGATCTGCCGCTCGTTGCCGAGTCCCCAAAACCGCATCTTGGTACCGGGCACAACCTTGCCCGGTGACCTGAGAAAATCGCTCAGCGTCTTTTCAGACCATACGATCCCCGATTTCTTCATTGCGGGAGAGTAGGTGTAGTCGTTGGTTCCTCCGGCGGTCCTGCCAAAGATGGCATTGAGCTGAGGACCAAACGCACCGCGCGCGGATGGCCCGACGCTGTGGCAAGAGGCGCATCGCGTGGCGAACAACGCCTTTCCGGCCTGTACGTCCCCGGCAGCGTGCGCCGATGTTTGGAGGGCTAGTGCCAGAGTCAACAATGCGGCTGTCTTCATGGCGCTTGTTCGGAATAGGGGAGGCGCAGCATTATATAGCGCCTCCTGGCACCGGAAAGAGCGCGTGCCGCGGACGCAGTGCGTGGCCAGCGTCCGCTCAGGTGGAGACCAGGCCTCAGTCATCCCGCGTCAACACTTCGAGCAGCTCGATCTCGAAGACCAGGTTCGAGTTCGGCTTGATATGAACCCCGACCTGTCTCTCGCCATAGGCGAGATGGGCCGGCACATGAAGCTTGCGCTTGCCGCCGGCTTTCATGCCCATCAGTCCGATATCCCAGCCTTTGATGACGCGCCCGGTCCCGATGACGCACTGGAAAGGTTTGCCGCGATCGTGGGAGGAGTCGAATTTGGTGCCGTCCTCCAGGTAGCCGGTGTACTGGGTGGTGATCAGGGCGCCCTTGACTACTTCTTTGCCGTCGCCGGGCCGGATGTCTTCAACTTGAAGTTCGCTGCTCATCGGTTGTACTCGTTCCTGGTCTGAAGAGGCAGAGTTTACAGCGACTGTGCCGCCGCGCTATCGCTGCTCGGGAGGAATCGTCCCTATGACTGCGGAAAACCGCGCATGAGCGGAAGGATCTACCGGCCTGTGCTTGACCTTGGCGCTGGCGGGATCCTTGCCGAGGAAGTTGTCGTTCTTCCAGTTCTTCGACGGCCTGATCGGCCTTGGCGCGAAGCCGCCTCCACAATTCGGGCAGACATTGCCCAGGACATCGTCCACGCATCCGGCGCAGAATGTGCATTCGTAGCTACAGATGCGTGCTTCCAGCGAAGCTGGCGGCAGCGCCTTGTTGCAGTGCTCGCAGGTTGGCCTGAGTTCCAGCATGTTCCCTTCCTCCGTATCGAGAGCCGCCTTAGCCACGATAGCCGCGATAGCCGAAGCGGTAAATCCGCTGCCATACTAACCACAAGCAAGATTGGCTGCTATTCGAAAAAAGGACAGGCATGGAAAAAAATCTGCCATGAAGCGTAACTTTTTGTACTCCCGCCGAAGGTGCACATCCTCGATCCCGGCGGGCTCAAGCAATACCAGCAGCAGCTACGGCTCGATCTGGCGCGCCGGCTGTTGAAGGACAGCGGCTGGGCCGTGGAGATCGTTGCCGAGCGTCGCGGCTTTGCCAGTCCGCAGGCCTTGCGTGCGGCGTGGCGGCGGGAGGCACCGGTTGCGCCCTCGCTCTGGCGGGCGCAACGCTGACGCCGCCCGGCTTATGGCGCGCCGTGCTCGCCCAGTGCCGGAACGTGGTCGTCGCTTGCCGGCAAGCCAAGGGAGAATTTGACGGGGAAGCCGAGCGTGATGGCTTGCTCCCCCGGCAATGCACGGATCATGCCGCGGGCCTGCACATGCGGGTCGGCAAACAGCTCCTGCGCGCTTAGCGAAGGAGAGAAGGGAAGGTCCAGCGCAGCGAAGGCGTCGGCCCACTCTGCGAGCGTTCGTGTCAGGAAGATGCCTGTGAGCAGGCCGTTTACCTCTGGCTTGTGCTGCTGTCGGCCCGCGCGGGAACTGAACCGGGTATCGAGCAGCGCCGGGAACGCGGCGCCGAGGGCATCGCACAGGTTCAGCCAGAACTTGTTTTCGAGAATGCCCATGGCGAGGTGCCGGCCATCGCGCGTCTCGAAGATATCGTTGTCCGGCATCACGGTGGGCGATTCATGGGGGCGATCCTCGTAGCCGCGCGCGGCCCATGCGCCATGCGCGGTCCAGGACAGGATGGCGTCATGGATCGAGACATCGAGATGCTGGCCGTGGCCATTCTGGCGCGCGCTCATGATGGCTACCGCCAGCGAGAGCGCGGCGTAGCCCGAGGCCGCGTAGTCGGAGACACGGGCACGCGGGCGGGAGACCTTGTCCGCCACCTGGACCGGGACGGACCAGTAGCCCGCCAGGGCCAGATAGTTCAGGTCGTGGCCGGCATGGTCGGCATAGGGGCCGGTCTGGCCGAAGCCGGAGATGGAGCACAGCACGATGGCGGGATTCACTGCCGCGAGCGTGTCATAACCCAGGCCGAGGCGCTGCATCACGCCGGGCCGGAAGCCTTCGACAACGGCGTCCGCATCCCGCACCAGGCCGAGGAATGCGCTACGCCCTTCCGCGGATTTCAGGTCGAGCGCGATGGATTGCTTGCCGCGATTGAACTGGGCAAACACCGCGGGGCCGAGTTGCCGGGAGGTGTCGCCGATGCCCGGCTGCTCCACCTTGATGACATCCGCGCCGAGTTGCAGGAGCAGGCTGGTGGCGTGCGGGCCCGGCAGCAGCTGGCTGACATCGATGATCTTGACGTCCTTGAGGCAGGACCACTCTGGTTTCATGGTGTTTTCCGGGTGAGGTGGATTCGATTCAGCTTACGTCGCCGTTCATGCCGATCGAGCGGATCAGCGTGCCGTAGCGGGCGCTGTCGGCGGCCACCGTTGCGTTGAACTGGGCCGGGGAGGCGCTGCGGCGCAGCTCGCCCGCGTTGGCCTTGATCTGGGCATCGAGGCGCCCGCTGGCCTGCAACTCGCTGACGGCGGCAAAGAGCCGCTGGGTGAGTTCGGCGGGAAGGCGCGCGGGGGCAAACAGGCCGGTCCAGTTGTCGAGGACGAAGCCGGGCGGCATGGCCTCGGCAAACGTCGGTACCTCGGGGAAATAAGTCGAGCGCGCGGATGACGATACCGCCAGCGCCCGGACTTGCCCGTTGCGCAGGTATTGGGTCGCGGTACTCAGCACGGGCATGCCGAACTGGGTCTGGCCGCTGAGCATGGAGGTAATGATCTCCGTCGCACCCTTGTACGGGATATGGACGGCTTCGGTGCCGGTCTGGTGCAGCAGGGCTTCGACGGCCAGATGCGCGATGCTGCCTTTGCCGCCGGATCCGTAGTTGAGCTTGCCGGGGGCGCGCTTCATCGCGGCGATCAGGTCGCCCGCGGTCTTGTAGGGCGCATCCGCAGGCACCACGAGCGCGGTCGGCCCGCCGGAAATCGCCGCGATGGAAGTGAAATCGTGCGCGGGATCGTATGGCATGTTGCGATACATATGCACATTGATGACATGCGTATTCGCGAGAATGCCGAGCGTGTATCCGTCCGCCGCGGCGCGCTTCAGGGCGCCGGCGCCGATGATGCCGCCGGCGCCGGGCATGTTCTCGACCACCAGTGGCTGACCCAGCTGCCGCCCCAGTTCGGCCGCCAGCGTCCGCGCGATATTGTCGGGGGCGCTGCCTGCCAGGAACGGGACGATCAGGCGGATGGGACGGTTGGGATAGGGCGCGGCGGCGCGCGCCGGGGCCAGCACGCTGCTCAAGGCGGCCGCGCTTGCCGCGGCAAGCCAGGTTCGGCGGTTCATGGGTTGTCTCCTTTTTGGGGCCGCGCAGTCTTGCCGCGCCGGCTCGTCAACGTTTGCTTGTGCCTGCCGGCTCAAGCCTGCGCCTGCATGGGCTCGAGAATCGCCCGGGCGATGGTATTGCGCTGGATCTCGCTGGTGCCGGTGAAGATCCGGAACATGCGCAGCTTGCGGAAAGCCTGCTCGACCGGATGCCCTCGGGTGACGCCGACATTGCCGTGGATCTGCACGGCTTTGTCGGCTACCTCGAAGCAGCGCTCGGAAATATAGAGCTTGCACGCCGCGGCCTTCATGCGCAGGTCGGCACCGCTATCGGCCAGCGCCGCCGTCTGCGCGATCATGCTCTCGCAAGCCCACAGCGCGGCGGCCATGTCCGCCAGCATGTGCTGGATTGCCTGGAAGCGTGCAATGGGTCCGCCGAACTGGCGCCGCTTGCCGGCGTATTCGAGCGAGGCTCGATAGGCCGTGGTGGCCAGCCCCAGCATGGTAGGGCAGTGCAGCAGCCGGTTGACGTTGATGCGCGACATGCCGAGCTTGAAGCCGTTGCCTTCTCCGCCAAAGATATTGGCGCGCGGCACCCGTACATTGGTGAACTCGATATCCGCATCGATATGCTGGCCCGACATCGGCACGTATTCGGTACTGACCTTGACGCCGGGCAGGTCCAGGTCGATCAGCACGGCCGTGATGGCCGGCGGCGACGCTGTGGCATCGGTCACGCACATGACGATGGCGAAATCGGCGAATGGCGCACCGCTGATGTAGTGCTTGCGGCCATTGACGACCAGCTCGTCGCCATGCGCCACGGCGGTGGTCGAGATGCTCTGGGCGTCCGAACCGGAATGCGGCTCGGTGAGGGCAAAGCAGGTCGACTTCTCGCCCCGGATCACCGGCTGGAAGTAGCGCGCGAGCTGTTCGGGCGTCGCGTACTTGAGCATATTGCCTACGCGCGGCGGGCCGCCCAGGTCCCCCAGCACATGCGGCGCCAGCACGGCGCCGCTGACGGCCAGGTCCGCTTTCAGCGCGCACTGCTCGGCGATGTTCAGGCCCTTGCCGCCCAGCTGCACCGGCAGGCAGGCGGCATAGAGCCCCAGCTCGCTGGAACGGCGCCACACGCCGCGCAGCACATCCCTGGGCCAGACGTCTTCCGAGCCGAGGCCAAGTTCCCGCTCCAGCGGCAGCAATTCCTCGTCGATATAGCGGCGGATCGCGGCGCGGGTCTCGACGAGCGTGGGGTTGGTCAGATGGTCGAACATGGCGATTCTCCTTAATTCACGCGGCGGGACACGCCTTGCCAGTACGGCTCGCGTACCAGTTTCCGGGCAAGTTTTCCGCTGGCGTTCTTGGGCAGGTCGGCAACGAAGTCGATGGATCGCGGCGACTTGTAGTCCGCGATCCGTGCGCGGCAGTGCGCGATGAGGTCATCGGCGCTGGCTTGCCGGCCGGGCCTGAGCGCGACGACAGCCTTGACGCTTTCGCCCCATGTGTCGTCAGGCACGCTGATCACGCAGGCTTCCATCACGTCGGGGTGCAGGTACAGGGTAGCCTCGACCTCGGTCGGGTACACATTGAAGCCGCCGGAGATGATCATGTCCTTCTTGCGGTCAACCAGGTAGATGTAGCCTTGCTCGTCGACTCGGGCCAGGTCGCCCGTGCGCAGCCAGCCATCGGCAAGCGCCTCGCGCGTCAGCGCCGGCTCGCCCCAGTAGCCCTGGAACACATCCTCGCCGCGGATCACCAGTTCGCCGATTTCGTCACCGCGCACTTCACGTCCCTGCTCGTCGACCACGCACACCTCCGTCTCACCGAGGGCCCGGCCGCAGGACGCCAGCCGCTCGGGCCGGTGCGCCATTGCCTCGGCATGGTCGGCTGTGGAGAGGCGGGTCACGCCGGAGGTGGACTCGCTCGCCCCGTAGCCTTGCGACAGGATGGGGCCGATACGTTCCCATGCCTCGCGGATACGGGCCGGCGCCATCGGCGCGGCGCCGTAGGCCAGTGTCTTGAGGCTGCTCAGGTCGGCGCTGGCCAGGGTTGGCTCGGCCAGCAGCATGTTGATCATGGCCGGCACCATGAACACATGGGTGATGCGCAGCCTGGCCACTTCCGCCAGGAAATGCGCGGGCTCGAATTTGTCGAACAGGACCAGGGTCGCGCCGGTGTACAGGTAGGGCTGCATCAACATGCCGGAGGCGTGCGTGACCGGCCCGATCAACGCCAGGCGATCGCCGGGCCGGGCAGGATTGTCCATGCTGAGCAGCATCTTGCGCAGCGCCGCCAGGCGGTTGCCGTAGCTCTGCATGGCCGCCTTGATCTTGCCGGTGGAACCCGACGAGAAATGCAATACGGCGAGGTCATCGGAGAGCGGCGCGACATCGACGGGTGCATCGCTTGCGCCTGACAGCAGCGACTCGTAGTCGGCATAGCCTGCGGCGGGGCGGCCGATGGTGATGAAGGTCTCCACCGACCCGAAGCCCGCGGTTGCCGGGGAGTAGCCGGTATAGCCCGGCCCCGCGATCATGACCCGGGGCGTGCAGTTCTCGGCGACATCCGAGGCTTCCGCGGCGGTGAAACGCGGGTTCAGCGCCGCCTTGACGAGGCCGGCCTTATACAGTGCGCACTCGATCTCGACCAGTTCCGTACGGTTGCGAGACTGAATCGCCACGCGGTCGCCCTTGACCAGGCCGAGGCCCAGCAGCGCGTTGGCCAGGCGGTTGGAGCGCTCGTCCAGCTGGCGGTAGGTCAGGACCCGGTCCTGATAGAGGACCGCGGCGTGGTCCCCCCAATAGCGCGCGGCGCGGCGCAGGAAGAAAGCGAAACCCATTTTGTGTCTCCGTGGTGATTCTTTGCCGTAGTCTGTAAGATGCGTGGCATCACCACAATGCCGTACTGGCTATAAAGACATAACCAACAGGAATGTCAGAATGGAGACGAGGGATCTTGAGTACGTGCTGGCCGTGGATGCCCACGGCGGCATCGGCCGCGCCGCGGAGTCGCTGGGCATCAGCCAGCCAGCCCTGACCAAGGCGGTGCAGCGGGTGGAAGGGCAGATCGGCCTGCCCCTGTTCGAGCGCACGGTCCACGGCATGACCCCGACGCAAGCCGGCGCGCAGTTTATCGAACGCGCCCGGAGAATCCGGCTGGAGTACGAGGATGCGCTCAAGGAGATGCAAGGCATCCGGACCGGCGAGCAGGGCATCCTGCGCCTGGGCTATTCGCCTTCCATACCCAACGCGCTCTTCCTGGGCGCCTGCCGCCAACTCGTGAAGGAGCGGCCGGTCGCCAGGCTTCGCCTGCGCAGGCGCATGGCGCGGGAACTGATGGATCTGCTGCTTGCGGGCGAACTGGACCTTGCCGTCGCGCCGATGCAGAAGCAGCGCGCGAGCGAGTTCGCGGTGGAAGAATTGTTCGACGACCGCCTTGTCGTCGTGGCTGATGGCGCGCACCCGCTGCTGCGCCGGCGCAAGGTGACGCTGGCGGATCTGGTGGGCCAGGAATGGTTGCTTCCCGCGCCGCATATCGCCCTGCGGCAGCAGGTCGACGCAGCCTTTCGCAAGCAGGGGCTTGCCGAGCCGAACTTGCGGATCGAAACCGATTTTGGCAGTGCTTCGTTGTTCCAGCTGGTGAGGGGCACGCAGATGCTGAGCGTGTCGGGCGGAGATTCGGAGGCGATGCAGATTGGCCTGCGGCCGTTGAACCTGGGACTTGAGGAGCTGGATTTGCGCCGGCGCGTGGGGGTGATCTCGCGGGCTGGGGCTTATCTTTCGCCGCTTGCGCAGCGGATGACGGTGTTGTTGCGGGAGCAAAGCGGTCAGGGGGGGGATTTGTAGGTGCCCGCAGGGCGGGGGGCTTATATGTGTGGATGGTTGCTGTGTTTTTGCCTGGCCCACTGCAACTGCAACTGCTGCTGCTTAACGTCAAAGGCTTAACTTCAAAGTCAAAGGCGGTTTCACCCCCCTGCGGGGGGCGACCTACTTTCTTGTCTTGCCAAGAAAGTAGGCAAAGAAGGCGCCCCATACGGCCTGGTACACCTTGACGGCTCGCTTCGCATCGCTTGGGGGGCTCGCTTCGCATCGCGCTGGGGTGTGCACTTAAACTCGCATCGCCTTAAGGCGATACTCAAACATGGGTCCCTCTTTTCCGCTCTTTTCACCGGATCCCGAGGCGCCCCATACGGCCGGGTACACCTTGACGGCTCGCTTCGCATCGCCTGGTGGGCTCGCTTCGCATCGCGCTGGGGTGGCCCGCCCTGGGGGCGCTCCACACGGCTGCACCCAGCCGTGATCTGGCGCCATCAGCTGGGATCGGGCCTCCAGGTTGCCACGATGCGCCCCCTTGTGCCTCGCCGTGAACCTCGCTGGATAGCACTGGGTTTGAACTATAGGACACCTCGCGGCAGGCTGAGCCACGGCAGGCGCGGGGGACGGACGCCTCCGGCGTGCGTGTCAATAAAAAAAGCCAGGCGACGGGCCTGGCTCGGAGTCCAACGGTATCCATGCGCAGCGCCGTAGCGCTCTCGCGATGCAGCGCTCGAAGGCGGTATCGAATTCCCGGTCCTTGCTCCGCAAGCGCCCCGAGCCTCGATGGTAGACGTGGTACGAATCGGCGGAAGATTTTTGCGCCGGTACCTCTCCCTCGTCGGTCCGCTGCATGGCGCGGATCTCCATCATCCCGATAATGACGGTAAAGCCCTTGGAAATGGCCATGGCACCTCCGGGAGAACGCCCGATGACGTTCAAATTGCAAGGCGGGAGAGGGGGGATCCGGGCGGCTGTCCGACGCAGCCGTCTTATTGAGTCAAGCATGTGCCATACCCGCATGCGGAGCAAGCTCATCATGTTATCTGGCACACATATGGGGTCCGGCGTCTTGCCGGATCAGAAGGCCGGAATCAGCGATCCCTTGAACTCGGTCTCGATAAACCTGCGTACCTCATCGGACTGGTAGGCCTTCACCACGGCAGGGTGCCCTGCGTGGTCAGCGACAACATGGTGATGCGGCTGGCGGTGGATCACCTCCTTGCGCCGGGCCATCGCCGTATCGGCCATATCGCCGGTCCGGATTCGTTGTCCACCGGGCACCAGCGCAAGCTGGGCTTTGCGCTCACGCCGCCGCTCACCACGATCCGCATCGCGGTGCACGAAATGGGGGCGAAGGCTGCCACCTTGCTGCTGGCGCGCATCGAAGGCGCAGGCGCGGAGGCGGCCAGCGTGGTGCTGTGCCCGGAGCTGATCGTGCGCGGGTCGACGGCACCGCCGGCGGCCTGACCGCCGTCAGTCAGGTCTATTCGCCCGGCGGCGCCATGGCAACCTGCCAGCGTGACGGGCAATCAGGGCATCAGTGCGGCCACCCGTTGCCCGACGTAACCACCGATGGCCAGCGATGCGCTCAGCCCCGGCGACTCGATGCCAAACAGGTTGAGCAGGCCCGGAATGCCATGCTCGCGCTCGTCTTGCACGATGAAGTCGGTGGCGCTGTTGTGCATTGACGACCCCGGGCCGGCCAGGCGGGGGCGGATGCCCGTGTAGCCGGGTTGCAGGTCGCCATCGCGCAGGCCGGGGTAGTAGCGGCGCACGGCGTGGTAGAAGGCGGCTTCGCGCGAGGCGTCGAAACGGTAGTCCACGCCGTCGCGCCAGTCCAGGTCCGGGCCGAATTTGCACTGCCCGCCCAGGTCCAGCGTTACGTGCGCACGCAGCGCGCCAGCGCGGCCGGTGGGATAGACCAGGCGCTGGAAGGGCGATGGGCGGCCCAGCGTAAAGTAGTGGCCGATGGCGTGATAGAGCGGCGGGATCTTGTCGGCCGGCATGCCCGCGATGGCCGTTGCCACTCGCTGCGCGCCAAGGCCAGCCGCGTTGATGACGGTGCCGCACAGCAACTCCGTTGGTTCCGCGCCGCCCACCTTCAGAACGATGCCGTCCGGGGTTGGCTGTCCTGCCAGCACCGGACTACTCAGTGCCAGCGCAGCGCCATGGCGTTCTGCGTCGCCCAGGTAGGCCAGCATCAGGCCGTGGCTGTCGACGATGCCGGTCGACGGTGACAGCAAGGCCCCCGCGCAAGCCACTTCCGGCTCCAGGGCGCGCGCCTCGGCGGCGCCGATGATGCGCAGGTCGGTGACACCCTGGGCCGTGCCTAGCTCCACGTACTTGTGCAGTTCGGGAAGGTCGGCTTCCTGTACCGCGACGATCAGCTTGCCAATGCGCCGGTGGCCGATCCCGCGTTCGGCGCAGTAGTCGTACAGCGCCGCCTTGCCCGCCACGCAGAGCCTGCCCTTGAGCGAGCCCGGCGCATACGAGATGCCCGCATGAATGACTTCCGAATTGCGCGCGCTGGTGTGGGTGCCGAAGGCGTTCTCCGCCTCCAGGATGACCACTTCGCGGCCGGCGGCGGACAAGGCGCGGGCGATGGCGAGTCCTACCACGCCAGCGCCGATGACGGCGCAGTCAACGCTTTCCATTTTGCAGAAACTCCGGTTGAAGAAGGTTGGGCTTGCTTTCCGTCTGGCGTCTCAGGTCAGCCTGATCTGCGCTTCGCGGATCAGCGCGCCCCATTTGGCGTGCTCGGCACGGATGTGCGCGCCGAACTGCGCCGCGGTCTGCGGCGTCGGCACGCTGCCTTCCTGCGCCAGCTTCTGTTGCACGTCCGGGCGCGCCAGCACCTTGATGGTCGCCGCGCCCAGCCGCTCGGTGACATTGGCGGGCAAGCCGGCGGGCCCCACCAGGCCCAGCCACGTGGTGGCCTCGAAGCCTGCGAATCCTTGTTCGGCCACCGTCGGCACTGCGGGCAGGGAGGGCAGGCGCTTCGCCGACGTCACAGCCAGCGCGCGGATCTTGCCGGCCGACAACTGCGGCATCACGGAAACGGTGTTGCCAAAGTAAGCGTCCACCTGGCCGCCGAGCAGGTCGGTCATGGCCGGGCCGGCGCCCTTGTACGGCACCTGCAGCACACGCACGCCGGCGCGCCGCGCCAGCATCTCGCCGGCCAGGTGGCCCACGGTGCCGTTGCCGGCCTGGGCGATGCCCATATCGCCGTTGCGCGCCCTGGCCGCCTTGACGAAGTCGGCCAGCGTGCGCAGCGGCGAGTCCTGGCGCACCACCAGCACCACGGGCTGCTCCGCCAAGCCGGCGACCGGCGTGAAATCCTTCAGGGGATCGAACGGCATCTTCGGGTACAGCGCGGGGTTGATCGCCAGGTTGGCGGCCTGGCCCATGCCAATGGTGTAGCCGTCCGGTGCCGACTTGGCCACCGTGTCCAGGCCGATATTGCCGCCCGCGCCGGGCTTGTTGTCCACCACCAGCGTCCAGTGGTCTGTCAGGGTCAGCTTCTCGGCGACCAGCCGCGAGGTGGTATCGGTGCCGCCGCCGGGCGGGAACGGCACCACCAGCCGGATGGGTTTCTGCGGCCATGCGCCTTGCGCGCGGGCGATGCCGGCGGCGGCCAGTGTCATGGCGGCGGTGGCCTGGAGGAAATGACGTCGTTGCATGTATTGTCTCCTGTTTTTCTCGGCACCCGCGCGGGCGGTGCCGCGCCGGATTCAGACCGGCAGTCCCTTGGCGCGCAGTGTCGCGTCGAACCGTTCGGGGTCCGAGGTGCCGGCGGCGTTGTCCGCGCGAATCCGCGCTTCCTTCTGCAGGTGGGCGCGGGTGCGCTGCAGGATCCCGGCGGCCTCCGCGGCGGGCACGGCGATCACGCCGTCCGCGTCGCCCACGATCAGGTCGCCCGGCAGCACGGCCATGCCCGCGCACGAGACGGGCACGTTGATCTCGCCGGGGCCGTCCTTGCTCGGGCCGCGGTGGGTGTTGCCGCGCGCAAAGATCGGCATGCCGTCTTCCGCCCATTCGAGTACGTCGCGCACCGCGCCATCGATTACCAGCCCGCCGAGCTGTCTTGCCAGGCAGGTGGTGCGCATCAGGCCGCCGACCAGCGCCTGCGTGACGTCGCCTCCGCCGTCGATCACCAGCACATCGCCGGGACGGACCATCATCAGCGCCTTATGGATCATCAGGTTGTCGCCGGGGCGCACGCGCACGGTGACGGCCGGCCCGCACAGTACGGTGTCCGGCCGGCTGTGATAGGGGCGCAGGCCGATGGTGCCGATATTGCGGCTCATGGCGTCGCCGATCGCCGCCACCGGCATTTCGCGGAAGGCGGCGACGATATCCGGCGCGGGGCCGGCGGCACAGGGGTTGATGCGGTAGCCCGCGGGCCATGCCTTGTTGCCGGCTTCGGTGCTGCTGGCTTCGTTGCTCATCCAGGTCTCCTTGGTGTCTTGCTGTCGGTTGGGGGCACGCCGTCACGCGCTGAGGGCATCCGGGGCGCCGCCCAGCACCTGCGGATTGACGCAGGCGGTGGCCGCGGGCGGGGTGCCCTGCAGGAAGCCGAGCACATTGCGCGCGGCGCCGCTTGCCATCGCGGCCAGGGCGGCGGGCGTGGAGCCGCCCACATGGGGCGTGAGGACGATGTTGTCCAGGCCGCGCAACGGGCTGTCGGCGGGCAGGGGCTCGACCGCCATGGTGTCCAGTCCGGCCGCGTAGAGCCGGCCGCTTTGCAGCGCCTGCACCAGCGCCGGCTCGTCGACCACTTCGCCGCGCGCCGTATTGAGCAGGATGGCGCCGTGCCGCATGCGCGCGAACTGCGGCGCGCCGATCATGTTGCGGGTGTGGCGGTTCAGCGGTACGTGCAGGCTCAGCACGTCGCTGGCTTCGAGGAGCGCATCGAGCGTGCCGACAAGCGCCACGCCCTCCATGGGGCTGGCGTGCCCGGCCAGGGCCGGGTCGAAGGCAAGCACCGGCATGCCGAGCGCCAGGCATACGCCGGCGACCCGTTGCGCGACCTGCCCGAAGCCGACCAGGCCCAGCGTGCGGCCATGCAGCTCGATGCCGTCCTGCGCGCGCGACCACCGGCCGGCCTGGATCTCCCGGTCCATCCACGCCACGCGCCGCGCCGCCGCGAACATCAGGCCGAGCGTGAGTTCGGCCACCGACCGGGCATTGGCGCCGGGCGTGACGTAGACGGGAATGCCGCGCGCGGTCGCGGCTTCCACGTCGATGTTGCTGACGCCTACGCCGTGCTTGGAGATCACCTTCAGCGTGGGGCATGCCGCGATGGCGGCACCGCTCAGTGCGACGGTGCGGGAGATGACGGCATCGACGGGTTCGGTGGCGAGGATGCGCGCCACCTCGCCAGCGTCATCCGCATTGGCAAGATAGAGAATCCGCGAACCGGCCGCTTGCAGCAGGCTGGCGCCGGCCGGGGCCAGGCGAGGAGCGGTGACGAGAACGGTATATGGCATAGAGACGGTCAGCTGGCGTTGGACAATCGGCGTGCAGCCGATGCGGTGCTGAATTCTTGTTCTCACGACAGATTCCGTCCAGCTTATAATTTTTGGAAATCGTTAAAAATTAGTAATCAATCAAGGCTGCCCCCGGCAGCGCACTCCACAGACACCAAGCACACCAAGCACTCCAGGCACTCCATGGACCTCCGCGATCTCAAGTACTTCCTTGCCGTGGCCAGCGCGGGTAACTTCCGGCGCGCGGCAGAACTGGTGCACCGCAGCCAGCCGACGCTCACCAAGGCCATCGACCGGCTGGAGGCGTCGCTCGGCGCCGGGTTGTTCGAGCGCGATGGCAGGGGACAGAAGCTCAGCGCGGCCGGTATCGCGCTGCGGGCGCGCGCAACCTTGCTGCTGCAGGAAGCCGACCTGTTGCGCGACGAGGTAAGCGCCATCGCGCGCGGGGTAGCCGGCACGGTACGGCTGGGCAGCGGCCCGCTTGGGGCGGAATACCTGCTGCCCCGCATCTGCAGCATGCTGCTTGGGCAGGCCGCCGACGTGATGCTGCAGCTCACGATTCGCAACAACTATGAACTACGCGACGAACTGCGCGAGGGGCGTCTGGACGTCGTGCTGGGCTTCGTGCCGGAAGAGGAGGAGGAATTCCGCTGCGAGACGCTGCTCAAGGACACCGTGGTCGTCGCGGCAGCGAAGGGCCATCCGATCCTCAAGACGCGGCGCGTCACGCTGGAGTCGCTGGCGGCTTGCCAATGGGCCCTGCCCAACCGCGCGGTGGCAAGCCGGACCTGGCTGGACCATGCCTTCGAGTCGCGCGACCTGCCCCGGCCCGTGGCGCAGATCGAGACCAATTCGATCCCGCTGATTCCCCGCGTGGTGGCGGACACAGAATTGCTGACCTTCGTCTCACGGCGCACCTTGCGCGCAAGCGGCGGACAACTGCAAGAGGTGCCCCTGGCGGCGGCCACGCTGGTGCGCAATTTTGGTGTGACGTATCGCAAGGACGTGCCGCTATCGCCGGTGGCGGATCGCCTGATCGGCTTGCTGCATGACCATGGGAGCAGCCTGTTCAACAAGGTGGATTAGAACGGCGGCGTGGGCGCGGGAGGAAAATGGGACATACTGCGGCTTCCGCCCGGCTGCGCTATCCGGAGCATTACTTCCCGCGCATCGCGGCGAGCGATGTCCGATGCGCGGCTGGAATCCCGAGGGAGAGGTTGTGAGCGATCAGCCCTTGTCGTCCTGGCAGTACATGCCGGGCCCGCCCCTTGCGCGCTTGCGCTCCTGGGGTTGCACGCTGTCCGGTTTCAGCGAAGACCTGGGGCGAACCGTGCGGCGCGTGGAAGTGGTGAGTCCGCGCATCAAAGTGGTGATCGGCTTTGGCGCCGGCTACCTGCTTGGCGCGGGAAAGAACCAGCGCCGCCACCAGGCGTTCGTCGTCGGTAACCCAGCCGGGCCCACCACGGTGGAGCACGATGACGCGCAGTCCTGCGTCGAAGTCGAGTTGCCGCCGTGGGCGGCTTACAGCCTGTTTGACGGCGCGTCGGATGTCCTAGCCGGCGGAGTGGTGGATCTCGCGGACATCTGGGGCAGCGAGGCGGGCCTGCTGGCCGAGGCGCTGCATGGGGCGCCCGCATGGGCACGGCGTTTCGAGATCGTCGAGCAGGTCCTGGCGCGGCGCCTGGTGGCGCCCCGCAGGGCCGTGCCCGCGGCGCTTCGCTGGGCATGGGAAGAACTCGAGCGCGAGCAAGGGGGCATCCCGGTCCGGCAACTGTGCGACAGGATCGGATGGAGCGGACGACACTTCGCGGCTTGCTTCAAGGGGCACCTGGGCGTGGGTCCGAAGGCCGCGGCGCGGCGCATTCGTTTTGGCAGCGCCCACGGCCTGATGTCCTTGGCGCCGGGCATGGCGCTTAGCCAGGTTGCTGCGGCATGCGGCTATAGCGACCAGAGTCATTTCACCAGGGAGTTCCAGGCGTTTGCCGGATGCTCGCCTGCCGCCTATGCGCAGGCCGGGTTCCCGGATGCCCCGGGAAAGCCCGCATCATTGCTGGATGCATAGATAGCCCATGCGGACGCAGGTCATTTTTATTCAAGACCGCATCCGCCGCCAGGCCAGATACTCCGGATTCAACTTCAGCGATCAAGGAGTGCAATATGACTGGCAGCGTGTCTTATCTTGAGATCGGCGGGCAGGATGCCCGCGTCTCGCAGGACTTTTTTCGCCAATTATTCGATTGGCCCTTCCAGCCCACCGAGCTTGCCGGTGAAGGCTGGTTTCAGGCACCGTCGATCCGCGTCGGCTTGCATGGCAATGATCCGGAGCCACAGGTGCTGGTCTTTTTCCGGGTGACGGACATGCTTGCCGCTGTGTCCAGGGTGAAAGCCCTGGGCGGTCACGCCGATGACGCCGGGCCCGGTGAACCCGGGTTCGGTCTGTTCCGCATGTGCCGCGATCCGCAAGGGGTGAAATTCGGCTTGCACCAGTCCGTGGCCGCGTAGGCGCGCGCGGCTGGCGCACCTGGATTTGCATGCGGCGCAGCTACGGGACCGGAACGTCAGGCGCCGGCTGCTGTTTGCCGCCCGCTCGCGCTTGCGCGGCGCTGAACCACGGCCCCGGCCGACGCCTCGCTCCGGAAAAATGGCGGCAGCGTTCAATATCCCGGCTGCCGGGCTGTTCATTCTTTTGGCTGAGGGGCGTGCATACATCCACCTCCTATACTCCCCTGGCGCAATCGCCGCGGAAATGATAGACGAAGTATGTGGTTCAACCATCAGACGTTCTACACAGCCTATGAGCAGGCGTTCGCGCCGCTGTCCGCGCCGAAGCTGTCGGGCCTGGACAGGCTCCTCGGTTTCGTGCAGCTCGATCCGGACGTCGCGGACGTTCGCTGGGTCGCCTACATGCTGGCAACCGTGAAGCACGAGTGCGCGGATAGCTGGCAGCCCATCACGGAGTTCGGAAAGGACTCGTATTTTCTCCAGTACGAGCGTCCGCCGAAGGCCGGACCACTTGGAAATACGCAGGCCGGCGACGGATTGCGGTTCAAGGGCCGCGGTTACGTGCAAATCACCGGGCGCGGAAACTACGGAAAGCTGAGCAAGCGTCTGGGACTGGGCACTTCGCTCGTCGACGACCCGGAGCGGGTCCTGGATCCTCTGACTGCCTATCGGATCATGTCCATCGGGATGCGCGAAGGTGTATTCACCGGGAAAACGCTATCCGCCTACCTCGCGGGCGATAAGACGGACTACGTGAACGCGCGGCGGATCATCAACAGGCTCGATCAGGCCGACAAGATCGCCGGCTATGCGGAGCGCTTGCAGGATTGCCTGGAGGGAGCGCTTCAGAGTTGACACGAGTTAAGGCCGGCAAGGCTTGGCAGGTATCGGCAGGTATCGGCAGGAAGCGGGCGCGCCGTCTGGATGGCGGCGGATTGGCAAAACCGCATAGAATCCGCCGGAACCTGTTACCGGATGCCTGCAATGCGCCATCGTCCTTCCGCAAGACTTCTCGTCCTCAGCCCGGCGGGAAGACTGCTGCTGTTTCGTTTCACCCACCGGCAGGGGCCACTGGCTGGCCAGGACTATTGGGCTACGCCCGGAGGAGGCCTGGAAGCCGGCGAGACTTTCGAAGTGGCGGCGATTCGCGAACTGCGCGAGGAGACTGGGATCCGGGTCGACGCGGTCGATGCGCCGGTGAGCACGCGGGAGGTCTCGCTGCAATTGCCTGACGGAGAACATGTCCTGGCGGTCGAGCGGTATTTTGTCGTGGCGGCAAATGGCGAGGCGCTGTCGCGTGACGACTGGACCGAAAATGAAAGGCGTGTGATCGCGGACCACAAGTGGTGGTCGCAGGCGGAGTTGGCCTCGACCACCGAGACCGTATGGCCGGAAGGGCTGGTTGGCATCCTGAAGGCCGCGGGAAGGTTCTAGCCGCCATGCCGCCATGCGTGTCGGGGGTGCGGCTGCGGCGTCCCCCGATACCTCTTCTTCCCTCAGAACAGGGTATAGCCACCATCGATGACCAGCGTATCGCCCGTGTGATAGCGGGATGCCGCGCTCATCAGATAGATGGCGATTCCGCCGAAGTCGGCCGGCTCCCCCCAGCGGCGCATCGGCACGCGCTTGCTCACCATTTCCTGGAACGCCGGATCCGCCTGCCCCCTGGCGGTCATGTCGGTGGCGATCCAGCCCGGCAGGATGGAATGCGCGCGGATGCCGTGGCGCGCGTACTCCACGGCCAGCGCACGCATCATCGATATCAGCCCGCCCTTGGTGGCGGCATAGTGCTGGTTGCGCGCGGCCCCTTCGATGGCCGCCACCGACGCGGTGCCAACCAGCACGCCGCCGTCGCCTTGCTCCAGCATGTGCCGCGCGGCGGCGCGCAGTGTAAAGAAGGCCCCGTCGAGGTTGACCCGCAGCACGCGATGCCAGTCTTCCGTGCCGAGCGTCTCGAAGCGGCCGCCACGTGCGCCGATTCCCGCGTTGGCAAAGCAGCCGTCTACGCGGCCCAGGGTCGCGACCGTTTCGGCGAAGGCGGCTTGCACTGCGGCCTCGTCGCCCACATCGCAAACTGCCGTGTGCACCCTGCGGCCGTGCGCGGCCAGGCGCGCGGCCGCGTCGGCATTCTTCCGGGCGTTGGTGCCCCAGATCGAGATATCGGCACCGGACGCCGCCATGGCCTCGGCCATGCCGAGTCCGATTCCACTATTGCCGCCCGTGACGAGGGCAACCTTTCCGGTCAGGTCAAAAGCTGTGTAGGTCACGACGCTTCCTTAGCCAGGATCAGGGTTCCTCCCTGCGGCGATCCGGCAGGGAACCTGCAGCAGTGTCGCGAGCGCGGTGCGCCCGTGCGTCGTCCAAAGAGACGAATCTGCGCGCCGGGCGCCTTTCCACGGCTTTACCGACATCAAGGGCTGGCGGCCGCACGCATGGCAGCAATAAAAAAAGCCATTCCGAAGAATGGCTTCTTACACCCCGCGACATCCACACCGCGTAGATCCTGCCCCGTTGGCTCTCTGGCCGGTGTAGGCATGCTGGATCACGCTGCGAAGATCGGCAAACAAGTCGTTCCAGGCGGCAATACCGCTTATGGTCCAGTTGTCAGATCTATTAACTTATGCACTGCGACTTGTCACGCGACGGATCATACGTATTCCTGCCGATACAACGTATGGAGAATAGCCCCTGTTTTTCCTCTCTGTTCTCGGGCTCGTCCTTGCTCGCTTGTGCCTTGCCTTCTCCGGGGCAGCGTGCCAGGTGCATGGCATTAGCCAAAGATGCGCGTGTCGGCCGCTGCGTCGTCCCGCTTTGTCAGGCGCTCGCAGAGTAGTCGTTCCAGGTTGCAGATGCGGTGATCGACGCGGGTCTGTTTCCGGGCACGCCGGATCGCGAGTGCTGTACAGAGCACGGCGGCAAAGGTGCAGCATAGCGCGGCGAGCTGTGGCAGATTGTCTTGCATAGGAATACTCGGGCTTCTGTGGGCGCCATGGCGCTGTCGGGCGCGGGCAGCGCCAACATGCGGCGTGGCGGAGCCCGCCGCTAAGGGAATAACGGCGGCGGCACGCAAATTTTTAGTTCGGTGGCGGCGCATCTCCGGGTCTGTTTTGCCTATGATTTTTCCATGAGCGTTGTGCAGGCCATGCATCCGGCGCGGCCACAAAGCCGTGCGCACGCGGGTGTGGCGTCGCTTCGCGGCAACGAGCCCGCGGCCGCCGGCTTGCGCCGCCGCCCCCGATAGCCAGCTTGCAGGCCGCGCGGGCAAGGCCATTGCCGTCCTCAGTGACATCGCCGCAGCAATGCCTGGTGCGCTAGCCCACGTTCTATTCGCGCGGCCGCAGGTAGGCTCCATACGTCGCGGGCAGGTCTGACCCACCTGTTCGCGCTTTGCGCCTCGCCTATCCCCCGGTGGGCGAGGCGTCTTTCTGCACCGGCAGCGTCGCGCCGACAGCTTTCGCGCTTGTTCCGCGGCGGAACGGCATGTTCCCGCGGCCCTGCCCGCCACCCATGCCGGCACTGTTCTTTTCCCGGGGATCCGTGCCTGCCTCCGCCTGAATGAAGCAACGCGGGGCAGGATGTTGCCTGTCGATTTCGGAGCCGATCCCAATGCTCGTCGGAAAGGATTTCTTCTTCGTGGTGCGCCATGCACCGCTGGTCTCGATCGACCTGCTCGTCACCGATGCGCACGGCCGTGTGCTGCTTGGCCGGCGCCGTAACCGGCCGGCGCAAGGTGTGTGGTTCGTGCCGGGCGGGCGCATCCGCAAGGACGAAGGCCTGGACGCCGCCTTCCGCCGCATCGTGGCGGACGAACTGGGCATCGCCGGGGCCAGGCGTGGCGATGCAGTCCCGCGCGGCGTGTTCGAACATCACTATGCGGACAACTTTGCCGGCGAACCCGGCGTTACCACGCACTATGTGGTGCTTGCCTATGCCTGGACCCTGCCGGGCGGCGAGCCGGACGGGAAGCCGCCAGGGCAGCCCGATCAGCACAGCGCATACTGCTGGATGGCACCGGCCGAGATGCTTGCCCGCGACGATGTGCACGAATATACCAAGGCCTATTTCCGCTGACAGGCCCGGCAAGCGGCGTGGCCGGGGAGAACCGTCCTACCAGGTACAGATGCCCCAGTCCGTGAAAAGCGGCATCTCCAGTCCGAGCGCCGCATCGGTCACCGCATGGACCTGCACGAAGGGCCGCTCGGATTCCACCTTGCCGAAAATCGCCGCGAAAGGAATCTCCCCCGCGTCCCGGCCCGTGCCGATGCGCAGCAGGCCGGTGGGAATGGACGTGCCGGAAGGATCGGCCAGGTACCATCTTCCCGACAGGAAGACTTCGACAAAGGCATGGAAATCCGGCGGCCCGAGAGCGGGATCGGCGCCGTAGTCCAGGCTGCTGGAAATGCGCGCGGGAATGCTCAGGGCCCGGCAGATCGCAATCATCAGGTGCGCAAAGTCCCGGCACACACCGGTGCGTTCGACAATCGTATCCACGGCCGAGGTGCGCTCGTTGGTGGACGTTGACAGGAAGCGCACGTGGTTGCGCACCCATTCCCGGATCGCGACGATACGGGTGTATCCCCACGGAATGGCGCCGAACTCCCGCAGGGCAAATTCCATCAGCCGGTCGGATTCGCAGTATCGGCTCGGCGCCAGGTAGGGCAGCACCTCGAACGGCAGTTGCGCGACCGGGACTTCCGACAAGGTCGATGGCTCGTCGAGGCGGTGGTCGATATCGACCACGGCTTCATAGTGAATGGCCAGATGTCCCTTCGGCGCGCGCAGGCGGATCAGCCGGTTGCATAGCAACGGGTCGTTGTAGTGGTCCATGCGCAGCACGGGCGGTAGCGTCAGGCGCTCGGAAACGACCGTCTGGCGGGCGGTACGGGCGGCTTCTATGTTGAAGAGGAAGTCCGCCTCGGCATCCAGGACTTCGTAGGACAGGTCGACCGAGTATCGAAGACGGTTCATTTGATGCCCCTCCCTTTTTCCCCGCGCAGCACAACCGGCGCTTGGCTTGAAGAATAGTTTGTGACAAGTTCAACGGATCGCCACTTCCTGCCGTTAAGCGGTGTATCGTGCCCGACCATGGTCACCGGCACTCAGGGGAAAGTCCAGTGAATCCGTTGAAAGCGCTTTGGTGGTGTCCGCTGTCCTTGCTGAGCACCATCACGGTGCCGTCTCCCGAGCCGGGGTTCGAGATGCATGCGGCGGCGGCCGCGTCGGCGGAGCCGAAGGACCGGTTGGACCGGAACCGCGGTGCCGACGGTGGCGCGGTGCTTCGCGTCCCGGCGAACTAGCCCAGGCATCGCGTTCGCCACCGGGCAGGGCTTCGAGGCGTTCGCGCGCGTCTGGAGACGGGGTCTCGGCGGGCCGGCGGCGCTCGCCTGCATCATCGCGCGCCGTTATTCCCGGGTTGTGGCGTTCAGGTGGCGCGCGTGGTGCTGCCCGAGCAGGCCGATGGAAGCGGCGTAGTTATAGAGTTCCAGGTCGCCACGTAACCCGAGCCGGCGCATGGCCGACATTTTTTGCGTACTGATGGTCTTGATGCTGCGCCCGAGGCTGACCGCGATCTGGCTCACGGACATGCCGGACAGGTAGAGCCGGATCACCTCGACCTCGCGCGGGCTGAGCGGCCCGAACCGGGCTCGCAGGTCAGCGGGCGGGCCGATGCTGTCCAGCAGCCGCTGTATCGCCGGCGACAGGTAGCGCACGCCAGCGAGCAGGTGTGCCAGCGCCTTCGGGATATGGGATGCGTCGTCGAGCTTGCTGACCACGGACAAGTGGTCGAAGCTGACCAGCTCGCTGAGCTGCTCGGGGTTGTGCAGCATGGTGAATACCAGGATCGCCAGCTCCGGGTAGCGGCGGCGCAGGAACTCGATCATGTGCAGGCCATCGCCATGGGTGCCGCCCGGCATCGCATAGTCGGTCAGCAGGATCTCGCAGGGCTGCCGGCTGAGCAACGCGAGGATTTCGGTGGAGTTCCGGGCAATGCCGGCGATTTCGACGCTTTCAAACTGCGCGAGCAAGCCGCGCAGGCCCACCAGCATGACGGGATGATCGTCGGCGATGACGATGCGGGATTTGGAGAGCGAGACGTCGGCCGGCATGGGCTCATATCCATGAGAACGTCGGGCGGGATGGCTTGCATCGCGCGAGCCGTTCCAGCTGCGCGGGTGGCTCCGGCGCCCCGGTTGCGCAAAGTGGGCTGATATCACTCATGGCTTGCTTCCGTGTTCTCCCGCCCAGGCCGCGTTACGCCAAGGGCAGTGCGGCTGACGGTGGTCAATGGCGGCGCGGCGCGCCGGCGAAAGTACTGTTTTGTGACTGCAGACTGTATCGCCGACGGCACAGTGCTGGTTTGCGAAATTTCCGCATTTTGCGTCCCGCCATGTCAGTGATCCATGTCATTGGTCCCTTTCAGGCGTGCCGCTGCGGAATATGCCGTGGCGGTCAGCCTCGGGCGATGGTCAAGGGGGTAGTGGGGAAATTGTGTCTTTTGCGGAATCTTCAGCAGCTTGATTCGGAGCATTCGGCGGTCCGGGCAAGATCCGGGTTTCGTGCCGACCACGCAAAAGCGGGACCGGGCTCCGGGTTGCTCGTAGAGAAGAGGGGGCGTGACCAAGGAAAGCAGAACATATTTCGACGAAGGACTCAGCGCGGAAGTACCCGGCGAGATCCTTTATGGCATCGCGGTCTGTCCTGCGTCCAGCGCAGGATTCTCACTCCTTGAACGCAATTCACGATCCACTTTTTATCAGTGAACGTCCAGCCTGAGCCCTGGCTGTGAAGGCGCGGTTCGAGGTTGCGGGAGCCTTTCTTTAGGAAATTTCCGATAGCTTGCTCGGAAATTTCTGGCTGGCTGTGGCGTAAATTCGCCACATAATCCGCGCTCCACCTCTTGATTATCGGTGTGTCCCGGCGCAGGTGAGTTCCTTGTTGGCTTTTTTTGGGGAGAATGCGAGTGGCAACTATCTTGGTCGTCGACGATCACCCGGCACTCCGCCTGGTGATCAAGGCCCAGTTGTCGCAAGTGCTGGGGGTCAGCCATATTCTGGAAGCGGACAATGGCCAGGCTGCAATCGAAGCCGCCAGGCAGTTCCAGCCGGATCTCGCCGTCCTGGACCTGGATATTCCCCGGATCAGCGGCCTTGACGTGATTCCGCGCCTGAAGCTGATTTACCCGCCGATCCGTATCCTGGTGATTTCCGGGCAAGACCAGACCACGTTCGCCCCTCGGGTGAGGCACGCTGGTGCCCAGGGCTTCGTCAGCAAGATGCAGGACATGAAGGAAATCGTGCGCTGCGTCGAAGCGGTGATGGCGGGCTATACGGTGTTTCCGGAGATGCGCTACGAGCGCGAACTGCCGAAGGTTGCACAGTTGGCGGACGAAGAGCGGCTCGCTCGGCTGTCGGACAAGGAAATCGTCATCCTGCAGTTGCTGGCCAGGGGCTTTTCCAATAAAGCAATAGGCGAACTGCTATTTCTCAGCAACAAGACGGTGAGCAGCCACAAGACCCGCATCATGGGCAAACTGCAGGTCAGCTCGCTGGTGGACCTGGTCGATTTCGCCCGGCGATATCGCCTCACACCGATGCAATGACGTCAGCTTGTGGCCGCTTGCTGACAGTGGCTCAACAAAATGCAAATGTTCCGGAAGGTAATTTCATGATCCGTGCGCTATTACTCAGCACTACCGAGAGTGGCGTGCAAGCGTTGCAAATCAGCGGGCTCGCGACCGTGCTCGCGGGCCTGGGGTTTTCCGTCGAACAGAGGGATGCGGCCAGGCCGGATGCCGGTCCCGCACAAACCGAACGTATCCGGCTGGCGCTTGTCTGGCTTGCGCATGACCATGAGGGCGAACCGGCTCGCAGTGACTTCGGCCTGTCGCCGGATAGCCTGCTGTTTGCGGTGGTGCCGGCCGATGCCGGCAAGCGCGTAACCCATGCGGCCCACGGCGCGGCCTTCGATGCCACGCTCACCGCGCCGGTCAATGCCAGTTCACTGGCGCGCGCGCTGGCTGAACACGGGTTTGTTGCGGTGTCGCCGGACGAATGTGCGGCCGTCGGCGCCTTGCTCGATACCCTGGCCGGCGGCGACGCGGATATCGTCAGGGATCTGGTGGACAGCTTGGTCGACACCAACCGCCTCGATCTCGCCATGATGCGCGCCGCGCTGACGGACGGCGCATGGCAGCGGTTCGACAGTGGTGCGCATCGGATCAAAGGCTCGGCCCGGATTCTGGAGTGCGCGGCGCTGGTGACACTATGTGGACGGCTGGAAGCCGTTGCGCAGTTCGGTGATCTGGCTACGGCGCAGGCGTTGTTGCCGATTCTCGCCGCGACCGTGGAGCATCTTGAGGCTTCGCTGACGGCAATGCGGCCGCCGCCCCGGGGCGGCGTGAGGGTTTGGGGGTAGGGGTTGGAGTCAACTTCGACTTCAACCCCTACCCCAACTTCAACTTCAAGATGCGCTTCCGGCGCGCAATCAGGCCGGTGTGGCATCGCCTTGCGCGGCACCATGGCTTGCGTGCAGATGGCGGCGCAGGGCGCGTTCCAGTGCGGCCAGCCCCATTGGCTTGACCAGTACCTCGCTCATTCCCGCCGCCAGCGCTTGCTGGTGATCTTCGCTCTGGGCACTGGCGGTGCATCCGATGATCGGTATCTTGCCCGGGGAGTCCTTGCGCGCGCGAATTGCACGGGCCAGGCTGAAGCCGTCCATCACCGGCATCATGCAGTCGCAGATGATCAGGTCTGGCGGGTGGCGCAACAGGGCTTCCAGGGCAAGGGCGCCGTTTTCCGCCGTATCTACCGCAATGCCTAGCCGCTCCAGCTGACGCTCCAGCAACAGCCGGTTAGGCGCATGGTCATCCACGATCAGCACGCGTATGCCGGCGGGGAACACGGAGATGTCGGGCGTGCCGGCAATCGAAGCGCTTTCCTGGGGCGGGGATGCCGAAACTTCGAGGTTCAGGCGCACCACCACCTTCGTGCCGAGGCCCGGCTCGCTCTCAAGCGAGATCTCGCCTCCCATCCCTCGCACCAGGTTTTGCGCGATCGAGAGGCCCAGGCCGGTGCCGCCGGTATTCGCGCGCTCGGGCGATTCCACCTGGGAGAAGGGGCGGAACAGTTTGCCGATTGCTCCGGGGGGAATGCCGATGCCGGTATCCTGGATGACGATGTGGAGCGCTTGCCAGGCGTCTCGCACAGTGGATCCGTCCAGCCGGATATCCACGCCGCCCTGCTCGGTAAAGCGGATGCTGTTGGAGACAAAGTTGCTGATGACCTGCTTGATGCGCAGGATATCCACCTTGTGCGCTTGCGCCACCGTATCGCCAACGCTGATGCTCAGGGACAGGCCTTTCTGCGAGGCTACCGGCCCGAACATCCGGGCGAGTTCGTGCAGGGCCTGGCGCAGACTGCCGGCGCGCGGCTGCAGCGTGAACTTGCCGGCCTCCATCTTGGAGAGGTCCAGGATGTCATCCAGCAGCGACAGCAGCGACGTGGCCGCGCCGTGCGCGGCGCCCAGCTGCTCCCGATCCGCGTGCGAGGCTTGCTGGCGCGCCAGCACCAACTCCAGCATCCCCAGGATGGCGTTCATGGGGGTGCGTATCTCGTGGCTGATCGAGGCGAGGAAGGTGGACTTGGCGCGGTTGGCCGCTTCGGCGCGGTTCTTGGCCGCGGCCAGTTCGGCCAGCATCTGCTGGCGCTCCGTCACATCGATCCACCCACCGACGATGCCGGCCGTGCCGCCATTGGCGCGGCGCAGCGGCACGACCCAGCTGATGACGCTGCGCTGCTCGTTGCCAATGGTCAGGCGCCGGTCGGCGCTGAACGGCAGGCCGGTCCGCAGTACGTCCCGGTAGACGTCCATCAGCTCGTCGTGGCGAATGTCGGGACTGATGGCGGCGGTGGCGAACGCCAGCTCCGTGCCGGCCAGCGCGCGCCGCGTCGTGCCAAGCACCGCTTCGTAAGCGGTATTGCAGGTGATCATGCGCAATTGGCTGTCGCGCAGGTAGATCGGCTGCGGAATCCCGTCGAGCACCGCGGTCTGGAATGCCACCTGGTCCTGCAAGGCGTGTTCGGCCGCGGTGCGTTGCGTCACCTGGCGCCGCAGCGAGGTCACCCACGCCAGAAAGAGCAGGCTGACCAGCAGCAGGGCAGCCGCGGCGCCCATCAGCCACGGCAGGAACTGGCGCCAGGCACGGGGCGAAGGCCTGACTTCCGTCCAGTGCGCGCGCATGGCGCCGAGATCGTGGGGGGGAATGCTCAGGATGGCCTTGTTGATGATGCCGAGCAATTCAGGATGCCGGTTGCTGACGCCCAAACCGACTTCCAGCGGAACCCCGCCAGTCGCGGCTGCGACCTTGAGGCGGCCAGCGTAGGTCTGCCTGAGCATTTGGCCGGCCATGAAGGCGTTGGCGATGGTGGCATCGGCACGGCCGGTGGCGACCATGCGGAATGCCTCCTCGTAGGAGTCGGTCTCGCGCTGGCTCACCGCATAGCGGGTGTGTACGAGGTCTTGGATGCCATTGAACGGCGGCCCCGCAATGATCTTGTTGGCGAGGTCGGGCAGGCTCTTGATGCTGTCGTCACCGGCGCGGGTGACGACGACCCAGTTGCCGGAGAAGTAGGGCGCGCTAACCGAGAGACGGGCGGAGCTGGACTGAGGCTGGTTTGCCGGCAGGATCGGCACGATGTCCAGGGTGCCATTCTCGACGGCGGTGGCAATGTCCGTGCCGCTGGCTGGCCAGTAAGGCACGAAGCGTAGCCCGGTGCGTTGCGCGATCAGTTGCAGCAGCTGTTCGGTGAGCCCGCCGAGGCGCCCCCTGGCTTCGGCAAACTGGAAGGGGACGAAGTCGCGCGACACCAGGTAGCGCACCTCCGGGTGGCCGGCAATCCAGGCGCGTTCGGCGCCGGAGAGATTGAGCTTGTCGGTGATATCGAACTCGAGCGAGCTGGCGATCCAGGCGGTTTCGATCTCGCGCTTGAGCGAGGCGGGCATGGCCGCCAGCGTCCGGTCGACGATCCGGCCCAGCGAGGGATCCGCCACGGCGAACGTGACGCCCGCTTGCGCCATTGGCGCGAAGTTGCGCGCGGTGAGTTCGTCGTACCGGTATTGCTCGACGAGATAGCCTGCGGCGGTAGCGTTGGTGACCACCACGAAGTCGGCATCGCGGGAGAGCTGGTCGAGCGCGCCCAGCAGGTTCTCGAAGGGTTGCAGCGGCGCGCCCGGGTAGGCCCGGTGAAGCGCGGCGGGCGAGACTTCGCCCGCCAGGTAGCCAATGGTGCGGTTGGCCTGGTTACGCGCCTTGTCCCTGCGAGACACCACTTCGATCAGGCGATGGTCATGGTACGGCGCGGTACGCAGGCCGGCGCCGGGGTCGTCCAGCGACGTGGTGATCAGGTCGACGGCGCCGTTGGCCAGCTGGCTGCGCGCCAGTTCGTGCGAGGGACAGCGAAGGATTTGTGCCGGTATGCCAAGCCGCGCGACCAGCACGGCGAGGTAATCCGCGGAGATCCCGCGGTAGTCCCCTTTCAGGTCGACGAGGTCGAAAGGCGGCAGGTAGTTGCCCACCACGGCTACCCGCAGGAGTTTGTGCTTGCGGCGCCATTCGGCCAGCTCCGCATCGTCGCCACGCCCTGCACCGGCTTGACCGGTGGGGGCGCCCGTACCGGGCGCATAGGACGAAGCCAGCCGCAGCTGGGGGCTCGGTTGCGGCGCGCGCGGCGGCTCGGCCGGCAGGGCAGCCAGCGCCGGCAAGCCGTGGCAAAGCGACAGCAATAGCACAAACAGCTGGCGGTGCCACCAGCGGGCGGGCACGCGCCGGATCCGGGTAGCCGAGCGGTCCGCCGGGTTCGGGGAGGTGCAGATGCACATATGGGAGTTCTCACGGAGGGGGGGGGAGCCGCAGCCTGCCGGTCCGCCGATGCGAGCGTTCGCTGCCTTGGGAGACGGCACGCGCCAAAATGCGCGCGCATGCGGGATGCCTTGCCCGAATGTAAGCGTCGTGATGGCAGGCAACGTTGGGAAACGTCTGAAAAGACCTGTGGGAATTTCCGAATCCGCGCCAGCCGCGACCGCAGCGTCTTTGTTCCCGGCTGCCATGGGCCGGATTAACGCATTTAAGTGATCTTTAAATCTCATCCTAAAGAATGCGTGGAGTCTCTTGGGGCGAAGTTATCCATGCTCGATAGCAAAAGACAATGATTGTGTTTGTAATGATGAATTGTACAAATCACGTTGCGACGCGGAAAATCGGGTCTTCGCTGCAACACGCGGCCATCCACCCCCAGTCATCCAGGAGCTCATCCATGCTGCAATCCCGTGAAGGTCAACGCGTTCCCAATGTCACGTTCCGCGTCCGCGAGAACAATGAATGGAAGACCGTGACCACGGCCGACCTGTTCGAAGGCAAGACCGTCGCGCTGTTCTCGCTGCCCGGCGCATTCACCCCGACCTGCTCGTCCACCCACCTGCCGCGCTACAACGAACTGGCGCCGGTGTTTGCCAAGCATGGCGTGGACGCGATCCTGTGCGTCTCGGTCAATGACACCTTTGTGATGAACGAATGGGCCAAGGACCAGGAATCGGAAAACATCGTGATGATTCCCGACGGCAACGGCGAATTCACCGAAGGCATGGGCATGCTGGTCGACAAGACCGACCTGGGCTTCGGCAAGCGCAGCTGGCGCTATTCGATGCTGGTCAAGGATGGCGTGGTCGACAAGATGTTCATCGAGCCGGAAGAGCCGGGCGACCCGTTCAAGGTATCGGACGCGGACACCATGCTCAACTACATCGCCCCGAATGCCAGGAAGCCCGACCAGGTAGTCGTGTTCTCCAAGGTTGGCTGCTCCTTCTGCGCCAAGGCCAAGCAGATGCTGTCGGACAACGGCTTCGACTACATCGACGTGCCGCTGGAGAACAAGATCCGCGGCAAGGTGCTGGGCGCGGTGTCCGGCAACATGACCGCGCCGCAGATCTTCATCAACGGCAAGCTGATTGGTGGGGCCGAAGCGCTTGAGACCTACCTCGTCCGCTAAGCCTGTCCAGACGCAATAACCGCTTCACCGCCGCAAGGCGCGGCGCCGGCATGGCCGGCAGCCGCGTCCCAGTCGGCGGACCGGATGGCAGTGCCGCGCGGTGCCATCCGGTCCGCTGATTGAAGCCGACTTCACCAGGAAACCCGACATGACCGCCACGCAGACCACGCAGACTACGCAGAAGCAGCAGACCGTTCAAACCATTCAGACCGACGTCGCCGTGATCGGCGCCGGCACCGCCGGCCTGGCTGCCTATCGCGCCGCCAGGGCGGCCGGCAAGCGCGCCGTCATCATCGAAGGCGGCCCTTATGGCACCACCTGCGCCCGCGTGGGTTGCATGCCTTCCAAGCTGCTGATCGCCGCGGCCGAGGCCGCCCACGAACTGCGTCACACGGCGCCCTTCGGCGTGCATGTGGATGGCGAGATCCGCATCGACGGGCGCGAAGTCATGGCCAGGGTCAAGCGCGAGCGCGACCGCTTTGTCGGTTTCGTGGTGCGCGGCGTGGATGGCATCCCCGCCGAGGACAAGCTGAGCGGCTATGCCCGCTTTATCGACAACACGGTGCTGCAGGTCGGCGAGCACACCACGGTGCGCGCCAGCCGCGTAGTGATCGCCACCGGCTCCAGCCCCATGGTTCCGCCGCCCTTCAAGGCGTTCGGCGATCGGCTGGTGGTCAACGACGATGTGTTCGCCTGGGACGACCTGCCGCGCCGCGTGGCCGTGTTCGGGCCTGGCGTGATCGGGCTCGAACTTGGCCAGGCGCTGTCCCGCCTGGGCGTGCAGGTGCGCGTGTTCGGCCTGCGCGGCGGCGTGGGGCCGCTGACAGACCCGGCCATCAAGGCCAATGCCGTTGCCACCTTCCGCGAGGAGTTCTACCTTGACCCGGACGCGAAGCTTGGCGAGATGCGGCGCGAGGGCGACGAAGCCGTGATCTCCTTCACGGACCTCGCGGGGAACACGGTGACCGAACGCTTCGACTACGTGCTTGCCGCCACCGGCCGCCAACCCAATGTGCGTGGCCTGGGCCTGGAGCATACCGGGCTGGAACTGGATGCGCGCGGCGTGCCGGTATTCGATCCAGCCACCCTGCAATGCGGCACGGCGCCGATCTTTATCGCCGGCGACGCCAACGACATCCTGCCGCTGCTGCACGAAGCCGCCGACGAGGGCAAGGCTGCCGGCGAGAATGCGGCAGCTTACCCCGCGGTGCGTCCGCTGGCGCGCCGCGCGCCGATCGGCGTGGTGTTCAGCGATCCGCAGATCGCCATGGTGGGCCAGCGCTATGCCGACCTGGCGCCGGGCAGCTTCGTGGTAGGCGAGGTGAGCTTTGAAGGCCAGGGGCGCAGCCGCGTGATGCTGAAGAACCGCGGCCTGATGCACGTCTATGCCGACAAGCAAAGCGGGCGCTTCCTTGGCGCGGAGTGGACCGGCCCGCGCGCCGAGAACATCGCGCATTTGCTGGCCTGGGCTTATCAGCAATCGCTCACTATCGAGCAGATGCTTGCCATGCCGTACTACCACCCGGTGGTGGAAGAGGGCCTGCGCACCGCGCTGCGCGACGCGGCGGCAAAGCTGGCTGGCTGAACCGTAGCCCGCACTCACTTCGGTGCGGCGACGCCCCGTGGGATACCTTGCGGTGCCCGGCGGGGCGCCGTTGTTGCCATGCCTTCGCTGCGCTACCCCTGGGGCCCTGTCCGGCGGCCTTGCCTCCGTTCCCCCATTGACTGCGAGACTTTTCCGAGGTGATCCGCGCCAGCCAATGGCCCGGCCCGGTCGGGGCCGCGTAGCTGCCCGTTTTGTGGGCAGTCCGATAGGGTCCGCGTGCCAGAGCCATTTGCGGCGCTTGTTGACAGTGTTATCCACATAAAGTGTGGATAACACTGCGAGGCCGGGGGAGGCGAGGCACAAAATCCGGGCGTTTTGTCAAGCCCGGATTGCGGGTTTCTCAAGTTTCACGGGAGCGCGCCGGCGATGGCCGCCGATGGCGCCCCTGTGGCTCGCGCGGCTTGCGCGAAAATCGGCGAAACTCTCCTCCGGGCCTGGCCGGCATGATGCCGGCGGTGTTTCAGGCCATCCCGCCCACCCCAAACGCCTCTTCAAGGACCACCACGCCATGCCATTCCTCATCGAAACCTGGGACAAGCCGCAGCACCAGCAAGTCCGGCAGGCAGCCCGAGCCGGGCACCTGGCCTTCCTGGACGCCCAAAAGGCGTTGCTACTGGCGTGCGGGGCCAAGCTTAACGATGACGGCAGCGATGCGGGCGGCGGTTTCTATATCGTGGATGTCGACACCCGCGATGCGGCGCAGCAATTCATCGATGCCGATCCGTTCACGCAGGCCGGGCTCTTTGCCGAGGTGCGCATTACCCGCTGGCGCAAGGCCTATCTGGCAGGGAAGTGCTGCCTCTGACAGTCAGGCCCCCGCCGGACAAGTGGCGCGGGGCCGCGCTCAGCCACCCCCCGCCATCCCCGGGGAATCCGGCGCACGCCGTTCCAGGTTGGTGTAGGCATCGGCCGCGATCAGTCCGAACAGGACGTGCGCGAACACGCTTTCCCACCCTCGCGCTTCGTCGAACCAGTTGAAGTAGCGGCCCAGGACATAGAAGTTCACCAGGTAGGCAAGCAGTCCGAACAGCGCGCCGACCATGGTTGCCATGCCGATGCTGGAGTCAAAGCGGAACGACGCGATGATCATGGCCAGGATCGTGGCCAGCACCACCGACAAGGCGAAGTGAACCACGCCCGCGGCCAGCACGATGGTCCAGCTGAACGCATCCGCCGATGCCAGCGCCTCCCGGCCGAGCATGATGGCCGCCACCATCTTCACCGTGCCCCATGCCCCCTGGTACAGCACGAAGCGCGCCGTCAACAGCTCCAGCACGACATACAGGGTACCTGCGATCAGGCCGGCAATCGCGGCCGCGCGCCAGTCCGGCGCGCGGCGCGCGAAATGGTGCGACTGCATATGCAAATGGAGTTCCATGAGAGGCTCCCGTTCACAAGCGGCCTGAAAATCAGGCCCTTGTGATAGTTCTAGCCCATTGACGGGAAATACCAAGCCCGGGCGCGCGCGGCGAGTCGCGCCGGCGCGGCATCGCAATATGATGCGTCGGGCATCCCTTCACTGGTGTCAGGCGTGCTTCTGGTACGTCCCCACCAGTTCCACCTGCGCCAGCACATGGCCATGCATGGCTTTCTCAAGCGTGGCCTTGGAGGCCTTGCCCAGATCGGGCAGTACCACATCCAGCGCATAAAGCTTGAAGAAGTAGCGATGCCGCCCGATTGGCGGGCAGGGGCCACCGTAGCCCGTGCGGTGCCAGTCGTTCGCGCCTTCGCGGGTGCCCGCGGGCAAGCCGGCCGGCGCAATGCCGCCGGGAAGGCCGGCGCTGGCGGGCGGGATGTTGTACAGCACCCAGTGCACCCAGGTCATCCGGGGCGCGGCCGGGTCGGGCGCATCCGGGTCATCCACGATCAGGGCAAGGCTCACCGCGCCAGGGGGGATACCCGTCCAGGCGAGCGGCGGCGAAGTATCGGCACCTTCACACGTGTGGATGGCGGGAATCCCGCCGCCGTGCGGGAAGGCTTCGGATGTCAGCGTGAGGGACATGGCGCTCTCCTTGCGGGCCGCATGGGGCCCGGCTTGCGGTACGCACAGCAGCACAACGGACAGAACGGCAGTGACGACAGTGCGTCTTCGCATTCTGGGCTCCTTCTCTCTAGCCGTCACCCGCTGGTGGCCAGGATCCATGCCGGACCGGGCCGAAGCTGCTTCAGGAGACGGCGCGCGGTGCGAGTTGCAGCGTCAGTTCCCCGCCGCCATAGGTGGCCCGGACAGTACGTGCGCCATCCGCGACGGATACGTCGAACGGACGGGTCAGGGTGCCGGTGGTGACCACGGTGCCCTTGCGCAGGGTGACGCCGCGCTCCGCGGCGTGCGCCAGCAAGGCTTGCAGCGCTTCGAGCGGATAAATGGCATCATCGCCGGCCAGCGGCAGCGCGCAACGCTCGCCGTCGAGCGCTACTTCGGCGCTATCGCGGACGTCTTCCACGCTGGCGGGGTCGATCTTCCCGCCCAGCACCAGCGCGTGGAAGCCCACGTTGTCGGCGGCAAAGGCCGGCATGCCGACCGCGACGCGGTCTTCAAACCGGGACAGGACCACTTCGACGGCGACCTGCGCGCTCTCGATGAGCCCGGCCAGGTCGGCCGGCGCGAGCTCGCCCGGCAAGGGGGGCACATCGCGCGCCAGCCGCACCGCGATCTCGAATTCGATAGTGACCACCGCGTCTGCCGGGACGGGTACGGTATCCCCCGCGGCAAAGCAGCGCGACGCGCCAACCTGGCCCACCAGCGGACGCGCCAGCTTTGCGCGCCGCATGGCATTGGCGCTGCCGACCCCCAGCTTCCATCCCACCAGAGGATCGCCCAGGGCCGCCATGAACTGGTCCTGCACGTCATACCCGCTGGCCAGCGTGGCCGGCTTGGCCTCGGCGGGCAGGTCGCGGAATTGCACGCCGCTGCGCAAGGCGTTGGTCAGCAGCGTCGCCGCGGCGACGGGATTGAAGGTTGCGCTCACAAGTTCTCCTGGATTCTGGTGATGGATTCGATCGGGCAAAGCATGGGCGGCCGACCGCCCATGCAGCGGGGCCGACAGCTTAACCCGGCGCGGGCCGCTTCAGAAGCGATGGCGCTCCGAAGTGCGCCCCACGATCGACGCGCCCGCGATCAGCTCCTTGAGCAGCGCCTGCGATGCCAGGCCGCTGGTGCGGTACGGATCGAGTTCACCGTGGGCGGAGTACTTCAGGATAGTGGCCATATTGACCTTGCCGGTATTGACCAGTCCCATCGCCCAGCCCGCGAATTCGCGTTCGAGGATTTCCTCGTAGTGCAGCAGCACAATGTCTTCGTGGCGCGCGTCCCTGACGAGTTGCTGGTACAGGCGCGAGACTTCGTTGCGGCCGCCTTCCAGCGCCTGCATGAAGATACCGTTGCCGTAGCACAGCACCCCGGTGACGCCGTGCTTGGGGTTGTTCGCGATGCTGGTAGCGACAATGGCGTCTACCAGCCCGGGATCGGCCGGCTTGCATGCGCGGCTGGCATAGAGCAGGCGTACGAGCATGATGTCTCCACGGGATAGGCGGGGTTTGCGTGCAGGGGCCCGGCGGCTTAGTCGCGGTGCCGGTTCAGCAAGGTCAGGAACTCGCGGCGCAGGCTGTCGTCCTTGAGGAAGGAGCCGCGCATCACGCTGTTGGTCATCTTGGCATCGGTATCGCGCACGCCGCGCCAGTGCATGCAGAAATGCTCGGCTTCCATGACGATGGCCAGTCCGTCCGGGCTCATCTTTTCCTGCAGGAGGTCGGCCACCTGGGTCACGGCTTCTTCCTGGATCTGCGGGCGGCACATGATCCATTCGGCCAGGCGCGCGTACTTCGACAAGCCGATCAGGTTGGAATGCTGGTTGGGCATCACGCCCACCCACAGCTTGCCGATGATCGGGCACAGGTGATGCGAGCAGGCGCTGCGCACGCGCAAGGGGCCCACGATCATCAGTTCGTTGATCCGCTCGGCGTTCGGGAATTCGGTCACGTTGGGCGGGTTGACGTAGCGGCCCGCGAAGATTTCCTTGAGGTACATCTTGGCCACGCGGCGCGCGGTCTCGCGGGTGTTGTGGTCCTGGTCGATATCGATCACCAGGCTGCGCAGCACCGCCTCCATGCGCGACTGCACTTCATCGAGCAATTCATCCATCTCGCCGGGTTCGACGTAGGCGGAGATATTGTCGTTGGCGTGGAAGCGCTCCTGCGCGGCCTGCAAACGCGATCGTATGCGGGACGACACACTACCCGCCGCCTGGTCCAGGTCCGGGTGGGGTGCTTGGTGGTCGGATTCCATATCGTGCGGTTCGTGGCTGTCGTTGAGGGATCGTTGCAGGATTGGCGAATGGTCCGGCATGGCCAGGCAGGGAGGCTTCCTCGTGTCCCGGGTTACCCGGGACCTGCCATTCGCTTTTTCGCTACAACCATATCCTACGCCAGCACCGGCCAACCTGGGTGCATTGCACGCAACAGCGGGATGGATGCGCAGGAGCGGGACACACGAACAATCGCCGCGCACCGATCTTGCGGGAGCCGGGGGTGCAGGCCGCGGCGCGGCGGCAAAGCTACAGCGCGGCCTGCATCACCGTGGCGGATGCCGGGCAGGTTTCGCGGGACAATGCCGTGTCCAGCAATTCAGGCGGCATGCAGGCGCGATCCACGCGCTCGAAACCCAGGCGAGCAAAATAACCGGCCGCCGTAGTGGTTTGCAGCACCACCGACTGCACGCCGCGCGTGCGTGCCTCGGCCAGCATCGCCGCCACCAGCAATTCTCCAAGGCCGGCCGAACGGGCGCGTTCGGCGACCGCCACCGAGCGCAGCACGGCCACCTGCCCGTAGTTCTCCACGCCGGCACAGCCGAGCAGGCCCGCGTTGTCGCGCACAACCAGGAAATTGTCGATCTGCTCGGCTACGCCATCAACCGGCAAGTCGCAAGCCTGGAGCAGATCCTGTACTTCCTTACTGTCTTTTTCGTTTGCATAGTGCGGGCGCATGATGCCCTCCTGCCCTTCGGGCTGTTCTTCATATCTTAAGTTCTGACTGGCTTTACGGTGCCTAGGGATACTTCTTAAGTAGATTCGCGTACTGGACGTTCCGCGGCCCAGGTTGCATGCGGAAAGGCGGCACCCGGCCCGTCCGGGTTCAGGGATTACACTGATGCGCTATCGTGGTGAATTCGCGATAGCAGATGAATCTTTTCCCATTGGGCCATTGGGCCATTGGGCCAGTGGCTGGTGCATTCGATCCGTCACGTACGTTCACGCGCGGAAATCCACTACCATTCCCTGCAGGCAACGACACCCCCGCGCGCCGGGCGAGCTCGCATTCACTCCGGCAACCACCCTCCGTTTCAAGAGCGACATGTCATGGCCGATATACCCGCTCCACCTTCAGCTTCAGCTTCACCTTCCGCTTCACTGTTGCGCGCACGCAGCGCGGGCATCCTGAAGACCGATGAGCTTGGCAACCGGGCCGCCCGTTCTCCAGACTATGCCGCCGAATGCGTGGCCTTGCGCCGGCTGGCACGGGCGCTGGTGGCGTCCGACCTTGCCCTGCTTCAATCGCTGGCGGATTCGGCGCTGAAGTTTTGCGGCGCGGGCAGCGCGGGCATCAGCCTGCCCGAAGACGGTGGCGACGATAGGGAGAGCTTGTACTGGACCGCCACGGCCGGCCTGTGCGACAAGCTGGTCGGGCACGCCGTGCCTTGCGAAGATAGTCCGTCCGGCATTGCGCTGGAACTTGGCGGCCCGCAATTGCTTGCCTATCCGCAGCGCCATTTCGCCTGCTTGCCGGCCCTGGAGCCGGAGGTGGTCGAGGAACTGGTGGTGCCGATTCCCGGCGATGGCGAACCTTGGGGCACCATCTGGGTCATGTCGCATGAGCACGGGCGCGTGTTTGATGAGGAAGATGCGCGCCTGCTCGAAAGCCTGGCCAGTTTTGCCGGCGCGGTGCTCAGCATGTCGCGCAGCAAGGATGCCGCCATCGCGGAAGCAGCGCAGGCCAGGGCCGCGCGCGAAGCGCTGCAATTGTCCGACACGCGCAAGGACGAGTTCCTCGCCATGCTGGGGCATGAACTACGCAATCCGATCGCCGCTATCGACAGCGCGATCAAAGTGGCGCGGCGGCTCGCACAGGTGCAGCAGGCCGCCTCCGGCATGCTCGACATTGCCGAGCGCCAGATGCGCCAGCTCAAACGGCTTACCGACGATCTGCTCGATGCGTCCCGTATCAAGCAAGGCAAGGTACCGATCGTGCGCACCCACGGCAATGTGCAGGATATCGTGGCCGATGCCTTGTCGTCGGTGGCATCGGATATCGAATGGCACGGCAATACGCTGACCACGGACCTGCCCGCGGCACCGGTGACGGTCTATGCCGATACGGCGCGCCTCACGCAGGTGGTCACCAACCTGCTGTCCAATGCGATCAAGTACACGCCGCGCGGCGGCACCGTTGCCTTGTCGGTCCAGGCCGAAGCGTCGCCCCCCGGCGACGCGCCGGTAGCCGTTGCCGGCCAAGATCGTTTCGATACGCTGGTGATCACGGTCAAGGATGACGGCATCGGCATCGATCCGGCTTTCCTGCCAAACGTGCTGGACATGTTCAGCCAGCACGCAGCAGATGCCCAAGGTGGCGGACTCGGCGTCGGGCTGGCCATCGTCAGGCGCATGGTTGAACTGCACAACGGCACGGTGACGGTGCACAGCGATGGCAAGGGCCTCGGCACCCTGGTGCAGGCGCGGCTGCCCGTGGTCTGCGCCGGTCCGGTCGAGGCCGGCGCCGCGCAGCCCGGCACCCTTCCGGCGCTGCGTATCCTGCTGGTTGACGACAACACCGAAGCTCTGCGCGCGCTGGGCATGTTGCTCGAACTCGACGGCCACGAAGTCAGGCTGGCGGCCAGCGGCGAGGACGCGCTGGATATCGCCGGCGGCTTTACGCCCGATGTGGCGCTGATCGATATCGGCCTGCCGGGTATCGACGGTTTCCAACTGGCGCAAAGCCTGCGCGCGCTTCCCGCGTTCGCGGGCACCCGCATGGTGGCGCTGAGCGGCTACGCCTCCGAAGCCGACAAGGCGCGAGGCGCGGCGGCCGGCTTCGATTTCCACCTGGCCAAGCCGCTGGCGATGGACGCCCTGGCGAGTATCCTGTCACGTGGCTGATGAAGGGGCGCCGGTGTTTGTCGGGACCTTATTCGTCACAGATCTGTAGGACGGCACACCCGCCAAATCAGAGATCTCCCGACGGCAGTGTTGTGCCCGCCACTCCATACTTGAGAAACGCCAACATCAGCTGCCGTCGATGCTTGCCTTCCTCTTGCTAACCCTCGCAGTAACCCTCGCAGGCCTCGGGGTGGTCGTTATCGTCATCTACCTGGCCAAGTAAGCGCGCAACCCCGGCCGTCCCGGCGTGGCCAGGAAAACGCCGGCCGCCGTGGCTCACGGCCATGCCTTGGCGCCGGCCAGCCGGCTTGCTCCCGGCAAGGCAAAAAGCCGCGCAAAACACTTGCCCCGCACCGTTTCACGCGATAAGCTTCGCCCTGCTTTGTATGCAAAATATGAACACAAAATAAATCTGAAAACATTCAGGAGACAAGCGCGATGGATCTGGCGCAACAGTACATTCCCAATTTGCTCAATGGCCTGGAGTGGTCCGGCTGCGCGCTGGCGATGAGCGGCTCTTTGCTGGTGGCCCTGCATAACAAGGCTTCTCGCTGGGGCTGGATCGCCTACCTGTGTTCCAACATTGTGTGGAGCGTGTTCGCCCTGGTGACCGGCACCTATGGCCTGTTCGTCCAGCAGCTGGGTTTTACCGCGACCAGTATCTACGGCCTCTATCGCCACGCGCAGTTCCATCGGCAGCAGGAGAGCCAGCCGGGCCACGGCCATATCACGGCGGATCCGGCCTGAGGCGAGGCATCGGCTAGCGTGCGTATTCGAACGAGCGCCGGGGACAGCGCGGTCAGAGCAGCAATGCCGCCAGCGCCGGCACCAGCGCCAGCGGCATCACCACCGCGCCGATGCGCAGGAACTGCAGCGTGCCGACCATCTGGCCCTCGCGCCGCAGCGCCGTCAGCCATAGCAGGGTCGCCAGCGAGCCGGTGACGGACAGATTGGGGCCAAGGTCGATGCCAATCAGCACCGCGTCGGTGACTTGCGCGGAGGCATGGCTGGCCGCCAGTGCCGACGAGGCGAACAGCCCGGCCGGCAGGTTGTTGACCACGTTGGACACCAGGGCCACCGTGCCGCCGGTCACCCATATGCTGGCCGCTGGAGACTGTTGCGACAGCGCCTGCACCAGTTGGGCGAGTTTCCCGATCAGACCGGTCTGCTCCAGGCTGGCCACCAGTACGAACAGGCCCGCCACCAGCGGCAGCACGCCCCAGGAAATCTCGCGCAGCGCCGGCAGGCACAGGCCGGGGCGGCGCGCACAGACCAGCAGCAGCGTCGCCACGCCGGCCAGGCAGGTCGGCCAGCCCAGGTCGGCGCCCAGCAACGATGCCACCAGCAGCACAAGGCCCATCGCCACGATGCCGACGGCGGTCAGTTTGGCCTCGATCGTCAGGGGCGGCACCGGCACGTCGGTCGCGATGCCCTCCTTCAGGGCGTGGCGCTGGGTCCAGTAAAGCGCGGCAAAGGTCGCGGCGATGGAGACGGCCGACGGCAAGGCAAAGCGCGCCAGCCAGTCCGGCAGCGTGGGCATGTGCGCCCCGAAGATGACGAGGTTGGCGGGATTCGAGATCGGCAGCACGAAGCTCGCTGCGTTGGCAATGAAGGCGCAACTGTAGAGATAGGGCAGGGGATGCCTGACCCTGGCGGCGCGAGTGGCGGCGAGGACCGCCGGCGTCAGCACCACCGCGGTGGCATCGTTGGACATGAACACGGTGACCAGCGTGCCGAAGCCATAGACCAGCACGAAGAGCCGCCGCGCCGATCCCCCGGCCTGGCGCACCGCCACGGCCGCTACGTGGTCGAACAGCCCGGTCTTGCGCGCCAGTTCGGACGCCAGCATCATGCCGCCGAGAAACAGGTACACATCGTAGCCGCGTGCCACGGCGGCCAGCGCATCCGGTACCGCGAGCAGGCCCGTCACACACAGCAGCAGTGCGCCCGCGACGGCCCAGAAGGCCTCGGGCAGCCGGAAGGGCCGCATGATGACCCCAAGGGTGGTGGCCGCCGCCACTGCCCAGATCAGTGGGCCGCTGTAGGAGGAAATGTTCATCGGGCGCGTGCAGGCAGCAGGTGATTGTTCATGTTGTGGGCCGCATTCGTGCGCGGGGGCAGCGCCCCGCGCGCGTCAGGTGCTGGGCTGCGACGGACGGGGCGTGGTCCCTGGCGGGAAAGGGGACGTGGATGCCCTGACAGGTTGCGCAGGTCCGGCGGCCGCGGGAGGGGCGGCCATCCCGACGGGCTCGGTTGCGGGATCGGGCTGTGCCGGCGGCGGGAAACCAAGCGCTGCGATGCCGTGGCTGCCATCCGCATACTCCGGATAAATCCAGTCGTCGCCGCTGCGCACCAGGTTTTTCGGCGCCACGAATTCCGCCTCGGGCTGGCCGGCCAGCCGGCCTTCCATGTAGTTCGCCCAGATCGGCAGGGCCGTGGTGGCGCCGAATTCGTGCCGGCCCAGGCTGCGGTTGTCGTCGAAACCCATCCACGCCACCGTGACGATGCCCGAGGCATAGCCGGCAAACCAGCCGTCGACCGAATCGTTGGTGGTGCCGGTCTTGCCGGCCACATCCGCGCGCCGCAGGTAGCGCTGCAGCCCGGCGCCGGTGCCGCTGGTCACCACACTGTGCAGCAGGCTGTTCATCACATAGGCGTTGCGCTCGGGAATGACGCGGCGCGGCTGGGGCTCGCTGTCCGCAGTGAACAGCACATTGCCCGCGCCGTCGCTGATGCGCTCGATCAGGTAAGGCTCGGTGCGGTAGCCCTCGTTGGCGAAGACGCCATAGGCGGCGGCGAGCCGCAGCGGCGTCGTGGTGCCGGTGCCCAGCGCCATCGGCAGGTAGCGCGGCAGGCGTTGCTCGGAGAAACCGAATCTGCCGGCGTAGTCCACCGCATAGGGAATACCGATGGCCTGCAGGGTGCGGATGGCCGGCAGGTTGCGCGACTCTGCCAGCGCCTGGCGCACGCTGACGGCACCCAGGAAGCGGCCATCGTCGTTGCCCGGTTGCCACCGCGACGAGCCGTCCAGCGGCGCGTCGTTGATCATCGTGGTGGCCGATACGCCGCGCTCCAGCGCGGCGGAGTAGATGAAGGGCTTGAAGGTCGAGCCCGGCTGGCGCAGCGCCTGCGTGGCATGGTTGAAGCGGCTGGTGGCAAAGTCCGCACCGCCGATCAGTGCCTCTATGGCCCCCGACCTGCTGTCCAGCGAAACCAGCGCGGCCTGCTGTCCGCGGGCGTTGCCGTGGCGCTTGCCGTACTGGTCGAGCCCTGCGTGCACGGCCTCGTAGGCCAGGCTTTGCCTGACCGACGATACCGTGGTGTAGACATTCAGGCCGCGGGTATAGGCAGCTTCGCCGAAACGGTCGTAGGCAAGCTGCCGGGCCAGTTCCGCCACGTACTCGGCGTGGCCGCCGAAATGGCCGCCATTGGATCCCGCCACCTGCAGCCGTTCGGACCGCGCCGCCTGGTACTGATCGTGCGAGATCATGCCCAGCGCCTGCATCCGTCCCAGCACATATTGCTGGCGCAGCCTGGCGCGGGGAAAGTTGACTACCGGATTCATGGTCGACGGCGCCTTGGGCAAGCCCGCCAGCATCGCGGTTTCCGCCAGCGAGAGTGCTTCCAGCGGCTTGCCGAAATAGGTTTGGGCCGCGCTGCCGAAACCGTACGCATGTTCGCCCAGGTAGACCTGGTTCATGTACAGCTCGAGGATGCGGTCTTTCGGCAGGGAATGGTCGATCTTCCATGCCAGCAGGATTTCATACCACTTGCGCGCCAGCGTCTTCTCGCGGGACAGGTAGAAATTGCGCGCCACCTGCATGGTGATGGTGGAGGCGCCCTGGGCGTAGCCCTCGCCGATATTGGCGAGCGCGGCGCGGAAGATCCCGGGGATATCGACGCCGGCGTGCTGGTAGAACTGATCGTCTTCCGCCGCCAGCAAGGCATTGGACATCTGCCTGGGCATGCGATCCAGCGGCACGAATTCGCGGTGCTCGTTGCCAAACTCGCCGATCAGGACGTCGTCGCTGGTAAAGATCCGCAGCGGTACGTCGGGGCGGTAATCCCGCAGCGCATCCACGTCGGGGAGTTGGCGCAGGCTCACCACGGCGGCGAACCCGACTAGCAAGGTGGAGGCTGCAGCCAGCGCTAAAGCGGCGCTTGCTGCCTTTACAACGACTCTTTTCATCCGCGTATTCTACCTTGGGGCAAAAACCGGGTAGCCGGCCACGCCATCCGGGGCTTCCGCCGCTGTCAGGCCGTCCCCATTGTCTTGTGAATCATCCGGTGCTGCCGGCCGGGTGCCGGGTTTGCCGACCTGCTGCGCGAATTGCGCCAGCGCGCGCCAGGTCTCGGCGCGCTCGATGATGGTGGAGTGGTCGGTGCCCGGCATCGTCTGCCGCGCCACTTGGCCGGGCCATGCCGCGATCAGGCGCTCCGAGCATTCGTGCGGTACCACCGCGTCGGTCTCGGCAAGCAGCACCTTGGTGCTCTGCACCACCTTCTTGCAGTGGGAAATCGAATCGAAGTGATGGCGCATCAACTGCCGCAGCGGTACCAGCGGGAAGCGCTTGCGCACGATCTCCAGCAGCGAGTCATAGGGCGTGATCAGCTGCAGGCTCTCGAAATCCTGCAGGTCCGCCAGCTGGATAGCCACGCCCGTGCCGAGGCTGCGGCCGACCACGTGCACGCGCGTGCCCGGGAACAGGCGGCGCAGGTGCAGCAGGAACTGGCTGGCATCCGCCACGGCGGCGGCTTCCGAGGGCTGGCCGTCCGAATGGCCCAGGCCGCGGTAGTCCATGGTGGCAAAGCCCACGAGCGGCGGCAGCCACTGGAGGTACTGCATGGTGTCCAGCACGTCCTCGCCGCGGCCGGGCAGGTAGAACAGCAGGTCGCGCGCCGTGTTCGTGTCCCGCACGGTTTCCCCGGTTTCCGTGTCCAGCACGCCTTGCGTGCCATAGACGTAGCCGCGCAGCAAGCCGCCCGGCACCTCGTGCGAATACGCGGTAATGCCATCGGGCAGTTCCCGCGGGGGGCGGCGGCGCGCGTCGAACAGCAGCCGGTCCTGGTTCAGCGCCAGGTAAGTCCAGTAGCAGGTAAAGCCGCCTGCGGTCAGCAGTACGGCGGTGAGCGCCTTGCGTGTGTGGGATGGCATGCTGGATTCGGAGGGTTTGTTCTGCCTGACTTCTCTGCTTCGCTTGACAGCGCAATGCGGGGCGTTTCGTGGTGGATCCCTGGCGATTTTCCGGGGCCACGGCATTCGACCCGGCTTGGCCCCCGCAAGTTCTTGTACGATACGCTTCACATCAACGGCGGCCGGTGCGGCCGCGCACGGAGCCAAAGGCATGACCGACCAGCACAACCAGAACGACGAACAAAAGCGCGCCGAGGAAGCGCAGGCGATGGACCGCGTAGTCAACGCAACGCGGCAGGTGCAGGTGGCATTTGCCGCGCTGCAGGGGCAGTTTGCGCCACAAGGCAGCGGCAAGCCGTCAAAGATGGCGCTGCAGACATTCGATGCCGCCTTGCAGGCGCTGGAAGATGCGCAAGCGGCATTCGACGAGCTCCTCAACGACCTGCTCGACGGCAAGCGCTGAGCCCGTCCGGCGCTCAGGGTGCCGGATAAGCCGCCACCTCGATCAGGTTGCCGTCCGGATCGCGGCAATACACCGAGGTCATCGGGCCGAGCGCGCCGGTGCGCTGCGCCGGCCCGGCCTCGATCGGCACGCGATGTGCCAGCCAGTGCGCGATCACGCTCTCCAGCGTGTTGCGCGTGATGAAGCAAAGGTCGTCGCTGCCGGCGGTGGGATGCGTGCCGGTGAACCAGGCCACGGTATCGGTGCCGATGGGGCGCAGGTTGATCTTCTGCTGGCCGAAGCGCACCGAGACCCGTTTGCCGGTGCGGGATTCGAAGTCCTCGCGCTGCATGCCAAGCACGCTCTCGTACCACGCCGCGCTGGTTTCGACGTCCTTCACATTGAGGACGATATGGTCGAAACGGTCTATCACGATGCTCATCTTGCGCCTTTCAAGGGAGTGAAACGAGTCAGACGGGAACGGGGCGGGGCGCGATCGCGCGTGCCGGAAGCAGGTACTGTACACCCGACTTCTTCATCGCGCGTGCCCGTGGCGCCGGCGGCTTGTGATAATGTTCCGCGGCAAGGTCGCCACGCCGCCCGCCAGGCTGGCGCAGAGACGGCCTGACCCGGCCTGGCCGGGATCCAGAACAGGAGACAGGAGACCTGCCGCCATGAGCAGCACGCCAGCCAGCCACGCCGCGGCGTCGGACAACGATCCAGAGCGCCGCGCCCTGATTGCCCGCGCCCACGCGCGCTCCTCCGGCTTCGGCCTGGAAGCCGTGCATGCGGCGGACTGCCACCCGCTAGGGGGGCGCGCGCTGCACGAACTGGTTAGCGCCAACCAACTCCTCTACAAGCACGCGCTGCCGGTCATGGAAACCTTGCATGCGCAGATCGCCAACACCGAGAGCATGGTGCTGCTGACCGATAGCGGCGGTGTGATCCTGCACAGCCTGGGCGATGGCGATTTCGCCGACAGGGCCCGGCGCGTGGCGCTGGCGCCGGGCGTGTCGTGGGCGGAGTCGAGCAAGGGCACCAACGCGATCGGCACGGCGCTGGCCGAGGCCAGTCCCACGGTGATCCATGCCGATGAGCATTTCCTGCGCGCCAACCGCTCGCTGACCTGTTCCTGCGCGCCGATCGCCGGGCCGTCTGGCCAGGTCCTGGGCGCGCTGGACGTCAGCGGCGATCGTCGCGGCTTCCACAAGCACACCATGGCGCTGGTGCGGATGTCGGCGCAGATGATCGAGAATCACCTCTTCGCCACCCATTTCACCGACGCCGCGCTGGTGCGCTTCCATGCGCGGCCCGAGTTCGTCGGCACGCTGTTCGAAGGCATGGCGGCGTTCGCTGCCGACGGCACTTTTCTTGCGGCCAACCGCAGTGGCCTGTTCCAGCTGGGCTTGCCGCCCGATTCGCTGGAGCGCCACAGCTTCGCCGCCTTGTTCGGCATGCCGCTGGGTGTCGCGCTCAAGCAGGGCGAAGAGGCCTCCGGGCAGTTGCTGACGCTGACTTTGCCGAGTCGCGTGCTCGTGTTCGCGCGGATGGCATTGCTGGCGCAGCCCCGGCGCGTATCGCACACAGCGCCCGCTGCGCCCGCGGCACGCACATCCGCCGCCGGGCCGGCTTCGGCGCTGGCTGCCCTCGATACCGGCGACGCCCGCATGGCGGCCGTGCTGCAGCGGGTCGACAAGGTACGTGGGCGCGATATCCCGATCCTGGTGCTGGGGCGCACCGGCACCGGCAAGGAATGGCTGGCGCGCGCCATCCATCGCGACTCGCCGCGAGGCGCGGCGCCGTTCGTGGCTGTCAACTGCGCGTCCATCCCGGAGTCCCTGATCGAGGCCGAACTCTTCGGCTACGAGGACGGCGCGTTCACCGGCGCCCGGCGGCGAGGCAGCCCGGGCAAGCTGGTGCAGGCGCATGGCGGCACCTTGTTCCTCGACGAGATCGGCGACATGCCGCTGGCACAGCAGGTAAGGCTGATGCGCGTGCTGCAGGAGCGCGCGGTGACGCCGCTGGGGGGCGCCCGCGCGATACCGGTGGATCTGCGCATCATCTGCGCTACCCACCGCGACCTGCGCGCCATGATCGCGGCCGGTACGTTCCGCGAGGATCTGTACTACCGGATCAATGCGCTGGCGGTCACTTTGCCCGCGCTGCGCGACCGCACCGACCTGCCGGTCCTGGTGGAACGCATCCTGACGCAACAGCTTGCGCAGGCTGAGCATGCCGCGCATGGTGGAGGGCATCCAGGCCAGATCGCGGCGGACGTGCTGGCACGTTTCCAGCGGCATCCGTGGCCGGGCAACCTGCGCCAGATGGTCAACGTGCTGCGCACCGCGGCCATCATGGCCGAAGGCGAGGACGAGATCCGGGTGGAGCATTTGCCGGAAGATTTCGAGGACGACCTGGTGCCGGAGGCGCACGGCGACGCGCAGCGAGCGATGGACAGCGATGACAATTCGGCCGACGTCGCACCGGTGCAGCCAGCCGACGCCCCCGAGCGCCTGCGCGATCGCGAAGCCGCCATGATCCGCCAGGCGCTGGCACGCCACGGCGGCAACATCAGCCTGGCCGCGCGCGAGCTGGGATTGTCCCGGAACACGATATACAGACGGCTGAAACGCGGCAGTTGAAGCATGGCCCGCCAGCCGTCCACACCGCCCCGCGATGCGAAGCGAGCCCCCCAAGCGATGCGAAGCGAGCCGTGAAGGTGTACCAGGCCGTATGGGGCGCCTCGGGATCCGGCGAAAAGAGCGGAAAAGAGGGACCCATGTTTGAGTATCGCCTTAA